>Ga0208612_1000008_pt1 | contig 214569 bp, 208 predicted proteins | sample AntDryMetagUQ889_FD_188089 | JGI IMG/M metagenome (GOLD analysis project Ga0208612, IMG submission 188089) | Polar desert microbial communities from Antarctic Dry Valleys - UQ889 (SPAdes) | ecosystem: Environmental > Terrestrial > Soil > Desert | place: Antarctic Dry Valleys | collected... | reverse complement strand
GCACGTGTAGCACGAGCCCGTGCGCTGCATCATGCCTCCGCACTGCGAGCACGCCGGACCCAGGTCGAGCCCCTGCATCTTCACCGGCGCCACCGGCGGCGAGTCGGTCATCGCCTCGGCCGCGGCGACGGTCTTGCCCGGCTGGATCGCGTGGCCGTTGCCACCGCCGCCTCCGTTGCCGCCATTCCCCGGACCGGCCTCCGGCCCCGCGGTGTCGGTGCGCCCGGACAGCGCCGCGTCCTCGGCCAGCTTGCGCGCACGCACCTCCGGGGTGAGGATGCCGAGCTCCTCCTGGACGTCGGTGTCCAGGAAGCGCGAGGCCAGCCAGCGCATGATGTAGTCGGGCATCGACTTGGCGAAGGGGATCTCCGGGTTGGTGGTCATCCCCTCCGGGTCGAAGCGCATGTAGGAGAACTTGCGCACGAGCGTCTCCAGCGGCACCCCGTACTGGAGCGCGAGCGAGATCGACGTCGCGAACGCGTTCATCATGCCGCGCAGCGTCGAGCCCTCCTTGCCGATGTCGGTGAGGAAGATCTCGCCGACCGTCCCGTCCTCGTACATGCCCGCGGTGATGTAGCCCTCGTGGCCGGCGATCGAGAACTTGTGCGTGATCGACTGGCGCTCGCGCGGCATCCGCCGGCGCTTCGGCGGCGCCTCGACCGGCGCGTCGGACATCGCCTTGGCCTCCGAGCCCTCGGCCTCCTGCGCGTCGGTGCGCAGGGCCTGCGCGGTCTTGGAGCCGTCGCGGTAGATCGCCAGCGCCTTGATCCCGAGCCGCCAGGCCTCCGTGTAGGCGTCGGCGATGTCCTCGACCGTGGCCGTCTCGGGCAGGTTCACCGTCTTGGAGATCGCGCCCGAGATGAACGGCTGGACTGCGCCCATCATCTCGATGTGGCCCATGTGCGAGATCGCGCGCTCGCCGACGGCGACGTCGAAGACCGGCATGTGCTCCTCTGCCAGCTCCGGTGCGGCGACGATCGTGGCGTGCTCGTTGACGTGCGCGGTGATGCGGGCGATCTGCTCGGCCGAGTACCCGAGCGTCTGGAGCGCCAGCGGCACCGTCCCGTTGACGATCGTCATCTGCCCGCCGCCCACGAGCTCCTTGAACTTGACCAGCGAGAAGTCCGGCTCGATGCCGGTCGTGTCGCAGTCCATCAGGAACGAGATCGTCCCCGTCGGGGCCAGCACCGTCGCCTGCGCGTTGCGGTAGCCGTGCTCCTCGCCCAGCGCGACGGCTTCGTCCCACGCTTCGCGCGCCGCACGCAACAGCTCCGTGTCCGGGCAGTCTGAGTCCGGGATCGCGTGCGAGGCGTCGCGGTGCATCCGCATCACTGCGTTGTGGGGCTCGCGGTTCTCGGCGTAGGCCTCGTAGGGCCCCATCGCCGCGGCCGTCTCGGCCGACTGGCGGTAGCCGCGCCCGGTCATCAGCGCGGTGATCGAGGCCGCCACGGCGCGGCCCTGGTCTGAGTCGTAGGGCAGCCCGTTGGACATCAGGAAGGCGCCGAGGTTCGCGTAGCCCAGGCCCAGCTGGCGGAACGCGCGCGCGTTGCGTCCGATCTTCTCCGTCGGGTAGCTCGACGGGCTGACGACGATCTCCTGCGCCAGCAGCACGATGTCCACGGCGTGCTGGAAGGACTCCACGTCGAAGGAGCCATCCTCGCGGCGGAACTTCATCAGGTTCAGCGACGCCAGGTTGCAGGCCGAGTCGTCGACGTGCATGTACTCGCTGCACGGGTTGGACGCGTTGATCCGCCCTGAGCGCGGGCACGTGTGCCAGCGGTTGATCGTGGTGTCGTACTGGACGCCCGGGTCCGCGCAGCGCCACGCCGCCTCCGCGATCTCGCGCATCAGCTCGCGCGCTGGGATCGGCTCGCCGACCGGCTCGCCGGTGATGCGTGCTGTCAGCGTCCAGTCCTCGCCCTTCTCGACTGCCTCCATGAACTCGTCGCTGATGCGCACCGAGTTGTTGGCGTTTTGGTACTGGATCGAGTGGAAGCCCTCGCCGTCGATGCGCATGTCGAACCCGGCGGAGCGCAGCGCGGCGGCCTTGTCCTCCTCGCGCGCCTTGCACCAGATGAACTCGCGGATGTCGGGGTGGTCGACGTCGAGCACGACCATCTTGGCCGCCCGGCGCGTCTTGCCGCCCGACTTGATCGTGCCGGCCCACGCGTCGGCGCCGCGCATGAAGGAGACGGGGCCCGACGCCGTGCCGCCCTTCGCCAGCGGCTCCGTCGAGCCGCGGATGTTCGACAGGTTGATCCCCGAGCCCGAGCCGCCGCGGAAGATCATCCCCTCCTTGGTGTTCCACTCGAGGATCGACTCCATCGTGTCGTCGACGCTGAGGATGAAGCAGTTGTGGACGGCGACGTTGTTGGTCAGGTACTCGCCCGACTCGGTCTGGATGTCGTAGACCTCCTGCACGCCGCGGTCCTCGATCGCGACGATCTCCTCCTGGCGCAGGTCGGGGCAGCGCTTCCAGTTGCGCAGCGTGAGCGAGCGCAGCAGCTTGTCGGACTTGCGGCGGCCGACGAAGCCGACGAGCTCGGCGAAGCGCGCGCGCTCCGATCCGATCCCGATGCTGAGCTCATGCAGCTCGTGGCGATCCGGTCGCCGCTCGCTCTTGCGGTAGCGGCGCGAGTAGACGCCGAGCGTGTTGAGCAGCAGCTGCACGTCCTCCACCCAGCGCTCGCCGATCACGGCAAACCCGACGCGCGCGTTCTCGCACCCGTTGTCGAAGCGCACGCTGACGTAGCCGTCGGCCTCGAAGATGCTGCGCAGATAGGCGCATACCTCGCCATGCGTCGCGGTCCAGAGCCTTTGCGGGACGCGAATCTCGGTCCCCCGGGCCAGCAGCTCCCACTCCTCGACGAATGGCCTCAGCACTTCGCCATAGAGGCGGATGCGCCGCACGCGCACGTGCTGTGTGTCGGCTTCACGCACGTGCCGGTGCACGTTGGGGAAGACGACGTCGAGGTGCTCGATCACCCAGGCGTACTCCTCGTCGGAGGCGACCTGGAACTCGATCGTCAGGGAGCGGTTGGTCCCCTCGTATTGCCCGACGAACCCGTCGGCCTGCAGCCAGCCCGCCAGCGCCGCCTCGGCCTCGCGACGGTGCTGGTCCTCGTCCCACGACAGGTCGGTCGTCTGGAGCATCTCCGCGTCCGCGGCCACGCCGCCGGCCGCCACGAGCGCAGGCTCGGCCACCTTCGCGCGGTGGGGGTGCAGGTGCATCCGCATGCCCACGCGCAGCTGATCCACGCGCAGCCACTCGGGCTTGCCGCCGCGCTCGCCTGCGGCCCTGACGACGTGGTCGGGGGTGGCCTCGACGAAGTTGCCGTTGCGCAGGAGCACCCGGCGGACGGGCTTGCGGCCGTTCGCCTTGACGGCCACCACGCGCGTGGTGCCGTTGGAGTCGAAGACCTCACGGCCGATTTCGTCGCCCTGCACCAGCTCGCCGATCGGGACCATCCCGGTGGGCGTGGAGATCAGCGCGTGGTGGGGCTGGCAGGCCGAGCACTGCGGACTGTCCTCGAACCCGACGTTGAACCACACGGGCGAGTTGAACGCCGCCATCTGGTGGACCAGGATGTGGGTCAGCTCGGCCTCGAAGGCGGCCGCGTCCTCGTCCGTCGCGAAGTAGCCGCGCTCGAGCCCCCAGCCGGCGATTGTGCCGGCCACGCGGGCGACCATCTGCTTGACCGAGCGCTCGCGCTCGGGAGAGGAGAGCTGGCCGCGGAAGTACTTCTGGGCGACGATGTTGGTCGCGTTCTGCGACCACGACTTCGGGAACTCGATGTCGGCCTGCTCGAAGGCGACGGCGTCGCCCGACCCGATCCGCGCGTCGCGGACCTCCCACTCGACCGCGTCGAACGGATGCACCTCGGGCGTGGTGAAGCGCCGGCGAATGGAGAGGCCCTCGCCGGGGCGCGCTTCGGGGCCTGAGGTGGTGTTCGCGGTCTTTTCCATTGACTTGCCTCTCCTTGAATTATCCCGTGTTTGCGGCCGAATGGCACCCCCGCGGCGGCCTTGCGGGGGTAACCCAGGATCATCCGCTCCGGGGCGGACGGAACAGCCTCTGGAGAGGGTGCGGCTAGGAGCCCGGGCCGGCTCGACCGGGCCGCAGCCGGTCGCCGACGTTGCTCAGGGCGGCGCCGATCCGGCTGCCGCTCTCACCGAAGGCGTGGCGGACCGGGTCGGCCCAGTCGAGGCCCCAGCCCATGTAGCGCGCGACGCCGGCGAGCACCCCGCCGATCAGGCCCAGGAGCAGCAGGATCGCCAGGGCGATGATCGGAATCGGCGTGCCACGCTCCGAGTCCAGGCCGGCGAGCGACACCCCGGCGCCGGCAGCGGGCGTCGCCGCCCTCCCGCCGGGCGGAGCGGGGGTCACCGGCGCAGCCGGCGGGGCGGGCGGCTTGCGGACGTAGGAGGAGCCCGGGGGCAGCGGAGCGCCGGTGTCCGGGTCCAGCGGGACCCCGCCGTCGTCGGTCTGGTTGGGCCTGACGTTGGTGTTCCTGCTCGAGCAGCCGGCCCGCGCGGCGTCCCGCAGGGCGGCCTCGAAGTCGGGCGCGTACTGCTCCACGTCGTTCGGGACGGAGCCGTTGAGCTGGCCGGCCGAGTACCGGCACGGGGTGACCGTCCCGCTGCGCTGGTACTCGTCGATCGGCGAGGCCGCCGACGCCGCCGGGGCGGCCACGAGCAGCGCGGCCAGCGCCGGAAGCGCCCAGGTCGGGGTAGGCCGGGTCATCGACCGCATGCTAGCGTCCGGCCCCGTCTTCCCATGGCAGTAGCCGTCCGCCCCGTTCCTGCCGCGGGCGCCGAGCCCTCGCTTCCGGTGGGGATCCGTCCGGCCACCCAGCGGCCGGGCGTCGCACTCACCGCTGCGCTGCTCGCGGCGCTCGCCTACGCCGCGTTCGCCGGCGGCGCCGCCGGCTACCCGAGCGAGGCGCGCGTGCAGGTGGTCCTCGCAATGATCGCCGCCGTAACGGCCGCGGGCTGGCTGTGGCACGGCTCGCTGCGGATCGGCGCCTCGCCGGCGGCGTGGGCCGCCGTCGCCCTGCTAAGCGCGTTCGCCGCCTGGAGCGGTCTCTCGCTGGCCTGGAGCGTCGATCCCAGCGCGACCTGGACGGAGCTCAACCGCGCGATCGCCTACACGCTCGTCGTCGCGCTCGCCCTGGCGTCGGGGTCGTGGTCGCGCCGCACCGTCGCGCGCGTCGCGGCCGGATACCTCGTGATCGCGCTGGCGGTCTCGCTCTACGCGCTGGGGGGGAAGATCGCTCCTGGCCTGCACGTCGACGGCGTCTTCGACCTCAACCAGACGCGCAGCTTCGCGCGCCTGCGCGCGCCGCTTGAGTACTGGAACGCGCTCGCGCTGTTCTGCGTGATGGCTGTCCCGATCGCGCTGCGCCTCGCCGTGGACGAGACGCGCGTCACGCGGTTGCGGCTGCTCGCGCTGGCGGCCCTCCCCGCGCTGCTGGCGACGGTTGGCCTGACGTACTCGCGCGGCGGCGTGCTGTCGCTGTTGATCGCGGTGGGCGTCACGATCGTGCTCGCGGGCTCGCGCCTGCGCACGCTGATGCTGCTGGCGCTGGGCGCGCTCGCCTCGGCGCCGGCGCTCGCCTACGGGTTCACCGCCGACGACCTCACGGGCGCCCTGGTCCCGCTGGGCGATCGACAGACGGAGGGCCTGATCTTCGGCGCGCTGCTGCTCGGCGGCACTGTCCTACTCGTCGTCGCGGGGCGGCTGGTGCTCGCCGCCGAGACGCGCATTCCCGCCGACGCGGCGCGCTCGCGGCGGGTGGGACTTGGGCTGTGCGTCCTGCTGCTCCTCGGCGTGCTGGTCGGCGCCGGGGCGATGGCGCTCTCGGAGCGCGGCTTCACGGGCACGATCTCCGACCAGTACGAGGACTTCACCAATCCGCGCCCCGCCGACACGCTGCAGCCGTCGCGGCTGCTGACAGCCAACTCCGGCAACCGCTGGCTGTGGTGGGAGGAGGCGGCGGGCGCGTGGTGGGACCATCCGATCGAGGGCTCGGGGGCCGGTTCTTTCCCGGTGCTGCACCGCCAGTACCGGCAGAACGAGCTCAACGTGCTCCAGCCCCACAGCGTTCCGCTCGAGTTCCTTGCCGAGACCGGCTTGGTCGGCGCGCTCCTCGCGCTGTCGGGGCTCGCGCTTCTGCTCGTCGCCGCCCTCGCCGGCGTGCGGCGTCTCGATCCGGGGCGCGAGCGCGGGCTGGCGGCGGCGCTGGCCGGCGCCGGGACGGCATGGCTGGTGCACACGCTCTATGACTGGGACTGGGACATGCCCGGCGTGACCCTGCCGGCGCTGCTCTTCCTCGGCGTGCTCGCGGCGCGGGCGCCCGCGCCCGATCCGGTCCGCGCAGCGGGACCCGGCGCGCGACTTGCGCTGCTGGCGGCGATCACGCTGACGCTGTGCTGCGTGGTGCTGTCCGCCGCGTTTCCCTCGTGGGCGGAGTCCAAGTCGGCGGACGCGCGGGCCGGCGTCACCCGCAACGCCACCCCGGCGCGGCTGACCGACGCCGCCGCGCGCGTCGAGGAGGCCGCGCGGCTGGACCCGCTGTCGATCGACCCGCCGCTGACCGCGGCGGTGATCGCCGACCGGCGCAACCGTCCCGACGAGGCGCTCGGGCACCTGATCGAGGCGGTCCGTCGCCAGCCCGAGAACTCGCGCGCGTGGGTCCGCCTCGCCGAGGGCGAGTACCGCCGCGGCGACCTCGTCAACTTCCGTTTTGCGATCCGCCGCGCCCGCGAGCTGGATCCCAACAGCTACTACGTACCGCTGCTGCTGGTCCAGGAGCTGCTCCAGTCCGTGCCGCCCGGCCTGTCGGCGACGGCCACCGGAACGCCGCTGGTCAGCGTGGCCGGCGACGACGCGCCGGCCGACTGAGCGCCGCGTCTAGGGCGCGACGTCGAAGCGCAGGTCGCCGGTGATCACCAGCACCACCACGGTCAACCCGACGACCAGCAGCAGCACGCCGACGATCCATTCGGCCGGAAGCCAGCGCGAGTAGGAGCGGGGGGCCTGGGGCCCCTCGCCGGCCCCGACGGGACGTAGGGGCGAGCGTGCCGGGCGCGCGTGCTCGAGTGCGGCCGTGCGGCGTTCGCGTGAGCGCTGCGCACGGTCGCGCGGGCGCCCCGCGGGCGCCGCGGGAGCCGGAACGGACGCCGGGGCGCCGCCGTGCGGTGGCTCCTCGTCGGTCGGGAACTCCTCGTCGGTCGCCAGCTCCTCGATCGGCGGCTCGTCGATCGGCGGCGCCGCCTCGGCCGCCGCGAGCGCCTCGGCGAGCTGCGCGCCGTACGTCTCGAGCGCCGTCGCATGCTCCTCGAGCGCGGCGACTGCAGCCCACGCCTCCTCCGCCGAGCGCTGGGATTCCTCCGCGCGGCGCTCGGCGTCGGCGAGCGTGTCGAGCTCGTCGGCCGCCCTGGCCAGCTCCAGCCGCAGGCGCTCGACCTCCTCGCGCAGGGACGCCGCCCGCTGCTCGCGATCGCGAACCAGCTCGCGCGACTGCGACTCGATCTCGGCCGCGCGGCGCTCCACCTCGTCGGCAGCGGTCTGCGCGGTCTCGTCGCGGCTGCGCGCGAGCGCCGCTTCGGCCTGGAGCTCCTCCGCGCGCCGAGTGGCCTCCTCGGCGCGCGACTCGAGCGCCTGGGCCCGTGCCTCCGCGTTCTGGACGCGCAGCAGCAGCTCTGCCCTCGTCTGCTCGATCTGCTGCGTCGACGTCTCGGTCACGGCTGCCATCAGCACCTCCGTGCGCTCGGCCGCCGTCCGCGCCTCGGCCTCCAGTGCCTGCGCGCGCTCCATCGCCTCGGCGGCCTGTGCCTGCAGGACGCCGGCCTGCTCGGCCGCCTGCCGCTCCAGCTCCGCGGCGCGCTGCTCGGCGAGCAGTCGCTGGGCGGTGGCGTCCTCGATCGAGTCGCGCAGCGCTCGCTCGGTCTCGCTGCGCTCCGTCGCCGCCTGCTCGGCGGACTTGCGCAGGGACTCCTGCGCGCGTGTGCGCTCGCGCTCGTCCGTGACGAGGCCCAGCGCGTCCTCCGCGCGCTTGCGCTGCGCCGCCGCGGCGGTCTCGTGCGCGCGCACTGCCGCGCGCGTCTCGTCGAGCTCGCGCTGGAGCGAGCGCCGAACCGCCTCGGAGCCGGTCACCCGGCCGCGCGCCTCCTCGAGCTGACTCGTCAGCTCGGCGAGACGCTGATCGGCTCCCTCGCGCAGGCGCTCGGCGCGGGTCGCCTGCTCCTCGACGCGCCGGCCCGCCTCGCCGAGATCGCTAAGCCGCCGCTCGAGCCCCTCGGCGCGGCGCTCGGCGTCCAGCGCCCGGCTCTCGAGCGCCGCGGCGCGGGCGCCGACGTCGGCCCGGATCCGCTCGACCTCGCCGGCCTGGCCGCGCAGGCGTTCGAGCTCGCGCGTGAGCTCGGCGATCCGCGCGGCGGCCTGCGCCTCGTGAGCGTCGAGCTCGGAGCGCTCGGCGGCTTCGCGCTCGGCGCGCGCGACCAGCTCCGCGCGCGCCTGCTCGCCGACGCGCACGCGCTCCTCGGCCGCCTCGCGCGCACGCACCTCCTCCTGGAGCCGCGCGCGCGCCCGTTCGCCCTCCCGCGCGCGGTTCTCGGCTTCGTCCAGCGCCCGCTTGAGCCGCGCGAGCTGCCCGCTCGAGGAGCCGGCGTCGGCCCTCGCCTCCTCGAGCTCCGCGCTCAGCCGCTCCGCGGCCTGCTCGGCCTCGGCGGCGCGCGCCTCCGCCTTCTCGCGCGCCTCGGTCGCCGCCGCCGCGCGCGCCTCGGCGAGGCGGCGCAGCTCGCGTCCCTCGTCGCTCTCGGTGCTCGCCGCACGCTGCTCGGCCTCCTGGGCGGCCGCCGCCAAGCGCTCGGCCTCGATGCGCGCGCGCTCGGCCTCTTCGCGTGCCTGCTCGGCTGTCGCGCCGCGGCCCAGCGCCTCGTCGCGCGCCCGCGCGAGCTCCGCGAGCTGGGCGCTGGCGCCGGCGTGCTCCTCGCGCAGACGTTCGATCTCGGCCGCCGCCCGGTTGCGCTCCTGCTCGGCCTGGGATGCCTGCTGCGAGAGCTGGGCCTCGAGGTCCTGCGCGCGCTCGTCGGCCTGCGCGAGCTCCGTCTCCAGCCGGACGCGCAGCTCCTCGACGCGCTGGTCGGACTGCGCCGTGTGGCGCTCGAGCTCCTGCCCGAGCGCCGCGGCGCGGCGCTCGGCCTCGCGCTCGCTCTCGGCAAGGCCGGCCTCCAGCTCACGCACGCGCTGCTCGCCGGCCGCGCGTTCATCGAGCTCGCGCTCGAGCTCGCGCATGCGCTCCTGCGCGGCCGCGGCCTCGGCCTCGAAGCGGGAGCTCGCGTCGCCGAGCCGGCGCTCGGCCTCGGTCTGGCGCTCGGCGGCGGATCGCTCCGCCTCCTCGCGGACCCGCTCGAGCTCGGTGGCGCGGCGCTCGGCGGCCCGCTGCGCCGCGGCCGCCGCCGCGGCCCGCTCCTCGGCCGCCGCCCGCTCGACCTCAGCCGCCTCCGTCTGCTCGCGCGCGGCGTCCTGCGCGCGCTCGCGCAGGCGTTCGAGCTCGGCGCCCCGCGCCTCGGCAGCCTGCTGCGCGGCGGCCGCTGCTGCCGCCTGCTCCTGCGCGGCGGCCCGCTGGGTCTCGGCCTCGGTCAGGCGCTCGCGCTGGTTTCGCGCCGCATCGTCGCGCTCGCGCGCCGCGCGCTCGGCTTCGGCGAGCGCCTCCTCCGCCGCTCGCGCGCGCGCCTCGGCGGACGCGACGACCTCGGCGGTCGAGGCCTCGAAGGTTTGGGCGGCCGCCGCGAGCTCGCCGCGCAGGCGCTCGACTTCGCCCCGCAGCGAACCGGCGCGCTGCTCCTCCTGTGCGCGCGCGGCCTCGGCCTGCCGTGCAGCCTCGCGGACCTCCTCGAGGCGCGCCGCGCGCTCCTCGGCAGCGCGCTGCGCCTGCACCGCGGCGGAGATCCGCTGCTGCGCCTCGGCATGCTGGGCCTCCGCGGCGGCCTGCGCCTCGGCCTGCACGCGCGCCGCGCGCACGCGCTCGGCCTCGGCTGCCGCCTCGGCCGCGGCCGCCAGGCGCTGCGCATCGGCCACCGCGGCGGTGTGCTCGCCGGCGGCCGCCCTTGTCGCCTCCTCGGCCAGGCGGCGCTCGCGCTGCAGCCGCGCCTCCAGCTCGCTCGTCGCGCCGGCGAGCTGCTCCTGGGCCTCGCGCGCCGCATGCTCGGCGTCCTCACGCGCGCGGGTGAGGGAATCGACCCGGCGTTCGAGCTCGGCCGTGCTGGCCGCGCCGCGCCGCGCCGCGTCCTGCGCGGCGGCGCGCTCCCTGGCCTCCTGCGCCGCGCGGCGCTCGGCCTCCTGGCGCGCGGTGCGCTCGGCTTGGAGGCGCTGCTCGAGCTCCTGCATCGCCTGGCGGCGCGCCTCGGCGGCGCGCTCGGCATCGCTGCGGCGGCGGCGCTCCTCGCGCAGCGCGCGATCGTCCACGCGCACGCGTTCCTCGGGAGGCCGTTCACGGACCGGGGCACGTTCGGGCTCGGGAACCGGGACCGCGGCCGGGCGGAGCGGGGCAGGGGGCGGCGGAGCCGCGACGCCCCCGCGCTCGGAGGGGCGGGGAAGGTCCACTACGACGCGCGGCCCGGCGCTCAGCGCGAAGACCGCCCGGCGGTTGGCGGCCAGCTCGGCGGGGAGCGAGAACGCGCCCCGCCACGGCGTCCCCTCGGGACCAGCGGTTGGCTCGGCGGCGTCGGGTGCCGGTAGGGCGTCGACGCGGTGGGCGCGCCGGCCGTCGTCGACGATCAGCCGGGGGGCGGCCAGCGCCTGCTCGTCCGGAGCGCTCCAGTGTCCGGCGACCCGCAGCAGCGCGAGGCCCGGAGCGGCGGGAACCTGCTCGAAGTGCTCGACCTCGAAGCGGACCGGGGCGGGGCTCACGGTCCCTCGGACCGGCGCGTCAGGCCGGGCGCCGTCACGGCGCGCGCGCCGCTGGGGGTGGCGATGTCGGGCTGCACTGGAGGGTTCCCGCGGCCGGGGTCACGGCGACGGGCGAAGGGCCGGCGCGGGCCCCGGATTCTAGGCGGCTTTCCGCCCCCGCCGCACCGGTGCGCGGGCCGCGGGGCGCCGGGAAACTGATATAGCCCTCCGCGATGCCCGGCTCCCACCGCGCGCCCGCGCCGGTCCCGCGATGAAGCTCCTCGTCACCGGCGGCGCCGGCTACATCGGCAGCGTCGTCGCGGCCCAGCTGATCGAGGGCGGCCACGACGTCACCGTGCTCGACAACCTCGACCGCGGCCACCGCTCCGCCGTTGCACCCGGCGCGCGCTTCGTCGAGGTCGACCTGCTCGATCGCGAGCGCCTCGAGCCCGCACTCGCGGAAGGGTTCGACGGGGTGATGCACTTCGCCGCCTTCGCGCTGGTGGCCGAGTCGGTTTCCGAGCCCCAGCGCTACTACCGCAACAACGTCGTCGGGACGCTCAACCTGCTCGACGCGATGCGCGCGGCGGAGGTCCGCAGCCTCGTCTTCTCCTCGACCTGCGCCTGCTACGGCCAGCCCGACGAGGTGCCGATCTCCGAGCAGGCCACCACCCGGCCGACCAATCCCTACGGCGCCTCCAAGCTGACCGCGGACCGGATCATCTCCGACGAGTGCGCCGCCCACGGGCTGGGCGCCGTCTCGCTGCGCTACTTCAACGTCGCCGGGGCCTCGGGGCCCTTCGGGGAGGACCACGATCCCGAGACCCACATCGTGCCCAACGTGCTGCGGGTCGCGCTGGGCCAGGAGGAGCAGGCGAAGGTGTTCGGGACCGACTACGAGACGCCGGACGGCACGGCGATCCGCGACTACATCCACGTCGAGGACCTCGCCGAGGCCCACCGGCTCGCGCTCGGGGCGACGCGCGCAGGCGAGCACGCGATCTACAACCTCGGCAACGGCGCCGGCTTCTCCGTGCGCGAGGTGATCGGCGCTGCGCGCGAGGTGACAGGGCACGCGATCCCCACCGTCGAGGCAGCGCGGCGACCCGGCGACCCGCCGATGCTCGTCGCCTCGAGCGGCCTGATCCGTGACGCGCTCGGGTGGCGCGCGGCCAAGCCGCAGATCTCCGTGATGATCGCCGACGCGTGGGAGTGGGCCCAGGCCCATCCCGACGGCTACGGCGACTGACTAACCCGCGGGGGACGCGAGGTCGGCGACTGCCTCGAGCGCCGAGGCCAGCACCCGCTCGGGCGGCGCGGCGGCGTCGATCACCCGCACCCGCTCGGGCTCCGCTGCAGCCAGCTCGTCGTAGGCGGCGGCGATCGCCGCGAAGAAGGGCTCGGCCTCGGCCTCGAGGCGGTCCGGCGCCTCGCCGCGGCCCGCCTGGCGCGCTCTACCCGTCGCCGGGTCGATCCGCAGCAGCAGCGTGCGGTCGGGAGCCAGGCCGGCCGTCCCGAAATCGTTGATCGCGCGCACGGCCTCCACGCCGAGCGAGCGCCCGGCGCCCTGGTAGGCCAGCGAAGAGTCGACGAAGCGGTCGAGCAGCACCCACTCGCCGGCATCGAGGCGCGGCGTCACCGCCTCCTCGACGAGCTGCGCGCGCGCGGCCGCGTAGAGCAGCGCCTCGGCGCGCGCACCGACCGTCAGCGCCGGGTCCTTGACCAGCACGCGAATGCGCTCGGAGAGCTCCACGCCGCCGGGCTCGCGCAGCGCGGCCGCCGCGATCCCCCGCTGGGCGAGCGCCTGCGCCAGCCCGGCGGCCAGGGTCGTCTTGCCCGCGCCGTCGAGGCCTTCGATCGTGATCAGGCGCCCGCGCGGCATCGGCCGCGAGGGTATCTACGATGGCGGCCATGGCCCCCGCGCCCGATCCGCCGCCCGGCACGGAGCACCACCCCCACGCGCGTGCCGTGCTGGGCGCCGCGCTACCGCCCGCCGGCCTGCCGTCGCACGCGTACCTCTTCCACGGCCCGGCGGGGACCGGGAAGCGCACGGCGGCGCGTGCCTTCGCGGCAGCGCTGCTGGAGGAGGGCGCCGCCGACCCGGGCTCGGCGCGCGCGCGTGTGCACAGCGGCGCGCACCCCGACCTGACCTGGGTGACGCCCAGCGGCGCGCACGAGCTGCTCGTCTCCGACATCGCCGAGCCCGTCGTCTCCGCTGCGTCGCGCACGCCGTTCGAGGCCGCGCGCCGCGTGTTCGTGATCGAACGCGCCGACACGATGAACGACGAGGCCGCCAACCGGATGCTCAAGACGCTCGAGGAGCCGGCATCCTTCGTCCACCTCCTCCTGCTCACCGACCGCCCCGGCGAGGTGATGCCGACGATCGCCTCGCGCTGCCAGCACGTGCGCTTCGACCCGCTGGCGCCCGCCAAGATCGCCGCGCGGCTGCAGGCCCACGCGGTCGAGCCGGCGACCGCGCGGGCGTGCGCGCGGCTGTCGCTGGGCGACGCCGACCTGGCGCGGCGCCTGGCGGGCGACGAGGGGCGCAACCTGCGCGCGGCGGCCGAGCGCTTCGCGCGCGCGGCTGTCGCGGAGGAGATGGAGCAGCGGCCGTGGGGCGAGCTGCTCGGCCAGGCGCGGCGGGCCGGCGACCGCGCGGTGGCCGACCTCCAGGCAGTCCACGAGGAGCGCCTCGAGCTGCTGGCCAAGCGCGACCGCCGCCGCGCCGAGACCGAGCACGGCGAGCGCACCCGCCGGGTCCAGCGGCGGCTGACGCGCGAGACGCTCGAGCTCTCGCTCCAGCTCGCGGCGCTGTGGTACCGGGACATGGCCTGCCTGGCCTGGGGCGCGCCCGACCTCGTCTTCAACTGCGACCGCGAGGCCGAGCTGGCGGCCGACGCCCAGGGCCGCGATCCGCTCAGGCTGCGCCAGGCCGTGGAGCTGGTCGAGGAGACGCGCAGGCGGCTGATGCTCAACGTGAGCGAGGAGCTCGCGCTCGAGGCGCTCGCCTACCGGCTCGAGCGGCTGCTGGCGGACGGCGCGGTCGCGCCGGCGCCGGGCGCGCCTGCGGCGCCGTCGCCCGCGGCCCGCTAGGGCGCGCGCGCGTCGGCGATCGGGCCGAGCCGCGGCTCGAGCCCGAACAGCTCGAAGTTGCGGAAGGAGTCGAACTGCCCGTGCGCGGGCCCGTGGAAGTCGGCCGAGCCGGTCTGGAGCAGCTCCAGCTCGGCGGCGCGTGCGTGCAGCAGCTCGGTCTGCTCGCGCGTGTGGGTGATGTAGAAGGACTCGACGCCGTCGATCCCGAAGCCGCGGAAGCGGTCGAGCTCGGCCAGCACCTCGGCGGGTGATTCGAGGTCCCAGAAGGGGTGCGCCCAGATCGCCACGCCGCCCGCGCCGTGGATCGCCGCGACCGCCTGCTCGACGGTTGGCGTCAGCCGGGGGAGGTAGCCCGCCCCGCCCGGGACGAGGTACCTGCCGATGAACGGCCCGAAGCCGTCGATCCCCTCGGCGGCCAGCCGCTGCGCGTTGGCCTCGACGCTCACGACGCCCGCCGCCAGATGGGGACGGCCGACCGTCTGCCCCGCGGCCCGGCGCGCGGCGATCTCGGAGCGGTCGACCGCGAAGCCCAGCTCCTCCAGGCGGTCGGCCATCACCTCGGCGCGGCGCTCGCGATCCGCGCGCCATTCGCTCAGCGATCCCAGCAGACCGGGATCGGCGTGGTCGATCCCGTAGCCGAGGACGTGCACGTCCTCGTCGGGCGAGCGCAGGGCGGAGATCTCCGTCGCGGTGACGATCCCTATGCCGTGGCGCGCTCCGGCCTCGATCGCCTCGGTGACCCCGTCCACGGTGTCGTGGTCGGACAAGGCGAGCAGCTCCACGCCGGCCTCGGCAGCGAGCCTGACGACCTCGCCGGGAGGCAGTGCGCCGTCGGAGTGCGTCGAGTGGGATTGCAGGTCGAACGTGGGGGCGGCCATGAGCGCGCGGAACGGTATCGGGCGGCCGCGCGCGGCCGCGAGGCCTCCACGCGCCGCGCGAGCCGCACCCGCCCAGCTAGCCCTTCGTGCGGATCCTAACTTGCCCCGAACGGCGCAACTTCTGTCCCAGCCGGTGTTATCTTGGGCTCACACCGACCTGAGCTGAACCGCCCGCGCACTCCGGTGCAACGGCGGCCGGGGGACCCAGGCAGTTCGGGGCGAATCACCGCACATGCGGTGTAGCGCAGCTCTTTCAGCGCGAGCCCGACAGCTAACCCCGGAAGCGACCCGGAAAGAGAGGCCGATTCCGTGAGGAAGCCGCTGCGCCCTGCGCGCACCCTGATACTTGCCTGCGCCACGATGATGGCGCTGCTCGCAGTGACCGAGACCGCGTCGGCCGCGCTGGGCCAGCGCTTCCTGCGCCAGGGCTCGCGCGGCGCCGACGTGCGCCAGCTCCAGACCACGCTCACGCGCCTCGGACACCGCACGCCCGCCACCGGCTACTTCGGCCCGATGACCGCGGCGAGCATGCGCGCCTTCGAGCGGCGCATGCGCTGGCCCGTCAACGGGGTGACGACTCCCTACGAGGGGCGCACGATGGTCGCCCGCGCGGCTTCGCGCACCACCACGACCACGCCCGGCACATCCGTCGGCGGGACCGCGCCCCAGGCCGCGCCGACCACGCCCGCGGCGACCACCGACTACGTCTTCCCGGTCCGCGGCGCGCACAACTACGGAACCGCGATCAACCGCTACGGCGCCGGTCGCGGTGGCCGCGCCCACCAGGGTCACGACGTCTTCGCACGCGCCGGCACACCACTGGTCGCGGCGCGCCGCGGTCGCGTCTCGCACGCCGCCTACCAGGGCGCGGCCGGGAACTACCTCGTGATCCAGGCCGACGACGGCACGGACTTGGTCTACATGCACATGCAGTCCGCCCCGGCGGTGCGCCGCGGCCAGTACGTGCGGACCGGCCAGTTCGTCGGCCGCGTCGGCTGCACCGGCAGCTGCTCGGGCGACCACCTGCACTTCGAGGTGTGGACGGCGCACTGGTTCAGCGGCGGGCGCTCGTTCGACCCGCTCCCGCGCCTGCGCACGTGGGATCGGATGTCCTAGCGAGCGACGGATACGCGTCCATTTCGGGTTAGGCGCGCGCCGGGGAGCGGTACACGCATCCTGACCGCTTCACCTGAAGAGGAGAGGACATGGAAATCGTTTTGATCATCGTCGCGATCGTCGCCGTGTTGGCACTGGTCGCCTGGCTGGTCGCGCTCTCGCCGAGCGCAAAGCGCAAGCGCGAGGAGAAGAAGCTCGAGAGCCGCCGCAGCGAGGTCGCCGGCGAGCACCGCGAGCAGGCCGGCGAGCGCCATCGCGAGGCCGACATCGCCGAGAAGGAGGCCCAGAAGGCCCGCGCCGACGCCGACCTGCACGACACCCGCGCGCAGCTGCACGAGGAGGGCAAGGCCGACGACGAGCTGAGGGGCGACGGACCGCGCCAGGGCCGCGGCCAGGACGAGCCCACGCGGCGCTAGCCGGACCGAGCGCGGGGGCGGCCGGAAGGTTCCGGCGGCCCCCGCGGGCTTGTTCTGGGGGCGGTGGCTTCTGAGGGTCGCCCGGGCATCGCCCGGGGGGCGTGCTGCCCGGAGAGGTCGAACCCCTCGGCGCTACGATGCACCCGGCTCACGGTCGCGCTTCAGCGCGCGGCCCGACCGCCCCGCCGACGTAGCTCAGCTGGTAGAGCACTTCACTCGTAATGAAGGGGTCCCCGGTTCGAGTCCGGGCGTCGGCTTCGAGGCGCTGCGGGGGATCCGCGCCGCACGCCTCCTACTGGATCGCGCGCCGCGTCCCCTTCGCGCCCGGGCATTGCGTCCTCAGTGCGTCCGGCGTCCAGGGAGGGTGATCCCGGCGCACCGATGTGTTCGGTGCGGTTAGTTCTGTGCCACCCGCACAACTCTCCAAAGAGTTCGGTACAGTTCGAATATGGCCAAGCCGCACAAAATGTCGGAAGGGCGTCGCGGCCGGCCGCCGCGAGCCACGGTCTATGAGCGCCTGCGAATCCAGATCGGCGAGCTGCGTGATCGCCTCGGCGGCCTGCCGTCCCCTGTTGAGGCTGAAGGCATCTGGCGCGGGATCTGGCTCGAGGAGGCACACCACTCGACGGCCATCGAGGGCAACACGCTCGTGCTCAAGCAGGTCGAGCAACTGCTCGCCGAGGGCCGCGCCGTCGGCAACAAGGAGCTGCGCGAGTACATGGAGGTGCGCGGGTACGCCGACGCCGCCAACTGGGTCTACGGCCAGGCAATCGACGCCGGCGAGTGGTCCACCGGCGAGTTGCTCTCGCTGACCGAGCTTCGGCACATCCACAGCCTCGGGCTGACGCCCGTCTGGGATGTCGCACCCCATCCCGACGCCACCGACGCCGAGCGTCCTGGCTCCTTCCGCGAGCACGACATCCAGCCGTTTCCAAGCGGCATGCGGCCGCCGGCGTGGCCGGAGGTACCCGCACTGATCGCCGATTGGACCTCAGATGCGCAGGGGCTGCGCGACGGGGGGCCGGACGCCGAGCCCGAAGCGCTCGCCCGGCTGCACGCACGATTTGAGCAGGTTCACCCGTTCCTCGATGGCAACGGCCGCACCGGCCGCCTCGTGCTCAACCTCCTCCTCGTCCGTCTCGGCTATCCCCCGGCGATCATCTACAAGCGAGATCGCACCCGCTACCTCGCTGCATTGAGACGCGCCGACGAGGGAGACCACGGCCCACTCGGAGAGCTTCTCGCCCGGGCGATCCTCGACAACCTGCACAAGTTCGTCGTGCCCGCAGTCGCGGGTCCAGCACGTCTCGTACCGCTGCCGGCGCTCGCGTCCAAGCAGATCTCGGCCAATGCCCTGCGGGTAGCGGCGACGCGCGGACGCCTGAAGGCGTCCAAGGCGGCGGATGGAACATGGCGCAGCACGCGCGCTTGGGTCGACGAGTACCTCGGCGGCCGTTATCGGCGCGACTCCGCGCGGGCCGAGTGATCGATAACGCGAGCCGCGGCGATCTGCTCCTCGGCAGACCTGCGCAGCCCCGGGTCGTATTCGTCGAATACGCGCGCGTAGTGGCGCAGGCACATCTCGGCGCTGTGACCCGCCTGCCGAGCAACCTCGACGACGGTGTGGCCCTCGAAGATCAGCAGTGACACGAACGAGGAGCGCAGGTCGTAAGGACGCGCGCCGTTCAGGCCGACAGCGCTCGCGGCCGGGCGGAACATTATCCCAGCCAATGGGCCCTTTTCCAGGGGTGAGGCGGCGATTGCTACCGCGTGTCGGACGCGGCAAGCGCCCGCTTGGCCTGCCGGTCGGGGCTGGGGCGCTTGACGTCCCAGACGAGGCCGACTTTTTCTGCGGTCGTGAGGATCCAGCGTGACGGGTCGATGTCGTGCGCTTGAGGCCGTGGAAGGCGGAGGTGGGAAACGCGTGGTGGTTGTTGTGCCAGGCCTCGCCGAAGGAGAAGGGCGCGAGCCAGGCGACGTTGCGGGACTCGTCGTCCGTGTCGAACCGCTTGCGGCCGTGGAAGTGGCAGAGCGAGTTGATCGCGAACGTAACGTGCTGCAGGGCGAAGATGCGGACGGGGCCGCCCCAGACGAAGGCCTCGATGGCGCCGTGGGACGTCCCGGTCAGCGCGTAGCCCGCCGCCGTGGGAATGGCGAGGCCGAGGGCGACCCAGAGCAGGAAGGTCTTTTCCACGAATCGGATTGCCGGGTCGTTCTCGAGGTCGCGCGCGTAGCGGTCAGGCAAGGCGCGGCTCGAGCCGCCCAGCATCCAGCCCAGGTGGGCGTGGGCCAGGCCGGCGAGGGGGCGGAGGCCGTCGCCGTGCTCGGTGCCGTGCGGGGAGTGCGGGTCGCCGGGCTGGTCGGCGTGGGCGTGGTGCATGCGGTGGTTGGAGTCCCACAGGCGCCAATCCAGAAGTTCGTTGAGGGTGACGGCCTTCAGGTGCCGCGCCTTGAAGATGGCGAGCAGTCGCGGGAGCGCCGTGGCTGTGGCCGGGTGGCTGCCGTGCGCGAGGATGATCTTGCCCGGGTGCGCCCAGTGGCGCAGGGCGGCGAGGACCATACGGGACGGTCTGGACGGTCGAGTCGGCGAGCGTGCCCGACAACAGCACGGTGCGTGTGTAGCCGAGCTCGCCCGCGACGGCGAGCACGTCGGCGCTGTAGAAGCCGAACGGCGCCGGAAGAACGGCCGCAAGCTGACGCCGAACGTCTGCTCCAAAATCCACTGCTCGTTGTGGTTCAGGTCGCTGCGCAGCTCCTCGGTCGACTCGGCGACCGCGCTGTGATGGGTGACCGGGTGGTTACCGAGCGTGACCTGGCCCTTGGCCAGGCGCCTGATCGCCTTGGCCTGCGGCTCCCAGGCCGTAGGCGCCGTCAACCGCGATCTCGTTCGAGTCGGCCAAAGAGTGCGTCGATCTGAGCTGACTCTCGAGCGCGAGCGTCTCCCAGAGGATCGGTCCGCGGTTCCTCGTCGGGCCACCTCTCCGCCTGTTCCTCTTTGCTCCAAACGTACTCCCTGACCACGTCGCGAGCGTGGTCGAGCTCCTCCTCTTCGAGACTTACTCCCATGTCGCCTGCGATAGCGCCTAGCTCGTCCAGATCCTCAACGTCCTCGATGCTGCCAGGGTCACCCAGGACGCCGGTGGCGTAGGCGGCGAATCGGTCGCGCAGTTCCGCCCACTCACGCGTCGAAAACAGCTGAGGGGCGGAGCCACGAAGGCGGACCAACTGACGCCAGGCGTACGTGTACGTCAATGTCCCAAGCAGAAACCGCTTTGCGGACAATCGGAGATCCTCCGACAGATACTCGGAATCGCGAAGGAACTCGACGAGCCGGACCGGACCGGCGACGTTTTGAACGTGCTCGGCATTCCAGCGCTCAGCCTCCGCCCTGAGGCGATCTGCAAACCAACTCTGCAACCGCGCCCCGAAGGGGTCACCCTGCTCGAGAAGCCGCCCTACCAAAATCAGACGGTCAATCGGGTCTCGTCTACTTTCAGACGTCCGTAATGGAGCACGCAAGCTCCCGTAATGTACCTGTTCCCAACCCGGATTCTTTCCATCCCACGTCCGGATGATTGAGTCTTCGAGCTCTCGACTGAGGGATGCCCCGTCCCGGGGAGATACCCGATCGATTAGAGATTGCTTCAGCTAAGGCAGTTGCTCGAAGAACGCGGCGCCTCGTATCGCCGCGCTTGCCTCATGTGGTGAGCCGGCAAGCCACACTCCAACAAAATCGACGACAGAAGGATTTGCGGGCTCACAAAACAGCTTGCCGGCATCGCGATGAGCGACGATGAAGGTTTCATCGAGAACTCTAAGAGTGGTTTCAAAACTGTGGCCGCGCATAGCGATGCCGGCTGCAGCCCCGAACTCGGTAAATGCGGCCGCAAGATCAGCCAGAACCGTCTTGCTCGGCATTGAGGCCAGCGCGATGACCATCGCCCGTTGCCGATCGTCTAGCTGGTGCTCGAACGCGTGGCGCCAGATGAGCGACGGTTCGTCAAGCGCGGCTCTTGCGAAGCTTACGTACTCCGCGCGGTCCTGGTCGGTGAGTCTGTGGCTAGATAGTCCCGTGATGTACTCAACAAGTCGAGGATTATAGTTGTCATGATCAATCACCGAAATGTATGCGTCGCTTCGGGAGATAGCACGCCTCGCTTCTCTGCCAAGCTGATCTGAGTGCCACACGTGGTTATAGAAAATGCGCGCTCGATCAAGTCTTGTGTACTCGCGCAGTTCAAGAAGGTAACGGCGCGATGTCAGCTGCTCTCGCTCGAACTCCTCATACGCCCCCGCCGCCTGCTGCAGAATGTACTCCCGCGTTGTTAGAACGAGCAGGCTAGTCCGGCTTCGAGACACCCGCCGGATGAACTGGGTCAAGCGTTTGTCCTCATTTTTCGGGAGCCGATCGTCCAGAAAAGTGGTTCCAAGAAAATCGTCGTAGTAGAAAGCCTGGAGCTCGTCGGGTTTGAATACGCTGTTCGCCTCCTCAATGTCGCCGGATACTTCGATCGGCTCATATCCTTCGATCGCAGCATCGGCTAGGAGGATTCGCGCGAGTGTGGTCTTCCCGATGCCGGGTGGACCGGCAATCACGAGAACTCTTTCCTTACGCAGTCGGTCGCGGGCCGCGAAATATGCCGTGGTCTCCACGTAGCGCGGCAGCGTTGCTTGTGTCTCAGCCAGCAGTTGCTGGCTGCGGTGATACACGCCGGCATTGATGAGAGCATCAAGCTGACCACCTCCCGTGAGCCAAAGCTTGACGTGCTGTCGCTCGATAGTCACGTGCGCGTTTAGAAGGACTTCGAGATCCTCAGCGCCAAAGATCTGGTCGTCTCGAGTGATCCAGGGCCGAAGCGCGTCTCGAAGCTGCTCTTTCTGCCTTAGGGTCAACTTCCGTGTTGTTACAAAGCGGTAACTGTTGGGCCGAGGCCGAAGCTTCGGCAGAATAGTCGCCTCATGCTTTGCTGCGTTTAACAAGTCCGCAAAGGTACTGCCCGCATAGTGCTTACATTGAAGGATGTCGGGTCGCCGCTTGCCTCGCGGAACATGCCGCAGGTCAATCCCGCGATCTGGACCTCTCGCGAAAACCTCAAATCGGACACCTAGCTCAGCGCCAAACAGATCTCCAGCAAAAAGCTCGAAGTCGTGATCGGAGAAGCCGCCAAAAGTGCGCACGCCCATATTCTGGCGCGCCTTCCGGCGACAATCGGAAGATGCACTGCCGCGCGGGTCCGACAGCTGAAGTAGCGCCGGTGTAACGCGAGTCTGTTGGCGACGTTAAGAGCTGAGCGGGGCTGGAGCACCCGTTGCGTCCGAGCCCCGGCGCGTGTCGTTCTTCGTAGATTGGAGCCAACCCAAAGGCCGTAGCAGCAGCCTGTCGGGAGCTCGTCGGGGGCTCTGACGCGTCCGTGTGTACGGAGCTCTACCGCACTGTCGTTCTCCACGCCCGCCATCTGGGCCGTCAGCTCTGCGTGACGGCGATGGGCTCGGACGCCGAGGTACGACTGGTAGGCAATCGTCGCAGCGTTTGCGTTCGTGGGTTCTACGGCGGCTGGGATGCGATTAGTCTGCCTCCGTGACCGTCACCGACCTCATCGGCAAGCGCATCCGTCTCCCCGGACACTTCGCCGGCGTGGTTCGCCTTGAAGGCGCCGAGCGGCTCGATGGCGCCTACCAGCTGCGAGTGCGCACCGAATCGGGGACGCTCGATGAGACGCTGATCACCGACGAAGACCTGGCTGGCGAAGCCCTTGAGCCCGTCGATGACCAAGCCGCGCTGGTCAACGCGAACGACTTCTTCGACTTCACCGAGGCCCATCGCATCGAGCTTGCTTATGCGCATGACCCGAACTTCGCGGTCAGCCTCTCCGGTGTCCGCGGTCTGCCCCATCAGATCGTCGCCGTCTATAAGCACATGCTGCCCCAGGCGCGGCTGCGCTTCGTACTCGCCGACGACCCCGGTGCGGGCAAGACGATCATGGCCGGGCTGTTCACGAAGGAGCTTCATCTGCGCGGGGTGGCCGACCGCGTGCTCGTGTTGTGTCCCGCGCCGCTGACGGTGCAGTGGCAGGACGAACTTTCGGAGAAGTTCGACGAGCACTTCGAACTGCTCGACTCCCACCGCGTGAAGTGGCAGCTCGGCGGCAATTCCTGGCAGCAGAATGACCGCGTGATCGCCTCTTTGGACTTCGCCAAGCGCGATGAGGTCATGCCGGATCTGCTGCTCGCCGACTGGGACCTCGTCGTGATCGACGAGGCGCACAAGTGCTCGGCCGTCTCGCGCTGGGATCCCGCCGAGGAGCGCGAGAAGCTCGATCGCACCAAGCGCTACGCGCTGGCCGAAGAACTCTCGCGGCGCTCTGAGCGGCTGCTGCTGATGACCGCCACCCCGCACTCTGGCGATCCCGCGCGGTTTCAGAACTTCCTGAAGCTCCTGGACCCGGACCAGTTTGCGGTGGCGGACCTTGCCAAGGCGCAGATCGGCCGCGACGACAGTCCGTATTTCCTTCGCCGCCAGAAGGAGGACCTCAAGGACGAGCACGGTCGTGACCTCTTCGTCCCGCGCGAGGTTCGTCTCCAGCCCTTCGAACTCAGCGAGCCCGAACTCGCGCTCTATGAGGCCGTGACCGAGTACATCCGCAAGTTTCTCGGCCAGGTCGGCGGTCGCAAAGGCAATGCCGTTGCGTTGGCACGGACAGTGCTCCAGCGCCGCCTGGCTTCAAGCCTCGGCGCGATTCGCTCTTCCCTGCAGAAGCGCGCCGCTCGCATCGCTCAGGCGATCGAGGACGTCGAGCGACTGCCATCTGCTGACCGCGCCGCGCGGCTGGCCGAGCTGCGCCTCGTTCCCGAGATCGACGTCGAGCAGGATCCCGACGACGCCACCGAGGAGGCTCAGGAGGAGGCCGTCTCTGGAGTCGTCGTGGCCGAGACGCTGGACACGATGCGCATTGAGATCCAGGCGCTCGAACGTTTGATCGTCCAAGCCGAGGAGACGATCGCCGCCGGCGAGGAGCGAAAGCTCATCGCCCTGCGCGAGTGCCTCAAGGGCGCAGAGCTGTCCGAGCTCACCGAGGACGGCCGCGGGAAGCTGCTGATCTTCACCGAGCACCGCGACACGCTCGACTACCTCGAGAAGAACATCAGCGCGTGGGGCTACACGAGCTGCTCGATCCACGGCGGCATCCCGCCGACCTCGCGCAAGCAGATCCAGCAGGACTTCCACCAGAACAAGCAGATCTGCATCGCCACCGAAGCCGCGGGCGAGGGCATCAACCTGCAGTTCTGCCACCTGATGATCAACTACGACCTGCCGTGGAATCCGGTGCGCCTGGAGCAGCGCATGGGCCGGATCCACCGCATCGGCCAGGAGTCCACGTGCGTCATCTTCAACTTCTGCGCCGAGAACACGGTTGAGGGCAAGCTCCTCACTCGGCTGCTTGAAAAGCTCGAGGAGATGCGCTCCGCACTCGGCGGTCGTGTCTACGACGTCGTCGGCGACCTGCTGGCTCGCAACGGAGTCGACTTCGAGCGCCTGCTGCGCGAGACGCTGCTGAACCCGACCCAGATGAACCCCGCCCAGCTCGAGATCGAAGGGCTCAGCGCGGAGGTCTACAAGGAGTACGAGGAGATGATCGGGGTTGCCCAGGCGACCAAGAACGTCGACATGAGTTGGGTCCGCGAGCGCGACTGGCGCTCCGAGGAGCGCCGTCTGATGCCCGAGTACGTCGAGCAGTTCTTCGGCCGCGCGTGCGAGCAGCTCGCAGTCAAGCTCGACCGGCGCGGCGACGGACTCTGGCGCATCGAACACGTCCCGCAGAGCCTGCGCTCCCCCGAGCAGCTCCGCTCCGTCAAGCGCCTTGGTCGCCCGCAGCCCACATACCGCAAGCTCACGTTCCTCAAGGAAGAGCGCGCCAAGGCACAGCACGAGGACGCGGTCTTGCTTTCCCCGGGGCACCCGCTCTACGCGGCGACCGTCGAATCGCTGGTGCGCAAACTCGCCGCCACCGAGCAAGCCACTGCTCCGTTCATCGCGCCGTGGGCCACGCAGCCTTACCGGATCGACTTCTTCACCTACCACGTGACCGGGCTTTCGATGGCCGGCGGCGCCGAAGAGGTCTACGCGGAGCTCGTCGCGGTGACCGATGGAGCTGATGGATTCGAGCTCGTGCCGGCCGACGTACTCCACGACCTAACCGCCGTCGATTTCGCACCGCGCGACCTCGAGGCACCAGACCCCGAAGACGTCAAGCGAGCCAGCGACTTCGTTCGCTTGAAGGTCCAGCATCCCGTTGTGCAGGACAAGCGTGGTGAGCGGCTCGCGCAGGCGGAGCTGCGATCGAGCTATCTCGCCGAGTCGATGGACGCCCAGCGCGCCCGCCTGGAGGAGAAGTGGTCAGAGCTCGACGATCGCGTCTACCGCGGCGAGGACGCAGCGCGGCTCGCACTCGATCAAGCGGAAGCCCGCCTAAACGACCTCGACCGCCGTAAGAGCGAGAAGCTCGCCGGCTTCGAACAGCTCGGCATCGTCAAGCCCGGGCCCGTCATCTACCTCGGCACCGCCCTGATCGGCCCGCCACCGCTGGACGACCCCGCCGTTGACGCCATGAGAAACGACCCGGCAGTCGAGCAGGCTGCGATGGACTGGGCGATGGCCGCCGAACGCGAGGCTGGCTGGGAGCCGGAGGACGTCTCGGCCGCCCGCGACGGCTCAGGCTTCGACATCCGCAGCGTCCGCCGGGGGTCCGATGGGCGCGTCCAGGAAGTCCGTCGCATCGAGGTCAAGGGTCGCGCGCCCGCTCAAGGCGATGTCTCGCTCTGCCGCACCGAATGGATCGCCGCCCACCGGCACGGCGACTCGTTCTGGCTCTACGTCCTGTACGGCGCCAAGTCCGACGAGCCCCGCGGGATCAAGATCCAGAATCCGGCGATGGCGCTCAGGGACGCCGTGCGTAATGTCACGACGGTGACGGCGTTCCACATCCCGGGCGCAGCCATCGAGGGCGCCGCGCCATGACCGACGATCGGCGGCTCATCGAGGATCTGATCCCTGTGCAGGCGATCAACGAGGTCGCTCAGCGCGAAAAGATCGGCCACGCAGCAACGCACCCACGAAAGTTGCATCTCTGGTGGGCACGGCGCCCGCTCGCGGCCGCGCGCGCGGCCGTGTACGCGACTCTTGTGGCCGCGGCAGATACGCCCGAGGAAGCGCGCTCGTCTGCCTACTTCCGCGAGCTTTGCCGTTGGGGCGCGTCTGAGAGCGCGATCGGCGACGCAAGACGGCGCGTGCTCGAGGCGAACGGTGGAACGCCCCCACGTGTGCTCGACCTGTTCGCCGGTGGGGGCGCGATCCCGCTCGAGGCGGCACGGCTTGGATGCGAGGCCACCGCGGTCGAGCTTAACCCCGTGGCCCACATGATCGAACTCTGCATGCTCGACTACCCGCAGCGATTCGGCCCAGAGCTGGCCGACGACATCCGTAAGTGGGGTGCCCGTTGGGTTGACCGGACCTGGGGCCGCGTGGGCCACCTCTACCCGCGCGTGCGCGAGAGAGAGGAAGCCGATCAGCTGGACTTCGCCGGTGAGGAGCGCCAGCAGGATCGTGCTGCCGGCCGACCGATCGCATACCTCTGGACTCACACGGTGCGGTGCCCGAACCCGGCGCTGGGAGAGCACGATCTGCCCCTCGTGCGCCAGACCTGGCTCGCGAAGAAGAAGGGCAGAATGATTGCGCTTCATCCACGCGTCGATCGCGAGGCACTCCGCTTGGACTGGCAGGTCGTGGAGGCGGAACAAGCCGATGCGCTGGGCTTCAACCCCGCGGGGTTCTCCACTCGTGGCCGTTCAACATGTCTGATCTGCGGCGCTTCGGTGGACGCGGCGTACGTCAAGACGGAAGGTGTCGCAGGTCGGATAGGGACCACCCCGCTGGCCGCGGTGCTTGTGAAGCCAAGTGGTCGCGGCCGCGACTACCTGGCGGCCGGGGACTATCGGCATCCGAGCAAGCGCGACTGCGAGGCCGCGCTGGCAGAGCTTGACACTGAGCCTCCTGATGAGCGAATTGCCGCAGAGGACAACCAGCATTTCCAAGCCCCGATGTATGGAATGACCCGGTTTGGCGATCTCTTTGCTCCTCGCCAGCTCGCCACCCTTTGCGCGTTCGCTCAGGGGGTGCGGGAGACATACGACGAGATGCGAATTGAGGGTCTTGAGGAGAAGCGTGCGGAGGCCGTAACTGTTGCGCTAGCCCTCGCACTTGATCGCACGGTGGATCGCAGCAGCATGCTCTGCCGGTGGGACACGAAGAACCAATCTCTCACGAACACCTATGCCCAGCAGGCCCTGCCCATGGTGTGGGACTTTGCCGAGGCAAACCCGTTCGGGCGCGGTGCGGGTCAGGCGGCGGAGTATGTAAACAACATCGCGGACATCATGGATTCACTCGGTCGCGTCGGCCGACGCGTCGAGGTGTTCAGGTCGTCGGCAACACAGGTGCCGCAGCACGACGAGACTTTCGATGCCATCGTCACCGACCCCCCGTACTACGACAACATCTCCTACGCCGATCTGTCGGATTTCTTCTACGTTTGGCTGAAGCGGTCGATCGGCTTCCTGTTCCCCGAGCACCTTGAGGGTGAACTCACGCCGAAGCGCCGAGAGGCGATCGTCGCGCCTTACCGCCATGACGGCGACAAGGCGGCGGCGCGCGAGTTCTACGAGCGTGAGATGGCGTCCGCGTTCGCCGAGGCACACCGTGTTTTAAAGCCGGGCTGCCCGCTCGTGTGCGTCTATGCTCACAAGACGACACTTGGATGGGCAAGCCTCGTCGAAGCGCTCCGGCAGGCGCGCTTCCTCATCACCGAGGCTTGGCCGCTGGATACCGAGATGCCAGAGCGCGCGATCGGTCAGGGAACCGCGTCCCTGGCTTCATCCATCTTCCTGGTCGCCCGGCGCCGCGAGCGCGACGAGGTCGGTCAGTATGCGGATGTTCAGCGCGAACTGGACACCGTGATCGAGGAGCGCCTCGAACGACTAACGGGCGCCGGCGTCAGCGGCTCGGACCTCGTGATCGCCACGATCGGCGCCGGTCTCCGGCCCTTCACTCGCTACGCGGCGGTCGAGCTACCCAACGGAGAGGAGATTCCGGCGCAGCGCTTCCTCGAAGAGGTCCAAGGGCGCGTCCTCACTGCAGTCCTCTCCCAGGTTCATGGCCTGGCGAACGGTGTAGGGGCAATCGACGTGGGCACACGCTTTTACGTGATCGCGCGCTACTCGTTCGGCTATTCCGACGTTGAGTTCGACGAGGCCAACAACCTCGCGCGCACGGCAGGGGTGGAGCTCGGTGACCTCGCTAATGGGAGGTCACCACTTGCCTCAATCAGCAAGGGCAAGGTTCGCCTGCTCGATTTCGAGGCGCGCGGAGAGGGCCCGAGTCTCGGCGTCGACGAGAGCGACGCGGGCGAGCACCGGCTAATAGACGTGCTTCAAGGTTTCCTCTGGCGTGCGGCGCACGACGCGAAGTCCCTGCGTTCGTATCTCGATGAAACACGTCCCGATGTCGAGAAGCTGCGCCGCGTCGCGCAGGCGCTGCAGGGGAAGGGGCTTGCCACAGACACCGAGCAGAAGCCGGCGGAGGCGCGCGCGTGCGAGCGTTTGCTCGGAGGCTGGCGAACGCTCGTCGAAGACAACCTGCTGACGAGTCGATGAGTTCAGACGCATACACGCTCAAGCCGTGGACCGACGTGGTCCGACCGCACCCTGACGTAGCCAGCGGCGATCTCGCGATGGGCACGTACGCCGCAAACCTTGCAGCGGTCGCCTACCGCGGCGAGTCAAGCGCGACGGTCTATGCCGACGCGGGCGAGTTTTTTGCTTCGACGTACTTCACGCGCGCGATGCAGCAGCTGCTCGCCGATGTCTTCGGCGCGTTGGGAGGCGGCTCGGGCGATCGCGTCTTGCAGCTTCGCACGCCCTTCGGGGGCGGCAAGACCCACACCCTCCTTGCCCTCTACCACTTGGCGACGGCTCGTAAGCAGGCGTCGGGCGTCGAGGAGCTGGCTGCGGTTCCCGACCCGGGCTCCGTTCGCGTCGCGGTGCTCTCGGGCGAGTACCTGGATCCCCAGCGTGGCCGCTCGGTCGATGGCCGTCGAATCGCCACGCTTTGGGGAGAGTTGGCCTACCAGCTCGGCGGCTGGGATGCCTACGATCAGATCACCGTCGACGGCGACGAGGGAGTTCCGCCCGGCGGCGAAATCCTGGGCGAGCTCCTGGCCGGCGCGCCGAGCCTGGTGCTCCTCGATGAGGTCCTCATCTACATCGTGAAGGCACGCGCGCTCAAGCGGCTCGACACGACCGTTGGTCAGCAGGCGCTGATCTTCTTGCAGAACCTGACCGAGGCAGTCAACCAGCAGCGCCAGGCGGCAATGGTGTACTCGCTCCAGGCCAGCGTGGGGGAGGCGGTGCAGGAGGAGGGTCTCCTGCATGCGTTGGAGCACATGGCCGCACGCGTCGATGCCCGTCGCGAGCCGGTCTCTGGCGACGAGGTGCTGCGCGTCGTCCAGACCCGGCTCTTTGAGAGCACGGGGGACGCAGCTGTCCGCCGCGACGTCGCGAAGACCTACGGCCAGTTGCTGCGTGGCGAACTCGAAGCCAACGCTGAGACCGACGATGCCCGTCGCGAAGCGGTCCGCACGGCCGACAACCTCGAGCGCCGCATAGAGGAGTCCTACCCTTTCCACCCCGAGCTGATCGATCTGATGTATCAGCGCTGGGGGAGCCTTCCGAGCTACCAACGCACGCGTGGCGCCTTGCAGTTTCTAGCCACCGTTACGCACGCGCTCTGGACGTCGCAGGCCGAGCGCACCGCGCAACCCTTGATCGGGCCCGGCGATGTCGACCTCTCCGACGAAGCGACTCGAGCTACCTTCTTCGAGCAGGTCGGGGAAGCGAGTCAGTACACCGCCGTCGTCGAGGCCGACTTCCTCAACGCTGACGCTGGCACGCGCGTGGTCGACGAACGCGTCGGGCGCGAGGCGCCGGCTCTGGAGCGCTTGCGGGTCGGAACTCGCGTGGCGACTGCGATCGCACTGCTGTCCTTCGGTGCGCGCGAAGGCGACGAACGGGGGGCGCTAGAGCACGAGGTCATCGCAGCCTCCCTCGACCCGGGACTCGATGGCAACGTGCTGCGTTCAGCGCTAGCGGACCTGCGTGGCGAAACGCTGCTGTACCTCCACTACACGGGGCGTCGGTACCGCTTCGAGCCGACTCCGAACCTCAACAAGCTCATCGTCACCGAGCAGGACAAGTTCCAGGCCGACGAGGTGCTGAGCGTCGTGCGGCGCAACCTGGAGGGGGCGCTCGGTGGCGGCCGCGGCCAGCAGGAGGTCGTCCTCTGGCCCGCCGACTCCGGCCAGATACGCGACGGCATCCAGGCGTTCCTCGTCGCCTATCTGCCACCAGACTGGGACGAGCGTAAGCAGCCGCTCGAGCGATTGGTCGGCACCTGCGGCGACGCCCCGCGAAAATTCAAAAACGCGCTCGCACTGGCACTGCCCGACCGCGCTACTTTCGACGCCGCGCGCCAGGCGGCTCGCACGGCGCTCGCGGTCGAATCGCTCCTCGCGCGGACATCACGCCACAACTTCTCGCCCGAGCAGACGGCCGAGCTCAAGGAGCGAGCGACGGCCGCGAACCGCAAGCTCACCAGCTTGATGGGCCACGCGTACGAGCGCATCGTTCTGCCCGTTGGCAGCAATGGCGACGCCGGGCTCCAACTCGACGATGTCAGCCTCGGCACGGTTATGGCCGCCGGACGCCAGCTCCACGAGCGCGTCCGCGACGCCCTCGGCCACCAGGTCTTCGACCGCCTCACGCCTGCCCGTCTCGCCGCCGTGGCCAAGCTCAGCGAGCACGGCGTCGCCTACTGCGAGAAGCTCGCCGACGACTTCTTCGCCTACTTCGAGCTGACCAAACTGTGGTCAGTCGAGCCGCTGCGCGAGGCGATCGCCGAGGGTGTTTCGAGCGGCCTGTTCGCCTACGCAGTGGGCATGAGCGGCGAGACTGACGCGGTGCAGGTCTCCGATCCAGCGCTCATCCGCATACGCCCTCCCCTCTCGGCCGAGGAGGTCGATCTCGGCTCAGGGGCCGCGCTCCTCTCGCTGGCTGTGGCGGACAGCCTCACGCCGGCTGCCGGCGACTCAGAGCCTCCAGGCTCGACCAGTCCCGAAGAAGGGTCGCGCGCCGAGGGGGACGGCGAGCTCGGCGACCCGGCGCGCGGCGGCGACAGGGCACAAGCCAGTGAGTCGCAGCGCCGGGTGTCGCTCACGATCAAGGCCACCGAGGATGACCTACACACCCTCCAGCGGGCGCTCACGGGACTCCGCGACGTGGTAAAGCCCGGCCCCATGCGCATCGAACTCAACGTGAGCGCCGAGCAACCCGAAGGTGCCATCGACGCCGTCCAGTTCCAGAACAGGGTTCGTCAGCACCTGGAGGAGGACGAAGACGTGTCGTTTGACGAGCGCTGGGAGTAGGCGCTCCATCGCTTCGGCGAGCGCTTGATCCCCATGGACCGCTCGGGCGGTACATCCAGGCGCGTGGGCGACGCAGCGTACGTCCTTGACCTCTGCGACGAGATCCTGGGTGAGGCCGGTCTCCGTGAGCACACCTTCGACTGGCTGCTCGGAGATCCCAACGCAGTCGGCACACGCAGGCGTCTGCCCGTCGATGCGTATTACCCGGACGCCCAGCTCGTGATTGAGTACCGGGAACGCCAGCACGACCAGCCTGTCCCCTTCTTCGACAAGCCCCACAAGCTGACCATCAGCGGTGTCGATCGTGGCGAGCAGCGTCGTCTCTATGACGAACGACGCGACATCGAGGTTCCCGCCCATGGCCTGACGCTCGCAGTCATCCGCCCTACCGACCTCAACGCCGATTCCCGGGGCCGGCTTCGCCGAAGTCGCGCGTCAGATCGCGCCGCGCTCGAAGTCCTCCTGCGACCCGAGGTCAGCCCGGGTGCCAGGAGGGGTGATCGTCTCCAATGAAGCCACCCGAGGATCCCGTCCGGGAGCTACGCGAACGTATGTTCGACAGCACAGGCCAATACGACCACGGTGCCCAAGGATCATGAGCCATGGCTGACCGCAGCGCGATCGAATGGACTGAGGCCACCTGGAACCCAGTCACCGGATGCGACGAGGTGTCACCCGGCTGCGCCCATTGCTACGCCAAGACCTTCGCCGAGCGATGGCGCGGAATTCCGGGGCATCCGTATGAGCAGGGCTTCGACCTCCGGCTCTGGCCAGAACGCCTTGACCAGCCCCTGCGCTGGAAGCGACCGCGCATGATCTTCGTCAACTCCATGAGCGACCTCTTCCACGAGAACATTCCCGACGACTTCATAGCCGATGTCTTCGCGGTGATGCAGCAAGCGCACCATCACGTCTTCCAAATACTCACGAAGCGCCACGAGCGCCTCGCCGACTTGGCGGACAGCCTCCCATGGCCCGCTAACGTCTGGATGGGGGTAAGCATTGAGAACCGGCGCTTCGTTCACCGTGCCGAGTATCTGCGCGCCGTTCCCGCGGCAGTGCGGTTCATCAGCGCGGAGCCGCTGCTCGGACCGCTCGAGGGGCTCGAGCTCGACGGCATCGACTGGCTGATCGCCGGAGGCGAGTCCGGGCCAGGTCACCGTCCGGTGAAAGCCGAGTCCGTCCGAGAACTACGCGACAGGTGTGCGCGCGAAGGCGTCGCCTTCTTCTTCAAGCAGTGGGGTGGGCGCAGCGCAAAAGCCGGCGGCCGGCTCTTAGATGGCCGCACATGGGACGACCTGCCCTCCGCTCGCGTCCTCGAGCCAGCCTGACCGCGAGCATCATCCGAACCGCATCCGCGTTCCGTCAGGAAACTGCCCGGGCCGTCGCGTCGCTTTCGCCGCTGTAACGACCAGCCGCTCCTCCTTCTCGGCCGCCTTCAGCGTGGGTTTGAGATGCCCGTTGTCGCGAAACGCGGTCTCCTTCAGCGTGAAGTCTGTCGCCTCGTCGATTCCGAACTCAGTGGCGCCGAAGCGCGCGCGCAGCAGGGTCTCGAGGCGCCCCAAGTCCGGCTTCTGTGCGAAGAGCACCGGATGATCGACGGTCGTCGAATCGCGGAAGCTCGTGCCCTTTACGGGATCGATCTTCCACATGGCGTCCTTCATCCGTCGCAGCCCGAGTTCGTTGTTCGTACCGAAGAAGAGCGCGTAACTGTTCCGACCGCCGTCGGGCACGATCTCGAACCAGCGCACCCACTGGCAGCTCTCCTGGAGTCGCGCACGAAACGCGTCCTGAAGGATCTGCCGGCGCGAGTCCAGATCTGCGGTCTCGCGAGCCCGCTCCCATGACCGGCTTCCGTAGAGGTTGTCGAGCGTTGGCTCCAGGTCCGCCTCGGTCACGAACCGAGCAAGGTGCGTGATCGGCACGTAGATCAGCGCCTCGCAGCGCGGCAGCTTGATCAACCCGCTCGTCAGGTGATGCGCTGTGTCGTCGGCTCCGAAGGGATCGATAAAGGCGAACGTGGGCGGCTGCACACCGAAGCGTTGCTTGAGCTCGGCAAGCACGGCCGGAAACCGTTCGCTGAACTCGCCGCGCAGAACCGTGATCTCGACCTTCGGATGGGCTCTCCGCTTGGCCAGCTCGTCTCTCAAGTGCTCGAAACGCCGCTCGTCGGCCTCGATGAACACGAAGCGGACCTGCGCCTTGAGCTGATCCCGGTCCTTGCGCCGGAGATAGGCGTCGAGGATGAGCAGCGGAGAGCCAGGTTCCCCGCCGGCGTAGCGGCCTGGGCCAGCGAACCCGTCGATGAGAACGAGGTGCTCCGCCCACGACCCCAGAATCGGGATCCAAGCATCGAGGTAGCCGAGCAGGATCTCGTGCTTCGCCTGTGTGTGGCGGTGTCGCTGCCAGAGAATGTCCTTGCGCTGGGCCAAGCGTCTCTCCTGGCCGCAGAGCTTGCCGTAGAACGCTGACGGCAATCGCTCGGACGCGCTCCCAGGGTGTCGGCGACCGTCCGCTCCTTGCATACGCGCACATCGCGACGGACACGTGACCTAATCTCGGTCGTGCCATGTCCGACCACGATCCGTTGCGCTTCGCCGCCGATCTCAGCGCCAAGCTCGCTACGCGTTCTCGGCACGTTTGTGCATTCCTTGGCGCTGGCGTCTCCCGCGCCTGCGGTCTCCCCGACGTTGACCAGCTGCAGGAGCAGGTACTTGCCCGACTGGACAGCGACGACCGCGACGCGTTTGCGGCTGCGCTCGATGGCAGGAACCTCGAGCAGGCCCTGAGCCGCTTGCGGCGAATCGCCGCCTTGCTCACCGAGGAGCAGGATCTCGACGGGATAACTGCTGAACGGGCCGTCGCTCTCGACGCCGCTGTGTGCCGCGCGATTGTGGAGGCGCTCGATCTCACTGATGCGGCCCTGGATCCCGTCCTCGGGCTCGCTGCGTGGGTCGCACGCGCGGACTACCACCTTCCCCTCGAGCTGTTCACGGTCAACCACGACCTTCTGCTGGAGACGGCGCTCGAGCGCTTCCGAGTGCCGTACTTCGATGGTTTCGCCGGAACGCTGCGCGCGAGCTTCCAGACGGAGCTGGTGGAAGCCACGCCCGGCTCGGCAGAAGAGTGGGTGCCAGCATTCTTCGCTCGCCTTTGGAAGCTGCATGGCTCCGTCAACTGGGCGTGGGAGGAGGCCCAGCAGATCGTGCGTCTCGGCCAGCCCGTCGCCGAAGGCACACCGGCAGCGATCTACCCCTCCGATACCAAGTACCAAGAGTCGCGCCGCGTGCCGTTCGTCGTGTTGCAGGATCGCCTCCGCCACGCACTTCACCATCCCGAGACGCTCGTCCTGATCTCTGGCTACTCGTTCTCCGACGATCACCTCAACGAGCTGCTTTTCGGTGCCGCGGCTCGCCGGGAGCGCTCCGAGCTCATTGCCTTCTGCTACTCGAACATTCCACCAACCCTCGCGGACCAAGCGGCCGTGACGCCGAACCTCCAGGTGATGGCTGACACCGAGGCGATCCTCGGCGGCGTCCGTGCGGAGTGGACGGTTCCCGAAGATCCGCCCCCCGACCTGTGGCAGGACGGACGCCTCGGGCTGTGCGACTTCCGGCGGTTGGCGGCGTACCTCGCCCGTAGCGCTATGCGAGAACCCGAGCGAGATCCGCTGCTCCGGGAGTTGCTCGAGCGTGCGCTCCCTGAGCCCGATTCTGACGCTTCCGCGGATGGCTGAACGCGACCCGACCTGCATCGGACGGGTCCGTCATGTCCTCGGGGCCACTGTCACGGTCTCACTCGACCCCGATCTCGCTGGCGTCGCTCCCATCTATCGCGGTCGGCTCCAGCCTGTTGGCCAGATCGGCTCTCTTGTACGTATCCCGCAAGGGCTCGTGGACCTCGTGGCGACAGTCAGCCTCGTGGGTATCGCCGAACTCGCCGGCGCAGTCGCACCCTCGGAAACGGTGCAACGCGACGAGCGATGGCTACAGGTCCAACTGCTCGGCGAGATCGACCGGGGCACGGGTCGGTTCCAGCGCGGCGTGGGCTCCTACCCCGGCCTGGATGATGCTGTCCATTTCGCTACGCCCGACCAGCTGCGCGCTGTGTTTCCGGCTCCCAGTGACGAGCATCTCCGTTTGGGTCGGCTCGCGGCGGCGGAAGAAGTTCCGGTCTGCCTTGACGCTTCGCGGCTCGTCGTGCGACACGCCGCGGTCGTCGGCTCCACAGGAGCTGGGAAGACGAGCGCAGTCGCGTCGTTGCTGCAGAGCTTCGTGCGAGGTGGGTGGGGAGCAGCGAACGTCATCGTGATCGATCCGCACGGCGAATACGCCCGCGCTCTGGCTGGGAGCGCGTCCATCCGCAGTGTCTTGGCCGATGGTGATGACCGCCTGCGGGTTCCCTATTGGGCTCTGCCAGCCACCGACATCTTGCGGATCTTCACCGGAGGCACGGGTGGCGCGACAGTTCGAGATCGGTTTGTGGAGCTCGTCGCCGAGTCGCGCCGAGAATTCGTCGGCGTGAGCGATTGGCTCCAGCTTGACCCGACCGCGGTGACGGCTGACACCCCCGTACCGTTCGAGATTCGACCGATATGGCATCGCCTTGATGCCGAGAACCATGAGACGCGCATGAACAAGGGCGATCCGGACACCGCCTGCCAGACGGATCCGGGGGATCCCGCAACGCTGCGTTCGACACAGTTTCAGCCGTACAACCCCGCCGGCCAGGCGCCCCACCAGGGACCTCGCTTCGGTGTCTACGGCACAACGCCCGACCTTCTCCGTCTCGGGCTACTCGACCCGCGGTTGCGGTTCTTTCAGGAGCCCGAGGGGGATCCCGCAGGCGACGATCCACTCGTCAGCGTCATGCAGGACTGGCTCGGTGGTGACCATCCGATCTCCGTACTCGACTTCAGCGGAGTTCCGGCGGAGGCAGCCGATCTTGCGATCGGCGTGGTACTCAATCTCATCTTTGAGGTCGCGCTGCGCGGAGAACTGGACGGCGCGGGCATCGGGCGATCCAGCCCGGTTCTCGTCGTGCTTGAGGAGGCCCACCGCTACCTCGGAGAAGGAGCGTCAGCCCTGACGCGGGATTCGGCAAACCGAATCGCTCGCGAGGGGCGCAAGTACGGGGTCGGCCTCCTACTCGTCACGCAGCGGCCAACCGAACTGCCAAAGACAGCGCTCGCGCAATGCGGAACGCTGATCGCGCTACGGCTGTCCAACGCGGAGGACCAAGGAGCGATCAGAGCCGCACTGCCCGGCAGCGTCGCGGGGCTCGCAAGCGTGTTGCCATCGCTCCGGACGGGCGAGGCGGTCGTGAGCGGCGAAGCCCTCGTGCTGCCAGCCCGGGCCCTGGTTGACCCACCTGACCCATGGCCTCGGGCGGAGGACCCATCGCTGGCGCCGTGGCGCGAGGAGCCCAGCGTGCCAGACGTCGCGCCCGCACTGGCCGCATGGCGAGGCACCTATGATCGAGAATCCTGATGGAATGGCAGCCCGTCACCGGTTCGAAGCGAATTGTCGCGGAGGCTTATGACGCCGAGACAGAGCGCATCTACGTGCGCTTCCCAGACGGCGTGGAATGGTGGTACTCGGCATGCCCGGAAGCCGTCTGGGAGGGGTTCACCGCCCCGGGACAGTCCCGGGGCGAGTACATCGCGCAAGTCCTCGACTTCAAGCCCAACGGTCGCCACACGGGATGACATCCGCCCCGGGCCGTTCCGTACGGGCTACGAGGTCGGCGTAGGAACCGGCACATCCTCGAACGCCTGGCTCAGGACCGCGCGTACCGGCTGAGCGTCGATGCTCAGTGGTCGCGCGACTCTTGGACTCGCGCTTGGTGGAGGTGCGGAACGTCTTAATCCGGGCGACCTAAAGAATGTCCTCGATGATGCGCGGCCAGCCGTCGCAAGGGCCTGGTGTCGCGTCAATTCCGACGTCCAATCGCAGTGTGCGAGCCATCTCTCCAGTGAGAGATCGCGCTTTGCCAAACGCTGGCCCATGCTCCAGGGGAAGCGCACGAAAACACGCCCCCGGCTTCGACAAAACTTCCGGGACAATTCCGAACTGGGCCGCGTCGCATGGACCCGGTGACGGCGTGCGGGGGAATGGCGGCGGTAGTGGCGAGAGCGTCCTGGGCTCGGACCACGTGATCGGCGGCCATTCGGCGAACAAAGCTGCTTGTCGCGTGGGACCTGAGGTGGCGGGGGAGCGCAGCGTCACGGCTCCTACCTTTGGGGTGGCCTGGGCCTCGTGCGACGAGCCCGTCGCGGGCAACACATAGCCGGACGGGGCGCCTCTGCGTGAGAAGATCGACGTAGATGGAGCCGATTACGGCCGCCGACCGATTCGGCACCATTACTTTTTCGCCGGACGAGCGCTGGTTCGAGGTTGGCCCGCCCGGAAACCGTTGCCGAATAGGCTTTCATGACTACGCAACGATTTACGCCGAGCCGGGGCTCTACGAGCGGGTATTCATCAGAGAACTCGGGATGCGCTCGACTGTCGAAGTCGTGCGTCTTTTCGGCGAAGTCCTGCGGCGCCTGGGTCGTGATCCAGCTCACCAACGCGTCCTCGACGTCGGCGCCGGCAACGGGGTCGGTGGCGAAGCACTGCGCGCGCTCGGCGTAGGGTCGGTTATCGCGGTAGACCTCGAACCAGCGGCATGCGCGGCCGCGGCGCGCGACCGGCCGGGCGTCTACGAGGACTACGTCGTCACCGACCTGGCTACCAACGCGGACCGGTTGGCTGGAAGCAGATGTACCGCGGTGGTTAGCTTGTCGGCTATCGGTCCCGGTCACGTGCCGCCCGACGCCCTGCGGCGGGCGCTCAGTCTGTTGGGTCCGGGCGGGCTCTATGCATTCGCAGTGATGCCAGCTCTGCTTCCCGGCAGTGACGACGAGGTAGGCCAGAAAACGGGCTATTCCGACTACCTAGCTGAATTGCTCACGCAGTCCGAGGAGCTCGTACGTATGTCTTACGTGCATCGCCGGCAAGCCGACGGGTCATTGCACGAGGCGGTCGCGCTTGTTGGACGCGTGAAAGAGCTCCACAGGGAATGACCGGGTGGCGACTGCGTCATGCGCCGGCGCGCCCCGCTGGCGCGAGACCGGCCGCGCCCCGCAGCGAGCTGCGACAGACATAGCGGAAGTGGGCCAGCCAGAAGCGCTCGGTGGCGTCGAAGGCGCGTCCCTCGGCGACCTCCCATGAGCCGAAGCGGCAGCTGTCGGAACCGAGTGCTTCGAAGCGGTATGAATGGAGGGCGTGAAAGCCTGGGAAGCTCGCCTCCCAGGTCACGCGGTCGTGGTGCTGGAGCTCCACGACCTTCGCGATCGCCGGCATCCGGTAGCGGTAGCGCGGCTCGATCGGATTGAAGGCCCACACGAGCGTCGCGCCGCGGCGCAGCTCGCCGCCGAGCACGCGCGACCAACGGAAACACGGGTTCCACTGCGACCAGCCCTTGACGTCGGTGAAGACCTCCCACAGCCGCTCGACGGGCATGTCGACCTCGACCGCCCCCTGGATGGGCAACGGCGGCTCGGCGGCGATCGATCCCCTGCGCCCTGTCGGCGTCGGACCGGCGAACGGCCAGTCGGCTTGTGTTGCCGCCATCAGTGCGGTTTACCAAAACGCTGGGGAACCCGCTCAACCCACGGTACGGTGGGTCGGCGTTAGCCTCGATTCCCCACAACCAAGGAGCGGCGATGAAGTATCGACACCACCTGCCTCAGCTCGACGGTGACCTGTTCCTCACCGATGGGGGGATCGAGACCACCCTGATATTTCACCAAGGGCTTGACCTCCCGGAGTTCGCCGCTTTCGACCTGCTCAAGGACGAACAGGGAACCGAGGTGCTTCGGCGCTACTACGCGCCCTACGCGCAGCTCGCGGTCGACAATGACACGGGCTTCGTACTCGAGAGCCCCACGTGGCGGGCCAGCCCCAAGTGGGCCGCCAAGATCGGCTACAGCACCCGGGATCTCGAGGAGCTCAACCGCAAGGCGATCGGCCTCATGGAAGAGCTCCGCGCGGAGTACGAGTCCGCCGCGACACCGATTGTGATCAGTGGCTGCGTCGGCCCCGAGGACGACGGCTACAGACCCGCGACGATGCTGACCGCTGCCGCGGCACGGGACTACCACTCCGCGCAGATCGCGACCTTCCGCGACACCGCGGCGGACATGGTCACGGCGATCACGATGACCTACGCGGATGAGGCAGTGGGCGTTACCCGGGCCGCGCAGGAAGCCGATATGCCGGTCGCGATCTCCTTCACGCTGGAGACCGACGGGCGCCTCCCCAGCGGCCAGGCGCTGGGTGAGGCGATCATGCAGGTCGACGAGGAGACAGGCAAAGCGCCGGCGTACTACATGATCAACTGCGCTCACCCGACGCACTTCGACGCCGTGCTCGAGGACGAGCCTGCCTGCCGCGCGCGGCTCGGTGGCCTACGGGCCAACGCCTCCACCAAGAGCCACGCCGAGCTCGACGAGGCGACCGAGCTGGACGAAGGCGACCCCGTCGACCTAGGCGCCCGCTACGCCGCGCTCGCCGAGAGGCTCCCCCACCTCAGCGTGCTCGGAGGGTGCTGTGGGACCGATGAGCGCCACGTTGGGGAGATCGCCCGGAGATGGATGGCTTCCTCGGCGGAGAGCGCCGGCTAGCGGGGGCCTCCGGTCGCCGTGCCGTGCAAGCCGCACGCCGGTGGCTCATTCTGACCGGATGAACTCAGACCGCCGGATGAAGGTCCAGCCGGAAAGGTGGGCGCGCGACGGGACGCCGGTGGTGCCATCGCACCAGCTCGGCCTGCTGCTCGGCGCCTCGTGAGCCTGCACGAAGCAGCGCCCGTCGGGCTGCGGGGAGGTCTGCGCGCCGCGGCGCCGCTGGCTCCCGCCGTCTTCCTGGTGGGGATTTCTTTCGGCATTGCCGCGCGACCGCTGATGGGCGCTGTCGCGCCGGTGGTGATGTCGGCGATCGTGCATGCCGGTGCCGCGCAGTTCGCCGCGGTCGCGGTGCTGGCGGACGGCGGCGGAGCGGGCGCCGCGGTCGTCGCGGGGATCCTGCTCAACCTGCGCTTCCTGCCCATGGCGGTCGCGTTCGCCCCGTGGGCCTCGGGCGGGCCCGTTCGCCGGGCGGTCGAAGGCCAGGCCGTGGTGGATGCCTCGTGGGCGCTGTCCAGCCGCGGCGGCGGGCGCTTCGACCGCGAAACGCTACTCGGCGCGACGCTCGCGCAGTACCCGGCATGGGTGCTGGGCACGCTTGGCGGGGTGCTGATCGGCGAGAACCTGGGCGACCCGCGCGCCGTGGGACTCGACGTGATCTTCCCGGCGTTCTTCCTGGCGCTGCTGGTGGAGGAGGCGCGTGATCGGCGTGGCGCGGCGGTTGCCGTGGGCGGCGCCGTTATCGCGCTGGCGCTGTCGCCGTTCGTCCCGCCGGGGATCCCGGTGCTTGCGGCCAGCGTGCTCGCGTTGGCGGGACTGCGCAGGGAGCCCACATGAGCCAGGCCTGGATCGTCATCGCCGCGCTGGCGGTGGCCACGGCGGTGATCAAGGCCGTCGGACCGGTGACCGTCGGCGGCCGCCCGCTACCCGAGCGCGCACTGGAGGTGATCGCCCTGCTGGCGCCCGCCCTGCTGGGCGCGCTCGTGGCCGTGGAGACGCTGTCGGGCGAGGACGGTGCGCTCGTGCTGGACGCCCGGGCGGGCGGTGTGGCCGCCGCGGGGGTGGCGTTGGCGCTGCGGGCGCCGCTAATGGCCGCCGTCACGGTCGCGGCGGTGACGGCGGCCCTGCTGCGCGCACTCGGCTGAATGTCTCGCCTTCCGCCCTTGACGTATCGTCGCTGCGGACAGAGAATCGCCATGTCCGCTAACCGGGGAGGACTCATGTCCTGGAAGATCGATGGTCGGTATTTCGAGAACTGCTCCTGCGATGTCGTGTGCCCATGCACCGCTTCGTTCGCCCTCGGGGCGACGAACGACTACTGCCATGCCGTGCTCGTGTTCCACATTGACTCCGGCGAGGTCGAGGGCGTAGACGTGAGCGGGCTCACGGTGGCCGCCGTCGCGGACACGCCGAAGGTCATGAGCGAGGGCAACTGGAAGCTCGGCGTGCTGATGGACGCTGCCGCCTCGGAGGAGCAGGCTCAGAAGCTCGCTGCGGTCTTCGGGGGCGAGCTGGGCGGGCCGATGGAGGCGCTGGGCGGGTTGATTGGTCAGAACCTCGGGATGGAGCAGGTGCCGATCGAGTTCAACCAGGAGAACGGCCGCTACAGCGCGCAGTTCGGCGACAAGGGCACGGTGAGCGTCGAGGAGGTCGTCCCGTTCGGCTCGGAGTCCGGCGAGCCCGTCGTCATGAACAACGTCTTCCACCCCGCTTCGAGCGCGCTGACCGTCGCCAAGGCGGCCGACCAGTCCAATGTGAGCGCCTTCGGCCTCGACTTCGACAACAGCAGCAAGGCGGGCTTCGCGTCGAAGTTCAGCTGGGCCGGGTAGCCCGAATGGAGGCGACGGCGACCGCGGCCACGCCCGGCCGCACCGGCGACCTGCTGCTGCGCTGGCGCGTGGCACTGATCGTGCTGCTGCTGGGGCTGGCCACCGTCGCCTGGATGTCGACCGACGTCCGCATGACCGGGATGGACGCCGGCCCCGGCACCGATCCGGGCGCGCTCGGGTTCTACGTCTCGACCTGGGTCGTGATGATGGCCGCGATGATGTTCCCCTCGATCGCGCCGATGGTCCTGATGTACGCGGCGCTGCAACGGGGCCGCCGGGCGAAGGGCCAGACGGCGCCCGCCGAGGCGACGGGCTTCTTCGTCGCCGGATATCTGGTGATCTGGACCGTGGCCGGCCTGCTCGGCTATGCGGTCCTGAAGCTCGGGCGCGAGCTGAACGGAGGTGCGCTGGCCTGGGACAGCTCCGGCCGCTGGGTCGCCGTGGGTGTCCTCTTCGCCGCGGCGGTGTACGAGTTCACGCCCGCCAAGCACGCGTGCCTGCGCCGTTGCCGCAGCCCGCTGGGTTTCCTGATGGGCAACTGGCGTGACGGCCGCGCCGGCGCGCTGCGGATGGGCATCGTGCACGGTGCCTGGTGCGTCGGGTGCTGCTGGCTGCTGATGGCGGCGCTGTTCGCGCTGGGCGCCATGAGCCTGGCCTGGATGATCGTGATCGCGGCGCTGATCGCGGTCGAAAAGCTCGTGCCGTGGGAGCGCGCAGCGACCGTCGGGGTGGCCGCCGTGCTCGTCGGGCTCGGGCTCGGGATCGCGGCGTCGCCCAACGACGTGCCCGCGCTCACCGTGCCGACGAGCGAGGGAATGTCCATGCATCACCAGTCCGAGCCCGGCGGCGGGCCCATGCCAAACGACGCCCCCAAGCGCGACGGTCCGATGAACGAGATGAACGACCGGATGCCGTAGCGCTCAGCGCGAGTCGGCTGACGTGCGAAGGCGCCTCAGCCCGACGCCGCGTACCCCTTCAACCCGCCGAAGTCGATCAGGACGCACGGCTCGTCGCCGACGGTCCAGGCGTCGTGGCCGGGCGGCATGTCGAACGCCTCTCCCGGGCCGTACTCGTGCTCGGAGCCGTCGTCCATGCGGACCGTCATCCGCCCCGATGACACGTAGCCGACGTGTGGCACCTGACAGCTGTCAGTGCCAGCTATCGGCTTGACGTCGTTGGACCACTTCCAGCCGGGCTCGAACGTTCCCCGGCCGACCGGCCCGCTGCTCAGGTTGACGAGCTCCACCTTGCCGTTCGCCTTGAACTCCCGAACCTCGTCTGGGGAGTCGAAGCTCTTGCCCTCTAGACCGCTCACGTCGCTCTCCTCTCATCGATCTGCGAGCTCCGACCTTGCCATGTGCGCGCAGCGCCCGTCAAGGACATCTGAATCCCCGCTTGGACCACCGCCTGCGATCTTCCCGGAGATAGGGTCTCGCGTGGTGAGCGGCCCCGATCGACAGCAGGCGATCTACCTCAACGGCGTCAGCGGACGCCGGCCCCTCATCCCGACCGATGCGGTTGCGCTTGAAGAGCGCGCGCGCGACTCGATCTCAGATGAGGCGTTCGCCTACATCGCCGGCGGCGCGGGCACCGGGCGCACGATCCAGGCCAACCGCGATGGGTTCGACGCCTGGCGCATCGTCCCGCGGATGCTCTGCGACGTCAGCGATCGCGACACGAGCGTCGAGCTCCTCGGGCGCCGCCTGGAATCGCCCTTCGTGCTCTCGCCGATCGGCGTGCTGGAGATGGTCGACGACCAAGCCGACCTCGCGGTCGCGCGTGCCGCGGCAAAGACCGGGGTCCCGATGACGTTCTCAAACCAGGCGTCGCGGCCGATGGAGGACTGCGCGCGCGAGCTCGGTGACGGCACGCGCTTCTTCCAGCTCTACTGGAGCACGTCGAACGAGCTGGTCGAGAGCTTCGCCGGCCGCGCCGAGGCGTGCGGATGCAGCGCGATCGTGGTGACCCTGGACACGACGATCCTCGGCTGGCGCACGCACGACCTCGACCTCGGCTACCTGCCGTTCCTGCGCGGAAAGGGCATCGCCCAGTACACGAGCGATCCGGTGTTCGACCGCATCATCTCGCGCGACGGCGAGGACGTGCCGGGCGTGCCTCAGCCGCGACCGACGCCGGCGGCGCTGAAGACGCTCGTCGACCTGACGCGCGCGTTTCCCGATCGCTTTGACCGCGCGCTGACATCGGGCAAGGCGCGCGCCGCGGTGCAGACGTTCGTGCGCATCTACTCGCGCCCGTCGCTGACCTGGGAGGATCTTGGTTTCCTGCGCGAGCGAACGAAGCTGCCGATCCTGCTGAAGGGGATCCTCCATCCCGACGACGCGCGCCGCGCGGTCGACGAGGGAATGGATGGCATCTGGGTCTCAAACCACGGCGGCCGCCAGGTCGACGGTGCGACGTCGACGATCGCGGCGCTGCCCGGGATCGCGAAGGAGGTCGCGGGCGAGGTCCCGATCGTCATGGACAGCGGAATTCGCACCGGCGCCGACGCGTTCAAGGCGCTCGCGCTCGGAGCGACGGCCGTCGGCATCGGGCGCCCCTACTGCTATGCGCTGGCGATTACGGGCGAGAAGGGGGTGCGGGAGGTGTTGGAGAACTTCCAGGCCGACTTCGACCTCACGATGGGACTCGCGGGGTGCCGGTCGGTGGCGGAGATCGGGACCGGGGCGTTGGTGCGGGCCGACGGGTGAGGGCGCAGGCGTTCAAGGCATTCAGTCCGGGTGCCGATGCTTAGAGATAGTGCGACTTCGAACGTTCCGCGGGTGACCGCGGCGATCGGGACGACACCTTGGGGAAATCCAGCAGGCCTGACCTGAAGCGGCTTCTGCCGTCGGTTGCGATCGCCACGTTCTACGTGGCGATAGCCCCGATCATGATCGTGTGGTCGCTGGGGGCGGCGGGGATTCTTCGCTCCCCTGTTCTGTCGGTGGCGGGGGTGCTCGTTCTCTCGTTTGGACTGTCGTCGGTCGGGGCGGCGAGCTGGAAGAAGTGGCCGGGCTCGGAGGACGTTCTCTTTGGAGACCTCTTGGTTTGGAACTGGGTTAGGCGCTGGCGCGTCGAGCGGCGCTTGGATGAGGCGGCGGGTCTGCTCGGTCTCGCGGGAGGAGCGGAGCCCACGCCGCGGGGGCGAGTTCCGTCAGCGCGCCAAGCTGAGCTGATCGAGAACCTTGCGTCCGCGCTCGAGGCACGAGATCCCTACACCCACGGACACTCGCGGCGGGTGGCTCGATACTCGGTCCTGATCGCACAGCGGATGGGCTTGCCGGAGGAGCTGGTCGACAAGGTGCGCGCTGCCGCGGCCGTCCATGACGTCGGCAAGATCAATGTGCCAAGGGCGGTTCTGAACAAGCCGGGGAAGCTGACCAGCGAGGAGTTCGCCCTGATCCAGCGCCACGCAGAGAACAGCGCGTGGATGGTCGACGGCGTGGTCGATGACGAGATCACCGCGATCGTCCGCCATCACCACGAGCGCATGGACGGAAGCGGCTATCCCGCCGGTCTTTCGGGGGAGAAGATCCCGCTTGGGTCGCGCATCATCGCGGTGGCGGACACCTTTGACGCCCTCACTTCGAGGCGCCCATATAGGGACGCTATGAGTCACAAGGCCGCACTGCACATCCTCACGGTGGAGGCGGGCACGCAACTCGATCCGATCGCGGTTCGCGGGTTCCGCAGCTATTACTCGGGAAGAAGGGCGCTCACGCTCTGGAACGGGCTCACGATCGTGCCTTTACGACTCGTGTCGTGGCTGGGCAAGCAGCTCGGCCTGGGAGGCTCGGCGACAACCGGCCAGGCAATAGGCACCGCCGCCGCGACAGCTCTCATTGGCGGTGCCGTCGCGCTTTCAGCATTGCCGCCGACATCGGCGCAGGAGCGTGCTTCGCGCGAGATCGCGCTGGTCGAGGCCCGCCTGCAAAGCGAAGTCCGTGGCGGCTACGGCAACCTTCCTCGCCTCGAGGCTCGGGGGCCCACCTCCTCGGGCATTCCATCCATCCCGCCCTTGGCGCGCCGAGCGCCGACCGGACCTGGCGATTTGACCGCAGGACCGGCCGCGGACCAGCCATCTGGTCTGGATCAGGCCTCAAGCTCCCCCTCGGGCGCCACGGACCGAAGTTCAGGCAGCACCTCCGGCTCGACCGGCGCGGGCTCGAGCCCGTCGGGATCCGATCCGACTTCGTCAGGTGGGCCCTCCGGGTCGGGTCAGTCGAGTGACGACCCGGACCCGGTGACCGACGTGTCCGGCGCGGCCCCGGTGCTTGACGTGCCCAGCGTGCCGGCCGTGCCCTCCTTGCCGGCCGTGCCCGACGTGCCGGATGTGGACGTCGGCGGCTCGCTGCCCGATCTGTCCGGTGGCGGCGTCCTGCCCTAGAGCGCGTCAGCGAGGTTGGCTCACGCCGACCGCCACACCCGTTCGCGCGAACAGCACCTCCACCCGCCCTTCCACGCCGAGCACCTCGCTCACCGCCTGCCCGTAGATCTCCGTCTGGCCGCGGTGCGCCTCAGCCGCCGCGGCCTCGCCACCCGAAGACACCGTGTCCGTCTTGTAGTCCACGACCACCACGTCGTCGCCGTCGCGGAACAGCAGGTCGATCCGGCCCACGAGCACCTTCCCGTCCTGCTCCACCACGAACGGCACCTCGCGGTGGACGTCGCCTGCCGCACGCGCGCGCTGGACCAGCTCCGATTCGAGACACGCGCGCGCCATCGCCACGATCCCGTCGACGGCCTGAGGAATCCCCGCCTCCTCGCAGATCGCCTCGGTCAGCTCCTCCAGGTCACCGGCGCCTGGCAACGTCACCCGCTCCATCACGCGGTGGAAGGCGTCGCCGAGCTCCAGCGGCGGCGTGCTCTCGACGTCGATCGTCGATCCCTGCTCGGCGTCCGCGCTCTCCACCTCTGCCGCGAGCGGCCGCGGGTCCACCTTCACGCTGGACGCCGTCACGACCTCGACGCCGCGCGCGCTCTCGCGTACCAGCTCGGCGCGCGCCGCGACCCATGAAGACCGGGCCTCGGTCGCGCCGGCGACCACGTCCTCCGCAACCGCAAGATCATCGAACCCGGCCACCGGCTCCACCTTTTCCAGCTCGCGCACGTCGTAGAGCCAGCAGCCGTCCACCTCGCCGCCGGCCCGCTCCTCGGCCCACTCCGGCAGCGAAGGCTTGAGGCTCTGCATGAAGCTTCCCTTCGTGTCCTTGGCCGCCACCGGGATCACGAGGTGGTCTCGCGCGCGCGTGCAGGCGACGTAGAGCAGCCGGTCGCGCTCGGCGCGCAGCGCATCGCGCTCGCGCTTCTTGGCCTCCTCCCAGCCCGGCGTGCAGAACACCGAAGCGCCGCCGCCGACCTTCAGGTGAAGCCGGCCGTTGTCGACGTCGCGCACCGGTGGCGTATCGGGATTGCCGGCGCTCTCCAGGTTGGCGAGGCAGACGATCGGGAACTCCAGCCCCTTGGCGGCGTGGATCGTCATCACGCGGACGGTGTCGTCGCGCTCCTCGGCGATCGGCGCGTCGATCTCGTCGGCCTCGCGGTCGCGCATCCGCGCCAGCCAGCCGGTGAAAGCGCGAAGCGCGCCATTGCCTGCGGCCGAGAACTTGCGCGCATGGTCGAGCAGCTTCATCACGTTGGCAGCGCTCTGGGGCCCGCTGGGCAGGCTCGCCGCGGCCTCGATCAGGCCGGTGCGGTCCACGGCCACGCGCACCAGCTCGGCCAGCGACAGGCCGCGCGCCGCGCCATGCAGCTCGCGCAGCGCGAGCAGCGCCTCGCGCACGGGCGCCGGCCCGGGCCAGTCGGCCCTCACCGGCCGGTAGTCGAAGCGCTCGTGCGCGAGCTGCCACCCGAGCAGGTCCTCGTCGGAGCACCCGAAGGCGAGCGAGCGCAGCGTCGCCACCAGCGAGATCGCGTCGGTCGGATCGTCGATCGCGTGCAGCAGCGCAACGAGGTCGCGCACCTCCTGGCGCGCGAAGAAGCCGCGCCCCGACTCGAAGCGGTAGGGAACGCCGTAGCGCTGTAGCGCGGACTCGAGCCGCTCGATCTCCGTGCGCGAGGGCACGAGGATCGCCACGTCGAGCCACTGCGCCGGGCGAACCGCGTATCCCGCCGTGCGATCGCGCACCGGCCAGCGCTCCTCGCGCACCGCGCGCGTGATCGTCCGCGCGAGCAGCCCGAACTCCTCGTCGCGCCGCGCGGACGCGCTGTCGGCCTCGGCGAGCGAGTGCACGACGACCGCCGGGGGACGCGCCAGCTCCGCCGCCATCGACACCTGCCCGTGCAGCGGTGTGTTCGCCGCCTGGACGCCCTCCTCACCGACCAGCACGCGATCGAAGAGCCCGCCCAGCCAGTCCAGCAGCTCGCTGCTGGAGCGGAAGTTCTCGCTCAGGTTCTCCAGCTCGCCGCCGACCGGCCCGTTCTTGACAGTGTCGTAGACGGCGATGTCGGCGCCGCGGAAGCGGTAGATCGACTGCTTGGGGTCGCCGACGACGAACAGGCTGCCGGACTCGGGCTCGAGCTCGCTCCATCTGCCCGCCGTCTCGGGTGGCGCGCACAGCCACGTCACCAGCTCGGCCTGCACTGGATCGGTGTCCTGGAACTCGTCGATCAGCACGCGCGGGGTGCGGCGGTGGAAGTGAGCGCGGACATGGCGATCGTCGCGCAGGAGGTCTCGCGCCCAGATCAAGAGGTCGTCGAAGTCGGCCAGGCCCTCGGAGCGGCGCAGCTCGGCGTACTTGGTCGCGAAGCCGGCAGCCAGCGGGAGCAGCCCGATCAGCGCGTCCGTGCGCAGCTCGGCGGCGAGCGTGGCGGTTCGCTCGCAGAACTCGCCCAGCACACCCTTGACCTGGGCGCAGGCCTCGCCGCTCCAGCGGCCCTTCTGCCCGGCCGACGGGGTGAACTTGGGCGCCTCGAACAGAACCAGCCGCTCGACCGCGCTCTCGTTCGGTGCGGCCTCCACGGCCGCGCAGAACCGGCGCACCGACTCCAGGTTCACGTACGCGTCGTCCTCGGTCTCGTGGCAGTCGCCTGCCAGCGTCGCCAGCTCGGCCTCCCACTCCCGCGCCCTCGCCCGCAGGGCGCCGACGTCGGGCGCCGTCCAGGCCACGTCTCGCAACGGCAGCACCTCCCGGTGCCGGTGCACCGCCTCGACGAGATCGCGCAGCAGGCGCAGCTCGAACCCGCGGCGCATCGCTCGCTCCACAGGCTCGTTTCGCTCCGACAGCTCTCCGTCCAGCCAGCGCCGGTAGGCCTCCTCGAGGTGCACGTCGGCCGCGAGCTCGTCCATCGTCTCGAACTGCGGGTCAAGCCGCGCCTCGACGGGGCGCTCGCGCAGGATGTCGCCGGCGAACGCGTGGATCGTCTGCACGCGCGCGCGGTAGAGCTCGCGCAGGGCGCGCTCGGCGCGCTCGCGGCGCTCTGCGTCGAGCGCCGGGTCGTCCGCCGCGCCCTCGAGCTCGAAGCGCACGCGCGCCGACAGCTCGCCGGCCGCCTTCTCGGTGAACGTGATCACGGCGAGGTCGTCCACGGTCGCCGTTCCGGTCAGGAGCAGCGCGACGACGCGGCGCACCAGCACCGTCGTCTTCCCCGTGCCCGCGCCGGCCTCGACGCACAGGTTCACCTCGAGGTCGCGCTCGATGCGCTCGCGCGCGACGAAGTCGGCTGGAGGAGTCGTCACTCGATCTCCTCCAGCTCGCGCAGGCGCGCCACGCGCGGGTCCGCAGACTTGCGGTCGACCTGCGCCTGATGGTCGCTCACCGCCGGGCACAGCGAGCGAAAGTCGCACCAGCCGCACTTGCGCTGCCCCGGCCTCGCGGGGAAGGAGCCCTCCGCGATCGACTCGGCGAACGTGCCGACGAGAAGGTCGAAGTCCTCGCGGCGCTCGACGAGCTGCTCGCCGGTGACGACGACGCGCTTGAAGCCGCCCTTGCGCGTGGAGTAGAAGTACTCGGCGCTGCCGTCTCGCCAGTCGCGCGCGAGGATCACGTCGCCGGCGCCCAGGAGGTAGAGCGGGAGCTGCAGCGCGCGGCCGCCGTCGAAGACCTGCTTGCCCGTGCCGCGGTACTTGCCCGTCTTGTAGTCGACCACGCGGAAGCCCGCGTCTGCCTCGCTCCACTCGAGCCGGTCGATGCGCCCGTGGAAGAACAGCGGGTGGCGGTCCACCTGCAGCTCCAGCGCGGCCGCGGTGGAGCGCGGGCTGTCGCCCTCGCGCGGATCGAAGCCGAAGCCGACCTCGAAGTCGGCCGCGTCCATGCCGGCGCTGCCGGCGTCCTTGACCTCCTCGTCGTACCAGAGGCGCAGATCGAGCAGGATGCCGTCGCGCTCGGCCTCCCACAGCGCCGGATAGCCGGTGAGCCCCTGCCGCTCGGCGTCGGCGCACTTGTCGAGCGCGATCTCGGTCAGGCGTGCGAGCTGAGTGTCCCGGCGCTCCGGCGACGGACGCTCGTGCGGAAGCCATTCGCGCATCGCGCTTTCCATCACCGCGTGCATCAGGCTGCCGCGCGCCAGCGGCGAGATCTGGGAGATCTCCTCGGGCTCCTCGAGGCCGCTCAGCTCGAGGATGCGCCCGAGGAAGAACCGCATCGGGCAGTCGGCGAAGGTCTCCAGCGACGAGGGGGAGAGCGGGTTGACCCGCCGGGGATGGCGCGCGAGGTCGGCGCGCACCGCTTCGGTGAGCCCGCCCTCGTACGGCGTCAGCGGGCCGTGGGAAAGGCGCGCCAGCCATGCGCGGCGCCCGCGCGCGGCGCCCGGGCGATGCGTCTTCATCAGGGCGATGCCGAGCGCCGGATCGAGCTCGAGCAGCGTGCGGTCGTACTCGCCGGGGTCGAGCGCCTCGTCGGGTGCCGGCGCGCCGACGCGTCCGGCGTTCACGCGCTCAAGCCACGCGTCGGTGCGGTCGGGAAGGGTCTCGGCGGCGATCCGCTCGCCCGCGAGCGCCTCGGCGGCGGCGCGCAGGAACGAGGACGCGATCAGGGGCCGGCCCGAGCCGTGCTCCGTGCGCGGATGGGAGAGCAGCAGCCGCTCGCCGGCGGCGTGGACGGCCAGTGCGAACTGGAGCGGCTCGGCATCCGCGCCCCATGCGCGCGGGGGAAGGCCGAGCGCCTCGCGCTCGTGGTCGAGCAGCAGCGGGTCCTGGCGCGGCACGGGGGGAAAGGACCGCTCCGCCAGCCCGAGCACGCACACGGCGCGGAAGCGCAGATGGCGCAGGGAGGAGACGTCGATCACGTTAACCCCGCGCGCGCGGAAGGCGCCAGCCTTGCCCTCGCCGACGTCGGACTGGCGCAGCCCGCCGACCACGCCACGCACGACGGCGAGGAAGCGCTCGCCCGACACGGTCGCGGTCAGGCCATCCAGCCGGGTCAGCGAGCGCACGGCGTCGAGCACCGGCTCGGCTTCGCGCAGGTACGTCTGGAAGGTCTCCTCGAGGTGCGCGACGTGCTCGGACCAGGGCGCGTCGACGGGCCGGCGCGCGATGCAATCTGCGAGACCTTCGACGAAGGCCTTGAGGCCCTCGATCCGGGCCTTGCGCTCGACCACCCACTCGGGCGGCTCGGGATCCTCCTCGGCGTCGTGCTCGTGGCGGTCGATCAGCCGCTGGCGGGCGCCGTCTAGGCGTTCGCGCCACTGGTCGATCCCGCGCACCACGCCCGCCTCGCGCGAGAGCCGATCCCACTGCGCGGCGGAGCCGGCGTAGCGCTCGCGCGCCTCGTCGGGAAGCGGCTCGTCGCTCGCGAACGCGATCACCGACGCGCGGTCGAGGTCGTTCTCCAGCAGGTCGAGCAGGGCGAGGGTGCGCCGGCCCGGGGGAAGCTCGGCGAGCGGCGTGCCCTCGTGGTCGTAGATCGGGATCTTGGCCTCGCGCGCGAGCGCCGCCAGCAGAGGCCGGTACGGGTCGGCGTGGCGATAGGCGATCGCGATCTCGTGAAACCCGATTCCCTCGGCCGCCCACCGCAGGCAGGCGCGCAGGGCGGCACGCGCCTCGCGACTGGGGTCGGGGGCCGAGACGATGCGAACGGCGCCGTCGGCGCCGCCGGCCGCTGGCGCGTGGGGTGGGGCGGCGAGGCTGGCGCCGACGTGCGCGAGCGCGCTCCCGGACGCCGGGGGCGGCTCGGCGGCCTGGGTGCTTGCACCGAGCTCGTTCGAGAGCCACTCGCGCAGGTCGGCATGGGCGGCGTCGGCCACCGGGTGTGCGGTGGGGAGGTAGGCGGTGACCGGGCGGGTCCGGGCGATGCCGGCGATCGCGCGGCGCAGGATCTGCGGCGCGTCCCACAGGCCGTAGACCAGCAGCCGGTCGGCGCCGAGTCGCCCGGGATCGGCTGCGGCCAGCGCCTCGTCGGTGTCGTAGTGACCGGCGCGCAGCTCGGCGTGGCGCGCGGCCAGACGGCTGAGGGCGAGCACCTTCTCCTGCTCATCGACGCCGGGCGCGCGAGCGGCGAGGTCGGCCGGAGAGCAGGCCGCGCGCTGAAGGTCGAGCAGCGTGCGGTGCAGGGCGTGGGCGAAGCCGGGGGCGTCGCTGACCGCGTCGAAGTACCCGCTGCTGGAGTGCGCCGCGTCCTGGGCCAGGATGCGGTCGGCGAGGACGGGCAGCGGCCGCCGGCCGGCGGCGATCATCGCGTGCTCCCCCAGCCGCAGCCCGAGCTCGCTGGCGGTGACGATGTGGACGTTCAGGTGCGGATCGCCGACCTCGGCGATCCGGCGGCGCAGGTAGGGGCGCAGCAGCGTCTCGCCGACGAGGATGACGACGGGCCGGAGCGGGTCCTCTCCCTTGGCGGCGAAGACGTGCTCGACCAGCGCCGGTTCGAGCGCCGCCAGCGGACCGGTGACGATGCGGTGGGTCGGTGCGCCTGCGGAGGACACTCGTTCAGGAGTCCATCAGAGGCCGCGGATCCTGACAGCGGCCCGCGGGGAAAGTCCGACGTGGCCGGCCGCGAGCTCCGTCAGTTAGAGGTCAGTCGCCGGCATCCGGTCTGACTAGTCGACCGCGAGCGCGGTCGACAGAGCCGGGGCGCCTGCGAGCGTCTGGTAGACGACGCAGTAGCGCTCGGTGAGCTTGCGCAGCGTCGCGAGCTGCTCCTCGTCGGCGTTCGTGTCGAGCTCGAACGATAGCCGGATCGCGGAGAAACCCACCGGCGCCTCGCGGTCGACGGCCAGCGTGCCGCGGAAGTCGAGATCTCCCTCAGCGTGCACGCGGCCCGAGGTAACGGCGATGTCGAGGGAGGTCGCCACCGCCTGCAGCGTGACGCCGGCACAGGCAACGAGCGCCTCGAGCAGCATGTCGCCGGAACAGAGGAGCGAGCCGTCGCCACCGGTCGCGGGATGAAGTCCGGCCTCCGCGACCACCCGCCCGGTTTGCACCGAGCACGAGACGTTCTCTCCCAGGGTGCCCGCTGCCGACAGCGTGACCAGGGCGGCATCCGGCTCGCTCGCGTACCGCTCCTTGAGCGGCGCCTGCAGCTCCCGCAGCGCATCGCGTTGCACCGCGAGGAGGCTACAGGCCGTCAGCCAGGCTGGTTAGGTCGAGCGCGTGACGCTGGACCTCAGCGGCTGGCGCCGGCGTCGCGGCTGAGACGCGAAGGGCCGTGCAGATCTAGCGGCTCGCCGAGCCCGAGCTGGACTTCGGCCCCCCAACTCCCGACGATGACCTCGTCAACGACCGGGAGCCGATCCATGGCCAAGGTATTGCACTGTCCATGCGGAACCGACGTCGAGGGCGAGACCGACGATGAGCTTGTCGCCGCCGTCGAGAAGCACGTTCAGGAGAACCACCCCGAGCGCGTCGGGACGGTGAGCCGCGAGGACATCCTCGGGGCCGCGCACGACCACTGAGGAACGTCCAGTTCGCAGGGTCGCGCTGATCGAGCCGCTGGTCCTGCTCCCGGTCAGCCGGTGCGTCGGCCGGTGATCAGGAAGTACTCCTGCAGAACCTTGCCGTCCTCGTGGAACCGCTCGGTCAGCGCGAGCCACTCGTCGCGCAGCGGCGCCCATTTGCCGGCGGGCTCGAGCGCCTCCTTCGCCTTGATGGTCGGCCCGTAGTAGCGCTCGAAGTGCTCGACGTAGGCCTCCGGCGTCTCGAACGGGATCGCGGCAGTGCGGCGGTCGAAGGTCAGGTCGACTCCGAGGTTCTGGAAGAGGCCGCGCACATGGTCCTCGTCTCCCCACAGAAACGGCGGGGAGGCGAAGGCGGGCGGCTTGGGCATGTAGCCGCCCATGAGCCGGAACAGCTCGCCGATCTTCCCGTCGCTGGTCCAGTTGCAGAGGACGATCAGCCCGCCGGCACGGCAGACGCGCGCGAGCTCCTGGGCCACCACCTCATGGCGGGGCGCGAACTGAACGCCGCAGGTCGACAGGATTCGGTCAAAGCTCGCGTCGTCGAACGGGAGGTCCTCGGCGTCGCCGGCCACCCACGCGACCTCCACGCCGGCGTCGCTCGCGCGGTCGCGAGCGGTATCGAACAGCTCCGGTGTCAGGTCGAGCCCCGTGACACGGGCGCCCGCCTCGGCGGCCAGGAGCGCCGCATTCCCAGTACCGGTCGCGACGTCCAGGACGTCGAGATCAGGGCCCATTTCGGCGGCGCTCACCGCCTCGGTGGCGACATCCTCGATCAGCTTGGCGATGAGCGCGTAGTCGCCCGCCGCCCATGTGGCGTGGTGGCGATCCTTGAGGACCTCGACTTCGTCATTGGTCGTCATCGCGACCACCTCCGTTCCTGGGTGGGTTGCGGAGCCGACGCTAGCGTGCCGAACGACGCTGGGTCAATCACGGGGACTCCTGCCTGTCCGAACTGGACTTTGGGTCCCCGACCCGAAACGATGCCCGGGTCAACAACCGGGAGCGAGCCATGGCAAAAGTGATCCACTGTCCGTGCGGGACGGACGTCGAGGGCGAGACCGATGACGAGCTCGTCGCCGCCGTCGAGCAGCACGTTCAGGAGAACCACCCCGACCGCGTCGGGACGATGAGCCGCGAGGACATCCTCGGGGCCGCGCACGACCACTGAGGGGGCCGCAGGGCAGGGTCGCGCTGATCGAGTTTCATAAGCCGGCGGTCTCGCGCACCCCGATGGCCTCGCCCTCGCTGCGCGGAGGGGGGCCAAATCACGTGACTGGCTCGCAGACCTCGATCGGGGCGTCCCGCCGTCGACGAACTTGGCGACACGGCTAGACGTCGACTGCAGCGTTGCAATCAGGCTGGTGCGCCCGTTATCCGCTTTTCGCGTAGTCCCCGAACTGTCCGAAGTCGACCATCACGCAAGGCTCGTCACCTGGCACGTCGGCATCGTGACCGGGGGGAATGGCGACCACGTCTCCGGCGCCGATCTCCTGCTCGCTGCCGTCGTCCATGTAGACCCTCATGCGGCCCGAGATGACATATCCGAGATGGGACACCTGGCATGAGTCGGTCTGCGCGATCGGCTTGACGTTCTCCGACCACTTCCATCCCGGCTCGAAGACCGCTCGCCCCACGGTCTGTCCCGCCAGATTCACGACATCGGCCTTGCCCTTCCCTTGAAACGGTCGCGTTTCGTCGGGAGAGTCGAAGTTCTTGACCTCGATGCTCGCCATGATCGATCACCTCCGTCGTCGGTTGTGCGACAACCCTATTCCGCGCGAGTGTGGATGGCAACCCGAGCAACCTCGGCCGCGCAGAGCCCAGCATCGACTACCGGCGCCGCCGGCGCGACCGTCGTCTCCTCGCCCTTCCCGCTGATTCCGAGGTGCTGACGGCCGGCCGGGCGGATGAGCTGGCCGTGGAGGGTGCCGCACCGGCGACGGCGCGGTGACGTTCAGCTACTGAGGACGCTCACATCCGAGCGTCCGCGGCGGCGACGCGCGCCGGCGGCCGGTGTAACGGTTCGGCGTCGTCCCCGACGAGAGTGCGACGGTCCCGCTCGGACCCACCACTGTGGTCCGCGCCGATCCACACAGCCACCAAGGCCGCCGCGGCGGCGGCAGGAGGGGAGAATCACGCTCATGAGGTCCTTCCGGACAGCCCTCGCGCTCGTCGCCGGTGTTCTGGCGTCGCTGGCCGTCGCCTCGTGCGGCGACGACTCGTCGGACTCGAAGGACGCGTCCTCCGATCGGCCCGCGGCGACGACGACGCAGCAAGTCAAGCCGCAAACGCCGCCAGAGCGCCCCATCACGGTGAAGGTGGACGGCAAGCCGCGCACTGTCTTCCTGAGCCGGGTCGACTTCGCCTACTGCCGCAAGCGCACCGACGTCTGCTCCAAGCTCAAGGGCAGCACGCTGCGCAGGCTCACGCCTGTCGGCCGCCGCGCGGTGGCCGAGGCCAAGAAGCGCAAGGCGGCGCGCGAGGCGGCCGAGGCCGAGCAGGCACGACGCGCCGCGGCGGCCGCGGAGGCCGAGCGCCAGCGCCAGTCTCAGCCCGCGCCTGAGTCCCAGCCCACTCCCCAGCCTCAGCCCGAGCCCCAGCCCCAGGAGGAGGGCACCACGACCGGCTAGGTCGGGGCCCTCGCCGCAACCGGGAGACCGGGCCGTGCAGGACGCCCGCGCAGCGCGCCGCCGGCCAGCAGCAGCACGGTGGGCGCCCAGATGATCACCGACGCCAGCGTCTGGGAGACCAGCTTGTGCGGGCCGAACGTCAGGTAGAGCAGCGGTGCCGTGGCCGCGGCCCAGGCCAGTCCGGGGATCGGGACGACGCACAGCAGCGGAAGCACCCACAACAGGTACCAGGGCTGCACCTGGTTGGACGCCAGCATCGAGCCGGCGAGCAGCAGCGCCGTGTAGCGACACGCGCCCACGAGGTCGGTGGGTGGGCGCCAGGCACTGAGCGCGACGCCCGCCACGAGGGCGGCCAGCAGCAGCGCGCGTGCCGGCCCGGCGCCCACACCCGCCTCCGTCAGCCAGCGGAAGGGCCCGGCTCCAAAGCGCTCGTTGCCGTACGCGCCCACCGAGCCGAGGGCGTCCGTCCCCGCTCCCGCGTAGGGGGCGAACAGCGCGACGCACGTGAACGCCGCCGCCGCGGCGAAGCGGGCGCCGAGCCTGCGCAGCATGAACGGCGCGATCAGGATCGGGACGAACTTGGTGAGCACGCCGGCGCCAAGCGCCGCTCCGGCTCGCAGCGCGTGCCCGCGGTCCCAGGCCAGCAGCGAGGCGAGCACCGCCGCCAGCACCAGCGGCTCGAGGTGCGCGCTGGAGGCGACCTCGACGATCGCCAGCGGATGCCAGGCGTACAGCGCGACCCGCCCGTGGCTGCGGCCCGTGCGCCCGAGCAACGCCAGCAGCAGCGCGACGGCGAGGGCCTCGAGCGCCAGCAAGGCGAGCTTCACCCGCCCGATGCCCTCCCCGGCGACGCGGTTGACTGCGAAGAAGAGGACTTCGTTGGCGGGCGGGTAGCCGGTGCGCGTGTACGGGCGGTTGACACGGGTGAAGACCGGGAAGTCGCGCAGGTCGTGCAGCCGCCCGTCCGCGGGCGCGTACGCGTACGGGTTGATCCCCTCGGCCTGCACCCGCCCGTCCCAGACGAAGCGGTAGGCGTCGTCGGAGAGCGAGGGGGCGTCGAAGGCGATCAGCGCGCGGGCGACGAGCGCGACCGTGAGCACGATCGCGACGTCCAGGCGCCGCGCCCGGCGCCAGAGCAGCACCGCGGCCGCGCCACACACCGCCAGCGCCACCCCGTACAGCACGAGGTAGCGGTCGTTGTGCGTGAGAAGGTCACCGAGCGACTGGATCGCGGCGACGACCGCGAGCAGGCAGGCGCCGAGGCCGGCAAGGAGCGCGGTGCGGGTGCGGTCGGCCACTGGCCGGATGGTCACATACCGACCCGGCCGCGTTACGCGGTCGTCTAGCCTGCCGCGCGATGCGCAGCCTGGTCGTCGTCACCCGTGCCCCGGGGTCGCCGGGCTCGAAGACCCGGCTCGCCGATGGCATCGGCGCCGCCTCGTCGCGCCGGCTGCAGGACGCGTTCCTCGACGACACCGTGACGTGGGCGTCGTCCCTGGACGCCGCCCGCGTGCTCGCCGTCCACCCGCCGGAGGGGACGGGCGCGATGACGGCTCGCGCCCCCGGCTTCCGGATCGTCGGCCAGCACGAGACGTCCTTCGGCGAGCGCATGCGTGGCGCCGTGAACGCCGGCTTCGCCGACGGCGCCGGCGGTCCCGTCGTGATGATCGCCACCGACAGCCCGACAGTGCCGGAGTCGCTCGTCGAGCAGGCGTGGTCCGCCGTCAGCGGGTCCGGCGGCGCCGATGCCGCGGTGGCGCCGGCCGACGACGGCGGCTGGGTGGCGATCGGGGCCCGCGCCGCGCTGCCACCGGGCTGCTTCGACGGGGTGGGCTGGAGCGCCGAGGGGACGCTCGAGGACACCACGCACGCCCTCCGCGCGGCGGGGCTGGCGGTCGTCCACGTGGACGGCTGGTATGACGTCGACACGCGGGACGATCTCGATCGGCTGGCAACCGAGCTGCGCCAGGATGGCGCGCGAGCGCTCCCCGCCACGCACGCGGTGCTGGCGGATATCGGCATGCTGTGAAACGCCAGGCCCCCAGCCGAGACCGTTCGATCAGAAAGTGACCCCGCCACCGAATCAGAAAGTGACCCCGCCACCGATGTCCCCACCCGCCGCGGCCGCCCCCGACACCCGCCTTGCCCGGGCCTCCGCGCTGAGCTCGCGCATCGCGTGGATCGACGTCCTGCGTGTGGTTCTGGGCGCGCTCTTTATCTCCGTCTTCTTCGACAACCTCGAGAAGTCCCTGTACACGCCCGGCCCCTACGCCGGCCTGATCGACGACTACGCCGAGCGCAACCACGCCCCGGGCTTCTGGAGCGACGGGTTCATGGGCTTCGTCTCCGACAACGCGTCGGTCTTCGCGCCCGCGCAGGCGGGCTTCGAGCTGGCGCTGGGTGTGCTGCTCGTGCTGGGGATCGCCACGGGCGCGGTCGCGCTGGTGGCGGCGGGCCACCTGACGGCGCTGTGGATCTCCGAGCTGGGGATCTTCTGGGTCTGGGAGGTGCTGAGCCTGATCGTCGTCGCCGCGGTCGTCGGGCTGGCCGCCCTCCCCGCCCTCGCCGACCGTGCCCGCCCCCCCGGCCGGCGTCTGCTGGGCACGCCGACCTACCGTGGCCTGTCGCTGCCCGCGCGGCTCGGGCTGGCGGCGGTGGGCGGCGCCGGCCTGGCGCTGGTCAGCCTGGCCGCGCACACCGGCGGGGACGCTCACTACAAGACGGTGGCCTGGGAGAGCGGTCTCGTCTTCGGCGCCCTGCTCGTGGGCCTCGCGCTCCTGGACCGGGCGCGCCGGTGAGCCGGGTGGAGCTGATCGAGGCCGAGCAGGCGCCGCTGCTGGCCAAGCCCTACTACGCGGCGGACGGCTCCGCCTCCCCGCTCACCCGCGTGCTCGCCCAGGTGCCCGAACTGCTCGAGGCCACGCTCCCGTTCGTCAACCGGGTGCTGGGCGAGACAGCGGTGGACGAGCGAACCAAGGAGATCGTGATCCTGCGCGTGTCCGCGCTCAACGGCTGTCGCTACTGCACCGACACCCACACCGTCGCGGCGTGGGACGCCGGCCTGTCACGCGACGAGACCGCGGCGTTGTGCGGCACCCCCGCGGAGCTGGACGAGCGCGACCGCGCTGTTGTGGAGTGGAGCGACGCCGTCAAAGCCACCCCGGACGCGATCCCCGAGGACGTCGTGGCGCGGGCGCGCGAGCACCTCTCTGAGCCCGAGCTCGTGGAGCTGACGCTCGTCGCCGCTGCCACGGCGATGCTCAACCACTTCTGCACCGCCCTCGAGGTCCCGGTCAGCGAGCCGACGCGGGCACGCCTGGAGGCCCCCGCATGAGCACGGCCGCCGAGCTGCAGGAGGCGATCGAGGCCGGGACGGTCTCGGACCGGCTCTGGCTGTACACGAACTACCACTGCAACCTGCGGTGCGTGTACTGCCTGACGGAGTCCGCGCCCGGCGTCGAGCGCCGCGTCTTCGACGCCGACCAGATGGTGCGCGCGGCCGACGAGGGCAAGGAGCTCGGGTACCGCTCCCTCGGCGTCACCGGCGGCGAGCCGTTCCTCATGCCCTACATGCCCGAGGTCCTGGCGCAGCTCGCCGAGCGCCTGCCCCTGGTCGTGATGTCCAACGCGACGCTCTTCACCGACAAGGTGCTGAAGCGGATGGCGCCCCTGGCCGACCTGCCGGTGATGGTGCAGATCTCGCTCGACAGCGCCGAGCCCGACGTGAACGACGAGTTCCGGGCGCCGCACAACTTCGAGAAGGTCGTGACGGCAATTCCCCGGCTGGTCGAGATGGGGATCACGGTGCGCGTCGCCACCACCGGAGACCACAACACACCCGCCCAGCTTGACCGCCTGTGCGAGCTGCACCTGTCGCTGGGCGTGCCCGAGGAGAACCACATCGTCCGCGGGATCGTGCACCGCGGCCGGGCGAAGGACACCGGCATGGGCGCTGTCGCCGACCACAGGCAAATTCACCCCGAGCTCACGCTGACCGCGGACGGCGCCTTCTGGAGCCCGTTCGCGCCCACGGTCAACGGAGGCCGCCTGGACACCGACCTGCTCGTCACCCGGCAGCGCTTCCCGGTGGAGGAGCCGACCAGGTCGATGCTGGCCCTGGCCGGGGCCAACCCGGACGGCACCGACCCTTCACTGAATCTGCGTTGCGGCTGAGCCAGTCGCGCTGATCCAGCCTGCGTCGTGGTTCGAGTCAGCCGCGCCGCAGCCCGTAGCGCCAGATCGCGGCCACGAAGCACAGCCCGGCGCGCAGGCTCGCCCGGACCGAGCCCGAGACCTTCGACTCACCTGCGGTGCGCCGCCGCACGTCCACGGGGATCTCCTCGATGCGCAGGCCGTGCCGGGCGGCCTTGAGCGGGAGCTCGACCGGCCAGCCGTAGCCGCGCGAGCGGATGTCCAGCGCCAGCAGCGCCTCGCGCCGGATCGCGCGCATCGGCCCGAGGTCGGTGACCGGGATGTCCCACCCCCGTCTCAGCAGCCAGGCGAAGAGGCGGTTGGCCGCGCGCTGGTGCAAGCGCAACGCGCCGGACCCGGCGCGGCCCAGCACCCTCGAGCCGGAGACCATGTCCGCGTGCCCGGCCGCCACCGGGCCGGCGAGGCGCGGGATCGCGGCGGGGTCGTCGGACCCGTCGCCGTCCATGAACAGCACCACGCACCCCTCGGGCGCCGCATGCGCCCCCGTCAGGCAGGCCGTTGCGTACCCGACGCTGGGCTCGGCGACCACTGTCGCGCCGGCTTCGCGCGCCCGCTGCGCGGTGGCGTCGGCGGAGCCGTTGTCGACCACGATCACCGCGTCAGCGTGCGCGAGCGCGCCGCTGACGACGGATCCGATGGCGCCCTCCTCGTCGAGCGCCGGGATGACGACGCAAACCGTCAAGGGGCGACACCCTACGCGGGCGCCAGTGGCCAGCCGCCGCCAGCAGTGGCCAGCAGTGGGCTACTGCGCCGCCGCCGCCATCCTCCGCGCCGCCCAGCCGGCCAGCCGCGGCGAGACGCGCTTCAGCGCGTACGCGAGCCACGCCTCCGCGGCCACCGGCGCCACCGAGCGGTTGCGCTCCACCGCCTTGAGGATGTTCCGCGCCACGCGCTCGGGCCCGTAGTTGCGCCTGGCGTACAGCGCCACGATGCGCTCGCGCGTCTGCGGATCCTCCGCGACGCCCCGCATGCGGGAGCTCCGCGTGATCGGCGTGTTGATGACGCCCGGGCAGATCGCCGTGACGCCGATGCCGTGCGGGTGCAGCTCCTCGCGCAGCGCCTCACTGAGCCCCAGAACGGCGAACTTCGTCATCGAGTAGGCCACCAGCGCGGGGCTGGCGTGGTAGCCGGCCATGGACGCGAGGTTCGCCACGTGGCCGCCGGCGCCGCGCTCGACCATCCGCGGCACGAAGAAGTGGCAGCCGTGCACCACGCCCATGACGTTGATCGCGACGATCCAGTTCCAGTCCTCGAGCGTCGTGTCGAGGAGTCCCGCCCCCAGGCCCACGCCGGCGTTGTTGACCAGCAGGTCCACCGGTCCGGACGACTCGTGCACGGCCTCGGCGAATGCGCGCATCTGCTCGGCGTCGGCGACGTCCACCTGCCGCGCGATCACGTCGCGACCCATCCCGCGGGCCGCGGCCTCGGTCTCCGCCAGGCCGCCCTCGTTGACGTCGCAGATCGCCAGGTCGGCTCCGCGACGCGCCGACAGGAGCACGGTCTCGCGTCCGATGCCGCTGCCCGCGCCCGTCACGAGCACCACGCGGCCCTTCAGGTTGGAGGTGTCCATCAGCCGGCCTTCCGAGTGTGGGCGAGGAGGCTAAGTATCGCTTGAGCCGTCGCACGACCGCAGATCCGGTGCGCCCTCGCGCACATCGCGTCGTAGCATTTCCTCGATGCAGCGAGACGGCACGCGAACCGCCCGGCAACGTACGGAGAACGTGGAGACGGAGCGCACGCGCGATCTGCGCGCCCGCCGCGAAGCCGCGCGCCACAACGCCGCAAAGGGGCCGGCGCGCAATCTCGAAGAGGCGATCCTGCTGGTTCGGGCAGGGTTGACGTTTCACGATGCCTTCAGGGCCCGCCGTAGGCGACGGTGTTCGGAGCCCCGTGAGGGTCTGTTCCCTGGACGCGCTGCGCGCGATGAAACGGGCCGCCGACCGGCCGGTCGATCGCGAGGACCTTAAGGCGCTGGACGAGGACGGCTAGGTTCGCTGCGCGCGGCGCGAAATGACCTACCCCGTGGTCACCACCAGCCGCGGCGCGAAGCCGGCGGTTCCCTCCTTGGAGGAGTAGCGCGCGCTGTCGGATGACGGCGAGGTGGCGCGCAGGGTGAGCACCCCGTCGCCCTTGACCACGGAGCTCACGTCCAGCGTGTACCAGTTGCCGACCGCTACGGCGCCGATCGAGCCGATCGTCGTCCCGTCGCCGAGCGGCGCGTTCGCCCAGGTGACAGTGCTCTGGCTCCAGTCGTTGCTCGCGACCCGCTGGAAGACCCCGCCGCGGCTGGAGGGGTCGACGGCGTAGAGCTTCAGCTCGGCCTTGAGCACGGGCCGCGTGCCCACGCCCGCGACGGCGAACTTGACGAGGAAGTTGCGCACGGGGCCGTTGTCGACCTGCAGGCTCGTCGAGGCGCCGTAGTTCGTGGTCGGGTAGTCCGACAGGACGTAGGCGTCGTCTGTCGGCGTGAACGTGATCGTGTTGGCGAGGGGCGTCGTGACGGTGGCGGCGGTCGAGGGTCCCGACACGTTCCCGCTCGGGTCGAGCGCGCGGACCGTGTACGAGTAGGTGGTCGCCGGGGCGGCCGTCGCGTCCACGTACGTGGTATTGGACGTGGTGGCGATCGTCGCGCCGTCGCGCAGGACGCGGTATCCGGACACGCCGTCGTTGTCGGTGCTCGCGGTCCACGCGAGGTTGACCGTCCCGGGGCTCGGAGCGGTGGCCGAGAGCGCGGTGGGCGGCGCGGGTGCCTGGGCGTCGACCGTCGGTCCGTCGCACACGTCGGTCCCGGCGTCGGTGAACGTGGCGCCTGCCTCGGGCGCAAAGCGCCACTCGTAGCCCGTCGGGCCCAGCCGCAGCCTGAGGACTCCGAAGCTGGTCTGGTCGCGCGCTCCGCTGTTGGGCGCGACAGCCGCGAACCCGTAGTGCGACTTCCCCCCGGTCCCCACCACGAACTGGCGGATCCCGCGCGCGGGATCCGCGGCGCCCGTCGGGTCCTGGCGCGCGAAGCGCTCGTAGCTGTGCTCGTGGCCCGTGAGGACGACATCGGCCCCGGCCTCGTAGAGCGCGGACCAGAGCGGTCCGGTCGCCGTTGCCGCGCCGTATGTCCCCGAGGTGAAGCGCGGGTGGTGCCAGTAGGCGAGCGTGCAGGAGGCGGGGTTCGCGGCGAGGTCCTGGCGCAGCCACTGCTCCTGCGGCGAGCCCGGACCGCATCCTCCGACCTGGGAGCAGTTGGAGTTGAGCGCGACCAGGTGCCAGGAGCCGATGTCGAAGCTGTAGTAGCCGCGGTCACGCGCCCCGGCGAGGCCGGTCGCGTTGCCGATCCCATTGAAGTAGTCGAAGTAGCCGGCGGCGCCGGGAACGTAGTACTCATGGTTGCCGGCCACGGGCCGTGACAGCGATTTGACCCGGCCCCACGATGGCTCGTAGGAGGTCATGAACTTCAGCAGCGACGCGTCCTCGTATTGGATGTCACCCAGCGGCAGCACCGCTGCCAGATCACCGCCAGTGAGGAGGTCGGAGACCGCCAGCTGGCGGCAGCGCGAGGTCGTGCCCAGTCCGGCGTTGAAGCTGGCGTCGGCCGGGTCGCAGGCGATGTCGCCCGCCGCTGCGACCACCGGGTCCTCCGCCGTGGGCGGTGGGGGAGGAGGCGGAGGAGGCGGTGGGCTCTCGGTCTCGACCACCAGCTCGGGCGCCTCCGCCGTGACCTCGCGGCTCGAGAAGCTCTTCGACGTGTCGCTGAGCGTGGAGATCCCGAGCGTCACCACGCCATTGCCCCTGACCACCGTCGTGGCGTCGACCGTCGCCCACTGGCCCGCGGTGAAGCCGCCCGAGTCGCTGACCGGCGCGCCGAGCGGCGGGGCGGTCGCGTAGGTCATCAGGGGCTCGAACCACAGCGTGTCGGCCACGGGATGCAGCCGGATGCCCTTCCCCGAGGTGTTGTGGGAGCGCAGTCGCAGGGTCACGCGTTTGACCGGCTGCGTCAGCCCCTGGACATCGAACCGCAGGTAGCCGTTCTTGATCGGGGAGCCGTCAACCTTCAGGGTCGACGCGGTGCCGTAGTTGGCGGTGGGCGACGTGGAGCTGACGTAGGTGTCGGCCACCGGGCGGAACGTCGTCGTGGCCGCGCTCGCCGGCGCGGCGGCGATCATCACGGCGAGCGTGGCCGCGGTGGCGAGGCACGCCAATCGACTGGCGAGCCGCGGTGGCTGTGAAAGCCTCACGGTTCGCCCACTGTAGTGCGGTTTGACGAGGGATGTGAAGGGGCGAACCGCCACCGCAGGGCCCGCCCGACGCCGGATCGGGTACCGGTGTGCGTCGCCTCTGCCACAAGCGGGCGGTAGACTCCGCATGGCCACCCGGCGTCCGGCGTCGCGCGGCTCGCCAACCAGGAGAGGTCAGTCACCGTGTGGCTCGTGAGGGCTCTTTGCATCGCCGTCGTTGCGCTGGGCGCGCTCCCGATGGCTGCGTTCGGCGACCTCGGCGAGGGCGTGGCCGACCAGCCCGCGGCCGGGCTCTCCGACGGCTCGCCGGGTCCGTCTCTCGCGGCGCTGCGTGCGCACTCCGCTCACCGCCGCGTCGGCGGCGCGCCGGTCTACCCGCTGGCCAACGGCTGCTACACGCTGAGCTCGAAGCTGCTCGGAACGCTGATCGTCAAGCAGGACGACGGCTCCTATCGCGCCGTCGGCACCCCGGCGTCGAACCCCGAGCGCTTCCGGATGCAGGCCACGGCGCTGGGCAGCTACCTGTTCTACGGCACCGCGCGCGACTTCCTGGCGAGCGACACGCTGGGGGCAGTCAAGGCCGCCGGTGCGCCAAGCGACAAGGCCGACTGGGAGATCTCGCGACGGGAGGCGCTCGGGTACAAGATCTACTCGCGGGCCGCCGACAAGGTGCTGGCGGTCTCGCGCACCGACGCCAAGCTCGTGCTCGTCGACAAGCACAACGCCACCGAGGCGTCGCGCTTCAACTTCGTGCGCTCGGAGGACTGTCCGCGCTATCCGGAGGCCACCGTCAACACGACCGGCAAGCCCTTCAGGGGCACGGGTCCCGACGGACAGGTGGTCGGCTTCGTGGAGGCCCACCAGCACCTGATGTTCTTCGAGGCCTTCGGCGGCAAGTTCCACTGCGGGCGGCCGTGGCATCGCTTCGGAGTCGAGTACGCGCTGCCCGACTGCGCCGACATCGAGGGCCCCGAGGGATCCGCGGCCCCGGTCCAGAATTTCCTCAACTCCGGCAGCCCCGTCGATCCGCACGACACCAAGGGCTGGCCCACGTTCGTCGACTGGCCGACCGCCCGCAAGCTCACCTACGAGCAGGTCTACTACAAGTGGCTCGAGCGCGCCTGGCGCGGAGGCCTGCGCATCTTCGTCGCGCTGAACACCGACAACAAGGCGCTCTGCGACGCGTATACCGCCACGCCCCGTCTGGGGCAGCGAACCGACTGCAACGAGATGAACTCGGTGCGCCGGCAGATCGCCGACGTCTACGAGCTGCGCGACTACATCGACGCACAGAACGGCGGCCCCGGGCGCGGCTGGTTCCGGATCGTCAAGAGCCCCGCCCAGGCGCGCAACGTGATCGAGGACGGCAAGCTCGCCGTGGTCCTGGGGGTGGAGACCTCCAAGCCGCTGGACTGCGGTGTCTTCAACGAGGAGCCGGAGTGCACCAAGGCGGAGATCGACGTCGAGCTCCAGAAGATCCACGACATGGGCGTGCGCCAGATGGAGCTGATCAACAAGTTCGACAACGCCTTCGGGGGCGTCGCCGGCGACTCCGGATCGACCGGCGTCGTCGTCAACTCGGGCAACTTCAAGGAGACGGCCAGGTACTGGGACATGCAGAGCTGCGACACCGAGGCCGAGGACCAGCCCCAGATGACCAGCCCGCCCCACACGGACATCGGGGCCGCCTTCCAGGCGTTCCCTCCGATGGGCGGGCTTGCGCCGGTGTACACCGATCCCCCTCCCCACTGCAACCAGCTGGGCCTGAGCTCGCTGGGCGAGCACATGGTCAAGCGGATGATGGGCAGGGGGATGATCGTGGACCCCGACCACCTGGGTGTGATCGCTCGCCGCCGGGCGCTCGACGTGATCGAGGACAAGCGCTACCCCGGGGTCATCTCGAGCCACACCTGGTCCGACGTGGACGCCTACCCGAAGATCCACCAGCTCGGCGGCCTCGTCACGCCCTACGCGGGCGACTCGACCAGCTTCAAGGACGCGTGGGAGTACAACCGGAACCTGCGCAAGCGCGGTCGCCCCTACGGCATCGGATACGGCTCGGACATGCACGGGCTGGGCCAGCAGGGCGGCCCGCGCAACGGCGAGAACCCGGTCCAGTACCCGTTCACCTCGGCCGACGGCACGGTCACCCTGGACCGCCCGCAGGCCGGCGAGCGAACCTTCGACATCAACACCGACGGCGTCGCCCAGTACGGCCTCTATCCCGACTGGATCGAGGACCTGCGGATGATCGCCGGCGAGCAGATCGTCAAGGACATGTCCCGCGGCGCGGAGTCCTACCTGCGCATGTGGGAGCGCGCGACGACGCGCTCGCAGGAGCTGCACTCGCTGGGCCGCTGACGCCGCCCCTTAGGGGCCGGCTAAGGGTCATTCCCAATAGGCACGGGCCCCGCGCCCGGCGATCCTCTGCTCGCAAGCAATACTCGAGCAAAGGACGACGGTCATGAATGAGCAAACGCAGGAAAACTCGGAGTCGACGGGCGGTCCGCGGCGCTTCCTGCGCAGCGGCAGCGACCGCCTGGCCGGCGGGGTCTGCGGCGGCCTGGGACGCTACTTCGGCGTCGACGCGCTGCTGTTCCGCGTCGGGGCGGTCGCACTCGCCTTCGCCGGCGGGCTCGCCTTCCTCGTCTACTTCGCCCTGTGGGTCCTCGTGCCCACCGACGACGGGACCGGCGCGCCGAGCGGCCCGTCGCCGCTGCGCCGGCTCCTTGGGGGAGCCGACGGCAGGATCAGCGCCGGCCGGGTGACCGCGATCGTGGCGGCGGCGGTCGCGGGCGTGCTCGTCACGCTCGCGCTGGTCGCCGGAGCGATGTGGGCGACAGCAGAGGGCGGCGGCGTCTGGGTGGCAGTCGCCCTGATCGCCGCCGGCATGGCCGCGGTCGCCGGTGCCTTGACGGGCCGCCGCCGCGCCGCCTGGCTGCTCCTGCCGGCGGCGCTGATCGCGGTTCCCACCGGGATCGTCGCCGCCGCCGACGTGCGCTTCGACGGCGGCTTCGGCGAGCGCCACTACCGCCCCGCGGCGCTCAGCGCCGTGCCCGCCGGGGGCTACAAGCTCGCCGCGGGCCGGCTGCACGTCGACCTGCGCGACCTGTCGCTGGCGCGCGGGACCACCACCGAGGTGCCGGTCCAGGTCGGCATGGGCGCGGCGACGATCATCGTGCCGCCCTCGGTGTGCGTTCAGTCCGACAGCAAGATCGGCGCGGGGTACGTCGACGTGCTCGGCGACGACGACGGCGGCCTCGACGTCCGCCGCGGCATCGACGGTGCGCGCAGCTCGGCGCCCAGGGTGCAGCTGCGCGCCGACGTCGGCATGGGTGCGCTCGAGGTCGTTCACCGGCCCGAGGACTCCCAGTTCGACGACGACCACGACCATCACGGGCGGCGCGACCTCGCGGAGCGACGGTTCAGCAACGCCGCGTGCAGCGGAGCCGTCACGGGGTGACGCCTTCGTCGCGCGACCGGGACGTGCCCACGCTGATCGGCGGCCTTGCCGTCATCGGCGTGGGCGTCGTCCTGCTGCTCGATCGCCTCGACGCGATCACGCTGAGCTTCGGCTGGCTATGGCCGCTGCTGCTCGCGGCGCTCGGGATCTATCTCCTGGCCGGCGGGCTGGCGCAGGGGCGTCGGTGAGCGGGAACGTGAACCCGATCGCGATACCCGCGCAGCGGTCCTTGCACCGCGACCCCGAGCGGGGGGTGATCGCCGGCGTGTGCGCCGGCCTGGCGGACCGCCTGAACGTCGATTCCTTCCTGGTGCGCGCCGCCTTCGTAGCCGCCGCCGCTGCCGGCGGAGTCGGCGTCATCGCCTACGCGCTCGCCTGGCTGCTGATCCCCGCCGAAACCGGTCGCGCCCACGTGGACCGGCTGCGCGCCCGCCCCGGGAGCGGACGGACCGCCGCCGGCGTCGCGCTGCTGACCCTCAGCGCGCTGCTCGTCCTGCGCGAGCTCGGGATCTGGTTCACCGACGCGATCGTGTGGCCGGTCGTCCTCGCCGCGACCGGGGCGGCGCTCGTGTGGCGGCTGTCGACGAGCGCCGCGACCGAGGCGGCGATCGAGCCCGGCTCGGGCGAGGAAGACTCCATCCGCACGGAGGCCGGCCGCCGCGGCCCGGCGACCGGGCTCTACCGCGGCGGGTTCGGCGTGGCGCTGATCGTCGGCGCCGCGCTGCTCTTCCTGTACGCCAACGGCCTGCTCGCGGGCCTCGGCGACCTGGTCCTCACCGCCGTCGTGGTGACCGTGGCGCTCGCCCTGATCCTGGCGCCGTTCTGGTGGCGGCTGCTGCGCACCCTCACGGCCGAACGCGCCGCCCGGATCCGCTCGCAGGAGCGCGCCGACGTCGCCGATCACCTGCACGACTCGGTCCTGCAGACGCTCGCACTCGTGCAGCGCCGCGCGCAGGAGCCGCGCGCGGTGGCCGCGCTCGCCCGCCGCCAGGAGCGCGAGCTGCGCGCCTGGCTGCAGGGCACGCCGCTGCCGGGCGCCGAGGACAGCGTCGCGGGGGCGTTGGCCGTCTCCGCGGCCGAGGTCGAGGAGGAGCACGGCGCCGGCGTCGAGCTGGTCACGGTCGGCGACGCGCCGCTGGACGAGCCGGTGCGGGCGCTCGTCGCCGCGGCGCGCGAGGCGCTCGTCAACGCGGCCAAGTTCGCCGGCGAGGAGCCGATCTCCGTCTACGTCGAGAGCGGCCCGGAGCGCGTGCAGGTCTTCGTCCGCGACCGCGGGACGGGATTCGACCCGGCCACGCTGCCGCCCGACCGCCACGGCGTGCGCGAGTCGATCATCGGGCGCATGGCGCGCCACGGCGGCCGGGCGGTGGTGCGTTCCGCGCCCGGCCGGGGCACCGAGATCGAGCTGACCCTGGAGCGGCAGCGGTGACGCCGGAGCCGCCGAGCGTCGTGATCGTTGACGACCATCGCCTGTTTCGCGCGGGAGTCCGGGCGGAGCTCGAGGGCCGCGTCGACGTGCGCGGAGAGGCGGGCACTGTCGAGGAGGCGGAGGCCGCGATCCTCAACGCGGAGCCCGACGTCGTGCTGCTCGACGTGCACATGCCCGGCGGAGGCGGCGTCGAGGTGATCCGCCGGGTCGGCCGGCGGCGTCCCGCGCAGCGCTTCCTCGCGCTCTCGGTCTCCGATGCGCCCGACGACGTGATCGCGGTGATCCGCGCGGGCGCGCGCGGCTATGTGACGAAGACGATCTCCGGGCCCGACCTGGCCGACGCCGTCTCTCGCGTCCGCGACGGCGACGCAGTGTTCTCCCCGCGGCTGGCCGGCTTCGTGCTCGACGCCTTCGCGGGCGACTTCGAGCCGGCCGAGGTCGATCCCGAGCTCGACCTGCTCACCGCGCGCGAGCGCGACGTCCTGCAGTACATCGCGCGCGGCTATCTCTACAAGGAGATCGCGCTGGAGCTGGGCATCGCGGCCAAGACCGTCGAGGCCCACGTCAGCGCGGTGCTGCGCAAGCTGCAGCTATCCAACCGCCACCAGCTCAGCCGCTGGGCGGTCGAGCGCAGGCTGGTCGAGTGAGCGCGCTCTCCGCGCCGCGCCGCGCCTGCGCTTTACCGGCGCATCAGCGGACCGGACGCCCGTGCGCCGTCGCGCTTGCCGCGACGCCGGCCGTCGGCGCCCGAGAAGCGGTCGAGCTCCTCGAGCGCCTGCCCGGCTCCGAGGACGACGCAGGTCAGCGGCGACTCGGCCAGGCGAACCGGCATCTCGGTCTCCTCGGCGACCCGCTCGCGAAACCCGCGCAGCAGCGTTCCGCCGCCGGCCAGCAGGATTCCCCGCGTGGCGATGTCGGAGGCCAGCTCGGGTGGCGTACGGTCGAGGGTCTCCTTGATGCCCCCGACGATCTCGCCGAGGACCGGCTCGAGCGCATAGCGCATCTCGTCGCTGTCAAGCGCCACCCCGCGCGGGAGACCGGAGGTGAGGTCGCGCCCGCGAACCGTCGACTCGCGCTTCTCCGGCGCCGCGTGGGCGGCGCCGATGTCGATCTTGAGCTGCTCGGCGCTGCGCGAACCGATCGCCATCCGGTGCTCGGTCTTCAGGTGGTGGGCGATCGCCTCGTCCATCGCGTACCCGCCCACGCGCATCGAGCGCGACACGACGATGCCGCCGAGGGAGAGGACCGCGACCTCGCTCGTGCCGCCGCCGACGTCGACGACCATCTTGCCGACCGGCTCGGCGATCTCGAGCCCGGCGCCGATCGCCGCGGCCACGGGCTCCTCGATCAGCTCGACGTCGCGCGCGCCGGCGGCGTAGGACGCCTCGAGCACCGCGCGGGACTCGACCTCGCGGATCCCGGTCGGGGCGCAGACGATCAGCCGCGGGCGTCCGCGCCGCGAGCCGATGCCCTGCCGGATGAAATGGCGCAGCATGTGCTCGGTCACCTCGAAGTCGGCGATCACCCCGTCGCGCAGGGGCCGCGAGGCGGAGATCGTCGCCGGCGTGCGCCCGAGCATCCGCTCGGCCTCGCTGCCGACGGCGTAGACCTGCCCTTCGACGTCGACCGCGACCACCGAGGGCTCGTCCACGACGATCCCGGCGCCGCGCACGAACACGAGCGTGTTCGCGGTCCCGAGATCGATCGCCAGGTCGCCCGTGCTGCTCACGCTCGTCCACCAGGACATTCCCAGATGATGGCGCAGTTGGCGCAACCGGCCATAAAGGAGCGCTGCGGGTACTGTCCCGGCGAGCGATGAGCACGGTGAGCGCGTCGAAACCGAGCCGCGAGGAAGGACTGGCGCCCGTGCCCGCGTGCGCCCGCGTGGCGATCGTCGGCAGCGGCTTCTCGGGGCTGGGGATGGCGATCCGCCTCAAGCAGGAGGGGATCGAGGACTTCGTCGTGCTCGAGCGCGCGCACGAGGTCGGCGGCACGTGGCGCGACAACACCTATCCGGGCTGCCAGTGCGACATCCCCTCGCTGCTGTACTCGTTCTCGTTCGCACCGAACCCGGAGTGGAGTCGTCTGTACCCGCTCCAGAGCGAGATCCAGGACTACCTGCGCCGTTGCGCGAGGCAGTTCGGGGTCCAGGGGCACGTCAGGTTCAACGCGGAGGTGCAGGACGCGGCCTGGGACGAGGAGGCCGGCGTGTGGCGGATCCAGACCGCGCGCGGCCCGCTCGAGGCGCAGGTGCTCGTGTCCGGCGTCGGCGGTCTCAGCGAGCCGGCGCTTCCGGCGATCCCGGGCCTGGAGGACTTCGAGGGCACGATGTTCCACTCCGCCGCGTGGAACCACGACCACGACCTCACCGGCGAGCGCGTGGCGGTGTTCGGGACCGGTGCGTCGGCGATCCAGTTCGTCCCGCGCATCCAGCCGGACGTGGGACGACTTCACCTCTTCCAGCGCACGCCGCCGTGGGTCCTGCCGCACGGAGATCGGGCGATCACGCCGCCGGAGAAGTGGCTGTTCCGCAACGTCCCTCCTGCTCGCTGGCTGGCGCGCACGGCGCTGTACTGGGGGTTCGAGATCACGGTCTTCGGCACGATCGTCGACCGGCGGCTGGTCAAGCCGATCGAGGCGATGGGCCTGCGGCACCTGCGCCGCCAGGTCCCCGACCCGGAGCTGCGCGCCAAGCTAACCCCGCGCTACACGCTCGGCTGCAAGCGGATCCTCCCCTCCAACAACTACTACCCCTCGCTCACGCAGCCCAACGTCGAGGTGGTGACCGACGGGGTCGAGGCCGTGACGGCGCGCGGCATCCGCACGAGCGACGGGACCGAGCGCGAGGTCGACACGATCATCCTCGCGACTGGGTTCAACGTCCACCACCATCCGTCGTTCCATCGCGTCCACGGCCGCGACGGACGCACCCTGGCCGAGGTCTGGCGGGGAAGCCCGCGCGCCTACCTGGGGACGAGCGTGGCCGGCTTCCCCAACCACTTCACGCTCGTGGGCCCCAACAGCGCCGGCGGCTTCAACTCGATCGTCTTTACCTCGGAGGCCCACATCAACTACGTGATCGAGTGCCTGCGCGCGATGGAGCAGCGCGGGCTCCAGAGCGTGGAGGTCCGCCGCGAGGCCTACGACGCGTTCGAGCGCGAGGTCGAGGAGCGCCTGCGCGAGAGCGTGTGGAACTCAGGCGGGTGCACCAGCTGGTACCTCGACGACCAGGGCCGCAACAACGTGTGGTGGCCCGGGTTCACCTGGCGCCTGTGGCAGCGCACGCGGCGCTTCGACCTCGGCAACTACGTCGTGCGGCGCGCTCGCGCAACGGCGCCCGCCGCGCGGGCGTCCTGAGCCGGCTGCCGGGGCTGCGCGGGGCGCTCAGCGCAGCCGGAACGGGATCGAGCGCGCGGAGTAGCGGCCCGATTCGCGGTTGGCGCGCGCGTCGAACGCCACCACCCAGGCCTTGTACAGGCCGCGCGGCAGCGACACCCGCCGGGAGAAGTGCCAGCGGTGTGCCCCGCCGGCGCGCAGCAGGATCGGCCTCCGGCACGAGCGCCGCGGCGTCAGCCTTCCGTTCGTGCCGAGCATCTGGCAGCCGCCGCGGACCGGGCGCATGACCGCGACGTGGACGCGGCGGACCAGCCCCCTGCCGCCGGGCGCGCACCCGCGGTCGCTAGAGACGCCCTTCAACAGGAGTCCCCGTCCCGACGCCCACAGCGTGCGGCGATGGATCGTCGAGGTGGGCGCGCTCCGGTCCTGACACGCGGCGGTGGCGGCCGCGGCCGGGGCTTGGCCCACGTAGGAGGCGACGATGTTGCCCATCCGCATCCGCTGGGGATGGTCGCCGACCGGGATGCGGGCGACCTCCTGCCCTGTCGCGTAGGAGATGACCGAGACGCGGTCGTCGCCGCTGACAGAGACGAAGCAGTAGCGCCCGTCGCCGTTGTTGGTCGACCAGTAGGGCTTCTGGCCGACCTGGACCAGCTGGTACTTGAAGGTCTCGCGCGAGACGATCGCGGCGTAGTCCGACATCGTGCCGGCGACGCAGAGCTTGTCGCCCTGCGGGTTCATCGACAGGCCGTGGTGGGCCGAGTCGAGCAGGTACTGCTCGCGGCGCAGGTTCTTCGCCTCCTCGCTGAGCGGGAGGTTCGCGACGCGCAGCACCTTGTCGGCGACGAGGTCGTACTCCACGAAGCCGTGAAGGAACGAGAGCTGGAAGTACACGTAGCGCTCGTCCGGCGAGAGCGCCATCGGCCGGACTGCCGCGCTCATGTCGGGATAGCCCGCCTCCTCCATCTTGTCGCCCATGTCGATGCGCCGCAGCACCGTGTTGGTCTGCGCGTCAACCACCTGGAACCAGCGGTTGCCCTTGGTGTCGTCGAACGCCGGCTCGTCGAGGGGCGTGTAGACCTTGCCGATGCTCGCGTGGTAGACCAGCTTGCCGTCGCGCGAGTAGTTGTTCTCGTGCGGCGTCTCTCCGGACTCGAAGCTGCCGACGATCTTGCCGTCGCTCGTGTCGATCTCGTGGACCTTCGCCGCGGTCGAGGCCGAGACGAGCAGGCGCCTCCCGTCGGGCGAGATCGCCATGTGGTCGGACCGGTAGCCCTCGACCTTCGTGCGCCACACGATCTCGTGCGTGCCCAGGTCGATCCCGACGACGTCGGCGAGGCTCGGTCGCGACACGTAGACGAACCGTCCGTCGTGCGAGGTGAACGCGTCGTCGACGAACTGGTCGTTGCCCTCGCCGATCAGCTCGCGGATCGCGAGGAAGTAGCCCTGCGCCGCGGGATCGGAGCGGATCTCCGCCAGGCGCTCCTGGAGGTCGGGGACGATGTTGATCCGTGCGAGCCGCGTGAACCTGTCGGGATCGATCACGTCCGCCGTCCCGTCCCAGTTGTTTCCGACGATCAGCACGGGCCGCGTCGTCGCGTTCTGGGCGGAGGCGACCGGCGCCGGAGCGATCACGGCGATCGTGACGACGATCACCCAGCACCACAGCGCCCTTACCGGCGAGCGCTTCCCCCTCGCATTCATCTCGCGCGTAACTCTAGGAGGTTCGGGCGCGTGGAGACGAAGGACCCGCGAGATGGTCTGCCCGTCGAGGGCACCACGGCGCGGTCATTTCGGCGGGGGAGTATACCGAGATAGGTATAATATGCGGTTGTGACAGACGTGGCCGCAGTTATCCGTCGTGCCCGCGCTCGCGCCAAGCTCTCTCAAGCCGAGCTCGCCGAGCGCGCGGACACCTCCCAGCCGGCGCTCGCTCGCTACGAGACGGGCACGACCCTGCCCACGCTGCCGACACTCGAGCGGCTCCTGTCGGCGTGCGGGCGGCGGTTGCAGGTCCGCGCGGTCCAGGCGACCGAACCGTCAGCACCAACCACCACGGTGCGCGGCCAGCTTGGGCCCCGGGCTCGGCAGCTGCGTCAACATCGCCGGCGCCTGCTCGACGCCGCACGGGACCGCGGCGTGCGCAGGGTCCGCGTGTTCGGATCGCTGGCTCGCGGCGAGCACGTGCCAACCAGCGATGTCGATCTCCTGGTCGACCTCAAGCCGGGCAGGACGCTCCTCGACCTCGCCGCCTTCCGGCGTGAGGCGCAAACAATCCTGAGCATGCCGGTCGATGTTGCGACTCCCGACATGCTCAAGGAGCGCATCCGGGCGGAGATCGAAACCGAGGCCGTGCCGCTGTGAGTCGCAATCAGCAGGACCGCCTGCGAGACATCAAGGACTCAATCGTCGCGATCCGCGACCACCTCACGCGCGCTGGCGAAGAGCCGGCCGGTGAGAATGCCGCTCTGCTGCAGGACGCACTTCTGTTCCAGTTCGTTGTCATCGGGGAGGCCGTGAAGAACCTGGCGCCCGAGACGCGCGACTTGGAACCGGAGGTCCCCTGGGCCGATGTCGCCGGTCTGCGCGATCTGATCGCTCACGAGTACTTCAGGATCGAGATCGACCGAGTGCTCGCGATCGTGGAACGCGACCTGCCGCCCCTCGAACAGGCGATCGACCGGCTGCTCGGGGAGTAACCGGGGCGCGCCGAGCGTTCAACCCGGCACCTGCGCGCCGAGCAGCAGCCCGAGCTGGCGCGACTGCGCCGCGAGCGTCCCGTCCTGTGCCCACAGCGCGCCGTCCTCCTCGAAGAAGCCGTCGCGCACTAGCCGCGTGTGAAAGCGCCCGAGCACGAGACCGTCGGGCAGGGGCAGCGGCGCGCGGAAGTGCACCGTCATCTCCACGGTGGGCGCCGGCGCGAGCGCGGTCAGCCGCGGCCACGGCGCCGGGTACCAGGCGTCGGCAAGCATCGCCAGCGCGAGCGCGTCCAGCGGCCGGTGCTCGGTCAGCCCGAGCCACCCGCCGGTCTCCGCCCGATCGGCGCCGCTGAACGCGGGCTCGCCGAAGCGCTGCTGCATCGTCAGACGGCCGGTGAACGGCGGCGGAACGCGGTCACCCGGCGACGGGCCCTCCGAACGGCCGCGCTCGGCGGGAGCGCGCACCTCGGGCATCGAGGCCTCGTCCAGCACCGGTCCCGGCCACGGAGTGGAGAACGCGGCCAGCGCGAGCGCGATCGTCCGCTCCTCCTGCTCCATCCGCGCGCTCACCGTCGAGAGCGAGCGCCCGGCACGCTCCACGGTGGCCAGCACCGTGACCGGCCCGGCAACCGGCGGGCGCAGGAAGTGGACGCTCAGCGAGCGCGGCTGGCGCTCCGGCGCGGCGACCGCGAGCTGCATCCCGTGCAGCACCAGCGCCGTGACATAGCCGCCGAGCGGCCCGCGCGGCGTGTCCCACCCGTCGGCGATCCGCCCTTCGAAGCGGCCCTCGCCGCCGGCGCGCAGCGCGATGTCGTCGTCGAACCCCACGCGGCTCCGCTATTCGGGCCGGTAGGTCCCGAAGTTCCACACGAAGCCCTCGGGATCCCGCGCCGCGTAGTCGCGCGATCCATAGTCCTGGTCGGCGAGCTCCTGCACGATCTCGGCCCCCGCCTGGCGCGCGCGCTCGCAGTGGGCATCCACGTCATCCACCACCACGTAGATCCCGCCCGTCGTGGCCCCATCGAGCTGGCGCGGCGTCCTGGCGCTCGAGTCGTCGTCGCGCGTGGAGCCGAGCATCAGCATCCCGGTCCCGTGCGTGAGCTCGGCGTGCTCGATGCGCCCGTCGGCGCCCTCGTGGACGGAATGGCGCTCGAAGCCGAAGGCGCGCTCGAGGAAGTCGATCGCCGCGGGCGCGTCCTCGTAGCGGATGAACGGGATCACGTCGGACCAGGCCATCGCTGCCTCCAAATCGGTTGGAGGTGAGCTTAGGCGTCCCGGGACGGCGTGTGCCGGGCGACGATCTCCCCGATTCGGGGGATCAGGAACCGCCCACCCCGGGTACCACCATCTCCAATCGGCCGACATCCGGGCCCGCTGCCATGCTCGCTTCGCCCACGCTCACCCCTCCCTCCGACGAGGCCTACCGCCACGAGGCGCTCCTCTACGCCGGGCAGGACGAGTTCCTCGCCGGGACCCTGGCGTTCATCCGCACCGGGCTGGCGGCGCAGGAGCCGATCCTCGTCGTGGTCAGCCAGGAGAAGATCGATGCCCTGCGCGAAGCGCTCGGCGACGACGCCGCCAACGTCCATTTCGCCGAGATGGGAGCCGTCGGGCGAAACCCCGCCCGCATCATCCCCGCATGGCGCAGGTTCATCGACGAGCACGGTGGCCAAGGCCAGCGGGTGTGGGGCATCGGCGAGCCGATCTTCCCGAGCCGCAGCGCCCACGAGATGGTCGAGTGCCATCGCCACGAGTCGCTGCTCAACCTGGCGTTCGCCGACACGCCGGGGTTCTGGCTGCTGTGCCCCTACGACACCGAGGCGCTCGACCCCGAGGTGATCGAGGAGGCACAGCGCAACCATCCCTTCGTGATGGAGACGAGCGGAGCGCAGTCCGACAGCGCTGCGTACACGGGCCTCGAGGCCGTGGCCGCTCCCTTCGCCGAGCTGCTGCCGGACCCCCCGGCGCCGCCGGACGAGATGCTCTTCGACGCCGACACGCTGGACATGGTGCGCGCGTTCGTGCGCTGGCACGCGGCGGACGCGGGGATCGTCGACGGGCGGCTCGCCGACCTCGTGGTCGCGGTGAACGAGGTGGCCACCAACAGCGTGCGCCACGCCGGAGGCCAGGGAACGCTGCGCCTGTGGGAGGACGGCGATGCGCTGGTCTGTGAGGTCACCGACGACGGCCACATCGACCGGCCGCTCGTCGGTCGCGAGCTCCCGGTGCCCGATCAGGTCGGCGGCTACGGCCTGTGGATGGCCAACCAGCTGTGCGAGCTAGTGCAGCTGCGGTCATTCCGCGACGGCAACACCGTCCGGCTGCACTTCGACCGCCGCGGCTAGCCGGCCTCGCCGCTAGCCGAGGACCGGGAGCGTGCGCTCCTCGTCGAGCTCGGTGAGCGTGTCCTGCATCGACGTGGTGATCAGCTCGTAGGCGTCGTCGGCGCTCGCCCTCTGTCCCAGCTGCGCGCGCAGGTCGACGCGCGGCAGCACCTCGATCGTGATCTTCGCGGGCAGAGGCACGCGCAGCGGAAGGTCGAGCAGGGTGAGCCCGATCGGTGGCGCCACCTGGGCGGGGAAGACCTTCAGGCGCAGGAGTCGATCGAGCTGGAGCCGGCTCGCCAGGCCGCGTCCCTGTCCGAGAAAGAGCGCCGTCTCCTGGCCGCCGATCGCCACGACCGGCACGATCGGGACGTCGAGCTCGAGCGCCAGCCTGGCGAAGCCCTTGCGCCCGGCGAAGTCGATGTCCGCCGACTCCCACGACGGTCGGTAGCTCTCGTGATCCCCGCCTGGGTAGACCAGCAGCGCCGCGCCCTCGCCGAGGGCCCTTCGCATGTTCTCCGGCGAGGCGGGGACGGTGCCGTAGCGCGCGAGCGCCGAGCGAACGCCCGGAACCTTGAACACCATGTCGTGGGCGAGCTGGTGAAACGCGCGGTCGGGGCCGAAGCGGTCGTAGAAGGACTGGGCGAACACGAACGTGTCGGCGATCAGCGTGCCGCCGGAGTGGTTTCCCACCAGCAGGACGGCCTCGTCCTCGGGGATGTTGTCCAGGCCGCGCACTCGGCTGCGGAACCACAGCCCGGACGCCGCTCGCAGCGCCGGCAGCGTCTCGCGGATGTAGTCGGGGTCGCGCGCCTCGAACGGATCGACCGGCGGGTCGCCGTCGAGCACGTCGAGGACGTCGAGCGCGTGGGCGACGTCGGCGAGCATCGCCGCCGTCATGCGCGCGCTCGCCTCGATGGGCGCGGGGGCCGCGCCAAGCACGCGGCCAAGCAGGCTGGCGCCCGGTGCCATGCCCCTGACCTACCCGGCCTGGGGCACGGCACTCCTATGATCCGTGGGAGCCGTGCACCCGAGAACAGGAGCCCCACCTTGGCCACAGAGGTAAGCGAACGTCAGGCGCGCGAGGTCGCAGAGTCCGCGCGCGAGCGCGAGTGGAAGCTGCCGAGCTTCGGCAAGGGACTGTTCCTGGGTGATTTCCAGCTCGACCTCATCCACCCGCAGCCCCAGCAGGATCCCGCCGCGATCGAGAAGGGGGAGCGGTTCCTCGCGCGGCTGCGCGAGTTCGTGACCGAGCGCGTCGACCCGCTCGAGATCGAGCGCGAAGCGAGGATCCCGGACGACGTCGTCGACGGGCTCAAGGAGCTCGGCGCGCTGGGGATGAAGGTCCCGGAGGAGTACGGGGGCCTCGGCCTGTCGCAGGTCTACTACAACCGCGCGCTGACCCTCGCGGGGTCGTGGCACTCGTCGCTCTCGACGCTGCTCTCCGCCCATCAGTCGATCGGTGTCGCCGAGCCGCTGCAGCTTTTCGGCTCCGAGGAGCAGAAGCGCGAGTGGCTCCCGCGCGTCTCGACCACCGACATCTCGGCGTTCCTGCTGACCGAGCCCGACGTCGGCTCCGATCCCGCCCGCCTCGCCACCACCGCGACGCCGACGGAGGACGGGTCGGGGTATGTCCTCAACGGGCTCAAGCTGTGGGCGACCAACGGCGTGATCGCCGACGTCGTCGTGGTGATGGCCCAGGTGCCCCCGCGCGAGGGCGAGCGTGGGGGGATCACCGCGTTCATCCTCGAGTGCGACACGCCCGGCGTGACGGTGGAGCAGCGCAACCGCTTCATGGGCCTGCGCGGGATCGAGAACTCGGTCACGCGCCTGCAGGACGTCTTCGTTCCCGCGGCGAACGTGATCGGGAAGGAGGGCCAGGGGCTGAAGATCGCCCTGACCACGCTCAACACGGGCCGGCTCGCGCTGCCCGCGATCTGCGTCGGGACGGCCAAGTGGGCTGTGAAGGTCGCGCGCGAGTGGGCGAACGAGCGCGTGCAGTGGGGCCAGCCGGTCGGCCGCCACGAGGCTGTCGCACACAAGGTCGCCTTCATCGCCGGCACCGCGTTCGGCCTGGAGGCGATGCTCGACGTGGCCAGCCGCCTGGCCGACGACAAGAAGAGCGACATCCGGATCGAGGCCGCGCTGGCCAAGCTCTACGCCTCCGAGCTGGGGTGGAAGGTGGTCGACGAGCTGGTGCAGGTCCGCGGCGGCCGCGGCTACGAGACCGCGGAGTCGCTCCAGGCGCGCGGGGAGAAGCCGGTCCCCGTGGAGCAGGCGATGCGCGACATGCGGATCAACCGGATCTTCGAGGGCTCGACCGAGATCATGCACCTGCTGATCGCGCGCGAGGCAGTCGACCAGCACCTGCAGGTCGCCGGCGACATCCTCGAGCCCGACGTCGAGCTCAGGGACAAGGCGAAGGCGGCGGTGCAGGCCGGCGCGTTCTACGCGCGGTGGCTGCCCCAGCTCGCCGTGGGCAAGGGGCAGTCGCGCTCCGCCTACGAGGAGTTCGGCGAGCTGGCAGGGCACGTGCGATTCGCGGAGCGCTCCTCGCGCAAGCTGGCACGCTCGACCTTCTACGGGATCTCGCGCTGGCAGGCCAAGCTGGAGCGCAAGCAGGCATTCCTGGGCAGGGTCGTGGACATCGGCGCGGAGCTGTTCGCGATCGCCTCCGCGGTCGTCTACGCCCACACGATCGAGCGCGAGCGCCCTGACCGCGCCGCCGAGGCGCGCGAGCTGGCCGACCTCTTCTGCCGTCAAGCCCGCCGCCGCGTCGATGCGCTGTTCGACGCGCTGTGGTCAAACGACGACGACGCCGACTACGCCGCCGCGCGCCAGGTGCTCGACGGTCGCTACGCGTGGGTCGAGGAGGGCATCCTCGACCCGTCGGGCGAGGGGCCGATGATGCCGTCGCAGCCGGAGGAGGCCGAGGGCGCCCTCGACCAGGAGGGCGAGTCGCGCTCGGCCACCGCCGAGCAGACCGCGCCGGGCGCGGCGGGTGAGCCGGGCGAGCCGAAGGAGCCGCCGGTCGCGGCGAAGGCGCAGTAGCCACCGCCCGGCACTGCGCCATCTGCCGAGCCCGACGCGTCAGGCCCCGGGATCGGGGAACCTCTCGCTCGTGGCGCGCGAAATCGACAGCCTCGCCCTCACGCGGGGGCTTGCGCGGCTCAAGGCCGAGCTGACGGGGCTCGAGCTCGGCCTCGAGGTCCCGAACGCCGACCGCGCGCGTGACCTGCGCCGCGAGGTGGTCGAGCAGGTGGACGACTACCTGCTGCCGCGGCTGCGCCAGATGGACGCCCCGCTGCTGATGGTGGTCGGCGGCTCGACGGGCGCCGGCAAGTCGACGCTCGTCAACAGCCTGGTTGGCGCAACGGTGAGCACGGCGGGCGTGCTGCGGCCCACCACGCGCGCGCCGGTGCTGGTCTGCCATCCCGGAGAGATGGGCTGGTTCGAGGACGATCGGATCCTGCCGGGGCTGTCGCGCACCAGCGGCGGTGCGGCGGGGGCGGACGGCCTGCACCTGGTGGGCGCCGAGAGCGTGCCGGCGGGCCTGGCGCTGCTGGACGCCCCCGACATCGACTCGGTGGTCGAGGCCAACCGGTCACTGGCGGGGCAGCTGCTCGCGGCGGCGGACTCGTGGCTGTTCGTCACCACGGCCGCCCGCTACGCCGACGCGGTCCCGTGGGACCTGCTGCATGGCGCGCGCGATCGCGGGACGGCGATCTCGCTCGTCCTCAACCGCGTGCCGGCGGGCGCCGAGGACGAGATCGCTCCCCACCTGCGCGAGATGCTCGCCGATCAGGGCCTGCCGGGGACCAATCTGCTCGTGGTCCCCGAAACCGCGCTCGTCGACGGCCTGCTGCCGCCGGATGCGCTGGCCCCCGTCCGCGTGTGGCTCGATGGCCTGGCCGCCGACGCGCAGGCGCGCGGGGAGCTCGTGCGCCGCACGCTCACCGGCGCCCTGGCCTCGCTGCCGCCGCGCGTCGAGACCGTCCTCGAGATCGTCGCGGCCCAGCTCGCCGCGCGCGCGGAGCTGACCGCGGCGGTGGACGAGGCCTACGCGCAGGCCCGCGCCGAGATCGACGAGGCGGTGCGCGGCGGCTCGCTGCTGCGAGGGGAGGTGCTCGCGCGCTGGCACGACGTGGTCGGCACCGGCGACGTGATGCGCGCGCTGGAGACGCGCGTGGGCTGGGTGCGCGACCGCGTGCGCTCCCTGCTCACCGGGAGCCCGACGGCCGACGCCGAGATCAAGACCGCGGTGCGCTCGAGCGTCGACTCCGTGGTCCACACGGCGGCCGACCGCGCGGCGGAGCAAGCGGCGAGGCGCTGGGAGCAGGACTCGGCAGGCCGCGCACTGCTCGCAGGGGCGGGTGCGGAAGCGGGGCGTCTCGACGCCGCCTCCGGCGAGCTGGTCCCCGCCACCACCGAGGCCGTGCGGGCCTGGCAGGGGCACGTGTTCGAGCTGGTCCGCGAGGAGGGCCAGGACAAGCGGGCCACGGCGCGCCTGGCCTCGCTCGGTGTCAACGGCGCCGGGCTGACGGTGATGATCGCCGTGTTCGCGTCCACGGGCGGGCTGACAGGCGCGGAGATCGCCGTGGCCGGAGGGACCTCCGCCCTGGGCCAGAAGGTGCTCGAGGCGATCTTCGGCGACCAGGCGGTGCGATCGCTGGCCGAGCGAGCCCGCAAGGACCTGCTGGAGCGCGTCGACGCGCTGCTCGAGTCGGAGTCCGCGCGGTTTCACGCGCTGATGGCCCCCGTCGCGCCGGCCCCCGACAGCGTGGAGCGCCTGCGCGGCGCCGTCCAGGGCCTCGGCTCCCCGTGAGCGGAAGGCTCGACCGCCGCGTGGCGGCGCTGGCGGACGCCGTCGAGGTGGCCGCGGGGCGGTTGGACCCGGGAGCCGTCGAGTCGGCCCGCGCCGTCGTGCGGCGGGCGGGCGAGCGTCTCGGCTTCGGCATCGAGGCGACCGTCGTCGCCCTGGCCGGGCCCACGGGTGCCGGCAAGTCGTCGCTCTTCAACGCCCTCGTCGGCGACGAGCTCGCGCAGGCCGGCCGGCTGCGCCCCACGACCGCGACAGCGACCGCGGCGCTGTGGGGCGATCCTCCCGAGGCGCTGCTCGACTGGCTCGAGGTGCCGCGGCGTCACCGCCTTCAGGGCGGTGCGCGCAACGGCCTGGTGCTCCTGGACCTGCCGGACTTCGACTCCGTGAAGACCGGCCACCGGCTGGAGGTCGAGCGGCTGCTGGAGCTCGTCGACCTGGTGGTCTGGGTCGTCGATCCGCAGAAGTACGCCGACGCCGCGCTGCACGATCGCTACCTGCGTCCGCTCGCCGCCCACCGCGAGACGATGGTCGTGGTCCTGAACCAGGCCGACCTCCTGGAAGGCGAGGCCCTCGCGGCCTGCCGCGCCGACTTGGAACGCCTCCTCGCCGAGGATGGCCTCGACGGCGTCCCGGTCCTGGCGGTGTCGGCCAGGACGCGCGATGGCCTCGACGGCCTCCAGGCGATCCTCGACCGCCGCGTGGCCAGTCGCGATGCGGCGGTGGCGCGCCTGGCGGCGGACGTGACGACGGTCGCGACGGCGCTCGACGAAGGCTGCGGCGACGGCCGGGCCGGCCAGGTCCGCCGCGCCCAAGCGCAGCGAGTGGTTCAGGCGCTGTCGCAGGCGGCGGGCGTCCCCACGGTCGCGCTCGCCGTCGCGCGGTCGCACCGGCGCCAGGGCGCGCTGGCCACCGGCTGGCCGTTCGTGCGCTGGCTGCGCCGGCTGCGGCCCGACCCGCTGCGGCGGCTGCGCCTGGGCGACGGGCCGTCGCCCGACGTGCACACCTCGCTACCCGGACCTACCCCGGTGCAGAGCGCGCTCGCGGCCGGTGCTGCTCGTGAGCTGGCGGCGGACGCCGCGGGGGAGCTGCACGCGCCCTGGCCCTCGCTGGTGCGCGCCGCCGCGACCCGTGCCGAGGACGACCTTCCCGCGCGGCTGGACCGCGCGGTGGCCGGCGCCGAGCTGAGCACGAGGCGCCCCCGGTGGTGGCGCGCCGCGGGACTGCTCCAGGCGCTGCTGGCGCTGGCGGTCCTCGCCGGCGCGCTGTGGCTGCTGGCGCTGGTCGGCCTCGGCTTCCTGCGCCTCGAGGACGTCCTGCCGCTGCCGGAGGTCTGGGGGATCCCGCTGCCGACGCTGCTGCTCGGGGGCGGGACGCTGGCCGGCCTGCTGCTCGCGCTGCTCACCCGGGCGGTCAACCGCGTGGGCGCGCGCCGGCGCGCGCGCCGGTCCACCGCGGCGATGAACCGGCGCGTCGAAGCGGTGGCCAGGGAGCTCGTGATCGAGCCGGTGGAGGCCGAGCTCGCGGCGTACGAGCGCCTGTGCGGTGCGACGAGCACGGCGCTGCGGGGGCGGTAGTTCGCGGTCGCGACCGCCGGAGGTAGGCGCGCGAACGGCGGGCGACGAAAGGCGAATCGGCCTCGCTGCGGACTTATGTGGGCCATGGCCCACAAAACTCACCAGCGAACGGGCTAGGGCGCCGTGTGCTCGGTCCAGCGCGCGCCGTCCCACCACCGCAGCCTGGCCTGGCCCGACGGGTCGGGGTACCAGTTCGCGGGCGGCGCCGCCCCGGCTGCCGTGACGCCCGGCGCAGCCGGCGCGAGGGTCGCCGCGGCCGCCGCCGGGGCCGCCCCGGCCACCGCGCCCGGTGCCGCGCCGCTCACCGCCTGCAGCATCGCCGCCAGCGCATCGCCCGCGCCCGGCCCAGCCTCGACCTCGAACTCCTGGCGCTCGTGCGTGTCGAGCCCCAGCTCGTCCGATCCCGCCTCCACGAACCAGGCGACACCGCACGACGGCCCCGCGCACCCCGGCACGGCGGGGGAGGGGAGCTGGACCGAGAAGGGATGCGACGCACCGGCCACGAGGTCCCCCTGATGGAGCACCCCGCCCGGCAGCTTCACCCAGTCGTGCGTGTAGTCGGGTGTCCACTCGCGATAGACCACGGAGACCGACAGCGAGCGAGAGCTTCCGCCCTCCACCACGACGACGGCGCCGGCGACCGCCTCGCCGGGCGCGAAGCGCTCGCGCTCGAGACGCACCTCCAAAACCGGGCTCACGGCGCCACCCACAGCGGGACGTCGCGCGACGGGTCGCGCCGCAGCTTGGCCGGCTCGCGCGCGCTGACCCGCCACGCGAACGCGACGATCTGACCCTCGTAGGAGAACGGCGCCGCCGGCGGGATCGTGAACGTGAAGGACTGGTCGAGCGTCGACCGCGGGTCGGCGGGCTTCCACTCCTTGTATGCGTGCTCCTCGGCGATCTCGCGCCGCGTCCGGGTGCGCCCGTCCTCGCGCGTGCGCACCTCGTGGTCGTAGAAGGCGGTGCAGACCAGCCCGACCTCGAGCCGGTCGCTGGCCGCGCCCGGCTCCGTCACCCGCAGCCGCGCGCGCACCTCGCCGCCGCGTGCCAGCTCCGTCTCGGAGACCTCGAGCTGGAGGTGCGTGGCCTCGACCCGTCGCGCGCGCAGGTAGATCCGCCGGCCCGCGACCGGGATCGCCACCAGCACCGCGGCCATCACCGCCACGCCCGCCCAGGCCAGCGGCTCACCGCCGGCGGCGATCACGATCAGGACGACCAGGAGGACCACCGCCGGCACGAACAGGAAGGCGAAGGCGAGGATCGACCCGACGACGATCCCGATGCCGCGGGCCACCTTGCCTCCCGTGCCGCGCCGGCGGCTCAGGGGCCCGGGCTGGCGGCCCGCCGGAAGATGGGGAAACGGGTTGGGAGCAGGGACTGGAGGCATGCGGACGCCGCGTCTCGGCCGCCGGACGGCCCGCTATCCGCGCAGCGCCGCGCGCGGATCCGGAAGCGGCGTCAGCCGGGCCTCGATCTCGTCGCGGCGGTGCTCGAGGAACGGCGGCAGGATGATCTTCGAGCCCAGCTCCTCCACCGAGCCGTCGACGGTGAACCCCGGCGCGTCGTCGGCGATCTCGAACAGGACCCCGCTGGGCTCGCGGAAGTAGATCGAATGGAAGTAGTAGCGGTCGATCACCGGCGTCGACTGAACGCCGGCCTCGCGCAGCCTGTCCAACCACAGCGGGTGCTCGGCGACGGTGGTGCCCCAGGCGACATGGTGGACCGTGCCGGCGCTCTGGCTGCCGGGCCGCTGCGGTGGCGGGTGGTAGGCGATCGTCGCCCCGCGACGCTCGCCGCGCAGCTCCCAGGTCGCCTCGCCGCCGCCTCGCTCGGCGCCGAGGATCTGCTCGAGCAGCGCGCCGGAGTGCTCGGGCTCGGCGCTGTAGGCGCGCACTCCGTCGAACCCCTGCAGCGCGAACTCGCGCGGAACCTCGGGGTGCTCGGCGACCAGCGGCTCGTCGGCCGTCGAGACCACCAGCTCGTGTCCGAGCCCCTCGGGATCGGCGAAGCGCAGCCTCGCGCCCTCGCGCTCGAGCTCGACGCCGTCCATGTCGGCGAGTCGGTTCTCCCAGAAGTCCAGCGCCTCGGTCGAGGCCACGCGCGAGACGATGCGGTGCACCATCCCGGCACCCGCGCGACCTGGGGTCGCGCCGGGGTACTCGAAGAAGGTCAGGTCCGAGCCGGCCTGGCCCGTCTCGCTGGCGTAGAAGAGGTGATAGACGCTCGGGTCGTCCTGGTTGACGGTCTTGCCGACGAGGCGCAGCCCCAGGACGCGCGTGTAGAAGTCGAGGTTGCCGGGTGCGTCGCCGGTGATCGCGGTCACATGGTGGATGCCTTCGAGACGCATGTCGGTCGCTCCTGGTCGCGGAGGAGCGATCTTAGAGACGCCGTCGCTCAGCGATCGCGCCACCGGCCCGTGTTGCGCACGTCGTGGCGGAACGCCGGCCACTGCGCGCCTCCGGGCTCGCCCTCGGTGTCCCACGCGAACAGGTAGCCGTCGCGCGTGACGGCGACGACCTCCACCTTCCCGTCGCCGTCGACGTCGCCGACAGCGGGCGAGGCCAGCAGCCAGCCGCCCGCGTCCTTCGGCCAGCCCGCGGGCTCGGTGCCGTCCTCGCTCCACGCGTGCAGGAGGTTGCCGCTGCTGCCGGCGATCACCTCGGCGTTGCCGTCTCCGTCGACGTCGGCGATCGCCGGAGAGGTGGGGAGCTGCCACCCCTCGATCACGCGCGGGAAGGCATCGAGCCACGCGCCGCTGGACGCGTCCCAGCCGCCCAGCAGGTGCTCGAACGGGATCTTCGCCGCGGGTGAGGACTGCGCCGCCCCGAGCCGCCCGTCCACGACGCCGCCGAAGTAGCGCAGCGGGCCGCCGGGCGAGAGGCGGCCGAAGGCGGAGTTCGCGCCCAGCGCGAGAATCGCCTGGCTGGTCGCGTCGGATCCCGCGCCCCTCCCCGCGGCCTGGAAGTGGTTGCCCGCGCTCGGCCCCGGCATCCGCGTGCCGTCGCCGCGGTAGAGCTCAGGCACGCCGGTGAACGTCGTCACCGCCACCTCGTCGCGGCCGTCTCCGTCGACGTCGGCCAGCGACGGCGACACCGGCGTGCCCTCGCCGACCAGGGGGATCGCGTCGGCGGCCAGGCCAGGAGGCTGGATCGGCCAGCCGGGCAGCGGCTTGCCCTTTCGCGAGAACGCATAGACGCGGCCGGTCGTGCTCGGCGTGGATCCGTAGACCTCGGCCGTGCCCTCCACCACGTCGGGCTTGCGGTCTCCGTCGAGGTCGCCGATCGCGGGCGACGAGAGGATCTTCGCGACGTCCCCGCCGGTGTCGCGCGCCAGCACCGGCCAGCCGTCGAGCACCTTCCCGTCGCCGCCCACCGCGTAGATGCGCTGGTCGGCCGCGCCGAACACGATGTCGAGCTTCCCGTTGCCGTCGAGGTCGGCCAGCGCCGGCGAGGCGTAGATCGAGGCGTCGAGGCGGCCGCGCTTGGCCGGGCGGTGCAGTGCGATCCGGAAGGGAAATCCGCTCACCGGCTTGCCGCGCGGCGACCACGCGTACACGCGCCCGTCAAGCCCCGCGGCGACCACCTCCGGGTGGCCGTCACCGGCGATGTCCCCCACCGCGGGCGTCGCCACGAAGCCGGCGCGGACAGGGCCGATCCGGTCGGCCAAGGTGTGCGTGCCGCCGGCCTGCGCCATCGCCTGGGGCCATTCCGGCAACGTGCGCCCGTCGCGCCCGGAGTAGACGTGCACGAGGCCGCCGGCCGTCGCGAGCACGATGTCCTTCGCACCGTCGTCGTTGAGGTCGGACAGCGCCGGCGAGGACTCGCCCGAGGTCCCGAGCGCGCGCGGGAAGCGCGGTCGCAGGTCGGGATCGCGCTGCGCGTAGAAGAACGCGCGATCCTCGCCGACGTTGCCCTCGGCGTCCGTGACCCGGAGCCGCAGGGTGTGCCCGCCCGCGCTCAGCGAGCCCGCTTCGAGCACGGCCAGCTTGACCGGCCCGGCGCGGTCGCCGCCGCCGCTGCCCGAGCCGACCGCCGTCCACGCCGAGGGCTGCTCGCCCGCGCCGACCTCGAGCACCCAGCTCGTGGCCGAGCGCCCGCGCACGAACCCGTCGACACGGACCTCGCCGCGCTTCTGCGCGTACCAGGACGGCGCCGTCAGGTTGGCCACCGGGGGCACCTTCCCGGCCTCGGCACGGCGCACCGCCTCGTAGGCGTTCACCCGTCCCCAGCCGGAGAGGCGGTCCCAGCCCGGCGCGTAGCCTTGGGTGACGTCGGTGAGGTCGTCGGCGCTCATGCGGACGATCTGCATCACCTCGTCGGCGCTCAGCCCCAGCCGCTGGGCGCGACCGCGCGCGATCACCAGCGACGCCACCGCGGCGACGTGCGGAGTGGCCGCCGAGGTGCCGTCCCAGTTCTTGCGAAAGCCCCCGCCCCACTCCGTTGTCGGGACCTGGGTGGGGGCGACGACGTCGAGGTGGGGTCCGTAGTCGGAGTAGGAGGCGTGGACCTTGAAGTTCGTCGCGAACGGCGTAGCGTCGGGATCGGTGCGCGCCGTGTTGGCGTTGTCCGGGTTGATCCCGCCGACGGCCAGCACGTCGTCCATCAGCTGCGGGTAGTGATGGTGAAAGTGGAACTCGTTGCCCGAGGCGACGGCCATCACCACGCCGCGGCTGTGCGCGTAGCGGACCGATCTGCGCAGCGAGTCGCCGAAGGAGTCGGCGCCCAGCGACATCGAGATCGACCGGGCGCCACGGTCGGTCGCGTAGACGATCGCCTCACCGATCCGCCACCCCTGGTGCAGGATGTTGTCGGCGGTGCGCAGCGGGAGGATCCGTGCATCCGGCGCGATTCCGGCAATGCCGAGCCCGTTGTCGGCGCGCGCCCCGAGCACGCCGGCGACGTTGGTGCCGTGGGCGTTGCTGGTGTCGGAGGTCGGATTGGCGTCGCGCGCATAGAAGTCCCATCCGCGCCAGTCGTCGACGTAGCCGTTGCCGTCGTCGTCGAGGCCGTTGGCCCTTCGCGCGCGCCCGGCGGCGTCCAGGCCGGTCTCACCGGGGTTGAGCGCCCAGCGGCCCCTCAGGTCGGGGTGGTCGAGCTGCACGCCGACGTCGACGTCCGCGATCAGCTCGCCGGCACCGGTCGACAGCGGCCAGGCGCGGTCGACGGAGATCCCCCGGTCGAAGCCGCTCTGCGGGCTCATCAGGTCCCACTGCTCGTTGGTGGCGTTGGGGAGCGGGTTGGCGTCGAAGAGCGGGTCGTTCGGCGCGTCGGCAGGGAACGCAGCGAGAGCGCTCGGAGCCGGGAAGCCGAGACAGGCGATCGCCAGCCCCGCGCACAGCGCCGGGCGCACCGCTCCTTTCCTCATGCGCCCACGGTAGTCAAATCCCGCGGATGCCGGGCCGGGCCGCTCCAGGCGGCGGCCGAGCGTCAGGCGGCCGAAATCGAGGAGCTGCTGGACTGCTCCCCGAGCTCGCCCAGGACATCGTGGTCGATGTCCTCGAAGTGGGCGGTCAGCGCAGCCACGCAGGCGGGATCGAACTGCGCGCCGGCGCACCGCTGGAGCTCGCGCAGCGCCGACTCGTGGGAGCGGATCGACCGATACGGGCGCTCGTTGACCATCGCGTCGTAGGCGTCGGCGACGAGCAGGATCCGCGAGGCGAGCGGGATCGCCTCGCCGTCGAGGCAAGCGGACGGCCGCCGCGCAGCGCGGCGTCGAGCTCGGAGTCGAGCCGCTCCTCGAACCCGCGGCGGTTTAGACAGCCGGTCAACGGGTCCGAGCGCGACAGATGGTCGAGCTCGCGGCGCCGGCACTCCTGCTGGTGGCCCTGCCAGGCGCACATCACGGCGACCATCGCGATCGAGCCGGCGAAGAACGCCAGGGGCACGGGTCGGGAGTCGTGGCCCGTGACGCCGACCGCGACAACGGCGATCTCCGACAGCGCGCCGACCACGACCACCGAGATCGGCGGATAGGACAGGGCGGCGTAGACCACCGGCACGAAGAAGAGCAGCGACAGCGGGCTCGTGGTGCCTCCGTCGAGCGCCACGGCGGCGGTGATGAGGCTCAGCGTCCAGACGCTCCAGCCCAGGAAGAACACCTCCCGGCGACGCGATCGGACGATCTCCTCGGCCGGAGCGCGCGCGACGAGCAGGGCGCTCAGCGCGAGCAGGGCGAAGACTGCGGCGAGGAGGGGCCGGTGCGGCTGGCCGGTCGTGGCCGCGACGTAGAGCTCTCCGGCGGCGAACAGGGCGAGGCCCAGCCGGACACCCGCGCCGACGCTCTCCGAGCGCAGCCGGATCTCCGACAGGTCGGCGACGGGCAGGGAGGATTCACGCGGAGGCACTCCTTCCGGTTCGTCACTCCCAGCGCCTGGGCTTAGCGCCTCGCCTAGGAACCGGACACATACTCTCGGCGGTCCCGCGCGTGCCGGATCCGCGTGTTCACGCGAGGCGCGCCTCAGCAGGAGACGGCGATGCGCTCGATCAGCCAGCGCCCAGCCGTCCTCGTCGTGGCCACGGTGCCGCTGCAGCGGTCCGTGCGGTCGCGGTGAACGGCGGTCGTCTGGATCGCCACGGTTGCCCGATCGCCCGACCGGCTGGTCGTCTGCGCGCGCCCGAACGAGATGCTCTGCAGCGAGCCGAACTGCGAGCGGAAAGCCTCGAATCCGCCGAGCTGGGAGCGGAAGCCCGGCCCGGCGAGCTCCCACGCGGCGTCGAAGCGATCGGCGGCGGCCTGCTGGTAGAAGGACTGAACGGCCTGGGCGGGCGCCGATGCGATGGTGGCACCGGCGGCGGGCGATTGCGCCGCGGGCGCCGGGCGGCGCGGCGCATCGCCGCGTTCGCCGCCGTTCTCGCCGTCGCGCGATGCCAGCAGCGCGACGATCGCCGCCGCGGTCGCGAGCAGCGCGAGCGGGATCGCCCACGTCGCATGGCGTCGCCGTTCCGGCCGTGATGCTCGCGGGCGCGACGCGACCGGGAAGGGAAAGGGGGCAGCGGGCGGGGGCGGGGGAGTGATCGGCGCGGTCGACGCAGGAGGGGAAGAAGGGTCCGTGGTCGCGGCGGTGACGGGCGCGGTCGGTGCGGACTCCGTTCGCCGCGCGGGGCGGCGCTCGCGCGCAGGCTGCGGGGAGATTCCGAGTGCCGCCTGGAGCTCGTCCACCAGTGCACCCGCCGATGGCGGCCGCGCGGCGGGGTCGCGCGACATTCCGCGGCGCAGCGCGTCCGCCGCGGCGGACGGGCTCTCGGGCCAGGCCTCGCGCAGCTCGGGAGGCGGCGCGTCCATCACCCGCCGGGCGATCTCCACCGGCGTCGCGCCGGTGATCGCCTTGCGGCTGGAGAGGGCCTCGAAGGCGACGGCGGCAAGCGAGTACACGTCCGAGGCCGCGCTCGCGGGATCGCCGGTGAAGAGCTCGGGCGAGATGTAGGAGGCGGTTCCCAGCACCGCACCCGACTGGGTGATCCGGGTCATGTCCGCCGAGGTGGCGATTCCGAGGTCGGCCAGCTTCACCGAGCCGTCCAGTCCCAGCAGGATGTTGCCGGGCTTGACGTCGCGATGGACGATTCCCTGGCGGTGCAGGTGATCGAGGGCCGCTGCGACGTCCCGCAGGACCGCGAGGGCGCGCTCCGGCTCCAGCGCGCCCTCGCGCAGCGCATCGGAGAGGCTCTGGCCCTCGACGTACTCCATCACGATCAGCACGCCGCCCTCCGAGGGCTGGGCGTCGAAGACCTTCACCAGGTTGGGATGGTTCACCGACGCTCCCAGGCGCATCTCGCGGCGAAAGCGCCCGCTCATGTCCTCGGCACGCTGGGCGTGCAGGCGCTTGATCGCGACACGGCGGCCCAGGCGCGTGTCCTCCGCGAGGGATACCGACCCCATGCCGCCGGCGCCGACGTGCCCGACGACCTTGTAGCGGCCCGCGATCAGGCTCTCGGAAGCCACCTAGGCTAGGAGGCGGGCGCCGACCGGGTCGCGCGACGGCTCAGGAGCTCGTCGAGCTCCTCTGCGGGAGCCGGTCGCGCGAGGTGGAAGCCCTGACCGAGCTCGCAGCCGCGTGCGATCAGGAAGGCGCGCTGCTCCTCGGTCTCGATGCCCTCGGCCACCGCGGTCATCCCCAGCGCACGGACGAGGTCGATCGCCGCGGCCGTGACCCGCGTCCCCTCGGTGCTGTCCGGCACGCTGCGCAGGAACGCACGGTCGATCTTGACCATCTCCACCGGCATGTCCTGGAGCCGGCTGAGCGACGAGTAGCCGGTCCCGAAGTCGTCGATCGCAACGCGCACGCCGGCATCGCGGAGCTGGGCCAGGATCGGCTCGACGCAGGCTGGGTCGCGCATCGCTGTGGACTCGGTGATCTCCACCGTCAGCGCGCTCGGGTCGAGCCCGTGGGCGGCGAGGCACTTGCCCACCTGGCCCGGGAAGCCCGGGGCCTGGAACTGGCGCAGCGAGGCGTTGATGCAGACGGGCACGTCGAGCCCGCGGGCGCGCCAGGCGGCGACCTGTGCGCACGCGGTCTCCATCACCCACTCGCCGATCGGGTCGATCAGCCCGGTGTACTCGGCCACCGGGATGAACGCCAGGGGCGGGATCAGTCCGCGCTGGGGATCGCTCCAGCGCAGCAGCGCCTCGACCGCGACGATGCGCTCGTCGGCAAGCGAGACGATCGGCTGGTAGTGCAGGACGAAGTCGTCGCGCTCGAGCGCCTCGCGCAGCCGGCTGCTCATGACCAGCCGCTCGAGCGCCTCCTGGGTCCCGCCCGCGTAGACGACGAAGTTGCCGCGCCCGCCTCCCTTCGCCTCGTACATCGCCGCGTCGGCGTGCTCGAGCAGCGAGTCCTCGTCCTCGGCGTCGCGGGGGAAGATGCTCACGCCGACGCTTGCGCCGAGCTGGAAGTCGGTGCCGTTGATCGAGAGCCGCTCCTCGACCGCGTCCATGACCTGCCCGATCACGATCTCGACCACCTGGTCGGGATTGCCGCGCAGGTCGGCCAGCAGCAGGCAGAACTCGTCGCCTCCCGGGCGCGCCAGCAGGTTGGTGGCGCGGGTGCCCTCGCGCAGCCGCTGCGCCATCAGGCGCAGCACGTCGTCGCCCGCGGCGTGGCCGAGGCTGTCGTTGACAAGCTTGAAGTCGTCGAGGTCGATGTGCAGCAGCGCGACCTCACGGTCCTCCTCGCGTGCGCGTGCCAGCGCCAGGCGCAGATGCTCGCGCAGGAGCCCGCGCGTGGGCAATTCGGTCAGTTCGTCGTGGGTAGCGGACACTGTCGTCTCCGGGGGTCATACCCGCCATTTGCCGCGCCTAGGCGCGTCCGCGCCGCGTCCGACCGTTCCGCCGAGGCCGGATCATCCGAAACTGATTACTCGAAAAGCTTGCTTTTTCGTTTTGGGAGGGAATAGGTTCGGCTCCTATGGGCGATCGAGCCGCTTCAATCTGTCGTCGGCACGGACGCTTTGCAGGGGAAAAGGCGAAGGCAAGACACATGTCTCCCAGCTCCTCATGGCCAGGAAACCACCGGGGATCGGCACTTGCCGTCGTATTCCCGGGTGGCCGAGCGGCCAGGGAAGCCTGCCAAGCCAGTAGAGCATGGCCGAGGCGGGACTCGGCTTCCATCTTCCGGCGCCTTGGCGTTGGAGCAACAGCAAATGAGGAGGAAGTGTGTACGGACTAAGGCGAATCGTGCTGCCGTTCATGGCAGTGGTGCTGGTCGGTGGTGGTATCGGTCAGGCGGTTGCCCAGAACGAGGGCAGCGGCGGTGACGGCGGTAGCGGCGGTAGCAACAACGGAAGCGGTCCCGGCGGATCCGGCGCCGCCGGTGGTTCCGGTGGCGCCGGCGGATCCGGCTCCGCCGGCGGTCCCGGCGGCGCAGGCGGCGACGCCGGCGGCGGCATCCTCGGGATCGGGATCCTTAGCCCAGGTGGCGAGGGCGGTGCCGGCGGTGCCGGCGCACCCGGAGCCGCCGGAGGCGCGGGCGGTGCCGGCGGTGCCGGCGCGCCGAGCGGCAACGTCACCGGAATCGGTGGCGACGGCGGCAACGGCGGCCCGTGCGGCGGCGGCGGCGGTGGCGGCGGCGGCGTCGGCTCCGGCGGTGGCGCCGGCGGCGGCGGCGGGTGCTTCAACACCGTCCGCACGATCGACAGGACGACGGGTCGCGTGCGCTTTGTGCGCGTCGCTCGCACGCACCGGCACCGGCTGAACGTGCGCCAAGCCGCGTTCGGCGGCTAACCTCCGCACCAGCAACTCGGCGAGGGGCCCCGCGCGACGCGGGGCCCCTCACGCCGGGTCGCCTCGACCGGTCATGACCACCAAGCGCGTTTACGAGATCGCCAAGGAGCAGGGAGTCTCGAACCGCGAGGTCATAGACGCGCTTGACCGCAACGGCGTGCAGGTCGAGGCCGCATCCAACGAGGTCGACCACGCAGTCGCGGTGGCCGCCCTGCGGTCGAACGGCGCAGAAGGCGCTTCAAACGGCGCGTCGCCCGGCGGAAACGGTGCCGGCGACGGTGCCCCCCGGCGGCTACTCGACCGGATCTTCCACCCCAGCGCCGGGGCGATGACGAACGGGCGCGACCCAAACGGCGCTGCGTCCGGCCCTTCGGGGTCGCGTGGTTGGGCACCGCTCGAGCGTGCCCGCCTGCGGCTGCGCCTGCTGCGCGTGCGCCGCCGGCGCCGGCGCGCCGTGGAGGACCTGGGGCACCTGGTCTTCGAGATGAACCGCCTGGACGGCCGCCGCCGCGACCTTGTCGACTCGCGGCTCGATCGGCTGGCCGCCGACGACGAGGAGCAGCGGGCGCTCGAGGATCGGCTCGGTGACCGCCGCCCCGGGACGACGTGCCCGGAGTGCGGCTTGTACTCGCGCGAGGCGACAGTCTGCCTGTCGTGCGGAGCTCCCCTGCCGGCCGACGCGCGGCCGGCGGGTGCGGACCGGCCGCTGTCGGTGCCCGCCCTCGTCGCCGCGGTGGTGCTCATGGCGAGCGGCTACCTCCTCGGAGGCCTCGACTGGTTCGTCGGCTCCAACGACGGCGAGCGCGAGCGAGCGGTCGCCCAGCGAGCAGCGACCAGGAGTGCCGCCCCGCCTGGTGGCGTTGCCGGATCGGGCTACCGCTCGCTGATCGCCCATGCGACAGGGACTGGAGTCGCGGTCTTCAAGACCGTGCATTCGAAGAAGGCGATGAAGTACCTGCGCAGCCCGAATCTGGACGGAGCGCCGCTGGTCTTCCTGGTCAAGACGCTTGGCGCGACACGCGCACTCGTCTACCTGCCGAGCCGCCCGAACGGAAGCATCGGGTGGGTCAGGCGCGCGCGCATCAGGCTCTCGGGCCACAACTACAGCGCCGAGGTGAACCTGGACGCGCACCGGCTGACCGTGTGGAACGGGACGAAGCCCTTCGTGCGCGAGCGGGTGGGGATCGGACGCTCCGTCACCCCGACGCCCTCGGGCCTCTACTACATCACCTCGCTGCTCAAGCAGCCCGACCGGAAGGGCCTGTACGGGCCGTATGCATTCGGCCTGTCCGCCCACTCCGACGTGGTGTTCGAGTTCGCCGGACGCGACGGCATCCTCGGCATCCACGGCACGAATGCTCCGAAGGGAATTGGGAAGGACGTCAGCAAGGGATGCATCCGGGTCAGCAACCGGGCGATCACGCGACTGGCCAAGATCCTTCCGCCCGGCACGCCGGTCCGGATCGTTCGGAGCAAGGGCAAGGGCACGCGCAAGCGGTCCGCCGCGCCCAAGCGGATCCCGCGCGCCTGACGTCAGTCAGCCGGCTTGCGCCAGCGCTCTCCGTCCCAGTAGGCCCAGCGGTCCAGCCGCATCCCGTCCGAGTACCACCCCGGGGGCCGGGGCAGCGCCTCGGAGCTCTCAAGCCTGTGGGCCACCGGCTCGACCACGTCGAGCACCCACCGCCGGCGGCGGTCGTGGACGAAGTGCCAGCGCTGCTGGAAGTAGGCGGTCGACTCAGCGTCTCCTTCGACTGTCTCGCCCGTCCGAAGGTCCTCGATCCAGTCGCGCGCCGTGAAACCGATCAGCGCGGTGAACGTCTCAGTGGGCTCCTCCTCGCTCGGCTCGACCGGCGACGTGAGCGCGACCTCGTCGAGCCGCAGGTCCTCGATCCGGTTCACCACCAGGTCACGATCGAACTGAGTCAGCTCCTCCTGGTTTGTCCGATACAGCTCGTCGGAGACGAACGGACGGGAGCCGCCCGCGTCCCGTTGGCCCCAGACGGTCTGGACGCCCCGGAAGCATTCCTCGACGCGGTCCTGCATGGCGCGCGCGTCCCACGGGCGAGCCGTCCCGCCCCGCCACGGAAGGCGGTGTGACAGGGACTGCACCTGCTCGACCATCCCCGCTATGGGCGGATCCCGTCGCACGGGCCCAGGCAGCGGTCCGCCCCGAGGCCGCCGAGACCGAAGTCGTAGCCGATCCCACCGCTCAGCCGGTCGTTGCCCGTGCCGCCGAAGATCGCGTCGATGCCCGCGGCTCCGTACAGCAGGTCGTCGCCGCCCTCGCCGTAGAGCCGATCGTTGCCGAAGCGCCCCTGGATGTTGTCGTCATCCGGGCCTCCGTACGCGACGTCCGGGCCGATGCCTCCGCGGATGAGATCGTGGTCGGGCCCTCCGTACATCCGTACGCCCCCGCGGCTGAGGCTCGTGAGGAGGTCGTTGCCGCTGCCTCCGTAGAGCCGGCTACCCGGGACGTTTCCGATGTTGGTGAACAGCGCATCGTTCCCGGGGCCGCCTACCAGCACGCCGTCGCCGAGGAGGTAGTCGAGTCCGACGCCGCCGTTGAGCCGATCGCCCGCGGCGTCGAACCCGCCGAGCATGACGTCGTTGCCCACGCCTCCGCTGAGGTAGTCGCTTCCGTCGTCGCCGCAGAGCAGGTCGTGGCCGCCGGCCCCGTACACGCGGTCGTTCCCCCCCCGCGCCGCGATGATGTCGTTGCGCGGGGTCCCGACGATCACGTTGGACCCCGCCGTGCCGAAGATCGTCGGCCGCTTGCCGAAGCACGTGACCGGCGCGGCGAGCGAGGGCGGTGCCCCGGCGCCGAGGACGAAGGTCCCTAGCGCCAGCGCGAGGGCGGCGCGCGATAGGTGCCTGCGGCGACGCATGTGGCGCGAAGCCTATCCGCCTCCGCCGCCACCGCTGTTGTGGCCGCCGCCGCCACCACCGCCACCTCCGTCCGGGCCGCCCGGTTGTCCCGGTCGCCCGCTGCCGTGGATCGACGCTCCCGGCTCACCGGGCTCGCCGGGCTTCCCAGGCCGGCCCGGTTCGCCCGGACGACCGGGAGCGCCCGGCGCGCCCGGCTTGCCCGGTGCGCCCGGCTGGCCCGGCGTGGCGGAGGGCGCCGGCGCCGACGAGTCCTCGGTCAGCGCCGCGCCCGCGGCCACCGCGGCGCCCACGGCGAGCACGATCGCTACGGCGATGACGACCCGACGTCGGCGTGGTGGCGACACGGGTGGACCCTATCGCCGGGCCGGCGCGCGTCAACCGCGGTCCGGCCGTCAGTTCATCGACGGGTCGAGCGGCATGCGTGCCAGCAGCGCGTACTGGCCGCCCTTGCGCTCGAGCACGGTCCGCCACAGCTCGCCCGGCTCGTCGGAGAACGCGTCCTCGTGCTCCGCCTCGACGACGATCCAATCGCCGGTTTCGATCTCCGCGTCGAGCTGTCCGGGCCCCCAGCCGCTGTGGCCCGCGAAGACGCGTGCGCGCCGTGTGTGCTCGGCCACGTCCTCGAGCTCGGTTCCGACCGCCACGAAGCCTACGTCGTCGAGCACGACGGTCGCAGCCTGGGCGGGGTCGTCGAACTCGGCCAGCACGACGATCGCCGACGGCTGCACCGGACCCCCGACGTGGATCAGCTCATCGGGGTCCGAGACTCCAACGAGCTGGGGCACCGCCTCTCCGATCGACGTCTCCGAGGGGCGGTTGAGGACGACGCCCATCGCGCCCTCCTCCGTGTGCTCGGCGATGAGCACGACCGTGCGCCAGAAGTTCGGGTCGACCAGCCCCGGGCCGGCGACGAGCAGCTGTCCGCGCAAAGATTCCATGCTCCTGGCTGGTACCCGGCGCGGCCCGGCGCTACTCGTCCGGGCTGCGGCCGGGGGAGGGCGGCGATCGCCCACCCCCGGCCCGCCCGACCTCAGGAGACGTTGACGAGACGCGCGGCGCTGATGCCCGGCAGGTGGTCGATGTCGCCGGAGAGCGGGACTACCCGGTAGACGCCATCGCTGTAGACGCGCAGCAGGCGGCTGTAGTAGGAGTAGGTCCGGTTCGGGACGTCGCGCGAGAGGGTGCTCGCGACGTTGCGGAACACGCCGTCGGTACCGCGGCGCTGGATCAGCACCCGCCGGTTGTCGTGGTCGGGGCGGATCCATCCGTAGAGGCGGATCAGCTGGGCCCGCCGCGGCGTCGAGTCGCTGATGTAGAACGAGACCGAGAGGCGCACGCGCACCACGTACTCGGCGCTGGTGGCGCCGCCGGTCAGCCCGGTGGTCACCGTGCGGTAGCGGTGGCGGAACCCGGGGCGCACGGTGAAGGCGTAGTCGCCCTGCTGGTTGGTCTGGGTCGTCGCGACCCGCTGGTACCCGCGCGTGTACGGGTAGGGGTTGTCCTGGAGCTCGACGGTCGCGTTGTTGTTGCCCGCGATTCCCGTCAGCCGGCCCGCGACGGTCGTCGCCCCGCCGAAGACCAGCGGGTTCGGCGCCGCGCTGATCGAGAGCGCAGGAGTCGCCCCGGGCGGCGAGTGATTCGGATTGTGCGCTGCCTGCGCGGCCAGCGGCGCCATCAGCGCCACGGCAAGGACCGCCCCAATCGAGACCGAGAACCGCTTCATGTCATCCCCCTGCAGGTCGAAGAGTCGAAGTGAACGCCATCAGTCAGAACACGGAAGCGCGCCGAAAGTTGGCGGAATGCGAGACCGCTTGCACGCGCGCCGCCGCGCGTATCCTGGGGTGCACGGGGTACTCACTACCCGCAGTTTGCGTCCATGCTGGCCACGATCATCACAATCCTCTTCGTCCTCTACGCCGGCGCGCTGACGCTCGTCGCCACTTCGCGGGCCGCTGACCCCGTGGTGCGCAACGGCCTGCGCCTGCTGATCCTGATCCCGGTCGCCGCGGTTCCGGTCGCGCGGCTTGTCGGGCCTGCGCCCGCCCTGCTGGTCGCGGTCTGCGGCGCAGGTGCGCTGCTCGGCCTCGCGGTTCTGCGCTCGCCGCGGGTGTCCTTTCCCGCGCGTTCGCTGCCCGACGGTGCGCGGCCGGAGCGCCAGCCCTCGGCGCGCGCGCCGAGGCCGGAGTGGCTGGCGCGAGTCGCGCGGGTGGGACGGCGCGCGCTGCGAAGCGACGGGGCCTACGCAGCCGGAGGCACGCGGGCGCTGCGCGTCGACGTCGCCGGCCTCCTGCTCGGTCTCGGCCTCGGCGTCATACTCGTGCGGGCGCTCCTGCTGCTCTGGTAGGCGGGTGCCGCGGCGGCGGCTTCTAGCGGCGTCTGCAGTACGTGGGCTTGCGCGCGGTCTCGTGGCCATGGTCACTTGCGCAGAATCTCGCGTTAACGCAAGCGCCGCTTTGGGGACGCACTAAGGACACCCGAAAACGATCAAGGAGCGTCAGACAGCACCCATGCCCACGCAGACCAAGACAGAGCGCAGCGCCGCCGCCAAGAAGGCTGCCGCCACGCGCAAGCGCAACGCCGCGCAGCCCAGCACCCAGCGAACGCGCGCATCGGCCCGCTCGACGGCGCGCGACGCCGGGCGCACCGCCAAGTCAGCGGCCCGTACCGCCAAGCAGGCGGGGCGCACTACTGCCAGGCGCGCCGACGCCGAGACCACACGGCTGAGCGTCGTCGGGCGCCAGGCCGAGCGGGCGGTGTTCATCCCGGTCGGCGCGGTGCTGACGGCAAGGGACACGCTCACCGACACGTTCGGCACGCGCGCCAAGCTTCGCACCCGGCTAAACCGCTTCGAGCGCCGGGGCGAGACCGCGCTGCGGCGCAACCGGCGGGCGGTCGAGCGCCAGGCCCGCGACACGCGGCGCGACATCGAGCGCGGCGTCAACGACGTCCAGAGCAACGCGGGCGAGCTCGTCGACCGCGTTCAGGATCGGCTGTCGGCCGTCGTCTAGCTCGGTCGCGCGGCGACAGCGCAGAAAGTAGTGGAGGGCCCGGCGCGGAAGCGCCGGGCCCTCGTTTCATTCGAGAGTGGTCCGTTACTGAACACCAGGGCGTGCGCGCGCCGGAGCCTCGAGGCCGGCGGGTCTTCGCGCCGCTGATAGCCCCTGCTATCAGGTGGTGATAGCCCTTGCTATCAGCGCCGGAGAGGAACCTCCACGATGCAGGCGCGTTGCAGTTGCGTGTCACGACTCCGCGCGGTGAGGTAGGGATCGGGCGTCCGGTCGCGAAGGCCGCATCACCGCCTCCTCCTCCCCGAGACCTCGCATGGATCGCTTCGCTCTTACTCTTGCGCCTCCGGCAACCGTGCGGCTTCAACGCGCCGCTGCGCTCACCGCCGAGCTGATCGACCTCGTCGCAGACGCGCGCGCTCGGCTGGACGCCCTGGAGCGAGCGGAGGACGGAGCCGCCGACGCTGGTGCCACGCTCGCGCGTCTGACGGCGGCGGCGCCGACGCCGCGGGCCGCCCGACGATCCGGGCTGCGCTCGGGCGAGCTGCGCGACGCCTTCTCCGCCGCTCAGCGCGTGGCAACGCGGCGCCCGCGCGTCTCGCCGCTGTTTCCCGCCGGGCCGGGTCCGGCCGGTACGTCCAACTACTAGTAAGGCGCCTCGTCATCGGCGCCCGGTCGCCGCGGCCGGTGCGTCAGTGACCGCCGCCCGCCTGCTCGAGTCCCTCCTCGCTCTTCTCGTCCTCGTCGACGTCGGGGTTGCCCGGCGGCGTCGTCGCCTGGTTCCCGGCCCCGGGCGGCGGTGAGGTCAGGCCCTCGTCGCCTTCGCCGGCCTCGTCGTCCGCGGCGTCGGGCTGGTCGGGCAGGTCCTCCTCCAAGCTCATCGCGTCCTCCTCGGGCTCAGGGCGCTCAGTGGGCGCCACTGCCAGGGGGCTACCCCGCGAGCCCGGTTCCATTCGCGCTCAGAAGCTCGGTCCGCACGAGGCGCCCCTACCCGCCCGCAGGCGGCTACACGAGCTTTCGCCCGGACTCCGCCCCGGCGCGCTAGATTCCGTCCCGTGGAGCGATCGCGACGCAGGCGGCGATGAGGCCGATCGGCTTCTTCTTCCTGGCTGGCGGGATCGGCCTCGCAGTGATCTCGCAGCTCGACTCGGTGACCGGGTTCCTGGACTCCAACTCCACCGCCGACTCGGATCCGGCCGGCGGGGTGCTCCTGATGATCGGACTGATCTGGGCCGCGGTGGGCGCGTTCCTGATGGTCGTCCCGCTGCTGGGCCGCGTTCCGTGGCCGCGCCTGGGCTCCGGCTCGCCCCCGCCGAGCGACGAGCCGACGCCGTCCCCGCCCGTTCACAGAAGCGACACACCGCCCGGCGAGCGCTAGCCTAGAACCTGTGGACGGATTTCGACGCGACCGAGTGGAGGCACGACGCACATGAGTCGACAGCAGGGGCCCACCGACCCGTTCGCGCAGGGCGACAGCGAGGCGGCGCTGTCGCGTCGCGACTTCCTCGAGCGCACGGCATATGCGGCAGGCCTCGCCGGCATGGCGTCGCTGCCGGCGAGCACGCTGATCGCCGAGGCGGCCCGCGCACAGGCGCGCACGAACCCGCTGCCCAGCCCGAGCAACCTCCCGATCGACCACTTCGTGCTGCTGATGATGGAGAACCGCTCCTTCGACCACTACTTCGGCTGGGCCTCGGCGGTCGCCGACGCCACGCAGGACATGAAGTACCTCGATCCGGACACCGGGCAGAAGGTCCCCACTCGGCACGCCTCGACGATGGGCGCGTCCCAGTGGCAGGGCTGCGGCCATCCCGACCCCGGGCACGGCTGGAACAGCGGGCGCGCGCAGCTCAAGCACGGCTTCCTCGCCCAGAACAGCGGCAACGACGTCTTCGCGCTCACCTACTACAACAAGGGCGAGCTGCCGCTGATCCACGCGGCGGCTAGCCAGTACGTGCTGTTCGACCGTTACTACTGCTCCCTGCTCGGGCCGACATGGCCCAACCGCTACTACAAGTGGTCGGCGCAGTCGGGCGGTAAGAAGGACAACAGCCCGCCCGTCGGCTCGCTGGGCAATCAGTGGGAGACGATCTTCGACCGGGCTGCCGCGTCCAACCCGGAAAACCTCCCCACTGGCAACGGCCCGACCTACCGCTACTTCAACTCAGACCTGCCCTTCTCGGCGGTGTGGGGCCCGCGCGCGGTGCCGTGGACGTCGCCGATCGCCGAGTACTACACCCGCTGCGCGACGGGAACCCTGCCCAACATCACGATCGTCGATCCGCCCTTCCGCGACGGCGGCGGGGGTGACGGGCTCTCGGCCGACGAGCATCCCCACGGCGACGTGCGACTCGGGCAGGCGTTCATGTCCGACGTCGTGCACGCTTTCCTCGAGTCCGACAATTCAAAGCGCGGCGCGCTGTTCATCGTCTACGACGAGTGGGGAGGGTTCTTCGACCACGTCCGGCCGCCCGCCGTCCCGGACGATCGCAGGAGCCCCGACCTCTACGAGGACTTCGGCCAGATGGGCTTCCGCATCCCGGCGGTGGCGGTGTCGCCCTACACGCGCCGCAGCGCAGGTCGATCCCACCGCAGGGTCGACCACGGCCTCTACGGCCACGAGTCGATCCTGAAGCTGATCGAGTACCGCTTCAAGCTCGGCAACCTCACCAAGCGCGACCTCAAGGCCAACAACATCGGCCACGCGTTCCAGTTCGACAACGACAAGCCGGATGGGGGGGCCGAGCTGCCCGACCCTGGCGAGGTGGTCACGGCGCCCTGCTCGGCGCGCGCCGACGACACCGGCACGCAGACCGCGCACGAGAGCGACCTCGCCGAGCTGGAGGAGCTGGCCGAGAAGCACGGCATCCCCGTCGGCAGCGGAAACGTGGACCAGATCTTCCGCCAGCCGGACACGATCCGCAAGGCAGTGCGCGACCGCGATCGCTAGCGCATGCGCGGGCCGGTGGTCTGGAGCCGCCGGCTCACAGAAGCCACTCCACCGTCCCCAGCCCGGGGAAGCGCAGCGCCTTGGCGGCGGCGCCGGTGAAGTCCCACTCGCGCCCGCGGATGTAAGGACCGCGGTCGATCACGGGGATGCGGATCGCACGGCCGCGGTAGCGGAAGGTGACGAGCGTCCCGCACGGTGCGCTCTTGTGGGCGACGCCGAGCCGCTCGGGCGCCAGCCGCCCTCCGCAGGCCAGCGGCCCTCCGTAGTCGGTGTAGACCGACGCGACGCTCCGGCGCCATCCGCCCGGCGCGAGCGAGCTCGGGTCCAGCAGCTCGTCGGAGAAGTCGAGCTCGTCGAGCGAGAAGCGATCCGAGGCCCTCTGGAGCTCAGCCAGCTCCGCCTTGATCGCGGCGTCCGACGGAACGCCGCCGGCCGGACGCTCCTCCGCGCCCGCTCCCCTGGGCGGCGGGACCTGCCGGATCTCCGGCTCCGCAGAGGCGCCGCCGATCGCTCCGGCCTCGGGCTCCACGACCTGTGGCGGGCGCCGGCGACGCGGCACCAGCACCGGCGCGGAGGAGCGCTCGGCGTCCGCGAAGGCCGAGCGGCTCGAATCCGGGTCGGAGTCGTCCAGCAGCACGTATCCCCCGCCTCCCGCGGCGATCCCGCCCACCGCGGCGAGAGCGACGATCACGTAGCGATTTGCCAGGCGGCGCATTTGTTGAGTATCCTGCTGGAACGGCGACAGGGGGTTGCCGGAGTGCATATCTTCGTTGGCGTCGTTGGCAAGGAGGCGTAATGGGCAGGGAGTCAGCCGACACCTCGTCGTTGTTCGGGCGCGGTTGGTTCCTCGCGGGCCTGGCGGTCGTCCTCGCGCTGGTCTGGATGTCCGGTCCGGTGGAAGCCAAGCCGGGCAAGGGTCGCGCGGCAAAGCAGGGCCAGGGCAAGTCGGCCCAGGGCGGGCATGGACGCTCCCGCAGCCAGGGCTCCGGAAGCCGTGGCCGCTCCCATTCGAACCGAGGCGTGCGGCGCTCCTCTGGCTCGCGCTCCTCGCACTCGCGCTCGTCCGGCCGCGGCCGGAGCCGATCCTCGCGCCGCACCCGCTCTTCGCAGCGACGCTCCTCCGCCGGCGCGCGCTCGTCGGGCCGCGCGCGCAGCAGGCGGCGGCCCGGCGGAGCATCGGGGCGCGGTCATGGCCGCAGCAACGCGAAGGGATCCGGGTCGGCGAAGGGCCGCGGCGCAAAGGCGAGCAAGCCCAAGCACCGTGGCCGCGGGAAGTCGACCGGCCGCTACCTTCACGGCTCCTCGGGCAACGGAAGCCTCGGCGACGCTCCCGGCCGCGACGAAAAGGGCGGATCGGGCCGCGCCGACGCCGCCACGCAGCTCGCTCAGCCCGCTCAGGCCGCCGGCATCTTCACCGTCCCGATCTCCGCTCCACCTCCCTCGCCGCCCGCGCTGCCGGGAGGCGCGTCGCCGCTCGTGCCGGGCTCGGGTGTCGCCGGTGTCTCCGCGACGTCCGCCGGGCTCGCGGCGACCGCGGGCTTCGCGACACCGGAGCTCGCGCCCGCCCTTCCCGGCGCGGCGGGCGACGCGGACGGCAGCGGAGGTGGCCTCACCTCCAGCGGCGCTGGCGCGAGCAGCGGACTGCCGACCGGAGAGGCCGCGGGCGGTCCGCAATGGGCGGTGAACTCGCCGTTCGCGCAGATCATCGAGCGCATACCGCGTGACCTTTGGCTCGTCCTCGCGGCGCTGGCCGGGACGACGCTGGCGTTCGCGGGCCTCGCGCTGCTGTCGGCGGGCCGCGCCCGCCGCGCCAGCCGCGCGGTGGAGGAGATCCGCACGGTCGCCGACACCGACACGCTGACGGGCCTGCTCAACCGGGGCGCCTTCGAGGAGGCGCTCACCGTCGAGATCTCGCGCGCGCGGCGCTACGCGCGCCCGCTGTCCGTGGCCTACATCGACGTGCAATCGCTCAAGGCCGTCAACGACGCCCACGGCCACCAGGCCGGGGACCGGCTGCTGCAGTCGGTCGCGGGCGTGATCCGGGCCACCTCGCGCGGGCAGGACATCTCGGGCCGCCTCGGCGGCGACGAGTGCGCCGTTGGCCTGATCGAGCAGGACCCGGAGGGGGCGGAGGCATTCTGCCGGCGCCTGGAGGAGCAGATCCCCACGCGGCGGACGACGCTCGGGCTGCGCACCGAATGGGGGATCACGTCGGGTATCGCCTCCTTCCCGGACGACGGGGACACGGCCGTCGAACTGCTCAGCGCCGCCGACAAGCGCCTGTACGCGCGCCGCGGCATCCACATCGAGCCCTGACGACCCGGCGCCGGGCGGACGCCGAAGCCCTGGACGGGCGACCGCCGAAACGCTAGCTAGAGGTAGGCGCGCGGATCGATCGCGCGGCCGCCGATGCGCACCTCGAAGTGCACGTGGTTCCCTGTGCAGTTGCCGGTGCACCCGACGGCCCCGATCACATCGCCCTTGGAGACCACGTCGCCGACGCGGACGAGGATCCGCGACTGATGCGCGTAGCAGGTCGCCAGCGGCCCGCCGTGGCGGATGCAGGTGAAGTTCCCGTAGCCGCCCTGGGGTCCGGCCAGCGCGACCTGGCCGGCATCGGCGGCGCGGATTGCCGTCCCGCCCGGCGATGCGATGTCGATGCCCGAGTGCAGGCGTCCCCAGCGCGGACCGAAGGGCGAGGTGACCGGTCCGTTCACGGGCCAGATCAGGCGTCCCGAGCCCTGGCGGATCGGCGCGGAGGAGTCCAGCAGCAGCCGCTCGACCTTCGCCTGCTCGCGCTCCAGCGCCGCTAGGTCCTCCTTGATCTGCGCGTCCGTCGGCGCCCCGGGAGAGATCTCCCGCGCGCCGGGCCGGCCGGTGGGCGGCGGAGCGCTCTCGGGCACAGCGCCGGCCGCCGCCAGCGCGCCCGACTCCCCGGCGACGGGCTCCACGACCTTCGGCCGCGGGCGCGGAACGAGCGCCTCGGCCGCCGCGCGGTCGCCGGCGGCGCCCTCGGCGCGCGGGTCGCCATCACCCGACATCAGGGTCGCGCCGGCCACCGGAACGGCGACGGCGAGGATGGCCAGCGCGGCCAGGAGCGCGCGGCGCAGGCGCGGCGAGGGGCGCATGCGCGCAGTATCGACATTCCGCCGCAGCCGTGTGGAGATTGGCGGGCGCAGCGGGCAACGGCCTAAGCTTGCGGACCGCGATGGCCACCGAGACACAGCCCCTGCCCGACGAGGCCGCCGCCGTGGCGTGGGACCTCGAGCCGCTCGTCGGCGGGGACGGCGAGGCGGGAGTCGATGGGCTGCTCGACGAAGCCGAGACGCGCGCGGCAGCCTTCTCCGAGCGTCACGCCGGCCGCTTGGCGGGCTTCACCGCCCAGGACCTGCGCGCGGCGATGGAGGAGCTCACGGCGATCGAGGAGCTGGCCGCGCGGGCCGGCAACTACGCGATGCTGGCGTTCTCGATCGACACGGCCGACCCCGCGCGCGGGGCGCTGCTGCAGCGAGTGCAGGAGCGCGGCACCGCGATCGAGACGCGCCTCCTGTTCTTCGAGCTCGAGTGGGCCGCGCTCCCGGATGACGAGGCCGACGCACTGCTCGCCGGCGAAGGGCTCGACTTCTGCCGCCATCACCTGCGCATGCAGCGCCGCTACCGCCCGCACCTGCTCTCCGAGCCCGAGGAGAAGGTGATGACCGAGAAGGCGCTCACCGGCCGCAGCGCGTGGTCGCGCCTGTTCGCCGAGACCACCTCGGCAATCACCGTCGAGCTTCCGGACGAGGAGCCGGTGGCCCTCGACGTGGCGCTCGCGCGACTCGTCTCGGCCGACCGCGACGAGCGGCGGGCTGTGGCCGAGGGCGTGACAGCGGCGCTGGAGCCGGGCCTGCGCACCCGCGCCTTCATCTTCAACACGCTCTTGGCCGACAAGTCTGTCGACGACCGCCTGCGCTCCTACCCGCACTGGCTGGCGGCGCGCAACCTGGCCAACGAGGCCTCCGACGAGTCCGTCCAGGCGCTGGTGGAGGCCGTGCGCAAGCGCTACGACGTGCCGCAGCGCTGGTACCGGCTGAAGGCCCGCCTCCTCGGCGTGGACCGGCTTGCCGACTACGACCGCGCCGCTGCTGTCACCGACGAGGACCCCGGGATGGGGTGGGCCGAGGGGCGCGACCTCGTGCTCGACTCCTACGGCTCCTTCTCGCCCGAGCTCGAGCGGGTCGGGCGCCGCTTCTTCGAGGGACGCTGGATCGACGCCCCCGTGCGCCCGGCCAAGCGCGGCGGCGCGTTCTGCGCCTACACGGTCCCGTCCGTGCACCCGTACCTGATGCTCAACTGGACCGACAAGCGCAGGGACGCGCTGATCCTCGCGCACGAGCTCGGCCATGGGGTGCACGCCGCCCTCGCCGCGCCTCAGGGGATCCTGCATCAGTCGACGCCGCTCACGCTGGCCGAGACGGCGTCGGTGTTCGGCGAGGAGGTGGTCCTGGCGCGGCTGCTGGAGCGAGCGGAGACAGCCGAGTCGCGGCTCTCGCTGCTGGCCGAGTCGATCGAGGGCTCGATCGCGACGGTCTTCCGGCAGATCGCGATGAGCCGCTTCGAGGACCTCTGCCACACGGCGCGCCGGGAGGAGGGGGAGCTGGCGCCCGATGCGATCGGCGAGCTGTGGGCGCGCTCCCAGGACGAGCTGTTCGGTGACGCCGTCGAGGTCACTGACGGCTACCGCTGCTGGTGGTCCTACGTGCCCCACTTCATCAACACGCCGGGCTACGTCTACGCGTACGCCTACGGGCAGCTGCTCGCGCTCTCGGTCTACCGCCGCTACCTCGACGAGGGCGAGGACTTCGTCCCGCGCTACCTGCAGATGCTCGGCGCGGGCGGGTCGATGCCGCCCGAGGAGCTCGGGCAGGTGGTGGGCATCGACCTCGCCGATCCCGGCTTCTGGGACTCGGGGCTCGCGCTGGTGGAGCGCCAGCTCGAGGCCGCCGAGACGGCGGCGAGCGAGGCCGGCCGCGCGTAGCGGAGGCAGGTCTTACGCGCTTGTGCGTCTGGTCGCAAGCGTGAGGTTTTAGAAACTTCCGTGTGCAGTGTGGTTATAGTGCGCGCTGCAAGAAGTCATGCCGAATCCATCGGGTTGGCCTGTTCGAGCCGATGGAACGGGGGAACCACTCGGCGCCCGCAAGGGACGTCGTGGGGCGAGTCCAGGCATTGCCGCCTGGTAGCGCTGCCCTTTCAGCGCGAGCCCGTCAGCTAACTCCGTAGGCCTGAGCAAAGGGATAGACACGCGTGTACGCACGGGCAGGCGAAGCGAACAGCCGTATCCATACGCGCCGCGCGCGCCGCGCAACCATCGCGGCGCTGGCGCTGGCCGCCGCGCTCCCCGCGGGAGCGTCCGCGCAGACGGGCGGCTCCTCCTACGGCGGAACCTCCTACGCTCCCCGCCCGACGATCTCGGGGCTCGAATGCGTGACCGGGTGCACCGGCGTGCGCACCGCCTCGACCGCGCGCCCCGTGGGCGTGCAGGACCTCGGCGTCCTGAAGGTCCGCGGTCGCAGCATGCGCGCGGTGCGCACGGTGATCTTCACTGGGCGCGTTGGCGCCTATGACGACGTGCGCGTCGCGCCGCGAAGCACCGGGTACCTGAGCGTGGACGTGGTCGTGCCCGCGCGTGCCAACAGTGGCCGAGTCGTCGTCCTCTCCGGCGCGCGCTCCTACTCCGCCCCCTCTCACCAGCTCGTCACCGTGTACCACCCGCCCCGCACGCCTGCGGGCGCCCCGACGGCGTTTCGCGGCGCGTGGCCGGTCAGCGGGACGATCACCTCTCCGTTCGGGCCGCGCTGGGGCAGGCTGCACGCCGGCATCGACATCGGCGCGCCGAGCGGCACTCCGATTCGCGCCGCCGCGGCCGGCACCGTGATCCACGTGGGCTCCACCGGAGGCTACGGCCTCTACACCTGCGTCGCCCACACGGACGCAACAACGTGCTACGCGCACCAGTCGCGCTTCGGCACGCAGGTCGGGGCCTCGGTCGCGCAGAACCAGGTCATCGGCTACGTGGGCAACACCGGCAACTCCTCCGGCGCTCACCTGCACTTCGAGGTGCGCGGCGGGACCCAGATGTGGGGCACGCCCTACAACCCGGTGGCCTACCTGCCCGCGCGGGCGTCGTCGGCTCGCGCCGCGCAGACGAGCAGCGGGGCGCCGCAGGACTACGACCTGCCCGTCTCCGGGCCGTAGCGCCCCTTCTCGTCGAGACACCGCCGAGCACCACCGCCGGGTTGCGCGGAGCCGTGACTGAGCCGGCGTGATGCCGAGGGGCCGGGCGTCGGCCAGCTGGGATACGTTTCCGCGTCTTCGCTGACGCCTTCGGAGGGGGAGAACGGAAAATGGGGATGAAGAGCCGCGCCCGGGTGACCGCGATGTTGCTGGCGGTCGGCGCCGCCGGGTGCGGATCGGACGAGCCGAACAGGCAGGAGTTCGCGCAGCAGGCCGACAAGGCCTGCCGGCAGGCGGCCGACGACTTCAACGCGTTGGGCCCGAACGCAAACGCACCGGCCGCGGCGGCGGCTCAGAGCCGGCAGATCACCGCGGTCGTCGACAGGGAGATCGCTCGCTTCAAGGAGATCGAAGCTCCCAAGGACCTCGAGTCCGACTGGAAGCGCTACATCGGCCTCGTGGAGCAGCTCAACGCGGCCAACCGGCGGCGTGGCCAGGCCGTCGCGCGCAACGACCGCAGGGCGCTGGCGAAGGTCGAGCGCGACGCGGGGCGCATCCAGCAGCAGCGCCTCCCGCTGGTGCAGAAGCTCGGCCTGAAGGTCTGCGGCAACCCCAGGCCGATCCCGATCTCGAAGCCGCAGGCTCCCGCCCCGCCGCGCGGCGTCGACTTCCCCCAGCCCTCCGAGCCGATCGTTGCCGCGGTGACCCGGCTGCAGCAGGCGGCCGCGAGCGGCCGCTGCGAGAGGCTGCGATCGCTTCAGCACTCCGACGACCAGCCGATCCCGACCGCGGTATGCCGGCAGATCCTCTTGGGCCCGCTCAGGAACGCACGGCCGGTGGGCACGGCGGAGTACGGGACGGCAGCGGTGGCGGACCTCGACAACGGCCAGTTGCAGACGACCGCGCTGTTCGTGCTCGACGAGGGAGGAAGGTGGGGGCTGAGCACGCTCCTCGGCAACGAGGGCGGGTCGATCAAGAAGCCTCGCGACGAGGACAGGGCAGACGCCAACATCGAGGCGCTGGTCGGCGCGATCCGCGACGACGACGCAAAGGCGTTCAACGCGCTGCTCTCGGAGGAGTCCACGGCCGATTTCCGCGAGAAGGGGCCGGGCGTGAAGCTTGCCAACACGAGCCGCTCCGGCCCCCGGCTGGTCGAGGACCTGCGCGCCGACGAGACGGCCAGGCCGGAACGGCTCGGGATCAACCAGGCATTCGCCTTCTACGCGCTGGAGGCCGATGGGAGCTACTACACCCTGATCGAGCAGCTCGGACCGACGGGCTACAAGTTCTCGGGCTTCTACCCGGCGAAGAAGGGCTGATCGGGCGGGGGCGAAGCGTCACGAGGCGATCGGCTAGTCTCGCGCCGCGATGGGTTCCGGGCTGATCCAGATCTTCGCCGCCGAGGAGCCGAGCAAGGTCCCGTTCTACGTCGCCGGCGGCCTGCTGGCCGGCTGGGCGGTGGTCCTGTCGGCGCTGGGGCTCACACAGCCGACGTTCCCCGGCTCGCCGGGCCGGGCTCGGGCGGTCATGGCGCTCAGCGCAGTGCTCGTCCTCCTCACCGTGACCAGCGCCGTGGCCACCTCCTCCAAGCCCGAAGGGGAGGGCGAGAAGGCGCACGAAACCAACGAGAACGAGAAGCCCGGCGGCGCCGATCAGCAGCAGGGTGGCGTCGCGCCCACGAGTGGCGCCGCGCAGCAGGCCGAGGACACCGGCGGCGGGACTGCAGCCGCGGGGGCGAGCGCCGACGCCGGGACGATCGCCGTCGCTGCGGACCCCGGCGGCGAGCTGGCCTTCGTCCAGAAGCAGCTGAGCGGCGACGCCGGGAAGGTGACCATCGAGCTGACCAACGAAGCGCCGGTCCCCCACGACGTCACGATCGAGCAGGGCGGGCGCAAGCTGGCTGCCTCGAAGGTGATCTCGGAGTCCCGCGCCTCGGTCGCCGTCGACCTGCGCCCGGGGGAGTACGTCTTCTACTGCTCGGTCGCCGGGCACCGCGAGTCGGGCATGGAGGGCAAGCTCGCCGTCCAGTAGCGACGGCGAGCGCCCGGGCTCCCTGGGTCAGCCGCCCGACTGGTGGAAGATCCGCTCCGGCTCGATCCGGAAGGTGATCCGCTGCTCGCCGGGCTGCAGGAAGGGGTACTTGTCGACGCCCATGTACTTCTTCGCCAGCCTGTCGGCTTGCTCGAGGGCGCCGTCGTGCGTGTCCTCCGCCAGGGTGCCGGTGATCGTCACGAACTCGTAGGGGTTCTCCGTGTCGGCGACGGTCAGCGTGATCTTGCCGTCGCGGCGCGCATTGGCGGGCCAGGCGCGGCCCTCGGAGGTGTTGAGCGCCGGGCGCCCCTCCTCCACGTCGACCCAGGTGGGGACGACCTGCACGGTCCCGTCCTTGCGCGTCGTGCCGACGAAGCAGAGGTTGGGCTGCTCGAGCAGCTCGCGTGCCCGGCCTTCGAGCTTCTCGCTCATCTCGATCTCCTCGGTCGTCGTGTGTGCGAGGAGGCCTACCCCCTGGCCGGACATGCCACGCGCGCGGATCCGCGGGTCAGGTGGTCGCGGCCGGCGCAATGCCGGCGCTGAGCTCGAGCTCCTGGCGCTCGGCGGCCATCTCCAGCTCGGCGGGGTCTCCGCCCATCGCCTGCCAGCGACCTCTCGCGTCCTCAAAGAAGGCGTCGAGCATGTCGTCGGAGTGCAGCGGATCGTGGTGGAAGAGCAGCGTGCGCGTCGCGTCGACCCGTCGTGCGAAGGTGAGCGCGTCGCTGAGGCCCGAGTGCCCCCAGCCGAGGTGGTGGGGGTACTCCTCGTCGGTGTACTGGCAGTCGTGGATCAGCAGCGACGCGCCGCGAGCCAGCTCGTAGCCCGATATCCACTCCGGGGGCAGCTCGTCGAGGTTCGCCCCGAGGCCGGGCTCGTGGTCCGGGATGTAGCAGAGGGACTGGTCGCCGTCCATGATCCGGTAGCCCAGCGTCGGCCCGCGATGGGTCACCGACGCGGCCCGCAGCCGGGCCGGCCCGATCTCCCACTCGGTGGCGGGCGCCTCGCGAAATGAGACGTCGCACGGCAGCTCGCGCACCTCCACGGGCGACAGCGGCGCCGAGATGTAGCGCGCGATCCGGTCCTGCAGGCTGGCCTCCGGCGACGCCGGACCCCATACGACGATCTCGGTCTGCGGCCGGAAGGCGGGGGCGAAGAACATCAATCCCTGGATGTGGTCGAGGTGCAGATGGGTGAGCAGGATGTGCAACCGGGGCACGCCGCCCGCCAGCGTCAGCCCGAGATTGCGGATGCCGGTGCCGGCGTCGAGGACGAGGATCGAGCCGTCGCTGAGCGTCAGCTGGACGCAGGAGGTGTTCCCCCCGAAGCGCGTCGTCTCCGGTCCCGGTGAGGGGATCGAGCCGCGCGCGCCCCAGACCTTCAGCTTCACGACCCGTCTCCCCGCGAGGTCGGCCAGAACACGGCCAGGGCCCCCCGGAAGCCGCCGCCCGTCGCGACCAGTGGCAGCGCGCTGACCTCCACCTCGTGGCGCTCGCCGCCGGCCGAGTGCAGGTGGAGGCTCTCGTGTGCGGGGCAGCCGTCGCGCAGCGCGATCGTCAGCGGCAGCTCCTCGAAGGGGATCGGGGTGCCCTCGCGGTCGAACGGCCCGAACGCCGCGCCCCACTGCTCGGGGCCCATCTTCCCGGTCTCCTCGAAGTGGCGGCCCAGCAGGCGTCCGGCAGCCTCGTTGAAGAAGACCAGCACGCCCGCGTGGTCGACCAGGAACGCGGGCGTCGACAGGCTCGAGAGGAGGTTGCGGGCGAGGATCAGCTCGAGCGGCTGCTGCTCGGGCGGCTGGCGTTCGGCCTCCACGGGCCAACTATAGGAGCACTGCACGCGTGCGACGGTGGGTCTGCCACCTTTCCGGGATGGCCCCGGAGGGCGATCAGCGGCACCTGAGCGCGCGACGGGCCGTCACGCTGATCGCCGCGGCGACGCTCCTGGTCGCCGTTGCCTTGATCGTGGCGCCGTGGGATCGCACCGACGAGGGTTCGGCGGGGTCCGCGGCGGTCCCGGGTGGCCCCCCGGCGTCCTCGGCGCCGGCCTCGGCGCCACGACGGTCGGCAGCGCCCGGACGCGCGGCTCGCAAGTCCGTGCGCAGGCGCAGGCCGCTGCCGCGCGCGGGCATCTCACCGGATCCGCTGCCCGCGCAGGGGCGGGTGCCGTTAGCACCCGAGGCGGGACTCCAGATCCTTCCCGCGCGCTGCTGCTCGGAGGACCGCCGCGGCCGCCAGGTCGACGCGATCGTGCTTCACAGCACCGAGATGGCCGACAAGACGGGCTTCCGCGACCTGGCGGGCCTGACGCGCTTCTTCGCCCGCGTCCGCCGCTCCTCGCACGTCGCGAACGACGGCGAGGGGCATTCCAGTCGCATGGTCGACGACGGCCGCCTCGCCTACCACGCGACCTACTGGAACGTCAGCACGGTCGGGCTCGAGCAGATGGGGTTCTCGGCGTTCACTGGCAAGGACTGGCTCAGCCGCCCGATCCAGCTGGAGAGCACGGCGCGCTGGATCGCGCACTGGGCGGCGCTGCACCGCATCCCGATTCGCCGCTGCGAGGTCGCCGGGCTGCGCTACAACCGCCGCAAGCGGGTGGTCGCCGGCCAGATCACGCGGCGCGGCGTCTGCAGTCACGCCCAGCTGGACCCCCGCAACCGCAGGGATCCGGGAGCGGGCTATCCGTGGGACGCGGTGCTGCGCCGCGCGCGCCAGGTGGCGGCCGCCACGGGCTGAGCGACAGCGCGACCCGCGACGCGGCTCAGCAGCGCAGGCGCGCGAGCCGGGCGCGGTAGGAGTTCATCGCCGGCCGGCGGAAGTCGCCGTGGGTATCGCCGCGCAGCCGCGCGATTCGCTCCAGGTGGAACCGCGAGCCGACGCTCTCGGCGTGGCGAGGACCGAGCGGGCCACGGCGCAGACGATAGGCGCCCGCTCGCGCCTGCGCGTGCACAATGCCGGACGTGAGCTTTCCCCCGCCGGAGCCGGCCTGGGCCGCCGGGCCCGTTCAGCCCGACTCATTCGACCTCGAGCTGCTCGAGGCTGACAGCCCACTGGTGGTCTCGACGCAGTCAGACGCGGACCGCCTCGCCCGCATCCGCAGCGAGCTCGAGGCGGGCTTCGAAGCGCTGGCCGGGCTGGGCCCCGCAGTCTCCTTCTTCGGCTCGGCGCGCACGCCGGCGGACGATCCGGAGTACGCGAACGGCCGGGAGCTGGCGCGGCGGCTCGGCGAGGCGGGGCTGGCGATCATCACCGGCGGGGGACCGGGCGTGATGGAGGCTGCCAATCGCGGGGCGCGCGACGCCGGCGTGCGCTCCGTCGGGCTGAACATCGAGCTCCCGTTCGAGCAGGGGATGAATCCCTACGTGGACCTGCCGCTGACCTTCCACTACTTCTTCACGCGGAAGGTGATGTTCGTTCGCTACGCGCGCGCGTTCGTGGTCCTGCCCGGGGGCTTCGGCACGCTCGACGAGCTCTTCGAGGCGCTCACGCTGATCCAGACGCGCAGGATCCTCGATTTCCCCGTGATCCTCTTCGGCACGGATTACTGGGCCGGGCTGGTGCGGTGGCTGCGCGAGCGGGCGCTGGCGGAGGGCAAGGTGTCGCCGGGGGACATCGAGCTGATGCGGGTGACCGACGATCCCGACGAGGTGGTCGCGACGGTGACCGCCGCGCGGGACGCCGCCGGCGCCTGAGCCCGGCCACGCGGGCGCCCGGCCGGGTTCGCTACCGCCGCTCCGCCACCAGGATCCCGTAGACCATCGAGCGGGTGCCGTAGGCGGCGAGGATCCGCAGCATCGTGAGGGCGAAGACGCGCTCCGCGCTGTCGCCGTCCATCAGGTAGCGGCGCAGGTCCGGATCTCGCACGAGCCGGCGCGCCGCGCGAGCGAGGCAGATCGTCCACGTGCGGCTGACCTCTCGCGAGCGGTCCTCGAATGCCAGCAACCTGAGTCCCGCGTCGCGCGCAAACGCCGCGTACTCAGGCGCGGTGTGCATCGAGGGCAGGCGCCCCTCGCGGCAAATCGGCTCGAGCAGGAGGCTGTCGCGCCACGCGGAGCGCTCCGTGCGCGCCAGCCAGTCGCACACCACGAGGCGCCCGCCGGGCCGCAGCACGCGCGCGCACTGCGCGAACGCGCGGCGCTTGTCGGGCATGTGCGAGAGCGACTCGATCGCCACGACGGCGTCGGCCGACCGGTCCGGGCGGTCGTTGGCGTTCCAGTCCTGCACTCGCACGTCCACGGCGGGCTCCTGCGTGCGCGCGTACGCCGCCTGCGCCTCGGAGAGCGTGTAGCCCACCACGCGCGCGGCGCGCTGGGCCGTGAGCTGCCGCCCCGTGGCGGCGTAGCCGCAGCCCACATCGACGACCTCCGCGCCGGCTCGCAGCGCCGCAAGCTCCGCGACGCGGTCCACCAGTCGACCGGCCGCGGCGACCGGATCCTCTCGGCGCCCTGCCGTGAACAGACCATGGTGCACGTGCTCGCCCCAGATCTCGCGGTACCAGCGGTCGAGCGCGTCGTAGTGGGCGGCCACGGCGGCCGGAGGCGCCGCGACGGCAGGGGCGATCATCGAGGAGGCACGATCAGCCGCTGGCCACCTTCCCGCACCCCGAGCTCACCGCCGGCGCCCGGGTGCCAGCGCGCGCAGGCGCCCCAGCCGCGGCGGTCTCACCGGGTCGGGGTAGCGGGTCCGGATCTGGTCGACGAAGGCAGCCATGCTGTCGGCCAGCTCCGCGTCGGTGATCTCGAGCACGTTCTCGGCGTTGCGCTCGCCGGACCGCGAGAGGTTGAAGGAGCCCACGAACACCGTGTCGTCGGCGACCGTCACCTTGGCGTGCATGAAGTCGTGGACGCTGCCCGGGCGGTAGGGCGTCGAGCGCTTGCCGGTGAACGCGCCGGCATCCATCACCCGCCGCAGCATCGGGACCTTCCAGCTCGCGTTGCCGTTCGCGTACCACTGCCGGAAGACCTGCTGGAGCTGCGTCGCGTCGACGACGCCCGCCAGGTCGACCCGCTTGTCGGAGGCGATCTCGCCGAGCACGCCGAGGATCGCCGCCACGGTGATGACGGGCGAGGCGATCCGGACGCGACGGCGCGCCTGGTCGATCGCGTCGGCGATGCGATGGGAGAGCTCCTTGCCGTTGCCCGGCGAGAACCACACCCGCACAATGACTCCGCCGACGTCGACCGGGCGCGGGTCCACGAAGCCGCTGCGCTCGACGCGGCGGCGCTCCCACAGCTCGTCGAAGTTGGCGGCGTAGGCGGCAGCGACCCCCGCCGAGCGCACCGTGGCGATGACGTTCTCCTCGCGCTGCCACGAGTCCAGCGACCAATTGGTCGACCCGCCCCACACCGCCTCGCCGTCGCGGACCAGGTACTTGTGGTGCATCAGGTCGGGGATGCCGGGCACCGCGCGAGTCGGGAACGGCAGCGCCTCCAGCAGCTCGGGGCGCGTCTGCGGCGGCGGCGGGACGGGGATGCGGCGGGCCGTGTCCACGTTGTAGAGCAGCCGCAGCGCGACACCGCGCGCGGCCGCGGCGCGCAGCGCACCGGCGACCCGGTCGCCGCTGGGCCCCGGCAGGCGCACGTCGTAGAGCGCGAGGTCGAGCGTGCGCTCGGCGGCATCGATGAACCCGGCCACCTCCGCCGCGATCGCCTCGGCGCTCTGACCGCCTTCGGTGAGCGTGCGCAGATGGATCGCGGATGCGCCGGACACTCGGCCGCCCCTCAGCCGCGGCGGATCAGGATGCCGACGCCGATGCCGAGCACGCCGGCGATCGCACACCCGATGTAGATCAGGATCGCCGTCCCGCTGTCTGCGCGCAGCAGGATCGCCAGGGCCGTGATCATCGCGATCCACAGCACGGCGACCAGGATCACCGCCCACCCGACGACGCGCACGAAACGCCCGGGCCGCGGCGTCGCGCCGGGATCCTCCCCGTGCTCGGTCCAGTCCGGCTCCTGCTCGACTGCCGTCTCGTCCGCCGCCGGCCACGGCTCGACCGGCGCATCGGGCGGCGGAGTCGAGACGGCAGCGTGTGGCTGCGTCGCCTCGAGCTGGTCGAACGGCTGCGTCGCGGTCGCGGCGTGCGCGCTCTCGGGCTCCGCGGGAGGCAGGCGTCCGGGCTCCGAGCGACGGCGACGCCGCGGGACGTCCGGTGCGGGCACCGCGGGGGGCTCAGGGGGGGCGGGCATTGCAGCGGGCGCGGCAGGCGCCGGATCGAGCGCGGCCGGCGCTGCGGGCCGGAGGTCGCCCACCTCCGGCTGCGCAGGGGGCTCGGGCGCGACCGGCGCCGTCTGCGCCTCGGCCGCAGCGCCCTGGCGGCGCAGCCGCATAGTGATCTCCCAGGCGTCGCCGGACATGCCCGCGCTCTCGTCGAAGGCATAGAACTCGAGCCGGCGCGCGCGGGGGTCCTCGCGGTTGAGCCGCGCCGCCTCCTGCTGGGCCTCGTCGTACCTCACTGCGACACGCCCTCCGCGACGCGGCAACGATCGGCCGCCTCGCGGGCGGGCAAGGGAGATGCTGGGGGTTCGGGGTTGGCCATGTCCGCCCACCGCCGTCCTGGCGGCGCGCGCAGAGGCTAGCCACTACAACCGCATGGAGTCACACTCGCGCCGGCGGCTGCGAGCGCTAGCGAAGATGCTGCCGGCAGTGCGCGTCGCGCGCGAACCGGTACCCCGGGGGGCCCTGCACCGCGGCGATCTCGCGCGCGGAGGCGGCGGCGTTGGCCTCGATCGACGCCTTGACCAGATCGCGCTCCGCGGGGGTGCTTGCGTTGAGCAGCCGCTCGGCGTTGCGCCACACGACCTCGCGCCAGCTCTTCACCGTCTCGAGGCCAATCACGTCGTCGGCCGGGTTCCACGAGGCGTTCGTGGTCGCGACGAGCGGGTCGTAGCGCTGGGCCACGCGGCTCACGATCCGCTCGTAGGCCATCGCGAGGACCTCGTTCATGCGGTCGTGGTCGCCCTTGCGCGACTCGCCCTTGCGGTTGTGCAGGCCGACCTTCGCGAGGACGTAGGGCATGTCGCGCTGCACGTGCGCGTTGATGCCCAGCAGCATGTCCTGCGCTCCGTTGGCGTCGCCGCTGCGTGCCGTGTCGAAGGCGATTCGCCACGCCTCGGGGACGGCGCGGCCGGCTTCGTCGTCGGCGATCGTGCGGAAGTAGAAGTTGGCGAAGACGACGTCGATGTAGATGAATCCGGCGAGGTGGTCGAAGTAGTCGGGACGCGCGCGCAGGACGCGGCGGACCTCGCGCGTCAGCAGCAGGTACGTCGTGGCGAAGACCGCGCGATGGTCGCAGCCCAGACGCGCCTCCAGATCCTCCATCAGCTCGATCGTCGCGTCGATACAGCGCATGGAGGCGTGCCAGCACCGGTCCACCTGCCCCGGGCGGACGAAGGGCGTCGGGACGGCGGGAGCGCCTTCGGTCGACCGCGTGCCGGGCGCGGGCGCGGCCCCCGCCGACGCGGCCGGGCCGGCCATCACCGCCGCCAGCGCAAGCGCGAGCGTGATCGCCGCCGGAAGTCGTACCGTCATCTCCGCCTCTCCCGCGTCAGAGGGTCGCACATGGCCCGTGCGATGGCCAGGCGCCGGCTCAGCGCCCGGCGCTTACCCTCGGCCGGGGCGGGGAAACGGGGAAGGAGAAGGTCTACTTCGAGACGCTGATGTGCTCCGCGGTGGCGTCCGCGCTGTTCATCGCCCCCACCGCCAATCATCGGATCGAGTTCCGCAAGCGCGACAAGGAGCACCTCGTCCTGGTCTCCAATTGGCTGGCGCTCGCGGGAACCGCGTTCCTGGCGCTGGCGATGACGGGCGTCGTGCTCCTGGTCACCGACGTCATGTTCGGCGCCGCCACCACCGTCGTCGCCACGATCGCGATCGCGTTGCTCTTCCTCGTACTCTGGTACGCCGTGCCGCTGCAGCGGCTGCGCAGCCGCGGTCAGACGCCCGGGTAGCTCGTCCTGAGCGCGAGCCACTCCTCCGGCCCGGTCAGGCCGAAGTTGTAGAACGAGGTGCCGAGCGCCCGGCTCATCCGCGCCCCGGCGGTGAACGCGCGCGCCTCCGCGTAGTTGAGGCCGTTCGCCAGCCCGCCGATCGGGTGTACCGGCGCGCCGGCCCGGCGCGTGGCGATGCGGACGCGCGCGACGTTGTAGCGGATGTAGGACTGGATCGCGCCGGGGCCGCGCACGCGGAATGTGGAGTAGGTCATCGGCAGGAAGACGTTGTAGATCCGGCCGAGCGAGAGGTAGGGGAAGTACGGCCACAGGGAGCGGTAGGGCGCCGTGGAGCGCGCGTCGGGGATGATCGCCCCGAGCGGATATGACCCGCCGACGGCGGCTCGCAGCGCCCGCGACAGCTCGATCGCCGCGGCATTGCGGCGCGCGATCGGATTGACGACGTTGGACTCGATGTCCAGGGCGAAGGCGTCGAAGCCCTGTCCCTCCCGGGTGCGAAACTGGATCGCGGCCAGCGACCGGCGCAGGTCCGTATCCACGTCGGCGAATCCGGGCAGGTACCACGCCACGACGCGGATCCCGGCGGCGTGCGCCGCCGTGATGAACCGGGCGGTGGGGCCCGGATGGACGATGTCGACGTGAGGCCTCTGGCGGTAGTTGGCGGTCTCGAGGTAGAGCGTGCGTACGCCCTCGGAGGCGAGCCGCCGCACCACCGCCTCGGGCGCGCGGAGCGCGGGGGAGGAGTAGATGTCCACCCACGCCCCGGCTCCGCGGTAGGCGTCGACCGAGACCATCGGCGCCGCGTGCGCCGGCCCCGACATCGCCGTGGCGAGGCCGACGGCACAGGCCGCGGAGGCGAGGAGGGCGGGGAGGCGGCGGATCATGGCGAGGGAGCCTGCCCCCCCGCAACACGCGGGGCGCCGCGACGACGCGGTAGGCCGGCCGATGGACCGGGCTGGATGGGTAGAGTGGCGGCCGACCGGCGATCCCACTGCTGAACGGAGCTCCATGACCAGGTTCCTTGCGCTGCTCGCGTCGCTCTTCGCACTGGCCCTCGTGGCTGGCTGCGGGGACGACGAGGACACCGACAAGTCATCGACGTCGGCCACCACGGCGACCACCGCCACTTCCTCGACGACGCCCGCCTCCGTCGGCCAGTACAAGAGCGAGATCACCCAGATCTCCAACGAGTTCGCCTCCGCGGGGACCGGCTTCCGGGACTCGGTCAGCGCGAAGAGCACGCCGCAGCAGGCGGCGACGGCGCTCGCGGCCTTCCAGCGGAAGGTCGTCGGGCTGGGCGGCAGGATGGACGGGCTCGACCCTCCGGGCAATGCCGCAGCGCCGCACAGGGCGCTCAGCTCGTCCTTCCGCGACATCGCCGCTGCCTGTCAGCCCTCGATCGACGCCGGCAGGGAGGGCGATCGCACGAAGCTGCGAACGGCACTCCTGGGGCTTCAGTCAAAGCTCAACGGCAGTCTGGGCGCGCGCGCCAAGCAGGCCGCCTCGCAGATCGACCAGGCGCTGGCCGCTCAGTAGCCGTCCGCCCGAGCCGCCGCCGCGCACCGGCGCGGCGGCGGGGCTTCGGCTGAGCTAGAGCTCGCGCACTCGCTCCAGCGCTCGCTCGCGATCAGGGCAGATGACGAACGTGGTGTCGGTGCGCGTGACCTCGAAGAGCCGCAGCACCGACGGGTTGGTGCACGCCAGGACCAGGTGGCCGTCGAGTCGCGTCAGGTTGCGCAGGCCCGTCAGGAGCGCGGCCAGCCCCGTCGAGTCGATGAAGTTCAGCGCGCCGAGGTCGAGGACCACGTTGCGATGCCCGCTCTCGACGAGCTCCGCCAGCGCGGCCTCCAGTTCGCCCACGTTGGCCACGTCGAGCTCCCCGCGAAGGGCGACCACGCCGACCCCGTCCGCCTCGGTGGCGTGCTCCAGCTCGAGCTGGGGCATCAGCTCCTCGCGCGTGGGCTCCATGTGCCCACTCTGACGCCTCCGCGGCTGCGAGTCTAGCCCGGTGCGTGCGGGCTGGCGCTTCGTCAAGCGCTTCTACTGGAAGGCCTACGAGGACAACCTCACCGGGCTCTCGGGCATGGTGGCCTACAACCTCCTGCTGTCCATCCTCCCGCTGGGCCTGCTCGCCCTGTTCATCGCGGGACGCGTGCTGCAGAGCGCGGATCTGGAGGACCGCGTGCTCGAGGACCTGCGCCGGATCTTCCCCAGCGCCGCCGAGACGACGCTGACCAACGCGCTCGAGCGCGTCCAGAGCTTCTCGGGGCGCTTCGGGATCGCCGCGCTGGTAGCGAGCGTGTGGATCGGCTCGTCCTTCTGGGGCGCGCTGGACACCGCGTTCTGCCGCATCTACCACGTCGACTGCCGCAGCTGGTTGCGCCAGAAGCGATTCGCGCTGCTGATGCTCGTGGTGGTCCTGCTGTTCATCGCGGCGACGGTCGCCGTGCCCACGCTCCAGAGCATCCTCAGCCAGGGCGCCGCTGAGCTTCCGCTGGGGCTCGCCGAGGTCCACGGGGTCGTCTTCGCGCTCACCCTGATCGCCGGACTGGTGCTGCTCTTCGCGATCCTCTGCCTGATCTATTGGACCGTGCCCAACGAGCCGGTTCCATGGGCGGCGGTGTGGCCCGGGGCGCTGGCCACCACGCTTGCGATCGGCGCCGTCGACTACGCCTTTCCCTTTTACCTTTCCACCGTCAACACCGTGGCGCAATTCGGGACGACGCTGGTGTTCATCCTGATCGTCCTGATCTGGTTCTACGTGATCGCGATCCTGATCCTTGCGGGCGCGACGATCAACGCGCTGCACTTCGAGGACATCGCTGACGGCGCGCCGGCACCGGGCGCCGATACGGAGTCCGCGCCGTCGACCGCGTCCACGGCGCCCGAGGACCGGCCGGCCTAGTCGGCCCAGCGAAAGCCGGCGGCGCTCGGGGCCGGCGGCAGCGGGCTCGCCGGCAGACCGGGAGGGGGATCTGCCACGTGGAAGCCCGTCGGGGCGACGTCGTTGGGAGTGTGGGGGTGAAACAGCGAGGCCAGGTACTGGATCTGGCCGCGCCCCGGCCCGAGCTCGAACTGACCGCCCCCGTAGGCCCCGATCCCGCGGTCCTCGCAGTAGTCGTAGGCGGTGCACAGCGCCTCGAGGCCGCCTACGCGCGACGGCTTGAGGTTGACCATGCGCGGCGCGAAGGGCAGCGCCTCGATGTCCTCGACGGAGTGGATCGGCGCGTCCCACGTGATGCGGTCGCGGTGGGGCTCGAGCAGCGAGTCCACCTCGGGGTCGGACAGGTCCGGATCCTCGATCCAGGCATCGGGCAGCGCCCTGATCACCCGTTCGTAGAGCTCCGGGCCGCCTTCCTGGTCGACGATCGTCCCCTTGTAGTGCCCCTTGAAGTCGACGGAGTCGATCGCCCCCGTCGCCGCCAGCTCGCCGACCAGCTCGTCCGTCCAGGAGTCGGTGGGGTCGAGCTTGAACCTCAGCCCGGGATAGCGCTCGAGGCGCGACGTCACCGGCGCCAGCGTGGCCGGCTCGCCGAGCCGCAGCGAGACGACATAGGTGACGGGCTGCGGTTCGCGCCCCACCGCTTCGGCCAGCGAGCGTCCGGCCTGCCGCAACGCGAGGTCGAGCGCCGCGCTCTCGAACGCCCATCGGCGGTACAGGCGCGAGACCTCGCGCACCGGCTCGGCGGGGAAGAGGTCCAGCTCGCCGGCCATCGCGCAGAACGAGCCGATCGTGTGACGGCCGGCGAGATCGAGGACCGCTCCGGCGTCCTGGAGGGCCACGTGGTCCAGCGCGTCGTAGGTGACGTCCTCGCCGATCCCGTCGTGGCCGCCCCCTTGGAGCCGGACCACCGTGGAGAGCCGGGTGAACTCGCTCGAGACGTCGCGCTCGAGGGCCTCCAGCGCGTACCCCTCGACCTCGACTGGCAGCTCGGCGAGCTGCGCGTAGGCGCCGCTCACTGGCGCCCGAGCCGGTCCGATGATCCCGGCGCCGCCCGGCTCACGGCCGGTAGGGCAGCGTGAACGGGCCACAGGCGCGGTTCTGGGCCTGGGGCTGGCGGACCAGGCGCCCGAAGCGGTCCTTCGGCGTGATCGTCACGCGGAAGAACGAGACGCTGACCTCCATGTAGGAGTACACGTCGGTCGAGGCGCAGCGCATGCCGACGCCGTCCGGCGGCGGTCGCAGGAAGAACAGCCCGGTGACCAGTCCGCCCGCGGCGGGGTTGTTGATCTCCTCACCGATCTCGCGGCTGAACGTCTTGGTCGCCACCGGTCCGGTGACGAAGTCGACGATCCCCTTGGCGTCGTCGGGCCCACCGGGCTCGAGCGTCTGGAGGTGCACGTCGTTGACCAGGTTGCCGTGCGTGTCGGTGGTCAGGAACAGGACGTTCTTGACGCGCGTGCGCAGGAACGTGATCAGCCGCCGGCGCTCGGTCTCATAGCCCTCCCAGCGGTCATACGGAAGCGCGTAGAACTGTTGGATCGGGGTCTCGTTCATGACCACCTTGAACCGCGCCGTCGAGCGCGACACGGCGCCGGTGAAGGCTGCGTACTGGCGTGCCCCCAGCATCGTGCGCGAGGGGTCGTTGATCCGTGCCACGCACCCGGGCGGCGGCGGGTCGTTCAGCGAGGGCGCGAGCACCCCGAACAGATTGCGGCTGGATTGGGGGGCTGTCGGCGCCAGATCGGGCTCGCCCGTGCTGGCGTTGCAGGTGCCGCCGGCGCTGGCCTTGGCGCTGCGGAACGAGCGCTCGTCGAGGAAGAACACCTCTAGGTTGCGGCCCCAGCGGAAGGAGCGGTAGAGACCGTTGATGCCGGAGTACGTGACCGGCTGGTAGTCGCGGAAGGCCTTCACCCCCGACGCGTAGATGGCGAGCCCGTGCTCGGCCTTGCTGAAGTCGTTGATGAACTCGTGGTCGTCCCAGTGCGAGTACAGGGTGCCCGAGTTGCGCAGGTTCTGGAGGTTGGGCAGCGCGAGGTTCTGGCGGTACTTGCCCCACTTCTGGGCCACCGTCCGCGCCAGCGGGATGCCCGGGGCGACCTCCGTGTCGGAGTAGATCGTGTCGCCGAGGTTCACGTTGAAGTGGTTTCGCTCGAGCTGCATCCGGCGGTAGATCTCGAACCGGTTGTAGAACGGCACGGTGCGTCCGCGGGCGCGCTGCGCGTCGGCGTCGCCCGAGAAGGCGAAGCGGATCGTCGGCTCGCGAAGCGCCCGACCTGCCGGTCCATCGTCGCGAACGAGCGCAGCCGCGAGACCTGGAGCATCACGGGGCCGGTGGCCGTCGAGTGCGCCCACAGCTGCGCGGAGGTGGCGCGGACCTCACCGGCCGCGACGCCGTAGACGAACCCGGCGGCGGAGGCGGTGGAGGGCAGGATGGCAAGGCCCGTCAGGGCGGTCGCGACGACCACGGAACGGCGCATGCACTCTCCTCGCCTAGCGGGACCTCGGCGCGGGCCACGATATCCGCTGGAACCTTGGCCGTGCGGGTGGTCGGCGGCCGCCGCGCAGAATGCCGCGGGTAGGGTGGCGCGCATGAAGCTCGCAACCTTCCTCGCCCCCGGCGCGGCGACGGCGGTTGCCGGCGAGGTCCGGGAGGGGGAGGCGATCGCGTTCGCCGACGGCGCCTCAGTGCGCGACGTCCTCGCCCGCGGAGCCGGCGAGCCCGCCGCCGGCGAGCGCTGGGCCCTCGACGAGGTCACGCTGCTGGCGCCGGTCGTCGAGCCGACGGCGATCTACGGAATCGGCCTCAACTACGCCACCCACGTCGCCGAGACAGGCGGGGAGCGCCCCGAGGCGCCGATCGTCTTCACGAAGGTGCCCGCCAGCGTGACCGCGCCGAACGGGCCGGTCCGTTGCCCCGCCGTCGTGCGGCGCCTGGACTACGAGGGCGAGCTGGCGGTGGTGATCGGCCGAGGTGGAGCCGTCGGCGGCTACGCCGTCGCCGACGACGTGAGCGCGCGCGACCTCCAGAAGCGCGAGCCGCAGTGGACGCGCGCGAAGGGCGCTGACACCTTCTGCCCGTGGGGCCCCTGGATCACCACCGCGGACGAGGTGCCCGACCCGGGCGACCTGCGGCTGCGGACCTGGGTCAACGGCGAGCTGCGCCAGGACGCGCGCACGTCCGACCTCATCTTCGCCGTGCCCGAGCTGGTCGCCTTCCTGGCCGAGACCCACACGCTGTCGCCGGGAGATCTGATCCTCACGGGCACGCCCAGCGGGGTCGGCATGGCGCTTGACCCGCCGCGGTTCCTGGAGCCCGGGGACGTCGTGCGGATCGAGATCGACGGCCTGGGTGCGATCGAGCACCCGGTCGCCGGGGCGGGCTGAGCGCGCTCGCTCAGTGAGAGTCGATCACGCGGTCGATCAGCCCGTACTCGACGGCCTGCTCGGCGGTGAAGAAGCGATCGCGCTCCATGTCGGAGTGCACCTGCTCGAGCGGCTGGCCGGTGTGCCTGGCGTAGAGCTCGTCGATCCGCGCTCGCGCCGAGAGGATCTCGCGCGCGTGGATGTCGATGTCGGTGGCCTGGCCCTCGAAGCCCGCGGAGGGCTGGTGGATGAGCACGCGCGCGTTGGGCAGCGCGAGCCGCTTGCCCTTCGTCCCCCCGGACAGCAGCAGCGAGCCCATCGACATCGCGATCCCGAAGCAGATCGTCGTGATGTCGGGCTTGATGAACTGCATCGTGTCGTAGATCGCCAGGCCCGAGTAGACGTCGCCGCCGGGCGTGTTCACGTAGATCGAGATGTCCTTTCCGGGATCGTCGGACTCGAGGTGCAGCAGCTGGGCGATGATCAGGTTGGAGACCTGGTCGTCGATCGGCGTGCCCAGGAAGATGATCCGCTCGCTGAGCAGCCGCGAGTAGATGTCGTACTCGCGGTCGCCGCGCGAGTTCTGCTCGATCACGGTGGGGACGAGGGGCATGCCCGGAGTCTAGAGACGGCCGCTCGCTAGCCTCGTGGCGATGGCATCGCCCCCCGCCGCACCCCCGCCCGCGCTCGAGCTGAGCGGCCTGACCAAGCGCTACGACGACGGAGTGCTGGCCCTCGACCGCTTCGACCTGACGGTCGCGGACGGCGAATTCTTCGGCCTTCTGGGCCCCAACGGGGCCGGGAAGACGACGCTGATCAGCGCGGTCTGCAACCTGATCCGCGTCACCGCGGGCGAGATCCGGATCTTCGGCCGCGACCACAACGAGATGGAGGCCCGCCGGCTGATCGGCCTGGCCGAGCAGGACGTCAACCTCGACCGCTTCCTCGACGTGGAGGAGACACTGCTCTACCACGGTGGCTACTACGGGCTCTCGCGTGCGCGGGCGCGTCGACGCGCGCAGGAGATGATGGAGGTCTTCGACCTGCGCGCGAAGGCCGGCGTGCGCGCGCCCAAGCTCTCGGGCGGCATGCGACGGCGGCTGCTGCTCGCGCGGGCGCTGATGCACGAGCCGCGCCTGGTCATCCTCGACGAGCCGACCGCCGGCGTGGACTTCGAGCTGCGGATGGAGTTGTGGCGCTACATCCGCCGGCTGCACTCGGCCGGGACGACGATCCTCCTGACCACGCACTACCTCGAGGAGGCCGAGGAGCTGTGCGAGGAGATCGCCCTGATCCGCAACGGGCGGTTGATCGCGCGCGACTCGGCCGAGGGGCTGCGCGAGCACTACGCCGCCGACTCGCTGGCCGGCGTCTACGTCAAGGCGATGAGCGCGTGAGCGCGCTGCTCGAACGTCACCGGGGACTGATCTGGCTGACGGGCCGCGAGGTGCTTCGCGTCACCAAGCTGTGGACGCAGACGATCGCCGCGCCGGTGCTTTCGGCGTTCCTCTTCATCGTCGTCTTCGGCCTCTCGCTCGGGGGCCGGATCCGGGAGGTCGACGGCTTCTCCTACGAGGTCTTCATCGTCCCCGGGCTGATCACGATGGCGATGGTCCAGGCCGCCTACTCGAACAACTCCTCGTCGGTCTTCCAGGCGCGCTTCGACCGCTACATCCACGACATCCTCGCCGCGCCGATGCGCTCGTGGGAGGTGAACCTCGGCCTCTCGCTCGGGGGCGTCGTGCGGGCGCTGGCGATCGCGGTCTCGCTGCTCGTGCTCGCGCTGGCCGCCGTCGACGTGCCGATCCGTCAGCCGGGCGTCCTGGCGGTGGCCGTGGTGCTCGCGCTGGTGCTGTTCTCGGCGCTCGGCGTGATCGTCGGCATCTACGCCGAGACGTTCGACCATCACACGTTCGTCAACAACATCCTGATCCTGCCCCTGACCTTCCTGGGCGGGGTCTTCTACTCGGTCGACAGCCTGCCCTCGCCGTGGCAGGAGATCTCCCACGCCAACCCGATCTTCTATCTGATCAGCGCGGTCCGCTACGGGTTCCTGGGGACCGCCGACGTCAGCGTCGCGCTGTCGCTGGCGATCACGGCCACGCTCGCAGCCGCTGCGGTGGCGTGGAGCTCGTGGCTGTTCGCGACGGGACGGCGGTTGAAGGCCTGACGGCAGCGCAGAGGTTCCCGATCGGTTTTACTCCTTCAACGAAGCGTGCGATGTACGACCGCACCGGAATGCTGCTCAAGCATCGGATCGCCCGCCTCGCCATCGGCGGAGTTTTCTTGCGTTCGGATGCATCGGGTGCGGATCCGATGACGCGGCCGAAGAGAGGCGCCAACAGGAACTAAGAGAGGCTCGAGCGCAGGGAGCGCGGGAGGCGCAAACCGCTGAGCGGATCCGGAGACTCGAGCAAGAAGCGCGCGAGTCCAAGAGGAACGCATCGAAACCGTCCGGCTCGTCCGGCTCGAGCTCAGCCGGCTCCGGCGCAAGCGGCCCGGCAGTAGCCGGCTCCTCATGCGGCGGCGGTCTCTCCGTGGGCCCTGAAACATCATGCGCCTTCGCCCAAAACGTCAAGAGCGAGTACGACAGCCGCGGCGGTGGTGACATCACAATCTCCGTGCATAGCCCAGCGACAGGAAAGGACTACGTGGTCACCTGCTCGAGTGGGACGACCACCGTCTGTATCGCGGACACGGGAGCAAAGGTCTACTTCTAGCCGGGGCCGTCCTGCGTCGCGATCTGTAGGGCGGAGGGCGACCGGATTCCGTACCGTTGCCGGCGATGTTCCCCGTCAACGTCCCCAACGTCCTCACCGTGCTGCGGATTCTGCTCGTGCCGGTGCTGGTCGTGGCCCTGCTCGACGGGACGCGCAACGGCGACGTGCTGGCTGCCGTCGTCTTCGCCGTGGCCTCGCTGACCGACGCGATCGACGGCTACCTCGCCCGCTCGCGCCAGTGGGTGACCAACTTCGGCAAGCTGATGGACCCGGTCGCCGACAAGCTGCTGATCATCGCGGCGCTTGTGGCGCTGGTCTCGCTCGAGCGCGTCGAGGCGTGGGTCGCGATGGTGATCATCGCGCGCGAATTCGCGGTGACCGGCCTGCGGATGGCGGCCACGCAGCAGGGGGTGGTCATCCCCGCTGGCCTGTTCGGGAAGGCCAAGACGGTGATGCAGGTGGCGATGGTCTTCGCGCTGATCGTCGTGTCCGGCAGCCCCGCATGGCTGGACGCGCTCGTCTACGTGACGGTCGCGGTGACGGTCGCATCGGGCGCCGACTACTTCTTCGGCCTGCGCCGGCGGCTGGCCGAGGGGCGCCCCCCGGCCGAGCCGGCGTAGCGGCTCGCGCCGGCGCTAGGCCCCGTCGAGCCAGTCGCGCAGCGCGGTGTGGTGCGCCGAGTGCTCGCCGGTGAGAAGCTCGTGGCGCAGCTCGCCGAGCATGCCGAAGCGCTCGGCCACCACGTTGTGCTGGTGGATCGTCTCGAGGTTCTCCTGGCGCGCCGAGACGAACGCGGTGTCGTCTAGCTGCGGGTAGCGCTCGATCACCCCGCCCACCATCTCGCGCACGCAGTCCTCGACGAAGCGCGGCCGGCGGTGGGCCTTCTCGACGACCGCGGCCTCGTCGGAGCGCTTCATCAGCTCATAGATCTCCGAGGACATCGAGTCCTCGACGATCGCCAGGAGCTCCAGCGCGTCGATCGGCTGGTCGCAGGTCTCGGGGCAGCCGACCTGCAGGGTCCCCAGCCCGCGCTGGTTGTGCGTCGCCACGGGCACGTGCTCGAAGACGCGGTCGGCCTCGTCGTCGGAGAACCCGTCGGCCAGCAGACGCTCTCGTGCTGCCTCCTCCACGAGCCCCTGCGCGCACGGGCACGCGGTCATCCCCTGAGCCGAGACGCCCACGAGCCGCCGGGTGCCCTGCTCGGAGGCCACCGCGGACCCCAGAAGGGTGTACATCTCCTGCGTGGTGATGCCGGACACCGGCGCCGGCTTGTGCTCGGGGAACCGCGCGGCGATCGTCACCTCGGCGCGGCGGGCCTCCTGGCGCTCGCGCACCAGCTCGGCCACGTGCTGGGCGAGCGTCTCGGCCTTGAAGGAGGCCTCGCCGAGGATCACCTCGCCGATCGCATCGTTCACGACCTCCTCGAAGCGCGACATGTGCGCGCCCTTCTGCCGCGGCCCGAGGTCGACGAAGCAATCGAGGCTCGCGTAGAAGAGCTGCTCGGCGCCCTCCGTGCGGATCCGGATCACCTTCTCCACCCCCGTCACACCCACGCGCGAGAGCGACAGGCGCACAGTGGGGCGCTGGGCCTGGACGTCAGGTGCGGTTATGGAACCGAGGGGCGAATCGGTCACCCGCCAAGGGTACCGGGGCCCCTCGGGGCGTCCTGGCGTCCCATAAACGTTTCCGGGATGGGTTGTGCTATCACTCCGGGCGTCTGGCCGGCAGGGCCGGCGGGCCGCAGAACCAAGGCACAGGAGAGGGGCCCGGGGGGCGTGGAGAGCAAGCCAGAGGGACTGCTAGCGGACGAGGCGCCGGTCACCGAGGCCGAGGAGCTGCGCTCGCTGATCGCCACTGGCCAGGAGCGTGGCTTTCTGACCTTCGAGGAGATCGCCGGCGCGCTCGAGGAGGCGGAGGTCTCCAAGGAGCAGGTGCTGGAGCTGCACGCCTACCTGGTCGACCAGGGCATCGACGTCGTCAGCGCCGACGGCAAGCCGGCCGTGTCGGAGAACGGAAAGGTCGAGGCGGCTTCGCGGCCGCTGGCCGAGAAGCGCCCCGACACTCCGAAGAAGCCCGAGATCGACCTCACAGTCGAGCCCTCGCTGGACTCGCTGCGGCTGTACCTGCGCTCGATCGGCCGCGTCGAGCTGCTGACGGCCGAGCAGGAGGTCACGCTGGCCAAGCGCATCGAGCGCGGCGACATGGCGGCCAAGCAGCAGATGGTCGAGGCCAACCTTCGCCTGGTCGTCTCGATCGCCAAGTCCTACCTCGGCCGCGGGCTGACCTTCCTCGACCTGATCCAGGAGGGCTCGCTCGGCCTGATCCGCGCGGTCGAGAAGTTCGACTACCGCCGCGGGTACAAATTCTCAACCTACGCCACGTGGTGGATTCGCCAGGCGGTGACGCGCGCGATCGCCGACAAGGGCCGCACGATCCGCATCCCCGTCCACATGGTCGAGAAGCTCAACAAGGTCGTCCACGTCGAACGCCAGCTCGTGCAGCAACTCGGCCGCGAGCCGATACCCGAGGAGATCGCCGTCGAGCTCGAGTGCACCGCCCGGGAGGTGCGCGACATCCTGCGGATCGCCCAGCAGCCGATCTCGCTGGAGAAGCCGATCGGCGAGGAGGAGGAGTCCGAGCTCGGTGACTTCGTCGAGGATCAGACGGCAGAGTCGCCCTTCGAGCTGGCCTCGGAGAACCTGCGTCGCGAGAACGTCCGTCGCGCCCTGGCTGCGCTTCCCGCGCGCGAGCGCGAGGTGATCGAGATGCGCTTCGGCCTCACGGGGGGGCAGCCGCGCACGCTGGAGGAAGTCGGCCGCGCCTTCAACGTCACGCGCGAACGCATCCGCCAGATCGAGAACCACACGCTGAAGAAGCTCGAGGCGCTGCCCGAGGCACAGCGCCTGCGCGACGCCTCCTAGCCGGCCGCGTCGGCGACGGGCCGCTGCTACACCGGCCGGTGCAGCAGCTCCAGCTTGATCCCGTCGGGATCGTGGAAGAAGACCGCGTAGTAACCGGGCGTGTAGTCGTACTCCTGCGGTCCGCTCTCGATCGGGACGCGATGCTCGGCCAGGTAGGCAGCGCGCTCGTCGACCACCTCGCGCGAGGGGGCGTCGAAGCAGACGTGATGGAGCCCGACGGCGTAGCGGTCCCACGGCGTGAGGTGCGCGTCCGATTGCTTCTCGCGCAGACCGAGCGCGGCCCGTCCGGCCTCGTCGGCGACCGAGATGTAGTGCACGGTCTCGCCGCGCTCGCCGACGATCGTGGTGTGCCGCGTCCACCCCAGCGGCTTGAGCAGGCCGAGGTAGAACTGCAGCGAGCGCTCGAGCGAGGAGACGACGAGATCGACGTGCGAGAACTTCGTCGCGGGCACGGCGCGCAGGCTAACGGGCCGGTGCCCAACGCTAGAATCGATCGCCGCTCGGGGGGATGTCCGAGTGGTTAAAGGAGACGGGCTGTAAACCCGTTGGCTCTGCCTACGCAGGTTCGAATCCTGCTCCCCCCATCGTCCCTCGTCCGCGCCGTGCCGCCGGCACCGCGGCCTCAGTGAAGCGCGGCTTGGCGCTGCGCCCAGCGGGCGCGGCCCTTCTCGGCCTCCACCTCGCGATTCTTCGGCGCCGCCGCAGTCGTCAGCTCGGCCAGCAGCTGGCTCGAGGCATCGGCGACGCGATCCACGGCGCGCTCGAAGGCCTCGGTGTTGGCCTGCGACGGCTGAGTGAACCCGCTGATCTTGCGGACGTACTGGAGTGCTGCGGAGCGAACCTCGGATTCGGTGGCCGGAGGCTCGAAGTTGTGGAGCTGGCGAATGTTTCGACACATGCCGACAGCGTAGTCTCGCTGGCGCGCCGTCGCCAGCCCATGCTGTACAACCGCCGCATGCCCTTCCGCCGCGTGCGCGTTCTCTGTCCGGCCCTTGCCCTGGTTGCTGCGGTCGCGGGAGCCGGACCCGCCGCGGCCGCGGTCGATCCGCTGGTGCTGGCCAGCGGCCCCACCCCGTTCGCGCCCGGGTGCAACGGCTTTACCCAGACCGGCACCGTGTACCGCAATGCCGAGGTCGAGCCCTACGTCGCCGCCGACCCGACCGATCCGGGCCAGCTGATCGCCGTGTGGCAGCAGGACCGCTTCAGCAACGGTGGCGCCAACGGGCTGCTCACGGCGGTGTCCGACAACGGCGGCCAGTCGTGGACGCGGCCCGATCCTCCTCCGTTCAGCCGCTGCGCCGGGGGCAACAGCGCGAACGGGGGCGACTACGAGCGCGCCACCGACCCGTGGGTCTCGGTCGGCCCGGACGGTCGCGCCTACCAGGTCTCGCTCTCGTTCAACAACGACGAGAACGCGACCAACGCGATCCTGGTCAGCCGATCTCAGGACGGCGGCCTCAACTGGGGCGCCCTGCGCACGGTCATCCGCGACACGAAGCGGCGCTTCTTCAACGACAAGGAGTCGATCACCGCCGACCCCGGCCGGCCTGGCCATGCCTACGTGGTGTGGGACCGCCTCGACACCCCAGAGGGAGGTCCGCTGCGCGGGCCCACGTACTTCTCGCGCACCGTCGACGGCGGCGCGTCGTGGGAGCCGGCGCACCCGATCTACGACCCCGGCCCGGGCGCGCAGACGATCGGCAACCAGATCGCGGTGCTGCCCGACGGCGTCCTCGTCAACGTCCTAACCAAGATCGTCGACGGTCGCCTCAAGGTCGCGGCGATGCGCTCAGCGGACGGCGGTCAGACGTGGTCGGCGCCGGTCAACGTGTCGGGCCTCAAGAGCGTCGGGGTCACCGACCCGCGCGACGGCGACCCGGTCCGTACGGCGGACGTCATCCCGGACGTCGCCGTCGACCCTCGACCCGGCTTCACCCGGGTCTACGCGGTGTGGCAGGACGCCAGGTTCACCGGAGGCGGGCGCGATCAGATCGCGTTCGCGCGATCCGGCGACGGGGGCAGGACCTGGTCGGCTCCCCAGCGCGTCTCGTCGAACCTCGGCACACAGGCGTTCACCCCCGCGGTGGAGGTCGACTCCGCCGGGAACGTGGGCGTCACCTATTACGACTTCACCAACGACACCGCCACCAACCCGCTCGACACCGACTACTGGTTCGCGCGCTCCAGCGACAAGGGCCGCACCTTCGGCGCGCGCGAGCGCCTCACGCCGGCCTCGTTCAACATGCGCTCGGCGCCGCAGACTCCGGGCGGCTACTTCGTCGGCGACTACGAGGGTCTGACGGTGCCGGCTGGGGAAACTGAGTTCAAGTCGCTGTTCGTCGCCACGACCGGAGACAAGCTCAACCGGACCGACGTCTTCTCGACCACCGTCACGGCCCCGTTCGCGGCGGTCGCCCCGGCGCGTGGCGCCGCGGCGGCGAGCCCGCGTCCGCGCCGGGCTCCCGGCGTCCTCGCCGGCCCGGTCCGCGCGGTTCGCACTCCCTAGACGGCCGGCGCCGCGGGCACCGTCGGTCGCCCTGGCCCCCTTCGCTAGTCTGACTCGCGCGCCCAGCTAGCTCAGTTGGTAGAGCACTTCCATGGTAAGGAAGGGGTCGCCGGTTCGAGTCCGGCGCTGGGCTTCGTCAGCGATCGCCCGCGGCGGCCCGCGCCGCTTCCACGACCTCGCCCGCCGGAGCGTTGTCCGCGGCGTCCTCGGCCAGGTGGGCGAAGGGGACGGTGCCGTCGGGCTTGACGATCAGGACCCCGCCAAGCTGGGCGGCATGTCCCTTGACCAGGCCCTGCACGATCCGATCGGAGGCCAGGTTCTTCGCCGCCTGGGCCACTGAGCCGGGGTTGAACAGCTCGCCGAGAGTCGCCACCTTCGTGCCCGCCGCGCGGTAGGCGTCACGGCCGGAATCGACGTACAGCTCGAGTCCCTCCACCTTCTGGGCGCGCTGGAAGTCGCGCGCGTGCTCCGGGCGGCCGTGCCCGATCACGGCGAGGCGGACGCCCGCCGCGGCGAAGTCGTCGCGGGCACGGTGCAGCTCGACGGCGTGGGCACGGCAGTGCGTGCAGCCGTAGTGGCGCAGGAAGACGAGCGCCGCCGGCTGGTCCTGCCAGAGCTCGCCGACGCGGAGCTCGTGATCGTCCAGGTCGCGCACCACGACGCCGGCCAGGGCGTCGGCGCGCTCGGGCGGCTGCGCCTTCTGGCGCTGGCGGGAAGTGCCGAGCAGGCTCACGCCGGCCAAGCTAGCAGGCGCTGCCTGGGGGGGAAGGCGCGCTAGACTCACGTACCTGCGCCCGGAGGGGCGCTGTTTTTTGGCCCGAATCGGGTCCCTCAGTCACCACCACCCGGGGAATCGCCATGGCCCGTGGAGACGTTCGGATCGCCGTCACCCTCGCGTGCGAGGACTGCAGGCGCCGCAATTACCAGACCAACAAGAGCAAGCGCAACAACCCCGACCGCATCGGGATGCGCAAGTACTGCCGCTGGTGTCGCAAGCACACCGCCCACCGGGAGACGCGCTGATCGCGTCATGGCCCGCGACCGCAAACGCGCCAAGCAGCGCCAGCGCCAGCGCCAGCAGCAGGCGGCGCGCCGCCCTGCGCGGACCACGGGCGAGCGCGAGGGACAGGATCCCGAGGCGGCTCCCGACGCCGCGCCCGATGAGATCGTCAAGCCCGATCCCCTTGCGGAGTCCTCGGCCGAGGTCGAGATCGCCGAGGCGGCGATGGTTGACGCCCCCACCGGCGATCTGGGCCCCGAGGAGCAGCCGGCCGCCGACGAGCTCGGCGAGGACCAGCCGCTCGGCGACGAGGAGGAGCCCGATGACAGCGACGCGATCAACCGCTCCGCGCGCGGGGCGTTCGGGCGCTCCGGCGAAGAGGGCACTGGTCCCTCGCCCCAGCGCCGCGCCGCGGCACCCGGCGCCGAGCTGCCCAAGGAGGGCAACCGGGTCACCAGCTTCCTGCGCGCCAGCGTCGCCGAGCTGCGCCGCGTCCAGTGGCCGGATCGCCGTCAGGTCACGCAGGCGACCGGCGTCGTGCTCGGTTTCGTCATCATCGCCGGCGGCTATCTCGGCCTGCTCGACGCGGTCTTCTCGCGTCTCGTTAACGCCATTCTCTGACCCCGACCGAAGAAGGCACCCTCCTCCACATGTTCCGCTGGTACGTCGTCAACACCTACTCAGGGCACGAGAACAAGGTCAAGCACAACCTCGAGCACCGCGTGGTCTCGCTTGGTCAGCAGCGCGCCATCCGCCAGGTCGTGGTCCCCACCGAGTCCGTCTCGGAGATGAAGGACAACCAGAAGGTGACGGTGGAGAAGCGCACCATGCCCGGCTACGTGCTGGTCAACATGGACCTCAACGAGGACTCCTGGACCCTCGTCAAGGGGACTCCGGGGGTCACCGGGTTCGTCGGCGCCTCCAACGAACCGGTCCCGCTCACGCAGGCCGAGGTCGACCGTCTGCTCCACAAGGAGGTCGCCGTCCGCGAGCGCACCCGCGCCCAGTTCCAGATTGGCGAGTCCGTCAAGGTGATCTCCGGCCCGCTGTCGGACTTCAGCGGCGAGATCTCCGAGATCAACGAGGACGCCGGCAAGCTCAAGGTGCTGGTATCAATCTTCGGCCGCGAGACGCCGGTGGAAGCCGGCTTCGACCAGGTCAAGAAGATCTAGGCGCACCGCCCGACCAGCGACCAGACACTGAACTCATGGCAAAGAAGGTTCTGACCACCATCAAGCTCCAAGCCGTCGGCGGCGCGGCCAGCCCGGCCCCGCCGGTCGGCCCTGCGCTGGGCCAGCACGGCATCAACATCATGGAGTTCTGCAAGGCGTTCAACGCCCAGACCCAGGGCGACGCCGGGACGGTCATCCCCGTGGTCATCACGGTCTTCGAGGACCGCTCGTTCACGTTCGTCACCAAGACGCCTCCCGCCGCCGTGCTGATCAAGCAGGCGGCCGGGCTCGACAAGGGATCGGGCGAGCCCAACCGCGAGAAGGTGGGACAGATCACCGAGGCCCAGCTGCGCGAGATCGCCGAGCGCAAGCTGCAGGACCTCAACGCCCACGACGTCGACCAGGCGGCGAAGATCATCGCCGGCACCGCCCGCTCCATGGGCGTGGAGGTCGCATAGCGATGCCCAAGCACGGTCGCGTGTACCGGGAGGGCCTCGAGAAGGTGGATCGCGAGCGCGAGTACGCGCCCGCGGAGGCGTTCTCCCTGCTCAAGGAGCTCCCGACGAAGAAGTTCAACGAGTCGGTCGAGCTGCACGTGCGCACGGGCCTGAACGTGCGCCACGCCGACGAGCAGCTGCGCGGGACGATCGCGCTGCCCCACGGCCTGGGCAAGGACGTCACGGTAGCCGTGTTCGCCCAGGGCGACAAGGCGCGTGAGGCAGAGGAGGCCGGCGCCGACCACGTGGGCGGCGAGGATCTGGCCGAGAAGGTCGAGGAGGGCTGGACGGACTTCGACGTCGCGATCGCCACACCCGACCTGATGCCGGTCGTGGGCAAGCTCGGGCGGATCCTCGGGCCGCAGGGCAAGATGCCCAACCCCAAGGTGGGCACCGTCACCCCCGACGTGCGCAAGGCGGTCGACGAGTCCAAGGCCGGCAAGATCGAGTATCGGACCGACCGCACCGCGATCGTCCATCTGGTGATCGGCAAGCTCGACTTCGACGAGCGCCGGCTGCTCGAGAACTACGCCGCGGTCATCGACGAGCTGATCCGGGCGAAGCCCGCGTCGGCCAAGGGACGCTACCTGCGCTCGATCAGCCTGGCGCCGACGATGGGCCCGGGCATCAAGATCGATCCTGCGCGCACGCGCGACATCGTGGAGGAGGCGCAGCCCGCGGCTGCGTAGACTGCTTCACCGACAGCTACGCCCGAGACCCCCGGCACGGCTCTGCCGAGAAGACCGGGACAGGCGGAGCGCGAAGTCCCTCGAGGTCCTTCGACGCCCGCCTGCGCGCGGGCGTTGCCAATTCTCACGCTGATTCGACGACGACAGGAACCGGATGAACAGGGAACAGAAAGCCGCGGTGGTCGAGCAGATCGCCAGCGAGATCCAGGAGGCCGAGGCGGTCTTCGCCGTCGACTACCGCGGGATCTCGGTGCCCCAGGCTGCGGAGCTGCGCGCGCGCCTGCGCGACGCCGATGCGAGCTTCCGGATCGTCAAGAACTCGCTCACCGAGCGGGCCGCCGACAAGGCCGGCGCCGACTTCCTGCGCGGGCTGCTCGACGGGCCCACGGCGCTGACGTTCGTCCGCGGCGATGCCGCGACCGCCGCCAAGGCGCTCGCCGACTTCTCCCGCGCCGCCGACCTGCTCGAATTCAAGGGCGGAGTCCTCGGCGAGGAGGAGCTAAGCGTCGACCAGATCAAGTCGATCGCGCGGCTGCCGGCACGCGACGTGCTCTACGCGCAGGTCGTCGGAACCGTTTCGTCGCCGCTGACCGGGCTCGTGCGCGGACTCAGCGGACTGATCTCCGGACTCGGCGTCCAGCTTCAGCAGATCGTCACCGAGGGGCTCCTCCCAGACGGCGGGGCGCCGGCGCCGGAGGAGGCCGAGGCCGAGGCCGCTCCCGAACCGCAGCCCGAGGACCAGGAGGACTCCGCGCCGGCGCCCGAGGAGCCCACACCGGAGCCCGACGAGGACTCGCCGGCGCCCGAGGAGCCCGCACCCGAGGAGACCCCGGGCGAGGGTCCGGAGGAGGCGGCCGCCGTCGACGACGAGGCCGCTGCCGAGCAAACTGAAACCGAGGCGGACGCTTCCCCGGCCGCCGAAGACGCCGAGGAGGCGAAGGAGGAATCATGACCACGACCCAGGAGTGGATCGACGAACTCAAGGGCATTTCGGTGCTCGAGCTGTCCGAGCGCATCAAGGCGCTCGAGGAGGAGTTCGGCGTGTCGGCGACGGCCGTCGCCGCGGCGGCCCCCGCCGCGGGCGGCGCAGGCGGCGCGGACGGCGACGGCGCCGGCGAGGAGCAGTCGGCCTTCGACGTCGTGCTGACTGGCGCCGGCGACAAGAAGATCCAGGTCATCAAGGTCGTCCGCGCGGCGACCGGGCTGGGGCTCAAGGAGGCCAAGGCGCTCGTCGACAGAGCGCCCAAGCCCGTCAAGGAGGGCGTCGAGAAGGAAGAGGCCGACAAGCTCAAGGCCGACCTCGAGGAGGCCGGGGCCGACGTAGAGGTCAAGTAGCCGCAGCTTCGCGCCGCGCCGCGGCGGCGGCGATCGTTATAGGTTCACCGGATGCCGATCGACGGTCGCCGCCGCGTCCGTCTCGCTCTCCTCACCGGGATGGCGGCGTGCGCGCCCGCCGCCGTCGCCCAGCCGGTCGGTGCCCAGACCCCGTCGGACCGCGACTTCGCAGCGCCGATCGCCTCGGCGGCGCGATCGGCGGTTCCGGTTGCCGGGCATCCGCGCGAGGTCGTGCCGTTCACGCCCTCGCCGCTGCAGCGCCGGCCGACCCGTGCGGACGCCCTGCCGCGCTTCTGGCTGGACGGGCGATCCTGCTCCACCGGCTGCCGGCCGGGAGCGCGAGCGGGCTGGCCGCTCGTTCCGTTCCGGCGCCAGCACGCGCTGCGGGCGGGCCTCAACGAGCGTCGCCTGGCCACGATGCACATCGGCGTCGACATCCAGGCCCGCGACGGCCAGAACGTCTACGCGATCCAGGGCGGCAGGGCCACCATTCCGCAGCGCTCGGGCGGCGACTCGCGCGTGCGCGTGGGGAGCTTCGAGTACTGGCACGTCGTTCCCCGCGTCTCCCCGGGCCAGTACGTGGTTCCCTATCGCACGGTCGTGGGCACGATCCGCAGCCGCTACGGACACCTCCACCTGTCGGAGGTGCGCGGCGGCCGCTATCTCAACCCGCTGCGGCCGGGCGGACGGGTCCTCTCGCCGTGGGTCGACCGCGCCCCGCCGGTGATCGGCGCGCCGGTGCGGGGCTTCGACGGCTCGGTCCGCGTGCGCGCGTACGACCCCCAGAGCTTTGTGGTGCGCACCACCTATCCCACCCCGGTCCTGGCGCCGGCGGCGCTGGCCTATCGCCTGCGTACAGTGACCGGGCGGCCGATCACGCCGCTCCGCTTCGCGCTGCGAGGGTCCCAGCACTACGCGCCGTCCTTCATCACGCGCATCTACACGCCCGACGCCCGAGGCGGCGGTTTCGTGTGCTTCGCCTACCACCCGCGCTGCACGCCCAACTGGCACTACCGTCTGGCGGGCGGGATCGCGCCGAAGCTGCCGCGGCTGGGCCCCGGGCGCTACAAGCTGACCGTGTACGCCTGGGACTGGGCGGGGAACGCGAGTGCGCGCGATGCGCCGTTCGTCGTGCGGTAGGCCGGTCGCCGGTGCTGGTCGTCAGTCGGGGTAGGCGATGACCTCGACCGACTGACCGCCCGGCGCCTCGAGGTAGAAGGAGCGCGTGCCGTCGCGGTGGGGGGCGATCGGCACCCCGTGCTCGGCCGCCAGCCGCTCGAGCTCGGGCTCCGAGACGCGCCACGCAAGGTGGTTCGGATGCTGGTCGGCCATCACGAAGGCCAGCTTCGCCCCGCCGGCCTCGATCAACCCCCAGGTCTCGTCCTCGTAGAGCACGCGCGTTCCGGGGACCGCGCGCTTCCACCACTCCAGCGCCTCCGGCACATTCGGGACCTGCTGGGCGATGTGATCGAACTCCACCCCCCCAATCTAACCTTCCCGAACTGCGAAGTCCCCGCTGTTTGCGGGGATGCCCGATCGCCGCTACACTCGGCCGCGATCGGCCAATAGCCGCAGCCGCCTGAAGGCGGGCCCCGCGCCACATACGCGGAGTGCCCAGGGCGGGGTCCGTGAGAGCTGGTCGCCCGTGCACAGGGGGCGTAAGCCTGCTGTGCTATCTTGGCTGGTCGCGCTTTCGCGCACCTCTCCCGCCCGCTCTCGACGTATTAGGAGTCGCCCCAGTGGCTTCAGTTGACGCCCCGCGGACGCGCCGTAACTTCGCGCGTCTCGAACGAGTGCTCGAAGTTCCCAACCTGATCGATATCCAGCGCAAGTCCTTCGCCTGGCTGACCGATCCCGAGAAGGGCGGCCTGCGCGAGACGATCGACGACATCTCGCCGATCGAGGACTACACGGGCAACCTCGCCGTGCAGTTCGGCCAGTTCACCTTCGACGACCCCGTCGCTCCGATCGAGGAGTGCCGCGAGAAGGACCTCACCTTCGCGAGGCCGCTGACGGTCACCGTCGCCTTCATCAACCGGGAGACGGGCGAGATCCGCGAGCAGTCGGTGTTCATGGGCGACTTCCCGTGGATGACCGAGTGGGGCACGTTCATCATCAACGGCACCGAGCGCGTGGTGGTCACCCAGCTCGTCCGCTCCCCGGGCGCCTACCTGATGGAGCCCAAGGACCGCGAGAAGCAGGTCTTCATCGCCAACCTGATGCCGGCCCGCGGCTCGTGGCTGGAGCTGGAGATCGACAAGAAGGGCAAGGTCTTCGTCCGCATCGACCGCAAGCGCAAGCTGCCGATCACGGTTCTGCTGCGCGCGATGGGCTACGCCACCGACGAGGAGATCCTCAAGCTCTTCGGCAACTCCCACTACATCGCCAACACGATCGCCGCCGACACGGAGGCGACCAAGACGGAGGAGGGTGCGCTGGTCGAGCTGTTCAAGAAGCAGCGCCCCGGCGAGCCGCCGAGCGTCGACAACGCGCGTGCCCTGCTGCACCAGCTGTTCTTCGATCCCAAGCGCTACGACCTTACGCGCGTCGGCCGCTACAAGCTCAACTCGCGTCTCGACCTGGACATCGACCTCGACACGCGGGTCCTCACCCACGACGACATCATCGCGCTGGTCAAGGAGCTCGTGAGCCTGCCGAAGCTGCTCGGCCTGCCCGAGGATCCCGAAACCGAGATCAAGGACTACGCGGCCGAGGCCGCGTCCATGCCGCGCGAGCCCGTCGAGGAGCACCTCGACGAGTACGAGCACTTCGGCAACCGCCGCCTGCGGACCGTGGGCGAGCTGATCCAGGAGGCCTTCCGCGTCGGCCTCTACCGGATGGAGCGCGTCGTGCGCGAGCGCCTGACCACCGAGGACGCCGACACGATCACGCCGCAGACGATCGTGAACATCCGCCCGGTCGTCGCGGCGCAGAAGGAGTTCTTCGGCTCCTCGCAGCTGTCGCAGTTCATGGACCAGACGAACTCGCTGGCGGGCCTGACCCACCGGCGACGCCTCAGCGCGCTGGGCGCCGGCGGCCTCACGCGCGAGCGCGCGCCAATCGAGGTCCGCGACGTGCACCCGACCCACTACGGGCGCATGTGCCCGATCGAGACTCCGGAAGGGCCGAACATCGGGCTGATCGGCTCGCTGTCCTCGTTCGCCGAGGTCTCCGAGCACGGGTTCGTCACCACGCCGTATCGCGTGGTCAAGGACGGCGCCGTGAGCGACAAGCTCGTCCACCTGGACGCCACCCAGGAGGAGGAGCAGGTGATCGCTCAGGCCAACACGCCGATCGATCCCAAGACGGGCAAGCTCAAGGGCCCCGACGTCCTGTGTCGCACCCTGGCCGGCCAGTACGTGACGGTCAAGCCCAAGGACGTCGACCTGATGGACGTCTCGCCCGAGCAGATCTGGTCGGTCGCCACGGCGATGATCCCGTTCCTCGAGCACGACGACGCCAACCGTGCGCTGATGGGCTCGAACATGCAGCGCCAGGCCGTCCCGCTGCTCAAGTCGGACGCCCCGCTGGTCGGGACCGGGATGGAGCGCCGGGCCGCTCTGGACACGGGCGACGTGGTGCTGGCCGATCACGCCGGCACGGTGGCCTCCGTGGACGCGGAGACGCTGGTCGTCGAGAAGTCCAACGGCCGCGACGAGTACGCGATGCAGAAGTTCATGCGCTCCAACCAGGGGACGCTGATCCACCAGAAGCCGCGCGTCTCCAGCGGCCAGAAGGTGAAGGCCGGCGACGTGCTGGCCGACGGCGCCTCTACGAGCGAGGGCGAGATGGCGCTGGGCAAGAACCTGCTCGTCGCGTTCATGTCCTGGGAGGGCTACAACTTCGAGGACGCGATCATCCTCTCGCGCCGGCTGGTCAAGGACGACGAGCTCACGTCGATCCACATCGAGGAGTACGAGATCGACGCGCGCACGACCAAGCTGGGCGACGAGGAGGTAACGCGCGACATCCCGAACCGCTCGGAGGAGTCGCTGCGCAACCTCGACGACCGCGGCATCGTGCGCATCGGCGCCGAGGTCGAGTCGGGCGACCTGCTGGTCGGCAAGGTCACGCCGAAGGGCGAGACCGAGCTGACCGCGGAGGAGAAGCTGATCCGGGCGATCTTCAAGGAGAAGGCGCGCGAGGTCCGCGACACCTCGCTCAAGGTGCCCCACGGCGAGGGCGGCGTCGTGATCGACGTCAAGACGTTCACGCGCGACGGCGGCGACGACCTGCCGCCGGGGGTAAACGACCTTGTGCGCGTGTTCGTGGCGAAGAAGCGCAAGATCGCCGAGGGCGACAAGCTCGCCGGGCGCCACGGCAACAAGGGCGTGATCTCCAAGATCGTCGACGAGCAGGACATGCCGTTCCTCGAGGACGGCACGCCCGTCGATGTGATCCTCAACCCGCTCGGCGTGCCGAGCCGCATGAACCTCGGCCAGATCCTCGAGACGCACCTGGGGTGGGCGGCGGCCAACGGCTGGTACGACGACGGCTCGGACGCCTACCGCGAGGCGCAGGGCAACGGCGGGCGCGTCTACGTCTCCACGCCGGTCTTCGACGGGGCGACCGTCGAGGACGTCGACGAGGCGCTCGTGCGCTGGCAGGACCAGCATCGCGGTCGCATCCGCATGGACATCGACAAGGGCCGGCGCCCGGGCGAGCGCGCCTCCGGCAAGCTGACGCTGTTCAACGGCCGCACCGGTGAGCCCTTCGAGCAGCAGGTGACCGTCGGCCACATGTACATCCTCAAGCTGCTGCACCTCGTCGACGACAAGATCCACGCTCGCTCGACGGGCCCGTACTCGCTCGTCACCCAGCAGCCGCTGGGCGGCAAGGCCCAGTTCGGCGGCCAGCGCTTCGGCGAGATGGAGGTGTGGGCGCTGGAGGCCTACGGCGCCGCGTACACGTTGCAGGAGATGCTCACGATCAAGTCCGACGACACGGTCGGGCGGGTGAAGGCCTACGAGGCCATCGTCAAGGGCGAGAACATCGCCGAGCCGAGCATCCCGGAGTCCTTCAAGGTCCTGCTCAAGGAGATGCAGTCGCTGGCGCTCGACGTCAACGTCGTCTCCGAGGAGGGCCAGCGCGCCGAGCTGCGCGAGGAGGACGACGACCTGCTGCGGGCAGCCGAGGAGCTCGGCATCGACCTCAGCGGAGTCCGTGCGACCGACGGCAAGGCCGCCGACGAGACCGTCGAGGGCGAGGAGACCGCGCCCGCGGAGGACGCGGCGGCCGAGCCCGCCGAAGCCGATTTGAAGAAGGCCGAGGAGACCGAGTAGGACGACCGAGCGCCGGCGCCGTATCGGCGACCAGCGACCAGTGACCAAGCACCAACACCGGGGACCGATTTGATCGACATCAACAACTTCGACGCCATCGAGATCGGCCTCGCCGCCTCCAAGCAGATCCGCTCCTGGAGCTCGGGCGAGGTCACCAAGCCGGAGACCATCAACTACCGGACGCTCAAGCCCGAGAAGGACGGCCTCTTCTGCGAGCGCATCTTCGGTCCCACCAAGGACTGGGAGTGCTACTGCGGCAAGTACAAGCGCGTGCGCTACAAGGGCATCGTCTGCGAGCGCTGCGGCGTCGAGGTCACGCGCTCCAAGGTCCGCCGCGAGCGCATGGGGCACATCGACCTCGCGGCGCCGGTCTCCCACATCTGGTTCTTCAAGGGCGTCCCCTCGCGGATCGGCTACCTGCTCGACATGGCGCCCAAGGAGCTCGAGAAGGTCCTCTACTTCGCCGCCTCGATCGTCACCTGGGTCGACGACGACGCCCGCGAGAAGGACCAGGCCAAGCTCGAGAAGGAGGTCAACAAGGTCCTCGACTCCTACGCCGGCGAGAAGGAGGAGCGCGTGCTGGAGCTGCGCGAGTCCCTTGCGCGCCGCGAGGAGTTCCTACGCAGCGGCAAGCAGACCGGGTTCTCCGACGAGGACCACCTGTGGGCCGACGCGCTGGAGGTCAACGTCAAGAAGCTCTCCGACGACGAGCGCGACAAGCTGCTCAAGGAGCTCAACAAGACCTTCGAGTCGGACATCGACGACACCGAGGCCTACATCGAGGACGCCGCGCAGCGCATGCGCGACGTGTGGGACATCTTCACCTCGATGCAGCCCAAGCAGGTGATCAACGACGAGACGACGTTCCGCGAGCTCAAGGAGCGCTTCGGCTCCCCCTACGGCTTCGGCGAGTACTTCCGCGGCGGCATGGGCGCCGAGGGCGTGCGCGACCTGCTCGAGCAGGTCGACCTCGACGACGAGCGCCAGGAGCTCGAGGAGACGATCAAGTCGGCCAAGGGCCAGAAGCAGGCCCGCGCCGTCAAGCGCCTGAAGGTCGTCTCGGCCTTCATCCACTCGGGCAACCGCCCGGAGATGATGGTCCTCGAGGCCGTCCCGGTGATCCCGCCCGAGCTGCGCCCGATGGTCCAGCTTGACGGCGGCCGCTTCGCCACCTCCGACCTCAACGACCTCTACCGCCGCGTCATCAACCGCAACAACCGCCTCAAGCGGCTACTCGACCTCGGCGCGCCCGAGATCATCGTCAACAACGAGAAGCGCATGCTCCAGGAGGCCGTCGACGCGCTGTTCGACAACGGCCGCCGCGGCCGGCCGGTCACGGGACCCGGCAACCGCCCGCTGAAGTCGCTCTCGGACATGCTCAAGGGCAAGCAGGGCCGGTTCCGCCAGAACCTGCTCGGCAAGCGCGTCGACTACTCGGGGCGCTCGGTGATCGTTGCCGGTCCCTCGCTGAAGCTGCACCAGTGCGGGCTGCCCAAGCTGATGGCGCTCGAGCTCTTCAAGCCGTTCATCATGGCCCGCCTGGTCGAGCGCAAGTCGGCGCAGAACATCAAGGCGGCCAAGAAGATGGTCGACACGATGATCCCCGAGGTGTGGGACGTGCTCGAGGAGGTCATCCACGAGCACCCGGTGCTGCTCAACCGCGCGCCCACGCTGCATCGCCTCGGCATCCAGGCCTTCGAGCCGGTGCTGGTCGAGGGCAAGGCGATCCAGGTCCACCCGCTGGTCTGCCACGCGTTCAACGCGGACTTCGACGGCGACCAGATGGCGGTTCACCTGCCGCTGTCGGCGGAAGCCCAGGCCGAGGCCCGAATCCTCATGCTCTCCTCCAACAACATCCTGTCCCCCGCGCACGGCGCGCCGCTGGCCACGCCCACGCAGGACATGGTGCTCGGCGCCTACTACCTCACCTACGGGCCCGAGGAGGAGGAGCTCGGCGAGCGCCAGGAGCGCCTGTTCGCCGGCGACTGGCCGAAGGGGGAGACGCGGCCGCACGTGTTCCGCACCGCGCAGGAGGCCGAGATCTCATACGAGCACGGCAGCGTCGCGCTGCACGACCTCGCCGAGTACCGCAACAACAAGGACGAGGGCGGCCACATCCTCACCACGGTCGGGCGGATCATCTACAACGACCGCATCAAGCGCGCGCTCGGCGAGGCGCTGGGGGCGGACTTCGACCTCTCCACCTACCAGTTCGTCAACCGACCGATCAAGAAGCGCGACTCGGTCGCCGTGGTCGACCAGCTCGTCCAGGCCTACGGCGCCTCGGCGATCTCGCGGGTGCTCGACGCCTTCAAGGACCTGGGCTTCAAGTACGCCACGCAGGCGGGCATCACGATCTCCAAGAACGACGTAGTGGTCCCTCCCGACAAGGAGGAGATCCTCGACCGCTACGAGTCCGAGGTGGGCGAGATCCACGACCAGTACGACATGGGCCTGATCACCCAGGAGGAGCGCCACGAGGCCGTCGTCGAGCGCTGGACGGCGGCCACCGACGAGGTGGCGACCAGCATGGAGGGCAACCTCGATCGCCTGAACCCGATCTTCATGATGGCCAACTCGGGCGCGCGCGGGTCCTTCAAGCAGATCCGCCAGCTCGCCGGAATGCGCGGCCTGATGGCCAACCCGAAGGGCGAGATCATCGAGCGGCCGATCAAGTCCAACTTCATGGAGGGACTGTCGGTGCTCGAGTACTTCATCTCGACCCACGGCGCACGCAAGGGGCTCGCCGACACCGCCCTGCGCACCGCCGACTCGGGCTACCTCACCCGGCGCCTGGTCGACGTCGCCCAGGACGTGATCATCCGCGAGGAGGACTGCAAGACGAAGGAGCACATCCTGGTCGACGTCCTCCAGCGCTCCGGGGCGGCCAACCAGAACCTGATCGGTCGCTTCGCGGCGAAGGAGATCGTCACCAAGCGCGGTCGGGTGATCGTCAAGAAGGGCGCGGAGATCGGCCGTGAGGACCTGGCCGAGCTGGCCGAGGCCGACCTCCCCGTCGAGAAGGAGGACACGGGCCCGAAGGCGGCGGTGCGCTCCGTGCTCAAGTGCGAGGCGACCACCGGCGTGTGCCAGGCCTGCTACGGCCGCGCGATGGCCACCGGCGCGGTCGCCCAGATCGGCGACGCGGTCGGCATCATCGCCGCGCAGTCGATCGGCGAGCCGGGCACCCAGCTGACCATGCGCACGTTCCACACCGGCGGCGTCGCCGGCGCGGACATCACGCACGGCCTGCCGCGCGTCGTGGAGCTCTTCGAGGCGCGCAAGCCCAAGGGCCTGGCGAAGATCGCCGAGGTCGACGGGAAGGTGACCGTCGAGGAGACCGACAAGACGCTCGGCGTCACGATCACCGACGCCGGCGGCGAGGAGCACAAGCACTCGTTCCCGCGGCGCACGCGCCTGTTCGTCGAGCAGGGCCAGAAGGTCAAGGCCGGCCATCAGCTCAACGAGGGGTCGCTCTACCCGCACGAGCTGCTGGCCATCCGCGGGCGCACGGACACGGAGCTCTACATGGTCCGCGAGGTCCAGGAGGTCTACAAGTCCCAGGGCGTGGACATCAACGACAAGCACATCGAGCTGATCGTGCGCCAGATGCTCAAGAAGGTCCGGGTCGACCAGAAGGGCGACACCGACCTGCTCCCCGGCCAGTTCATCGACCGGCACGAGTTCGCGCGGATCAATGCCGAGGCCAAGAAGGCCAAGGGCGAGCAGGCGCAGGCCGAGGAGATCGTGCTGGGCATCACCAAGGCGTCGCTCAACACCAACTCCTTCCTGTCGGCGGCCTCCTTCCAGGAGACCACCAAGGTGCTCACCGACGCGGCGCTCGAGGGCAAGATCGACCGCCTCAACGGGCTCAAGGAGAACGTCATCATCGGCAAGCTGATCCCGGCGGCGACGGGGCTCAAGCGCTACCGCCGCATCGAGATCGAGCCGGCCGAGCCGCTGCCCCGCGGGATGGACGACGTCGGGCTCCTCGACCAGGACGAGCTCGCCGCCGAGCTGGGCCTGGCCGACGGCTCCGAGCTGCAGGGCTTCGGCGCCGCCTTCGACCGCGACCTGTCCGCGCTCGAGGACATCGGCGGTGGCGGCGACGGCGACGGGTTCGCCGAGGAGCTTGCTTCGCTCGACGTCGCCGACAGCCCGGCGGACGACTCGGACAAGTCCTAGGGAAGGGCGGGGCGCCGCCCCCGAGGGAGGGCCGCCGCCCGCCCCGTTCGTTCCCATCGGGCCGCCTGCCGGTGACCCGAGCGAGGCATCTCACGCCAGTACCACTACATCCAGTGGGACCGAGTGTTAGGACGGGCGGAGGGTGTGGTCGGGATGTATCGACCTGATTTGACCTTGCGCTAGGGCCGGTCGCCGTTAAGCCCGTCCTGGCAGCGACGCACGGGACAGGATGAGACGACGCATGGCTCTAATCATCGGCGCCTGCGTGCTCGTCGCCAGCTTGGCGGCGGTCGCGGCGGCGGCGCGTGCGCTGCTGTCCTCGCGCGAGGGCAGCGGCGACCCCACGCCGCTGCGCACGCAGGACTTCTCGCGCGACCCCGGCTGGGTGGGCCTCAACAACCGGCGCCTGGATCGCTGCGTGACGACTCACCAGGATTTCGGCTGGCGCCGCGAGGGCGCCGCCGGCGGCCCGGGTGGCAGCGTGGGCGGCCTGGTCACGCGCGCCGTGGAGCCCGGGTACTACGGCAAGCCCGTCTCGCTGGACCTCGAGCGTCCGTTCCGTGCCTCGGGCCGGCTCGTCGTGCGCCGCGTCGGCGACCTCCGGTTTCCCTCGGGCAGCGTGATGATCGGCTTCTTCCACCACTCGATCCGCGACTGGCGCGCTCCCAACTCGCTGGTGATGCGGCTGGACTCCGATGCGGGCCCCGGGGGCTACGGCGTGGGTGTCGAGTACGGCAGCCGCGCCTACCGCGCCGGGGGCGCGGGGTTGCTGCGGCCGGGGCCGGGCGAGCGCCCGGTGACGTTCAGCCTCCGGCGCGCCTATCGCTGGGAGCTAGCCTACGACCCGGCCGCAGTGGGCGGGTTGGGGGAGGTCACGCTGACGATGGCCGGTGCGGCGCCGGTGCGCGTCGCGCTCTCACCCAAGGCGAGACGTGAGGGAGCTTCGTTTGACCGCTTTGGCATCACCTTCCCGGTCAACGCGCGCGGCAAGGCGATGGACGTGCGCGTGGACGGTCTGACGCTCGACGGCGTTCGCGAGGACCTGTCTCGCGACCCGGGGTGGATCGGCAGCGGCAACCGCGTTCGCCGTCGCGACTGCCTGACCGGCAAGAGCCACCAGTTCGGCTGGACCGGCGCCGCGGACGGACGCGTGGGGGGCATGATCTGGCGCACCGACGAGAAGAAGCCCGGCCGGCGCGCCTTCTACGCGGACCGCACGGGGCCGCTCACGCTCGCCGACCGGCTGCATGCCGAGGGAACGGTGCAGCTCGACCGAGCCAACTCCGACTCCGCCACGCTGCTCGGCTGGTTCGACTCACGCGCAACCGGCGGTGGGCGCGCCCTCGTGGCCCCCGGGTTCGTCGGCGTGGCGATCAGGGGTCCCAGCCGCGACGGCCAGTACTTCTCGCCGGTGATCGCCCCCAGCCGCGGGCGCGTGATCTCGCGACGCAGCCTGCTGCTCAACCCGAGTCCGCGCAGCCTGCCGTGGACGCTCGATTGGTATCCCCCCGACGGCCGCCTCGGCGGCCGCGTGGGACGCATGGTGGTACGGCTCGGTGACCGCCGACTGGAGTGGCGCCCGAAGCCGTCCGTGATCGCACGCGGTGCGTCGATGGACCACTTCGGCCTGCGCAACGTCGAGCGCGGAGGGTCCTTCCAGGTCGTCTTCTTCGACGACCTGCGCTACACGATCGCGGCCGGCCGCCGCGGTCCATCCACTTCTGCGCCCTGAGGCGGCTCACTCAGCGCAGCGAGCGAGCCCACGCCAGCAGCAGCTCGACGTGCTCGGCGGTGATCCCTGCCGTGGGCGTCGTGGTCACCAGCAGGGTGGGGCCGGGCCGCTGCGCCGCCCACGTCTCGCAGGTGGCGTGGTCGTCGTCGATCCAGGCGAGCGGCCGGTGCGGGCCGGCGTGGCGCTCGATCGCGTCGAGCTTCCAGTGACGCGCGCTCGTGCCCGGGGCTGCGGCGAACGTTAGGTGGGGGAACGTCCCGGGTAGTCCCAGTGCGCCGGGCAGGTACTCGTTGGCCTTCTCCTCCCAGCCGGTGCACCAAATCAGCTCGAACCCGGCGGCGAGCCGGCGCAGGTGCTCGCCGGCGGCGGCCGAAAGGTAATGGCCGACGCCGTCGACCGTCGCAAAGGACCCCAGTGGACGTTCGTCCAGGTCGAACCCGAACAGCGAGATCACGCCATCGACATCGACGAGGAGCAGCGGTTTATCGCTATTTGCAGGGACTTTCATGTGACTTCCGTTACGCAACCGGCTTGTTTGCGAGCCGCTACGGTGTGGAGACTTCGGTTGGCCGTCAAGCGCAGGGGTAGCGCTGTCGAGTCAGCTAGGGCATCGGCTCTGCCAGGCCCCGGCCGACCGAGCACCTCACTCCCATAGTGACTCTTCAGATCGGCATATTGCTGGCGCTCGTCTGCGCCGTCGCGACGAACCTCGGCTTCCTCTACAAGCACCGAGGCGCGTGCGCGGCTCCCTCCGTGAACATCAAGCGGCCGCTGCACACCGCGGCGGAGCTCTTCCGCTCGCGCTGGTTCACGATCGGCATCATCGTCGGGCTCGGCGCGTGGATGCTCCACGTGGCCGCGCTGGCGCTCGCCCCGCTCTCGGTCGTCCAGGCCGTTCTGTCCGGCGGGGTAGTGCTGCTCGCCGTCATGGCGGAGCGGATGTTCGGCCACAAGGTCGGCCCCCGCCAGCGCTGGGGCGTGGCCTGCACCGCCGTCGGCCTGGTGCTCCTGGGCTTCACGCTGCCCGCGTCCACGGGCGCGCACTCGAGCTTCTCGCTGCCCGGGATGATCGCCTTCGAGGGCGGCCTGCTTGGAGTCGGCGCGCTGCTGATCATGGGCCCCCGGATCGGCGGGCCGCGCCAACACCACGGCGTCATGCTCGGCGCCGCATCGGGCCTCCTCTTCGGGGTCTCCGACATCGCGGTCAAGGCGATCACCGGACTGGTGGGAAGCGCCGGCATGGCGGGCCTGGTCACCCCCTGGTTCCTGATCGCGCTGATCGCCTCGGTTGCAGCCTTCTACGCCTCCGCGCGGGGGCTGCAGGACGGCGAGGCGGTCCCCGTCATCACGATGACCGGGATGGCCGCCAACGTGGCCAACATCGGCGGCGGGATCATCGTTTTCGGCGATCCCCTGCCCGGCGACGCACTCGGCGTGGTGGCGCAGAGCCTGGCCTTCGTGATCATCTGCGTGGCCGCCGCGCTGACCCCGGCGCCGATCCGCGCCGCGCACGCCCCGGCCGCCCCGGCCTAGTCCCCGCCGCGCGACGCTCCCTCGAGGAGCACCCGCGTCACCTGCTCGGGGTCGTCGTAGAACGGCGTGTGCCCGCAGCCGGTCAACGTGAGGTGACGCGCACGGGGAAGCGCGCGGCGCGCACGCTGCGCCTGCCGCGGGAGGAGGATCCTGTCGCGCTGCGCCCACGCGATCGTGACGGGTACGACGATCTCCTCGCCGCCGCCGAAGCACTCGCGATTCGCGGTGTCGTTGACGCGATCGAAGTCCGCCGCCTCGGCAAGGCCGCGCGTCCACGCGACGGCCACCTCGGCCGGGACGCGGTCCCCCCGTGCCATGTGCTGCCACAGGGCGGCGCGCCGCCCGGTGGGCGTGGCGGCGAGCCACTCGACGAGCGGCGCTCCGTGCCTGGCCAGCTGGCGTGCAGCGACCAGCGAGTGCCGACACCACGCCGACTCGCGCGCCGTCCAGAAGCCGACGGGCGAAAGCGCGGTGAGCGTGCGCACGCATCCGCGGCGTGCGAGCTCCAGCCCGACCCCACCCCCGAGCGAGTGCCCGGCGAGGTGCGGGCGCCCGAGCCCAGCCTCCACGGCGAACTCCGCGACCGCGCCGGCCAGGGCGCCCACGCCGGGCCTGATCTGCGCCGGCAGCGGCGCCGAGTCGCCAAATCCCGGCATATCCACCGCGACGACCTCGTGGCGCTCGGCCAGCGCCCCGATCACCGGCTCCCAGGTCGCCTTGCTGGCGCCCGTTCCGTGAACCAGCAACAGCGCGTCGCCGGCGCCGCGGCGGGTGTGGGCGAGCGGCATGGCCGCGCCGAGGCTACCGTTGTACGGAATCGAGGAGGGCTCCGAACGGATGCACGTCTCCGCCTGATGCGCGGGCCACGATGAAGGTCGGCGTCCCGACCGAGATCAAGCCGGACGAGTACCGCGTCGCGCTGACGCCCGCGGGCGTGCGCGAGCTCGTCGACGCCGGCCACGAGGTGCATGTCCAGCGCGGAGCCGGCGAGGGATCGGCGATCCGCGACGAGGACTACGCCGAGCAGGGCGCGACGATCGCGCCCGACGCCGATGCGGTGTTCGCCGCGGCCGAGCTCGTCGTGAAGGTAAAGGAGCCCCAACCGGAGGAGGCCGGGCGCCTCGAGCCCCACCACGTCCTCTTCGCCTACCTGCATCTCGCGCCCAACCGCGACCTCACGCGGGCCCTGGCCGAGTCGGGCGCGACCTGCATCGCCTACGAGACCGTCGAGGACGCCCGCGGGCGGCTGCCGCTGCTGGCCCCCATGTCGGAGGTGGCCGGCAAGATCGCGACCCAGGCCGGCGCCTTCATGCTGGAGAAGCCGCTCGGCGGCCGTGGCGTCCTGCTCGGCGGCGTGCCCGGCGTGGCGGCGGCCACCGTGATGGTGATCGGGGGCGGCGTCGTCGGCATGAACGCCGCGTTCATCGCGATCGGGATGGAGGCCGACGTCTTCGTCTTCGACCGCGACATCGATCGCCTGCGCGAGCTCGACCTCGTCTTCGGCGGCCGCTGCTCGACGTGCTACTCCTCGACGCTGGAGATCGAGAGCCGGCTCTGCGATGCCGACCTGGTGATCGGCGCGGTGCTCGTCCACGGCGCCCGCGCGCCGCATGTGGTCACCCGCGCGCAGCTCGACCTGATGAAGCCGGGAGCCGTGCTGGTCGACGTCTCGATCGACCAGGGCGGCTGCTTCGAGACCTCGCTGCCCACGACGCATTCCGATCCGACCTTCGAGGTGGCGGGCATCCGCCACTACTGCGTGACCAACATGCCGGGCGCCGTGCCGATCACCTCGACCTACGCGCTGACCAACGCGACGATGCCCTACGTCCTCGCCCTGGCCGACCAGGGGGTGGTCGGCGCCGTGGCCGCCGACCCGGGCCTCAAGCAGGGGGTCAACGTGGCCGCCGGGCAGGTCACCTACTCCGAGGTGGCGCAGGCCACGGGGCTGCCGCACGCCGACGTCGACGAGGTCCTCCGGAAGGCCCCGGCGGCCTGATCCGGGCGCGGGCGCGGCGATCCTCTAACATCCGCCGCCGCATGCCGACCACGTCACAGCTCGTCCGCATGGGCCGCAAGTCGCCCTCCAAGAAGGTTGCCACCCCCGGTCTCAAGTCGGGCAAGGGCCGGCGCAAGCGCGTTGCCGCGCCCCAGCGCCGCGGCGTGTGCACGCGCGTCTACACCGTCACCCCGAAGAAGCCGAACTCCGCCCTGCGCAAGGTCGCCCGCGTGCGGCTGACCAACGGGATGGAGGTCACCTGCTACATCCCGGGGGAGGGGCACAACCTCCAGGAGCACTCCGTCGTGCTCGTGCGCGGCGGCCGCGTCAAGGACCTGCCCGGCGTGCGCTACAAGATCGTGCGCGGGACGCTCGACGCAGCGGGCGTCTCCGATCGGCGCAAGAGCCGCTCGATGTACGGCGTCAAGGCGCGCTAGCCGCACACATGCCGCGCCGCGCCGCCGCCTCCATACGGACCCTAGAGCCCGACGCCCTGCACCGGTCGCGGCTCGTCCAGCAGGTCATCAACAAGGTGATGCTCCACGGCAAGAAGTCCACCGCCGAGCAGATCGTCTACGACGCCCTGGCGATCCTCGCCGAGAAGTCCAGCAAGGACGCGGTCGAGTCCCTCGAGGAGTCGATCAAGGCGCTCACGCCGGTGCTCGAGGTGCGTTCGCGCCGCGTCGGCGGGGCGACCTACCAGGTGCCCGTCGAGGTGCCTCCCCGCCGCGCCCGCACGCTCGCGGTGCGCTGGCTGGTCATCTTCGCGCGCGCCCGCCGCGAGAAGACGATGGCCCAGCGCCTGGCCAACGAGCTGCTCGACGCCCAGTCCCAGCAGGGCGGCGCCTACAAGCGCAAGGACGACATCTACCGCATGGCGCAGGCGAACAAGGCGTTCGCGCACTACCGCTGGTAGTGGCACCGGCGCCGGCCTGATGCGGCCGGCCGGCGGCTGCGAACGCTGCGCCTGACTGTGTCCTCGCCGAGCCGATAGCGGTGCTATCGGCTGCGGCTGCGTCCTTGTCAGGCTTGGTTCTCGCCGCCGGACGACCACCCAGGCCGTCTCCGGCACCACTCCCAGCGGCCCGCTGGGGTTGGGAACGTCAAATTCCCGCTGGTGGACGCGTCAAGCGCTTGGCGTGAAGATCCCGTTGAAGCCGAGGGTCTCCGGTGCCGCGCCCTTGTCGAGCTCCTGCTGGGCTCCGAGGGACCAGTGCCGGCTTGTGAGCTCGTAGCCGCAGTCGCTGAGGAGGAAGAGGAGCTGGTCGAGCGAGTCGGGGTTGACCTCGACCTGGACGGAGCGGGGGCCGGTTGGCGCGGTGAGCGTGGTGCGCATGCCGCGCACGACTGCGGCCTCGGCGCCGTCGACGTCGATCTTCACCAGGTCGGGTGCCGGGATGGTGCCGTCGCGCAGCAGCGAGTCCGCCGTGACCGTGTGCTTGAGCTCGGTCCCCGCGGGGCGGGCGTCGCGGCCGTGGGGGTCGCGCGTGCGCGCGAGCTGGGAGAGCCCGGAGGCCGCCTGCAGCTCGCGGTAGTGGAAGGGCATCCACCCCTCGGCGTCGGCCAGGGCGCTGGAGACGACCGTCACGCGGCCGTCGAGTCCGTTGGCCGCGAGGTTGTGAAGGAGCCCCTCCACGTTGGCGGCGTGGGGCTCGAACGCGCACACGTGCCCCTCGCGGCCGGCGAGCGTCGCGGCGATCAGCGAGAAGGCCCCGACGTTCGCTCCCACGTCCCATACGACCGCCCCGGGCTGCACCGTCTCGCGCAGCCATGACACGGTGCCGGCCTCGCGCGTGAACAGATGGGTGGCGCGGTTGTACTCGTCAGCGGTCGCGCAGCGCAGCACGAGCGAGATCTCGCCGTCGGAGACCCGCAGGTCGCGAGAGAGCCTGCGCCGGAGCCGCAGCCGGCCGGCGTCGAGCGCGCGGCGCGCGAGGCGGGGGAAGCCTTGGCCGTGGTGGGCCATCGCCCCCATGGTGACCGCTCGCGGGCGAGCCGGCGCTCGCCCGACCGCCTAGCCGCCGCCGCCTCTGCGTCGCGCCCGCTCTGCCGCGGCGCGCTCGCGTTCCTCGTCGTCCCGGCGCGCGGCGGCGGCGTCGCCCCGCGCTCGGGCCGGGCGCGCTCGCGAGCCGGCGCGATCGTCGTCTCCCAGCAGCAGCCCGCCTGCCCCGGCGACCAGGAGGAGCACAGCGCCCAGCGTCTCGACGTAGAAGCCGATCTGCGGCTGGCCGCTGGCGTCGGCGAAGGTCCTGGCGAGCGTGTTGGTGCCGGTCGCATCCGGGAGGTCGAAGGCCAGCGCGACCAGCGCCGCCACGGCGCCCAGCGCCGCCAGCGCGGCCATCGCCGGGCGGCTGGCGCTGCGCGTCGCACCGTAGGCCATCGGCAGGGCGACGAGCCCCAGGATCGTCATCGCGTACGAGTGGTTGTCCCCACCCGAGACGTCCTTGATCTTCGCGGTCACCGCGCGGACCTCGAAGAGGGTCAGGAAGTCGCTGGCCACCAGCATCAGCGCGCCGCCGAAGGACGCCGCGACGAGCGCCGCGCGGAGCAGCGTTTCAGGCTCTAAACCGCCCAGGAAACGGGGCTTTCCTTTGCTATAGTCAGCGCCCGTCCGGCGGGTCGGCGCTGCCATCAGCGCGCACCCCGCTCCATCGAGCATCTCGACCGTGGAGACGACCACCACATAGACCCTGGCGCCCGGCCCATGATGAAGCTTTTCCTGGGCCCGGTGGGCCCATTTTTTTGCCCTCGGCCGGCTGCGCGCCGATCCTGAGGAGCCCCGCTCCGACACGAACTCATGGCACGTACATTCCCCCTAGAGAAGACCCGGAACATCGGGATCATGGCGCACATCGACGCCGGCAAGACGACGACGACCGAGCGCATCCTCTATTACACCGGCCGCACCCACAAGATGGGGGAGGTCCACGAGGGCGCCGCGACGATGGACTGGATGGAGCAGGAGCAGGAGCGCGGGATCACGATCACGTCGGCCGCGACCACCTGCGAGTGGCAGGACCACCGCATCAACATCATCGACACCCCGGGCCACGTCGACTTCACCGTCGAGGTGGAGCGCTCCCTGCGGGTCCTCGACGGAGCGATCGCCCTGTTCGACTCGGTCGCCGGGGTGGAGCCTCAGTCCGAGACCGTCTGGCGACAGGCCGACAAGTACCGCGTCCCGCGCATCGCCTACATCAACAAGATGGACAGGATCGGGGCCGACTTCGATCGCGGCGTCGAGACCATGGTCGCCCGCCTGGGCGCGCATCCCGTGCCGATCCAGCTGCCGATCGGCGCCGAGGCCGACTTCCGCGGCGTCGTCGACCTGGTCACCAACCAGGCGATCCTCTACAAGGACGAGCTGGGCACCGACCAGTACGTCACGGACATCCCGGCGGAGCTGGCCGATGACGCCGCGCAGGCACGCGAGCACCTGCTCGAGGAGGTCTCCCACTACGACGACGGGCTGCTCGAGCTGATCCTCGACGAGGCGGAGATCGCGCCCGAGCGCCTGCGCCAGGCGATCCGCAAGGCAACGCTCGAGATCAGGATGACGCCTGTCCTGTGCGGCTCCTCGTTCAAGAACAAGGGGGTCCAGCCGCTCCTGGACGCCGTGCTCGAGTACCTGCCCTCGCCGCTGGACGTGCCTCCCGTGGAGGGCCTCGAGCCGGTCAAGGGCGATGACGAGGGCCGTCCCGCCATGCGCAGCGCCTCCGAGGACGAGCCCTTCGCGGCGCTCGCGTTCAAGATCATGGCCGATCCCTACGTCGGCAAGCTGACCTACTTCCGCGTCTACTCGGGCAAGGTCGACGCCGGCGCGCGCGTGCTCAACGCCTCCACCGGGCGCACGGAGCGGATCGGGCGGATCCTGATGATGCACGCCAACCACCGCGAGGAGGTCGAGCTGGTCCGCGCCGGGGACATCGCCGCCGGCGTCGGAATCAAGCAGGTGGCCACCGGCGACACGCTGGCGGCGCCGGACGCCCCGATCAAGCTCGAGACGATCGTCTTCCCCGAGCCGGTGATCAAGGTCGCGATCGAGCCCAAGACCAAGGCCGACCAGGAGAAGATGTCAGTGGCGCTGGGCCGCCTGGCCGAGGAGGATCCGACCTTCCAGGTCCAGAGCAACGACGAGACGGGCCAGACCGAGATCTCGGGCATGGGCGAGCTGCACCTGGAGGTGCTGGTGAACCGCATGCTGCGCGAGTTCAAGGTCGACGCCAACGTCGGACGCCCGCAGGTCTCCTACCGCGAGACCGTGCGCGGCGAGGCGCGCAAGGTGGAGGGCAAGTTCGTGCGCCAGACCGGCGGCTCCGGCCAGTTCGGCGTGGTCCAGATCGACCTCGAGCCGGCGCCGGGCGAGGGCTTTGACTTCGTCAACAAGATCAAGGGCGGGTCGATCCCCACCGAGTTCATCCCGGCCGTGGAGAAGGGCGTGGAGGAGGCGCTGGAGAACGGCGTCAAGGCGGGCTATCCGATGGTGGACGTGCGCGTCACCCTCACCGACGGCAAGTACCACGACGTCGACTCCTCGGAGATCGCCTTCAAGGTCGCCGGCTCGCTCGCCTTCCAGGAGGCGGCCAAGCGGGCCAAGCCGGTCCTGCTGGAGCCGATCTTCGCGATCGAGGTCGTAACGCCGGAGGACTTCCTCGGCGACGTGATCGGCGACCTGATGCGCCGCCGCGGTCGCGTCGAGGGCCAGGAGCCGCGCGGCAACGCCCTCGTGATCACCGGAAAGGTGCCGCTGAGCGAGATGTTCGGCTATGCGACCGACCTGCGCTCCACGACCCAGGGGCGCGCCACCTACACGATGCAGTTCGACGGCTACCAGGAGGTGCCGACGAACATCGCCGAGCAGATCATCGAGCAGCGCCAGGGCACGCCGGTGCCCGCGTAGCGATGACCGCCATTTCCGACGGCGCCCCGCACGGCGTCATTGCAGGCAACTGAGCTAGATTTCCCCGGTTCGTCCAAAGGGCGGGCCCAACCGACTTCCAAAGGAGCGAACAGAAAGTGGCGAAGGAGAAGTTCGAGCGCGACAAGCCGCACGTCAACGTCGGCACCATCGGTCACATCGACCACGGCAAGACGACCCTGACGGCCGCCATCACGAAGGTGCTGAGCGAGAAGACGGGTGGCGAGGCCAAGAGCTTCGAGGAGATCGACAACGCTCCGGAGGAGAAGGAGCGCGGGATCACCATCGCCACGTCCCACGTGGAGTACCAGACCGACAACCGGCATTACGCCCACGTCGACTGCCCGGGACACGCCGACTACGTCAAGAACATGATCACCGGCGCCGCGCAGATGGACGGCGCGATCCTGGTGGTCTCGGCCGCCGACGGGCCGATGCCCCAGACGCGTGAGCACATTCTGCTCGCCCGCCAGGTGGGCGTCCCCTACATCGTGGTCTTCCTCAACAAGTCCGACATGGTCGACGACCCCGAGCTCCTCGAGCTCGTGGAGGTCGAGGTGCGCGAGCTGCTGTCCGAGTACGAGTTCCCCGGCGACGACATCCCGTTCGTCACCGGATCGGCGCTCAAGGCGCTCGAGGGCGACGAGGAGGCCGTGGGCAAGATCCTCGAGCTCGCACAGGCCCTGGACGACTACATCCCGGAGCCCCAGCGCGATCTCGACAAGCCCTTCCTGATGCCGGTCGAGGACGTGTTCTCGATCACCGGCCGCGGGACCGTGGCCACCGGGCGCATCGAGCAGGGCATCATCAACACCGGCGACACGGTGGAGATCGTGGGGATCAAGGACACCAGCAACACCGTGGTGACCGGGGTCGAGATGTTCCGCAAGATCCTCGACCAGGGCCAGGCGGGCGACAACGTCGGCTGCCTGCTGCGTGGGACCAAGCGCGAGGAGATCGAGCGCGGGCAGGTCCTGTGCAAGCCGGGCTCGATCACGCCGCACACCAAGTTCAAGTCCGAGGTGTACGTCCTCAAGAAGGAGGAGGGCGGCCGTCACACCCCGTTCTTCAGCGGCTACCGGCCGCAGTTCTACTTCCGCACCACCGACGTCACCGGGGTGGCCAACCTCCCCGAGGGCACGGAGATGGTGATGCCCGGCGACAACGTGGCCATGGAGATCGAGCTGATCCAGCCGATCGCGATGGACCAGGGCCTGCGCTTCGCGATCCGCGAGGGCGGCCGCACGGTCGGCTCGGGCGTAGTCACCGAGATCATCGAGTAGCACCGGCGACCGCCGCGAGGCGGTCGTCTTCACGAGAAGGCAGATACGACCAGCACGGGGGCGGGCCCTCGCAGTACGGGGGGCGCGCCCTCTTCGCGCCAGCACACAGAACAGTCACCAGCCCCAGCGACCAACCACCAGCGACCAGACCATGGCCACTCTCGCCCAGAACAAGATCCGCATACGGCTCAAGTCCTACGACACCTCGGCGATCGAGACGGCCGCCAAGGAGATCGTGGAGACGGCTACGCGGACCGGCGCGACCGTGGCCGGCCCGGTCCCCCTGCCCACGGAGCGAAACGTCTACGCGGTCATCCGCTCGCCTTTCAAGGACAAGGACTCCCAGGAGCACTTCGAGATCCGCACGCACAAGCGGCTGATCGACATTCACCAGCCAACGCCCAAGACCGTGGACTCGCTCCAGCGACTGGACCACCTTCCGGCCGGCGTCGACATCGAGATCCGCCTCGCGGGATGACGATGGCCGCGATCCTCGCCAAGAAGCTCGGCATGACCCAGGTCTTCCGCTCGGAGGACGGCGGCATCGAGCGCGTCACCGTGCTCGAGGCGGGTCCCTGCCCTGTCACGGCGGTGCGCACATCCGAGCGCGACGGGTACGACGCCGTCCAGCTCGGGTTCGGCGCCGTGCGCGAGAAGAGCCTCACCCGGGCCGAGCTCGGCCACCTCAAGAAGGTCGACGCCCCGCCGGTGCGCCAGCTCGTCGAGTTCCGCGACGCGGCGGGGGAGCTCACCGTCGGGGACACCGTGACCGTCGAGGCCTTCGAGCCCGGTCAGAAGGTCAAGGTCTCCAGCGTCTCCAAGGGCAAGGGCTTCCAGGGAACGGTCAAGCGCCACAACTTCTCCCGCGGGCCCGTCACCCACGGCTCGCACAACGTCCGCGCCCCCGGCTCGATCGGCGCCTCGGCCACGCCGTCGCGCGTGTTCAAGGGGATGCGCGGTCCGGGCCGCATGGGCGGCGAGCGCGTCACACAGCGCGGCCTGGAGATCGTCCAGGTGCGCCCCGACCAGAACCTGCTGCTGATCCGGGGGTCGGTCCCGGGCGGCCGCGGCGCCACCGTGGAGGTGCGCACCGATGGCTAGCCTCAAGGCGCCCTGGCTGCACAAGCAGGGCGGCGTCGATCTCGACTCCGATGCCTTCGGCGCCCGCTTCAACGAGTCGCTCGTGCACGAGTGCGTTCGCGCCGAGCTCAATGCCCGCCGGCGGGGCACCGCGTCGACGCGCACGCGCGGCAACGTCCGCGGCGGCGGGGCGAAGCCCTGGCGCCAGAAGGGGACCGGCCGCGCGCGCGCGGGTTCGATCCGCTCGCCCCTGTGGGCCGGCGGCGGGACCGTCTTCGGGCCGTCACCTCGCCACTACACCTTCAAGGTCAACCGCAAGGCGCGGCGCGCTGCGCTGCGCAGCGCGCTCTCGGTGCACGCCGAGCGCGGCTCGATCGCCGTGGTCGACGCGGGCGGCTTCGACGCTCCCTCGACCAGCCAGGCCGCGGCCGCGCTGGCCAAGTGGGGCGGCGAGGGCCCAACGCTCGTGGCCCTTGCCGACGACGAGGTCTCCTTGGCGAAGTCCTTTCGCAACCTCGGCCGGATCAGCGTCCTGCCTGCCGACGCGATCGGCGTGGTCGACCTGATCGGGGCCGCGTCGCTGGTGGTCTCCGAGGCTGCGCTGGAGTCGCTCACCGCGCGCGCGAAGGGCGAGAAGGCCGAGACGGCGGCGGAGGCCGGCTGATGGACCACACCCAGGTGATCATCCGCCCGGTCGTCTCCGAGAAGAGCTACGTGCTGGCCACCGCCGGCAAGTACACGTTCCGCGTGCACCCGGACGCCCACAAGACGCAGATCCGCCAGGCTGTCGAGGCGCTCTTCGACGTGCGTGTTATCGACGTGCGCACCATGTCGGTGAAGTCCAAGCCCAAGCGGCGCGGCATCACCTCGGGTCGCACGCGCCAGTGGAAGAAGGCCGTGGTCCAGGTGGCGCCGGGCGACGAGATCCCGATCTTCGCCGGCCTCGAGGCGGCGGGAGCCTAGGAAGATGCCCGACCAGGAGCCGAACATCTGATGGCGATCCGCAAGCCCAAGCCCACCTCGCCCGGCCGGCGCTTCGCCACCTATCCGGACTTCGCGGAGGTGACGAAGGACAAGCCCGAGAAGACGCTCACCGAGGGCCTGACCAAGTCCGGCGGGCGCAACTCGCGCGGGCGCAAGACCGCGCGCCACCGGGGCGGCGGCGCCAAGCGGCTGTACCGGCGGATCGACTTCAAGCGCCGCAAGGACGGCGTGCCCGCAAAGGTGGCCGCGATCGAGTACGACCCCAACCGTTCGGCCTACATCGCGCTGCTGCACTACGCCGACGGCGAGAAGAGCTACATCCTCGCGCCGCAGCGTCTGCGTGTCGGCGCGACGGTCGCCTCCGGCCCGGGCGCGGAGATCTTACCGGGCAACTGCCTGCCGCTGGCCAACATGCCGCTCGGCACGGTGGTCCACGGGGTTGAGCTGCAGCCGGGGCGCGGCGGCCAGATGGGCCGCGCGGCGGGCGCGGCCATCCAGCTGATGGCCAAGGAGGCGGGAATGGCCACGCTGCGCCTTCCCTCCGGGGAGATGCGGATGGTTCGCGTCGACTGCCGCGCCACCGTCGGCGCGATCGGCAACGCCGACCACCAGAACCTCAAGGTCGGCAAGGCCGGCCGCAAGCGCCACATGGGCGTGCGCCCGCAGACCCGGGGGACGGCGATGAACCCGGTCGACCACCCGCACGGCGGCGGCGAGGGCTCGACGACCGCCGGGCGCCATCCGGTGACGCCGTGGGGCGTGCCGACCCTCGGCTACCGCACGCGCAAGAAGGGCAAGCAGTCCGACCGCTACATCGTGCGCGGTCGCCGTCGAGGAAAGAAGCGCTAGGCCATGTCGCGTTCCAGCAAGAAGGGCCCGTGGATCGACGATCGCCTGCTCGCGCGCATCGAGGCGATGAACCAGTCGGGCACCAAGCAGATGGTCAAGACCTGGTCGCGCACGTCCACGATCTTCCCCGAGATGGTCGGCCACACGATCGCCGTCCACGACGGCCAGAAGCACGTGCCCGTGTTCGTCTCGGAGTCGATGGTGGGCCACAAGCTCGGCGAGTTCGCCCCCACGCGCAAGTACCGCGGCCACGCCGCGTCCGCGAGGGTGCGATGACCGACGACAAGGGCAAGACCCCCAAGCCGCGCGCACGCCGGCGCAAGAAGGCCGACGAACCCGAGGCCGCCGCGAAGGCGCCGAAGGCGGATGCGAAGGCTGCCAAGCAGGCCGAGGACAAGGACGCCGAGAAGGCCAAGCCCGCGCGCCGGCGGCGCAAGCCCGCGGCGGCCAAGGCCGAGACGACGGCGGCCGAGAAGCCGGCCGGCGACAAGGGCGACAAGGCCGACAAGGCGGCGACCGACAGGCAGGAGGCGCCTGCTAAGCCCAAGCCGGCACGCCGGCGCCGGGACGCCGAGCCGGGCGCCGCTGCCCCGCTCGTGCGCGCTCGGGCCCGCTACGTGCGCTCCTCCGCGCGCAAGGCGAGGCTCGTGTGCGAGCACATTCGTGGCAAGAGCGTGGAGGAGGCGCGGGCGATCCTCGCCTTCACTCCCCGCGCGGTCGCGCGCGACTGGAGCAAGCTGCTCGACTCGGCCGTGGCCAACGCCGAGAACAACCACGAGCTGGTCGGCGACGACCTGCGCATCCGCGACGTCTACGCCGACGAGGGCCCGACCCTCAAGCGCTACCGCCCCCGCGCGATGGGCCGCGCGACGCGGATCAACAAGCGCACCAGCCACCTCACGATCACGCTCACGCCGAAGGAGTAGAGGCCACCCATGGGTCAGAAAGTCCATCCCGAGTCCCTCCGCGTGGGTTACATCCACGACTGGAAGTCCAACTGGTTCAACGAGCGCCACTTCGCCGACTACCTCGACGAGGACAACCGGATCCGCGCGCACATCCACGGCAAGCTGGCCCACGCCGGCCTGTCGGAGATCACCGTGCGCAAGAACGCCAACGAGGTCGAGATCAACATCCACACCGCGCGGCCCGGGATCGTGATCGGGAAGTCGGGGAGCGAGGTGGACGCGCTGCGTCGCGACCTGCACCGCATGACGCAGAAGCAGATCAAGGTCAACATCCTCGAGATCAAGCGCCCGGAGCTCGACGCCGCGCTGGTCGCACAGTCGATCGGCGAGCAGCTCCAGAACCGCGTCGCCTTCCGCCGCGCGATGAAGCGCGCGCTGACCTCGGCCATGCGCTCCGGCGCCAAGGGCGCGCGCGTTCAGGTCTCCGGACGGCTCGGTGGCGCCGAGATGGCGCGCACGGAGGGCTACTCGGACGGCCGCGTTCCGTTGCACACGCTGCGCGCCGACATCGACTACGGCTTCTACGAGGCGCGGACCACCTTCGGGCGCATCGGCGTCAAGTGCTGGATCAACAAGGGCGAGATCATGCCGGAGGGCGTGGGCTCCGACCTGACCGACATCAACGCCCCGCCGCCCGGCGGCGGCGGGCGTGACGATCGTGGCGGTCGTGGCCGCGGCGGCGGCCGCGGTGGTCGTGGCGGCGGCCCTGGCGGCGGTGGGCAGCGCGGCGGCGGCGGCGGGGGTGGGTCTCGCGGCGGCGGCGGCGGTCCCCGTGGCGGCGGCGGCGGTTCTCGCGGCGGCGGCGGCGGGCGCGGCCCGGCCACCGGCGGTGCGCCCGCCGGCGGCTCGAGCGGCGGCGGACCCGGCGCGGGGGGTGGGCGCTGATGCTCCAGCCCAAGCGCGTCAAGCACCGCAAGCAGCACCGCGGCCGGATGGCCGGCGACTCACGTGGCGGCGTCCGCGTGCAGTTCGGCGAGTACGGCCTCAAGGCGGTCGAGCGCGGATGGATCTCCAACCGCCAGATCGAGGCTGCCCGAATCGCGATGACCAGGAAGATCAAGCGCGGCGGGAAGGTCTGGATCAACATCTATCCGGACAAGCCGGTGACCCAGAAGCCGGCGGAGACGCGGATGGGCTCGGGCAAGGGGAACCCCGAGGGGTGGGTCGCCGTGGTCAAGCCGGGGCGCGTGATGTTCGAGCTCGCCGGCGTCCCCGAGTCCCTCGCCCGCGAGGCGCTGCGCCTGGCCGGCCACAAGCTGCCGGTGAAGACCAAGATCGTCCTCCGGGAGGGGCAGTGACGCCCGAGGCCAAGGAGGTCCGCGACATGGACGACGACCGGCTCGCCGAGCACGTCCGCACGATGCGCCAAGAGGTCTTCGGCCTGCGCTTCCGCCACGCCACGGGGGAGCTGGAGAACACCGCCGGCCTGCGCGTGGCAAAGAAAGACCTCGCGCGTGCGCTGACCGTCGCGCGCCAGCGCGGCATCGACCTGCAGCAGGAGGGCTAAGCGATGGCCGACGACGAGAAGGACGAGAACGTGAACGAGTCCTCCGACGCGGAGGCGGCGGAGGAGGCCGCGCCAGTCGAGGATGCCGCGCCCGAGCCCGAGACGGCCGAGCCCGAGGTAGAGACGCCCGAGCCCGAGGCGGAGACGCCCGAGCCCGAGACGCCCGAGCCCGAGCCCGAGCCCGAGCCCGAGACGCCCGAGCCCGAGACGCCCGAGCCCGAGCCCGAGGCCGAGCCCGCGCTGCACCCCAAGGAGGCCCGGCGTCGGCGCCGCTCGGCGCACGCGGGCGAGACTCGTCCCGAGCGATCGGCCGAGGACCGCCACGCCGAGCGCGAGGATGCCCGCCGCGTGAAGGCGCAGCGCCGGCGCGCGTACCGGACCAAGGCGCGGGCGAAGGCGGCCGAGCGCCGCGCCGACGCCCCCGCGCCCGAGCCGCCGCCGGCCGCTCCGCCGTCGACCGGGCGGCCCAAGGTTCGCCAGGGCATCGTCGTCTCCGACCGGGCCGACAAGACGATCACCGTGCGCGTGGCGATGACGCGGCGCCACCGCCGGTACGAGAAGACCATCCGGTCCTCCTCGACGCTGCACGCCCACGACGAGCGCAACGAGGCCGGGGTCGGCGACACCGTGCGCGTCGTGGAGAGTCGGCCGCTCTCGCGGACCAAGCGCTGGCGTCTGGTGGAAGTGCTGGAGCGTGCGCGGTGATCCAGGACGAGACACGCCTGCGGGTGGCCGACAACACGGGCGCCCGCGAGATCCTGTGCATCCGCGTGCGCGGCGGCTCGCGCCGGCGCTACGCGGGCGTGGGCGACGTCATCGTGGCGACGGTCAAGCAGGCCAACCCGCAGGGCGCGGTCAAGAAGGGCGAGGTCGTCACGGCGGTCGTGGTGCGCACGCGCAAGGCGTTCGGGCGCGACGACGGGACCTACATCGCGTTCGACGAGAACGCCGCCGTGCTGATCGACGCCCAGAACAACCCGCGCGGGACGCGCATCTTCGGGCCGGTGGCCCGGGAGTTGCGCGACCGCAACTTCATGAAGATCGTCTCCTTGGCCCCCGAGGTCCTCTAGCCATGGCTGCGAAGATTCGCCGGGACGACACGGTGGTGGTCATTGGAGGCAAGGACCGCGGCAAGACCGGCAAGGTCCTGCGCGTCGACCCCAAGCGCCAGAAGGTCTTCGTCGAGGGGCTCAACATCGTCAAGCGCCATCAGCGCCCCCAGCAGGTGCGCGACGCCCAGCGCGCCGAGCAGGTCGGCGGCGTGATCGAGAAGGAAGGGCCGATCCACATCTCCAACGTGATGCTGGTCGACCCGAAGGACGAGAAGCCGACCCGCGTCGGCATCGTGCGCGAGGACGGCAGGCGTCAGCGCGTCACGCGCCGCTCCAACACCAGGCTCGACTGAACAGCGACCGAGACGGAGACAGCGACTTTTCCATGGCCCGCCTCAAGGACAGATACGCGAAGGAGATCCTTCCTGCGCTGATCGAGCGCTTCAGCTACTCGACGCCCATGCAGGCCCCCAAGATCACCAAGATCACGCTGAACATGGGCCTCGGCGAGGCCAAGCAGGACTCGAACATGCTCGAGGCGGCCAGCGGCCAGCTCGCGACGATCGCCGGGCAGAAGCCGAGCGTGCGCCGCGCGCGCAAGTCGATCGCCAACTTCAAGCTGCGCGAGGGGATGCCCGTAGGGGTCTCGGTGACGCTACGCGGCGAGCGCTCATACGAGTTCCTCGACCGCCTGATGTCGGTGGCGATTCCGCGGATCCGCGACTTCCGCGGCCTCAGCCCGCGCTCCTTCGATGGACGCGGCAACTACTCCATGGGCATCCGTGAGCAGATCATCTTCCCGGAGATCGACTACGACGCGATCGACCAGGTGCGCGGCCTCGACGTCACGATCACGACCACGGCCCAGTCGGACGAGGAGGCCTTTGCGCTGCTCGAGGCGTTCGGGATGCCCTTCTCGCGCGAGGGCCGCCCCGGCGAGGCCGACGCCGACGCCGAGGCCGATGCCGAGGAGGCGCGGCGCAAGGAGGAGGCCCGCGCGAAGGCCGAGGCGGAGCAGGCGGCGCTCGAGCAGCTCAAGGAGGAGAACCCCGACGCCTACGCGCCGCCCGTCCAGGAGCCCGAGGAGGGCGACGAGTCCGCCCCCGACGAGGCCAACCCCGAACCAGCCGAGACCCAGTAGAGGAGCCCATGGCCAAGACCTCGCAACGCGTGCGCCAGCAGCGCACTCCGAAGTACAAGACCCGCGGCTACACCCGCTGCCGCCGCTGCGGCCGGGCGCGCGCCGTCTACCGCAAGTTCGGCGTCTGCCGGATCTGCCTGCGCGAGCTCGCCCACCAGGGCTTCATCCCCGGCGTGACCAAGAGCAGCTGGTAGCCAGGAGCGCTCATGTCGATGACCGACCCCACAGCCGACTTCCTCACCCGCATCCGCAACGGGATCACCGCCTCGCACGAGACCGTGCGCACGCCGTCCTCGCGGATGGCGCGCGAGATCGCGCGCATCCTCCAGGAGCAGGGCTACATCGAGGGCTACGACGTCGACCCGCCGGAGGCCGGCAGCGCCCGCGGCACGCGCTCGTGGGACGAGCTGCGCATCCGCCTGCGCTACACGGAGGAGCGCCAGTCGGTGATCTCCGGGCTGCGGCGCGTCTCGCGCCCGGGCCGGCGGACCTACGTGGACGCCCGCAGCATCCCCAAGGTCCAGGGCGGGATGGGCACCACCATCATCTCCACGTCACGCGGCCTGATGACCGGCCACGAGGCGCGGCGCGAGGGCGTCGGCGGCGAGCTCGTGGCGGAGGTCTGGTAGGCGAATGTCGCGTATCGGCAAGCAGCCCATTCCCGTCCCGTCCGGCGTCACCGTGGCGATCGACCCCGACGTCGTGCGCGTCAACGGGCCCAAGGGGGAGCTCGCGGAACGGATCCCGCGCGACATCACGATCGAGCAGGACGGCGAGCAGCTCGTCGTCAAGCGCCCGACCGATCGCGGCGAGCATCGAGCGCTGCACGGGCTGACGCGCTCGCTGGTCGCCAACATGGTCCAGGGCGTGACCGCGGGCTATGAGAAGACCCTGGAGATCCAGGGCGTCGGCTACCGCGCGACCAAGAAGGGCAACGACCTCGAGCTCGCGCTCGGGTACTCCCATCCCGTCTCGGTCAAGGCGCCCCAGGGAATCGACTTCGAGGTGCCCCAGCCGACGCGCGTGATCGTGCGGGGCATCTCCAAGCAGCTGGTGGGCGAGGTGGCGGCCAACATCCGCAAGCAGCGCCCGCCCGAGCCCTACAAGGGCAAGGGCATCCGCTACGAGGGCGAGTACGTCGCGCGCAAGGTGGGCAAGCGGGCATGACCGTCGCCACCCGCACCAGGCCGGCCCAGCGGCTGCGGCGCCGGCGCCGCGTGCGCGCCAAGATCCGCGGCTCGGCCGAGCGCCCGCGCATCTCCGTGTTCCGCTCCAACCGCGGGATCTCCGCGCAGCTGATCGACGACGATCGCGGCCATACGCTCGCCGCGGTGACGTGGACCGAGCCCGACCTGCGCGACCTCGATCGCATGGAGCAGGCCACCCGCGCCGGGGCGCTGCTGGCCGAGCGGGCGAAGGCCGCGGGCGTCGAGGCGGTGGTCTTCGACCGCGGCGGATATCGCTTCCACGGGCGCGTGAAGGCGCTCGCCGAGGCCGCGCGGGAGGGCGGCCTCGCCTTCTAGCCCGGCAGGCGGCCTCCGCTACCCTCACTGACCATGGCCAGGGACCGATCCATCAGCGCCACGGGGCTCGACCTCCAGGAGCGCGTGGTCGAGATCAACCGCGTCGCCAAGGTGGTCAAGGGCGGCCGGCGCTTCTCGTTCACCGCGCTGGTCGTCGTGGGCGACGAGCAGAGCATCGTCGGATACGGCTACGGCAAGGCCAACGAGGTCCCCGTGGCGATCCAGAAGGGCGTGGAGCGAGCCAAGAAGAACCTTTTCCGCGTGCCCAAGCACGGCAGCACGATCACGCACAGGACGGTCGGGATCTTCGGGGCGGGCCGCGTGCTCCTCAAGCCCGCCGCCCCGGGCACCGGCGTGATCGCGGGCGGCCCGGTGCGCGCCGTGCTCGAGCTGGCCGGAATCCACGACATCCTCTCCAAGAGCCTGGGCTCCCAGAACCCGATCAACCTCACCAAGGCGACGGTGGCGGGGCTGCAGGGCCTGCGCACGCCCGACGAGGTGGCCGAGCTGCGCGGCCTGAGCATCTCCCAGGTGCTGGGCCTGGACACCGCCGGCGGCAGGGCAGCCGGCGACGGGGGCAACGGCGGCCGGGGCAACGGCGCCGCGGACGCACCCGCCGCCGCCGAGCCCGCTGCGACGCCCGCGCCCGAGACGCCGTGAGCGCCCTGCGGATCACCCAGGAGCGCTCGCGCAACGGGGCAAACGCACGCCAGGTCGACACGTTGCGCTCGCTCGGACTGCGGCGCATCGGCCACTCGGTCGAGCACCGCGACACGCCTCAGCTGCGCGGCATGGTCCACGCGGTCCGCCACCTCGTGAAGGTCGAGGAGTCATGAGCGCCGCCGGCGACGAGCAGCCGCGGATCGCGCTGCACACGATCAAGCCCCCGCGGGGAAGCCGCAAGGCGCCCAAGCGCGTGGGTCGCGGTGACGGCTCGGGCACCGGCAAGACCGCGGGACGGGGCCACAAGGGTTACGGGTCGCGCTCGGGCGCGAAGGACCGCACCCGCTTCGAGGGCGGCCAGAACCCGATCCACATGCGGATGCGCAAGCTGCGCGGGCCGCACATGAAGAAGTCGATGCCCTTCGAGCCGTTCCGCACCCGCACCCAGCCGGTCAACCTGGCCGACCTCGAGAAGCGCTTCGACGACGGTGCCGAGGTCACGCCGGAAGGCCTGCGCGAGCGCGGTCTGGCGACCCGCCGCGCGATCCCGGTCAAGGTCCTGGCGCGCGGGGAGCTGAACAAGGCGCTTACAGTTCACGCACACGGCTTCAGCGTCGCCGCCCGCGAGCGCATCGAGGCCGCGGGCGGCGCCTGCCAGATCATCGACGCCTAGGTCGCGCTCATGCTGGCGACGATCATGAACGCCTTCACGGTGGGCGAGATTCGCAAGAAGCTCGCCTTCACCGCGATGATCCTGGCGCTCTACCGGCTCGGCTCCCACATTCCCGTCCCGGGAGTCGACACCAAGGCGATCGCGGACATCCAGAGCCAGTTCGGCGGCTCGAACATCCTCGGTTTCCTCAACCTCTTCTCGGGCGGAGGCCTCCAGCGGATCGCGCTCTTCGCGCTGGGGATCATGCCCTACATCACTGCCTCGATCATCGTGCAGCTCCTGACCGTGGTGGTCCCGACGCTGGAGAAGCTGCAGAAGGAGGGGGAGGTCGGCCAGGTGCGGATCACGCAGTACACGCGCTACCTGACCGTCGCCCTGGCCGCCGCCCAGTCGGTCGGGTACGTCTTTTTGTTCCGCTCGTTCGGGTCGAGCGCGGGGAGCGACATCATCACCAACTTCACGGGCCCCCGGGTCTTCATGATCGTCGTCTCGCTGACCGCGGGAACGGTCCTGCTGATGTGGCTCGGCGAGCTGATCACCCAGCGCGGAATCGGCAACGGGATCTCGCTGATGATCTTCGCGTCGATCGTGGCCGGTCTGCCCAACGGCGTCCAGGCATGGTGGACGAACCCCGACCAGGTCTTCAAGGTGATGATGCCGTTCGTCGCACTGGCCGTGATCGCGGCGATCGTCTTCGTCCAGGAGGGCCAACGGCGGATCCCGATCCAGTACGCCAAGCGCGTGATCGGCCGGCGGATGTCCCAGGGCGGCCAGACCTACCTGCCGCTGCGGGTGAACATGGCAGGCGTGATCCCCGTCATCTTCGCCGCCTCGATCATGGCCTTCCCGCCCACCGTCGGCCAGCTCGTCAACACGCCCTGGGCGCGCGACCTCTCGACCTTCTTCTCGCCCAACGACTGGGCCTACATCGTCGGCGAGTCGATATTCATCATCCTCTTCACCTACTTCTACACGGCGGTCACCTTCAACCCCGTCGACCAGGCGGACAACCTGAAGAAGTACGGCGGCTTCATCCCCGGGGTGAGACCCGGTCGCCCGACCGCGGAGTTCCTCGACCGGATCCTGGCGCGCCTGACCTTCCCCGGCGCGCTCTACCTCGCCACGGTCGCCGCGCTGCCGACGATCCTGATCAACCAGACCAGCGCAAACTTCTTCTTCGGGGGCACCTCGATCCTGATCGTGGTCGGCGTGGCGCTGGACACGATGAAGCAGCTCGAGGCGCAGCTGATGATGCGCAACTACGAGGGGTTCTTGAAATAGGGCTCGGACCAGGTCTTGGTCGCTGGTCCGCGGGTCGCTTAGCGTGACTGCCGGACCCAAGCCGGTTTTATAGGGTCAATCTGCCGTGTCGGAGCTCAACCTCATCCTCCTCGGCCCGCCGGGAGCGGGCAAGGGAACGCAGGGGAAGCGTCTCGTCGACGACTTCCGGCTTCCCTACATCGTCACCGGCGACATGGTTCGCCAGGCGGTGAAGGACGGCACGGAGCTCGGCAAGCAGTTCGAGGCCTACAACGAGCGCGGTGATCTCGTGCCCGACGAGCTGGTCATCGCGATGATCACCCAGCGCCTGGAGGACGACGACTGCGCCGACGGGTACATCCTGGACGGCTTCCCCCGCAGCATCCCGCAGGCCGACGCCCTGGACACCTTCATGCAGGAGCGCGGCCGATCGGTCACCGCCGTCCTGCTGATCGAGGCGCCCGACGAGGAGGTGGCACGCCGGATCTCGGGCCGACGCTGCTGCGTCAAGGCCGGGCACGTCTACAACATCCACTTCGACCCCCCCAAGAACGAGGGATTCTGCGACCAGGACGGGTCACGCCTGGCGCAGCGCGACGACGACGCGCCGGACAAGGTCGAGCACCGGCTCGCCGTCTACCACGACTCCACCAAGCCGCTGATCCCCTACTACGAGGAGCGCGCGCTGCTGCGGCGGTTCGACGGGAGCCGCAGCCCCACCGAGGTCCACGACCACATCCGGGCCACCCTGGCGACCCTGCGCCTCGAAGAGAAGCTGTGATCGTCAAGAAGACCCCGGAGGAGATCGCCAAGATGGAGGCCGCGGGGGCGGTCCTCGTCAAGACCCTCAACGTCGTGCAGTCGAAGCTGCGTCCCGGGGTGACCACCGGCGAGCTGGACGCCGCGGCGGAGAAGTTCATCCGCTCTCAGGGCGGCGAGCCGGCGTTCAAGGGCTATCGTGGATTCCCGGGCTCGATCTGCGCCTCTCCGAACTCGATGGTCGTCCACGGGATCCCGGGCCCCTACCGCCTTTCCCGCGGCGACATCCTGTCGGTGGACGTGGGCGTCGTGCTGGACGGCTGGGTGGCCGATGCCGCCCGCACCTTCCCCGTCGGGCCGGTCTCGCCGATCGCCACCCGGCTCCTGCGCGCCACCGAGGGAGCCCTGCACGCGGCCGTCGAGCAGTGCCGGCCGGGTCACCGGCTGGGGCAGGTCTCCCACGCGGTCCAGGAGCACGTCGAGGCCGAGGGGTTCTCGGTCGTGCGGTCGCTCGTGGGGCACGGGATCGGCCGCGACATGCACGAGGAGCCCCAGATCCCCAACTTCGGCGATCCTGCCAAGGGACCGGAGCTCGAGGAGGGGATGGTGCTCGCCGTCGAGCCGATGGTCACGGCCGGCCGCCACTCCGTGCGGATGGGCGACGACCACTGGGCGATCTTCTCCCAGGACGGCTCGCTGGCCGCCCATTTCGAGTTCACGGTCGCCGTGGAGGCCGCCGGGCCGCGGATCCTCACGCCCTGGCACGTGGACTCCAAGCGCGCCGCCGCGTAGGCTGGCGCGGCCCGGGCAAACGTCTCCATTTTGCTACTATCCGCGGTCGCGCTCGGGGCCGGTGCGCCTTGTGCTGCGCACCTTTCCGCGGATGGTAGCGGCGGCCGGAACGGCAGCCAGAGCCAAGCCGTTGGAGAAACAACGAAGGGGAACATGAAGGTACGACCCTCGGTCAAGCCGATGTGCGAGAAGTGCAAGATCATCCGCCGCCATGGGGCGGTCCTGGTGATCTGCCAGAACCCGCGCCACAAGCAGAGGCAGGGGTGAGCGGCTAGCCATGGCTCGGATCGCCGGGGTCAACATCCCCCTAAACAAGCGGGTCGAGATCGGCCTCACCTACGTCTACGGCGTCGGCCGCTCCACCGCCAACGACCTGCTCGGCGAAGCCGGGGTCGCGCCCGACACCTACGTGCGCGACCTCACCGACGACGAGGTCGTCAAGCTGCGCGAGGCGATCGAGCGCGACGTCACCGTCGAGGGCGATCTGCGCCGCGAGCGCTCCCAGAACGTCAAGCGCCTGATGGAGATCGGCTGCTATCGCGGTTTGCGCCATCGCCGCGGCATGCCCGTCCGCGGCCAGCGCACCAAGACCAACGCGCGCACCCGTAAGGGCCCGCGGCGCATGCAGGTCGCCGGCAAGAAGAAGGCCGCGAAGAAGTAGCCGCCGACGATGCCCGCTCCCAAGAGATCCCCGCGCGGCCGCCGCAAGGCCAAGAAGAACATCGCGATCGGCCAGGCGCACATCAAGACGTCGTTCAACAACACGATCGTGTCGCTCACCGACGCCGAGGGCGGCGTGATCGCCTGGGAGTCCGCCGGCGGCGCCGGCTTCAAGGGCTCGCGCAAGTCCACGCCGTTCGCCGCGCAGGTGACCGCCGACGCGGCCGCGCGCAAGGGCATGGAGCACGGCCTCCAGAAGGTCGAGGTCTTCGTGAAGGGCCCGGGCTCCGGCCGCGAGACGGCGATCCGCTCGCTCCAGGCCGCGGGTCTCGAGGTCACCGCGGTGCGCGACGTCACCCCCCAGGCCCACAACGGGTGCCGGCCCCGCAAGCGCCGGAGGGTGTAAGAGATGCCCGCCGCCCCACCCACGCACCCCCGTATGACGCGGAATCCCTTCGCTGGACCTTCGTCATCGACTTCGGCCTGCTTCCTCGACCAGCTCGATCTTCCGCGCCCCCACGGGCACGCGGGCGAGACGGCGAACATCTGAGCATGGCGCGCGACACCGGCCCCCAGTGCAAGCAGTGCCGCCGCGAGGGGCAGAAGCTCTTCCTCAAGGGCGAGCGCTGCCTCACCGACAAGTGCGGCGTCGAGCGCCGCTCCTACCCGCCCGGCGAGCACGGCCGCGGCCGCCAGAAGCAGAGCGAGTATCGCGTTCAGCTGCGCGAGAAGCAGAAGGCGCGGCGCTACTACGGGGTGCAGGAGAAGCAGTTCCGAAACTACTACGCCAAGGCCGTGCGCCAGGGCGGCATCACCGGCCAGAACCTGCTCTCGATGCTCGAGGCGCGGCTGGACAACGTGCTGGTGCGTCTGGGCTTCGCCGCGTCGCGGCGCCAGGCGCGGCAGATGGTTCGCCACGGCCACTGGACCGTCAACGGCCGGCGGGTCGACATCCCCTCCTACCAGGTACGTCCCGGCGAGGTGATCGCCGTGAAGGCGGGCACCGGTGCCGAGACGACGATTCGCGACGCCACGGAGCTGACCGCCCAGGTTCCCGCCTGGCTGCAGGCCGACCATGACGCACTGACCGCCAAGGTCCTGCGCAAGCCGGAGCGCAAGGAGATCGCCGCTCCGGTGCAGGAGCAGCTCATCGTCGAGCTGTACTCGAAGTAAGCCGGCCGCGCCGCCGCGGCGGCGCAGGACAGCCGCCCCGTCACGGAGCGCGGCGATGACACCACGACGTTAGGACATTCCCCCATGCTTGACTTCCAGGTTCCCCGGATCACCAGCGAGAACGTCGAGGACAACCGCGGCTCCTTCACCGTGGAGCCGCTGGACCGCGGCTTCGGCTACACCTTCGGCAACTCGCTGCGCCGCGTGCTGCTCTCGTCGCTCGCCGGCGCCGCGGTGACCAGCGTGCGCATCGAGGGGGTCGCGCACGAGTTCTCGACGATCCGCGGCGTCACGGAGGACGTCACCGACATAGTGCTCAACCTCAAGGGCATCGTCTGCCGCATGCACTCCGACGCCACCGAGGTCGAGGCGCCGCTCGTCGTCACCGGCCCGGGTGAGATCACCGCCAAGGACATCGACCTCCCCGCCGGGGTCGAGGTGCTCAACCCCTCCGCCCATGTCGCCACGCTGGAGAAGAAGACCAAGCTGGAGCTCTACCTGACGATCGGCCGCGGCCGCGGCTACCGCCCGGCCGAGGACAACAAGACGGCCGACCAGCCGATCGGCGTGATCCCGATCGACTCGATCTTCTCCCCGGTTCGCCGCGTCGCCTACGCGGTCGAGCAGGCGCGCGTCGGCCAGCGCACCGACTTCGACAAGCTCACGCTCGACATCGAGACGGATGGCTCGATGGAGCCGCAGGCGGCGTTGCGCGAGGCCGCCGAGATCCTGATCGGCCACCTGGCGATCTTCACCGACGCGGACATCGAGGAGCTTCCCCGTCCGGGCGGCCCCGGGCCGCTGGAGGCCGCGGCCGCCGGGGTCGCCGGGGGCGGCGCGCCGGTACGCCCGACGTCGGCGATGGACGACATCCTGATCGAGGAGCTCGAGCTCGGCGTGCGCTCCTACAACTGCCTCAAGCGCGCCGGCGTCCAGACAGTCGGCGACCTGATCTCCAAGTCCGAGAACGAGCTGGCGGCGATCCCGAACTTCGGCAAGAAGTCGATCGACGAGGTCATCGAGACCCTCCAGGCGCGCGGACTGGACCTGCGCGACAGCTAGGCGGCCACGGCCATGCGGCACAAGAAGACCCGCCACAAGCTCTCCCGGTCGACCTCGCACCGCAAGGCGCTGCTGCGCAACCTCTGCAAGGAGGTGATCGACCACGAGCGCATCAAGACCACCGAGGCCAAGGCCAAGGCGGTCAAGCCCGAGGTGGAGAAGCTGATCACGCTGGCCAAGCGTGGCGATCTGCACGCCCGACGGCAGGCGCTCTCGACGTTGGGACAGGACAAGTTCGCCGTCTACAAGCTCTTCGAGGAGGTCGCGCCGCGCTATGCCGAGCGGCCCGGCGGCTACACCCGCATCCTCAAGCTGGGCCCGCGGCGCTCGGACTCGACCGAGATGGTCTACCTGGAGCTCGTCTGAACCGGCTCGGGGCGCGCGAGGGCACGGCGGGGTGAGCGCCCGGCTGCTCCTGGAGTACGACGGCGGCCCGTTCGCAGGATGGGCGCGCCAGCCCGGGCGCCGGTCGGTGCAGGGCGAAGTCGAGCGGGCGCTGGGAACTGTGCTGCGGCGCCACGTCGCAGTGACCGTGGCGGGGCGGACCGACAGCGGGGTGCACGCGTGGGGCCAGGTGGCCTCGCACGCCGGAGAGCCGGCACCGCCGGACCGCCTCAACGCGCTGCTGCCGCCGGAGATCGCGGTCCTCGCGTCCGAGCCGGCGCGCGATGGCTTTGACGCCCGCCGCGACGCGCTCAGCCGCACCTACTGCTACCGCGTGCTCGCGCGGCGCGAGCGCAGCGCCTTCGAGCGCCGCCGGGCGCTGTGGTGGCCGCATCGCCTGGACCGCGAGGCGCTGGCTGCCTGTGCGGCTGCGCTGGACGGGACGCACGACTTCACGGCGTTCACGCCGACGCAGGGGCATCACACCCACTTCGAGCGCGAGGTCCTGCGCGCGCAGTGGCGCGATCGCGGAGCCATCCTGGAGTTCTGGATCGAGGCCGACTCCTTCCTGCGCCATATGAACCGGGTGCTGGTGGCGACGATGCTCGAGGTCGCCGGCGGGCGACGCGAGCTCGATGACTTCCGGGGGCTCCTCGACGGGCGCCCGCGCCGGGAGGCGGCCGCCACGGCACCCCCTCACGGGCTCCACCTCGCCTCGGTGTCCTACCCATCGGACGCGGGGGGCGAGCGCCAGGCGCCTCTACCATCCGGGGACCGATGAAGGTCCTGCTCACCAACGACGACGGCATCGCTGCCACGGGGCTGCAGGCGCTGCGCCGGGCGCTGCTCGAGGTCCCCGGCGTCGACCTCGCGGTGATCGCGCCCGATTCCAATCGGTCGGCGTCGGCGCGCTCGATCACCACCCGCCGCCCGCTGTCGGTGGAGGAGGTCCACTTCGGCGACGGCACCTCGGGGTTCGCCACCGATGGCACGCCCGTCGACTGCGTGCGGTTCGCACGGCTCGGCCTGATCAACGGGTTCGAGGCCGACCTCGTCGTCTCGGGCATCAACCACGGGTCGAACCTCGGTGACGACATCACCTACTCGGGGACCGTGGCCGCCGCGCTGGAGGGCGTCGTGCTCGGGCTGCCGGGCATCGCGGTGTCGCAGCAGTCGACCGCCCGCGAGCTCGACTTTCGCCTCGGCCGCCACTTCGACTTCGAGGTCGCTGCCGGCTTCACCGCGCGTGTGGTCGAGGAGCTCGAGGACGTGCCCCTGCCCGAGGGCACGCTGCTCAACATCAACGTCCCGGGCGGCGAGCCAGAGGGGGTGGAGGTGACCCGTCTGGGCAAGCGGATCTATCGCGACGCACTCACGCTCGAGGAGGAGGGCGAGGACGGGCGCCGGCGCTACCGCATCTACGGCGACGACCCCGGGTACGAGCACGAGGAGGGAACCGACCTCGCCGCCACCGCCGCCGGGCGCATCGCGGTGACCCCGCTGCACTTCGACCTCACCGACCGGGCCGGGATGGACGCGCTGAGCGGCTATGACCTCGGGAGCCTCCTGCGTCCGGCCGCCCGCGAGCTGGAGTGAGCGCCGGCCCCGCCCAGCGTGTCGACGAGCTGCGCCGCCAGCTCGAGCACCACAACCATCGCTATTACGTCCTCGATGACCCGGAGATCTCCGATGACGCCTATGACGCGCTGCTCGACGAGCTGCGCAGGCTGGAGGCCGAGCACCCGGAGCTGCTGACGCCCGACTCGCCGACCCAGCGCGTCGGAGCCGAGCCGCTGGCGAAGTTCGAGCAGGTCCGGCATCTGCAGCCGATGCTGTCCCTGGGCAACGCCCGCGGCGAGGAGGAGCTGCGCGCATGGCTGGAGCGCATGCGCTCGCATCTCGCGCGCGAGGGCATCGCCGATCCCGAGATCGAGTTCGTCGCGGAGCCGAAGATCGACGGCCTGGCGATCTCGCTCGTCTATCGCAACGGGGTCCTCGAACGGGGAGCGACCCGGGGCAACGGCGAGGTGGGCGAGGACGTGACCCAGAACCTGCGCACGATCCGCGCAATTCCGCTGCGCATCGACGGCGCGCCGGAGCTGGTCGAGGTTCGCGGCGAGGTCTACATGCCGCTCGCGGCCTTCGCGGCGCTCAACGAGCGCCGCGAAGCCGCGGGCGAGCCGACCTTCATGAACCCCCGCAATTCCGCCGCCGGGTCGATCCGCCAGCTCGATCCCCAGCTCGCCGCGGCACGCCCGCTCTCGATGTGGTGCTACGGCGTCGGCGCGCTCGAGGGCATCTCGTTCGCGACTCACCTCGAGGCGCTCGACTGGCTGCGCGAGCACGGGTTCCGGGTCAATCCCGACGTGCGCCGCCTCGACACGATCGACGCGGTGATCGAGCGCTGCCGTGACTGGGAGGCCCGGCGCGGCTCGCTGGACTACGAGATCGACGGCGTCGTGGTCAAGGTCAACGACCACGTCCTCCAGTGGCGCTTGGGCGTCGTGGGCCGCGAGCCGCGGGGCGCCGTGGCGTGGAAGTTCGCGCCGACGACCGCAGTGACGACGCTGCGCAGCGTCGAGTGGAACGTGGGCCGCACCGGCCATCTCGTGCCGTTCGCCGCGCTCGAGCCCGTGGTGGTCGGCGGCGTCACCGTGAAGCTCGCGACGCTGCACAACGAGGAGGACCTGGCACGCAAGGACGTGCGGCCGGGGGACGAGGTGATCGTGATGCGAGCCGGCGACGTGATTCCCCAGGTGGTCTCTCCCGCGCCTCACGCGGCGGAGCGCAAGGGACGCGCGCGCCGCCCGCGGCCGCCCAAGCGCTGCCCGTCGTGCAACACGCCGACGGTGAAGCCGGCCGAGGGCGTGTGGACGATCTGTCCCAACCGGCTCGGGTGCCCGGGGCAGCAGTGGCAGGCGCTCAAGCACTTCGTCTCGCGCGGAGCGATGGACATCGACGGGCTCGGCGAGGAGCGGGTCTCGCTGCTGATGCGCGAGGGCCTCGTGTCCAACGCTGCCGACATCTACGACCTCGACGTGGACCGGCTGCTCGCGCTCGAGGGCTTCCAGGAGACCTCGGCACGCAATCTCGTGTCCGCGATCGACGCGTCGCGCGAGCGGCCGTTCGCGCGGGTCCTCTACGGCCTCGGGCTCGAGCGCGTGGGCGAGGTCAACGCCCGAAACCTTGCCGCCCGCTTCCGGTCGATCGACGCGCTGCGGGCGGCCACGACGGACGAGATCGCCCAGACGCCCGGGATCGGCCCGATCCTCGCGCGCACCATCACCGAGGAGCTGTCCGAGGCGGCCACGGTCGAGCTGATCGAGCGGCTCGGCGCCGCCGGGCTGCACATGGAGCAGGAGGGACCGCCGCCCGGGGAGGGGCCGCTCGCCGACAAGACCTTCGTCCTCACCGGCACGCTGCCCACCCTCACCCGCGAGCAGGCCACGGAGCGGATCATGGACGCCGGGGGAAAGGTGACCTCGTCGGTCTCGCGCAAGACGGACTATCTCGTGGCCGGCGAGACCCCGGGATCGAAGCTCGAGAAGGCGCAGCGCATGGGGACCGACGTCCTCGACGAGGACGCCCTGCTCGAGCTGCTCAGCGGCTAGCGGGCGCCGTCGCGCGGGCGACGGGCGCCAGGCGATATGCGGCGATCGCGGCCGCCATCCGGTCCTGCAGCGAGCGCGCGCTTGACACGTTCACCCGGTTCATCAGGATCGAGAAGCCCAGCGTGCGCCCGCCGATCGCGGTGCAGTAGCCCGACAGCGCGGAGGCGCCGAAGAGCGTGCCCGTCTTTCCCCGGCAGCGTCCGGAGGCCGCCGTGCCGCGCATGCGCGCGTAGAGCGTCCCGCTGCGCCCGGCGACCGCCAGGGATCCGGCGAAGGCGCTCGCCACGGCCGGCGTGCGGCGCATGTGCGCCAGCAGCGCGACGACCTGGCGCGGGCTGGTCGCGTTTGCGCGCGATAGGCCCGAGCCGTCGACCACTCGCGCGTTGATGCCCAGCGGGCCCAGCCGCGCGCGCACGGCGGCGGCGCCGGCGAAGGTCGAGCCGCCGGCCCCGAAGTGGGCGCCGATGCCCTTGAGCAGCGTCTCCGCCATGTAGTTGTCCGACGGCCGGTTGGTCAGGCCCGCGAGCGTGGCGATGGTCAGCGAGGGCACGTCGGCGAGCAGCGAGGAGTTGGGCGGCGTGATGCCCTCGGTGACCGGTCCGGCGACCGCGACGCCGCGGGCGCGCAGCTCGCGCACGAGCGCCGCGGCGGCGAAGGCGGCCGGCCGGGTCTGCAGCGCGCTGCCGTACTCGTTGGCGAGCCCCCGGTTGAAGGAGAGCCCGCTGAGCGGTCCGCCGATGTAGAAGGACCGCGCGAAGGTGAGCCCGCCGCGCCGACGGTCGAAGCGCGACTCGTCGCCGAGCACGCCGCCGGTGACGCGGCGGATGCCGACGGTGCGCAGGCGCAGCGCGAGATCGGAGACAGTCGCGCCGGCGCCGTAGGCGCGGCGGGTGAAGGAGTAGGTGCCGAACGTCGGGTCCCCGTCCCCGCGCAGGTAGAGCGTCCCGCGGTAGGTGCCGCTCGCGTCCAGCGAGCCGTTCCCGTACACGCGGGTGGCCAGGCGCCCGCCGGGGCCGAAGGCGAGCATCGCCGTGGCCGTGGTGTAGAGCTTCTCGTTGGAGGCGGGGATCCGCAGCGAGTCGGCCCGCAGCGCGTACAGGGTCCGCCCGGCGTCGAGATCGATTACGAGCGCCCCCGAGTAGGGACCGGCGCCGCGCATCGAGGCGGCGAGCGACGCGCGCAGGGACTGGTCGGTCGCCGCCACGGCGGAGGCGGGCGCGAGCAGGGCGCACAGAGCTCCCAGCAGGGCCGGCGGCGAGCAGCGGCGCATCGAGGGATCAGAACACGAATCGACGGCGGGAGTCGCGCTCGGGGAAGCGGGGCATCAGGCGACTCGGACGTGACGCCCGCGTCATCGATGCGCGTTAACGCTGAACCGCCCCGTACACTATGCGTCGCTATGGGCAAGGTGGTCAAGCTCGAGGCCCAGGGCAAGGGCAAGGCCAAGGCCTCGGGGCAGCGCGCACGGACGCGCCGGGCGAAGCGCTCGAAGACGGCGCTGGTCCTCGGCGGGGGCGGGTTCACGGGCGGGGTCTACGAGATCGGCGCCCTGCGCGCGCTCGACCTGCTCTCGGTCAACCGCACCGTCAACCAGTTCGACGTGTACGTCGGCACGAGCGCCGGATCCTTCGTGGCCGCTCTCGCCTCCAACGGCGTCACTCCGGAGGAGATGATGCGGGTGGTCAACCGGCAGGCGCCGTCGCCGTTCCGCGACGTCGACCTCGACCAGCTGCTGCGGCCCAACTTCGCGGAGTTCCTGACGACGACGGCGCGGCTGCCCTTCCGCGCGGCCGGGCTGGCGCGCACGCTGCTCGGCTCGCTGGGCCCCCAGTTCTCGGCGATGGACGTCGTGACGGGCCTGGCCGAGATCCTGCCCTCGGGCCTCTACTCCGGCTCGGGGATCGAGCGCTACGTGCGCACCGTGCTCTCCGATCCCGACCGCACCGACGACTTCCGCCTGCTCGAGTCCGAGCTCTACCTCGCGGCGACCGACCTCGACACGTGCGAGCGCATCGTGCTCGGCGCCGCCGGATGGGACGACGTGCCGATCTCCTCGGCGGTGCGCGCCTCCACGGCGCTGCCGATGGTCTACAAGCCCGTCGAGCTGAAGGGCCGTGAGCTGGTCGACGGCGGGATCGTCTCCACCACCAACATCGACATCGCCGTGGAGGCGGGAGCGAAGTTCGTCGTGGTGGTCAACCCGCTGGTGCCCTACGTCAATGACTTCTCCAAGAGCATCCGCACGATGACCGGCACGCGCGCACGCCGCGTCTCGGACATGGGCTTCCCCCAGATCGGCTACCAGACGTTCAAGCTCCTCGCCTACCAGCGCCTGCACGAGGTCGCGCGCCAGTGGGAGCAGCGCTACCCCGGGGTCGACATCGTGCTGATCGAGCCCGAGCCCGACGACGAGCTGATGTTCCGCACCAGCATCCTCAACTTCGCCTCACGCGTGGACATCGCGCGTCACGGCTTCCAGTCGGTGACGCTCAAGCTGGCCGAGGACTACTCCCACTTTCACGAGGTCTGCGAGCGCCACGGGATCGAGCTGTCGGCCACGCGCGTGCGCAAGGTGGTCAAGCACTTCGCCGCCGAGAAGGAGCGCACGCGGGCCTGGCGCAAGATCCTCGAGCAGACGACCGGCGCGCTGCTGCGCCAGTCGAGCGACGCCTAGCCGTCCCGCGCGCGGGCGGCGCCCCTCAGCTGACGGCGCGGCGCAGGCCCTCGAGCAGGCGGTCACCGGCCGGCCGGCTCTGGATCGTCGCGCGGACGTGGTCGGGCTCGCCCAGGTCGCGCCCCGAGTGGACGATCACCCCGGAGCGCCGCAGCCGGTGCACGAGCTCTCCGTCGGGCAGGCCGGGCGCGCGCAGCCAGACGCAGTTGGACTGGCTCGCGGGGGCGTCGATTGCGAGCTCGGCGACGGCCTCGAGCACGCGTTCGCGCTCGGCGATCACCTGGTCGCGCCGCGCGGCGACCTGAGGCCCGCACTTGCGCAGCGCCTCCAGCGCGCCGGCCTGCACAAGCTCCGAGACGCCGAGGCTGGGGGCGATCGCGTCGAGCAGCGTCTCCGAGCCCGGCCCGCCGAGCACGTAGCCGCAGCGCATGCCGGCGAGCCCGTAGATCTTCGAGAAGGTGCGGAAGACGAGCAGGCGGGGGAAGTCGTCGAGCAGCTCGAGCGAGCTCCCGGGGGGCTCGGCATCGACGAACTCCGCGAGCGCCTCGTCGAGCAGCACGGTGACGTGGTCGGGCAGTCGCTCGAGCAGTCGCCGCAGATCGCTCGCCGGCATGAAGGCGCCGTTGGGGTCGTTGGGGTTGCAGATCGCGATCACGCGCGTACGGTCGTTGACGGCCGCGAACATCGTCTCGACCTGCATGTCGGGCACGGGGACGGCGCGCCCGCCGGCCGCGCGCGCCATCAGCGGATAGAGGGGGTAGGACGGCCACGGCGTGACGAGCTCGGAGTCGGGCTCCATCACGGCCCGCGCGGCCACGCGCAGCAGCTGGCCGGCCCCGTTGCCGACCGCCACGCGGTCGGGCTCGAGGCCATGGCGGCGCCCCAGATCGCGGCGCAGCTCGAGCGCCTGCGGGTCCGCCGGGCGGTTGATCCCCCGTCGGGCCGCGTAGGTGATCGCGGCGACCACGTCGGGGTGGGGGAACTCGTGCCACGTGGTCTCGGAGAGGTCGAGCGGCTCGATCTTGGCCAGCGCGAGGCGCCGGCGCTCCTCGGAGCGCGCGCGCAGCTCCGCCGTCACCTCGTCGTCGGCCATTCCCTCGAACTGGCGGTAGTAGTCGAGCAGGCCCACTACTGGGGGGCGAGGTGCGAGCCGGGGCCCTCGATCACCAGGAACCAGACGGTGAAGGCGATCGTGCCGAGTCCGCACGTGATCGCGAACACGGGCCCGATCTTCCCCTCGCGCTGGTCAAGCCCGCCGGCGCGGCGGACGAGGATCCACGCGACGTCGAGCCGGCGCATGATGACCAGGCCCACCAGGAGCGAGAACAGCAGCCCGAAGAAGGCGACGACCATGCCCAGGAACGTGCTGCCGGTGAGGTAGTCGACCTGGCTGCCCACCCACAGCCAGGCCAGCGGCAGCGGCCCCCAGAAGAGCAGGCACACGAAGATCATCGCGGCGAGGATCAGCACGGCCAGCGTGCGGTCCACGCGCTGGCGGCGCGCGGAGGCGTACTCGGGCAGCGCCCGGTACTTGATCGGACGCGTGCCTGGCCGGCGGCCGACGAACAGGCCGCCGTTGTCGGTGGGGTCGGTCCTCATCCCTGGCTTCCTACCCGGTGCGCTGGCATCAGTAGAGCGAGTCGAAGATGCCCTGGTACTTCTCGTTGACCACGTTGCGCTTGACCTTGAGCGTGGGGGTGAGCTCTCCGGTCTCCTGCGAGAGGTCGTGGTCGAGAATCGCGAACTTCTTCACCTGCTCGACCTGAGCGTACTTGGCGTTGGTCTTGTCGACGATCTCGCCGATCAGCTCCTGCACCTTGGGATGCTCAGAGAGCTCGGCCAGGTCCTCGGGCAGGCCCTGCTCCTTGGCCCAGGGGATGATCTCCTCCGGGTCGAGCGTGATCAGGACCACAGGGTAGGGCCGCCGGTCGCCGTGCATCACGGCCTGGGAGATCCAGCGCGACTGCTTGAGGTCGTTCTCGATGTTGGCCGGAGTCAGGTTCTTGCCGCCGGCGGTGATGATGATGTCCTTCTTGCGGCCGGTGATCGAGATGTAGCCGTCCTCGTCGATCGAGCCGAGGTCGCCGGTGTGCAGCCATCCGTCGACGATCGTCCCGAACGAGGCGTCTTCGTTCTTGTAGTAGCCCTGGAATATGTTGCCGCCCTTGAGCAGCAGCTCGCCGTCGTCGGCGATCTTCGCCTCGACTCCGGGCAGAGCCCGGCCGACGGTGCCGAACCTGTGGTCCTCGATCGTGGAGTAGGTGGCCACCGTCGCCGTCTCCGTCATCCCGTAGCCCTCGAGCACCGGCACGCCACAGGCGTAGAAGAACTCGAGGATGTCGGGTGCGATCGGCGCCGCCCCGGTCACGGCCTGGCGCACCCGCCCGCCGAAGATCGAGCGCACGTTGGCAAAGACCTTCTCGTCGAGCGCGTCGAACTTCTGCTTGAGCTCGGCCGGAACGTCCTTCCCCGCGACCTGGAGCTCGCGCACCTGGACGCCGAGCTTGACCATCTGCTCGAACGCCTCGTCGCCCATCTCCTGACGGATGTTGGGGGCTGCCAGCGTGTAGATCTTCTCGAAGATGCGTGGGACCGACGGGAAGTAGGTCGGCTTGATCTCCTGGAGCTCGGGCACGATCTGCTTCGGATCGCCGCCGAAGTAGGCGATCGTCCCGCCGACGTCGTAGGAGAGCAGCTGGATCAGCAGCGCGAACGCGTGGGCCAGCGGGAGGAAGAGGTAGGTCGTCTCCCCTTCCTCGAGCACGTCGAGCGACGTGCACATGTTGAGCACGTCGCGGTAGTTGCCGTGCGAGAGGACGCATCCCTTCGGCGGACCGGTCGTACCGGACGTGTAGATGAAGGTGAAGGGGTCCTCCCGCCGGACGGCCTCCGTGCGGCTCTGCAGCTCGGCCTCGTCGACGCCGCGCCCGCGCTCGCGCACGTCCTCGAGCGAGATCGCGTCGGCCACGTCGCCGGCCGGGTCGACCGCGATGATCGTCTTGAGGTGCGGCAGGCGATCGCGTACGGCGACGATCTTGTCCACCTGGGAGGCGTCCTCGCAGACGATTGCAACCGACTCGGAGTTGCCGGCCACCCATTCGCACTCCTCCGGCGAGTTGGTCGGGTAGATCGGCACGACCACGGCGCCGGCGGAGGAGATCGCGAAGTCCGCGTAGGTCCACTCGGGGCGCGTGTTGCAGAGGATGCTGACGCGCTCGCCGGGAGCGATGCCGAGGTCGATCAGGCCGCGGGCGATCTCCGAGACCGCCTCGCCGACCTGCGCGAAGCTGATGTCCTGCCACTCGCCGTCGCGCTTGAAGCGGACCGCCGGCTTGTCGGCGTAGCGCTCGACCGCCCGCGCCAGCAGGTCGGCGATGGTCTTCGATCCGGTGCCCGCCTGCGCGGACGTGGTCGTGGTGGCCTCCATCTCTCCTCCTCGGTTGCCCCGTGTGGACGCGATTGTATTCGCCCGCGAGGGGCGGGGAGGCGGATGCCCGAGTGCGGGCTCGCGCAGCGCTGGGCGGCTGCGCCTTGGAGCCGGCGGTTGTCGGCCGGGGTCAGGCCTGCGCGGCCTGGCGCTGAGGCGGAGCCTGCTGGCGCAGGCTCGAGAGGAAGAGGGTCTTGTCGATCCGGCCTTCGAAGATAGGGATGCCCATCTCCATGCACTTCGCGATGACCTCGCGGCGGTCGAGACCCGCCTCGCGTGCCAGTTCCGTGGGCGTCAGGTGAATCGGCATCTATAGACCCCTCCTCAAGGATCGCTGCTTGGGGAAGGTATATCTCTTTGCGAGGACGGCCTCAATGCCCTATCGCTCCGGGCCGCCGCTCCTTGCGGGATTGCTCATATGGGGTTGGGGACGTCGACGAAGCGGTGGGCGACGCCGAAGCGCTCGGCGACCGTCTCGCCCAGGCGGCGGATGCCGAGGGTCTCGGTGGCGTAGTGGCCGGCCGCGATGAAGTGGATCCCCGCCTCTCGTGCCTCGCCCATCACGTGCTCGGCCGGCTCGCCGGTGAGGAACGCGTCGAGCCCCGCCTCCACCGCCTGGGCGAGGCTGGAGGCGGCTGCGCCCGAGACGATCCCGATCGAGCGCACGAGTCCCGGCCCCGCGTCGAACACCAGCGGCTCACGCCCGGTCACCTCGGCGACGCGCTCGAAGAGCTCTGGGGCCGGCACCCCGTCTCCCGCGAAGCGGCCGGCGGTCCCGATCGCGGCGCCGCGATGCTCGGCGAAGGAGTGGCTCGACTCGCAGCCCAACGCGTTCGCCAGCAGGGCGTTGTTGCCCACCTCGGGATGGGCGTCCAGGGGCAGGTGGTACATCGCCAGTGCGATGTCGTTCTCGAGCAGGACCCGGAGGCGGCCCGCTAGTGCGCGGCTCATCCGCCGCGGGGCGAAGTCCCACAGCAGCCCGTGATGCACGATCACGAGGTCGGCGCCGTGCTCGGCGGCCCGCTCGAGCAGCTCGCGGTTGGCGGTGACGCCCGTGACGACAGTGCTCACCTCATCGGCGCCGGGGACCTGGAGGCCGTTGGGCCCGTAGTCATCGAACCGTTCGGGCTCGAGCAGCTCGTCGACGTGCGCGAGGATCGCGGCGAGCGGTGTCACAATCGGGTTCCCGGGCTCGAGCTCACGGCTCGCCGAACGCTACAGCTCGGCTATGCGCCACCGGCGGGGCCGTCCTCGGGCGTGTCTCCGCGGGGGCGGGGCGCCGCTGAGCCTGTGGGATACTGAGCGCCTCGGGGCGTGGCGCAGCCTGGTAGCGCGCACCGTTCGGGTCGGTGAGGTCCCCGGTTCAAATCCGGGCGCCCCGATTCTTCGCAGCCACGCAGTTACGTAAGCCCAGGTGGGCGGGAAGCCCGCCCGCCCCGCTTTAGTGTGGCGACGAGCCGTGGACGTGCATCAGTAGCCAATGCCCCTCACGCCGCTCGCTCACCATTGTCATCCGGTAGGGATGCTCCTGCCGGCTGTCGCCGGTTGCGGCGGTCTCAGTGCCTTCGGCAAGGAGCCACGCCACCGACCCCGCCACCGAGACGTCGCACCGGTTCCACTCCCAGGAATACGTGGTTGGGCCCTTGATGTAGCGCTCGACGAAGCTCCGCAGCTCATCCGGGCCGCGGAGCAACGGCTCCTCGGAAGTGACCACGACCAGGTCGGCGTCGGGGGCGAAGAGCCGCATCACTACGTCGGCATCCCGGTGTGCGAAGGCTGAGCAGAAGCTCTCGAGGATCTCGATCAGCTCACTCTCGGTCTGGGCGTCTGGCTTCAACTTGGAGATGCAGCCCCGAAATCGTCTTTCCGGACAGCATGGTTCCAAAGCCGTCCGGTCAAGGCGAGTTCGCGTTACTTGTCGCACTATCGGGCTGATGGGTTGCTTTGGCGCGGCGTGCGCAACTCGACACAGGTCAACGCGATGTGGACCATGGGGCGGGTTGAGCATCGCATGCGTGCGAGAAACGGCCCACGTCCGCGACTGGTAGGGGGTGAGCGGGGTTGTGCGTCGCCTACGTGCACGGGCGCGCACAGGGGACGTGCCCGTGAAGGGTCGTCGCGTATGGCGCCCGGGGCGACCGGGCGACGGGCGACGGGCGACGGGCCGCCGGGCGACCGGGCGACGCGGCGACGTTAGGCGGCGAGCGAGCCGCGCGCCTGCACGCCGTCGAGCAGCCGCCAGTTGGCCTCCAGCACCCGCTCGGCCTCGGCCAGCAGGCGCTCCTCGTCGGCGGGCTGCATGACCGCGGCGAGCTCGCGACGGTGGTGCGCGGCGTGGGCGTGGTCGAGCACGGCGTGCACGTCGAAGTAGCGCGTCGCGTCGCTGTCGGGCGCCGCGCCGTAGTGCTCCACGAGGCCCGCGCGCTTGGTCTCCGAGATCGCCGGCTGGGCCGACTCGATCGCGTACAACGCGGCCAGCGTCGCCGCGCGGTCGCGTCGTGCGTCACCCCATGCGGCGACGCACGCCGCAGTCTCCGAGGTCGGCGCCGCGCCCACGTCGCCGCCGACCGAGCGCGCGAAGCCGTCCCACAGCGCGACGTGGCTGCGCTCCTCGTCGGCATGACGCTCGCCGCCCGCATGGCCGGCGGCATCGGCCAGCGCCACTACCGCGTGGCGGTACTGCCCGGCGTAGAACGCCAGCTCCGTCCGTCCCAGCTCGCCGCGCGTCCAGCGCTCGTAGAAGGGATGAGCCAGGACGTCCCACCGCCGGCGGACCTCGTCCATGCGATCGAAGAAGCGGGGCATGAATGCCTCCTGAGTGGAAACCGGAACGCGAGATCCTATGGCCTCCCCTGGCCGGCTCGCCGCGCGGACCAGACGAAAGCGCCGCCGCGGCGCCAACTCTTCGCACACCGGCGCAACCCGGAGGCGTCTGAATGTGATCCTGTTAGGCGATGACCGAGCGTCGCCGTCTGCTTCCCCTCGCCCTGATCGCCATGCTCGCCGCCTGCGGAGCCGGTGGCGACAGCGACCCGAACGGCGCCCGCCCCGCCGGTGGCGCGGGATCGGCCACCGCGGCTGCCGCGCCTGCGCCGGCGCACAGCGCCGCGCTGCTGCGCTTGGTCCGCGTGGGCACCTTCTCGAACCCGCTCTACGTCACCGCCCCGCCCGGCGACTCCCGGCGCCTGTTCGTGGTCGAGCAGGGCGGGCGCATCCGGATCATCCGCGACGGCAGTCGGCTGGCGGTGCCCTTCCTCGACATCTCGCGCGAGGTCACGGCCGGCGGCGAGCAGGGCCTGCTGTCGATGGCCTTCGCGCCGGACTATGCGACCTCGGGCCGGTTCTACGTCTACTTCACCGATCGGGCCGGCAACCAGCGCGTCTACGAGTACCGACGCGCCAGCCTGGAGCGCGGATCGGGCTCGCGCCGGCTTCTGCTCTTCATGCGCGACTTCGAGGACAACCACAATGGCGGCCTGCTGAAGTTCGGCCCCGACCGGCTCCTCTACATCGGCACTGGCGACGGCGGCGGCGCCAACGATCGCCACGGCGCCCGCGGCAACGCCCAGAACCTCGGCTCGCTGCTCGGGAAGATCCTGCGGATCGACCCGCGGCCGCTGGCCGGGCGCCCCTACCGGATCCCGCCGACCAACCCGTTCATCCGCCGACCCGGGGCGCGGCGCGAGATCTTCGCCTATGGGCTGCGAAACCCCTGGCGCTTCTCGTTCGACCGCCGCACGGGGGACATGGTGATCGGCGACGTCGGGCAGAGCACGGCCGAGGAGATCGACTTCGCGACGCGCGCCACCGCACGCGGACGCAACTGGGGCTGGCGCCCGTTCGAGGGGCGCGTGCGGAAGTTCAACGAGCCGGCGGTGGGCGCCTCGGCGCCCGTCTTCACCTACGGCCACGCGGGCGGCGCCTGCTCGATCACGGCGGGCTACGTGGTGCGCGATCCGGCCCTCCGCGGCCACGTCGGCAAGCTCCTCTACGGCGACTTCTGCGATGGGCGCCTGCGCTCGATCTTCGTGCGGCCGGGCCGTGCGTTCGGCGACGCCCCTGCGGCGCCGCGCGTGGACGACCTGTCCTCGTTCGGCGAGGACGCCCTGGGCCGCGTCTACGTCGTCTCGCTCAACGGACCGGTCTACCGGCTCTCCCCCTGACGCCACCCAGCTCCCGCTGTAGCGTGGGCCCAGGTGGACGTCCTCGCTCGTCACGACGTGGCGCTCATCCGCGCCGACAACCCCGGGCCGTTCACGCTGGAGGGGACAAACACCTGGCTTGTGGGGCGCGACCCGTGCACCGTGATCGACCCCGGCCCCGCGCTGGAGGCGCATCTCGACGCGATCGCAAGCGAGGCGGTCCGCCGGGGCGGCGTCGAGGCGATCGCCCTGACACACGATCACGCCGACCACTCGGCCGGCGTCGCCGGCCTGCGCGAGCGCACCGGACGTCCACGCGTGGCGGCTGCGCGCGGAAGCGTGGAGACGCTGCTGACCGGAGGCGATGCGCTTGGGCCGTTGATGGCGCTCGCGACTCCCGGCCACGCGCCCGACCACCTCGCCTTCGTCGCCGGTCCGGTGGCCTTCACCGGCGACGCCGTGCTCGGGCACGGCAGCGTCTTCATCTCGCCCGATCCCGGGGCGCTCGCCGGCTACCTAACCGCGCTGAGCCGGCTGCGCGAGCTTCCGCTCGAGCTGCTGTGCCCGGGGCACGGCCCGCCGCTCGAGCGGCCTGCGGCCAAGCTGACCGAGTACATCGAGCATCGCCTCGAGCGCGAGCGGCGTCTGCTCGACGCGCTCCAGGCGGGGGCGAGAACCGAGGACGAGCTGCTCGACCGCGCCTGGGACGACGCGCCGGCGATCCTGCGGCCCGCCGCCGCGCTCACGCTGCGCGCCCACCTCGACAAGCTCGCGGATGAGGGCCGGCTCCCCGAGGGGGTGGAGCGCCGGACTGCGAGCGGGGAGCGCTAGGGCTGCGGAGGCGGCTGGTCGCCGCTGCCCGCCGGGGCCGACCCGGAGGGGTGAGCCGTGTCCTGGTGCACGACGGGGACGAGCACCGACGCGCCTGCTTCGCCGGCGGCGGTCTCGCCCTCGACTGTCGCATCGCCTTCGGCGACGAGCGACTCGGCGCCCCCGGCCGTTTCGTCGGGAAGCGTCAGCCCGCCGTTGAGCGGGTGCACCGGGGACTCGTCGGCCGCGACAGCCTCGGCCGTCGCGCTCGGAGAGGCCGACGAGGTGGCGGCGGCCGGCTTCGCCGCCGGTCGTGCGGCGGGCGCGCGCCGCGAGGCGGCGGCGGGCTTGAGCTCGCCCTGGGTTTGCTCGCGCGCCTGCGCGGACGGCAATGCGGGGATCGCACGCGGCGCGACCGCGTCGTCCTCGGTCAGCTTGCGCTGCACACCCACGGCACCACCGGCCGTGACCACGACGGAGCAGACCACCGCGCAGACCTTCGTCGCGGTCGCCACCGCCGCGCTTCCCCCCAGGATCCCGCCGCTCGCGGCCGCCCCCCCGGCGGCCGCTCCGCCGCCCGCCGCGGCGCCGGTGCCGGCCGCTGCTCCGCCGCCGGGCCCTCCGAGCCCCAGCTTGGCCAGCAGGCCCAGCGGGAGGGCGCCGGTGGGCGCAAGCGCGGCGAACGAGCGCTGGAGGCGGCGGATGTCGCGGCGGTACTCGCGGCAGGGGCCGCAGTCGCGCAGATGTCGTCGTGCCCGGCCGGTCGCTCGGACGCCGCGACCCTGGGCCAGTGCGAGGTCCCGGCGGATCTCGGTGCACGCCGCGTCGCGCGCCTCGGCCGCCTCGACGAGCCCCACTCGCGCGCGGACGAGCAGGGACTTGACGGCGGCGAGGCTGACGCCGAGCGCCGCGCCGAGCTCCGCGTATGAGAGCCCCTCGAGCTCGCGCATCAGCAGCGCCGAGCGCTGCTGTGCGGGCAACCGTCGCACGTCGGTGACCAGACGGCGCAGGTGCTCGCGCTGCTCGGCCGCCGCGGTCGGGTCCTGGAGCGGTCCACGGGAGATCTCGAAGATCTCCGCCGCCGGCGGAACCGGGCGCCGCAGCTCGTCGATGCAGCGGTTGTGCGCGACGCGGTACAGCCACCCGCGCAGCGCCACCGGCCGGTCGTCGGCGCGCAGCGCGCCGTAGGCGCGGATGAAGACGTCCTGCGTCGCGTCCTCGGCGTCCTGCCGCGACCCGGCCAGCATCTGGCGTGCGTACGCGAAGATGCGCTGGCGGTAGCGGTCGTAGAGGACCTGGAAGGCGTCGTCGTTGCCGCCGCGGAAGAGGCTGACGAGCTGCTCGTCCGAGCGCAGCCTCAGCAGCGGCCCGTTGAGTGAGATCCGAGCCAGCCCGACGGGGGCTTGGAGAGCAGAGGCTTCCAACGCTGTTCCTCGTATCGAACTCTAACCGCTCGACCCGGCGAAAGTTTTGCCTGCGCCCGGGGCGAGGCCATCGCCTGCCCCTGGTTTGATCTGCTCAACGCGTGCCGCAGGAGCCGACCACCCTCACCGCCGCGCCCGGCGTCTCTCCGTTCCCGCCGATCGGCGACTACGCCTTCCTGTCGGACTGCCATACCGCGGCGCTGGTCGCCCCGGACGGGACCGTCGAGTGGATGTGCGTGCCGCGCTTTGACTCGCCGGCGCTGTTCAGCGCGCTGCTGGATCGAGGCGGCGGAGGCTTTCGCCTTGGGCCCTACGGCCTCCAGGTTCCGGCAGCGCGCCGCTACGAGCCGGGCACGCACGTGCTCGAGACCACCTGGATGACGCCCAACGGCTGGGTGATCGTGCGCGACGCGCTGACCATCGGCGACTGGCACGAGGGGCATCTGGAGGCCGAGGCGCATACGCGCCCGCCCACCGACCACGAGGCCGACCACCTGCTCGTGCGCACGATCGAGTGCGTCCAAGGCGCGGTCCAGATCGAGCTGATCTGCGAGCCCCTGTTCGACTTCGGCCGCCGCATGGCCGATTGGACGGAGTGCGACCACCCCGCCCCGTCGTCGTTCGACGCGATCGACGCGATCGACGCGGGCGAGCGGCGGGTGCGGCTGCTCAGCGACCTGCGCCTGGGGATCGAGGGCAATCGCGTGCGCGCGCGCCACAAGCTCGAGGAGGGAGAGCTGCGTTTCTGCGCGCTGTCGTGGACCGAGCAGTTGCGCGGCCCGGCGAACGCCGAGGAGGCAACCGCGCGCCTCGACGCCACGGCGCGCTACTGGCGCGACTGGCTCGACGCCGGTCGCTTCCCCGACCACCGCTGGCGCGCGGAGCTCCAGCGCTCTGCCCTCACGCTCAAGGGACTGACGTACGCGCCCAGCGGCGCGCTTGTGGCAGCACCGACCACGTCGCTGCCCGAGACACCGGGCGGAGAGCGCAACTGGGACTACCGCTACTCGTGGATGCGCGACGCGTCCTTCACGCTGTGGGCGCTGCATGCGCTCGACCTCGACTGGGAGGCCGACGACTTCATGCAGTACGTCGCCGACCTCGAGCGCAACCCCGATGGGGGACTGCAGATCATGTACGGGATCGACGGGCGGCGCGACCTCGCCGAAAGCACGCTCGACCACCTCTCCGGTTACGAGGGAGCCCAGCCGGTGCGGATCGGCAACGGCGCCCACGACCAGCGCCAGAACGACGTCTACGGGGCGGTGCTCGACTCGATCTACCTGCACACGAAGGACAGCGGCTACATCGCGGAGCGACTGTGGCCGGTGATCGAGGACCAGGTGACGCGCGCGGCGGCGGTCTGGCGCGAGCCCGACCAGGGGATCTGGGAGGCACGCGGCGCGCCGCGGCACTATTTCTCCTCCAAGCTGATGTGCTGGGTCGCGCTGGACCGCGGCGCGCGGCTGGCGACCCTGCGCGGACGGCCCGAGCTGACCGAGCAGTGGTCGGGCCAGGCGGAGGAGGTCAGGGCGGACATCCTCGAGCACGGCGTCGACGAGCGGGGTGTGTTCACCCAGCACTACGACACGTCCGCGCTGGACGCCTCGACGTTGCTGGTGCCGCTGGTCCGGTTCCTTCCCGCCGAGGACGAGCGCGTCCGCAGCACGGTCCTGGCCGTCGCCGACGAGCTGACCGAGAACGGTCTGGTGCTGCGCTACCGCGTGGACGAGACCGACGACGGGCTCCGCGGCGAGGAGGGGACGTTCACGATCTGCTCCTTCTGGCTGGTCTCGGCGCTGTCGGAGATAGGAGAGCGCGAGCGCGCCCGGCGGCTGTGCGAGCGGCTGCTCGGCCACGCCTCGCCGCTCTCGCTCTACGCGGAGGAGATCGACGCGGCGAGCGGCCGCCAGCTGGGCAACTTCCCCCAGGCCTTCACGCACCTGGCGCTGATCAACGCGGTGCTGCACGTGATCGCCGACGAGCGCCGCGACGCCTGAGTCGCGGCCCGCGGACGCGCGCCCGACCGCCGCTATGCTGGCGCCCTGCCCGGGCGCTGCCGGGTCAAGCGATCGATAGGGGGAAGCACGTTGGCGTACTTCAAAGACGAGCAAGAGGTCTACGAGTTCATCGGCAAGCTGTTCCAGGACCTCGTCGACGACGACGAGCTCGCCCCGAAGTTCCAGAAGGCCAACACGATCGTGCAGTACCAGTACCGCAACCCCGAGTCCCAGATCACGGTGAAGATGCTCGAGGACGAGGACGGACAGGTCGACCTGGGCCCGACCGACCTGGACCCGGAGGTGATCATGACCATGGAGGCCGACACCGCGCACCGCTTCTGGCTGGGCAAGGTCAACGTCACCGTCGCGCTGGCCCGCGGTCAGATGAAGGCCAAGGGCCCCGTCGCGAAGATCCTGAAGCTGGTCCCCCTCGTCAAGCCGGTGTTCCCCCGCTACCGCGAGCAGCTCGAGGCGGCCGGGCGGACCGATCTCGTCGAGGCCGCCTGACGCGATGGAGGCGGGCGGCGAGGCACTGGCCGGACCGCCGATGAGCGGCTACAAGGACTTCTGGCAGTTCGCCGCTCCCACGCGCGTGGTCGCCGGCCGCGATCTGATCGGGGGCACCGGCTTCGAGTTCGCCAAGGAGGGGGCCAAGCGCCTGCTGATCGTCACCGACGAGGTGATCCACGGCACCGGGCTGATCGACCGGGTTCGCAGCGGCGTGGAGGACGGCGGACTCGAGGTGGTGGGGGTCTACGACGACGTCCCTCCAGACTCGGACTCGGCGGTCGTCGCGCGCACGGCCGCGGCCGCGCACGAGCACGGCGCCGACTCGTTCCTGGCGGTCGGAGGCGGCTCGGTGATGGACACCGCCAAGGCCGCCAACGTCGTCTTCACCCACGGCGGCGACACGCGCGACTGGGAGGGGTTCTTCGGGCTCCCCCGCGAGGACGACGGGCTGGGGCGCCCGCACGAGCTTGCCCCGCTCGCGTGCATCCCGACCACCTGCGGCACGGGGTCGGAGGTCTCGTTCGCTGCGGTAATAAAGGACGCCGAGGCGCACGTGAAGTACATCGTCGGGGACTTCCCGATGTACCCGCGCCTGGCGATCCTCGACCCGGAGGCGACCCGCACGCTTCCCCCGCACATCGCCGCCGCGACCGGCATGGACGCGATGACCCATGCGATCGAGGGCTACGTCTCGTCGGAGTGGAACCCCCACGCCGACGCCTACGCGCTCCAGGCGCTGCGGCTGATCCGCGAGAACCTGCGTCCCGCGGTCGAGTCGCCCGAAGACGAGACCGCGCGCGGCAACATGCTCGTCGCCGCGAACCTGGCAATCCAGCCGACCTCGGCCAACGCGATCGGCATCGCCCACTCCATGTCGCATCCGTGCGGCGCGCACTACGACGTGCCCCACGGGGTGGCAAACGCGATCAACCTCCCGTGGGTGATCGAGTTCAACGCCGCCGGCGGCGAGCCGATCGCCAACCGCTATCGCGACCTCAACGAGCTGCTGGGGCTGGAGGTCGGCGGTCGCGGCGAGCAGGTGGGCCACGCGCTGGCCGAGCACGTGCGCGGCCTCGTCTCCGGACTCGGGCTGCCGACGCGGCTGAGCGAGGTGGGCGTGCCCGAGGACGGGATCCCGATCCTGGTCGAGGGCGCGATGGGCGACGGTTGCACGCTGGTGAACCCGCGCGAGCCCTCCGAGGAGGACTTCGCAGAGCTCTATCGCCGCGCGCTCTAGGGCGTCGCGCGCCGCCGTTCCGGGCGCTCAGGTCCCGGCTCGGCGACGAAGACCTGGAGGTCCTTCGGCGCGCCCTTGGCCCGGAAGCGGCGCCGCGGCTTGAGCGAGAAGCGCTCCGGCTCGAGGCGCTCGCCCGCCACTCCGGACACCAGGACCTCGCCTCCCGAAGCCGCCGCCATCACCCGCGCGGCGATGTTGACGTCGACACCCAGGTAATCGCCGCCCAGCTTGCGCGGCTGGCCGAAGTGGACGCCGGCGCGCAGCCGCGGACGGTGGCCCGCCACCTCCAGTTGCCCGACCGCGCTGGCGGCCGCGCACGCTGCCTCCACCGCCGGTCCCGTCTCGTCGAAGACCGCCATCAGGCCGTCGCCCAGGCGCTTGACCACGTGCCCCCCGCGCGCGCCGATCTCCGGCTCCGCCGCGCGGCCCATCTGGCGCAGGAGCTCGAGCACCGCCTCGTCGCCGGCGTCGAGCGCCCACGAGGAGAAGTCGACGAGGTCGGTGAACAGGATCGCCACCGCGCGATCCCCGCGGCCGCGGCCCTGCGCCTCGGCCAGCGACTGCCACACCTGGAGCGCGCCGAGGCCGAGCTCGCGCGAGAGGCTCGGCCGATCCGGCGCGGTCTCCGAGAGCCGCTTGGCGAGGACATGCGAGGGATCGGCACCCGCCGTCGAGAGCGGATCGCCGAGCTCGCTGTCACCGGGGAGCACGTCGCGCAGGAGGCGCGCCGCGGTCAGCAGCCGCGGCTGCGTGTCGGTCCGGCGCGCGCGCCGCCGCAGCTTGCCCTTCGACTCGTCGTCCTCGACAGTCGGTTCCTCCGGGTCGGTCGGCTCGGTCGGCTCGTGATCTTCGTCGCTCACGCCCGCAGACTAACCCCCGGCGGCGCTGTGGGACGGCCGTCGCGACAGCCGGGATAGCATTGACGGACCGGTCCGCGAGGGAGAGGAAGACGATGGCGATCGACACCGCGAGCGAGGTCCGCGACTACAGCAACTACGTCGGGGGCGAGTGGGTGGAGGCGAGCGGCGGAGAGACCTTCGACGTCGTCAACCCGGCGACCGAGGAGCGGATCGCCACCGTGCCGAAGATGGGCCGCGAGGACGCCCAGCGCGCGATCGGCGCCGCACGGGAGACGTTCGACTCGGGCGTGTGGTCGGACCTCGCGCCGGACGAGCGCTCGAAGATCCTGATGCAGGTGGTCGACAAGTTCACCGAGCACGAGGACGAGCTGGCGGCGCTGGAGACGGCCCAGGCGGGGATGACGATCCGCGCGACCTCGACGGTGGTGATCGGCTACTGCATCAACCACTGGGACTACTTCGCGCGCGCGGCCGACCGCCAGCTCCAGGAGGCGCTCGACCCCGTCTCGTTCCCCACGCACTCCTACAACTTCGTCCTGCGCGAGCCGGTGGGCGTCTGCGCCGGGATCATCCCGTGGAACTTTCCGCTCGTGATGGCGGTGTGGAAGCTGGCCCCTGCGCTGGCGATGGGCAACACCGTCGTGCTCAAGCCCGCGTCCAACACTCCGCTGACGGCGCTTCGCCTGGCCGAGCTACTCGACGAGACCGACCTGCCCAAGGGCGTCGTCAACGTGATCACCGGCGGCGGCGCGTCTGTCGGGGAGGAGCTGGCGTCGCACCCGGACGTCGACAAGGTCTCGTTCACCGGCTCGACGGTCGTCGGCCGGCGGATCATGCAGCTGGCCTCCTCGACGATCAAGAAGGTGACGCTGGAGCTGGGCGGCAAGTCGCCCAACATCGTCTACGAGGACGCCAACCTGGAGGCTGCGGTGGACGGCGTGCTGTGGGGGACCTTCTTCCACCAGGGCCAGGTGTGCGAGTCGGGCACGCGGCTGATCCTGCCCGAGGCCATCCACGACGAGTTCGTAGAGCGGCTGGTCGCGCGGGCGCGCACGATCAAGCTCGGCGACACGATGGATTACGACACCGACATGGGGCCGCTGGTCTCCGCCGAGCAGCTCGAGACGGTGACCAACTACGTGCGCATCGGCCGCGAGGAGGGCGCCACCTGCGTCCTCGGCGGCGAGCGGGCCGAGGGACCGGACGGGCGCGGGTACTACTTCCAGCCGACGATCTTCACCGACGTCGACAACGGGATGACGATCGCCCAGGAGGAGATCTTCGGGCCGGTGCTCTCGGTGATCAAGGTGCACAACGACGAGGAGGCGATCGCCGTCGCCAACGACACGATCTACGGCCTGGCCTCGGCCGTGTGGACGGAGGACTACGACCGCGCGCTGACCACCGCGCGGCGGCTGCGGGCGGGCACGGTGTGGATCAACGACCACCACCTGATCAACTGCGTCGCCCCGTTCGGCGGATACAAGCAGTCGGGCATCGGCCGGGAGCTCGGTCCCTACGGCCTCAACGAGTACACGGAGGTCAAGCACGTGCACGTCGACCTCACCCGTGACCCGGACGGCAAGATGTTCGGCGTGCTGCTCTCCGAGCCGCGCGACTGGCAGGAGGCGGCGGTCAAGGACGAGCCGATCGGCTGATCGCCCGGGCGCGCGGCGCCTGCGCGTGCGGCCTCGCAACGCGTCACAATGGGCGGATGCAGGGCAGGGGAAAGCGGCTGGCGGCGGCGGCCACCGGCTTGGCGGTCTCGTTGGCGGTGGCGCTCGGCCCCGGCGCGAGCGCGGGCGGCCAGGCGCTCGCCGGCGAGCAGGACTGCGTCGCTCCGCTGCCCGGCCAGCTCCCCAACCCCGATCCGGGCGGGCGGAAGCTGCGCTTCGGCATCTATCCCGGCGGCACGGCCGGCCAGGTCGGCCCGCCCGCGCCCGCCACTCCGGACGACCCCGAGAAGACGCTCGCGGCGCTGAAGGACCTGCGCGGCGGCCAGCGGCCGTTCGTCACCCACCTCTACCTCAACTACCGCAACCCCGAGCAGGCCAAGCAGGTGCTCGACGACCTGGAGATCGAGGGTCGCCGCTACGCGCGCGCGGGGTTCAAGCTCGAGTACGTGATCACCTACCGGCCCGAGCGGGAGGGCGGGGACGTGCCGGGGTTCCTGGCCTACGTGCGCAAGGTGGTGCGGCGACTGGCGCCGGTCGGGCGCTTCAAGGAGCTCCAGGTCACCAACGAGGCCAACCAGACCGCCACGCCGGACTCGTCGGACGGCGCCTTCGCGGGCGCGCGCGACGCGCTCGTCCAGGGCCTGCCGGCCGCCAAGCACGAGCTGCGCCGGCTGGGGCGTGGCGACGTCGAGGTCGGCTTCAACTGGTTCTACCGCACCGATCCGGCCAACGAGACGGAGTTCTGGGACTACATCGACAACCAGGGCGGCGAGCGCTTCCAGCGCGCGCTGGACTGGGTCGGCCTCGACGCCTACCCCGGCACCTTCTTCCCGCCCACCACCAGCGACTACCGCTCCTCGATGGTGACCGCCTTCATCGTGCTGCGCCGCTGCTACATGCCGATGGGCGACATCTCGGGCGACGTCCCGATCCACGTCACCGAGAACGGCTATCCCACCGATCTCGCCGCGCGCACGGAGGCCAACCAGGCCACGGCCCTGGAGCAGATGGTCCAGGCCACGCACGACTACCGCGCGAAGTACAACATCAGCGACTACCGCTGGTTCGACCTGCGCGACGCGGACTCCGAGAGCCCGTCCTTCGGCCAGCACTACGGCCTGCTGCACGACGACTACACGCCCAAGCCGGCCTTCGCCGTCTATCGCGACCTGATCGACGAGCTCTCGCGCTAGGCGCGGCGGCGGCCCCCGGCACACCGCGGTCAGTCGATCAGGCCCTCGGCGCGCGCGGCCGCGACGGTCTCGCGCAGCGTCTGCTTGGCGGTGTGCTGCGGGCGCCAGGCGAGCTTGGCCTTCGCCTTGCGCGTGTCCATCAGGACGGGCGTGCGGAAGGCCTGGAGCCACTTCGCCTCCGGCGGCAGGAACGGCAGCCGCGTCGTCACCTCGGCACCCACGTCGACTGCCAGCTCGGGGATCGGGACCGCGTACCAGCCCAGCGCGTCGGCGAGGTCCGAGGCGGTGAGGCTGCCGTTGCCGGCGAGGTTGTAGACGCCGGGCTCACCGCGCCCCTGGATCGCCGCGCGCATCGCCGTGGCGACGTCGGCGGCGTGCACGAGCTGGAAGGGCACGCCCGGATCGGGCAGCACGGGCCGCAGGACCGGCATCACGTCCAGCAGGGAGCGCACCGCGGTCGGGATGCGCTTGCCCAGCGACACGTAGGGCAGGTTCTCGATCAGCAGCAGCGACTCGGGACCCGCCACGATGCAGGGCCGGAAGACGTAGGCCTCGGTGGAGGAGCCCGCCACGAGCCCGTCGAGCACGCCCTCGAGCTCGGCCTTCTGGGCCGAGTAGTAGAAGGAGTCCGTGCCCCGCGGCGCGACGTCCTCGGTGAGGGGCGTCGGGTTGTCCTCGTGAAATCCGTAGGCCGCGACCGAGGAGGCGTAGACGAGACGCTTCACCGTGGGGGCGGCCAGCGCCGCCTCGAACACGTTGCGCGAGCCCTCGAGGTTCACCTCCCGCGTCTCGTCGGCGCTCCCGATGATGATGAACGCGAGGTGGACGACGACGTCGGCGTCGGCCACGAGGGCGTCGACGGAGTCACGGTCGAGCACGTCGCCACGGCGGTACTCGGTCTTGCGCCAGCCGCGCGCGGCCGGATCGAAGGCGCGGCGCGCCATGCCGATCACGCGCTTGACGCTCCGCGCCCGCTCGAGCGCCTCCACGAGCGGCTTGCCGATGTCGCCCGTCGGGCCCGTCACGGCGACGGTGAGCCCGGTCGAGGCTCCCGCCCGCCTGCGCTTGGGCTGGGTCACGCCGCGAGTTCTACCGCAGTGGGTCCTGCCGCCCGGCGGCGGTAGCGTATGGAGCGACGATGGTCGAGGTGGTGCTCACCGACGCGGCCGCCGAGCTGCTGGCCCGGATCGGCGAGCAGCGCTCCGGGCCGTTGACGATGGTGATCGGCAACGGCTGCTGCGATTCCACCGCCCCGTTCGTCTTCGAGCACCATTTCGCCGGGCCCAACGAGGCGTGCGTCGCCGAGCTCCCGGGCGGCATCGAGGTGCGGCTTGACCGTCCGCTGCTCGCGCTGTTCGAGGGCCGCGAGGTGGTCGTCGACGCCGGCGCAGACCACGCCGCGGACTCGTTCTCGTGCGAGTCCGAGCTGGGCATGCGCTTCACGCTGGCCCGCCTCCCTTCCGCTCAGTCCTCGTAGCCGGGCTCCCCGGGGAGCACGATGCGCGCCGTCTCCCCGGTCACCAGCACGCGCGGCTGCACGGGCACCACGTCACGTCCCCGGGCATGGTCGACCAGCTCGTCCACGGACGAGAACCCGTTGAGCTGCTCGAGATGCTTGATCGTCGGGAACACGAGCAGGATCTCGCCCGCGGCGTGGGCGTCCAGTGCGGCGCGCGGGGCGAACCACCTCGCGTCCACCGTCTCGGCCCCGTCGGGCCGCGGCTCGGCGCCGTCGGGGACCGCCGCGAGGAAGAAGTGGGTGTCGTAGCGAGTCTTCACCTCGGCCGGCGTGATCCAGCGCGAGAACTTGACGAGCCCCGTGGCGTCCTCCATCCACACGCCCGCCTCCTCCGCGAGCTCGCGAACCGCCGCGGCGCGATGGGCGCCGTCGCCCTGGCCCTCCTCCACGTCGACGGCGCCGCCGGGGAACACCCATGCCCCGCCCATGAAGCGGGCCTGCGGGTTGCGCTTGACGAGCAGGACCTCGACGTGCGCGGCGCCCCCGCGGAGCAGGATCACCGACGCCGCCTGGCGCGGCGTGGTGGGCGCGCCGGGGTTGCGGTCCTCCCCCGATCGCCGCAGCGCGTCACGATCGAACTTCACCGGCCGAGCCTATCCCCGCGGCGGACGGCGCGGGCGGGTGCGTCGCTAGGCTACGGCGCGTGACCGAGGCCACGGCCGTGAAGCAGTGGATCTGCACTTCGTGCGGGTTCATCTACGACCCCTCGGAAGGCGATCCCGACGGCGGGATCGCCCCGGGAACCCCGTTCGAGGACATCCCCGACGACTGGTTCTGTCCCGTTTGCGGCGCGCGCAAGCGCGACTTCGAGCCCTACGAGGACTGAGCGCTGGCCGGCGGCGGGCGGCGACGCGGCGGCATGGCGGGGGCGCGGCGGCTGCTGGGCCGCCTGGGTGCGCGGCTCGCGTACGGTCGCCCGGTGCGCGTCGGCGACCGCGCCGTGATTCCCGTGGCGCGCGTGCGCCTCGTCGGCGGCTTCGGCTTCGGGACGCAGGAAGGGCCCGACGGCGAGGAGGGAGGCGGCGGGGGCGGGATCCTGCTCTCGCGGCCCGTGGGGTTCATCGACGCCGGCCCCGAGGGCGCTCGCTTCGAGCCGATCGACGATCGTGCCCGCCGCGCTCGGCTGCTGCTGGCCGGAGCGGGGGCCGGAGCGCTGGCGGCAACGGCAGTTGCCGGGACGACGGCTGGAGCGCTGGTGGCGCGCCGGCTGGTCCGAACGGCGGCCGGGTCGCGCCGGCTGGTCAGGCGGCGGCGGAGAGTGCGCCCGTTGCCGTGGCCTCGCTGATCGCCGCGCCCGTGATCTCCACCAGGCGCCGCAGCTCTGACTCCGCGATCGACAGCGGTGGCATCAGCACCAGCACGTCCCCCAGCGGCCGGATGATCGCTCCGCGCCGGCGGGCCGCGAGCGTCACGCGGTGGCCCATCCGCGCGTCCAGCGGGAAGCCCGACAGCTCGATGCCGGTCATGAAGCCGCAACGGCGGACCTCGGCGACGGCGGGCAGCGGCGCCACGTAGCGCTCGAGCCAGCGACCGATCAGGTCGAGCTTGACCTGGAGGCGGTCGAGCGTGCGCTCGCGCGCGAAGACGTCAAGCGACGCCACGGCGGCCGCGCAGGCCAGCGGGTTGCCCGTGTAGGTGTGGCCGTGGAAGAAGGTCTTGAACTCCTCGAACTCGCCGAGGAACCCGTCGTAGACCCGCTCCGTGGTGAGCGTGGCGGCGAGCGGGAGGTAGCCGCCGGTGAGGCCCTTGGAGAGGCACAGGAAGTCGGGTGTGACGCCCTCGTGCTCGCAGGCGAACATGCGGCCGGTGCGCCCGAACCCCGTCGCCACCTCGTCGCAGATCAGGAAGACGCCGTGGCGGTCGCACAGCTCGCGCACCGCGCGCAGGTAACCCTCGGGGTGCACGATCATCCCCGCCGCCCCCTGCACCAGCGGCTCCATGATCACGGCCGCGACCCGGTCGCCGTGGGACTCCAGCAGCGCGGCCATCTGCTCCACGTCGCCGGGCTCGACCTGCCAGGCGTCGAAGAGCAGCGGGCGATAGAGCGAGTGGAAGAGGTCGATGCCGCCCACGGAGACCGACCCGAGCGTGTCGCCGTGGTAGCCGTTGCGCAGGCAGATGAACCCGCTGCGCGCCTCGCCGCGGTGCTGCCACCACTGGAAGGCCATCTTCAGCGCTACCTCGGCGGCCGTGGAGCCGTTGTCGGAGTAGAAGACCCGGCTCAGACCGGTCGGGGCGATCTCGACGAGGCGGCGAGCCAGCTCGATCGCCGGGCGGTGGGTGAGCCCGAGCATGGTCGAGTGCGCCATCTGCTCCAGCTGCAGGCGTACCGCAGCGTCGATCAGGTGGTGGCCGTGCCCGTGGACGTTGCACCACAGCGACGAGACACCGTCGATGTACGCGGTTCCGTCCGTGTCATACAGCGTGGTGCCCTGCGCTCGCTCGATGACGAGAGGCGGTTCTGACTCCCATCCGCGCTGCTGCGTGAACGGGTGCCACAGGAACCGGCGGTCGAGCGCAGCGAGCTCGGCGGTTGTCACGGGCGTGACCGTAGAGGCCCCCGCGGTCGGAAAGCTGGGGGCGCCAAATTCGATTTCCGTAGCGAGGTTTGATAAGGTTTCGGAGTCGTTACCTAGCTCCGGGCGTTCGCTTTCCATCTCCCCGGTGCGCATACTGTTTACGGGTTCACCAGGCCCTCGGGTTTCCTCGGACGGGGATCCCACCTCACTCGAACAAGGACGTCGCCAATGTTGCTCAGGATCGGACCGACCCTCGCCATCGTCGCCAGCGCGCTGCTCTTCGCGGCACCTGCCGCCTTCGGCGCCACCTCCTCGACGCTGGGCTACGGCGGTCCGGGCGCAGGCATCCAGACCCAGATCGATCCTGCGGTCGCCGTTGCCGGGGTCACCGACACGGGCACGCCCGCCGGGACGGCCGGCGTACAGGGCGTCAACGCGTCGCGCACGACCGCCGCGGCCGGTGGAGCGGGCGACTCCTCGCTTCCGTTCACCGGACTCGACCTGATGCTGCTGGCGGCCGGTGGCCTGATGCTGGTCGGCGTGGGCCTGGGCCTGCGCCACACGGTCCGGCAGCCCGCGCGCGAGATCTCCAGCTAGACGCGTCGGCCGCTCACGCGGCCAGCTCGGCGACCATCTCGCGGGTCCCGCCCGCGGCGGGTGCATGGGTCAGCCGCTGGGCGATCGTCGCCACCAGCCGGTCCACCGCCACGTTGTCGGAGAGGGTCGTGGCAGTGAAGCGGTGGATCCCGACTGCCTGGGCCTCCTCGGCCAGCATCTCCGCCAGCCGGCGGCCGAGCCCGCGGCGCTGAAAGCGGTCGCCGACGACGATCGCGAACTCGGCGGTTCCCGGGTCCTCGATCAGGCGCACGAAGCGCCCGACGGCCACGATCTCGTCGGGTCGCCGCGGGGCCGTGACGACCAGGGCGACGTGGTCGTGGCCATCGACCTCCGTGAGGTAGCGCAGCTCGCTGGAGGAGAAGCGCGGCTTGGCCGTGAGGAAGCGCCGCCGGACGGTCTCCGGCGACAGGCGGCTCAGCGCCGCGGACAGCAGCGGCTTGTCGTCCGGCCGGATGGCGCGGACCTGGAAGCGGGTCCCGTTGTCGGCGAGGATCTGCACCTACCAAAGGTAAGTGCGACTCGACCCACCGTCTGTGCGCGCGCTCACAGCGCGTTGGCACGACCTCAGCGCTGGTCGACCGGCACGAAGTCGCGCTCGCGCGCCCCCGTGTAGATCTGGCGCGGACGCGCGATCTTCTGCTCGGAGTCCTGGACGAGCTCCAGCCACTGGGCGATCCAGCCGCTCGTGCGCGGGATCGCGAACATCACCGGGAACATCGCCACCGGCATGCCCAGGGCCTCGTAGATCAGCCCGGAGTAGAAGTCCACGTTGGGGTAGAGCTTGCGCTCGACGAAGTAATCGTCGTCGAGCGCGATCCGCTCGAGCTCGAGCGCGATGTCGAGCAGCGGGTTGGTTCCGGTCACCTCGAAGACGTCGTCGGCCGCGGTCTTGATGATCTTGGCGCGGGGGTCGTAGTTCTTGTAGACACGGTGGCCGAAGCCCATCAGGCGCTCCTCGCCGTCCTTCACGCCCGCGATGAAGTCCGGGATGTTCTCCGTCGTCTCGATCCGCCGCAGCATCTTCAGGACCGCCTCGTTGGCGCCCCCGTGCAGCGGCCCGTAGAGCGCGGCCACGCCGGCGGCGACCGCCGAGTAGGGGTCCACCTGCGAGGAGCCCACGCTGCGCACCGCGCTGGTCGAGCAGTTCTGCTCGTGGTCGGCGTGCAGGATGAACAGGATGTCGAGCGCGCGCTCGAGCCGGGGGTCCGGCTCGTACTTGAGCTCGGTCATCTTGTAGAGCATGTTGAGGAAGTTGCCCGCGTAATTGAGCTCGTTGTCCGGGTAGACGTAGGGCTGGCCGGCGGAGTGGCGGAAGGCGAACGCGGCCAGCGTCGGCATCTTGGCGATCAGCCGGATCGTCTGCAGGTAGCGGTTCTCGGGGTCCTGGATCTCGTTGGCGTCGGGGTAGAAGGTCGACAGCGCGCCGACCGAGCCGAGCAGCATTCCCATCGGGTGGGCGTCGTGGCGGAAGCCCTGCATGAACGCCTTGACGTTCTCGTGCACGAACGTGTGGATCGTGATCTGGTGCACCCACTCGTCGAGCTGTGACTTGTCGGGCAGCTCGCCGTGGACCAGCAGGTAGGCGACCTCCAGGTAGGTCGAGCGCTCGGCCAGCTGGTCGATCGGGTAGCCGCGGTACTCGAGGATCCCCTTCGCCCCGTCGATGAAGGTGATCGCGCTGCGGCACGAGGCGGTGTTGGTGTAGGCGGGGTCGTAGGTCATCAGCCCGAAGTCGTCCTCGGAGACCTTCATCTGGCGGAAGTCCATCGCCTTGACGGTTCCGTCGGTGATCTCGACCTCGTAGGACTCGCCCGTCCGGTTGTCGGTGACGCTCAGCGTCTCGCCGCGCTTGGCCACCTCGCCGTCGTGGCCCGCCTGGTCCTGCGTCTCGGTCTCGGGGGTCATGTCGCTCCTCTTCGCTCGCCTCGTTGCTTTGTACCCGATTCTGACGTCGCGACCGCGCCGGCCGGGCCACCGGACGTGCGCGTGCGCTACTTCCGCTTCCAGCTTCCGCCAAAGAGGCGACCCACGCGCCCGGCGCGGACGTTGGCCTGGTACTCCGGGGCGCCCGGTTCGTGGGCCGGGAGCTCCGCGGCCTCCGCGGCGGTGATCGAGAGCAGGACCGCGGTCTCGGTGATGCGCGCGACCTCGGGGGCGTCGACGAAGCGCTCGCCGTCGTCGGTGTGCAGCACGATCCCGTCGAAGATGTGCTCGCGCTCGTTCTCCAGCACCCTGTTGACGGTGCCCAGCCGTTCGCCGCCCGACGCCAGGACCGGCGTGCCGCTGTCCAGCAGCTTGTAGGAGATGGCGGGGCTGTCGGGGCTCACGGAGCAGACCGTAGCGAGCCGCGCGCGCGAGGCGCCGGCGCTCAGGACGGCGCGCGCGTGCGCGAGGACGGCGGCGACGTGCCATAGCGGCTCGCCGTCGCCTCCACCTGGCCCTGGTAGTGACTGCCGAGCTGCTCGTGCCCGTAGGGGCGCAGTGCCGGCGCGTCGAGCGTCATGAACGACAGTTGCGCGATCGCCAACCCGGCGTAGAGCCGGATCGGGATGCGCGTGAGGTTGGCCAGCTCCAGCGTCAGCGTGCCCTTCCATCCCGGGTCGCAGAAGCCCGCGGTCGCGTGCACGATCAGGCCGAGGCGCCCGAGGCTCGATTTGCCCTCGATGCGCGCGACGACGTCGTCGGGCAGCTCCACCCATTCCTGCGTGCGCCCGAGACAGAACTCGCCGGGGTGGATCACGAACGGCTCGTCGGGCGCGACCCTGACCTCCTCGGTGAGGTTGGTCGGCGGGTCGCGCAGGTCGATCGCCGAGGCGCGATGGTTGTGGAAGACGCGGAAGGAGTCGCCCAGGCGCAGGTCCACGCTGGCGGGCTGGACCATCGCCTCGTCCCACGGGTCGATCCGGATCCGCCCCTCGCGGACCAGGCGCATGATCGTCCCGTCGGAGAGGACGGAGGAGGGCGCCGGCTCGGTCATGGCACGAAGTCTGCCACCCGGGCCGGTCGCGGGCGAGCGCCCGCGCCGCCTCAGCGCTCGAGCGTGCGCGAGCGGGCGACGGTCGTGCGGATCCGCGGCGGCGCGGCCGGGCGCGGCTCGCCGTGTGGACCGCGCCGAGGGCCGCCGCGGCGCGGGGACGGCCGGCGCGGGTGCGGCGGATGCTTGACCCCGCCGTCGCCGTCGGAGGGCTGTGACTCCGGCTCGGCGCGCACCGCCCACCACACGATGCCCAGCAGCGCCAGGATCGGCAGCTTCAGGAACACCATCAGGTACAGGAATGTCCAGCCCACTCGGCGCGATGGTACCCCTCGCCGCGCGCGCTGTCACCTGGGTCCCTCACTCGGGCAGGGTGCGCCGGCTTGTGGTGTCGCGCGAGGGGGCTATCGTCTCCGGGGAGGGGAGACGAGATGCGCGGAGCCGGCGCCTTCACGCCCGACAGCACGATCTGGAAAGTGCACCGCAACGCGGCGCTGCTCCTTGGCGGGGGACGCGCGCTGCTGATGCAGGCGGCGCACCCGCTCGCGCTCGCGGGCGTGCTCGAGCACTCGGACTTCAAGGACACCGGGCCGTGGGACCGGCTCGAGCGCACCCTGCAGGCGACCTCGGCCGCGGTGTTCGGCCGCCCGCAGGACGCCGCGCGCGTGGGCAAGCGGGTGCGCACGATGCACGCGCGCGTGCGCGGGCGCACGGCGACCGACATGGGTCCGTTCCCGGCCGGGACGCCCTACGACGCGCGCGACCCCGAGCTGCTGATGTGGGTCCACGCGACGCTCGTGGACACCTCGCTGCTGATGTACCGCACCTACGTGGGGGGGCTGGACGCCGACGAGCAGGAGTCCTACTACCAGGACATGAAGCACGTCGCGAAGGTGTTCGGCCTGCCGCTGCGGCGCCAGCCCGACACCGTCGCCGACTTCTACGACTACAAGCGCGACATGCTGCGCTCGGACGCGATCTGCATCACCGACGAGGCGCGCGAGCTGGCGCCCGTCGTCCTGCGCCCGCCGATGCCACTGTTCGCACGGCCGGCTTGGGAGGTCGTCAACGTGGCGACGGCGGGCTTCCTGCCGCGCAAGCTGCGCCGCGGCTACGGCTTCCTCTGGACGCCTGCCCACAAGGCGTTCCTGGCCTCGTCGGCCACCGCCGTGCGGCGGGGGCTGATGCCGCTGCTCCCCGACGTGGCGCGAACCGACCCGTGGGTGCGCAAGGTGGAGAAGCGGCTTGCCGCCTGATCGGCCCGCCGAGGCGGCGCCCCGAGCGGGAGCGGCGGGGCTGTATGACCCGTCGACCGTCACGTGGCGCGTCAACCGCGAGATGGTGCTGCTGGCCGCCGGCGGGCGCGCGCTGCTGCTCCAGGTCGCCCATCCCCTGGTCGCGGCCGGGGTGGCACAGCACAGCAACTACCGCCAGGACCCCTGGGGCCGCCTGTACCGGACGCTCGACCTGACGACCCGGATCGTGTTCGGCGACGCCCAGACCGCGGCCGAGGCCTCGCGGCGCCTGCAGGCCAGCCACCGGCGGGTGCAGGGTCGCAGCGACGACGGCGTGCCCTACGACGCGCGCGACCCCGACCTGCTCGTGTGGGTGTGGGCGACGCTGGTCGAGTCCTCGCTGCTGGTCTACGGCCGCTACGTGCGGCCGCTGCCGCCGGCCGACGTCGAGCGCTACTACCAGGAGCAGAAGCGCTTCGCCTACGCGTGCGGGGTGCCGGAGGGGCACTGCCCGCAGACCCATGCCGACTTCGCCGGCTACTTCGCGCGGATGGTCGAGGAGGAGCTGCTGGTCACCGAGGCTGCTCGCGACGTCGCCCACGCGACACTGCACCCCGAGGTCCCGCTCGCCCTGCGACCGGCGGCGTGGGCGCCGTTCGAGCTGCTCAACCTGGTCACCGTCGGCCTGCTGCCCGCGCGCGTGCGCGAGCGCTACGGGCTCGCGTGGGGCCCGCGGCGCGAGCGGCTGCTCGGCGCCTCGACGCTGGCGATCCGTCGCATGCTGCCGCTGCTGCCCTCGCTGCTGCGCGAATTCCCGCCGGCGCGCTCCGCCAGCCGCCGTGCGCGGCTGGCCGCGTGAGGACGCCGAACCGGTGAGCCGGCGGAGGCTCGCGGGGTCAGCGCTCCAGCCCGTGCGGTAGCCGCTTGCCACCCGATCACCCGAGGGGTAGCGTCGGCCGCCACGGATTGGGAGGAGTGAGGGGATGCCTGTCGGATCCACGCGGCACGCCGCTGCCCGTGCGCTGAGCCTCGCCGCGCTCGCCGTGGCGGCCGCCGTCCTCGCCGTCGTGCTGCTCGGCGCGAGCGGGAAGGACTACCGCGTCCACGTCATCCTCGAGAACGCGTCCCAGCTCGTGCGCGGCAACGAGGCCAAGGTCGGCGGCCACGAGGTCGGAACGATCGACGAGATCGAGCTCGACGAGCGCAACCGGGCGCGGGTGACGGTGACGATCGACGACGACGACCTGGCGCCGCTGCACGACGGGACGACGGCGACCGTGCGCGCGACGTCGCTGTCGGGAGTCGCCAACCGCTACCTCGCGCTGGCCCCCGGCCCGAACAGCAGCCCCCGGATCCCCGATGGAGGGACGATCAACGCGCAGGACACGCACTCCGCGGTGGACCTCGACGCGATCCTCAACACGCTGGACCTCGAGACGCGCAATGCGCTGGGCCGGGCCGTGCGGGCCTCGGCGATCCAGTACAGCGGCGCCGAGGAGGAGGCCAACGCCGGCCTGCACGCGCTCAATCCGGCGCTGGCGCAGACGGCGCAGACCAGCCGTGAGCTGGTGCGCGACACCGACGCCTTCGAGCGCTTCATCGTGGAGTCGGCGGCCGTCGTCTCCGCGGTCGGCTCGCGCGACCGCGACCTCTCGCAGGGCATCGTGCGCGCAGCGGCGGTGACAGACGCCGTGGCGCGCGAGCGCGCGTCGCTCAACACGATCCTCGCGGGGGCCCCGGCCACCTTGCGCCGCGCCAACAGCACGCTGGTCAACGCGCGCGCCGCGCTGCGCGACCTGCGGCCCGCCCTGCGCGAGGCGCGCCCCGTCGCCCCGCGCCTGGCGCGCGTGATGCGCGTGCTCGAGCCCGTCGCCCGGCGCGGCCGGCCGGTCGTCGCGGACGTGAGGCGCCTGGTGCCCGAGCTCACGGCGGCGCTGCGCGGCCTGCCGGCGCTCGAGCGCTCGGCCGTGCCGGCGGTCGACTCGGCCCGCAGCGCGCTCGCGGAGGCCGCCCCGGTCGTGGCGGCCGCACGGCCCTATCTCCCCGACGTCGTCGCCGGGCTGCTCAACGGCTTCGGCGGGACGACCGCCGGCTACTACGACGCCAACGGCCACTACACGCGGATCTCCTTCCAGGGCGGGCCCTACTCGCTCGCGCAGAACGCCTCGCTGATCCCGATCCCGCCCGCGAGCGCGACGCTCCAGGGTTACCGGCGCGGCATCTTCGCGCGCTGCCCTGGTGCGGCGACGCAGCCGGCCCCGGACCGGTCGAACCCGTTCCTCACGCCGGAGGCGCCGTGCCGGCCCGAGGACTCCCCGTGAGGCGGCTGGCGGCACTCGCCACGGTTGCCGCCGCTGCGCTGGTCGCGCTGATCGGGACTGCGGCGAGCAACGAGGGGGGTGGCTACCGCGTCGACGCGATCTTCGACAACGCCGCGCAGCTGATTCCCGGGCAGGACGTGAAGATCGCCGGCGCGCGCGTGGGGAAGGTGGTCGCGGTCACGCTCACGGATCAGCGCAAGGCGCGGATCCAGATGGAGGTCGACCGCCGCTTCGCCCCGTTTCGCTCGGACGCCGACTGCACGATCCAGCCGCAGTCCCTGATCGGCGAGAAGTTCATCCAGTGCGCGCCGGGAACGCCGCGCGGCCGGCCGCTCGCGCGAAACGGCGAGGACGCGCCGACCGTCCCGCTGTCGGGCACCCACTCACCCGTCGACCTCGACCTGGTCTTCGGCACCTTCCGCCTGCCCTACCGCCAGCGCCTGGCGCTGCTGGTCAACGAGCTCGGCGCGGGCCTGGCGGGGCGGTCGGAGGACCTCAACGAGGCGATCCGCCGCGCCAACCCGGCGCTGGCCGAGGCCAATCGCGTGCTCGCGATCCTCGACCGCGACCGTGCCCGGCTGGGCACCCTCGTCGCCGAGTCCGACGAGATAATCGGAGAGCTCGCCGGCCGGCGCGGGCGCGTCGCCGACTTCATCGACCGGGCCGCCGCGGTCACCGGGGAGACCGCTGCGCGCCGCACGGAGCTCGCCCGGACCGTCCATCGCCTCCCGCCGCTGCTCGCCGAGGCGCGCCCGACCCTGCGCCGCCTGCGCGAGCTCTCCGACGCCGGCGCGCCGCTGCTGGCGTCCCTGCGCCGCGCCGCGCCGCAGGTGCAGCGGCTGGTGCGCGACCTGGGTCCCCTGGCGACGGCGGCCCGGCCCGCGCTCGACCGGCTCGGCGAGGCGGCGGTGACCGGCCGGCGGGCCGTGCGCGTGGCTCGTCCCGTGGTCGCGCGGCTGCGCACGTTCGCTGCCGCCGCGCGGCCCACGGGAGCGCTGGTGGCCGAGCTCTTCGCCTCGATGCGACAGCGCGGGGTGGTCGAGGGACTCCAGAGCTTTGTCTACTACGCCGCGGCCGCGACGTCGCGCTTCGACGAGGTCTCCCACCTGATTCCGGCCCACGTGATCTCGTCGGAGTGCCAGCAGTACGCCACCACTCCGGTCCCGGGGTGCTCTGCGCACTTCGGCGGCGTGCCGGTGGCGCGGGCGAGCTCGCAACCGCCGCGCGCTGCCGCGACCGCGCCCGCGGCCGCCACCGCGGCGCGCCGTGCCGCGCGGCCGCCGGGCGCGGACCCGGCGGGGCGGGCGATGAGGGACCTCCTGGGATACCTGCTGTCATGAGGTCCGGGCGCGCGCAGGGCGACCTGTTCTCCAACCCGACGCTGATCGGGGCGGTCACTGTCGTCGTGGCGCTGGTGGGCGTCCTGCTGGCCTACAACGCCAACAACGGCCTGCCGTTCGTCCCCACCTACAACGTCGACGCGGTGGTGCCGGACGCCGCCGAGCTGACCGAGGGCAACGAGGTGCGCATCGGCGGCAAGCGCGTGGGGGTTATCACCTCGATCGACGCCCGGGTGCGGGCGGGCACGCCCTCGGCGAACCTCGAGCTGAAGCTCGACAAGGTGATCGAGCCGCTCCCGCGCGACACGGAGATGACCGTTCGCCCGCGCTCCACGCTCGGCCTGAAGTACCTCGAGCTGCGACCGGGGCGGTCGCGCGCCACGATCCCGGGCGGTGGGACGCTCCCCGTGGGCCAGGCCCAGCCGATAGTGGAGCTCGACGAGGTGGTCAACGCCTTCGACGACGAGACCCGCGCCGGCCTCCAGGGCGTCCTGCGCGAGCTGGGCGGCGGCCTGTCGGGGCGCGGCGCCGACGTCAACCGCTCGATCGAGGCGCTGCGCCCGCTGATGATCGTGCTGGCGCCGGTGGCCGCGAACCTGTCCGCGCGCGACACCGACCTCGCGGGGTTGATAGCCGGGCTCTCGGCGACCACGGGCGCCGTCGCCCCGGTCGCGGCCCGGTTGGGCTCCCTGTTCGACGGCGCCGCCGTGACGCTCGCCGCCGTGGCGGCGGCGGAGGGCTCGCTGTCCGAGATCCTCCGCGAGGCCCCGCCCACCGAGGCGGTGGCCACGCGGGCCGCGCGGCGCGTGCGGCCCGTCCTCACCGACGCCGCGGTGCTGGCCCGCGCGCTGCGGCCCGGCGTCGCGCTGCTGCCGCGCGCGGCGCGGCGGCTGGCCGAGGCCGTGGAGACCGGCACGCCGGTGCTGCGCCGGGCGACGGCCCTGGCCGACCGCCTCGGCGAGACCCTCGCCGCGGTCGAGAGCCTGGCGTCGAACCCCGCGGCCGAGGGGTCGGTGCGCAAGCTCACGGAGGTGGTCGCCTCGCTCGAGCCGACGCTGCGCTTCGTCAACCCGTTCCAGGTGCGCTGCAATTACCTCGGGCTGTGGACTCGCAACGCGACGGAGGCGATCAGCGAGGGGGATGCCAACGGGACGTGGTTTCGCTTCATCCCGATCGTCCAGCTAGACGAGAACCTCCAGGCGCGCGAGCCCGCGCCGGGGCTGCACGCCAACGTCTATCCACACGCCGGGACCGATGACGAGTGCGAGGCCGGGCGCGAGCCCTACCTCCCGGGCCGGCGGATCGGCAACGTGCCGGGCAACCAGGGAGGCGCCACCGAGATCACCGCGCCTCCGCCGGGGACGCCGCAGCCATGAGGCGCCGCGCGGGCATCAGCCGCTTCGCCGCCGGCGTGCTGGTGATCGTCGCCGCGAGCGCGCTCACCTACCTCGGCTTCGCCAAGCGCCTCCCGTGGGCCAACGACTACGAGGTCCGCGCCGTGTTCTCCTCGGCCAACGAGCTGCATCCCAACTCGCCCGTGCGGATCGCCGGCGTGGAGGTGGGGCGCGTGAAGCGCCTGGAGCGCGGCCCGGGCGCGACGGCCCTGGTGACGATGGCGATCCGCGATCGCGGCCGGCCGGTGCGCACGGACGCAACAGCGAAGATCCGCCCGCGCATCTTCCTCGAGGGCAACTTCTTCGTCGACCTGCGCCCCGGCACGCCGGGGGCTCGCGAGCTCGAGGACAGGGGCGTCATCCCGCTGGGCCAGACGGCCACGCCGGTGCAGCTCGACGAGGTCCTCTCGACGCTCAACATGACCACGCGCGACCAGCTCCAGGGCCTGGTTGCCGAGTACGCGAAGGCGCTGACCGGTGGCGGCGCGCGGGCGCTGCACGACGGCTATGCCTCCTGGGAGGGCGCGTTCAAGGGGACGGCGGCGGTCGCCGAGGCGGCACGCGGGCGCGAGGAGCACGACCTCAGCGGCTTCATCGCGGCCCAGGCTGCGGTCTCCGAGGAGCTGGCGCGGCACGACACGGAGCTTGCCCAGCTGCTTGGCCGCTTCAACGTGACGGTCGGCGCGCTCGCCGACCGCCAGTCCCAGGTGGCCGCGACGCTGCGCGGGCTGGCCGGCTTGATCCGGGTGGCCCCGGGCGCCCTCGCGGCGCTCAATCGCGCGATGCCGCCGCTGCGCGCCTTCACCGCCGACGTCCGCCCCGCCCTGCGGGCCGCCCCGCGCACGCTGGACCTCGCGCTGCCGCTCCTGCGCGAGCTCGACGGGCTGCTGGGGCCCGCCGAGCTGCCCGGCCTCGTCACCGACCTGCGCCCTGGCGTGCGCCTGCTGACTCGCATGGAGCCGCGGCTGATCGCGCTGTTCGACCTCGTCAAGCCGGTCACCGACTGCGTGCGCGACAACGCCCTGCCCGCGCTCACGACCCCGTTGCAGGACGGCGACCTCTCGACCGGCCAGCCCGCGTGGCAGGAGCTGCTGCATGGGATGACCGGTCTGGCCAGCGCCTCGCAGAACTTCGACGGCAACGGCTTCGCGGTGCGATACCACGGCGGCTACGGCGACCAGCTCGTCTCGACGGGCCCGGTGCCCGGGTTCGGGCAGCTCACCGGCCTCTCGTCCGAGCCGCCGATCGGCTCGCGCCCTGCGTGG
>Ga0208612_1000007_pt1 | contig 222034 bp, 231 predicted proteins | sample AntDryMetagUQ889_FD_188089 | JGI IMG/M metagenome (GOLD analysis project Ga0208612, IMG submission 188089) | Polar desert microbial communities from Antarctic Dry Valleys - UQ889 (SPAdes) | ecosystem: Environmental > Terrestrial > Soil > Desert | place: Antarctic Dry Valleys | collected... | reverse complement strand
GGCCGAGTCCGTGCGTGCGGAGCACGAGACGCTCGCCGGCGAGTTGCAGCAGCGCGTCGAGGCCGCCGAGCAGACCGCCGCCGAGGCCGAGGACCGCGCGGAAACGACCGACGTGCATCTCGCGGAGGCCCAGATCGAGCGCGCGCGTGCCGAGGAGGACGCGGCAGGCGCACAGCGCCGGGCCGGGGAGGAAGCTGCCCGTCTGCAGGCCGAGCTGGATCGCGCTCATCGCGAGCTCGAGCGCGCCCGCCGCGAGCTCGATGTCGCGGGCGGCTCCTCCGCGCCCACGTCATCGCGCCAAGAGAGCGCCGATGGGGAGCCCGAGGAGCGGACGCCGGCGGGGGCTCCCGCCGCAGGAGGGTTTGCGCCCGGCGACCCCGGTGAGATCGCGCCCGATCCGGCGCTCGAGGAGCTTGAGCGCGAGGAGCAGCGCGCGACGGCCACCGTCGAGCAGCTCGCGCGGAGCCTGTGGTCGCCGGGCGGCAACGCGGGCGACGACCTGGAGCGCGTCCGCAGCGACCTCGCGGCGGCCCAGTCCGCCCGCGAGGAGGTGCGCGGGCGGATCGCCGCGCGCCGGGCCGAGCTCGAGGAGGCAGCGGCCGAGTCAGCCGACCTCTCGGCGCCCTAGCACACCCGTCCTCAAGTTCTGTCGGTTTCGGCGGCGTCTGGACGCGCCTGACGGTGTCCCTTGGAATCGCCGATGCTCTGCATCGACTCATCCCACGTCCACCGCCAGCCACGCCCAGTCACTCGCCGATTCCCAACAGACCTTTCGGCCGGATGTACTAGCCGCTCGGCGCGGGGCCTCCTCAGCGCGGGGGCATCCGCAGGGCTCCGTCGAGGCGAATCACCTCTCCGTTGAGCATCTCGTTCTCCACGATGTGCGTGGCGAGCGCCGCGAATTCCGGCGGCCGGCCGAGGCGCGAGGGGAAGGGCACGGCGGCGCCGAGCGCGTCGCGCTGCTCCTGGGGCAGCGCGGCCAGCAGCGGCGTGTCGAAGGTGCCGGGAGCGATCGTGCAGACACGGATCCCCGAGGATGCGAGGTCGCGCGCAGCGGGCAGCGTCATCGACACGATCGCGCCCTTGGAGGCGGCGTAGGCGATCTGGCCCACCTGCCCGTCGAAGGCCGCGATCGAGGCGGTGTTGATGCACACTCCGCGCTCGCCCGACTCCTCGACGGGATCGTTGCCCAGCATGGTCGTCGCGGCGAGGCGCAGCGCGTGAAAGGTGCCGAGCAGGTTGATCGACAGCACCTTCTCGAAGAACTCGCTCTGGTGGGGCCCGCGGCGCCCGGCCACCTTCTCGGCCCATCCCACCCCCGCGCAGCAGACGCTGATCCGCAGTCCGCCGGGAGCCTCCGCCGCGGCCGTGACGGCCGCCTCGACCTGCTCGGCGCGCGTCACGTCGGCGGCGACGAACCGGGCGCCCTCGCCGAGCTCCGCGGCCAGCGCCGTCCCGCGCTCCTCGTTGACGTCGGCGATCACGACCGGGGCGCCGCCCTCGTGGAGCCGGCGCGCGGTCGCCTCGCCCAGGCCCGAGGCCCCGCCCACGACCAGCGCTCCGCTGCCCTCGATCCGCATCCGGGGGCGGACCCTAAGGGATCGCGGCCGCCGCGCGCCGAGCCGGTCAGGCGGGGCCGGCGATCGAGACGGCGAAGAGACCGTCCGGGTCGACGTGCCACTCGCGCAGCGCCAGCCCCGCCGCCGCGTAGTCGCCCTCCAGCCGGCGGCGCGTGAACTTCGCGCTGATCTCGGTCCGCAGGTCCTCGCCGGGGGTGAACTCGACGCGCAGGTCCAGCGCGGCGATGTGCACGGCGCACGCGACCTGCGCGCGCAGGCGCATCTCCACCCACTCGTGGCGGCGATCGAAGAAGGCGACGTGATCGAAGCGCTCGGGCTCGAAGTCGGCTTGGAGCTCGCGATTGATCACGTGCAGGATGTTGCGGTTGAACTCGGCCGTCATGCCCGCCGAGTCGTCGTAGGCGGCCTCGATCACCGCGGGATCCTTGACCAGGTCGGTCCCCAGCGCCAGCCGGTCGTCGGGGCCCAGCAGGCCGCCGATCTGACGCAGCAGGCGCCGCCGCGTGCCGGGCGGGAAGTTGCCGATCGTGCCGCCGAGCAGCGCCACCATCCGCGGTCCGGCGCCGCGGGCCGGGACGCGGTCCAGGTGACGCTCGAAGTCGCCCACCACACCGTGGACCGCGAGGCCGGGGTAGGCCTCGACGAGCTCGTGCGCAGACGCGCGGACGACGCGCTCCGAGACGTCGACCGGCACATAGCGCTCCAGCGTGCCGGCCGTCCGCATGGCGTCGAGCAGCAGCCGCGCCTTCGCGCTCGCGCCCGATCCCAGCTCGACCAGCTCGACGGGCCGGCAGCCCGCGACGATGTCGGCCGCTCGCTCGGTCAGGATCGCCAGCTCGGTCCGGGTGGGGTAGTACTCGGGCAGCTCGCAGATGCGCTCGAAGAGCGCGGAGCCGCGCGAGTCGTAGAAGTGCTTGGGCGCAAGCTCCTTCAGCGGACGGGTCAGCCCGTCGAGGACGTCGTCGGCCAGCCGGCGCTCCATCCCCGCCTCGAGGAAGGACTCGATCCGGATCGCAGGATGCTCCTCGGCGACGGGGGCGGATGGGCTCATGCGTCCCAGGCCAGGCGGACCCCGGCGAAGATCTGGCGCCGCTGGGGGAGGTCCCAGTTGCGGAACGACGGCGTGGCGACCCGGGAGCGCGTCGCCCACGAGCCGCCGCGCAGGACCCGGTGTCCCTGCCCGAAGAAGACCTCGGAGTACTCGCGGTAGGGGTGGGCGGCGAAGCCGGGATATCCGTCGAACGGCGTCGACGTCCACTCCCACACGTCGCCCAGCATGCCCAGGCATCCCGCCGGCGAGGCGCCGTCCGGATGTGCGGCCACCGGCTCCGGTCCGAAGGCCAGCTGATCGAGGTTTGCGTGACGGGGCTGCGGCGGCTCGTCGCCCCAGGGGTAGCGCAGAGCCGCCCCGGTCTGCTGGTCCCAGGCCGCCGCCCTCTCCCACTCCGGCTCGGCGGGAAGCCGGGCCCCATGTGCGCGGGCGAAGGCGTCGGCCTCGAACCAGGAAACGTGGACGACGGGCCGATCGGGATGAAGCGGCTCCCAGCCGCCGATCCGCCACTCGCGCCCGTCGTCGGACCAGTGCATGGGTCGCGAGATGTCGTACTCCTCCTTCCACCGCCACGCCTCCTCGGCCCACAGCTCGCGGCGCTCGTACCCGCCGCCCTCCACGAACGACAGGAACGTGGCATTGGTGATCGGCGTGCGCCCGATGCGGAATGCGGGGAGGTCGACCACGTGGCGTGGACGCTCGTTGTCGTAGGCGAAGCCAGGCCGGGCGCCCAGCTCGAACGCACCGGCCGGCACCTCGACGGGCTCGAGGCCGGTGAGCCCGCCGCCAGGCGCCGGCGGGGCCGGGGCGCGGCGGAGCGGCTCGTGGGCGAGGCGCGCGAGCTCGATCGTCTGGAGCATCGTCTCGTTGTGCTGGTGCTCGTGGCGGATCACCATCTCGTGCAGCAGGCCGTCCCCGGGGCCCGCGCGCTCAAGCGCGGCCAGCGCGCGCTCGCGCACCCGGCGCAGGTACTCGAGTGCTTCGTCGTGGCGCAGGAACGGCAGGTCGCCACGGCCCGACCGCGGCGTCTCGAAGGCGTCGTAGACCTCGGCGAGGTCCCGGCGCTCCATCGGCTCGCCGGCGTGACGGTGCACCAGCCACAGGTCCTCGAAGGCGGCGATGTGCCCGAGGTCCCACGCCAGCGGGCTCATCAGCGGCGAGTGGACGCGCTCGAGGTCGGCGGTGCCGATCGGCTCGACCAGCTCGAGCGTCCGCCGACGCGCCTCGCCGAGGCCGGACTGCAGCGCCTGTGGGTCCGGGACGGGCTCGGTGGCGGTGGGGGAGGGCATCGGCGCCGGTTGGCTGAAGTCTTCCACGCTTGGAGGTTCGTTACGGGTAGCCGGCCCGCCCGGTTCAGCGCGGGGCATACGTCTCACCGCCCCGCCGCTGGACCCCGTAGCGCAGGAAGAGCTCCCCGCCGGCCTCGAGCACCCAGCGCAGATCGAGCTCGAGCGGCTCGGGGAGCGCCTGGCCACCGACCAGGGCCGGCTCGTCGGCGCGGCCCACCACGACGGGGGAGAGCGTGAGGAAGAGCTCGTCGATCGCGCCCTCGGCCAGGGCTGCCCCGAGGATCAGTGGGCCGCCCTCGCACAGGACCGAGCTCACGCCGTGCTCGGCGCGCAGCGCCCGCAGGGCCGCCGCGATCGATACTCCCTCGAGCCGGCTGACGTGCACTCGCGCGGGGCACGGCTCGAGCTCGCCGGACACTCCGGTGTAGACGGCGATCGTCGACTCGGCGTCCTGAAAGAGCGGGATGTCCAGCGGCAGCTCGAGCGAGCGCGAGACGATCACCGCCAGCGGGTCCGGCCTGAGCCCCGCCGCCGCCCGAGCCTCGCGCGCCGCCGCGTCCTTCACCAGCCGGCCGTAGCGCTCCGCGCGCAGCGTCCCCGTCCCGACCATGATCGCGTCGACCTGCCGGCGCAGCGCGTGGAAGAGCGCGCGGTCGATCTCGCCGCCCAGGGGACCGGCACGCCCGTGCACCGCCGCGCGGCCGTCGAGGCTGCCGACCATGTTCGCGACCACGAAGGGGCGGTCTCCCGGCGCGCGGCCGCCGAAGTCCAGCTCGGCGAGCACCGCGTCGATCTCCACGGCGCCCGGCTCGGGATACAGGCGCCGCAACTCCATCGCGCGCCCCTACCGGGCCAGGGCGTCGATCATGCCGGGGAGCTGCTCGGGCGCCGCGATCGGGGTGAGCACGAACGTCGTGATGCCCGCCTCGGCGAAGGCGTCCAGGCGCTCGCGCTGCTCCTCGGGCTCGCCGAAGATGAAGATCTCGCGCAGCAGCTCCTCGGGCACGCGCTCGAGCGCCGCCTGGCGGTCGCCGCCGCGCCATGCCTGCACCATCGCGTCGATCTGCTCACCCCACCCGAGCGAGCGGAAGAACTGCTCGTACACCGGCACGGTCCCGTAGGCGGCGAACATGAACCGCGCGATGCCGAGCGCCTGGTCGGCCGCTCCGGGGACGCAGAAGAAGCGGCAGACCACCTCGCTGGAGCCGGGCTCGCGATCGCCACGCTCCTCCCCGGCGCGGATCTGCTCGCACACGTGCGCGACGGCGGAGAGCGGGAGGAAGTTGACGAACGTGCCGTCGGCGACCTCTCCGCCCAGCGCGAGCATCCTGTCGCGCAGGGCGGCGATGAAGATCGGGACGGGGTGGACGGGGGGTGCCTCGAGGCGAAAGCCCCCCGGCGAGCGCTCGCCGGCGAGCACCGGACGGAGCACGGCGACCGCCTCGCGCACCCGCGACAGCGGCTTCTCGAAGGGGATCCCGTTCCAGCGCTCGACGATCACGTCCGACGAGGAGCCCAGGCCGAGGCAGAAGCGCCCGTTCGAGGCGTCCTGCAGCGCCGCCGCGTGCTGGGCGAGCACCGCGGGACCGCGCGTGAAGGGGTTCACGACCCCCGTCCCGAGGCGGATGCGCTCAGTCCACGCCGCCGCGAGCACCAGCGGGGTGAACCCGTCCGGGCCCTGGGTCTCGCCGCTCCACAGATCGTCGTAGCCGGCGTCCTCGGCCCGGCGGACGAGCTCCTCGTGCTCGGCGAGCGGGACGCCGGCGAACGGGAGGGTCAACCCCCAGCGCAGGTCGGGCACCGGCGCAACCTATACCACCGCGCCGGAGCGTCCCTGCGGAGACGGTGCGCGCTTGCGCCTCCGCGCGAGCGGGGTATAGGGTCGCCGACTGTGAAGCTCACGAACCTCAGCCGCGGAGAGCTCGTCGCGATGCTCGGCGGCCTCCTGCTCGGCATCTCGCTGTTCGTCAAGTGCTACGAGGCGCGGCCGGAGAACCCCAACGCCAACATCGACGGGGTCAAGGGCATCCAGACCTTCTGGGACGTCCACGACCTCTCGCGCTACCTGCTGCTGGCGGCCGCGATCGCGCCGTTCATCCTCGCCTACATCATCATCCGCGAGCACGAGCTGTCGTGGCCGCGCGGGCAGGTCACGATGGTGGTCGCGATCGCCGTGATCGGCATCGTCTTCTACATGGGCATCGTGGACCGGCCCGGCGAGCCCGCCAGCGAGATCGAGCTCGAGATCGGGTGGTACGGCCTAATGCTCGGCGGCCTGCTGATGCTGGCCGGCTCCGTCTGGCGCCAGAGCGAGTCGGAGGTCAAGCGCAAGCCGCCCGGCTCGCTTTGAGCCCCGACCCAGCGCGCCAGCGTCCGGATCGCAACCTCGCCCTCGAGCTCGTGCGCGTGACGGAGTACGCGGCGCTGGCAGCCGCGCGGCTGGTCGGCATGGGCGACAAGGAGGCGGCCGACCAGGCGGCAGTCGACGCCATGCGCCAGATGCTCGAGTCGGTCCAGATGGACGGCGTGGTGGTGATCGGCGAGGGCGAGAAGGACGAGGCGCCGATGCTCTACAACGGCGAGCGCATCGGGGACGGCTCGCCGCCCGAGGTCGACATCGCAGTCGACCCGCTGGAGGGCACGACGCTGACCGCCAAGGGCATGCCGAGCGCCCTCTCGGTGATCGCGCTGGCCGAGAAGGGATCGATGTTCGACCCCGGGCCCTGCGTCTACATGCAGAAGCTGGCGGGCGCCGAGGCGATCGCGGACCTGCTCGACCTCGACCGGCCGCTCGGAGAGACGCTCGCGCTGATCGCCGAGCGCAAGCAGATCGACATCGGCGACGTGATGGTCGTGGTGCTCGACCGGCCGCGCCACGAGGAGGGCGTGCGCGAGATCCGCGAAACGGGCGCGCGCGTGCGCTTCATCCCGGACGGCGACGTCTCCGCCGCGTTGCTGGCGGTGGACGACGACTCGCCGGTCGACCTGCTGTGGGGCGTGGGGGGGACTCCCGAGGGCGTGATCTCGGCCGCCGCGATCAAATGCATCGGCGGCCAGCTGATCGGCCGGCTGTGGCCCCGCGACGACGCGGAGCGCCAGGCGGCGGTCGAGGCCGGCTACGACCTCGACCGCCAGCTCACCGGCGACGACCTCGTCGCCTCCGAGCACTGCTTCTTCTCCGCCACCGGCGTGACCGACGGCGACGTGCTCCAGGGGGTGCGTTACCGCGGCGCCGGCAGCGCCACGACCGAATCGCTGGTGATGCGCTCGCGCTCGGGGACCGTGCGGCGGGTCTCGGCCCGCCACGACCGCACGAAGCTGCGCGCGATCGCCGGCACTCAGCTGGCCTGATCGACCGCGGCGCCCTGCCGCGCAGGCTCGTCGCGAGCTCCCGGCTCTCCCCGCGGCGGCGGATCGGGAACCTCGCTCAGCGCCGCGCGCGTCTCGGTGGGGGCGGCGGCGAAACGCCCCACGCGCGACTCGGCGAGGTCCAACCGCGCGAGCGAGCGCAGGAACCCGTGCGTGACGATCACGTGGATGCGCGACTGGGTGTTCACGTAGACGAACCGCGACAGCCCGGAGGCGACGGCCGGGTAGAAGTTGGCCACCTCCACCTCCACGTGGGCGACCGCGCAGCCCTCGTCGTCGGCCTTCGTGCGCTGAACGTCGATCTGCAGGTATCCGTTGCCGCCGCGCCCGCGGCGCGAGACCAGGACCCCGCGCTCGATGCGCCAGCGCACGATGCCGCGCCGGTCGTTCATCTCGTACTCGGGCGCCGCGAAGCGCAGCAGCACCAGCGGGCGAAAGAGCAGGACGACGAAACGCTCGCTCGGCGTGTAGGCCACGCGAATCAGGCCGAGCGTGCAGCGGGAGAGAAATCGCCAGTAGGTCCGCGCGAGGCGCTCCAGGTGCGTCGGCGACCAGATTCCCTCCAGCGCCTCGACCGGCATCGTCAAGTCGGCGGCCTGGACCGAGCGCACCGCGCCCGAGCGGTCCATCACCGTGTGCTGCTCGGGATCGGCGATCACCGCGCGCGCGACGGCGCGCCCGCGGGACCGCGCGCGCCATGTGGCCACCGCTGCGGCCAGGGCGGCGAGCCCGGCGATCAAAACGAGCGCGACCACGTCGCGCGACATCAGGCGCCCCGGCGAGGTCGGCGGGGGCGCCTCGGGCTACGTCGGCGGGCGCCTGCTCCCGCTGACGTCGGCGGCGCCGAGCTGGACCTCGCGCGGAGCCGCGGGGACGCCGGCGAGCTGGTGAGGAGGATGGAGCGCGCTTCGCTCATGTCGTCCGGATTATGGAGCGCGGGGACCGCGCGAGGCTGTCAACGCGGTTCCGTCCTCGGGGGATACCTCGGGCTCTCGGCTTTCCCGCTCTTTGCGGAATTGCCGGCGAGCGCGCGCATCCGGGCCCCCGGGTCGGGCTGGTATGAACGGCGGATGCACGAGCGACGCACGGCGAGGCCGCACCGACCCGACGCCGTCGCTGGTCCCGGGTCCGCGCTGCCCGTCGGCGATCTCGCCGCCCTCGCGGCGAGGGGCTGGCTGATCGAGCTCCTGCGCGCCCGGCCGCTCGCTCAAGCGGCGGCGATCCCGGTTGAGGAGATCGCGCGGTCGGGGCCGGAGCTGTGCGAGCTCGTCCTGCGCGCGCTGGACTCGGATGAGGACCTCGAGCGCCTCGCCGACGAGGCCGGCGCGCCCCCCGCGGTCGCCCTCACCGGTCGGCTCGCCGGCGCCGAGACGGGCCCGGAGGTCGTCCATGCCGTCGAGTGCCTGCGCTCGGCGTTGTGGTCCGTGCTCACGGAGGGCGCCGCGCTGGCCGATGCGCCGGCCCTGACGGGGCTGGGAGACAGGCTCGCGCATGTCTGCGCCGTGGTCTGCGCCGCCGCGATCGACGAGACCACTGCGGACGCGCGGCGCTTTGCCGCGGCGCCGCGCGTGGCGCGCGAGCCCGCGATCACCGATCGCCGGGACCGGCCCGACGTGGGGCACCCCGCGGTCGAGCCGGATGGCCGCGGTCTCCCGCCGGACGAGCCTGCCGCGCGGGCCGGTCCGCTGTGGGTCGCCGCGCTCGAGCGTCAGCTCGCCGAGGGCGGGCGCTCCGGGCGCCCGTTCGCGCTGCTGCTGGTCGAGCTCGACGACGCCGAGCGCCTGCGCCTGGCGGAGCCCGAGCCGGTTGCCGAGGCGGTCTTCGACCGCGTGGGCCGGGCGATCCGCGACCGGGTGCGCCGTCCCGACCTGCTCGCACACGAGCGCGACGGACGCACTTGGGTCATCGCACCCGAGGCGGGGCGCGCGGGCGCCGCCGCGCTGGCCGAGCGCGTCGCGGACTCCGTGGAGCACTCCGGGACCGTCGGCGGAGCCGCGCTGCGCGCCTCGATCGGGATCGCCGTCTTTCCCCACGACGGCCGCGACGCCGAAGCGCTGATCGAGCACGCCGAGGAGCAGATGTTCGCTGCGCGGGCGGCCGGGATCCGGATCGCCGGCGGCGACCCGGCGCCGGACTCGGCGCCACCGGGGCTGAGGCCGCTGAGCTAGCGGGCAGGGACGGGCCCGCGGCCGACGACCACGGCGCCGACGTAGCCCCGGCCCGTGGCCGTGAACCCCACGATGCGGGCGGCGGCCGCGGTGAGGTCCCAGTAGACGCCACGGACGAAGGGCCCGCGGTCGATCACGGGCAGCGTCAGCGTGCGTCCGCGGTAATAGAACTCGACGCGCGTCCCGCACGGCAGCGTGCGGTGGGCGACGCCGAGCGTCCGGGTTCCGAGGATCGGCCCGCAGGCCGTCCGGCGGCCGTAGAAGCCGGGGCCGTAGTAGGTGGCCATCCCGAGGCCATACACGGTGACCGGCGCCGTGAGCGCGGGTGGGGGGGTTCCGCTGGAGGCCGCGGAGGCCGCGGAGACCACGGCGCGCAGGGTGAAGCGACCGCTGCGGTCGGCGCGCCACAGCGCCGCGAAGGAACCGTCGGCCGCCGCCGTGGTGCGCGCGAGCGTCACCCAGCCGGCGGCGGCATCGCTGCGCTGGATCAGCACGGGCTCGCCGCCCGCACCGGCAACCGTCCCCGCGGCGCGCTGGAGACGCCCGAGGAGGGCGGCGCGCCCGGCCTGGAGGACGCCGCTGCCGGCGGGAGGAGCGCTGCTGGTGGAGCCCGACCCCGACGGGGCGGGAGCGGTGCCACCGGTGGCCTGCCCCAAGCCGGTGGCGGGCAGGGCGAGCAGCGTGCCCAGGCAGAGCACGGCAGCAGTCGTCGCTTTGGCGCAGCGCGTCATCTCGGTTGTCCCTTTTCGTCCGGCCTACGGGGTGAGCTGACGGGCTCGCGCTGACGCGCTACGGCGCAAAGGGCGCCGATTCGCCCCGGCGGGCCACATGGCCCGCAGGTGGGTCCCCCGTCCACGGCACGCGGGCGTGCAGCGGCTCGGCTGGCGGACGGCAGTATACGTAACCGCGCCCCGGATGCTTATCCGGGGTGCACCGGCCTCCGCTGTGCCGCGGGACCGCTAGGGGCGCGGGATCCGGCGAAGCGCGCCGCGAAGCGCCTGGGTCCCGAGCGTGAGCCCGATCTGGGCGAGCTCACCGGCGGCCTGCACTGCAGTGCTCGCGATGTCCAGCCCGGCCGGGGGCCCAGCCGGCTCGGCCTCGCTCGTGCCCGGCGGGCGCCTCGTGCCCTCGGGCGCCGCCGCGCGAGTGGCCGCTGATGGGCGCACGGCGGTGGGCCTGCGGCCCGGTGCCGTTGAGGCCTTCGCTCGGGCGCGCGTGGCCCGCGGGGTCGCCGGCCGGGAGGCGGGCTTGCGCCGGGACGGCGCCGACTTTCTCGGCGGCGAAGCGGCGGCCGCGTCCTTGCCGGCCGCGGGCCGTTTCGCGCTGCGCCGCTGGGGACGCTTGGCCGGCAGGCTCGACAGTACGTCGCCGCCCGTCGGGGTGTTCTCGGAGGAGGGCATGACGCAGTACATCATGGCGCACCCGATCGGGGCTCGCACGACAGGGTCGGGGCCGGGCCGGTTGCGGGCGCGCTAAAGAGGGGGCCGAGGCGTGCCGAAGAAACTCACGTGCACGGCCCGGTGGCCAGGCCCGCGGCGCGCGGTCAGCCTTGGGCGAAACTTGAAACGGACTGGGGCGTTTCACGTAGTAGAAGGAGGCGCGAGTCGCGAATCGAGTTCTCCGGTCCGAAAATCCCGGGAAATGCAGGATTCGGCGTTGACTTCAGTTTGTATAGCGCCTAGTATGGGGAGAACGTATGTTTGAGTGGGGCGGACTGGGCTCAGCCGCCACCCCTCGAAGGAATCGCCGCTCGCCCGGGTTTCGGCCCGCGACCGGCCCAGAGAAATTGGAATCCGAATGTCTGTAGCCGAACTTCAGGAACTCGAAGAGGTCAAGGGGCTCATCGTCAAGGGCCAGCAGCTTGGCGTGCTCACGCACGCCGAGATCGACAGCGCCGTCGCCGAGCTGGACGTGGACGAGGCCGACGTCGAGGAGCTCAAGGGCTACCTCGAGAAGTCGGAGATCGAGCTCGTGGAGGAGGTCGACCCGGCCCTCGCCGCCAACGAGGTCGAGCGCGCGCCCGACAAGCGCGGCCGCCGGCGTGCCAAGACCACGCTCGACCTCAAGCCGGACATGACCACCGATTCCCTTCAGCTGTTCCTGAAGGACATCGGCAAGGTCCGGCTGCTCACCGCCCAGGAGGAGGTCGACCTGGCCAAGCGCATCGAGCGCGGCGACCTCGACGCCAAGCAGAAGATGGTCGAGTCCAACCTGCGGCTCGTCGTCTCCATCGCCAAGAACTACCGCAACCAGGGCCTGCCCTTCCTCGACCTGATCCAGGAGGGCACGCTCGGGCTGGTGCGCGCGGCCGAGAAGTTCGACTACCGCAAGGGCTTCAAGTTCTCCACGTACGCGACCTGGTGGATCCGCCAGGCGATCGCGCGCGCGCTGGCCGACAAGGCGCGCACCATTCGCATCCCCGTCCACGTCGTGGAGAAGCTCAACAAGATCGGCCGCGCGGAGCGCAAGCTGGTCACCGAGCTGGGGCGCGAGCCGACCGCCGACGAGATCGCCGAGGTCACCGGCATCGAGCCCGAGGAGGTCGACTCGATCAAGCGCTCGGCGCAGGCGCCGGTGTCGCTGGAGAAGCCCGTCGGCGACGAGGAGGAGTCCGAGTTCGGTCAGTTCATCGCCGACGAGCGGGCCGAGTCGCCATACGAGCGCGCGGCCGAGATCCTCACCAAGGAGGCGCTGCGCGAGGCGCTGGAGAACCTCTCCTACCGCGAGCGCCGCGTGCTCGAGCTGCGCTACGGGCTGGGCGGGGAGCACCCGCGCACGCTCGACGAGGTCGGTCGCACGTTCAACGTGACGCGCGAGCGCATCCGCCAGATCGAGAACCAGTCGCTGAAGAAGCTGCAGTCGCTCGCGGAAGCACAAAAGCTCCGCGACGTCGCCTGACCTGACGGCGGCTGGACGCCCCTGCCGGTGTCCTCGGCCGCTCGCGTGCTAGCGCACGCGACGCCGGCCTGCGTCCTGGGCAGGGTCGCCCAGCCGCTCGTCAGGAGGACCCCCAGGGGGCTGGGGAAGTCATCGGACTCGCGCGGGTGACCTTCACCGCTCAAGCACGGGGGCCTTTGCGCCGATTCCCTAGGGGATGTTCGACGTCGATGCCGCCCTGCGCCACCTGATCCAGGTGGAGGGCTCTGATCTCCACCTGAAGGTGAATGCCCCGCCGCTCGCGCGGGTGCACGGCGTGCTGGCCCCGATCGCGGAGGCCGACGTCCTCACGGACGAGGATATGGAGCGCACGCTCAACCAGATCCTCGCCGACCCCGTCCGGCTCGAGGAGTTCAAGGCCGATGGCGAGGTCGACTTCGCCTACGCGGTCGAGGGCCTCGCGCGCTTCCGCGTCAACTCCTTCCGCCAGCGCGGCTCCATCTCGATCGTCTGTCGCGCGATCCCGTACTCGATCCGCTCCGTCGACGACCTGCGCCTGCCGCCGGTCATCAGCACCCTGGCCGAGGAGGAGCGCGGGATCGTGCTGCTCACCGGGACCACCGGCTCGGGCAAGTCGACGACCCTCGCGGCGATGGTCGACCACGTCAACCAGACGCAGCCCAAGCACATCGTCACGATCGAGGACCCGATCGAGTACCTGCATCGCGACAAGCGCTCCGTCATCAACCAGCGCGAGGTCGGCGAGGACACGGAGTCCTTCAAGCGTGCGCTGCGCCGTGTCCTGCGCCAGGACCCCGACGTGATCCTGATCGGCGAGATGCGCGACGAGGAGACCGTCCACACGGCGCTGTCGGCCGCGGAGACAGGGCACCTCGTCCTTTCCACCGTCCACACCGTGGACGCCACGGAGTCCATCAACCGCATGCTCGACTTCTTCCCGCCCCACCAGCAGCAGCAGGCCCGCGCGATGATCGCCGGCACGCTCAAGGGCGTCGTCTCCCAGCGCCTGATCCCGTCGATCGACGGCTCCGGGCGCGTGGCGGTCTGCGAGATCCTCGTCATGACCGGCCGGGTGCGAGACATGATCATGGACCCCGCCCAGACCGGCCGCCTGCACGAGGTCATCCAGGAGGGCGAGTACTACGGAATGCAGACGTTCGACCAGGCGCTGCTCGGCCACCTGCAGGCCGGCCGCATCTCGATGGAGGAGGCGCTGCGCGCCGCCACCCACCCGCACGACTTCAAGCTCCTGGTCGCCGCCGACGGGCGTCGCGCCACCACGATGAGCGATCTCGACGACTCGCAGGGGTCAAATCCGCCCCCGCCGCCCTCCGCCGCGCCGGCCCCCGGCGCGTCCGTCGGTCCCTCCGTCCCGGCCTGATCGTCCAAGTCCGGCGGTTGACCCCTTGACGGAGCTCGTCGAGGGGACGAGAGTGCGCCCGGACGCGCTCCATCACACCGGAAAGGACCGCCCCCGTGCAGACGACGCTCGCGCAGTTCAACGAAACGGAGTCCCAGGACGCCTTCTCGCTGCAGAACTCCAAGCTTCTGAAGGTCGAGCTCAACCAGGTGACCATCCAGGCCAAGCTGGGATCCATGGTCGCCTACCAGGGCGATGTCACCTTCGAGCATGCCGGCTCGGGTGGCATGGGCCGGATGCTCAAGAAGGCGGTGACCGGTGAGGGCCAGTCGCTGATGAAGATGACCGGGACGGGGGAGGTCTTCCTCGCCGACACCGCCCAGGACGTCCACCTGATCTACCTCGAGAACGACTCCATCACCGTCAACGGACCCAACCTGCTGGCCTTCGACGCCGGCATCGACTGGGACATCAAGAAGGTGCAGGGAGGCGCCGGAGCGATGATGGCCGGAGGCCTCTTCAACACGGAGCTGAGCGGCACCGGCTGGGTCGCGATCCTGTCCGACGGCCCGCCCGTCCTGCTCAACGTGGCCCAGGCGCCGACCTTCGCCGATGCCCAGGCGGCGATCACCTGGTCCTCCGGCGTCAGCTCGTCGATCAAGAGCGACATCAAGATGAAGAACCTGATCGGCCGTGGCTCCGGAGAGACCATCCAGATGGCCTTCGCGGGCCAGGGATGGGTCCTCGTCCAGCCCTCCGAGGGCCGCATCGCCGCCCCAGCCGCAGGCGGAGGCGGAGGCGGAGGAATCGGAAACATCCTCAGCGGCTAGCCGAACCCTCACCCGCAACCGCGCCCAAAGGTCTGCCCCGCCACCAACGCGCGGGCCGCCGCCGCCCCAAAGCTTCATTTCCTGAAGCATGCGCTACGCTTATGGACGAGCCATGTCCAAGGAAGCCAACCGGTCATGCCCCGTCTGCCGGACAGCCGAGATCATCTGCTCCAAGTGGACGACCCTGCTGATCCGCGATCTCGCCGACGGCCGCTCCCGCTTCTGTGAGCTCGAGCGCTCGCTCGAGGGGATCTCGCCGCGCACCCTCTCGCTGCGCCTGCGCGCGCTCGAGGAGGAGGGCATCGTCCGCCGCCAGACCTACCCCGAGGTCCCGCCGCGCGTCGAGTACGCGCTGACGGAGAAGGGGACGGCGCTGCTGCCGATCATCGAGGACATGCGCGAGTTCGGCCGCCACTGGCTGCCGCAGGTCGAGGGCTGCGAGCCGGAGGCCGAGCCGGCCGCCGCGCGCCCCACCGCCGCCGCGGCGTAGAACCTCCACGGGCAGGAGGCGCACTCCGCGCGCCGAACGGTGGCGCATGCGCAACCGCTCCCTCCACCAGGCGCTGCGCGCCTTCGCCGAGGAAGCCGCGCTCCAGCTCTGCGCCGACGCCGCGATGGAGGCCGAGGTCCCGTTCGAGGTGGTCGAGGTCCCGGGCGAGCGCACGGCGCTCTACTGCTACCGGCCGCTGACCGGCCGCTTCATCCGCGAGCGCCTCGACGTCCTGGCCGCGCTGCCCTCCCACGAGCCGGCCGCCGACGTGCTGGCCGACCTCGGCGGCGTCGACGCCTACCTGCGACTGCGCGGCGAGCCCCGCATCCCGGAGGATCCGCGCGACCGCGCGGAGGCGGCCCTGCGCACCTTCCTCGAGAGCCTCTACGCGGACGTGAGCGACTTTGAGTTCGTACCCTCGCGCTTCTCGCGCGCCTACTCCGAGCTCGAGTCGGCGGTGTACGTCTCGCGCGCGCTGACCGCGGTGATCGCGCCACTGCATGGACTCGAGCTCGAGTCCGAGGAGGTGCCGCTCGACGAGGACCTCTCGCTCGTGCGCGGGGATACGCTCGACGAGGTGCCCCCGGAGGCGGTGTGGTCGGGCCGCGGCCAGGACGGCGCTCCCAACGTCCTCGCTCTCCTGACAGTCGAGGCCGCGCCGGGTGACGCGCCGCCGCTGGCAGCGGCTGCGGCGCGCTTCCGTCGAATCCTGACCGCGCTGCGGCTGGCCGATGCGAACGCCTTCGCGCTCGGCGCCGCCGCGTGGACCCGCGCCGACGCCGGCGCGTGGCAGCTCGAGCCGCTCGGCGGCGCCGGCGCGCGCGCCGGCGAGCCCTACCGCGTGGTGCCCGACGAGGAGGACGAGCTACGCGGCTTCTGCAACCTGATCGCGCGCCGGATGGAGACCCACGCCCGCGCGGAGGTGGCGTGGGCGCTCGAGCGCTTCGAGATGGGCTGCGAGCGCACGGACCCGATGCGGGGGCTGACCGACCACCTGCTTTCCCTGCGCGCGCTGCTGGAGCCCGAGGGGCCCGCGAGCGGGCGGCTGTCCCAGCGTCTGGCCGCGATCTGCGCGGTGCCCGAGAAGCGCGCCGCGCTGGCCGAGCGCGTGGCCCACGCGATCTCGCTGGAGCGCGCGCTGGTCGCCGGCGTGCCGCCGAAGTCGGCGCCGGACGCGGGCGCGCTGGTCGCCGACGTGGCCCACCATTTGCGCTCGCTCCTGCGTGACGTCCTCTGCGGCCACCTCGAGCCCGACCTCGTGCGGGTCGCCGACGAGCTGCTCGCGGAGGCCGTGACCGGCGAGGCGCCGCGTGTGAACGGCGCCGCGGAGGCGCCATCGCCTCAGCGAATCTCGGCGCCCGCGTAGCGCGCCAGCCAGGGCACGTCGCGGATCAGGCCGGTCAGCGTCGCGACGTCCTCGTCGGTCCAGTCGCGACAGTGGCGGCTCTCGTTGGGCGCGTCCTCGACGATGCTCGCGCAGCTGGCCAGGTAGTCCTCGGCCGGGTCCAGATCGAGGAACTCGCACAGCGCCGCGAGCTCCGACCGCGGGCCGGCGATCACGTCCTCGAGGAAGACGTCCTTGATCGGCCAGCCGGCGTCCTTGAGCGTGCCCACCATCCCGATCAGCTCCACGTAGCGTCCCACGCGCATCGCGGGCTCGTGGACGGGGGTCATCGAGGCGACGTTGTCGAACGGGTTGCGGACCAGGTAGATCAGCCGCAGCGGGACGCGCACCTGCTGCTCGAGCTGCTCGAGCGCGCGCGGGTTGTGCTCGAGCGCGACCATCGTGCGGTTGGCGCGCTTGGTCCCGATCACGCGCAGCGACGTCGCGCCGCCCTGGTGCAGGTCGGGGACGGCGTAGGAGACGTTGCCACCGCGGCGCCGCCCCTTGCGCCCCTTGCGCGCCGCGCGGGCGGAGTTCTCGGCGATCGCGGCGAACAGCGCCTCGCGATCGGGATAGCCGAGCCGGCCGGTGCTGCCCCGGTCCTCGAAGGCGTCGAGCTCGTGCGCGATCAGGGCCTGGGCGTGGGCGTCCAGCAGCGCGCCGACGAGGCTCGAACCGCTGCGGTTGGGCCCGACGAAGAGGCCGAACGCGCGCAGGCCGTCATAGGAGGGAGTCCCGGGCACGCGGCAGGATTATGCCAACGGCGGGGCGCTGCTCGGCGCCTGCGCCCAGGCATCACCTGACACGCGGCGCCGCGCCCTGTGGGCTACCGTTTCGGGCGTCGCGGCGCTTCGTCGGAGGTTTCGCTGCCGCGGCCCCCGAGATCGATCCGTCTGGAGAGCGAGCCGGAATGCACGACGAAGTGGGCGAGGCGCCGGGCGCCGACAGCCCGAAGAACCTCAGCGGCCAGACCGAGGTCTTCTTCGCCACCGACGGCGGTGTGGCGGAGCGACCCGTCGTGCTCTTCCACCACATCCAGAAGACCGCCGGCACGGCGCTGCGCAAGCTGATCCGCGACAACCTGCCGCCCTCGGAGCGCTCGGTGGGCCGGGTGGGGCGGCTGCGTGACCGCTCCGAGGCCGAGCTGCGGGCGTGGTATCGCGAGTGGTACTCCGAGCTGCCACCCGAGCGGCGCGACGCGATGTGCGGCGTGATGGCCCACACCGCCAACCACCTGCTGCCGGTGCTCGACCGGCCGGTCCGGGCGCTGACCGTCGTGCGCGACCCGGTCGACCGGGCCGTCTCGCAGTACTACTTCCAGAAGGTCAACCAGGGAAAGCCGCTGGGGCGGACCGGCAACTGCCCGCCGGAGTTCTACAAGCAGCCCCACGACTCCACGCTCGACGACATCTATGCAGAGCTGGGTGGCGGATCGCCCGCCTCCTCGCGGATCGCCTTTCGCCACAGCCGCTTCTTCAACGGGCAGAGCCGCTCCCTGCTGGCGCCCCACCACGACACGGCCGAGCTGGCCTACTCGGAGGGGCCACCGGCCGACGCCGAGATGTGGCGCGAGCGGCTCTTCTCGCTCCTGTCGGAGCGCTATCTGGTCGGCGTGCAGGAGCGCTTCGACGATTTCGTGACCGAGCTGGGCGAGCGCTTCGGCTGGCGGACGTTCGTCGCGCGCGCGAAGGTCAACGAGGCGCGGCCGCAGGCGACGGAGCTCCCCGGCGAGACGGAGCAGGCGATCCGCGCCTACAACTGGCTCGACGACGAGCTCCACCGCCGCGCCCGCGAGCGCTTCCTGGCGCGCTCATGAGGATCCTCGCCGTCCTCGACGAGCCGGGCGCGTTGCGCCATCTCGCACCCCTGCTGGCGGGGCTGGGCAAGCGCGAGCACGAGCTCACGCTGCTGGCCGCGCAGCCTGCCGACCGGGCCGCCGGCCCCGGCGACCACCTGGAGGAGGCGCTGCGCCGCGGCGAGGAGGCGGGCACCGCTCGCTGGAGCGCGGCGCTGCGCGAGCCCCGCCGGCGGGTGCCCGGCGCCGCGCGCGCGCCCGGGACGGGCCGGGTCCTGGCCCGGGCGCTGCCGGTCGACCGGGAGATCCGCCGCCAGGTCAGCGACGCGGCGCCGGACCTTCTGCTCGCCTGTCCCTTCCCCGCGGGTAGCTCGGCCGGCGCCGAGTACCTGCGCGCCGCCCGGCGTCTGGGGATCGCGACGGCGGGTCTGTCGGGCGAGTGGCACGGCCTGCGCGAGCGTGCGATGCCGGTGGTCCCGGATGCGATCCTCGTGTGGAACGACGCGCTGGCCGCGGAGGCGGCGAAACGGCACGCCGTGGGGCCGGAGCGCTTCGCGGTGACGGGCGCCGCGCGCTTCGACACGTACTTCAAGGCCAAGCGGCGCTCCAGCCGGGAGTCCTTCTGCGTCCAGGTCGGCGCCGACCATCGCCGTGCGCTGCTCCTGCACGCCGGCTCGGCTCCCGGAGTGGCCGAGGGCGAGCGCGCGCTGGTGGAGGGACTCGCCGCGGCACTGCGCGAGCGACCCGAGACCGCGGAGGCTCAGCTGCTGGTGCGTCCTCACCCCGCCGCGCCGCACGCGCTCGATGGGCTCGAGGCCCCCAACGTGCTGATGTGGCCGCCGGCGGCGCTCGGGTTCCCGGACACCCAGGCGCTGCGCAAGCTGCTCGTCCAGGCGCTGCTGCACAGCGCGGCCGTGACAGGCGTGCATCCCGGCGTGTTCCTCGAGGCCGCCGTCTTCGACCGCCCGTGCATCGGCCTGGCCGGCGGGCGCGGGGCGGGCACCGGGCGCCCGCTGCGCCGGCTGGCAGTCGTGGAGGACGCGGCGGACCCCGCGGAGGCGGTCGGCGCGCTGGTACGCATCCTCGCCCACGACGACGACGGGAGCGAACGGCGGCGGAGCTTCGTGGAGGAGTTCCTGCGGCCGTTCCCCGAGGGGACCACCGCGGCCAACGTCACGCTCAAGGCGCTGGAGGCTGTCGCCGCGGGGGCGATCGCCCAACCCTGGCGCCCCCGGCTCGAGCGCGTCGCTGCACCGCCGCCGCATCCGGAGCGGGCGCGCGCGGCCGCGTCCGCGCCGGCCGAAGCGGAGAACGGCGGGGGGACGGCCCCGGCGGCGCTGGGGGAGGAGCTCGAGCATCTCCGGCTGGTACGCCGGGCCAGCCTCGTCACCGTGGACCAGCCGCTCGTGCTGATCTCGCAGGTGCAGCGCTCGGGCGGGACGCTCCTTGGCCAGCTCTTCGATTCGCACCCGCAGTGCCACGCGCATCCGGGGGAGCTGCACATCGGCTACCCCCAGCTGAAGGAGAACTGGCCGCCGCTGGACCCGGCCGACGACCCGGACACGTGGTACGGCATGCTCGAGGAGCGCCACACGGAGAAGATGTTCCGCGAGGGCTATGCGAAGTCGGCGCGCGGCAAGCGCCTGTTCTACGAGGGCGAGGAGCGCCAGCGCTACCCCTTCCTGCTGCCGCCCTCGCTCCAGCGCGACCTCTTCGATCACTGCGTCGGCACGCGCGAAATCGCCTCGGCGCGTGACATCCTCGACTGCTACATGACCGCGTACTTCAACGCCTGGCTGGACAACCGCAACCTGCTGGGCGACAAGCGCTGGGTGACGGGCTTCGCGGCGCGGCTGGGGATCGGGGAGGAGAACCGGGAGCGCTTCTTCGCCGACTACCCCGACGGTCGCCTGATCTCCTGCATACGCGAGCCCAAGAGCTGGTTCGCCTCCGCGCGCACCTACCACGACGGCCGCTACGGCGACATCGAGCGCTCGATGCGGCTGTGGTCGTGGTCGGCCGCCTCCATGCTCGAGGCCAAGGAGCGCTTCGCCGGCCGGGTGCACATCGTGAGCTTCGAGAGCCTGGTGACCGACGTCGAGGCGATGATGCGCGCGATCGCCGAGTTCCTCGAGATCGAGTTCACCGAGACGCTCGTGACCCCGACGTTCAACGGCCACCCGATGAAGGCGAACTCGTCCTTCCCGGTCGCCGAGTACGGGATGCTGTCGGCCCCGGCCGAACGCCGGCGCGAGCTCGAGCCGGACGCCAGCGACTACATCGAGCGCAACGGCGCCGAGCTCTACGAGCGCGTGATCTCGCTGGCCGGCTGAACGGCCGGGCCGCGCGCCGCGGCTAGGCGGCGCCGAGGACGAGCTGCTCGCGCTGCGAGCGCCCGTCGGCGAGATGGCGGAACGGCGCGGCAGCGTGCAGGTTGCGCGGCAGGATGAACGCCGTCGGCGTGACGTACTGGAGCATCGCCAGCACGCGCGTGCTGGTGGGGTCGGTCACGCGGCTGCCGAAGTGAAAGCAGCGGCTCGTGTCGACGAAGCAGACGGTGCCCGCGGGGCCGACCAGCGGGTGCTCCTTGGCGGGATCGATGCCCTCGCGCACCTGCTCGTCGGTGACGCGATCGCGAAAGCGGTAGCCCAGGCGCTTCATCAGCGCCTCGGACTCGGCGGCCTCCACGATCGTCAGCGGGCCGGCGCCCAGCTCGACGTCGTTGCAGTAGATGAACGCCTTGACCTGCGTCACGTCGGCGCTGTCGCAGTGGTAGAGCTGGCTGTTGCGCAGGTCGCCCTCGACGTAGCCCGAGTACCAGACGTCCCCGTAGGAGAGCAGCGGCACCACGCCGAGGTAGCCCGAGACGGCGCTGAGCACCGGATCGCTGAGCGCAAAGCGCATGAAGGGGGAGTCCGCCGTCAGGTCGGCCGGGTCGAGCAGGCGCTTGCGCATGTGCTTGCCCTTCTTGACCTCGGGCGGCCCCGCGGCCAGCAGTGCGTTGGCCGCCTCGACGATCTCGGCCGCGCCGGGGAACTCCCCGGGGGCGAAGACGCGAAAGCCCTTGTCGCGGTCGATCGCGAACTTCGGCCCCGGCGCGCTGCCGTTGGCCGCCAGGCGGCGGCGGTCGCGGTCGGTGGTCAGACGGCGCAGGCGCCGGGTTCCGGCGTACAGCCGGCGGGTGCGGGCGGTGCCGTGCTTGAACGTCTCGTGCAGCCGGGAGTCCGGCGCGTGGTCGCGGGCCTTCATCGGCGGCGCAGGATAGCGGCTGCGCGCGGCGGGCTTCCTGCATGGCGGGCGGGGCTAAGCTGGCCGCCGCCGCCCGGCGCCCGCGCATGCCCACCGCCCAGCCCAACGTGGTCCTCGCCGCTCCGCTCTACGAGAACGCGGAGTACCTCGAGTCCGCCCTCGACTCGCTGCTCGCGCAGACCCACCGCGACTTCGCGCTGGTCCTGGTCGATGACCGCTCCAGCGACGCCACCGCGGAGATCGCGCGGCGCTACGCAGCCGAGGACTCCCGCGTGACCTACGAGCGCAATCCGCAGCGCCTCGGGCTGGCGGGGAACTGGCGGCGCGCCTTCGCGCTGGCCCGCGAAAGACATCCCGGCGCCGAGTACTTCGCGTGGGCCAGCGACCACGACCTGTGGGACCCGCGCTGGCTGGCCACCCTGGTGGCGGAGCTCGAGCGCCGGCCCGAGGTCGTGCTCGCCTACCCGCACACCGTGCGGATCTCCGGCGAGGGGGAGGTGATCCGCGATCCCTACACCTTCGAGACGGTGGGGGAGGGCGACGCGCGCGTGCGCGTGCGGCGCACGTGCCTGGACGTGATGGCCGGCGACATGGTCTACGGGCTCGCGCGCGCCGAGGCGGTCGAGCACGCGGGGGTGTTTCGCGCGGTGCTCGAGCCCGATCGCCTCCTGCTCGTCGAGATGGCGATCCAGGGGTCCTTCCGCCAGGTACCCGAGACGCTGTGGCAGCGGCGGTTCAAGAAGCTCGCCGCGGACCGCTCCCGCGCGCGCCGCACCCTGTTTCCCGGCGGCGTCCCGCTGCACGCCCGCCTTGCCCCCTGGCTGGCGCACTTCTGCCTCTTGGCCTGGGTGTACGGCGTCCGCGGCCACGGCCGGCCGGCCGTCGGGCGCGGGCTCGGGCTGGTCCTGGCGTTCGACTTCCTCGCGACGGCGCTGCGGCGCGTGGCGCGCCGGCGCGCCGGCCGGGCGCGCAAGCGCTGGCAACGCTGGCGCAAGCGGCGGGTCGCCTCGCTGCGCCGGGGCCGCTGAGGCCCCGCGCGCTCCCGCACGCCCCGCTCAGGCGACCATTTCCTCCAGCAGCCGCGCGCGGTCGGCCTCCGAGGCGAACAGGAAGCGGTGGAGCTGTCGCAGCCCCCTGACGTCGTGGACGTCTTCGTCCAGGTAGGGGATGCGCAGGATCCGGTCGTCGTCGAGCTTGTCGGCCAGGCGCTCGATGTTCGCCTCGTCGCGCCGCGCGAGCACGCGGTAGTCGCGGAAGTTCTCTGCGACCTTGCGCGCCAGCTTCTCGCCGAGCTCGTCCGACAGCGTCGTGGCCACCTCGTCCACGTCGACGTCCGCGGCGCCGGCTTCGCCGTGGTGGACGCGGTTGACGATCACGCCGCCGAAGGGCATCCGCGTCGCCTTGAGCTTGCGCCAGAAGAAGATCGCCTCGTCGATCGGCTCACGCTCGGGGGAGGTGACCAGGAGGAAGACCGTCCCGGGGTCGGCCAGCAGCTTGTTGACGGCCTTGGCGCGCTCGCGAAAGCCGTCGATCAATCCCGACAGCGAGCGGAAGAACACCGACAGGTCCTGGAGCAGGTCGATCCCCGTCACGCGCTTGAGGACGGAGAAGACCATCCCGGTGCCCCGGCCCAGCACGCGCGTGGCGAACCCGGTGGGGCGGATGAACACCTGCAGCGCGCGCCCCTCGAGGAACTGGGTGAGGCGGTCGGGCGCGTCGAGGAAGTCCAGCGCGTTGCGCGAGGGCGGGGTGTCGAGCACGATCAGGTCGAACTCGTCCTCGCGGTCGAGGTCGTAGAGCTTGGACATCGCCGTGTACTCCTGCGAGCCGGCGACGGCGTTGGAGAGCTCCTGGTAGATGCGGTTGTCGAGGATCTCGTCGCGCGTGCGCTCGTCCGGCGCCAGGCGCTCGATCACGTCGTCGAAGGTCCGCTTGGCGTCGAGCATCATCGCCCACAGCTCGCCGCGCATCTCGAGGTCGTGCTCGGCGAACAGCTCGGGGGCGACAAGGCGCGGCTCGTTGCCCAGCTCCTCGAGGCCGAGCGAGTTGGCCAGTCGCTTGGCCGGGTCGATCGTGACCACCGCGACCTTCGCGCCCGCCGCGGCCATCCCCATCGCGATCGCGGCGGACGTGGTCGTCTTCCCGACGCCGCCCGAGCCGCCGCAGATGCAGACCCGCTTGCCGTCCAGGACGTCGGCGACGTTCACAGCGCGGACTCCAGCCGCTCGGACAGGGCCGCGAGCTCGGGTCGCGACACCTCCGGCGCGAACAGGAAGGGAAGGCGGACGGCCGCCTGGCCCGTGGCCGACTCCAGCCGCTCGGCCTCCTCGCCCTGGCGCCGCGCGCGCACGTGGGCGGAGAGTGCGGCGGCGAGCGCGGCGCGCGCGGCCGGGGTTCCGGCGCTCTCGGCGGCGCGCCCGCAACGATCGGCCTCGGCGTCGCTGAAGCGGTCGGGGTAGACGCCGTTGAGGACGATCACGTCGAGGTCGAGCCCGAGATGGGCGGCGAGCTCGTCGCGCAGCATCAGGGTCTCGTTGACCGGCATCTCCTGCGGGATGCAGACGGCGACGACGCCCGTGCTCCGCGGGTCGGCGATCATCGCGTGGATCGTGCGTCCCTGGTGGGCCACGGGCCCGACGCGGGCGACGTCGGCGAAGGTCTTGGGCGTGCGCATGATCGCCAATCCGTGCCCCGTGGCGGGAGAGTCGACGATCACCAGGTCATAGCGCGCCCCGCCGCGCGTGCGGCGCTCCAGCTGGGCGAGCTCCCAGATCTTGCCCATGGTCACCATCTCGCTCATGCCCGGAGTCGCCGCGGCGAAGTACTGGAACATCCGCGAGGACCCCAGCAGGTCGGCCAGCGGGCCGACGCGCACCTGGAGGTGGAGGTACTCCTCGAGCGCTCGGCGCGGGTCGAGCGAGATCGTCCACAGGTTCTCGTCGAGCTCGACCTCGCTGAAGTGGGAGTCGTCGTGGCCGAAGGAGCGCGCGATCCGGTCCTGCTGAGCGACCTCGACCACGATCGTGCGCCGGCCGCGCCGCGCGGCCGCCATCCCCAGGGCGGCCGCCACCGTCGACTTGCCGACCCCGCCCTTGCCAGCCACGAAGACCAGCCGCTTGTCGAGCAGGGCGCTCACCGGCTGGGCAGCGTATACCCGCCGTGAGCGCGGGCTCCGGCGGGCCCGCCGACCGCGACGCCGCAGCGACGTCGCACACCCACAGGAAGGAATAGCCCGGGCGGTTGCGAATAACCCCGGCGATGGGTTTCCCCAACTCGCATCGGAGCCACCCGTGACCGCCAAGGCCAAGGTGATCGCGTTCGCCAACCAGAAGGGCGGCGTCGCAAAGACCACCACCACGCTGAACGTCGCCGTCGCCTTCGCCGAGAAGGGCAACCGCGTCCTCTGCGTCGACATGGACCCGCAGGGCAACCTGACGATGTCCCAGGGCATCGACCCCGACACCGTCGACAAGTCCATGTACGACGTGCTCGTCCACCACATCTCGATCCGCGAGGTGATCCGCAAGCGCGAGATCGACGTCGCGTGCGCCTCGATCGACCTCGCCGGTGCCGAGATCGCGATGTCCACCCAGATCGGGCGTGAGCGCTCGCTCGAGAAGGCCTTCGCGCCGATCCTCGAGGACTACGACTTCATCTGCATCGACACGCCGCCGAGCCTCGGGCTGCTGACGATCAACGCGCTGACGGCGGCCAACAAGGTGATCGTCCCCGTGCAGTGCGAGTATCTCTCCATGCGCGGGCTGATCCAGCTGCAGAACACGCTGGGGATGATCCGGGAGAACCTCAACCCGGAGATCGAGATCGAGGGCATCCTGCCGACGCTCGTCGACACGAGGACGATCCACGCCAAGGAGGCGATCGAGATCCTCGAGGAGAACTTCGGCGACCGGGTCTTCGCCTCGCGCATCCGCAAGACGGTGCGCTTCGCCGAGGCGCCCGTGAAAGGCATGTCGGTGCTGAAGTACGATCCGGACAGCACGGCGGCCAACGCGTACCGCCAGCTGGCGGAGGAGGTTCTCGAGAATGGCAAGCGGTAAGCGAGCGAGCATGCGCGAGGGCCCCCTGGCCGCCCTCTTCCGCAAGACGGAGGAGCAGGGCCTGGAGGACAAGCCGGCCGGTCAGCCGGCAGTCGGCGAGCCGCCGCCCGAGACGCGCGAGGAGCCGGGCGCAGGCCGCGCATCGGAGCCCGCTGCCCCCCCGGCTCCCGAGCCCGCCCCGCCCGCACGCGACCCCGACCCCGAGCCCGTCGCGGAGCGCGACCCCGACGCCCCGTCCGTGCCCTCGCCCCGCGAGCGCCTGCGCAGCGCGTTCTCCTCGGCGATCCCCGAGAACATCCTCGACCGCGAGCCCGAGGAGGCGGCGCCCGCTGCCCGCGCGCCGGCCGAGCCACGCGTGCCGCCGGCGGAGGACCGTGACCTCTACGGCCCGCCCTCGCCCGTCGGGCGCCCGGTGCTCCGCGTCGTCGGGGTCGGCGGAGCCGGCGTCAACGCGGTCAACCGCATGGTCGAGGCCGAGGTCGAGGGCGTGGAGTTCCTCGCCATCAACACCGACCTGCAGTCGCTCCAGCAGTCCGAGGCGCACGTGACGCTCCACATCGGCGCGAGCGTGACCCGCGGCCTGGGCTCCGGATCCAATCCGGACCTCGGCCGCCAGGCGGCCGTGGAGGAGTACGACAAGATCAAGTCGCTGCTCAAGGGCGCGGACATGGTCTTCGTGACCGCCGGCGCCGGCGGCGGCACCGGAACGGGCGCCGGACCGGTCGTGGCGCGGATCGCGCGCGAGGTCGGCGCGCTGACCGTTGGAATCGTCACCCGGCCGTTCGGGTTCGAGGGCTCGCGCCGCCGCGAGCAGGCCGACGCGGGCGTCGAGGACCTGGCCGCCGAGGTGGACACGCTGATTGTGGTCCCCAACAACCGGCTGCTCTCCGTGCTCGACAAGGGGACCTCGATGATGGAGGCCTTCACGGTCGCCGACGACGTCCTGCGCCAGGGAGTGCAGGGGATCTCCGACCTCGTCACGCTGCCCGGCCTGATCAACCTGGACTTCGCCGACGTGCGCACGATCATGGAGGACGCGGGCAACGCGCTGCTGGGCATCGGGATGGGCACCGGCGAGCGCAGGGCGATCGACGCCGCCGAGCAGGCAGTGGCCTCGCCGCTGCTGGAGACCAGCATGGACGGAGCGCGCTCCATCCTGCTCTCGATCACCGGCGGGCGCGACCTCTCCCTGTGGGAGGTCAACGAGGCGGCCAAGGCGGTCGCCGAGGCCGCCCACCCGGAGGCGAACATCATCTTCGGCGCGATGGTCGACGAAAAGCTCGACGACCCGGTGTGGGTCACCGTGGTCGCGACCGGCTACGCCGATTCGGCAGTCCGGCCACGCCGGCGCCTCGAGGAGCCGCAGGGCGAGCCTCGCGTCGCGCGTACCCGCGAGCCCGACCGCGGGCGTCCGCGCGAGCGCGCCCCCGAGGAGCGTCCGCGCGAGCGCGTGACAGCCGAGCGGGCCCCCGCCGAGACGCGCCCCGCGCGCCCGGCGCCGCGTCGCAAGAGCCTGGCCGTCGAGGAGCTCGACGTACCGGAGTTCATGCCGCGCGGCTGACCCTCCGGGAGCGACCTTGAGCCAACGCGGCGCCATCGCCGCCGGGCACCCGCAGACGGCGCGGGCCGGCGCCGACGTCCTGCGCGCCGGCGGCAACGCCGTCGATGCGGGCACGGCCGCCGTCCTCGCCTCCCTGGCGGCCGAGCCGGGGCTCACGAGCCTCGGCGGCGGCGGGTACATGATGGTCGCGGCCCCCGGGCGCGAGCCGGTGCTGATCGACTTCTTCGTCGAGGCGCCCGGGCGCGGCGCCGACCCCGGCAAGCGCGAGGAGCTCGTGCCGATCGGGGTGACGTTCGGCGAGGTGGTGCAGGTGTTCAACACCGGCCCGGCCTCGGTGGGCACCTACGGCGTTCCCGCCGGCGTGTGCGCCGCCTCCGAGCGCTTCGGGTCGCTGCCGCTGGCAGACCTGGCCGCTCCCGCGGCGGCGCTGGCACGCGCGGGCGTCGAGCTCAATGCCCAGCAGGCCTACGTCCTCGAGCTGCTGCAACCGATACTCGAGTCCACGCGCGAGTCGGCGTCCGTGTTCGCGCCGGAGGGGCGGCTCCTGCGCGAAGGCGAGCCGCTGCGCCAGCCCGAGCTGGCCGAGAGCCTCGAGCGACTGGGGCGCGAGGGCGTGGAGCCCTTCTACCGCGGCGACGTGGCAGCCGCGGTCGCGGAGTGGCTGGAGGGCAGGGGCGCGATGCTCACGCGCGCCGACCTCGCCGACTACCGCGCGCTCGACCGCGAGCCGCTGCGGCGCGCCTACCGCGGGCGCGAGGTGCTCGTCAACCCGCCTCCCTCGGCGGGCGGGATCCTGATCGCCTACGCGCTCGGCCTGTTGGAGGACGCGCCTGGCCCACCGCGCCCGGTCGACCTGGTGGCCGCGATGGAGCGCGCCCAGGCCCAGCGCACCGCCGAGTTCCTCGCGGGGCTCGACGACGAGGGCTTCCTCGAGCGCTTCCTCGAGCCGCCCGGCGGCCTCGGGTCGACCACGCACATTTCGGTCCTCGACGCGGACGGGATGGCGTGCAGCGTCACCTGCTCCAACGGGGAGGGGTCCGGGATCGTCGTGCCCGGCACGGGCGTGCACCTCAACAACATGCTGGGCGAGCAGGACCTCAACCCGCTGGGCTTCCATCGCCACCCGCCCGGGCGGCGGATGCCGAGCATGATGTGCCCCACGCTGGTGCTGCACGACGGCGCGCCCGCGATCGTCCTGGGCAGCGGAGGTTCCAACCGGATCCGCTCGGCGATCCTGCAGGCGATCGTCGGCGTGGTGGACCGCGGCGCGGGGATCGCCGACGCGGTCGAGACGCCGCGGCTGCACTTCGAGGACGGCGTGGTCTACGCGGAGCCCGGCGCCGACCTGGGCGGCGTGGAGGACCGCGGGCACGCCGTCTCGCGCTTTCGCGAGCTCAACTTGTTCTTCGGCGGCGTCCACGCGGTCCAGCGGCGGCCCGGCACGGGCGAGCTCGAGGGCGGGGGAGACCCCCGCCGCGGCGGCTCGGTGGTGGTGGTATGAGGCGGCTGGCCGCACCGGCGGCCGTCCTCGCGGGAATCGTCGGGACCGGCTGCGGAGGTGCGGCGGCCGAGCTCTTCACAGTGGAGCGCACGGGCTCGATCCCGGGCGCGCGCCTGACGCTGCGCGTCTTCGACGACGGGCGTGTGCGCTGCAACGGCGGCGCGCGACGACGCCTGCCCGACGAGCAGCTGCTGCGCGCCCGCGAGATCGAGCGCGAGCTCTCCGACGAAGTGGAGCAGGGCCTCGCGCTGAAGCCGGGGCCGCGCTCCGTGCTGGCCTACCGGCTGCTGTCGCGCAAGGGCACCGTCGCGTTCAGCGACACCTCGCGCGGGCTGACCCCGGCGCTCCTGCGCGTCCCCGCGTTCGCGCGCGCGGTGGCCAAGGACACCTGCGGCCTCGCGCGCTGACGACCGTCAGCCGAAGCGCACCTTGCCGTTGGAGCGCGCGCGGGCCTGGGCGCGCTCCACGAAGTCCAGCCGCTTCACCGCGGCCCGGAACAGCCGCGTGATCAGGCGCAGGCGTGCGTTCTCGGAGCGCAGGTCCAGGAGGCCCTGCTTGGCGTCGAGGCCGAAGTCGACGGTGGCGGCCATCTCGTAGGCGCCCATCGCCGCCAGCTCGTCGTCGCCGGGCCGCGTGTCGGTGGCCTGCTCGACGAGCTCGGCGTACGCCGTCCTGGCTCCCTCCAGGACGTCGCGGTCGGGCGTCTCGGCCTTGTCGTCGAGGAACACGACCTCCCCGGCGGGATAGGGAAGCTCCTCCTGGCGCTCGAGCACCTTGAAGGGGCGGGTACCGCGCGTGAGGATGTTCATGCGCCCGTCCTCCATGCGCTCGAGCACCTCGGCGATCTCGCACGCGCAGCCCACGGGACGCAGACCCTCGTCGGAGAGCCACAGGATGCCGAACTCGCCGCCGGCCTCCAGGCAATCGCCGATCATCCGCTTGTAGCGCTCCTCGAAGACGTGCAGCGGCACGACCTCCGTCGGCAGGGCGACGATGCCCAGCGGGAAGAGCGGGAAGTCACGCTGCGAGTCCCCCACGCGGCAAGTGTAGGCAGGCGGCCTACGTGGGCTTGCGCGCCGCGAGCATCAGGTTGTAGAAGAGCTCGGGCGGGAACCGGCCCTCGAGCAGGCGGCGATCGACCTGCTGGAGCGCGAGGTAGCCGTGGTGGGCGTACTGACGCCACGCCCACGGGACTCCGGCCGGATCGGCGGTGCCCTCGAGCGTCCGGTTGGCCCAGCCGAACCACGAGGCCAGCAGTTCCTCCCCGGTCACCCGGACGCGTTCGAATCCGGCGCACGTGGCCAGGCTGCGCAGGTCGCCGGGCGAGAACGCGTGCACGTCGACGGCGAACTCCATTCCGTGGTCGCCATGACCGCCGCCGTTCTCCGGCGCGCGCGCGTCGCCGGCGGCCCGCGCGCCGAGCAGCGCGCGCCACAGCGGCGCGACCTCCACTGCCGCGCGCTTGGCAACGCCGGCCAGCCGGTCGCCGTAGCGCGACGGCTCGCCCGCGAACGCCATCACCCCGCCGGGGCGCAGGACGCGGTGGACCTCGGCGAACGCGCGCCGCAGGTCGGGGATGTGGTGCAGCACGGCGTGGCCGAAGACGAGGTCGAAGCTCTCGTCTGGCAGCTCGAGCCGTTCGGCGTCGCCGGCGATCGTCTCGACGTCGAGGCCCAGCTGCCCGGCGTTGGCCGCCAGGGCGCGCAGCATCCCGGGGGAGATGTCGGTGCAGACCGCTCGCCGCACCACGCCGGCGCGCAGCAGGTTGAGCGTGAAGTAGCCCGTTCCCGCCCCGATCTCCAGCGAGCGTTCGAACGGCCCGGGCTCCTCGCCGAGGGCCTTGCGCAGCTTGGTCACCACCTGCTGGCGGCCGAGCCGCCCGAAGGAGATGCCCCACTTCGTGTCGTACTCGCCGGCGGCGACATCGTGGTAGCGGATGTTGACGTCGCGGATCTCCGCCGCTGAGGCAGCCATGGCGCGCCGGAATGTACAGGCCACGCCTCCTATACTCGCGCGCCCGTGGAAGGCGCCCATCTCCAGCGCGACCAGCCGCCGGGCGTCCCCCCGCTGGCGTTGACCGGCGAGCGCACGCTGCCCGACGTGCCCGACGAGAACTACTGGTTTCGCCGCCACCTCGTCGTGTACGAGTGGATCGCCGAGCAGGTGGCGGGCCTGGACGTCGTCGACATGGCCTGCGGGGAGGGGTACGGCGCGGATGTCCTGGCCGGCCGTGGCGCTTCCGTAGTGGGAGTCGACGCCAACCCGGAGGCCCACGAGCACGCGCGCCTGCGCTACCCGCGCGCGAACCTGCGCTTCGAGCGCGACCTCGTCGACTCCTTCTCCGAGGACTGCGACGCGGTCGTGTTCCTCCAGACGATCGAGCACCTCGAGGACCCGGCGGCGGTGCTCGACCACTTCCGCTCGATCCTGCGACCCGGCGGCACCGCGTACATCTCCACGCCCAACGTGCTGACGCTCGCGCCCAAGGGCGCCGCGCGCTCGGGCAATCCCTGGCACGTGCGCGAGTACCGCGCCGAGGAGTTCGCGGGCCTGCTGGCCGCCCACTTTCCTCGCGTCGAGCTCTACGGCCTCTTCCATGCGCGCAAGCTGCGCGCCCACGAGCTCGCGATCCGGATCGGATGGGACCACATCCATCCGCGACTCGGCCTCACCGGCGCCTTCTATCAGCGCTTCACGCCGGCGATCGGGGTCCGCGACTTCCGGCTGCGCGCCGGCGTTCCCGGTCAGCTCCAGCGCGCGCTCGACTTCATCGCCGTCTGCCGTCCGTGACGGCGGCCGCGGACCGGGGCGAGCTCGCGCTCGTCCTGCACACCCACATGCCCTACGTCGAGGGCTTCGGGACGTGGCCGTTCGGCGAGGAGTGGCTGTGGGAGGCGATGGCGAGCTGCTACCTCCCGCTGCTCGACGTGCTGCAGCGCGGCGCCGGACGCCTGACGCTGTCGCTGACCCCCGTCCTGTGCGACCAGCTCGAGGCCGACGGCGTCGCCGAGCGCTTCCTCGCCTTTTTGCGCGACGTGCGCGACGAGACCCACCAGCGCGACATCGAGGGCTGCCGGGCCAGCGGGGCGGGCGCGCTCGTCCCCGAGCTGGAGCGCTCGGCCGCCGACTATCGACGCGCAGGGGAGCACTTCGAGTCGATCGAGGGAGACCTGCTGGGTGCGCTGGCTCCTCACGTCGCGTGGACATCGGCGGCCACCCACGCCGTCCTGCCGCTGCTGGCGACCGACGCCGGGATCGAGCTGCAGGTCCGATCGGGCGTCCAGGCGCACCGGCGCCGGTTCGGGCCCTGGCGCGGTGGCTTCTGGCTGCCGGAGTGCGCGCATGCCCCGTGGCTGGAGCCGGTCCTGCGCGACGCGGGCGTGCGATCGACCTGCGTGGACCTGACCGACGTCTTCGGCCCCGGCGCGCACGAGCACCTGCGGCCCCTGCGCAGCGCCGGCGACCTGCTCCTGGTCCCCGTCGACCGCGGGACCGTCGAGCTGGTCTGGAGCGACGCCGGGTACCCCGCCCACGGCACCTATCGCGATTACCACCACCACACGATCCACCATTACCGGCCGTGGGCCAACGACGGGAGCACCTACGACCGTGAGGCGGCGTACGCGCTCGCGCGCAAGCACGCTGCCGAATTCGTCGCGCGGACGATCGAGCGGCTCGACGCGGCCCGCGCGGCGACGGGCGCTCCTGGCCTGTGCGTCTGCGCGCTCGACACGGAGCTGCTCGGCCACTGGTGGTTCGAGGGAGCGGTCTGGCTCGAGGCGGTCCTGGACGAGTCACGGCGCCAGGGCCTCCAGCTCGCCGCGCTCGACGAGGCGCTCGAGCGTCACGAGCCGGCACCGGTCCCGGCCGAGGGGCTGCCGGTGACCACCTGGGGCTCACCGCGCGACCTTTCGACGTGGGACGGCCCGGCGGCGGCGGATCTCGCCTGGCGCGCCCGCGCGGGCGAGCTTCGGGTGGTGGCGGCCGACCGTCCGCCAAGCCCCCGGGCGATCCGCGAACTGCTGGCCCTGCAGTCCTCCGACTGGGCGTTCATGGTCACCCGTGGCCTCGCCGCCGGCTATCCGCGCGAACGCGCGGAGGGCCACGCCCGCGCCCTCGACGACGCCCTGCGCGCGGTAGGCTCCGGCCCGACCGCCCTTCGCAACCTGGCGCCCGCGATCGACGCCGCGCCACCCCCGCGTCCGTGAGCGCCCGCGTCCTCATCCTCTCCTGGGAGTACCCGCCGCTGATCGAGGGCGGGCTGGCGCGCCACGTGCGCAAGCTCGCCGAGCAGCTCGTCGCCCACGACGTGGAGGTCCACGTGCTCTCGCGTGGCGACGAGAGCATGGCGGCCGACGAGGAGGTCAACGGCGTCTGCGTGCACCGGGTGCGCGAGCCGCGCCGGCCACGGGAGCTGTCGGAGTTCGTGACGTGGGTGGAGCACATGAACGCCGACATGCTCGCCGCCGGCGTGGAGCTGGGCGACCGGTTCGCCTTCGACCTCGTGCACGGCCACGACTGGCTCGTCGCCGCCGCCGGCGATCACCTCGCCAATCGCTTCCGCTGCCCTCTGGTGGTGACGATCCACGCGACCGAGTACGGAAGGCATCAGGGCTGGGTGGACGAGCACCCGCAGTCCTACATCCACGGAGTCGAGCGGTGGATGGCCAACCGCGCGGATCGCGTGATCACCTGCTCGCACTACATGCACGGCCACGTGGCCGACGTCTACGGGCTCGAGGAGTCGCGCATCAGCGTGATCCCGAACGGCATCGACCCGCTCGACCTCCAACCCGTCGACGACCTGGAGCGCCTGCGCGCACAGTTCGCGGCCCCCGGCGAGCGGCTGGTGCTGCTCGTCGGCCGGCTGGTCTACGAGAAGGGCTTCCAGCTCGCGCTCGAGGCGCTCCCGGGGCTGATCGAGCGCCTCGGCGACGTGAGGTTCCTGGTCGCCGGCTCCGGCACGCACGAGCAGGAGCTGCGCGCGCAGGCGCGCGAGCTGGGACTCGACGCACACGGGACGTTCCTCGGATGGATCGGCGACGACGTGCTGCACTCGCTCTACCGGATCGCGGATCTGTGCGTGATCCCCTCGATCTACGAGCCCTTCGGGCTGGTCGCGCTGGAGGCGATGGCCTCGGGCTGCCCGTGCATCGTTGCCGACACCGGCGGCCTGCGCGAGATCGTGCCCGAGGACCAGAGGGTGGGGCTGCGCTTCAACGGCGGCGACCCCGAGCACCTCGCGACGATGGTCGAGCGCCTGCTCACCGACGAGCCGCTGCGCGACCGCCTTGTCGCCGAGGCCTCCGAGCACGTGCTGCGCTTCGACTGGGCCGACGTCGCGCGCCAGACGGCGGCCGTCTACGCCGAGCTGGGCCGCGCGGCAGTCTGAGCCGTTCGCGGGGGCGCGGGGGCGCTCAGCGGCGCCGGCGGCCCGGGGCCGCGTTCGACCGCGGCCCCCGGCCGCGGCTCAGGCCCAGCGCATGGACGCCGGCGCGTCGCGCATGCGGATCACCCGCGCGGGGACGCCGCCGACGACCGTGTTCTCCGGCACCGCGCGCGTGACCACGGAATTGGTCCCGATGATCGCGTTGTTCCCCACATGGACCCCGCGCAGGATGCACGCCCCGTAGCCGATCCACACGTTGTGACCGACGGCGACCTCGCGCTTGTAGATGCCCTGGAGGCGGACCGGTCGGTCGACCTCCACCGTGCCGTGGTCGAAGTCGATCAGCATCACCCGGTCGGCGACGACGCACTCGCGTCCGAGCGCCACGCCCTGGTACGCGGAGATCGTGCACTCCTGGCCCAGCACGGTCTTGGCGCCGACGCGCACCTCGCCCTCGTGCACGCGGATCTTGCACCCGTGGCCGATCCACGACCAGCGCCCGAGCACCAGCCGCGCGCCCGGCGCGATCTCCAGCTTCACCTGCGGACCGACGAAGGCCAGCCCGTCCGTCTGCAGCCGGCCGCGCCAGCGCAGCTTCAGCCACGCCAGGCGCAGCAGCAGGCGGACGTAGCGCGCGTTCAGCATCCGGTGGGCCGCCATGAAGCGCAGCAGCGCCACCGGACCCCCGTGCAGCGGAGGCGGCTCGCCCCGTGCGGCGGTGGGGGCGGCGTCGATCTCGGGTGGCGCGACGGCGGGCTCCGCGGGCTCCACGCGCCGGATCGTAGATGGTCGTCATGCGGGCGCCGCGGGCGCGGCTGCGATGATGCCGCGCCGCATGGCGGCGGACCCGACACTGGCGCAGCGCCTGCTCGACGGGGACAAGCGCGCACTCGCGCGCGGCATCACGCTGGTGGAGGACGACGATCCCGCGGGATGGGCGCTGGTCCGGGAGGTCTACCCGCGCACGGGCCGGGCGGCGATCGTGGGCTTCACTGGCCCGCCGGGCGTGGGGAAGTCGACGCTGATCGGCGCGCTGACCAAGGCCCGGCGCACGGCCGGCCGCGAGGTGGCCGTCCTGTCGATCGACCCCTCCTCGCCCTTCACCCACGGCGCTCTGCTGGGTGACCGCATCCGCCTGTCCGACCACTTCCTCGACCCCGGCGTCTTCATCCGCTCGATGGCCAACCGCGGGGCGCTGGGCGGGCTGTCGGAGGCGGCACTGCAGGCCGCCCTGCTGATGGATGCCGCGGGCAAGGACGACGTGTTCCTGGAGACGGTCGGGGTGGGGCAGGCGGAGGTGGACATCATCGACCATGCCGACACGATCGTCCTGGTCCTCCAGCCCGGCTCGGGGGACTCGATCCAGGCGCTGAAGGCCGGCGTGATGGAGATCCCGGACGTGATCGTCATAAACAAGTCCGACCACCCGCTCACCGACACGATGATCCGCGAGATCCGGGGCGTGCTGTCGCTCGCGCCCCAGGAGGGCTGGCGCGCGCCGATCGTGCGCGCCGAGGCTGCGCGCGGGCATGGGATCGAGGAGCTCGTGAGCAAGCTCGACGAGCATCGGGCGCACATCGAGGCCGAGGGAACCTTGCTGGAGCGCCGGCGGCGCAACCTGATGAACGAGGTGCTCGCGCTGGCGACCGTGCGGATGCGCAGGCGCCTCGAGGAGTCGGTGCGCGAGGACGCCGACGTCCAGCGGCTGCTCGACGCGGTGGTGGAGCGCCGGCTCGATCCCTCGAGCGCGGCCGCCTCGATCCTCGAGCGCCAGAACGGCCGCTGAGCGCTCAGGCCCCGAGCGCCCGCGCGATCACCATCTGCTGCACCTCGTCGGTGCCCTCGCCGATCGTGAGGATCTTCGCGTCGCGGTAGAAGCGGCACACCGGGTACTCCTCGATGCAGCCGTAGCCGCCGTGGATCTGGACGGCCTCCTCGGTCGCGCGCACCGCCAAGCGCCCGGTCTTGAGCTTGGCCTGGGCGGCGGTGAGCGTGAAGCTCCCGCCCGCGTCCTTGAGCCGTGCCGCCTTGTAGGTGAGCAGGCGCGCGGCCTCGATCTCCGTGGACATGTCGGCCAGCTTGGCCTGGATCGCCTGGAACTTGGAGATCGGCTTTCCGAAGGCGCGGCGCTCGCGCGCATAGGCGAGCGCCTCGTCGAGCGCGCCCTGCGCGAGCCCGACGCCCATCGCCGCCACGCCGATCCGACCGATGTCGAGCACGTGGAGGAACTGCTTGAACCCTCCGCCGCGCGGCCCGAGCAGGCTGGCCTCGGGCACGCGGCAGTCGGTGAAGGTGAGCGGACGCGTGTCCGAGGCGTTCCAGCCCATCTTGCGGTAGGGCTCGCCCTGCTCGTAGCCCGGCGTGCCGTTGGGGACGAGCAGGTTGGAGATCTCCCTCGCGCCGTTGCCGCCGCCGTCCCCCGTGACGGCGGTGATCGCGACGACGCCCGACAGGTCGGTCCCGGCGTTGGTGATGAACTGCTTGGAGCCGTCGATCACCCACGCTCCGTCCTCGAGACGCGCGCGCGTCTTGACGTTGCCGGCGTCCGAGCCGGCCTCGGGCTCGGTCAGGCCGAAGGCACCGAGCTTCTCGCCGGAGCACAGCTGCGGCATCCACTCGCGCTTCTGCTCCTCGGAGCCGAACAGGTAGATCGGCTGCGTGCCCAGCGACGTATGGGCGCACAGCGTGATCGCCACGGAGGAGTCGACGCGGGTCAGCTCCTCCACGGCGATCGCGTAGGCCAGCGAGTCGCCTCCGCCGCCGCCGTACTCCTCCGGGAAGGGGATCCCCATCAGGTTTAGCTCGCCGAGCTGGCGCACGATGTCGTAGGGGAAGGATTTGGTCCTGTCGAGCTCCTCGGCGACCGGGGCGACCTCGTTGCGGGCGAAGTCGCGGACCGTCTGCTGGATCAGGCGGTGGTCGTCCGAGAGGTCGAAGTCCATCGCGCGGCATTGTCACAGAGCGCGGCAGCGCCGCGCTTGGGCCACGCCTAGCCTCGTGGGATGGGCGAGGAGCGCGGGTCCGCGACGGTCGAGTGGACGGCGCTGGTGCTGCTGGTCGGCGCCGTCCTCTCCGGCGCGATGGTAGCCGGCGGAGCTCTCCACGCTCCCTGGTTCGGGCGCACGATCCGCTGCGCCCTGTTGGCAGGCTGCCGCGGGGAGGACGCGACGCTCGCCGGCGCCTACGGGCCGGACGCCGCTGCCTTCGTGCGCGCCTTTGCCCCCTCGCTGGCCTACGAGCGCGGCACGCTGACGCTGCCCGTGGACTTCCGCAACTGCCGCTCGCACGACTGCTCGGACGCGGCCGACCGTGCGGGGGCCGACGTGTGGCAATCGCACCGCGGCCGGCGCGCCACCGTGTTCACCCGCGTCGTCGACCGGCGCGCGTCCGGCGGCGGCCTCTACATCCAGTACTGGCTCTACTACCCGGACTCCACCTATAGCGGGCCGGCGCGGCGCGTGGGGACGGCGCCGGTCGTCGCGCGCACGCCGCTCGGGGTCCTGGCGCGCAAGGTGGCCGGCCATCACCGCGACGACTGGGAGAGCTACCAGGTGATGGTCCGCGCCGACGGGAGCGTCCTCGCCCGTGCGTCCGCGCATCACGGCTATGCCGGGCGCCGGCGCTGGCCCAACCTCAACGAGCTCCCGGTGCAGCCGCGCGTGCCCCGGCTGCGCCCGCCGGGCGCTCCGGTGCGCCGGCGCACCGCGGCCTGGACCCCGGTCACCGGCTGGACGCGGGTCTCGCGCGGCAGCCACGCGGGCCACATCGTCGCGGCTGCGGACGGCGAGCGCCGGACGGAGTCGGACGGCCTGGCCCTGGTGCCGATCGAGCGCCTTGCGCCCGCCGATCGCGGACGGCCGTTCGCGGTGGTCCCGCCGTGGCGCAAGCCGGTCTACCTCGAGCCGGAGGGGACCGGGACCTGAGCGGGGCGCGCATCCGGTGGGCGCGCCGGAAGCCGCCCGCCGGGTCATTCCCGACCCGCGCCGTCGGAGTTAGGGTAGCCTTACGCGCGTTAGGGAACCCTAAGCGCCAAGCGCTCCCCCGGAGGCCCCTTGCTCAGACGCCCGCTCGTCCTTCTGCTCAGCTCCAGCGCGCTGCTCGCCGCGTGCGGCGACGACGAGGAAGAGGCAACGCCCGCGGCCACGACGGCCGCTCCGGCGGCGACGGCGCCGGAGCCGGCAGCGACGCAGTCCTCCACGCCCGCCCAGCCCGCTCCGGCCGGCGGCGCCGCGGCGCGACTGAAGCCGCTCGCGGCCGACCTCGACCGCACCGTGGTCCTCTACCGCGCCGGTGACCGCCAGGCTGCCGAGGACCTGGCCGCGAAGGTCTACGTGGAGCGCTTCGAGGAGCTCGAGGAGGAGATCGAGAGGAAGGACCCGGAGCTGATGGAGGAGGTCGAGCGCGCGATCGCGGTCACCCTGCGCAGCCGGATCAAGTCGGGCGCGCCGGTGGCCCAGGTGCAGGCCGTCGTCACGTCGATCAAGTCCGAGCTCCCCGCCGTCGAGCGGGCGCTCGGCGGCGCCGGGACCACGCGGTACTAGCCGTGGCCCGGCTCGCGCGCATGCTGTCGGTGCTGGCCCTCGCGGGGGCGACCCTGGCCGCCGCGGCCCAGCCTGCCGGCGCCGCCGCGCAGGAGCAGGTGGACGAGGCGGTGCGCCAGTTCGACGCCTCGCGCGACAAGGTCGGGCAGGCGCTGGAGACCTACGCCGGCGGACGGCGCGAGGACGCCGCGCGAATCGCGCTGTCGGCCTACCTCGACCACTTCGAGCTCGTCGAGCCGACGCTGCGGGTGGTCGACTCCGACCTCACGCTCGAGCTCGAGGACCGCTACGCCGCCTTCCGCGACGCGATCGAGGACGATCGCGGGGTCGGGAAGGCGCGGTCCGAGGCGGCCTCGGTGCGCACCGGCCTGCGCGAGTTCGAGGGCCGGCTGGAGTCGGCCGACCTGGGGGCCGCGTCGCTGGCCTTCGCGTCGTCGTTCACGATCATCTTCCGCGAGGGCCTCGAGGCGATGCTCGTCCTGGTCGCCCTGCTGGGCTTCCTCGCCGCGGCCGATCAACGGCGCTACCGCCGCCCGGTGATCGCCGGCGTGGCCGCGGCCGTCGTCGCCAGCCTGGTCGCCTTCGTGCTGCTCGGCCTGGTCCTCGACGCCGCTCCGCTCCAGCGCGAGCTGCTCGAAGCGGTGATGACGCTGGTCGCCGTCGTGCTCCTGTTCGTGGTCTCGTTCTGGTTGCTGCGGCGCATCGAGCACCGCCACTGGATGGAGTTCATCCGCTCGCGGCTGTGGAGCGCGAGCGCGACGGGCTCGGTGCTGGCCGTCGCCGCCGTCGGCTTCACGGCCGTCTTCCGCGAGGGCTTCGAGACGGTCCTCTTCTACCAGGCGCTGCTGTTCTACGCCTCGCAGACGGTGGCCTGGGTGGTGGCGGGGTTCGTGGCCGGTGCCGCCGCGCTGGGCGCGGTCGGGTGGATGCTCCTGCGCCTGCGCCGCGCGGTGCCCGTGAGGGCCTTCATGACCGCCGCCGTGGTGATGGTGATGGTGCTGTCGGTCGCGTTCACCGGCAACGCGGTCAACCAGCTCCAGAACCTCGACTACCTGCCCGACACCTCCCTGCGCGAGGACCTGCCGCGGCTCCCGGTCGCGGTGGGCGACCTGACCGGACTGCACCCGACGGTGGAGAGCCTGGCCGCTCAGGCGCTGCTCGCGCTGGTCTACCTCGGCGGGTTCGCGGTGGTGCGCCTCCAGGGCCGCCGGCAGGCGGCCGCGCACGCCGCTCGGCGCCTCGCTCCGCGCGATCCTGTCGCCTCGGTGCAGGAGCTGTGAGGCGATGAGCCCGATCGCGCTCGGCGTCGACGTCGGGGGAACCTTCACCAAGGCCGTCGCGGTTCGCCAGGGCGGCGACGGCGACCCGCTGGCCGTCTGCAGCGTCGCCACGACGCACGACGCGGCGGGCGGCGTCGCCGACGGCGCGGTGGCCGCCCTGCTCGAAGTCGCCGCAACGCTGGGACCCGATCGCGACGACGTCGAGCTCGTGTCGATCTCGACCACGCAGGCGGTCAACGCTCTGCTGGAGGGCGACACGGCCACGGTCGGGGTGCTGGCGATGGCGGCGGCGCCCAACCTCCGCCGTGCGCGGCGTCGCAGCCGCGTCCCCGCCACGCCGATCGCCCCCGGGCGCGAGCTGTCCGCCCGCCACCGGCTCCTGGACGTGACGCGCCCGCCGTCGGACGCCGAGCTCGACCGCGCGCTGGAGGACCTCAGGGATCAGGGCGCCGAGGCGATCGTCGTGACAGAGGCCTTCGGGGTCGATGACCCGGCGCTCGAGCGCCGGGCGCTCGAGCGGGCGCGCCGGCTCGGCCTGCCCGCCTGCGCCGGCCATGCGCTGAGCGGTCTCTACGGCCTCGAGCTGCGGACTCGCACCGGCGCCGTGAACGCGTCCATCCTCCCCGCGATGGAGCGCACCGCGCAGCGGGTGCGCGAGGCGCTCGACCGGGCCGGCCTGGACGCTCCGCGCGTGCTCGTCCGCGGCGACGGCGGCGCGGTCCCGGTCGAGACGCTCACCGCGGACCCGATCCGCACGCTCTTCTCCGGTCCCGCGGCGTCGGTCGCCGGAGCCGTCCGCGCCGCCGGCGTGCGCGACGCGCTCGTCGTCGAGCACGGCGGAACCTCGACCAACCTGGCCGTCGTCAGCGAGGGCCGCCCCTGCCTCGACTACGTGCGGGTGGGCGGCTTCGCCACCTGCGTGCGCGCGCTCAACGTGCGCGTCGCCGGGATCGCCGGAGGCAGCCTCGTGCGCGTCGACGGGCGCCGTGCCTACGCGCTGGGGCCGCGCAGCGCCCACCACGCCGGGCTCGAGTACGCGTCCTTCGCCGCGCCGCTCGAGCGCGCCGAGGCCGTGCTGATCGCGCCCCGGCCGGGGGACCCCGTTCGCTACCTGGTCGCCCGGGGCGCCGACGGCCGCACGGTGGCCGTCACGCCCACCTGCTGCGCCAACGCGCTCGAGCGCCTCGCGCCCGGCGATCCGGCGGCCGGCGATCCCGCCGCCGCGGCGGTCGCCGTGGAGGCCGTCGCGCGGCACGCCGGGCGCCCGTGGCGCGAGCTCGCCGCCGACGTGCTCGACGGCGCCGCCTGGGCGCTGCTCGAGCTCGCCCGCCCGCTCGTCGAGGCCCATCCCGACGCCTGCCGGCACGTCGTCACCGCCGGCGGGGCCGCCGGTGTGCTGGGTCCCGCCGTCGCGAGCGCGCTCGGCGCCGTGGAGCGCCGCGCGCCCCATGCTGCGGTCATCTCCTCGATCGGCGCGGCCCTCTCGCACGTGCGCGCCGAGGCGGAGCGCACGATCCCCGACCGGTCGCCCGCGAGCCGCGCCCGCGTGGAGGCCGAGGTCGCCGCGGCGGCGCGCCGGGAGGCCGAGCGAGGCGGTGCCGCGCCCGGGTCGGTGGAGGTCCAGCTCGAGCACGACCGCATGCGCGGGACCGCGCGCGCCGTCGCGGTCGGCTCCTTCGCCGGGCACTCCGCGCGCGAGCGCGAGCCCGTCCTGGCATGAGCTTCTACCCCCAGCGCCGCCGCGGGCGGGGGGCGATCGTGACGGCGGCGGTGATGGGGATCCTTCTCGGCGCGCTCGCCGGCGCGCTGCTCGGCCGTGCCTCGGCGCCGTCGCTCGGCGATCGGGTCGCCGACGTGCGCGAGGACGCCGCGTCGGTGGCGACGCGGCTGTCGGTGCTCGAGACGGAGTACCCGCAGGGCGTGCGCGAGGGCCGGATCGTCGGCCGGGTCGAGTACGAGGGGGCGCGCGCCCGCGCGGAGGCTGCAGCGAACGCGCTCGAGCGCATCGCCCCGGACCTGGGGACGCTCGATCCGCGTGGCCTGCGCCAGGCCCGCGCGGCGCTCGCCGCGCTGCGGCGCGCGATCGAAGCGCGCGCCCCTAACGCAGAGATCGCCGCGGGCGTCGCGCGGGTACGCGCGATACTCAAGCCGCCCGCGACTAGCGACTAACCGCGGCGCGACGTCGAGCGCGCCAGCTCGACCAGCAGCCGCACGCCGAAGCCCGAGCCGATCTTCCCGGTGTAGGGGCGGCCGACGTCCCAGGCCGTCCCGGCGATGTCCACGTGCGCCCAGGGCACGTCTGCGGTGAAGCGCCGCAGGAACTCCGCCGCGGTGATCGAGGAGGCCTTGCGGACCTCCGTCGCGTTGACGATGTCCGCGTACTGGCCCTTGATCATCTCGGCGTACTCGGCGTGCAGGGGCAGGCGCCATACGAGCTCGCCCGTCGCGCGCGCGGCAGCCTCGACCTCCGCGGCCCAGTCGTCGTCATCGGCGAACAGGCCGGCATGGGTGGACCCGAGTGCCACCACGATCGCCCCGGTCAACGTCGCCAGGTCGACCAGGCGCTCGGCGCCGGCCTCGATCGCATGGGCGAGGCAGTCCGCAAGCACCAGGCGCCCCTCGGCGTCGGTGTTGTTCACCTCGATCGTCGTGCCGTTGGCGGCCGTGACGATGTCGCCCGGGCGCGTGGCGTGGCCGCTGGGCATGTTCTCCGTTGCCCCGATCACGGCGACCAGCCGTACCGGCAGCTCCAGACGGGCGATCGCGCCGGCGGCCTCCAGGACCGCCGCCCCACCCGACATGTCGAACTTCATCTCGTGCATCTTGGCCGCGGGCTTGATCGAGATCCCGCCCGTGTCGAAGGTCACCGCCTTGCCGACGAAGCCAAGCATCGGGCCCCGTGCGTCAGCGCCCTCGTAGCGCAGGGTGATCAGGGCCGGCTCGGCGTCCGAGCCCTGCGCGACGGCCGCGAAGGCGCCCATGCCTCTCGCGGAAAGCGCGTCGCGGCCCTCCACCTCGGCCGTGAGGCCGTCGACCTCGCCGGCCAGCGCCTGCGCCCGCTCGGCCAGCGCGGCGGGGGTCATGTCGTTGGCCGGCGTGTTCTGGAGGTCGCGCGCGGCGTTCTGGGCCTCGGCCACCACCCGCGCGGTCTCGACCGCCTCCGCGCGATCCCCCTCGGTCGCGACGATCAGGCGCTCGATCGGGTCGCCCGAGTCGTCGTCGCGGCGGTAGCGGTCGAAGCGGTAGGCGCCGAGCAGCGTCCCCTCGACGGCCGCGGCGGCGAGCTCGTCGGCGGGCGCGCTCCAGCCCAGGTTGTGCGCGCCCAGCTCGCGCGCCCGCTCGGCGGCGAGCGCGGCCGCGACGCGCACGCGCTCGGCGTCGAGCGACGCCCGCTCGCCCAGCCCCGCGAGGATGTAGCGGCGCCCGTCGGCGTGCGTGTGGGCGAGCTTGCGCGGGGCGGTCTTCGCCTCGCCGGAGTCGAGCAGCGCCTGCAGCGGGGCGCCCTCCAGGTCGCGCGGCACCGGCTCTCCGTCGAAGACGCCCAGGACGACGGTGTCGGCGCCGGCCTGCTCGGGCGCGTCGGTGGTGGCTACGACCTCCATGGAGCGGGGCCACGATACCCAGGTACTAGGATCCCTCCTCCTCGATCCGACCGGGAGACCACCCGCCGATGCCCAACACAGTGATCCTCTCCTCCGCCCGCACGCCGATCGGCAAGCTCGGCGGGGGCCTGGCCTCCGTCGACGCCACCGAACTGGGGGGCACGGCGATCAAGGCGGCGCTGGAGCGCGCCGACGTCGCTCCAGAGGAGGTCCAGCACGTGGTGATGGGCCAGGTCCTGCAGGCCGGTCAGGGCCAGATCCCCTCCCGCCAGGCGCAGATCAAGGCGGGCATCCCCAAGGAGGTCTCCTCCGAGACCGTCAACAAGGTCTGCGCCTCGGGCATCCGCGCGGCCGGGATCCTCGACGCCGCGATCCGCGCGGGCGACGTCGAGGTCGCCGTGGGCGGCGGGATGGAGTCGATGTCCAACGCGCCCTACATGCTTCCCCAGGCGCGGTTCGGCTTCCGCATGGGCGACGGCAAGGCGATCGACGCGATGATCCACGACGGCCTGACCAACCCGTTCTCGGGCAAGCACATGGCCCAGGAGGCCTCGGAGGTCGCCGAGGAGCTCGAGATGACCCGCGCCGACATGGACCGCTGGGCTCTGCGCTCGCACGAGCTCGCGCTCGAGGCCACCGATGAGGGCCGGCTGCCCGAGGAGATCGTGCCGGTCACGGTCAAGGGCAAGAAGGGCGACGCAGTCGTCGAGGTCGACGAGGGCCCGCGCCGCGACAGCAGCCTCGAGTCGCTCTCGAAGCTGCCGCCGATCTTCCTCAAGGACGGGTCGCACACGGCCGGCAACTCGCCGGGCGTCAACGACGGCGGCGGGGCGCTCGTGCTCGCATCTGACGAGTGGGCGCAGCGCAACGGCAAGCAGCCGCTGGCGACGATCGTCGCCCAGGCCCAGATCGCCGACGACTTCGCCTACCTGGCGCGCACTCCGGCCAAGGCGGCCGAGGTCGCGCTCGAGAGGGCGGGTCTCTCCGCGCAGGACATCGACCTGTGGGAGATCAACGAGGCCTTCGCCTCGGTCACCCTCAACTCGATCCGGATGCTCGGCATCGAGGAGGACAGGGTCAACGTCAACGGCGGCGCCGTCGCCCTCGGTCATCCGATCGGCGCCTCCGGCGCCCGGATCCTGGGCGCGCTGATACTGGAGCTCAAGCGCCGCGGCGGCGGCAAGGGCTGCGCGGCGATCTGCTCCGGCGGCGGCCAGGGCGACGCCGTGATCGTGGACGTCGCCGGCTCCTCGGGCTAAGCCGGGCCGCTCGAGCGTTGGTGGCGCGGCCGGGCTGCACGATCATGTCCCGGGGCGCGCTATCGATGCCGACGAGCAAGCTCGTCGGGCTCTCACGCGGATTTCCCCGGGCATGACCGTTCCGCCCGCCCGCGATGGCGGCGCCGCGTTCTTCGATTTGGATCGGACGCTGGTGGCGGGCTCGTCGGCGTTCGAGTTCGCGCGTGCGTCATACCGGGCCGGGCTGGTGTCGCGGCGCCAGCTGTTGTCCGATGCGTGGGCGAACGTCAAGTTCAGGCTGCGGGGGTCGACCGATGCCGGGACCGATGAGCTGCGGCGGCGGGTGTACGCGGCGCTGAAGGGGGTGCGGGTCGTCGATGTCCAGCGGCTCGCCCCCGACGTGCTGGCGGGCTTGCTGCCGCGGATGTACCCGCGGATGCTGCGGATCGCCTACGAGCATCAGGACGCCGGGCGCCCGGCCTTCATCTGCACTGCCGCCTCGCAGGAGGTCGCCGACCTGCTGGCCCACGTGCTGGTCTTCGACGGGGCGATCGGCTCGCGATCGGAGATCGTGGACGGCGTGTACACAGGGCGCCCCGGCGGGCCCTTCACCTACCGCGAGGGCAAGGCGCAGGCGATCCGCGAGCTGGCCGCCGAGGATGGCATCGACCTCGCGGCCTCGTGGGCCTACTCGGACTCGGAGTCCGACCTCCCGATGCTGCGGGCCGTGGGGCACCCGGTCGCCGTCAACCCCGACGCGGAACTGGCGCGGGTGGCGCGCGAGGAGGGGTGGGAGGTGGTGTGCTTCGAGACCCTGGGCCGCCGGCTCAAGCTGGCCGGCGCCGCGCTCACCGCGCTGGCGGCCGGCGGCGCTGGGAGTCTCGCGGCGCGCCGGCGTGGAGCGCGGCGGATCTCGCGCATGCCCGTCCCGCGACCGCGACCGCGAGCGCGCTCGTCCCCGCTGGCCCGGCGATGAGCTTCGAGCTCTCCGACGAGCAGCGCGAGACGCGCGAGCTGGCGAGGCGCTTCGCGGACGAGGTCGTCGCGCCCGCAGCGCCGGCTTGGGATCGCGAGCATCGCTTCCCGCGCGAGGTCTTCGAGCAGCTCGCGGAGCTGGGACTGATGGGCGTCTGCATCCCCGCCGAGCACGGGGGCGCGGGCGCCGACTTCCTCGCCTATGTCCTGGTGCTCGAGGAGCTCTCGCGCGCCGACGCCGGTGTCGGCGTGACCGTCGCGGTGCACACGGGCGCGGGGACGCTCCCGATCCTCGCGCACGGAAGCACCGAGCAGGTCGAGCGGCTGGTGCCCCCGCTGGCCCGGGGGGAGGAGCTGGCCGCCTTCGCGCTGACCGAGCCCGAGGCCGGCTCCGACGCCACGGCGATCCGCACGCGCGCCCGCGACGGGCGCCTCTCCGGGACCAAGCAGTGGATCACCAACGGCTCGCATGCCGCCACCTTCGTCGCCTTTGCTCGCGAGGGGGACGAGGGACGGATCTCCGCCTTCCTCGTGCGCGCCGGCGCCGAGGGGTTCGCGGTCACGCGCGAGGAGGAGAAGCTGGGGCTGAACTCCTCGAGCACCGCCGACCTCCTGTTCGAGGACACGCCCGGCGAGCCGCTCGGTCCGGCCGGCGCCGGCATGCGGATCGCGCTGTCGACGCTGGACGGCGGGCGGATCGGGATCGCGGCTCAGGCGGTCGGCATCGCCCAGGCCGGCCTGGACCTCGCTGTCGCCTACGCGCGCGAGCGCCACGCGTTTGGCGGGCCGATCGGCCGCTTCGGCGAGATCCAGCACAAGCTCGCCGAGATGCAGACCGAGATCGAGGCCGCGCGCGCGCTCACCTGGCGCGCAGCGCGGCTCAAGGCCGCCGGGCGCCCGCACACCGTGGAGGGCGCCCAGGCCAAGCTCTTCGCCTCCGCGGTGGCGCGCCGCCAGACCGGTGAGGCGATCCAGGTCCTCGGCGGCTACGGCTACACGCGCGAGTTCCCCGCCGAGCGCTATTACCGCGACGCCAAGGTGACCGAGCTCTACGAGGGCACGAGCGAGATCCAGCGCCTGGTGATCGCCCGCGCGCTGCTGGGCGAGGCTGCGCGCTAGGCACCGGCGCCGGGACCGGCCTGAACAGGCACCGAAGTAGCCTCCGGGTGTGATGACGGCGACGCCGGGACCGCACGACGCCCACGGCCACCGGCACGGCGTGGCGAGCGTCGCAAGCGACGCCGACACCGGCAAGCTGGCGATGGCGCTCGCGCTCATCCTCGGCTTCATGGCCGTGGAGGTCGTCGTCGGCCTGCTCGCCAATTCGCTGGCGCTGCTCTCCGACGCGGCTCACATGCTCACCGATGCGGCCGCGATCGCTTTGTCGCTGGTCGCCCTGCGGCTGGCGCGCCGTCCGGCCGGCGGATCGCTCACGTTCGGGCTCAAGCGCGTCGAGATCCTCAGCGCGCAGGTCAACGGACTCACGCTGCTGCTACTGGCCGCCTGGATCCTCTACGAGGCGATCCGCAGGCTCATCTCCCCGCCGGACGTCGATGGCGGCCTCGTGCTGGCCGTTGCCCTCGCCGGCGTCGCGGTGAACGTGGTCGCAACGCTGGTCCTCGCGCGAGCCAACCGGCAGAGCCTGAACGTCGAGGGGAGCTACCAGCACATCCTCACCGATCTCTATGCCTTCATTGGAACCGCCGTGGCCGCCGCGGTGATCCTGCTGACCGGGTTCGGGCGAGCGGACCCGATCGCCTCCCTCTTCGTCGCTGCCCTCATGCTGCGCTCCGCCTATGGGCTGCTCAGGGACTCGGGCCGCGTCTTCATGGAGGCGGCGCCGGCGGGAGTGAAGCCCGACGCGATCGGCAAGGCGCTGGCGGCCGAGCGCGAGGTGATGGAGGTCCACGACCTGCACGTGTGGGAGGTCACGTCGGGGTTCGCCGCGCTGTCGGCGCACGTGCTGGTGACGCAGGACGCCGACTGCCACGCCGTCCGCCGCAGGCTCGAGGCGCTCCTGCACGAGCGCTTCGAGCTCGAGCACACCACGCTTCAGGTCGATCACGAGGCGCCGAGGCTGATCACGCTCGAAGGCTCGGCCGGGTCCGAGCCGGGCTAGAGCGCGCTCGAGGGCGCTGCCCGGCGTACCACCTCACGTGGTGACCTCGTGGGCTTGCAACGTGCGCTCGAGACGTGCGCCTAGATCGGCCACGGCGGGCTCGCGCATCAGGTCCACGTGAGGCGCCGGCACCATCACCGGCTCAAACCCGCCCCCGGCCAGCGCCTCCCAGTCCGACACGCGGCGCGCGTTCACGCGACCTCCTACGGCGTTGACGGCCAACCAGACTCGGCCCGAGCAGGGCTCGGCGACGTATGACCCGCCCGCCTGGCCCTTGCCCACCCGCTGCCGGTGAAAGTGCCGGTAGAAATGGAGCGGTCCAGGCCCCCCCTTGGGGGCACGCTGGTAGGACGCCAGGGCGTTGCGCAGCAGCTTTCGGCGCAGCTTCATCTGGCGGGTGAGCTTGGCGACCGACCGCCCGGGCTTGCGGAGCTTGCGCTGCGCCTTCGTCGCCGACCCGAGGCGCTTGCGCAGCTTGCGCTGCGCCTTCGTCGCCGACCTCAGGCGCTTGCGCGCTTTCCGCTGCGCGTTCGTCACCGACCCACGGCGCCCGCGGGGGGGGCGCCGGCCGTTCGTCATCGGTCCGTCCAGGGGACGGACCGGCTTGGACGGGCGCCGCGTCCGGTTGGTCGGCGCTCCGAGGCGCCGTGGCGCGCCGCCGTCGATGACCGCCAGGACCGGCACCGACTCGCCCGCGGCCTCGAGTTGCAGCGCTGCTTCCAGCGCGATCGTGGCGCCGAAGCACTGGCCCCCGAGCAGATATGGGCCCTCGGCCTGGACCCTCCGGATGGCCGCCACGTACCCCGCAGCCATCGCCTCGATGGAGCTGGAGGCGAACTGCCCCTCGTCGGCGTAGGACTGCAAGGCGTAAACCGGTCGATCGGAGTCCAGGTGAAGAGCAAGAGACCGCAGGCCGATCACGCTGCCGACGGCGGGAGCGACACAGAAGAACGGCGTCCGGGAGCCCTCCTGGCGAAGTGCCACGAGATTGGACGGACGACCATTCGCCTCCGGGCGCCTGAGCAGCTTGGCCAGACGCTCGGGCGTCGCGGCTTCGACGAGCACGGAGACCGGCAGGGGCACGCCGGTGCGCGACTCGAGCTCGGCCACGATCTCCATTGCGCGGAGCGAATCGCCGCCCAGCGCGAAGTAGTCGTCCGTCATCCCGATCGGGCCGAAACCCAGGACCTCTTGCCAGATCTCGACCACCTGCTCCTCCACCGCGGTGCGGGGCGCCACGTGCGCTCCTTCGCCCGAGGGGCGGCCGCCGTCGGGCGACGCAAGTGCGCGGCGGGCGATCTTCCCCGTGTGCGTCCTGGGCAGCCGCTCGACGACCCGCAGCCAGGACGGAAGCATGTACTCGGGTAGCGACGGGCCCAGATGGCGCCGCAGGTCGGCCAGTGTCGGTGGCGAGTCCCCACGGGGCACGATGTGGGCGATCAGCCGGTCGCGGCCCCGGCGGTCGCGATCCGCGGTGACCGCGACGTCCGCGACCGCGGGATGCTTGAGCGCGGCAGCCTCGACCTCGGAGGGGTCGACACGAAACCCCCTGATTTTCACGAGGCCGTCCAGTCGCCCTGCGAACTCAAGCCCTCCGTCGGGAAGCTGCCGCGCCAGGTCGCCGGTCCTGAACAGCCTCTCTTCAGAGCGAGCGGCGAACGGGTGGGGGATAAAGCGCTCGGCCGTCAGCTCCGGGCGCTCCAGATAGCCGCGCGCCAGGCCAGCGCCCCCGAGGTAGAGCTCGCCCGTCCGTCCCTCGGGAACCGGCCGCAGGCTGTCGTCAAGCACATGCGCCTCGGCGTTGGAGATCGGCCGGCCGAGTCGAGGTTTCTCCCCCGCGCGAAAACGGGCCGCGACGCAGGTCCCCGTGGTCTCCGTGCTGCCGTAGAGATTCCACACCTCGACCTGGGGCAGCAGCGAGAACGTGCGCTCCAGGAGCTCGATGCTCGGGGAGACACCCGAGAACGCCAACGACACCACACCCTTGGGAACCTGTGCCTGACCGCGCTCGACGAGGTCGAGCATCGCGCTCCATAGCGACGGCAGGCAGTTGAACGCCACCTGATGGCCGGTCAACAGCTCCAGCAGGGCCGCGGGGTCGCCGGTCGCCCCCTCTTCGACCAGCCACACGGGCCGGCCCTCCAGCCACGGAGCGAAGAGCTGCTTTAGCGACGCCGTAAAGGTCAGGCGGTTGACCAGGGGAAGCAGGAGCGGGCGCGATCCGAGCATCGTCCGGTTGACCCAGTGCAGGTGGTTGAGCACTCCGCGCTGCTCCAGGACCACGCCCGTCGGCTCTCCGCCCGAGCCCGAGGTGTAATACGCGCACACCGGCTGATCGGGGCGCACCTCGCGGTCCGGGCCGGGATCACCGGCTCCGTCGCCGCCGCCCTCGATCCGCAACACCTCGTGGCCCGCGAAGCGGATTGCGTCCTCCGGGCCCGCGAGGATGACCGCCGGCTTGGCGTCGTCGATCACGGCCTCGAGCCGCTGGGCCGGGTCCGAGGGGTCGATCGGCACGAAGGGGGAGCCAAGCTTGAGCGCGGCCAGGATCGCCGCGAGTGTGTCGACCGAATACCGGGCACATATCGCCACCCACTGCTCGGGCGTGACTTCCAACGCGCGCAGGCTGAACGCGAGGCGGTTTGCCGTCCGGTCCAACTCCCCGAAGGAGACCGAGGCGCCGTCTACCAGGACCGCGGGGGCGTCCGGGGCGGCGGCGGCATGGGTTGCGAACGCTTCGTGGATCGCCTGTTTGCCGGCTCCCACCAGCACTTCCCCCGAGGGCACACTCGAGTTCTACCACGCGGTTCCTCAGCTGCCGGGGCGACGCTGACTAGTTCGCGTCGTCGGTGTCCCCGCGTGACGTGCGCCGCCGCTCACCGACCCACACCAGTGCGGCGATCACCGCCAGCGGCCCCAGGTAGATCGCAAGGTCGACGGCCCAGTGCCCGCTGTGGGCGAGGACGGTGGGGGGCACGGGCGCGCTCATGCGGGGTTGGCCTGGGAGAGCAGCCACAGCCCGAGCGAGGTGAACCCGACCATGACCAGCAGCATCCAGTATTGCGAGCGCGTGGCTTCCCTCACATGGCGGTATACGGACAGGGCGCGATCGTGGGCCAACGTGAGGCCCGCGACGTGGCCGATCACCAGCGCGCCGACCTGGACGTACCAGATCGCGGTGGCCGAGATCAGCCCATAGTCGATCTGCGTGCCGGCCGTGCCGAGGAGGTCGGACCCGTCGCCGAGCGGGTCGGAGACGAGGAACGCGGTCGCCTGCCCCTGATAGGCCAGCAGCGAGAAGTAGTGCGCGAGCGCGTAGGCCACCGCGATCGGGACGAGCGTGTGCGCGAAGCGCCGCGACAGCTCGCCGGTGTCGTGGCCCTCGCCGACGGTGTGTAGACAGGCGCATCTTCGGCACGCGGGCGGACCCGGGCCGCCCGCGTCTCGCGCCCCTAGACTTCGCCGAATGGCCACCGAGCCCCGTGAGCTCACGGACGTCGAGCGCTGGGAGCGCGAGCAGTTCGCCGCGATCCCGGAGCGCGATGCGCCGTTCACCACCGTGAGCGGGCAGCCGATTCGCCCCCTCTACACGGAGCGCGACCTCCCCGAGCACCCATCCGAGGCGATCGGCCTGCCCGGGAACCCTCCCTACACCCGCGGTGTGTACCCGTCGATGTACCGGGGCCGGCTGTGGACGATGCGCCAGTTCGCGGGCTTCGGGACGGCCGAGGAGACCAACGCGCGGTTCCGCTACCTCCTCGAGCACGGCCAGACCGGCCTGTCGACGGCCTTCGACATGCCCAGCCTGATGGGCCACGACTCCGACCACCCCCGCTCGCTGGGCGAGGTGGGCCGCGAGGGCGTGGCCGTGGACACGCTCGACGACATGGAGACGCTGTTCGCCGGGATCCCGCTCGACGAGGTCACCGTGTCCATGACCATCAACGCGCCGGCGCCGATCATGCTCGCCTTCTACGTCGTCGCCGCCGAGCGGCGTGGCATCCCGCCCGAGCGCCTCGGCGGGACGATCCAGACCGACATCCTGAAGGAGTACATCGCGCAGAAGGAGTGGTGCTTCCCGATCGACCCGGCGATGCGCCTGGTCGGCGACCTGATCGAGTGGTGCTCCGAGCACATGCCCCGCTGGCACCCGATCTCGATCTCGGGCTACCACATCCGCGAGGCCGGTTCGACGGCGGCACAGGAGCTGGCCTTCACGCTCAAGGACGGGCTCACCTACGTCGAGGAGGCGGTCGCCCGCGGCCTGGACGTGGACGACTTCGCTCCCCGGCTGTCGTTCTTCTTCAACGCCCAGATCGACCTCTTCGAGGAGGTCGCCAAGTACCGCGCCGCGCGGCGCATCTGGGCGCGCGAGATGCGCGACACCTTCGGCGCGCGCGACGAGCGCTCGGCGCTGATGCGCTTCCACACGCAGACCGCCGGGGTCTCGCTGACCGCCCAGCAGCCGCTCAACAACATCATCCGCACCACGATCGAGGCGCTTGCCGGAGTGCTCGGCGGCACGCAGTCCCTGCACACGAATTCCTACGACGAGGCGCTCGCGCTGCCGACCGAGGAGGCCGTGCGCATCGCCCTGCGCACCCAGCAGGTGATTGCCCACGAGAGCGGCGTTGCCAACACGATCGACCCGCTCGGCGGGGCCTATCTGGTCGAGGCGCTGACCGACGAGCTGGAGCGTCAGGCCTACGAGTACTTCGCCAAGATCGACGACCTCGGCGGGATGGTCGAGGCCGTCAAGCGCAACTTCCCCCAGCGCGAGATCGCCGATGCCGCCTTCCGCTACCAGCAGGAGGTCGACCGCGGCGAGCGCGTCGTCGTCGGCGTCAACGACTACGTGCAGCACGATGAGGTCCCGATGGACCTCCTGCGCATGGATCCGACGCTCGAGCGCAAGCAGATCGACCGCGTTCAGGGCGTGCGCGCGCGGCGCGACGGAGCCGCCGTCGAGACGGCGCTCGGGGTGCTGCGACAGGCCGCCGCGAGCGCCGGGGAGAACCTGATGCCCGCGCTGATCGAGGCTGCGCGCGCGCACGCCTCCGAGGGCGAGATCGTCGAGGCGCTGCAGACCGTGTTCGGTACCTATACGGAGGCGCCGGTCTTCTAGCAGGGACTCGGTCCTATCGGCCGGTTCGCATGCCGGATGTTGCTAGGCTCGGACCTTCCGGGTCCCCGCAGTAGGAGTAGAGATGCGCGGCAGTTCGTGGGCAGGGAAGCTGTTGGCCGTCGTCGCGCTGAGCTTGCTCGCGCTTCCGGCGGTCGCGATGGGACACGCCGAGCGCCCTGCGTACTACCCGAACTTCGACCCGCTACTGGACGAGTTCGGCCCCGCCTTTGGATCGCCGCCCAAGTACCGCACGAGCGGTCCTTGGGAGAACACGCGCGTGGTCTGCACGTGGGACTCCCGCAATCAGATCGAGAACCTGCCCGACCCGGCGATGCGCGGACGCAACCTCGACCTGCTGCGGCGGTGCGGGTACAGGCACATCCAGGAGGCGGTGAACGCCGCCTCCAACGGCGACCGGATCCTGATCCTTCCGGGGGTCTACCGCGAGAACCCCTCGCGCAGGGAGCCCTTCGAGGACCCCGACTGCGCGCAGTACAAGGATCCGGACAACGGGCAGCCGACCTACGAGTACCACTACTACTGCCCCAACTCCAAGAACATGATCACGATCGCGGGCGACGATCCCAACGATGACGACCGCAAGTGCGACAAGCCGACCGAGAAGTGCAACCTCCAGATCGAGGGCACGGCGCGTCGGCACGACGTGCTGGTCAGCGGCGACCGCACCAAGCTGAACGTCTTTCGCCTCGACCGGGCTGACGGGACCTACATTCGCAACCTCGTCGCCGAGTTCTCGGACTTCAACAACTTCTACGCGATCGAGACCAATGGCTTCGTGTTCGAAAGCGTCGACTCGCGCTACTCGCGCGAGTACGGCTTCCTCACCTTCGTGTCCGATCAGGGCCTGATCGACAACATCGAGGCCTGGGGCTCCGGCGACTCGGGGATCTACCCGGGCGCGGGACCGGAGGGCCACGCCGATCGTGACGCGCCGCCCGGGACGGGCCCGAGCAACTGCGTCCGCTACGGGATCGAGATCAAGAACTCGAACTCCCACCACAACAACATGGGGCTCTCGAGCACTGCGGGCAACGGGGTGTGGGCGCACGACAACCGCTTCCACCACAACGCCTCGGGGATGATCACCGACTCCTTCGTCCCCAACCATCCCGGCATGCCGCAGGACTGCGCCAAGTGGGAGAACAACCAGGTCTATTCCAACAACATGGACCTGTTCACGGAGAAGCGCAACGCTTACTGCGACCCCGAGCGCAAGCCCGCGCACGAGCGCGACCCCAAGAAGCTCTGCTCGACATTCGGCGTCCCGGTTGGCGGCGGCATGCTGATCGCCGGCGGCAACAACAACATCGTGCGCGGCAACCGGGTGTGGGACAACTGGCGCTACGGGGCGGCGCTGTTCCACGTGCCCGCCGAGCTGCGGGGCGAGGACTCGACAGGTCAGTCTGCCGAGCCGTCGAACGTCCCTCCGGACACCTCCCACGGCAACCAGTTCACCGAGAACCGCATGGGGGTCCGCCCGAACGGCAACCGCGATCCCAACGGCGTGGACTTCTGGTGGGAAGGCCAGGGCAAGGGCAACTGCTGGAGCGACAACAAGGGCCCCGGCGGCGCGCCGCCGACGACGGACTTCGGCGAGCCCTATGACACGGACCCGAGCCTTGTCGCCTGCCCTGAAGGCAGCCCCGGCAACCCGCTATTCGACCCCACGAAGACCAGCCTGCTCGCCACCTGCTCCTTGTGGAGCCCTTCTGAGTACGAGGACCCGCCCGGGTGCTACATGGCCGGGTCCAGCTGGTACGACAAGCCGGCCGAGCCCCAGTGATCCACAGCCGACCGGTCCGCCGCCTGCTGGCGGCGGCCGGCTCGGCGGCGCTCCTCGCCGGCTGTGGCGGCTCCGACTCCGACCGCGCCGGCGATCTGGCGTGGGCCAGGCCGCCGAGCCTGCTGCGCGCGTCGTCCGACCGGGTGGTCACGGGAGCCGTCCGCAACACGGGGCTGCGGCGGCTGGAGATCTCGGCCAGGGAGATGCGTCTCGTCGACGACCGCGGCGGCCGCATCGAGGGCATCGCCACCTTCAGCCCCGGCTACCAGCACGGGCTCTACCCGCCGACCCGCATCCCGAAGAGCGAACGCGCGGCGCAGGATCGCCAGCTCGGCCTGACGATCGCGCTTGACCCTGGCAAGCAGGCGAAGCTGACCGTGGCCTGGCGCACCAGGCGCGGTGCCCGGCCGCCGGTGCGCGTCACCTACCGCGACATCGTCCTGCCGATCCCGCGGGACCGGTCGGGCGCGCCGGGCTAGCCAAGACCGCGATCACGACATCGGCCTATAGGCTGCGCCCAGCCCGATGCGCTTGCTTCTCCTCGCCCTCTGCCTCGCCATTACGCTTGCACTGGCCGCCTGCGGCGGCGACGAGAAGACGACGACAGTCACGGTAGCCACCGAGGGCAAGGCGAGCGCCGCGGAAGACCGGGCCGCACTGATCAAGCTGATGGAGGCGTACGGAGCCGCCGCCGGCCCAGCGGCGTGTGACTTCTACTCCGCCGGCCTCCTGAGGGAGCTGGACGGCCTCTCGGGCTGCCGCCGCGAGAACGCCGACTCGAAGGTGGTCAGGCTCACCGTCAAGGACGTGAGCGTGACCGGGAACACGGGACGCGTCACCGTGAGAGTGCCGGGGGCACAGCAACTGAGCGTCTACCCCGTCACCCGCGAAGGAGAGCCGAGCGACCCCTACGACGGCTGGAAGATTTCCGACTACTCGAAGGACGTGTCCGCCTCGGGGGCTCCGGCGGGAAAGCAGCTCTCCAAGGCGGAGTTCATCGCCAAGGGCGACGCCCTCTGCGCCGAGCGGCTCAAGGCAGTCGAGGCCGCGGAGCAGGCGTATCAGGCGGCCGGGGGCACCTCGCTGCAAGCACTGGCGCGGTCAGACGAATCGAAGCTTCGTGCGACCGAGAAGCTGGTTGCGGAGTTTGAAGCACTCGAGCCGCCCGACGGCGGCGGCAAGGCGCTCAAGGAGGCCTTCCTCGCATCGACTCGCAGGTTCATCGCCAGCTCGCAGGCACGGATAGCAGCGGCGAAGAAGGGAGACCTGCGCGCCGTCGGAAGGGCCAACGCGGGTCTTCAGGACCAGCGCAGGACGGGCGACATGGCCGACTACGGGTTCGAGGAGTGCGTCATCATCGAGCCGAGGACCTAGCGGGGCGTCAGGGACTCGCCGGCGTCCGGCCGGCGCAGCGCCAGCGCGGCCGATGTGAAGACAGATCGCTTGGCGCGCAGCGCCACGCGCGGGTATTCCCGTCCCGGCGCCGGCGCCGGCTCGCCGTCGGGCCCTAGCCGCACCGCCCCTTCCAGCGTCGCGGGCGAGACCCGCGTGTCCAAGGGCTGCACGAGCTCCAGGCCTGCCGGCGCGACGATCCGCGTCTGCAGCTCCCGCGGCGTGAAGACCTCACCGAGCGCCGCGCGCCGCCGCGGCGTGGCCGAGGAGAAGCGCCGGCCGAGCGTCAGCACGCGCCGGGCGAAGTCGGCGGGCGCCGAGTCCAGCGGGTGGCGTCGCAGGAAGCAGTCGGTCGCGATGAAGGCGTGCCCACCGGGCCGCAGCACCCGGCCCAGCTCGCGCGCCGCCCGCATCACGTCGGACGGGCCGCCGAAGTGCTCGAAGGACGACAGCGAGAAGGCAACGTCGAAGGAGGCGTCTGGGAAGTCGAGCGCGCGGGCGTCCATGAAGCGCGTCTCGAGGCGCTCCTGCGGATAGGGGCCCGGCGCGTGGCGCGCCGGGTCGGTGAGCATCGTCGCCGGCGCCTCCTTCGCCGCAAAAGGCCCCGTCCCGTAGATGTCGGTGGCCACGAGGTGGCCGACACGCTCGGCGAGCCAGAAGAGCACGCGTTCCTGGCCGGCACCGACCGCCAGCACGCGGGTCTCGCGGTTCAACCGGTCCACGTCGGCGAGGAACAGGACGAGCATCCCGATCTCCCACACCTTGCGCTCGACGTGGACCCGCGGATCGCGCTCGGGGACCACGTCGCGAATCGCCTCGAGCAGCGCGGGATCGTCGAAGTCGCGCACGTCGCAGAGCTTGCAGTGCTGGCGCCGGAGCTCGTCCACGCGCGGATCGTGCCAGGTGGGGGCGTCCGCCCGGACTCCGGCTTTCTCTTATGATCCGCGCGCTTCCGGGCGTCACTGTCCTTCCTCCCCCGGTCGCCCGAGATGGCCCAAGCCAGCCCTCCTCAGAAGAAGATCCGCGTCGTGGTCGCCAAGCCGGGGCTCGACGGGCACGACCGGGGCGCCAAGATCATCGCCCGCGCACTGCGCGACGCGGGGATGGAGGTCATCTACACGGGGCTCCACCAGACGCCGGAGCAGATCGTCGCGACGGTGATCCAGGAGGACGCCGACGCCGTCGGCCTCTCGATTCTCTCCGGCGCTCACATGACGCTCGTCCCGCGCGTGCTCGACCTGCTGCGCGAGGAGGACGCGGACGACGTGGTGGTGACCGTGGGGGGCACGATTCCGGCCGACGACATCTCACAGCTCAAGGAGAGCGGGGTGGCCGAGGTCTTCACGCCGGGCGCGCCGACCCAGGACATCATCGACTTCATCCGCGGCGCCGTATCGACGGCGGGTCGCTGAAGGCCGGCGGTTCGTGCCTGGCCGCCGGTGCCTGGCGCGTGCCGACCAGTCACAGGCGACTGACTGGTCAGTCAACGTTGTAGGATGCCGAACGTCCGTTTGGCCCAGAGGAGGCTCGTAAGTGAAGATTTGCGTCCTGGTGAAAGAGGTCCCGGACGCCGCCGTCGAGAAGCGTATAGACCCCTCGACGGGGCTCATGGACCGCAGTGGTGAGAAGAACCTCAATCCCTTCGACACGCACGCGATCGAGGCGGCCATGCAGATCAAGGAGGGGGGCGCGATCGACGTAGACGAGGTCGTGGCCGTGACGATGGGCCCCGACAGCGCGGTGCGCGCGCTGCACAAGGCCGTCTCCCTCGGGGCCGACCGCTCGGTCCACCTCTGCGACGAGAGCCTTGCGGGCTCCGACGTCGCCGCGACCGGCTACTCGCTGTCGCAGGCGCTCAAGCGCGAGTCGCCCGACCTGGTCCTGCTGGGCCAGCAGTCCGACGACGGCGAGTGCTACACGATCGGCGCCGTCGTCGCCGACCACCTGCAGATGCCCTCGCTCACGCAGGTGATCAAGATCGACGTCGAGGACGGCAAGCTGCGCTGCGAGCGCCAGGCCGAGTACGGGTACGACACCGTCGCCGTCGAGCTGCCCGCCGTGATCTCCGTCGGCGACGCGATCAACGAGCCCCGCTATCCGTCGCTGAAGGCGATCATGGGCGCCAAGAAGAAGCCGCTCGACGCGCTCGCCGCCGCCGACGCGGAGATCGACGCCTCGATGGTCGGCGCCGACGGCTCGCGCGTGGAGTGCGGCAACTTCAAGGCTCCGCCGCAGAAGGAGGCGGGGCAGATCATCGAGGACGAGGACACCGACGAGACGGTGCAGCAGATCCTCGCCTGGCTCGAGGAAAGGAAGCTGGTCTAGATGGCAGACATCCTGGTCTACGTCCTCCACAACGAGGGCGCCTTCAACAAGAACTCGCTCGGTACCGTCACCGAGGGCTCGCGCCTGGCCTCCGAGCTGGGCGGCGAGTGCCACGCCGTCGTCGTCGGGGGCGACGACCTCACCGACGAGCTGTGCGGCACGATCGGCTCGTTCGGCGCCACCAAGGTGTTCCGCGGCGAGGGGCCCGAGGGCCTCGCGCAGCCCGTCATCGACGTGATGGCGAAGGTGATCGACGACGGCGGCCACTCCTACGCGCTGTTCGGCGGTGGCCTGCTCGGCTTCGAGATCGGAGCGGGCCTGGCCGCCCGCAAGCACGCCGGCGTGACGATGGAGGTCACCAACGTGCGCGTCGAGGACGGCAAGCTGATCGCCGAGCGCCCGATCCTGCAGGACTCGTCGATCTCCGAATCGCGCTACCGGGGAGACCTGGGCGTGATCATCGGGCGCCTGAACGCGTTCGAGGCGCGCGAGAACGGCGGCGGCACGGCGGCCGTGGAGACGGTGCAGGTCGAGTACTCGCCGTGGTCGCTGAAGGCCTCGATGGTCCAGCGCGGCGAGCAGCGCGGCGCCGACGTGAACATCGAGGACGCCGACATCCTGGTCGCCGGCGGTCGCGGTCTGGGCAAGGCCGAGGGCTTCGACCTGTGCGAGTCGCTCGCCGGCGCCTTCGGCGGCGCGGTCGCCGCGACGCGCGCCGTGGTCGATGCCGGGTGGTACCCGTACGCGGCCCAGATCGGCCAGACGGGCAAGACCGTGGCGCCCAAGCTGTACCTCGCCGCCGGGATCTCCGGCGCGATCCAGCACAAGGTCGGGATGCAGAACTCGGAGAACATCGTGGCGATCAACAAGGACTCCAACGCGCCGATCTTCGAGTTCTCCGACCTCGGCATCGTCGGCGACCTCAACAAGATCCTGCCCAAGCTGACCGAGGCAGTGAAGGCGAAGAAGGGCGGCTGAGCGCGGATGTCCTCCGCGGACAGGCCGGTCGCCCCGAGTCAGTTCCCGCCGCCGGTGAACTCGCCCGACGAGTTCGTCAAGCGCGAGCTCGACGCAGAAGACGACCGCATCGAGGTCGGCGTCGCGATCGTGGGCGGCGGGACCGCGGGGCTCGCCTGCGCAAACCGGCTGCTTCAGCTGCTGGCCGACGACCCCAAGACGATGGAGAGCCTCGGCGAGGTGCCGGTGGCGATCATCGAGAAGGCCAAGACGTGCGGCGGGCACAGCCTCTCGGGTGCCGTCATGCGCCCGGGCCCCCTCCAGCAGCTCTTCCCGGACCTGAGCCGTGAGGACTGGCGCAAGCTCGGGTTCGCCTTCGGCGAGGTCAAGAAGGAGGCCGTCTACGCGACCCCGACGCGCAAGCGCGCGTTCCGGGTCCCCACGCCGCCGCCGTTCAAGAACCATGGCAACGAGGTGGTCTCCGTCGCCGCGCTGGCCCGCTATCAGCAGGCGCAGGCGGAGGAGGCAGGGGCCTACGTCCTCACCGAGACCGCGGCGACGCAGCTGGTGGTGGAGGGGGGAGAGGTCAAGGGCGTGCGCTCGGGCGACAAGGGTCGCGGCAGGGACGGCGAGCCGCAGGGCAATTTCGAGCCCGGCACGGACATCGGCGCCCGGGCAACCGTGCTGGCCGAGGGCTGCTGGGGACATCTGACCGGCGCCGCCATCCGCGAGTTCGACCTGGCCGAGAACCGCGAGCCGCAGGTCTGGGAGCTCGGCGTCAAGGAGGTCTGGAAGGTCCCGAAGCCGCTGGACCGCCTGATCCACACGCTCGGCCCGTGGCCGCTCTCGCTCAGCCCTAAGTACGCGCAGGTCGGCGGCACCTGGATCTACCCGATGAAGGACGAGAAGTCCGGCGACGACTTGGTGAGCATCGGCTACGTCGTCGAGCTCGAGTACGCCGACGCCACGACTTCCCCGCATGACCTGCTCCAGCTGTTCAAGACCCACGCGCTGGTCCGCAAGATCCTCGAGGGCGGGGAGCGCGTTGGCTGGGGCGCCAAGGCGCTGCCGGGTGGCGGCTACTGGTCGATGCCCAAGCTCTCGATGCCGGGCGCGGTGCTCGTCGGCGACTCGGGCGGGATGGTCGACACGATGGCGCTAAAGGGCGTCCATCACTGCATCAAATCCGGGATCCTCGCCGCCGAGTCGATCTACGACTCGCTGAAGGCCGGCTCCTCGGACTTCTCGGCCTACGAGGAGGCGATCGAGGAATCGTCGGTCGGCAAGGAGCTGTGGGAGGTCCGCAACGCGCGCCAGCCGCTGCAGAAGGGCTTCCTGCTCGGCGCGCCGCTCAGCGGGATTCACCAGATCACCAAGGGCAAGCTGCCGGGTCGCGCGCGCTGGCACCGCAACGACGAGAAGCCGATGTTCATCGGCAAGACGGCGCAGAAATACCCCAAGCCGGACGGCAAGTACATCTTCGACAAGCTCTCGAGCGTCTACATCACCGGCAACGCGACGCGCGACGACGCGCCCAACCACATCCGGGTGCAACAGAACGTACCCCGCGAGATCGCCGAGACGTGGCGATGGATGTGCCCCGCCGGCGTCTACGAGCTGCCCGAGGACGCGCCGGAGGACGGCCCGGTGGACGTGATCGTGAACTACACGAACTGCGTCCAGTGCGGTGCGATCACCGCCAAGGGCGGGCGGCTGACGCCACCCGAGGGCGGCGACGGGCCGCTCTACCAGGTCACGTAGCGCGCCCCGCCGGCCTCCGCCGGCTTGACGATCGCCGTCCACCGCGCAACCTTTGTCGGGCGAGCGCTGTTAACGGGATGCTCATGAAACGCGCGATCCTCACCGCCGCCTGCGCAGCGGGCCTCGCCGTCGCGGCCCCCGCCGCGCTGGCGCCCTCCGCGCTGGCCGTCTCCCCGCGTCCGCTCGACGCCCAGGCCCGGATGGTCGCCTGCCACCCGGCCGCCGCTCAGCCCGGTCGCTACCTGCTCGTCGAGGGCGCGATGCGGCTGCTGCCCGCGACGAGCCGGATGCAGATCCGCTTCGACCTCTACCGCCGCCTGCCGAGCCGCGTCGCCTTCCTGCGCGTCGCGGGCCCCGGCCTGGGCTACTTCTACCGCGCCGCGCCCGCGGTCGCACGCTACGTCTACCGCAAGCGCGTGGCCGGCCTCTACGCCCCCGGCTACTACCGGGTCGCCGTCTCCTACCGCTGGCTCAACGCCGCCGGGCACATCGTCGCGAGCACGTCCCGCCTGTCGCCGATCTGCTTCCAGCCCGATCTGCGGCCCGATCTCCAGATCGTCGGCGTGACCGGCGCGCCGGGCACCGAGTCCGGCACCGCCGACTACGCCGTGACGGTGCGCAACGCCGGTCGCAGCGCGGCCGGCCCGTTCGACGTGACGTTGTCGGTGGGCACGGCGCAGACCGTTCCCGGGCTCCTCCCCGGCCAGGTGCGCACCATCCTGATGTCGGCGCCTCGGTGTGACAGCGGCGGGCCGCTGATCGCCGAGGTCGATCCCGACAACCGCGTCGGCGAGGCCGTCGAGTCCAACAACCGCCGGTTCCTCGCCTGCCCCGCGCGCCGCTGGCGCTGAGAACCCCCTCGCTACACTGGATCGCATGAAGACGGAGATCCATCCGGAGTACGTCGAGGCCCACGTGCGCTGCACCTGCGGCAACGAGTTCACGACGCGCTCGACCAAGTCCGAGCTCCACGTCGAGATCTGCTCGAACTGCCACCCCTTCTACACCGGCCGGCAGAAGCTGGTCGACAGCGGCGGCCGCGTCGAGCGCTTCCAGCGCCGCGCCGCCAAGCGCAAGGCCGGCGGGGCCTCCTCCTAGCCCGATGGCCGGCGCTGCGGCGGCCGCCTCAGGCGACGAGACGCGGCTGGCCGATGGCGCGCTGATGGCCGAGCGCGACGCGCCGGTCGGGGGCCAGGCCGTGCTCGAGGGCGTGATGATGCGCGGCGTCTCGACGTGGGCGGTCGCAGTGCGAAAGCCCACCGCCGAGCAGCTCGAGGGGGGAGGGCTCGATCCCGGGTCGGCGGCCGAGGGCGAGATCGACGTTCGCTCCTTCCCGCTGGTGTCGTGGAACAAGAAGCACCGGGTCCTGCGCTGGCCGGTGATCCGCGGGGTGGTGGCGCTCGTCCAGTCGCTGAAGATTGGCTTCAACGCGCTGAACATCTCCGCCAACGCCCAGCTGCCGGCGGGCGAGGACGGCGCGGAGGAGGAGATCAGCGGCGCGACGTGGGCCGGGACGGTGGCGCTGGCGCTCGGGCTGGCCATCGGCCTCTTCTTCCTGCTCCCCGCCGGCCTGACCAACCTGTTCAAGGACTCGCTGCCCAACTCGGTGGTGTTCGTCATCGTCGAGAAGCTGATCCGGATCACGATCTTCCTCGGCTACCTGGTGCTGCTCTCGCGCCTGAAGGACCTGCGGCGGGTCTTCGAGTACCACGGAGCCGAGCACAAGACGATCGCCTGCTACGAGGCCGGGCTGCCGCTGACCCCGGAGAACGCCACGCGCTACTCGCGCCTGCACCCGCGCTGCGGGACGTCGTTCCTGCTGATCGTGATGATCGTGGCCATCTTCGTCTTCGCGCCGCTGGGGACGCCGGACTGGTACTGGCTGTTCGCCTCGCGCGTGGTCGGGATCCCGCTCGTCGCCGGGCTGGCGTTCGAGGTGATCAAGTGGTTCGGAAAGAACCGCCGCAAGCGCTGGGCGCGAGCGCTGATGTGGCCGGGCCTGCAGCTGCAGAAGCTCACCACGCGCGAGCCCGACGCCTCCCAGCTCGCGGTGGCGATCGCGGCGCTCGAGGCGGTGCTCGCCGTGGAGAACCCGCTGCAGGCCTCCGAGGAGGAGCGGGCGGGCATGGAAGTCGCGGCCTAGTGCACCCGTCCTCAAGTTCTGCCGGTTTCGGCGGCGCCTGGGCGCGCCTGTCGGCGTCCGCGGGAATCGCCGATGCTCTGCATCGACTCATCCAACGTCGACCGCCAGCCACGCCCAGTCACTCGCCGATTCCCAACAGAACTTTCGGCCGGATGCACTAGCCACCACGCCGTGCGGCGCGCGTGGGCCGACCGCCGGCTGCTGCTCGGCGCGATCGTGCTGTTCGGGCTGATCGTCCGGCTCGCCGGCGTCGGCGACCGGCTGAGCGCGGACGAGGGCTACTCGTGGCTGGTGGGCTCGGCCGAGTCGGCGGACGCGTTCCTCGACCGCCTCGCGGCCTATGAGAACACGCCGCCGCTCTTCTACCTGCTGCTGACGCCGCTGCCGCTCGACGACGAGGCGTGGCTGCGCCTGCCCTCGCTCGTCGCATCGACGGCGGCGATCGGCGTCCTGTACGCGATCGTGCGCCCGCTGCTGGGAACCCCGGCTGCGTTGCTGGCCGCGCTGGGGCTCGCCGTAGCGCCCTACCACGTCTCCTTCGCCAACTACTCGCGTGGATTCATGCTCGCCGGACTGGGCGTGCTCCTGGCGACGTGGGGCGTCGCCCGCCTGGCCGAGGGCGGCCGGCGCCGGTGGTGGTGGCTGTACGCGGCGGGCACGGTGCTGGCCCTGTATGCGGAGTACGACGCGGGCCTAGCGCTGGCCGCGCTCGTGGCGGTGCTGCTGTGGGTCGGAAGGCCCCCGCGGCGCGAGGTCCTCCTCTTCGGCGCCCTTCCGGCGGTGGCGCTCGCTCCCTGGCTGGGGCAGCTCGCGCGCTCGCTCGACGCGCTCGACGCGACCAAGGTCGCGCCGGTCTATCCCGGGCCCGGCCCGGGCGCGCTGCGCGACGTGGCGGTCCCGCTGGCCTTCGGCGAGCACGGCGCGATCGGCTCGAACGTTCTTCGCTGGCTGCAGCTGGCAGCCGTGCTGGCGGTCGTGGGCTGCGCGTTGTGGCTGCTGTGGCGCGGCACCGAGCGCCACCGGCTGGCCGCGCGCCTGCTCGGCGGCGTCCTCCTCGGGACCCTCGCGCTCCACGCGATCGTCGCGCTCGCCGGACCCGACCTCTTCGCGCAGCGCTACCTGACCGTGCTGATCCCGCTCGCGACGGCGCTGGTGGCCGGCGGCGTCGCTGCGCTGCCCTGGCGCCCGGCCGTTCCGGTGGCCGCCGCGGCGCTGGCGGCGGCCGGCGTGGCGGTCTTCGCCGAGCGCTCCGGCCGCGAGCTCGAGCCGGACCTCGCGCCCGTCCAGGCCGCCGTGCTCGCGTCGCCGCCGCGGGCGGTGCTGACCAACAGCGCGACGGTGGCGTTCTACCTGCCCGGCCTGCCGGTCGTGGTCGACCGGCCGTTCGGGCTCGGGCCCGGAAGCGAGGGCTCGTGCCCGCCCGGATGCGTGGTCGTCGACGACACCCGCGTGGCCGGCGGGGCCCGGGCCGGGGAGGGCGTCCGGCGCCGGATCGGGCCGTTCGTGGTGCGCGCGGCGCCCGCTGCCCCGCCGCGCAGCGGCGCCTAGACTCGCAGGAATGATCGAGCAGCTCGTCGAGCAGATCGAAGCCCGGTTCGCCGAGCTCTCGCAACTGATGTCGGACCCGGAGGTGATCGGCGACCGTCGCCGCTACGCGGAGGCCGGTCGCGCCTATCGGGACCTCGAGCGCGCGGCGAAGCTGGCGCAGGAGTGGCGACGAACGAGCGACGACGCGGCGGGGGCGCGCGAGCTGCTGGCCGAGGACGGCGAGGACCCGGAGGTCCGCGAGATGCTGGCCACGGCCGAGGCGCGGATCGCCGAGCTCGAGGAGGAGATCCGCCTCGCGATGGTCGAGGGCGACCCGAACGACGACAAGAACGTGATCGTCGAAGTGCGTGCCGGTGCGGGCGGAGACGAGGCGGGGCTGTTCGCCGCCGACCTCTACCGGATGCTCTCCAAGTACGCGGAGCGGCGGGGCTTCGAGACCGAGCCGCTGTCGGTGTCCGACGGCGCCTACACCTTCGGGGTCAAGGGGGCCGGCGCCTACTCCGTGTTCAAGTACGAGGGCGGGACCCATCGCGTGCAGCGGGTTCCCGAGACCGAGTCCCAGGGCCGCATCCACACCTCCACGTCCACGGTCGCCGTCCTTCCCGAGGCCGAGGAGGTCGACGTGGCGATCAACGAGGCGACCGACCTCGACGTGGACGTCTACCGCTCCTCCGGTCCCGGCGGCCAGTCGGTCAACACGACCGACTCGGCGGTGCGCATCACCCACAAGCCGACCGGGATCGTCGTCTCGATGCAGGACGAGAAGTCCCAGTTGCAGAACCGCCAGAAGGCCCTGCGCGTGCTGCGGGCCAAGCTCTACGAGCAGGCGCTCGCCGAGCAGCAGGCCGAGCTGGCCGCCGACCGCCGCTCCCAGGTGGGGACGGGCGAGCGTGCGGAGAAGGTGCGCACCTACAACTTCCCCCAGGGTCGCGTCACCGACCATCGCGTGAAGGTCACGGTGCACAACATCGAGGCCGTGCTCAACGGCGAGCTCGACGAGCTGACCGCGGCGCTCGAGTCCGACGAGAAGCGCCGCCGCCTGGAGGCACAGGCCGCCGAGGCATCGTGACCGGATTGCGCACGCAGACGCTCGGTCCCTCATCCGGAAGCCGGCCCTCCGAGTCGCCGCCGACGCTGCGGGAGCGCCTCGCCGGCGCCACGCGCGAGCTGGCCCGCGCGGGCTGCGAGACGGCGCGCCTCGACGCCGAGCTGCTGCTGGCCGCCGCGCTGGGCGTCGACCGGGCGGCCCTCGTCGTCGACTCCGCGCGCCCGCTGGAGCCGGCCGAGGCTGCGCGCCTCGACGTGCTCGTGGAGCGCCGCCGCGCCCGCGAGCCCGTCGCCTACATCCTCGGCCGCAAGGAGTTTCGCCACCTGCTCCTGGCGGTCGACCCGCGCGTGCTGGTGCCGCGCCCCGAGACCGAGCTCCTGGTCGAGGTCGGGCTCGAGCTGCCGCGGGACGTCCGCGTGGTCGACGTGGGCACGGGCAGTGGCGCCGTCGCACTCGCGCTCAAGCACGAGCGGCCGGACCTGGAGGTGCACGGGACAGACGCCGACGCGGGAGCGCTCGCGGTCGCCCGCGCCAACGCGCGGCGCCTCGACGTGCCGGTGACCTTCGCGCGTCACGACCTGCTCGCCGGCGTCACCGGACCCCTCGACGCGGTCCTGGCCAACCTCCCGTACGTCGCCGAGCGCGAGTGGGAGGCACTTCCGCCCGAGATCACGTGCCACGAGCCACGGAGCGCGCTGCTCGCCGGCCCCGAAGGGCTCGAACTGATCCGGCGCCTGGCCACGGCGACGGGCGCGGCCGGGCTCGTGGCGCTGGAGGTGGGCGCGGGCCAGGCGCCGGCCGTCGCGGGGATCCTCGGCGAGGCCGGCTTTACCGGGATCGAGCGCCGCCGCGACCTCGCCGGGATCGAGCGGGTGGTCGTGGGCCGGCGATGAACGCGCAGGACGCCGAGACCTTCGCGCGCTGCATCATGGTCGGCGGGGTCGCGGTGTTCCCCGCGGACACCGTCTACGGGCTCGCGTGCGAGCCCGACTCGCGCCTCGCCGTCGAGCGCCTGTACGCGCTCAAGGGCCGGGAACCGCACAAGCCCGCGGCGGTGATGTTCTTCGCACTCGACCTGGCGCTCGCGGCGCTGCCCGACCTGGGGGAGAGGACCGCGGACGCGCTGAGGCGGCTGCTCCCCGGCCCGGTCACCCTCCTCGTCCCCAACCCCGGCCGCAGGTTTCCGCTCGCCTGCGCCCGCGATCCCGAGACGCTGGGCGTGCGCGTGCCGCGCCTGGCCGGCGCGACCGGCGCGCTGGCGGCGATGCGCTGGCCCGTGCTCCAGTCGAGCGCCAACGCCACCGGAGCGCCGGACCCGCGACGCCTGGATGCCGTACCGGAGTCGATCCGCCGCGAGGCCGATCTCGTGCTCGACGGAGGCGAGTTGCCGGGCACGCCGTCGACCGTCATCGACCTGCGCCGCCTCGAGACGGAGGGGACCTGGGAGACCGTCCGCGCGGGAGCGCTCGCGCCCGCCGAGGTGGCCCGCGCGCTCGGCTGAACCGGCCTCGGGCGCTGCTATCGTCGATCGCCGATGGACGAGCTGAGCCCCGACTACTTCAACCGGCCGCTGGCCGAGGTCGACCCCGAGATCGCCGACGTGCTCGGGCGCGAGCTCGAGCGCCAGCAGCGCACGCTCGAGATGATCGCCTCGGAGAACTTCGTGCCCCAGGCCGTGCTCGACTGCCAGGGCTCCGTCCTCACCAACAAGTACGCCGAGGGCTATCCCGGAAAGCGCTACTACGGAGGCTGCGAGCACGTCGACGTGGCCGAGCAGCTGGCCATCGATCGCGCCAAGGAGGTGTTCGGAGGCGAGCACGTCAACGTCCAGCCGCACTCCGGCGCCCAGGCCAACGCCGCCGTCTACCACGCGCTGTGCGAGCCCGGCGACACGATCCTCGGGCTCGAGCTCTCTCACGGCGGCCATCTCACGCACGGCATGAGGCTCAACGTGTCCGGGCGCCTCCACCACGTGGTCGCCTACCACGTGCGCAAGGAGGACGGGCTGGTCGACATGGAGGAGGTCGAGCGCCTCGCGCAGGAGCACCGGCCGAAGGTGATCGTCGCGGGCTGGTCGGCCTACCCGCGCCAGCTCGACTTCGAGCGCTTCCGCGCGATCGCCGACTCCGCCGGCGCCTACCTGTTCTCCGACATGGCCCATTTCGCGGGCCTCGTCGCGGCGGGGCTCCACCCCAACCCCGTGCCCCATTCCGACGTCGTCTCGACCACGGTCCACAAGACGCTCGGGGGAGCGCGCGGGGGGATGATCATCTGCACCGAGGAGCTGGCCAAGAAGGTCAACTCGGCGGTGTTCCCCGGCCAGCAGGGCGGCCCGCTCGAGCACGTGATCGCCGGCAAGGCGGTCGCGCTGAAGATCGCCCAGTCCGAGCTCTTCCGCGAGCGCCAGGAGCGCACGATCGCGGGCGCTCGCGCGGTGGCCGGCGAGCTCGTCGGCGCGGGCTCCGGGATCGACGTCCTCACGGGGGGGACCGACGTGCATCTCGTCCTCGTCGACCTGCGCGAGTCCGAGCTCGACGGGAAGCAGGCCGAGGATCGCCTGCACGAGATCGGCATCACCGTCAACCGCAACGCGATCCCCTTCGACCCGCGGCCCCCCGCGGTCTCCTCGGGGCTGAGGGTGGGCGCGTCGGCGCTGGCCACGCGGGGGCTCGGGGTCGACGACTTCCGCGAGGTCGGCGAGCTGATCGCCACGGCGCTCGGACCGGGATTCGAGGAGCGCCGCGCCGAGCTCTCCGCGCGCGCCGCCGCGGTCGCCGAGCGCTATCCGCTCTACGCGCACCTGGCCGCAGCCTTCGTCTAGCGACCTGCCTGCAGCCAGTCGAGCGTCCGCCGCAGGCCCCGCGGGAGATCGAAGCTCGCGTTCCAGCCCAGCTCGCGGGACGCACGCCCCGGGTCCAGGCAGCTGCGGTCCAACTCGCCCTGGCGCGCAGGCGCGTGCACGGGCTCGAGCGGAAGTCCGGGCTCGAGCTCCCTCAGCGCTTCGACCAGCCCCAGGACCGTGGTCTCGTTGCCGGTCCCCACGTTGAAGCACCCATTCGCGCGCGAGTCCGCGGCCGACATCGTCGCGGCGACCACGTCGTCCACGAACACGTAATCGCGTGTTTGGGTCCCGTCCCCGTAGATGGTGGGCGGCTTGTCCTCGAGCAGCTTCCCGCAGAAGATCGCCACTACCCCGCCCTCGCCGAGTGGGTCCTGGCGCGGCCCGTAGACGTTGGCGTAGCGCAGGCAGACCGTCGAGAGCCGGTGCAGCCGCGTGTACAGGCCGCAGTAGCCCTCGGCGGCATGCTTGCTCTGGCCGTACGGCGCCAGGGGCTGCACCGGGGTCTCCTCCCCGGACGGGATCCGCGCCGTGTCGCCGTAGATCGCGCCACCAGTCGAGGCAAGCACGAACCGCTCTACCCCCGCGGCGTGCGCGGCGTCGAGGACGTTGATCGTTCCCTCGACGTTGATCCGGGCGTCCCATGCACAGTCGGCGACCGACTGGCGCACGTCGATCTGGGCGGCGAGGTGGAACACCACGCATGGCCGTTCCACGGCGATGAAAGCCCGCACCGCGGCCGCGTCTCGGATGTCGATCTCGTGCAGCGTCACGCCGCGCGACAGCGCGGTCTCGAGGTTCGCGTGGTGGCCGGTCGAGAGGTCGTCGATCACGGTGACGTCTCGGCCCGCCGCGTGGAGCGCGTCCACCAGGTTGGAGCCGATGAACCCCGCGCCGCCGGTGACGAGGGCCTTCACCCGTGCGCCGCGGCGGCGAGGAGGCCCGGCCGGTGCATGGCCTCGAGCCACACGCCTCTCGCCTCCTCGCGGCTGGCCCGCGACCCCAGGTGCTCACTGACCCAGGCCGCTCCCGCGATCGGAAGCTCGCCTCGGATCGCCGCGCTGCCCTGGCGGCGCTCGTCACCAAGCTGCTCGCCGGGGCCGGTCAGGACCTCGGCCAGCGTCTCACCCCGCCGGATCCCCACGAGGTCGAGCGGAGGCTCACCCTCGCGTCCCGCCTGGCGCCAGATGCGGGCGGCGAGCTCGCCGACGGTGAGCACCGGCGGATCGGCCGGGGTCGCCAGCAGCTCACCCTCCGCTGCGAGCAGCGCCGCGTGGGCGGTCGCGACGGCGGCGTGCGGCAGGGTGATCCAGAAGCGGACCATGCTCGGGTCCGTGACGGTGAGTGGCACGCCCGCGCTCGCCTGTCTGGAGAACAGCTCCGACGCGCTTCCGGCGCTGCCCAGCACGTTGACCAGGCGGATCGCGATTCGCTGCCCGCCGGCGTGGCGCGCCGCAAACGCCGTCAGCTGCTCCATGAAGCGCTTGGTCCGCCCGTAGAAGCTCGCCGCCAGCGCTGCCTTGTCGGTGGAGGCCACGACCACCGTCTCGACGCCGATTGCGTCCGCTGCGCGGAGGACGTTCCAGCTGCCGTGCAGATTGGTGTCGACGAACTCCTCGGGATGGACCTCCGCCCAGTCGACGTGCTTATACGCCGCGAGGTGGAAGACCACATCCGGGCGCGCGACGGAGAGCTCGGCCTCGACCCGGCCCGCGTCGCGCACGTCGCACAGCGAGTGCGAGATGCGCTCCAGGTCCTCCGGTGCACGCGCGCGCCGGTCGGCGGTGAGCGACCCCTCGTGGCTGTCGAGCAGTGTGATGTGCTCGGCGCGAAAGCCCGCCAACAGGGTGGCCACCGTGCGCCCGATCAGGCCCGCGCCGCCAGTCACGACTACGCGCTGCCCTCCAAAGCGCTCCTGCAGCTCGAGGATCGAGGGGACGGGATCGCGGCGCTCTACCACTCGCTGCCAGTCGAACGGCGCGTCGAGTAGGCGCGCCCGGCGGGGGGGCCGCGGCCGGGCGGGGGCGGCGAGCGCTCGTTCGATCGCTGCGTAGCCGGCCTTCATGTCGGCCGAGGCCGCCGGATCCGGCTCGTTGATCTCGGCGACCAGGAACGTGACAAGCTCGCCGAGCCGGCGCACCGCCGGGTCCAGGTCGAGCTCCCCGCTGCCGTAGGGCAGCCCCTCGCCGAGTAGGCCGTGCGCATCCGAAACGTGGCCGACCTCCGCCCCGGGGCCGAGCTCCTCGACGTACCGCGCCAGCTCGAGACCGTCGTCAGAGCCCAGGTCGAACAGGGAGGGATACGCGGCGACGAACGACCTAAACAGCGCGGCGTGAGAGGTGTCGAGCGTGAACCGCAGCCCGGGGACCCGTTGCGCCCACGACAGCAGGTCGCCCCAGTGGCCGCCCACGGGCGAGAGATAGACCCCCCCTGTGCGCATGCGGAGCACCGGCGGCACGTTCTCGATCAGGGGCACCACGCCTTGCTCCACGCACGACTCCGCGTAGAAGCGCAGGAAGGACTCCACCGCCTCCTCATCCACGCGTGCGTGGCCGCGATATTCGGCGGGCGACATCGGGATGAACAGGTGGATCGTGAGCACGGGCGAGCCGATGGCCCGTGCGAACTCGACGCTGCGCGCGATCCCCTGGCGGGCCTCGTCGTCGAGGCGATCGACCCGCACGAAGGCTCCGCTCGGCCATGCCACGGGAGCCTCGGCGGTGACCGCCAGCTCCAGGTCCGCCAGCCCGTCGCGTACGACCGCGACGGCGCGACGGAGCTGCTTGTCGCCGGCAACGTGACCCGGCCCAAGGCACAGCTCGAGCCCGCGCCAGCGCCCGCCCGCGAGGCGGTCGGCGATCTGGTCAGCCTCAGGTGCTGCCTTGAGCAGCGGGATGGCGGCGCAGCCACTCGACATAGAACTCAACACCCTCCTGCAGCGGGCGGACGACACAGGGTAGTCGCGTGTCGTCCGCAGACGTTTCGTAGGAAGCGTTCTCTGCCGGCGCCAGGGTCCCTCCCGGTGTTTCGATCCGCGAGGGGGAGCCGGTCACGTCGCACACGAGCTGCGCCACGCTCAGCAGCGGCGTCGCGTTCCCGCTGGAGAGCGTCGTCGTGCGGCCCCAGTCCCTCTCCGCGACGAGGCGCTCGAGCGCCGCGACCATGTCGTCGACGTAGACGAAGTCGCGGGTGCGCTGAGGATCGCCCGGAATCACGATCGGCTCGCCCCGCAGAGCGCGGGCGGCGAAGGCGGCGATCGCCCCCGTGGCGCCCTCCCACGCGACCTGTCCCGGCCCGAACACCGAGGTCATGCGTACGACCGCCGCCGGTGCCGTGTGCAGCCGGCACAGCTCTTCGCCAAGGCGCTTGGAGAGGGCGTACGGATCGGGTGGGCGCGCGCCCGCCGCCCTGATCGTGGACGGATAGACCAGCGCCGCGCCGCGCTCGAGGCAGCCCTCCAGCAGGCTCAGGGTGGTGCCGGCGTTCTCGCGGACGGCGTGCGCCGGGTCGCGGCGGGCGGTCGCGGGGTCCGGCACGCCCGCGAAGTGCATGACCGCGTCGCAGCCGGCGATCAGGGCGCGAGCCTCGGGCCCTCCGGCATCGGCACGGACGGCGTCCAGCTCGCGCGCGTGCATCCGCGCCTCGCCGCCCGGACGCGTCAGTGCGACGACGTCGTGTCCGCGCTCGGCGAGCAGCGCTGCGGACCGCCACCCGAGGAAGCCGCCCGCGCCTGTTACCAGGAGCTTCATGCGCCCAGATAGCCGGCCAGCCGGTGGCGGTAGGAGAACGGGCTCGCGAAGGTGCACGCGCTTTGTCTCTCGGCGCGCTCGCCGCGCGCCAGCCCCGCCACCTCGGCGATTGTCACGGTGTCGGCGGCCACGTTCGCCGTTGCGATGCCGGGCTGCCACGGCGACCGGTGGAGGATGCCGGCGGCGTCCTCCACGTGCACCGCGCCGATGACGGCTGTGCCGCCGTCGTCGAGCGGCAGCGGATCGCCGGCTCGGGCCAGCCGCCGGAACTTGTCCACGACGGTCTGCGACTCGGGTCTGGAGTGCTCGACCGGGCTGGGCCCGTACACGATCCCCAGGCGCAGGATGCTCAGCGTGAACCCGTGCCGGCGCGCGTACATCGCCAGGCACAGCTCGGCGTACACCTTGGACAGGTGGGCGAGATCGTCCTGGGCGCCGTACGGACGGCCGGCGTCGATCAGGCCGTCGACCTCCTTCCCGTAGACGTGGAGGGAGCTGGCGTACACCAGCGACGGCGCTCCGGCCTCGGCCACGGCCTCTGCCACCCTGCGGGCGCCGGTCAGGTTGGTCGACTCCGTGTAGTCGGGGTCGCGCTCGGCGATCGGCCGGCTGGCCTGGGCCGCGAGGAGGTACACGCGCTCGGGAGCGTCGGCTAGCAGCCGGTCGAGGTCCTCGCGGACGCGGATGTCGGCGGTCTCGACCCGCGCGCCGCTGGCCTGCAGGCCAGCGAGCTGCACGCGCTCGGTGGCGTACCAGTTATCAGCCAGCGTGACCGTGTCGCCCTCGGTCAGCGCTGCCTGCGCGAGCGCGGCCCCGACGTAGCCCGCGCCCAGGATCAGCAGGGAGGACAAGGACCGTTGCCCGCTCAGATCAGCCAGACGCCGGGCCCTGGCGGGACGACGTTCCGGGTGTCTACGACCAACCGCGCGTGCTCCCACAGCGGCCGGTTGAGGAAGTCCCGATGGGCCGTGAGCATCACCACGCAGTCGGCCGCGTCGACCTCCTCGGCCGACCACGCGACGGCGGTGTGGTGTTCGCCGTCGAGCTCGATCGCCGGCACCCACGGATCGCTGTAGCGGACGTCGCCCGCGCGCGCCAGCAGCTGGCGCATCACCTCCAGGCTCGGCGATTCGCGCGTGTCGTGGACGTTCGGCTTGTACGCCATGCCCAGCAGCAGCAGGCGCGACCCCTTGATCGGACGGCCGGCGTCGTTCAGAGCGTCCGACACCTTCTGAACGACATACAGCGGCATCTGGGCGTTGATCTCGTGCGCGGCCTCGATCAGCTGGGGCGAGTACCCGTACTCCCGCAACCGCCAGGCCAGGAAGTGCGGGACCACGGGGATGCAGTCACCGCCCAGCCCCGGGCCGGGATAGTGGGGGAGGAAGGCGAAGGGCTTGGTTGAGGCAGCGTCGATCACCTCCCAGGCCGAGATTCCGAGCCGCCCGCAGATCAGGGCCAGCTCGTTGGCGAGCGCGATGTTCACCGCCCTGAAGGTGTTCTCGTGCAGCTTGGCGGTTTCGGCGACCATCGTGCTCGAGACCGCGACCACCTGATCGACGATCTGGCGGTAGAGCAGCTCGGTTCGCCGGCGACACTCGGATGTCACCCCGGCCACGAGCTTGGGCGTGGTCCTGATCGTGTAGTCCTTGTTGCCCGGATCCACGCGTTCCGGGGCGTAGCCGAGGTAGAAGTCGTGGCCGACGCGCCCGCCGGACTCCTCGAGGATCGGGAGCACGATCTCCGCCGTCGTGCCGGGATGCGTGGTCGACTGCAGAACGATCAGCTGGCCCGGCTGCATCGCGCCTCTGACCGACTCCGCAGCGGCGACAATGTAGGACAGGTCGGGCGTCCGCGTCTTCGAGAGCGGCGTGGGAACGCAGATCGTCAGCGCGTCGAGCTCACGGACGGCCTCGTAGCTCGTCGTGGCGGTGAGGCGGCCGTCGAGGCGCTCGTAGCGCGCGGCCGACACGTCGACGAGGTAGGAGCGACGCTCGCGTACCGCGCGCACCCGGCTCTGGTCGATGTCCACCCCGGTGACGGGGAACCCAGCCTCGGCGAACGCCATCGCCAGAGGTAGGCCGGCGTAGCCCAATCCGACGATGCCGAGCCGCGCGTCCCGGCTGGCCATTCGCTCGTCGAACGCAGTCGCCGATGACAGCACGTGGCTCAAGGGCGGCGATGCTAGCAGCCAGATTTCCGCCTCCGGGGTCCGGTATAACGCTCGCCATGTCGTTCATCGAGTCCCTGCGGGGCCTGGTCGAGGAAGGCGCCGTCGTGTGGGGTTTTCTCGTTGCCTTCGCGATCGTCCTTCTCGGCACGCCGCTGGTCGCACGGGTGGCTCCGCGCATCGGCGGCGTCGACGACTTCACCGATCGCCCGAGGGTCCACACGACGCCGGTGCCGCGGATCGGCGGGCTGGCGATCGTCGCTGGAATCCTCGTGCCGGCGGGCGTGCTGGTCGGCTTCGACGGCTCGTACGCCGGGATCCTCCTCGGGACGCTGGGAGTTGCTGGCCTGGGGCTGATCGACGACATTCGTGGCCTGCCGCCGGGCGCCAAGCTGCTGGGCGTCGCCGCGCTCGCGCTGATCCCGGTGGCCGGCTACGGCGTCTCCTTCGCCCACGTGACGCTGCCCGTGATCGGCGACCACGACCTCGGCTGGGCCGCCTATCCGCTGGCCGTGCTGTGGATCGTGGTGGTGACCAACCTCGTCAACCTGATCGACGGTATGGACGCCCTGGCGGCCGGCCTCGTCGCGATCGCCGCGGCCGCCTTCGCGCTCCTGGCCGTCTCGTTCTCCCGCCCCGACGCTTCCGCGCTGTCGGCCATCGTGTGCGGGGCGACGGTTGCGTTCCTGCCCTACAACTACCATCCGGCGAAGATCTTCATGGGCGACTCGGGAGCGCTCGCCCTGGGGTACCTGCTGGCGACGCTGGCGATCGAGGGGCTCTTCAAGTCGGCGGCAGCGATCACCCTGATGGCGCCGCTGATCGTCCTGGCGGTCCCGATCCTGGACACCTCCTTCGTCGTGCTCAAGCGCCTCAAGTACCGGCAGCGGCCCTGGAGCGCCGACCACAATCACTTCTACCACCGGTTTCTGCGTATCGGGTTCTCCCAGCGGCGCACGGCCGCGTACCTGCACGTCTGGGCCGCGCTGCTTGCCGGCTACGCGCTGTTCGCGCGCTTCTATCCCCCGCGCCCCGAGGGCGATTGGGACCTTCAGCGGGCCCTGGTCCTGGCCGCCGTCGGCGTGGTGGTGATCGCGGCCTCGATGTGGATGATCTACACGCTCGAGATCCTCAAGCAGCGGCACCTGAGCGCCCTGCGCCGGGGCAGACCCGAGGACGGCGACCACGAGGAGGCGGTCGAGCGGGTCCTCACCGCCGGGCGTCGCTGACCCACGGCAGGGCCAGGCGCAGCAGCTCTTCGGGATTGCGCTCCCGGATGGGGCGACCCGCGCGCTTCTTCTTGACCAACTCGATCTCGGCCGCATCGCGAAGCAGGTGCAACCGCCCGTCGCGGACGAGCATCTCGTCCACCCCGCCCAGCCGACCCTCGAAGATCGACCAGACCGGTGTCCCCAGCACGGCCGCTTCGCGATTCATCGTCCCTCCGGCCGACACCATCGCGTCCGCGAACGCGACCAGGCTGCGGCCGTCAACCGTCCGCCGCGGGACGACGACCCGCGGCAGCCCGAGCGCGTCGATCGCGTCGGCCTGCTCCGGCGTTCGGGTGAGGACGACCGTGTCCGTGCGATGGTCGTCGGACAGCCGGCCCAGCACCTGCGAGAGAAGGCGCGTGTCCGCTCCCGCCAGGTAGAGCGCGTACGAGGGAGGCGTGCGCACGACCGACAGCACGCGCCGGCGGTCGAGTCCGAGCTCGTCGAGAACGGCGGCATCCGGCTTGAAGCCCGCCAGGTAGTACTCCTCCTTGAGGCCGGGATAGCGCACGAGCCGCGGTGGGCGGGCGCCGTAGCGGGCGAGGCGGTCGGCCGGGATCGCGTCGGGCACCAGCACGCGCGACGCGGCCCGGCAGATGAAGTGGTGCTGCAGGCTCGCCCACTCGTAGTCGAACATCGTCGCGTTGGGCACGCGCAGCACCCGGCAGGCCACGGGAAGATCAGTCGACCCGTGCGCCAGCGCGCAGTCGAACCGGCGCCCGCGGCCGTAGCGGAGCATGCGGGTAACGCGTTCCAGAGCGGCCCGGGCCTTTCCGACCTTGCCGGCCCCCCCGTACGCGCCGAGCACCGTGTGGGGGTGACCCCACTGCTCGAGCGCCTCCACCGTCTGAGAGAGCGGGCGGACCGTCAGCTCCACCTCGTGTCCGCCGCGCTCCAGCAGCTCGACAAGAGGACGCAGTACGAACACGTGCGCCGTGTTGGTCACGTCGACCCAGACCCGCATGGTCGGCGGATGCTACTTCCGACCCGAGCGGCCTTCGGGCGCCGGTGGTCCGGCGCTCAGTCCCGCGCCACCAGACGCGCACCGAGCCGGCGCGCGAGCCCCTCGGCGCCCTGGCGCATGACCACATCGTGGTTCCAGGCGAAGGCCGGGCGCAGAAGCGGCGCCGCGGCGTTCATCCACCGGCGCGTCGTGTCGACCTTCCACGCGTAGACGACCGCCGTGCCCTCGGCCGCCTCGTAGAACCGCCACAGGCCGGTTCCCTCGAGCTCGCCGCTGGCGCGACCCTCGAGCAGGTGCGGGCGCTCGACGCGGACCACGCGCATGTCGAACTCCAGCCGGTAGGGGAGCCGGCTCCTCCACGTGTAGCGCGAGAGCGACCCGACGCCGTCGTCGTCACCGGGGGTGAGCTCCACCACGCGCTCCACGCCCTTCCACCACTCCGGGTAGCGCTCGGCGTCATGGACCGCCTCGAACACGTCGTTGCGCGGAGCCTGCAGGCACCACGTGGTGAGGAACTGATAGCGCGCCATCGGCGCGCCGACGCTATCCGACGCGCCCGTAGAGGCTGCCGACCCACGCGCGCACGATCGCCTCCACGAATCCCGGATCGGCCAGGTCGCCGTCCTCCATGATCCGCTGGTAGCAGGCACGCTCGGTCATCCAGCACAGCGCGAAGGCGGTCTCGCGTGCGGGCAGCGGGGCGATCTCGCCGGCCGCCTGCTCGCGCTCCACGCGCTCGCGCGTGGCCTCCACGAAGCGCCCCACGAGCGCGCGCCAGAACCCGGCGACGGGCTCGTCATAGGCGGAGGCCTCCACGACCGCGCGCAGCATCACGGCGTGGCTGCGGTACAGGCCGATGACCTCCTCGAGTGCCCGGGTCAGCTCCGTCGGGCCGTCGCCGTCCCCGCTCCACCAGGCGTCCGCGGAGGCGTAGAGCAGCTCGGCGACGTCCTCGGTCAGCCGCATCAGCAGCTCGCGCTTGTCGCGGAAGTAGAAGTAGAAGGCGGTACGCGAGAGGCCGGCCTCCGTCGCGATCCGCTCGACCTTCAGCTCGGCGAAGGAGGCGCCGTTCAAGAGCAGGCGCTCCGTGGCCGCGAGCACGCTCGCCTCGACCTCCTCGCGCCGCGAGGATTGCGCTTCCGTGCGGCGGGTCAGCGATGCCATCGGCGAGCAGGGTAGAGCACCGCTTGACATGGTGTCAAACATACTGTTCAATCGACGTCGGCCACCCGACGAGGACCGGAGGCACTTCAAATGGCGACGCTGCTCGAGCTGACCAGCCAGGGCGATGTGGGAACGATGACTGACGAGTCCAAGCTCTCGTCGGTCAAGCTGATGGAGCCCCAGCAGCTCTACGAGCTGTGGGAGCGCCAGAACTGGCAGTCCCAGACGATCTCCTTCGAGCAGGACCGCGACGACTGGGCGGCGCTGTCGGAGACCGACCAGGGCCACGTCGCCTGGAACCTCTCCTCGTTCTTCATCGGCGAGGAGCGCGTCACCACCCAGTTCACCGGCCTCGTCGCGGCCTACGAGAGCCAGAGTGAGGAGGCCTTCCTCACCACCCAGCAGGTCGACGAGGCGCGCCACGCGCAGCACTTCAACCGCTTCTACGAGCAGGTGGTCGGCTACGGTGGGACCTTCGAGGATCGTCTCGGACGCGCGCGCGAGGATCTCAACGACGCCTTCCTCGTCCTCTTCGACCAGCACCTCGTCGACGCCTGCAACCGGCTCCTGGCCGACCGGACCGATCTGGAGGCCAAGGTCGACTTCGTGACCGCCTACCACATGGTCATCGAGGGGACGCTCGCCCTGACCGGTCAGTACTTCATCACCGACTGGTGCGAGACCAACGGGATCTTCCCCGGCTTCGTGGAGGGCTTCAAGCGCATCTCCCAGGACGAGCACCGCCACGTCGCCTACGGCACATGGTTCCTGCAGCGCAAGGCGCAGGACCCGGCGCTGCGCGAGCGGATCCAGAGCAAGCTCGCCGAGCTGCTGCCGGTCGCCGCATCGGTGTTCGTGCCGCCGGGCATGCAGCTCGGCGACTCCTACGAGATCCTCGGCTACCACTCCGACCAGGTCAACCAGTTCGCCTTCACCGCGTTGACCCGTCGCCTGAAGGTGATCGGCGTCGGGCTCCCCGCCGTCGGGCAGGAGGCCGCGGCCTAAAGCGTCGCGGCCGAGCTCAGCCAGCGCGCCCGGCCAGCCACGACTCCGTCGCCTCGACGCCGGCGTGCTCGAGCGCGGCGATGCGCGCCACGTGCGGCGCGGCCGCGGCATGCCGGGCGCCCGGCGGTCCATCCTTCCCGGCGGCCTGCGCCAGCGACACCCACTCCGCCGAGAGGCGTTCGTAGACGCCCGCCGCCTCGCGCAGGCCGGAATCGTCGAGGACCGCTGCCGCATCGAGCAGGAAGCGGGCGTGCAGCGAGCGGAACATCGCGCCGCCAGTGCCGGCCTTGACGATGAAGATCCGCAGGCCGTCGAGCGCCGCCTCGAGCTGCTCGCCGAAGCGCTCGGGCCAGCCTTCGAACCCGGAAGCCAGGCGGTCGACGCCGGCCAGGCCGAGCGTGCGCGGGTCCGCGCCCAGGGCGTCGCTGCCCGGCTCGCGCATGTTCGCCACCGCCCTGCCCAGCGCGCGCGCGAACGTCGGCTCGGGGTCGGGAAGCTCGGCCGGGAAGTCCATCAGCCAGGTCGCGTGGCGATTGGGCATCGGGAAGCCGTCCGAGTTTCGCGCGCGCGCCAGCGCGTCCAGGGAGCAGCGCTGGATCTCGTCGCGATCGTTGTCGGCGACCAGCGCGACGCCCTCGATCTCGTCGTAGCCGGTGAGGACGATCACGTGCATCGTCATCTGGAGGCGCACGCGCAGGTAGTCGAGGTGGGCGATGTCGGCATTGACCATCACCGGGCGCCCGGCGTCGAGCGCGTCGCGCACCAGCGCCCACCCCTCGCCGGGGTCGTCGGTCGTCCGGTGGTAGAGCGTCACGCCGGCGTGCGCGCAGAAGTCGCGCTCGAGCCTTGCGGTGCGCCCGACCAGGTAGAGCGGAGGCCGCATCGTGAGGAGCTCAACGTAGGCGAACCCGAGCCCGGCGCCCAGGCCGAAGGCCATCCCCTCCGACGGTGGCCCCTCGAGGTAGGAGAGCCCGTGAAACTCGAGCAGGTCGCGCAGGGACCCGGACCCGCAGTGTCCCGCACGGCGGTGCGGGTAGTCGATCGAGACACGGCCCGGCGCGGTCGCCATGGCCGCGGAGGTTAGTCAGCTACCGGCCGACCTGGCTGTGGACGACGGGGATGCCGAAGCGCCGCTCGGCCTCCTCGGTGAGCTCGTCCTCGCGATACTTCTCCTCGTCGCCCGGGTGGGTGAAGATCACGATGCGATCGGCCTCGAAGGTGGCCAGGGCGTCCTGGAGGGCGACCAGCGGCTCGCTCTCGCCGGTGTCGCCGGACGCCGCGATGCCCTCCTCCTCGAGCCGCTCGACGGTCTCCTCCTGCACCCGCTGGGCGTCCGCGATCGCCTCGTCGGAGTCCGACATCCAAAACGCCACACCGGACTCGTTGAGCGCGGGGGACACCACCATCACCTGCGCGTCATCCGCGTCCTCGCCCACCGCCGCACGCAATAGCTCGGCATTCACGGGCTCCGAGGTAAGGACCAGGACCTTCATCGCAACCCCGCTACCCCACAACCCCAGTCCCTAGTCCTAACGCCCCCGAGGATTGGGGACTGAGGACCGAGGACGCGAGCCGTGTCGATTTCGACGGCCCTCGTTCGTCGTAGTGGGTAAGGGCGGGAATATCGGGCACACCGAGCTTCCGCGAAGACGACCCGAAAAGGACAGCGAGATGAGAGTGATGGCGATAGTCAAGGCGACCAAGGACTCCGAGGCCGGCGTGATGCCGAGCGAGGAGCTGCTGGCCGAGATGGGCAAGTTCAACGAGGAGATGGTGAAGGCTGGAGTGTTGCTGGCCGGGGAGGGCCTGCACCCGACCTCGAAGGGGGCCCGGGTCAGCTTCGGCGGCGAGGGCGAGCGGACCGTGATCGACGGCCCATTCGCCGAGACCAAGGAGCTGATCGCCGGCTACTGGCTGATGCAGGTGGGCTCCTTCGAGGAGGCGGTGGAGTGGATCAAGCGCTGCCCCAACCCGCACAACGACCCGGGCGAGATCGAAATTCGCCAGGTCTTCGAGGCGGAGGACTTCGGCGAGGAGTTCACGCCGGAGCTGCGCGAGCAGGAGGAGCGCATCCGGGCGCAGGCGGAGCAGAACCAGTAGTGGGTCGGACAGCGCGGCGGGCGAGCTGAGTATGGAAGCAGACGATGCCCGCCGCGCGGTCGATGCGATTTGGAGGATCGAGTCGGCCCGGCTGATCGCCGGGCTGGCGCGCATCGCGGGTGAGCAACGAGTCCCTCTAAGCGCGGCGACGCCTAACGAAGTCGATCGAAATCGACCGAAGACGTGCCTAGCGGGACGAACTTGACGCTCTCATAACCCGAAGGTCGCGGGTTCGAATCCTGCCCCCGCTACTGGAAGATATCCCCGACCGGGTGCCGCTCGGTCGGGTTCGTTCTCGGGGCCGAGTTCGGGCGTGACGGTGGCGGCGAGCTCCAGCGTGCGGCCTGGCTTGTCGTAGTCGGCGGTTACGTCGAGGCCTCCAGGACGTCGGCGAGGCTCTTCCGGATCGGCGGTCTTGAGGGTGGGGCGGAGATCCGGGACGGCGTCGAGCATGGCCTCGATCTCGGTCGGCGGTAGTCGCGGGGTGGGGGGACAAACGCGCGGTTGACGAAGGTGAACCCTTGCCTGGCCGAAGGCCCTACGAGATTGCGCGAGCTCCCCGCACGGATTGACCAAGCCGTTGGTCGACGTCTCACGGCGTGCGGGTCAGGCTGGGCCCGCACGGTCCTCCGGTCGACCGGCGCGAGACCGACCGGCAGGCGACCCCGGGTCTGTGCGTGGGAAGGTCGAAGGCCAACCAGATTCCGGACAACACAGTTAGGCCAGCCACGACCGCGATCGTGCCGCTGAAATCGAGTGCATCTGCGAGGACGCCGGCGAGCAGGCCGCCGACCACGTAGCCCATGTCCCGCCAGAACCGATACACGCCCACCGTCGCTGCCCGCGCCACCGGCGCGACCGCGTCTGAGATCGCCGCGATCAGCGTTGGATAGACGAGCGCCGTGCCCACCCCAAGGCCGATGGCGGCGACCGCCGCCAGACCCAGCTCCCCACCCGAGGCCGCGAGCAGCCCCAGGGCAGCCGCCTGGACGAGCATGCCGGCGACGATCAGCGGCTTGCGGCCCACGGTGTCGGACCAGCGTCCGGTCCAGATCTGACCCAGCCCCCAGATCGACGGGTAGAGGCCGGCGATCAACCCGATCTCGCCGACGCTCGCACCTTTGGAGGCGAGGAAGAGCGGCGTCACGCCCCAGGCGAGCGCATCGTTGAGGTTGTTGACCAGGCCGGCCTGTGAGCACGCCCGCAGCGCCGGCACCCGGTAGGTGGCGTCGGGAAAGGCGTCATGGAGCCGCGGTACCGTCGCCCTCTCGTCAGCGTGATCGCGTGCCTGTTCGAGCACAACGTGAGCGGCGGTGTCGCGAACGAAGAGGACGCAGATCAGGAGCGCCGCCGCGGCGATCGCGAAGCCGGCAACCACGAGGACATCTCGCGCCACGAACTCGGCCGCGAGCCAGCCACTGAGCGCCGCGGCGACGGCAACCCCGCCATACCCGGCCGCCTCGTTGAGTCCCAAGGCCAGCCCGCGGCGCTCGGGGCCGACCAGGTCGATCTTCATCACCACCGTCATCGACCAGGCGAGGCCCTGGTTGACGCCAAGGAAGACGTTCGCGGCCACGATCCAGGCCCAGCTCGGCGCCAGGGCGATCAACAGTGGCACCGGTAGCGCGGCGGCCCACCCCAGGATCAACAACCGGCGCCGTCCGAGGCGCTGTGCCAGCACTCCCGCGCCCAGGTTGGTGAACGACTTCGCGAGCCCGAAGGCGACGATGAACGAGAGCACTGCGGCACTGGAGCTGAGTCCGAACTCGTTCTCGCCGATCAGCGGGAGGGTCGAGCGCTCGAGGCCGACCATCGCCCCGACCAGGGTGTTGACGGCGACCAGAAGCGAGAACTGGGCCGCGTTCTCTCGCAGCCCCAGCTCGAGCCGCGATCGAGTCAAGCGCGCGCTGAGCTGCGTCGTCCGGAGCGGTTTGCCGCGACCACCTCGGCCTGGTGCTCGGGCGCCGGCGGGATGTCCTCGATCAGCGAGGCGACAAACGCGTCCTCGGAGTCGAAGCCAAGCGCATCGTTGTGGCGGCGCTCGAAGCCGATCGTCGAGGCCGGGTGGCCGGAGAGCCCCCTCCCGCAGACCGAACCTGAGTAGTGGGCCGGGTAGAGCAGCAGGTGGTCGGGCAGCGCCAACAGGCGCTCGGTCAGCGACCGGTACAGAAGCCGCGCCATCTCGTCGGCGGTCTGCTCGCCATGGGCGTGAAGGTCAGGCCTGCCCGCGTCGCCGACCAGCAGCGTGTCGCCAGTCAGCACCATCCACGGCTCATCGCCGCGCCGGCGGTCGGTCACCAGATAGGCGTGATGAGCAGCGGCGTGGCCGGGCGTCGCTACGGCCTGGATCACCGTGTTGCCGAGCTTGACCAGTTCGCCATCGGCGAGGGCGTGGTGGTCGAACTCGACCCGGGCACCTTCGGGCAGGTAGGCGGTCGCCCCAGTGCGCTCGACGACCTCGGGCAGTCCGGAAACGTGGTCAGCCTGAACGTGGGTCTCGATCACGGCGGCGATGCGGGAACCCTGAGCCTCGGCCGCGGTCACGTAGTTGCCGACCAAGTCGGCGTGAGCGTCGACCACCGCAAGCTCGCCAGCGGTGTTGCACCCGAATAGGTAGGAGGCGCAAGCGGTCTCGTCGTTCAGGAACTGGCGAAAGAACATCGATCAACTTTTCTTGACCCGAAGCGGGCCCCGGTCAATAGCTGAACACGGTCGCGCCCTCGCCGATCCACTCCCAGAGGGGAGTTGCGCCGGCGAGCTTGGCGTTCTCGACCAGAGCGGCGTCGTCGAGCTGGCGAGCCTCGAAGCAGATCGGGCAGACGAAGAGCTCACCGCCACCATCGCTGTATTGCTCGAAAAGCCGCGACACCGGCGGGGCGCCCGCGGACTCGATCGCGTCGGCGTAGCCCGGGAGGGCAAGTCGCACCGCCTCCTTGGTCAGGAACGTCGTCACCTGCTTGCCCTTGCCGAGGGCCGCGGTGCCGACCAAGAAGGCGATCGTGACCTTATCGGCGTCCTCGTGGCCGGTCGTCAAATTGATCACGACCTTGTTGTCGGTTGAGGCTTCCATCGTCGTCTCCTCGTTCGTGTCCGATCTGACTGTAGGCCGGTCGCGAACGCGCTCCAAGACCAGATCGATGATGGCAGCCATTCCGCCGCGGCATGCGTCGTCGCGCCCGGTCATGCATCGGGTGCGCGCCGAGCGCTGCGGCTTCTCAGCGGCTTACGCGTCTAGCGCTCGCCTACAGTGCAGCCGGAGATGCTGACCGCGCAGCAGTCGCTCAGGGTGGCGATGAACGCCCGCTCTGAGGGCGTTGGGTCGCGATCATCTGGGAGCAGCAGGTGGATCGAGCGGCGCATCGGCTCGGCGCCTTCGATCCGGAAGCTGACCAGCTCCCCGCGGTCGATCTCGTCCGCGACGACGAGCTTGCTGACGAATCCCACGCCCAGGCCGGCCTGGACCGACCGCTTGATCGCCTCGTTGGAGTCGAGCTCCCACCGGTTCGCGGGGTGGTAGGCCGAGCGGGCCAGGTAGCGCTCGGCCACCGCGCGGGTACTTGAGCCATGCTCGCGGGTGAGCAGGGTCCAGCGCTCAAGCTTCGCGACTGGCGCCTTGCCGCGCCGTAGCTCGACGCGCCCCGGAGCGGCGATGCCGACCAGCTCATCGTCGAGGAACGGCTCGGCGCGCACGCCATCGGGAAGCTCGGTCTCGCCGGCGATGCCGAGCGAGAATTCGCGCTTGGCAACTCGATCGGCCACCCAGGCGCTCGAGCCGATCGCGATGTCGACATCGACCCCGGGGTGGCGATCGGCGAAGCACTGCAGGATCGAGGGCAGCACGTAGGCGCCGGAGGTCGACGAGACGGCCAGCGCAAGCGTGCCGGTCTCCGCGCCGCGCAGCGCGTCGAGCTCCTCCTCCATTCCCTGCAAGGTGTCGAGCACCCGGGCAGCGTGGGCAACCACGATCTGGCCCGCCTCCGTCACCCTGCTGGCACGGCCGTTCCGCTCAACGAGCTTCTCGCCGATCGCGGCCTCGAGCGTCTTCAGCTGCTTGGTCGCCGACGGCTGGCTGATCTGGCACGCGTCGGCCGCGGCCGAGATCGAGCCGCGGCGATCGACCTCGAGCAGCAACCGCAGCCGCGCCGGGTCGAGAGCATCAACTATGCCGGTTGGGAAAGCCATGTATAGGACGACTCGCCTAGAAGAATACCTGCACCTGCTCTAACTTCTGCCTCGTGTCCGGCAGCCTCGCCATCTGGTCTCGCAGCTGCCTCACGATGCAGGGGTACGGCGCTCTCCATGATTCGGAACGAAGCAAGCTGTGGCTGGGCCTGCGCTTCTCCCCGGCTCTCTGCTTCGGCGGGATCGCGCTCGGTACGGCCCTGGCGTCCCCGGTGTTTCTGTTCGCGATGGCCGGCGCCGCATTTCTCGGCGGCTTCGTCACCCGGAAGCACCCATTCGACTACCTCTATGACGCCGTCGTTCGACCGGTGCTGGGCGAGCCGAGGGTGCCGCGGAGCCCCGCCCCGCGGCGCTTCGCCTGCCAGCTCGCCACGCCCTGGATCGTTGCGATCGCGGTGGCCTTCCTCGCGGGGGCGGGCACGGTTGCCTGGGTCCTCGCCGTTCCGCTGCTCGTGGTCGCAGCCACGGTTACGAGCACGAACTGGTGCCTGCCATCGCTGATCTACGGCCAGCTTCATCGCCAGCGCGGGTAGCACGGCCGCCTGACCCAAGGAGGAGAAATGACGGCCACCGTCGACCCCGCTGAGCTCGAGGCCAAGGTCAAGGACATGTATCGCCATGTCGCCGAGCAGCCCGACGGCGACTACCACTTTGAGATGGGACGGGTTCTGGCCGAACGGCTCGGCTATCCGGCCGACGATCTCGATCGGGTTCCCTTAGGGGCGATCGAGTCCTTCGCGGGGGTCGGCTACTTCTTTGACCTGGCTGAGCTGAGAGAGGGGGAGAGCGTGATCGACCTCGGCAGCGGCTCGGGGATGGACCTCTTCCTCTCCGCTGCGCAGGTTGGTGCCGAAGGCCGTGCCGTCGGCATCGACTTCACCGCGGAGCAGCTCGAGAAGGCGCGGCGCCTCGCGGAGGAGGCCGGCTTCTCGCAGGTCCAGCTCCGAGAGGGGCGCATCGAGAGCCTCCCCGCTGAAGACGAAAGCTTCGACTGCGTGATCTCGAACGGCGTCATCAACCTTTCTCCCGACAAGGAGGCAGTCTTCGGTGAGGTGGCGCGCGTGCTGAAGCCGAGCGGCAGGATGGCGATCGCCGACATCGTCAGCGAGCAGGAGCTGAAGGAGAGCATCGTCTGCGACGCCGACCTTTGGGCCTCCTGCATCGGCGGGGCCGCCCAGCAGGACGCTTACCGTGCCGCGATCGAAGCCGCCGGCCTGCGCATCGACGACCTCCGCCAGAACCCTTACGAGTTCATCACCCAGCAGGCTCGGGACGCGAGCGCCAAGTACGGCGTGAAGAGCGTCTCGCTGTTGGCGATCAAGCCGTAACAGCGGAAGCAGCCATCGAATGGGCTTCCCTCAGCTCGCCTCGCCGCTGGTGCGAACGCCGCCCGTCGGCCGCCGCCGCCGGCGGGCCCGCGGGGGGCACTCGCCCGGGCTTGCTTGGCGCGCGGCTATACCGTCGAGCAGGAACTCGCGACGGTGGAAGCGGTGCGACGAGCGCTGGCGTGGGCTCTCACGCCAGATGGACGACCCCGCTGAACCGGTACGCGGCCGTCGGGGATAGGTGTTCAAATCCCGCCCCCGCTACTCCGAAGGGCCGCAATAACGCCGGGCCTTCGCCTTTTGTGGGCTTCGTTCGCTGGGAGCTCGCCGTCGTATCGCCGTGGTACTCCTTGGACGTGGCGGAGCGACGGAAGAAAGACGCCGGCTCTGGGCGCCGGCGTTCCCCCCAAAGTCGCAGCAGCGGGACGCAACCCCGAATCAAGGTTCCGGCACGCCCAAAGGGCCCGCCATGGGAGGTTCTGTTCCATCCCGCTGCCGAACAGGGAGCTGAAGGCGATCAAGCAACAGAACGCGGACAGCCACGAGGCGGTCATGAAGGTGATCTCGTATCTGAAGGTGAACGGTCCCGCTCTGGGGCATCCACACCAAAGTGGGGTTACGGGCCAGGCCGGGCAGGGGCTGCGGGAGCTGCGCCCGACCCGAGGGAAGACGCTCATTCGCCCGCTCTATCGACGGTTCAAGAACCTCTACGTCATTCTCGCTATCGGGCCCGAGGCGCAGGTCAACGAGGTTCGCGACCGCCGTGAAGCACGCACAGGCACGCCGGAAGGAAATCGAGGACCAAACTAAAGCCAACAGCCTGGTCGCCCGATAACAAGCTTGCTATATTCGTCCCACCGGGCGACGGGAGGCAGCAATGAAGCTCAGCGACATGAAGACATTCGATGAGGTTCTCTCCGAGGAGCTGAAGGACCCTGAGTTCCGTGCCCGCTGGGAGCGAACGGCCGTTGCGCGTGCCGTGGCGGCCCAGGTCATCGCGTACCGCTCAGAGCATGACCTGACACAGCGCGCGTTCGGAGATCTCATCGGGATGTCGCAGCCCGCTGTTGCCCGCCTCGAGGCAGCCGAGCACGACCCCACCATCGAGACGCTGGTCAAGCTCGCCACGGGGCTGGGCATCGAGCTCAATATCAACATTCATCCGAAGAAGAAGCCGTCGAAGCTGACCACGAAGCGCGCGCGCACCGCCGATGCGGTTTCTGCGGGGTCGTTCGGTGACGCCGAGCTGCTTGTCGCCGCCGCGCCGTCTAGCTGACCTGCCCCGGAGAAGCGCCTGGCAGGCCCCGGCGCCCGGCGACTTATCTCGCATGCTCCGACGAATGCCCCTCACCCGGCCACGGCGCCAGCAGCAACAGCAGCCTCGCGTCTCCGGTGGCGCGCACCTCGTGGCGCTCGTTGGGCTCGAAGACGGTCAGCGTCCCCGGCCCGCCGGTGAACGTGTCGCCGCCCTGCTCCACCTCGATCTCGCCGTCGACCACCAGCAGCCAGGCACGCTCGTGGACCTGGTGCTCCTGGAGCGCCTCGCCGCGGGGCAGGGCGATCAGGATCGAGCGGCCCTCCTCCTCTGAATGCAGGACCTCAGGCCGGTGGGGCTGAACGTCGATCGAGCGCAGGTCCCAGCGTTGCACTAGCTCCTCCTGTGGGGTCGAGGTTGCGCCTTGGGCGGGCCATCCTACCCGCCGCCGGCCCGGCGAACCGGCTGGAAAACGGCCAGCGCGGACACCGCCCGGCGTATAGACTCCCGGCCCCTCGGACCGCGGGCCGACCGGGCTCGAGACCACGGATCGCGCGCGGCGCCACGCGGGATCCGGGCCAGGGGACAAGGCGCGATCTGCCCAGTGTTCCATCCCGACGAATCCACTCCCGACGAGGGGCGAGAGGCCCGCCGACCGCGCGGTCGCCGCCGGCGACCGTTCCCGCGCCCCGATGCTCCCGCGCACATCGCCTCACGCGCGCGCATCGCCGTTCGCCGCCGCTGTCCCTCGGGGGATCGCCGGTCCCTCCGTCGGTCCCCTCGCCGCGCTCGGGCTTGTCCGCGCACGCTCTAGGCCCCGGTGAGGCCGAGCCCGTGACGGTCCTGCGCCACCTCGATCTGCTGGTGCTGGCGCTGGCGCTGCCGCTGTTCCTGGTCGCCGGGCTGCCGATGGCCGGCTACGCCGCCGGAGCGGGCGCCTGGCTGGCCCAGCGCGCGATCCAGGCGCTGGTTGCGCGCCGGGCGGCGGCATCGGACGATCCGCGCACGGTCGTCGGGCTGACCGCAGGGAGCATGATCGCCCGTGGCTGGCTGGTAGCCCTTACGATCTTCGGTGTCGGGGTGGGCAGCGGCGACGACGCCGGGCTTGCCGCGGCCGTACTGGTAATCACGCTGTTCACCGTCTACTTCACCGTGTCCCTGATCCTCCGCCCGTTCCAAGACGAGAAGGTCGCCTCGTGAGCACCGGCCGCAAGGTCCTGCTCGGCGCCGTCGGCATGCTCCTGCTCGCCGTCGTGGTCGGCGTCGTGTTCGGCTCCGCGGGGATGAACGACGAGTACAAGCCCCAGAACGAGTTCAAGCTCGACCCGTGGATCGAGCTCAAGCTCGGTCCGATCGACATGAGCATCAACAAGGCTGTGCTCTACCTCGCCCTGGCGTGCCTGGCGACGATCGGGACGATGCTCTACATCGCCAACCGAATGGCCGACAAGCCCAACCGCGTCCAGACCGCCGTGGAGGCCGCCTTCGTGCTGATGCGCGACAACATCACCAGGGGCAACATGGACTCGAAGATGGCGACGCGGTGGTTCGCCTTCGTCGGCACGCTGTTCCTGTTCATCTGGTTCTCGAACATGATCGGCTACATCCCGCTGCCGACCAACACGGAGCACAAGATCGACGTCTTCGGGCTCCACGTCCCGGCGCTCGCGCTCTACGCGGCGACGGCAAACCTCTCGGTCCCGCTGGTGCTGACGCTGTTCGTGTGGTTCGCCTACCACGTGGAGGGCATCCGCGCGAAGGGGGTGCGCGGCTACTTCGCCTCGTGGATCCCGGCCGGCACGCCCAACGCGCTGCGGCCGCTGCTGTTCTTGATCGAGTCGATCTCGCACTTCGTCAGGATCGTCTCGCTGTCGGTGCGACTGTTCGCCAACATCCTCGCCGGGCACCTGCTGATCCTGTTCATGGGCGGCGGGCTGGTGGTGCTGCTGGGCCTCGCCGCGGTGGGCGTCTTCACGTTGCCGATAGCGATCGCGTTCTTCATGTTCGAGGTCGTCCTGATCGCCACCCTGCAGGCCTTCATCTTCGCCACCCTGACTTCCATCTACCTCGGCGGCGCGACCGCCGAAGGCCACTGATCGACCCCAAGGAGGAACCGTGGAGCTCGACCTCAACACCCTCGTAGTACTGGCCCAGCAGGCCGACCCCGAGGCCTACGGCCGCAAGGCCGGGAAGGCGATCGCGCTCGGCGTCGGCGCCGGCATCGGCACGATCGGCCCGGGCATCGGCGTCGGCTTCATCTTCGGCAAGGTGATCGAGTCGGTCACCCGCCAGCCGGAGATGCGCGACGAGATCACCTCCATCCAGTGGCTTGGCTTCGCGCTGACGGAGGCCGTGATCTTCTACGCCTTCATCTTCGGCCTGATCGCGTTCTTCCTCTCCTAGTCCGCGATGCTCGCGACGCTCAACGACATCCTGGTCCTCGCCGCCGAAACCGGCGCCGGGGGCGGCGCCGCCAAGGAGGAGGAGAGCGGCACGTTCCTGGTGTCGCCCAGCCTCGGCCTGATGATCTGGACGCTGCTGGCGTTCGGCCTCACCTACCTGATCCTGCGCAAGCTCGCGTTCCCGCGCATCCAGGAGGCGCTGGACAAGCGCCAGCGCGCGATCGAGGAGTCGATCGACGCGGCCGACAACACCCGTCGGGAGGCCGACCAGCTGCTGGCCGAGTACCGCGAGCGCCTGCGCGAGGCGCGCAGCCAGTCCGAGGAGATCGTCGCGCGCGCCCGCAAGGCGGCCGAGAACACCGAGCGCGAGGGCCTGGAGGCGGCGCGCGTCAAGCGCGAGGAGCTGATGGAGCAGACGCGGCGCGACATCGACGCCGAGACGCGTCGCGCGATCCAGGAGATCCGCAACGAGGTGGCCGACCTGACGGTGATGGCCACCGAGAAGGTGACCCGCAAGACGCTCACGGAGGACGACCAGCGCAAGCTGGTCGAGGAGGCGCTCTCCGAGCTCGACTTCGCGGCGCTGGCCGGAACGGAGCGCGAGCGCTAGATGGAGGAGATCGCCCAGGTGTACTCGCGCTCGCTCTTCGAGGTCGGCCGCGAGCAGGACAAGCTCGACACCGTTCGCGACCAGCTCGGCGAGTTCGTCGACGCGCTCGACTCCTCCCACGAGATGCAGGTGTTCTTCTTCTCCCCGTACTTCTCCACCGAGGAGAAGCGCGAGGGCCTAGAGCGGGCGGTCACGGGCGCCGACGAGTTCCTGATGAACTTCCTCACGCTGCTGGTGGAGGAGAAGCGGATGCCGGCGATCTTCCGCATCCGCCGCCAGCTCGACGAGCTGTGGGCGGAGGAGAACCGCCTGCTCCCCGTGCACGTGACCAGCGCGATCGAGCTCGACAAGGCCGCCGTCAAGCGGGTCGGCGACGCGATCGCCGAGCAGACCGACCGCAAGATCGACCTCCAGGCCAACGTCGATCCCGACATCCTGGGCGGGATCGTCCTGCGCGTCGGCAACTCGATCCTCGACGCGTCCATCCGCAACCGCCTCGAACAACTTCGAAAGCACGTCGCCAAGGCCGCCTAGGCCGCCGCGCCATTCCAAGGAGCCCTCACGACATGCAGATCAAGCCCGACGAGATCACCTCCATCCTCAAGAGCCGCATCGAGGGGCTCGACTCCGACGGCGGGGGAGACCTCACCGAGGTCGGGACCGTGCTGTCGGTGGCCGACGGCATCGCCCGTCTGCACGGCCTCGAGAACTGCCAGGCGCTCGAGATGCTCGAGCTTCCCCACGACGTCACCGGCCTCGCTCTGAACCTCGAGTCCGACAACGTCGGCGCCGTGCTGTTCGGCGACTGGCAGAAGGTCGTCGAGGGCGACACCGTCAAGCGCACCGGACGCCTGCTGGAGATCCCCGTCGGCGACGAGCTGCTCGGTCGCATCGTCGACCCGCTGGGCAACCCGCTCGACGGCAAGGGGGACATCGACACGTCCGAGACGCGCCCCGCCGAGTGGAAGGCGCCGGGCGTCGTGCAGCGCCAGCCCGTCAAGGAGCCGATGCAGACGGGCCTCAAGGCGATCGACGTGATGATCCCGATCGGCCGCGGCCAGCGCGAGCTGATCATCGGCGACCGCCAGACCGGCAAGACGGCGATCGCCCTCGACACGATCATCAACAACAAGGACAACGACCTGATCTGCGTCTACGTGGCGATCGGGCAGAAGATGGCGACGGTCGTCCAGCTCGCCGAGACGCTCTCGGAGAGCGGCGCGATGGACACGTCGATCATCGTCGCCGCGTCGGCCAACGAGGCGGCGCCGATCAAGTTCATGGCTCCCTACGCCGGCTGCGCGATGGCCGAGCACTTCCTCTACTCGGGCCGCCACGCGCTGGTGATCTACGACGACCTCACCAAGCACGCCTACGCGTACCGCCAGATGTCGCTGCTGCTGCGCCGCCCGCCGGGGCGCGAGGCCTACCCGGGCGACGTCTTCTACCTGCACTCCCGCCTGCTGGAGCGCGCGGTGAAGCTGTCCGACGATCTCGACGGCGGCTCGCTGACCGCGCTGCCGATCATCGAGACCCAGGCCGGCGACGTCTCCGCCTACATCCCCACCAACGTGATCTCGATCACCGACGGGCAGATCTTCCTCGAGCCCAAGCTGTTCAACTCCGGCGTGCGCCCGGCCATCAACGTGGGCATCTCGGTGTCGCGGGTGGGCGGCAACGCGCAGATCGCGCCGATGAAGAAGGTGGGCGGCAAGATCAAGCTCGAGCTCTCCCAGTACCGCGACCTCGAGGCCTTCGCCCAGTTCGGCTCCGACCTCGACGCGGACACTCAGGCCACGCTGGCCCGCGGGGAGCGGCTGGTCAAGACGCTCAACCAGAACGAGCGCGAGCCGCTGCCGGTTGCCGACCAGGTCTTCCAGGTCTACGCGGCGACGAACGGGTACCTGGACCGGATCAACGTCGACCGCGTGCAGGAGTTCCTGTCCTCGCTGACCCAGCGGGTCCGCTCCGAGCAGGACGACCTGCGCGAGAAGATCGCGGGCGGTGACTGGTCCGACGAGACCCAGGAGGCCGTCGACGCAGCGGTGAAGGAGTTCGCCGACGACTTCGGCTACGACCTCGACGAGGAGGGCCAGCCGATGGACGAGGAGGGCGACTCCGACCGCGTCACCAAGCGCGAGGGCCGCTCGCAGGAGGACGGTGGTGGCAACGGCGCACGCGCCGAGAGCGACGAGTCCGACGAGGAGGGCGACTCCGAGGAGTCCGGCGACGAGTCGGGCTCCGAGGAGGAAGAGGAAGAGGAGGAGAAGGAGACGGCGGGCGTCTAGCCCCGCCGCCGCCCTTCCACCGTCATGGCCTCGCAGCGCGACGTCCAGACCCGCATCGGGAGCGTCAAGAACATCCAGAAGATCACGCGCGCGATGGAGATGGTCGCCGCCGCGCGCCTGCGCCGGGCCGAGCAGCGGATCGAGAACCTGCGCCCGTACGCCGGCGCGATCCGGAGGATGACGCGCCAGGCGGCGGAGGCCGCGGAGAACATCCCCAACGTCCCGATCCTCTTCGAGCACGAGCAGGAGCGCAACGTCGGCCTCCTCCTGGTGACCGGCGACCGCGGCCTGGCGGGCGCCTTCAACTCGCAGATAATCCGCGCGGGCCTGCGCGCCGCGGCCGAGCATGAGGGCGACGGGCTAAACGTGGACTTCTTCGCCTCGGGCCGCCGCGGCGTCTCCAGCCTGGTGTTCCGCGGTCGCGAGCCCGCCGGGCGCTACGTCGGGTTCTCGGATCGCCCCGCCTACGCCAACGCGCGCGAGATCGCCGAGGGGCTGATGGCCGCCTACGTCGACGACAAGGTCGACCGCGTGGAGATCTTCTACAACGGCTACATCTCGCCGCTCAGCCAGGTGGTGCGCCGCGAGACGCTGCTGCCCCTCCAGCAGGCGAGCATCCTCGACGACGACGACGAGGACGAGTCCGGCGACGAGGGGGCCGACGAGCCCGCCGTCGAGCACAAGGCGCTGGTCGAGTACGAGCCGGACCCGGAGGAGATCCTCCAGCGCCTCGTGCCCGACTACGTGGAGATATCCGTCTACCGCGCGCTGCTGGAGTCGACGGCCTCCGAGCACGGCGCGCGGATGACCGCGATGCGCAATGCGTCGCAGAACGCCGGCGAGGTGATCGAGGACCTCACCCTCGAGATGAATCGCGCCCGCCAGGCGGAGATCACCCAGGAGATCATGGAAGTCGTCGCCGGCGCCGAGGCGCTGGCCTGAGCCCAAGCCTTCGCCCTAACTAGGAGACACATGGAAGCCAGCACCGAGAAGCAGACCGACCAGGACGAGCGCGACCAGGAGTCGGGCTCGAACGGGAGCGGCGAGGAGCGCAACGTCGGCCGGATCGAGGAGATCCAGGGCGTCGTGATCGAGGCCGCCTTCCCCGACTCCCTGCCCGAGATCAACCACGCCATCACCGTCCAGCGCGAGGTCTCCGAGGGCCAGGACGAGGAGGTCAGCGGCGGCGAGAGCGGCATCCTCGTCTGCGAGGTCCAGCAGCACCTGGGCGACGACCGCGTGCGCGCGGTGGCGATGGACACCACGGACGGCCTGTCACGCGGCATGGAGGTCGTGGACACCGGCGGTCCGATCACCGTGCCGGTCGGCGAGGCGACCCTGGGGCGCATCTTCAACCTGCTGGGCGAGCCGATCGACCTCGGCGACCCGGTCGAGTCCGAGGAGCGCTGGCCGATCCACCGGCCCCCGCCGTCGACCTCCGACCTCATGCCCACGACGGAGATGTTCGAGACGGGCATCAAGGTGATCGACCTGCTGGCCCCCTACGCCAAGGGCGGGAAGGTCGGTTTGTTCGGCGGCGCCGGCGTGGGCAAGACGGTGCTGATCCAGGAGCTGATCAACAACATCGCCCAGGAGCACGGCGGCCTGTCGGCGTTCTGCGGCGTGGGCGAGCGCTCGCGCGAGGGCAACGACCTGTGGCTGGAGATGAAGGAGTCCGGCGTCCTCGAGAAGACGATGCTGGTGTTCGGCCAGATGAACGAGCCGCCTGGCGCGCGCATGCGGGTCGCGCTGTCCGGGCTGACGATGGCCGAGTACTTCCGCGAGCAGGGCGGCCAGGACGTGCTGCTGTTCATCGACAACATCTTCCGCTTCGTGCAGGCCGGTTCGGAGGTCTCGGCGCTGCTGGGCAGGATGCCCTCGCAGGTCGGCTACCAGCCGACGCTGGAGACGGAGATGGGACAGCTGCAGGAGCGGATCACCTCCACGCGCAAGGGGTCGGTCACCTCGATTCAGGCGATCTACGTTCCAGCGGACGACCTCACGGACCCGGCGCCGGCGTCCGTGTTTGCGCACCTCAACGCGACCACAACGCTCTCACGCGCGATCTCGGAGAAGGGCATCTACCCGGCGGTCGACCCGCTCGACTCGACCTCCACGATCCTCAAGCCCGACATCCTGGGCCAGGAGCACTTCGATGTCGCCAACCGGGTCAAGGAGATCCTCCAGCGCTACAAGGAGCTCCAGGACATCATCGCGATCCTCGGGATCGACGAGCTCTCCGACGAGGACAAGGTGACGGTGCAGCGCGCGCGCCGGGTCGAGCGCTTCCTCTCGCAGCCGTTCTTCGTCGCGGAGGCGTTCACCGGTACCGGCGGCGAGTACGTGCCGATCGCCGAGACCATCCGCGGGTTCAAGGAGATCATCGAGGGCAAGCACGACGAGGTCCCCGAGCGGGCCTTCTTCCTCAAGGGCGGCATCGATCAGGTCGTGGCCGCGGCCGGCGGGGCCAAGGAGGACGAGGAGGACGAGGAGAAGGACGGGGAGGAGAAGGACGAGGAGGAGCAGGAGCAGGATGACTCCGGCGACGAGGACGAGGGCACGGAGCCCGGCACGGCCGACCGCGGCGAGGCGGGCGACGGCGGCGAGCCCTCGGGGTCCGAGCGCGGTGGCGACGCCGGCGCCGACCGGGAAGAGGGCTAGGCGCCGATGGCCAAGGAGAAGTTCCCCGTCGAGATCCTCTCCCCGGACGGCGAGGTGTGGTCGGGCGAGGTGGAGATGGTCTCCACCCGCACCGCGACCGGCTCGATCGGCTTCCTCGCCAACCACACGCCCGTGCTGGCCATGCTCGACCCCTGCGAGCTGCGCCTGTATGAGTCCGAGGGCGACCCGACGCGCTTCGCGCAGGCCGAGGGCTATATCCAGGTGGGCGGCAACCGGGCGCTCCTGCTGGTCGAGGAGGCCCACCCGCCCGAGGACCTCGACGCGGGCGACCTGCGCGAGAAGCTCCAGCAGGCCGAGCGCCAGCTCGAGTCGGCCGACGAGGACTCGGAGGAGTTCCGGGTCGCCGAGCGCGACAAGCGCCGCTGGGAGGCCTTCATCGGCGTGGCCGAGGGCTCCTAGCCCTCGCAGCCCGCCGCGCGCGCCTACGGGCGCCGTGTTTCAGTCCGGCGCCCGGCGGTCTTCTATCCTGTCAGACGATGGACGAGCGGCTACTCGCCGAGCGGCTCATCACCTACGACACGTCCAAGCCCGACGGCCTCCATGCGGCCGCGGGCTTCGTCAAGGGGTGGCTCGAGTCGCGCGACGTCGACGTGCACGGGCGCGACCATGCCGGCCTGCCCGTGATCCTGGCCGACGTCGGCGCACCGGCCGCCGGCAGCGCCCCGACGGTGATCCTGCACGGCCATCTCGATGTGGTCCCGGGCCGCGAGGAGCAGTTCGCGCCCCGCATCGAGGGAGACAGGCTGATCGGCCGGGGCGCCTATGACATGAAGGGGGCGCTCGCGGCGATGATGTGCGCGGTGCGCGACGCCGCCGGTCAGAGCGCCGTGCGCGTGCGCTTCGTGTGCGCGCCCGACGAGGAAGCCGAGGACATCGACGATCGCTCGACCGACACCCTCGTGGCCGAGGGGTTCACCGGCGACTTTGCGATCACGGGCGAGCCGACCGACCTGCACATCGGGGTGGAGGCGAAGGGCGTTTTGGCCGCGCGCCTAGAGATCGTTGGCACTGCCGCCCATGGCTCGACCCCCTGGCTGGGCGACAACGCGGTGCTCAAGGCGATCGACGTCTTCCGCGCGATCGAGACGCTTCCCTTCAGCCGCGAGTCCTCCGAGCTCTTCGACCGGCCGTCGATCAACCTGGGCCGGATCATGGGCGGCGACGCCCTCAACAAGGTGCCCGACTGCTGCGTGATGGACGTGGACGTCCGCTACCTCCCCGGCCAGGATCCCGGCGAGATCCTGGCCCAGATCCGCGAGCTCCCTGACGTGCAGGTGCAGCGGACGTTCATCCGGGTCCCCGCGGCGGTCGAGCGCACCGACCCATATGTGCGCGCCCTGCGTGACGCCGTCGGGCTCTCCAGCGAAGGCGAGGTCCTGAGCGTCGGCCGCGACGGCGCCTCCGATGCCGTGTCCTTCCTCGAAGCGGGTATCCCGGCCGTCGAGTTCGGTCCTCGTGGCGCGGGCCACCACGGTCCCGAGGAGTGGGTCTCCATCTCCTCGCTGACGCTCTATCGCGAGGCCCTGGGAGCCTTCGTGCGCGACCTTCCCGCCTCGCTGGAGGGCGGGGGCGGCCTGCACGCCCTTCCGGGCGGGCCGGCATGAACGATCCCGAGATCCCGCGGCTCGCGTGGGGCATGTCGAAGCGCTTCGCGCTTGCCGGCGCGATCGTCGTCGTGCTCTCGGCGGCCGCGACCGCGACCGCGGGCCTGCTCGAGGTGCGCGACTACGCGAGCGCGATCTCCTCCGGGGGCAAGCGTCTTTCGCTTGGGAACACGATCACCCGCGCGGACGCGGGCGCCCCGCAGACGATCCTGCTGCTGGGCTCGGACTCCCGGGTCGCGGACCGCCGCCGTGGTCTGCGCGGCAACTCGGACACGATGATCCTCGTTCGGCTGAACCCCGACAAGCGCTCGACCGCGCTGCTCTCGGTGCCGCGTGACCTGAAGGTGAGGATCAGGCTGCCCAACGGCAGGACCCAGACGGACAAGATCAACGCCGCCTACTCGCTGGGTGGGCCGAGGCTCACGGTCCGGACGATCAAGTCGACCCTCGGGGTCGACATCAACCACGTCGTCAACATCAACTTCGGCGGCTTCCGGCGCGCGATCGACTACATCGGCTGCGTCTACGCCGACATCGACCGGCGCTACTTCAACCAGAACCCCGCCTTCGCCGAGATCGACCTCAAGCCCGGCTACCAGCGGATGTGCGGCCAGCGCGCGCTGGACTACGTGCGCTTCCGCCACGACGACACCGACCTCGTGCGGGCGGCGCGCCAGCAGGACTTCCTGCGCCAGGCCAAGGACCAGGTCGGGGTCCAGAAGATCATCTCCGACCGCAAGGCCTTCGCGCGGATCTTCGGCCGCTACGCCGAGACCGACATCCGCGGCACCCGCGAGATCCTGCGGATCTTCAAGCTGGCGGCGTTCTCGATCGGTCGCCCGATCCGCGAGGTCAAGTTCCGCACCAGCATCGGTCCGTCCTTCGTGACCTCGACGCGGAAGCAGATCCGGCTCACGGTCAACGAGTTCCTCAACGCGCGCGACACGCCCGGGCCGCGTGGCTCGTCGACCTCCACGGCGGGCGAGCGCGAGGCGGCGCGACGGCGCCGCCGGCTTCCGCGGGCGCAGTTCGGTCTCGAGAACGCCAAGCGCTTCGGCGAGGACCAGGCGATCGCGGCGGCGGCCTCGGCGCGGTTCCCCGTCCTCTACCCGCGGCTGCGCCTCGCCGGGTCGGTCTACGCCTCCGACATCCCGCGGACCTACGCGATCCTGGACGAGAAGCGCCGGCGCCACCTGGCATACCGGATGGTCCTCAAGAAGGGCTCGATCGGCGAGTACTACGGGATCCAGGGCACTACCTGGAAGGACCCCCCGATCCTCTCCAACCCGAGCGAGACCGTGCGCCTCGGGCGGCGCACGTTCGAGCTGTACGTGGACGGCAACCGGCTGCGGCTGGTCGCCCTGCGCACTCCGCGCGCCGTTTACTGGGTCTCCAACACGCTGCTGCTGTCGCTGACCAATCAGCAGATGCTGGCGATCGCCAAGTCGCTGCAGCCGGTCGGGCGCTGACCTCCCGGCTCGCTACCCTCGGGCGCCCGTGACCAACGAGCGCGAACCGATCGCCGTCATCGGCACCGGCTACGTGGGGCTGGTGACCGCCGCCGGCTTCGCCGAGCTGGGCAGCGACGTCTACTGCGTCGACATCGACGCCGAGAAGGTGGCCGCGCTTCAGGCGGGCGAGGTGCCGATCTACGAGCCCGGGCTGCCGGAGACCCTGGCCGCCAACCGCGAGCGCCTGCACTTCTCCACCGAGCTCGGGCCCGCGCTCGAGCACGCGCGCCTGCTCTTCGTCGCCGTGGGCACACCCCCCACGTACTCCGGCGATGCCGATCTCTCAGCCGTCCTGTCGGTCGTGGAGTCGATGCCGGCCTCCGACCGCCACGCGCTCGTGATGAAGTCGACGGTTCCCTGCGGGACCGGCGTGGCGATCAAGCGCACCTTCGTCCATCAGGGCAAGTCCGGGTTCGCCTACGTCTCGTGTCCCGAGTTCCTCAAGGAGGGCTCGGCGGTCGCGGACTTCCGGCACCCCGACCGGGTGGTGATCGGAGACGACGGCAGCTGGGCCGGCGACGCGGTGGCCGAGCTCTACGCGCCGCTCGCCGCCCCGCTCGTGCGCACGGACATCGCCAGTGCGGAGATGGTCAAGCTCGCCTCGAACGCGTTTCTCGCGACCAAGATCTCGTTCATCAACGAGATCGCCAACGTGTGCGAGGAGACCGGCGCGGACGTCCAGGAGGTCGCGCGCGGGATGGGGCTCGACAGCCGCATCGGCACGGCGTTCCTGCGCCCGGGGATCGGATATGGCGGCTCGTGCTTCCCGAAGGACGTGACAGCGCTCAAGCAGCTCGCCGGCAACACCGGCTACCACTTCCAGCTGCTCGGGGCGGTGATCGAGGTCAACGAGCTGCAGAAGCGGCGCGTCGTCGCAAAGCTCCAGAAGCACCTCGGGGAGCTCGTCGGCAAGACGGTCACGCTCCTCGGCCTCGCGTTCAAGCCCAACACAGACGACATGCGGGAGGCTTCGTCGCTGGTCCTGGCCGCGCGGCTGCAGGCGGAGGGAGCAGTGGTCCGGGCTTACGATCCGGTCGCCGAGGACGAGGCGCGCGAGCGGATGGTGGGGGTGGAGTTCGCGGCCTCGCCGCTCGGGGCGATCGAGGGCGCGGACGCCTGCGTGCTGGTCACCGAGTGGCCCGAGTTCGCCGAGCTGGACTGGGCGCAGGCCGCGGAATCGATGGTCGGGACGCTGATCGTGGACGGGCGAAACGCGCTCGACCCCGGCGCCGTCCGCGCCGCCGGCCTGACCTACGAGGGCATCGGCCGCCGGTGACGATCGCGGGAGCCCGACGATGCAGGCGGTGATCCTGGTGGGCGGCGAGGGCACGCGCCTTCGCCCGCTCACCTCCACGGTTCCCAAGCCCGTCGTCCCGCTGGTCGACCGGCCGTTCATCTCCTACATGCTCGAGTGGCTGCGCGGTCACGGCGTGGACGACGTGGTGATGTCGTGCGGGTTCCTCGCCGCCGGGGTGCACAACGTGCTTGGCGACGGATCGGCGCTGGGCATCCGCCTGCGCTACGTGGAGGAGCCGCGGCCCCTGGGTACCGGGGGCGCGGTGAAGTTCGCCGAGTCGCTGCTCGACGAGCGCTTCCTGATGCTCAACGGCGACGTGCTGACCGACCTCGACCTGAGCGCGCAGATCGCCCAGCACGAGCGCACGGGCGCGCGCGCGACGCTGGCGCTGATCGGAGTCGACGACCCGTCCGGCTACGGGCTCGTGCGCCGCAACCCCGACGCCTCGGTCAGCGAGTTCCTCGAGAAGCCCTCGCCCGACCAGATCGACACGGACCTGATCAGCGCCGGCGCCTACGTGCTCGAGCGCGAGGTTCTCTCGCTGCTCGAGCCCGAGGTCAACGCCTCAATCGAGCGCGACGTCTTCCCGCGCCTCGTCGGCGAGGGGCTGTTCGGCTACGCCGGCGATGGCTACTGGCTGGACATCGGGACCCCCCAGCGCTACCTCCAGGCGACCTTCGACATCCTCGAGCGCAACGTCGACACGCGCGTCGGCGAGCACCTCGGCGGGTCCTTCCTCTCCGTCGCCGACGACGTCAAGGCCGCCGGCCGCGTCGTTCCGCCGGCGGTCGTGGAGCCCGGCTGCGAGATCGGCGAGGACGCACGGATCGGCAGCCTCGCGGTGCTGGGCCAGGGCGTGAAGGTGGGGAGGGGGACGACGATTGCCTCGGCAGTCGTCCTGCAGGGCGCCGAGATCGGGGCGGACTGCACCCTGCACCAGTGCATCGTCGGCGCCGGCGCCCGCGTCGGCGACAACACCAGCATCGACGGAGGAGCGGTGCTGGGCGAGGGCGTCACGGTGGGCGCCGACAACGTGCTCTCCCATGGCGCGCGGGTCTTCCCGGGCGTCTCCCTGCCCGACGGCGCGATCCTGTTTTGAGCGTCCCGGCGGGCATCGCGCTCGACGCCGAAGCGGTGGGGGCGCTGGACGGCTCGGGCCAGCTGGCCGACGTCCTCGGCATGCCCGACCACCTGCGCGACGCGCTGTGGCGCGTCGAGTCCGCGGGGGTGGAGCCCTTCGAGGCGCGCGGTGGCCTGATCGTCGCCGGAATGGGGGGCTCGGCGATCGGTGGAGCACTGGCTGCCGCCGCGCTGGGCGACCGCGCCTCGCGCCCGATCGTCCCCGTGCGCTCCTACGAGCTGCCGCCGTGGGCCACGCCGGACACGGCGGTCCTGTGCGCCTCCTACTCGGGCGACACGGAGGAGACGCTCGCATGCTTCGACGCCGCCACTGCGCTGGGCGCACAGCGGATCGTCGCGACGACCGGTGGCAGGCTGGCCGACGCGGCGCGTGCCGAGAACGTTCCGGTGATCCCGCTGCCGGACGGCTTCCAGCCCCGCGCCGCCGTCGCCTACATGATCGTGACCGCGCTGGAGGTCGCCGCGCTGTGCGGCGCGGCCCCAGGCGTGCGTTCGGAGATCGACGTCGCCGCGGCCCACGCCGAGGCGCTGGTGGCCGAATGGGGCCCCGCGGCCCCGCGGGACTGCGAGGCCAAGCGCCTCGCCCACGAGCTGCACGGGACGATCCCGCAGATCGCCGGCGCCGGCCTCACGGCCCCCGTCGCCTACCGCTGGAAGACCCAGGTCAACGAGAACGCCGAGATGCCCGCCTTCTGCAACGAGCTCCCCGAGCTCGACCACAACGAGATCGTGGGGTGGGCGGCCGCTTCCCAGCTCGGTCGTTTCTCGGCGGTCTTCCTCGACGACTCCGACCTGCACCCCCGCATCCGCCGGCGCATCGCGCTGACCCGCGAGCTGGTCGCCCCCCACGCGGCCGGCACGTTTGTCGTGCAATCGCGCGGGGAGAGCCGGATCGAGCGCGTCCTCTCGCTGGTCCTCCTGGGCGATCTGGTGTCGCTCTACCTTGCCATCCTGCGCGGGATCGATCCCACGCCGGTCGAGGTCATCGACCGACTCCGGGACGAGCTCGCGGAGTCGGGCTGAGCTGTTGGCCGGCCTGCTGTCGATCGAGCTCGACGCGGCAGTCGCGCTCGTCACGCTGTGCCGCCCGGAGAAGCGCAACGCGCTCTCCATCGACCTCCGGCTGGAGCTCGCCGACGCGTTCGCGCGCCTGGGGGAGGGCGAGGATGTGCGCTGCGCCGTCCTCACTGGGGCGGGCAGCGCGTTCTGTTCCGGCATGGACACAACGCAGTTCGGCGGCGACCGCGCCCACCGCGAGCGCCTCGTGGAGAGCAGCCTCGCCGCGTTCAACGCGGTAGCGCGATACCCCAGGCCCCTGATCGCGGCCGTGAACGGTCCCGCGATTGCCGGCGGCTTCGTGCTGGCGCTCTACGCCGACGTGCGGTTGGCCGAGAGCGCTGCGCGGTTCGGTTTTCCCGAGCTGCCGCGGGGTATCCCGCCGTCCTACGCTGCGGCGCGCGCCGCACTGCCCGAGCCGCTAGCGCGCGAGCTGTGCCTCACGGGCCGCCTCCTCGACGCGCAGGAGGCGCTGCATCACGGCCTCGTTTCCGAGATCTGCCCCGACGGTGAGGTGGTCTCGCGCGCGCTCGAGGTCGCCGGGGCGATCGCCGCGCAACCGCCCGGCGCGGTGATGGAGACCAAGCGGCGCATCCTGCTCGACGCGCAGCGCCAGCGCGGCGCGCTGGTCGCCGACGAGGAGCGGGTGTTCCGGGCCGCGTTGCTGGGCGCCGACCCCGACACGGCCGCTTGACGAGGCCGGGCGGCGCTCGCAGCGCCGCCCGGCTCCCGACGTCTGGTGTGCGAAGCGCCCTTACTGGACCTTCGGCACGTAGACGTAGAACGGACGGGCGTCCGGGTTGCCCGCGCTGTTGTTGTGATCCACGACCACGTGGTTGGGGTTGTTGAACGCGCCCGGGCAGCTCGCGCCCCCGGGTGTCGCTCCGCAGGGAGCAGCGCTCAGCTCGCCGCTACCGGTGCCGGCGAGGGAAACGAGGATCGGCTGGTTGGCGACGCTCTTGCCCATGTTGAGGATCGTGCGCGCGTTGGTGTGGCTCGCGACGCTGATGCCCGGCGACGCGAAGACCTGCGCCCCGTCGGCGCGGACCAGCGCGTGCTGGGCGAGCGTGTTCAGGTCGATGTCGACGGCCCGCAGGTCGCCGTCCTTGATGTCGACGCTGCCGAGCGCGTTGTCGTAGGCCTCGCGGCTCCCGAACGCGTTGTTGCCCACGTCGGCCTTGCCGACCTGGTCGAGTCCGATGTCGCGGCCCTGGACCTGACCGTCGACGATGTCGCTCGAGAAGATCCGTTCGTGGGTGGCCACCGCGGTACCGGTGGTGGCCATCACCAGGGCGACCACGGATACGACCATGGCGCCCGAGGGACGGCGAAGACGCAGATGCCTCATGTGCACTCCTTCTCCGGCGCGTCGCGCCGGTTCGATTCGGATCTGTTTCCAGCCCGAGGAACACGACAGTCCACCGGAGGATGCGGTCCCAACCTTGACACGATCATGGTAAGGTTCGCGGCCGATGGACTCGCTGACCATCCACGAGGCGGCGGAGACGACGGGCTGGTCGCCTCGCATGCTTCGCTACATAGAGCGCGCCGGCCTCGTCTCGGCGCCCCGCTCGGACTCCGGCTACCGCCTCTACGGCCCCGGGGAGCTGCAGCGGCTGCGCACGCTGCGCGAGCTGCTCGGGCGCTTCGAAGTGGGTCTCGCCGAGCTCGGCTTCGCGCGCCGCCTGCGCGAGGACGCCGAGCTCCGCGTGGCCGTCGAGGGATGGCTCGAGGCCCAGCCCGAGCTCCCCGCCGGCATTCCCGCCGCGGATTGGCTGCGCTGGGAGCAGGACAAGCATCAGAAGCTGCTGGCCGCCTAGCCGGCCACCGACAACCCCGACCGAAGAGGACACATGGCCACCACGCCCAAGAACCACGACGTCGCCGACCTGTCGCTGGCCGATGCCGGCCAGGCCCGCATCGAGTGGGCCGACGCGCAGATGCCGGTGCTCGCCTCGATCCGCGAGCGCTTCGAGGAGGAGCGCCCGCTCGAGGGCATCACGATCGCCGCCTGCCTGCACGTGACCACGGAGACCGCCAACCTGATCCGCACGCTGATCGCGGGCGGCGCGGACGCCGCGCTGTGCGCGTCCAACCCGCTCTCCACCCAGGACGACACCGCCGCCGCGCTGGTCGACCGTTACGGCGCCGAGGTCCACGCGATCCACGGCGAGGACACCGACACCTACTACCGGCACATCGAGGCGCTGGCGGACAAGGGCCCGCAGATCACGATGGACGACGGCGCCGACGTGATCTCGGTGATCCACGGCAAGCGCACCGACCTGATCGACGGGATCATCGGCGGGACCGAGGAGACGACCACCGGCGTCATCCGGCTCAAGGCGCTCGAGGCGCAGGGCAAGCTGGCCTTCCCGATCGTCGCCGTCAACGAGGCCAACACCAAGCACCTGTTCGACAACCGCTACGGGACCGGGCAGTCGACGCTCGACGGCATCCTGCGCGCCACCAACGTACTGATCGCCGGCCGCGTGGTGGTCGTGATCGGATACGGCTGGTGCGGCAAGGGCGTGGCGATGCGCGCGAAGGGCGCCGGCGCCCACGTCGTCGTCTGCGAGGTCGACCCGCTCCGCGCGCTGGAGGCCAAGATGGACGGCTTCGAGGTGCTCACGGGGCTGGAGGCGGCGCGCAAGGGCGACATCTTCATCTCGGTTACCGGCGGGCGCGACGCGCTGGCTGCCGAGCACTTCAAGGTCATGAAGGACGGCGCGATCATCTGCAACTCGGGCCACTTCGACGTCGAGATCAACCTCGGCGACCTCCAGGGCGCTGCCAAGGGCTCGCGCGAGGTGCGCCCGTTCGTCGAGCAGTACGACATGGGCGACGGGCGCCGGATCAACCTGCTGGCCGATGGCCGGCTCGTCAACCTGGCCTCCGCGGAGGGCCACCCGGCCGCGGTGATGGACATGTCCTTCGCCAACCAGGCGCTGTCGGCCGAGTTCATGGTCCGCGAGGGCGACTCGCTGGAGAAGAAGGTCTACGTGGTGCCCGAGGAGATCGACAAGGAGATCGCGCGCCTGAAGCTGGAGTCGATGGGCGTGGCGATCGATACCCTCACGCCGCTCCAGGAGGAGTACCTCAACTCCTGGGACCAGGGCACGTAGTCCTGCGCGCGCGCTACGGTTCCGCGATGCCGAACGCCCGCAGAGCACTCCTGGGAGCCGCGGCCGCGCTGGCCGTTGCGGCGGCGGCGGCCCCCGCGGCCGCCGCGCAGACGCAGGCGCAGGCCGCGCAGGCCGGCTCGCCGCCGCCGTCGATCGTCATCTCCGGACGCGACTCGCGGATGTCGCTGTTCGGGGCGGTCGGCGTGCGGATCGGGTGCTTCGGGCCGGCCGAGGAGGCCTGCACGGGCAGCGTTCAGCTGCGCCTTGCCCGGGCGGTCACCGCGCCCGGGATCCGGCCTCCGGGGGTCCCACGCACGCGCCGCGTGCCCGACCGCCGCGTGGCCCCGTACGCACTGAGCACCGTCCAATTCGGGCTCGGCGGCGGTGGAGCACGGCTGCTCTTCTTCCGCCTGCTCCCGCGCACGCGCTTTCTCACGCGCCAGCTCGGGGAGCTGCCCGTCTCGGTGGTGGTGACCTACTCGGGGCGCAACGGCGGTCCCTTCACCGAGCGGCGCGAGATCAAGATGTACGTCCCGCGCGCGTTCGTCTACCCGCGCGGCCTCTAGTCGCCCGCTCGCGTACGCGCGAGCCGCGCGTACGCGTCTGCGACCCGGCTCAGGCCGCGCCGTAGCGCTCGGCTCGGCGCTCGTCGGCCTCGGACTCCGACAGCGCACGGAAGAACAGGAGGACCAGCGCGACGCCCATCACGACCGACTGCTCGAGCGCCATCAGCGCGCCGCCGGCGTTCTGGTCGGTCAGCGCGCTCATGCCCCAGTGGCGCGGTCGGGCGGCGTAGAAGTCGTAGAGCACGTCGGGTGAGAAGGTCAGCAGCACGCCCAGCAGCCCGAGCAGGATCTTAGTGGTGACCATGTAGGCGACCGGGCCCAGCCCCGCGAGGCGATGGCGGCTGCGGATCGGCGACAGCAGGTGCCACCAGTAGAGGCCGCCCGCGACGGTGAACGTGACGTGCTCGAGTGCGTGCAACGGGTAGTGCTCGAGCGCGGCGTCGTACACGGCAGGGATGTGCCAGAACGCCATCCCGCCGACGTAGAGGACGACCGCGAACACCGGGTGCGCCAGCGGCCCGGCCGCGCGCTCGAGGCTCTGAACCCGCCGGGTGACGGGGCGCAGGATGACCTTGGTGAGGCCGACGATCAGGAGGATCGAGGCGAGGTCCAGCATCAGGATGTGCTGGGTCATGTGCATGACGAAGAGCTGCTCGCCCAGCCGGTCGACGGGGGAGACCAGGGCGACGAAGATCAGCGTCAGCCCGCCCGAGAAGGCGCCCAGCCTCCACACGGGAGCCGCGGCATGGCCCGCCTCGCGGCGCGATCGACGCCACCGGCGGACGTACACGACGGCCGCGAGCGCGAGCACGGACAGAACGCCGGGCGAGAACGTCCACGAATAGTCGGGCGCCACTGCGCGCGATTGTGGCAATCGGCGCGCGCGCCTGCGCGACCGGCGCTCCAGAGTGAGGCGATGCTCGCCCGCCGTGTGGCCTCCGAGTTGCTCGCCCTGATCGCTCCTCCCGGGTGCGTCGGGTGCGGCCTGGCGCTGAGCACCGCCCCCGACGTCCTCTGTCCCGCCTGCCGCTGCGCGCTGCCGTGGCTGCGCGCTCTCCGCTGCCCGCGCTGCGCGCTGCCTGCTCCGTGCGCGCCCTGTCCGGCGGCGCGCGCCCCGTGGGACCGCGCGTGGGCCCCGCTGGCCTACGCCGGCCCGGCGCGTGAGCTCGTCGGCGCGCTCAAGTTCCGCGGGGCGCTTCCGGTGGCAGATCTGATGGCCGCGGCGATCGCGGCCGGGGCGCCTCCCGAGCTCCTCGCCTCGGCGACGCTCGTGCCCGTGCCGCTGCACCCCGCTCGGCGGCGGGCGCGGGGGTTCGACCAGGCCGAGCGGCTCGCGGGGGCGCTGGCGCGGCGGACGGGGCGACCGACTCGCCGTTGCCTGGCCCGCCGCGGTCGCGCCGTGCGCCAGATGGGCGCCGGGCGCGCGGTTCGCCTGGCACGCGGTCGGCTCGACGTGGAGGTCACCGGCGCGGTCCCCGCGCATGCGGTCCTGGTCGACGACGTCCACACCACGGGGGCCACGTTCGCGGCGTGCGCCCGGGCGCTGCGCCGCGCGGGAGCGCGCGACGTCTCCTGCCTGGCGTACGCCCGCACGCTGTGACGGCCGTCGGCGCCCACGCGGACTGGTGACAAACGCCCTCCCCCGGCGTACGATCCAGTCCCGGCGTTCGTCCCAGCAGAGAGGAGAGTGTCCCGTGCGGATCGCTGTCAAAGGGCGCAACACCCCGGTCACCGAGGAGCTGCGCGCGCACGTCGAGAAGCGCTTCGGCAAGGTCGCGCGCCAGGTCTCGCCGCTCGCCGAGCTCGAGGTGGAGATCTTCGAGGAGCGCAATCCGGCGATCGCCGACTCGCAGGTGGCCCAGGTGACCCTTCACCTCAAGGGAGTCACGCTGCGCGCCCACGACGCCTCGCGGGACATGATGCACTCGATCAACCTGTGCGCCGACGAGCTCGCGCGGCAGGTCAAGCGCCATCGCGACAAGCGCCGCAAGCGGCGCGAGGCAAGGGCCGCAGCGCCCGCCGACCCGGGGGTCGGCGGAGACGTCGCACCGGCCTCCTGAGCGCTCCCGCGAGGCGCCGGACGGCCCGGGGGCCGTTGCTACGCTAGGCCCATGCCGCGGATCATCGACCGCGCTCTTCGCCTGGGCGAGAGCGGGAGGTTCAAGGCTTACGAGAAGCGCGTCGCGCGGATCAACGCGTACGAGCCCGAGCTCGAGCTGCTCGAGGACGACGAGCTGCGCGCGGAGGCCGACGCTCTGCGCGAGCGCGCACGCAACGGCGAGTCCCTGGACGACCTGCTCTACGAGTGCTTCGCGCTCGTGCGCGAGGCCGGACGGCGCACGATGGCGATGCGCCACTTCGACGTGCAGCTGATCGGCGGAATGGTCCTGCACGACGGCGCGATCGCCGAGATGAAGACTGGCGAGGGCAAGACCCTCACCGCGACCCTGGCGATCGTGCTCAACTCCCTCGCCGGGCAGGGCGTCCATCTCGTCACCGTCAACGACTACCTCGCCCGCCGCGACGCCGAGTGGATGGGGCCGATCTACGACGCGCTGGGGGTGAGCGTCGGCGTCCTGCAGAACATGCAGCCCCATGAGGAGAAGCGGGCGGCCTACGCGGCCGACGTCACGTACGGGACCAACTCGGAATTCGGCTTCGACTACCTGCGCGACAACATGGCCACGTCGCTCGAGGAGAAGGTCCAGCACGGTGGGCGCCCGCAACCCGAGCGCGACGAGCGCGGTGACCGCAAGGGGTCCCACGCCCACGTCTTCGGGATCGTCGACGAGGTGGACAACATCCTGATCGACGAGGCCCGTACCCCGCTGATCATCTCCGGCGCGCCCGAGCAGGCGGCCGAGCTCTACGGCAAGTTCGCCCGTCTGGCGCCGCGGCTCACGGCCGGCGAGCGCCCCGAGGGGATGGACCCGAAGACCAAGAAGGAGTTCGTCGCCGAGTTCGACTACGAGTTCGACGAAAAGCACAAGACGGTGTCGATCAGCGAGCGCGGCGTGGCCAAGGCCGAGAAGTTCCTCGGGATCGACCATCTCTACCGCGCCGAGCACGGCCCGCTGGTCAACCACCTGATCCAGTCGCTCAAGGCGGAGTCGCTCTACAAGCGCGACGTCGACTATGCGGTGATCGATGGCGAGGTGAAGATCATCGACGAGTTCACCGGGCGGATCCTCGAGGGCCGGCGCTGGTCGGAGGGGCTGCACCAGGCGGTCGAGGCGAAGGAGAGCGTGCGCGTCCAGGAGGAGAACCAGACGCTCGCCACGATCACGCTGCAGAACTACTTCCGCATGTACGACAAGCTCGCCGGCATGACGGGCACCGCGCTGACCGAGGCCACCGAGTTCATGAAGATCTACAAGCTGGGGGTCGTCGAGGTCCCGACCAACATGCCGATGATCCGGGGCGACCGCAACGACGAGATCTACAAGACCAAGGACGGCAAGTGGACCGCCGTCGTGAACGAGATCGCCGAGCGCAACGGCCGCGACCAGCCGGTCCTCGTCGGCACGATCTCAGTCGAGGTCTCCGAGCTGCTGTCGGGTCAGCTGCGCGAGCGCGGCATCAAGCACACCGTCCTCAACGCCAAGCCCGAGCACGCCGAGCGCGAGGGCGCGATCATCGCCGAAGCCGGTGCGCCCGGAGCGGTGACGATCGCGACGAACATGGCGGGGCGCGGCGTGGACATCAAGCTGGGCGGCAATCCCGAGCACCTCGCGGGGCTGGAGCTGGCAAAGCTCGGGCTCAAGCCCGGTGAGCCGGACTACGACGAGCACTTCGAGCGCGCGCACGCCGAGGTGGAGGGGCGCGTGCAGGAGGGGCGCGAGCGGGTGCTCGAGGCCGGCGGCCTCTTCATCTGCGGCACCGAGCGCCATGAGTCGCGCCGGATCGACAACCAGCTGCGCGGACGCTCGGGCCGCCAGGGCGACCCCGGCGAGTCGCGGTTCTTCCTCTCGGCCGAGGACGACCTCGTCCGCCTCTTCGCGGGCGACCGCATCTACCGCATCCTCGACCGCTTCGGGACCACCGACGAGCAGGGCGATGAGGAGCCGATCGCCGCCGGCGTGCTCACCAAGCAGATCGAGAAGGCCCAGAAGAAGGTCGAGGAGCAGAACTTCCTCATTCGCAAGCGCGTGCTCGAGTACGACGACGTGATGAACCAGCAGCGCGAGATCATCTACGCCTACCGCGACCGGGTGCTCGAGGGCCGCGACATGGGCGACGAGGCGCGCGCGCAGGTCACCGACGTGATCGGGCGCCTGGTCGACGAGTACACGCCGGGCGACTTCATCGAGGAGTGGGACGTCCCGGGTCTCTTCACGGCGCTGGAGCAGATCTACCCCTTGCGCGTCGCCGAGGACGAGCTCAATCCCGACCAGATCGACCGCGAGGAGCTCAAGGCCATCCTCACCGAGGACGCGCAGGGCCTCTACGACGAGCGCGAGACGCAGCTGGGCGACGAGCTCATGCGCGCGCTGGAGCGCTACCTGCTGCTGGAGATCATCGACCAGCGCTGGCGCGAGCACCTCTACGACATGGACTACCTGCGGGAGGGCATCCACCTGCGCGGCTTCGCCCAGATCGACCCGCTGGTCGCCTACAAGAACGAGGCCTTTACGCTGTTCGGCGACCTCATGCACGCCGTTTGGTCGGACTTCGCACGCCTCGTCTACAACGTCGAGGTGGAGGTCGACGGGAGCAATGGCGCCGCAGCCGAGCAGTACGCCACGCCCGCGGCCGGCTCCTCGACCCGGGCCGGTCGCGTCTCCTACTCGGGTGGGACCGCGGTCGGCAGCGCGGAGGGGATCGCGATGGCCCTCGGCGGCGCCGGCCCCGACGCGGCGGCCGAGGCCTACGGGGACGGCCAGATCGACGAGGGCGAGTTGGTCCCCGTCGTCGAGCAGCGCCGCGTCGACGACGCCGAGCAGATCGGCCGCAACGACCCGTGCTGGTGCGGGTCGGGCAAGAAGTTCAAAAAGTGCCACGGCGCCTAGCGGCGCCAGTCGTCGGTCGCCGGTCGTCAGTCGCCAGTCGTCAGGGCTAGGGGCCGGCCGGGCGGCCGCCGCCGGGCAGCCGGTCCACGATCCGTCCCAGCCGTTCGGCGGCTCCCTGGAGTGGCTCCACGGTGGAGGCGAGCGTGGTCGCCGTGGGAGCGAGCTGGTCGACCAGCTCGAGCGCTCGTTCGAGCGCCGGTAGCGCGTCGGCAAGGCGGGCGCCCTGGGTGGCCACCTCCTCGGCGCTGCCGACGATCAGCGGACCCTGCTCGAGCAGCCGCTCGCCCTGGTCGGTGATGCGGTCGCCCTGGGCGAGGATGGACTCCGAGCGCCGGTCGAGCCGGTCGCCCATCGCGAGCACGTCGCCGCCCCGCGCCTCCAGGCGCTCGGCGGAGACGATCGCGTCGCGCAGGAGCGCCTCGATGCGATCGCTGAGCGCGAGCATCTCGGCGGCGCGCGACTCCAGCGCGTCGATGCGCTCGGTCAGCCGAGCCTCCACCTCCGGAAGGCCGCGCGAGGCCTCGCCGATCGCGTGTAGATCGTCCAGCGCCCGGGTCGCGAGACGCGCGGGAAGCAGGAGCGGGAGCAGTGGGCTAGGAGCCACCGCGCCAGTCTAGGCTCGCCCCGCTCGTCAGGTAGCCTGGCCGCATGGCCACGCCGCCGACCGCTGAGCCCACTCCCCAGCGCCTGGCGGCGATCCGCGACCAGCTCAAGCTGCTCGCGGACTACCTTTGACCCGGCCGGACTGGAGCGCCGGAGCGCCGAGCTCGAACGGGCAATGGGCGAGCCGGGTTTCTGGGATGACCAGGAGCGCGCGGCCGCGGTGAGCGCCGAGCATGCGCGCGCCACGCGAAAGCTCGAGACCTTCCGCGCGCTGGAGGCCGACATCGGCGATCTCGACGGGCTGGCCGAGCTGGTCGAGGAGGACGATTCGCTCTCGGCCGAGCTGGGCGAGCAGTTCGCCTCGGCGGAGCGGCGACTGGAGGCACTCGAGGAGGAGCGGCTGTTCGCCGGGCGCTACGACCAGGGCGACGCCCTGGTCACCGTCAACGCGGGCGCCGGCGGCACCGACGCCCAGGACTGGGCGGAGATGGTGCTGCGGATGGAGATGCGCTGGGCCGAGAAGCGCGGCTTCGACGTCGAGCTGCTCGAGGTCAGCCCGGGGGAGGAGGCCGGCATCAAGTCGGCGACCTTCCGCGTGCGGGGCGAGAACGCGTACGGGCTCTACGCGGCCGAGAAGGGGGTGCACCGGCTGGTGCGCCTGTCGCCGTTCGACTCCGCGAAGCGCCGGCAGACGTCGTTCGCCGGCGTGGAGGTCGCGCCGGCGCTCGACGCCGCCGCCGCGGCGCAGGTGGAGATCTCCGACGACGACATCCAGGTGGACACCTACCGCGCCTCGGGAGCGGGGGGCCAGCACGTCAACAAGACCGACTCGGCGGTGCGGATCACCCACCGCCCGAGCGGGATCGTCGTCCAGTGCCAGAATGAGCGCTCGCAGTCCTCCAACAAGGCCACGGCGATGACGATGCTGCGCTCCAAGCTGCTCGAGCAGCGCGAGCGCGAGCGCGAGGAGGAGATCGCGCGCGAGCGCGGCGAGGCCCAGGACGTGAACTTCGGCTCCCAGATCCGCTCCTACGTCCTGCACCCCTACACGATGGTCAAGGACCACCGCACCGATCACGAGATGGGCGACGCCGGCCGCGTCCTGGACGGAGACCTCGACGGATTCATCCGCGCGTACCTACTCAAGACCGCCCGGTGAGCGCCGGAGTCGACCCGGGCGCCCTCGAGGTCCTGCTGCGCCGCGCGCTGGCCGAGGACATCGGCGCCGGGGACGTCACCACCGCGGCGTGCGTGCCGGCGGGCGCGCGGGCGCGCGCGGTAATCGTGCAGAAGACGCCGGGGGTCCTATACGGGCTCGACGTCGCCGAGCAGGCGTTCCGCGAGCTCGAGCCGGGCGTGCGGTGCGAGCGCCTGGCCGCGGAGGGCGACTGGCGCGAGGGCGGCGACGTGCTCGTCGTCGAAGCCGGCGCGGCCACGATCCTCTCCGCCGAGCGCACGGCGCTGAACTTCCTCGGCCGCCTGTCGGGCATCGCAACGCTGACGGCGCGCTGCGTGCGCGCCGTGGAGGGGACGGGCGTGAGCATCCTCGACACGCGCAAGACCACGCCCGGCCTGCGCGTCCTCGAGCGAGCGGCGGTGCGCGCGGGCGGCGGGGAAAACCACCGCTTTGGGCTCTTCGACGCGATCCTGATCAAGGAGAACCACGCGGCGCTGGCCGGCGGGGTGGGGGAGGCCACACGACTCGCGCGCGAGGCTGCTCCGGATGTTGCGCTGGAGGTCGAGTGCCGTACGCCGCAGGACATCGACGCCGCGCTGGGCGCCGGAGCGCCGCGGCTCCTGCTCGACAACATGAGCCCCGATCGGCTCCGCGCGGCCGTCGCCCAGGTGGCAGGCCGGGCCGAGCTCGAGGCCAGCGGCGGGATGACGCTCGAGGCGCTCCCGGCCCATGCGGCCACAGGCGTACAATTCATCTCGATCGGTGCGCTGACCCACTCGGCGCCGGCGCTCGACCTGTCCCTCCTCGTCCACCCGCTCGCATGAACCTTCCGGTCATCCAGCCCTCCGCCGCCCCCCAGGCCTCCCTGACGCTCGAGGACATCTCCGGCCTCCAGGAGGAGGTGCGCGAGCTCGCGCGCCGGCGCGACGCGGTGATCCTGGCACACAACTACCAGGTGCCCGAGGTCCAGGACGTGGCCCATTACGTCGGCGACTCGCTCGGGCTCTCGCGCCAGGCCGCCGCCGCCTCGGAGGGGACGATCGTCTTCTGCGGCGTGCACTTCATGGCCGAGACCGCGTCGATCCTCTCGCCGCACAAGACGGTCCTGATCCCCGATCTCGATGCCGGCTGCTCGCTGGCCGACTCGATCACGGCTGACGAGCTGCGCGCCTGGAAGGCCCAGCATCCGGGCTCCGTGGTCGTCATGTACGTCAACACGTCGGCCGAGGTGAAGGCCGAGACCGACTACTGCGTCACCTCGTCCAACGCGGTCGGGGTGGTCGAGCACATCTACCGCGAGCACGGCCCCGACACCGAGATCCTCTTCGGGCCCGACATGTTCCTCGGCGCCTACGTGGAGCAGCGAACCGGCCGCCGGATGCACGTGTGGTCGGGCGAGTGCCACGTCCACGCGGGGATCCGCCCGCGCGACATCGAGGCAGTCCGCCGCGAGCACCCGGGCGCCGACTTCCTGATCCATCCCGAGTGCGGATGCTCGACCAGCGTGATGGAGTACGTCGCGGCGGGGGACATCGACGCCGAGGGAGTCCACATGCTCTCCACCGGCGGGATGCTCGACTACGCCGCGCACGCCGAGCCCGGGAGCAAGGCGATCGTCGCGACGGAGACCGGGATGCTTCATCCGCTGCGCCAGGCGGCTCCCGACACGGAGTTCATCGCCGCCAACGAGCGCGCCGCGTGCCGCTACATGAAGATGATCACGCTGCCGAAGCTGCGCGACTCGCTGCGCGACGGCGTGCACGAGGTACGCGTCCCGCCGGAGATCGCCGACCGGGCGCGGCTTCCGATCGAGCGGATGGTCGCGATCTCCTAGACGTGAAGAGGGCGGGCCCCGCGGGACCGCCCTCTCCGTGCTGGTGGTCAGTCCTCGAATTCCTCCACGCGGTGTGGCCCGACGCAGGCGACGGCGCGATCAGTCGAGATCCCGCGGGCAGCCTCGGCGACCTCCCCGTAGGTGACAGCGTCGAGCGCCGCGATCGCGGCGTCGGGGTCGATCTCCTCGCCGCGGACGATGGTCTGCGAGGCCGCGTACCGCGCGACTGCGTTGGTGTTCTCGAAGGCCAGCACCAGACGGCCCGCCGTGTAGGCCCGCGCGCGCTCGACCTCCTCCTCTGTGGGGCCGTCGGCCCGCAGCTCGTCGACGATCTCGCCCATCCGAACGAACGCCTCGGGGCACTTGCTCGAATCAAGCCCGGCCGAGAGCTGGAGGATCCCCGCGTCCGCGAACGAGTGGTCGACGGCGTAGACGGAGTAGGCAAGGCCGCGCTGCTCGCGGATCTCGTCGAACAGGCGCGATCCCATCGATCCGCCCAGCAGCGTCGAGTAGATCGCCAGCGCGGCGCGCTGGGAGCGATCTCGCACGTCGATCGAGGGGCGGTAGGAGAGCCGCAGGTGCGACTGGTTGGAGTCGCGCTCCTGGACCAGGGTGGAGGGGACGAGCTTCGGCGCGGGGTCATACCCCTCGGGTGCCGGGAGGTCGGGAAAGCGCCCGAAGAGGTCCTCGACGGCGCCGTTGGCGGGCAGGTGATCGAGGTTGCCCACCACGAAGGCACCGCCGCGTGAGCCCGACCAGCGCCGCTCGCGAAAGGCGACGATCGCCTCGCGGCTGAACGCGCGCAGGTGCTCCTCGGGGCCGAGCACGGGCCGGCCGAGCGGGTGGTCGCCGAAGGCTGCACGGTCGATCAGGTGCTCGGCGACGGTGGAAGGCTGGTCGTTGGCGCGCGCGATCTCCTGGATCACGACACCCCGCTCGCGATCGAGCTCCTCGCCGTCGAGGTGGGGGCGGGCGACGAAGTCGCTCAGCAGGTCCAGCGCCTCCATCGCGGCCTCCGCGCGGGCGGTGATGTGGAAGGCGACGAGGTCATGGCTGGTGTAGGCGTTGAGCTGCCCGCCGAGCCGCTCCGCGGTCTCGTTGACGTCGCGGTAGGTCGGGTACTTGTCGCCGCCCTTGAACACCAGGTGCTCGAGGAAGTGCGCCATCCCGTTCTCTTCCTCGCGCTCCGTGCGCGCGCCCGCGTCGAAGGCGACGAGGATCGTCACCGCGCGGGTGCCCTCGATCGCGACGCGATGGACGGGGAGCCCGTTGCCGAGCGTGTTCGAGGTGATCGTCGCCATGCCCCCAAGGTAGCGACCGCCCCGCGTCCGCCCGGGCCCATGCCTGGTCAGGCGTGCAGGAACCGTTGCAGGTGCAGGCAGATTTAGATCGCTTCGCTACCCTCCTGCACCGCATGGCCACCTCCGAGCGCGACCACCCCTACCGCCGTACGCCCAAGCCGAGTGCGCCCAAGGCGCCCAAGGCGCCGGCCGCGTTGGGCGCCAAGCCCCAGGCGCACGCGCCCGGCGCAGGGTCCCACGTGATCGAGTTCCGCGGCGTCTCCAAGCTCTACGAGGGCGGCGACGTCGGGCTCGACCAGGCGACCTTCAGCGTCGAGCGCGGCGAGTTCGTGTTCCTCGTCGGCCAGACGGGATCGGGCAAGTCCACCGTGATGCGCCTGCTGATCAAGGAGCTCGAGCCCTCCGCCGGCTCGCTCATGGTCGCCGGCCGCGACCTCGGCGAGCTGACGCGCAAGCGGGTTCCGTTCTACCGCCGCAACATTGGCGTCGTGTGGCAGGACTACAAGCTTCTGCCCAACCGCACCGTGTACGACAACGTCGCCTACGCGCTCCAGGTCACCGGGGGGACGCGCAAGGAGATCCGCCAGAAGGTTCCGGACATCCTGCGCCTGACGGGCCTCTCGACCAAGCTGCACAACTATCCCGACCAGCTGTCCGGCGGCGAGCAGCAGCGCGTCTCGATCGCGCGCGCGTTCGTCAACCACCCGCCCCTGCTGCTGGCCGACGAGCCCACGGGCAACCTCGATCCCGAGACCTCGATCGGGATCATGCAGCTGCTCTACCGGATCAACCGCACGGGCAGCACGGTGCTCGTGGCCACGCACGACAAGGCGATGGTGGACAAGATGCGCCGCCGCGTCATCGAGCTGGTCGACGGGCGCATCGTGCGCGACGAGGCCACTGGCCTCTACGCCGCCGACGAGAGCACGCGCGAGTTCGCCGCTCGCATGCGCGGCGCGACGGCCGATCCCTCGCTCGACCCCGCCGCCCCGCGCACAGCGCGCGAGCGCGAACGTGAGCGCGAGCGGGACCGCGACTGGACCTGGACCGAGCCCGGCCGCTGATGCGCCTCGGCTTCTTCCTCCGCGAGGCCTTCCGCGCGCTGAGCCGCAACGCGCTGCCCAGCTTCGCCGCGATGGCCACGGTCCTGGTGACGATGCTCGTCCTGGGCGTGTTCATCCCGATCGTGCAGGCGACGACCGGCGCGGCCAACGAGGTGCGCGGCCGGCTCCTGCTCGACGTCTACCTCAAGCCCGATGCCTCCGGCGGCGACATCGAGCGCGTCCGCCAGCGCCTGGCGCAGGAGACCCCGCACGTCAAGCGCGTCGAGTACGTCTCCAAGCAGGACGCCTACCGCGAGGAGCGCAAGCGCAATCCCGAGGCCTACCAGCTGCTGGGGTCCAACCCGCTCCCCGACACTTTCCGCGTGACGCCCGACAAGGCGGCGAACATCGAGAAGCTGCGAGCTGAGCTGGCGCCTCCGCGAGCCGGTGGCGGCGTGACGCCCGTGGACCGGTCGATCGACCAGGTCAAGAATCGCCGTGACGAGACGGAGAAGATCCTCTCCGCCACGCGGGTGGTAAAGCTGATCACCGCGCTGCTGGCCGCGCTGCTGGTGACCGCGTCGATCCTGCTGATCTCCAACACGATCCGTCTTTCGCTGTTCGCGCGAAAGCGCGAGGTCGAGGTGATGAAGCTGGTCGGGGCTACCGACTGGTTCATCCGCTGGCCGTTCGTGATCGAGGGCGTGATCGTCGGGGCGCTAGGTGGCGTGTTGGCGATCCTGCTGCTGGCGATCGGCAAGGTCGCGCTGGTCGACCCGCTGGCGTCGGACTTCGCGCTGATCGCCGCTCCGGAGACGATGAACTTCGTTGCGCTGATCGCGATCGTGCTGGTTTCGAGCATCGCCGTCTCGGCGGTGGGCTCGGGTCTGTCGCTGCGCCGCTTCCTGCGCGTCTGACGCACGCGCGCGCCCAGCCGAACGCGTTGCCACGGTAGCCTGTGAGGGGTGCGGCGCCTCGGCGCCGTTCGCGCGTTCCTCGCCTCTCCCATGAGCCTCCCCCGCCTGCTCGTCTCCGTGCTGCTCGGCCTGTCGCTGCTGGCCGGCGGGGCGTGGCTGGGCGGTCATCCCGGGTCGCTGCCGGTGCCGTTGCGCTCACTCTTCGTCGCCGACGACGTGAGGACGCTCCAGAGCGCGCTCGACACGATCGAGGACGACTACTACCGCCGCGTCGACCGCGACGACCTCGTCGACGACGGGCTGGGCGGCACGGTCCAGAAGCTCAACGACCGCTTCTCGGCGTACCTGGACCCCGCGTCGTTCAGACGCTTCGAGGAGTCATCGCAGGGCGAGTTCTCCGGCGTCGGGATGGAGGTCGGCCAGGTTCCGGCCGGCCTGAGGGTCAACCGCGTCTTTCCCCGCTCGCCGGCCGCCCGGGCCGGCATCGCCCGCGGCGATCTGGTCGTCGCGGTCAACGGCCGCTCGATCGCCGGCAGGCCGAGCGCCGTCAGCACGTCGCTGATCCGCGGCCGCCCGGGCACGCCGGTCACGCTGACGGTCGTCTCGCGCGGCCGGCGCCGCACCGAGCGCCTCTCGCGAGCGCGGATCTCGGCGCCGGCGGTCACCGCGCGCGTACGGACCGTCGGCGGGGTGAAGCTTGGCGTCGTCGCCCTCGCCGGCTTTTCCTCGGGCGCTCACGGAGAGCTGCGCCAGGTGATCGACCGCCAGCTCCGCGCCGGCGCCCGGGGCATCGTGCTCGACCTGCGCGGCAACGGCGGCGGGCTTCTGACCGAGGCGGTCCTCGTTTCGAGCGTCTTCATCGCGGACGGGACGATCGTGACGACCAAGGGACGGAGCCGCCCGCGCAAGGTCTACCGCGCCACCGGCGCGGCGATCGCGCGCCGCATCCCGGTGATCGTGCTGGTCGACGACGGCTCGGCGTCCGCGTCGGAGATCGTCGCCGGTGCGCTGCAGGACCGCCGTCGCGCGCGGCTGGTGGGCACGCGCACCTTCGGCAAGGGCGTCTTCCAGCAGGTCAGCGAGCTGCCCAACGGAGGTGCGCTGGACATCACGGTGGGCGAGTACTTCCTCCCCTCGGGCCGCAACATCGGCGGCGGGGGCACTCGCCGGGGCGGCGGGATCGCGCCGGACGTCAGGGCAGTCGACCGCGCGGGCACCCGCGCGGACGAGGGGCTCGACGCTGCGCTGCGAACGCTGGCCGCCGAGGCCCGTTGAGCCGCGGGGACGCCGGCGCCAACCGGCCTGACGGCCGGCAGCCGCGCCGCACGCAGGTCGCAGTGCTGGACAAGCGGGGACGGTTCCTCACCGCCGCGCCGTTCTTCGAGCGCGGCCGGTCGGTGACCGTCGACCGCGACCGTCGCGCCGGCCCCGGCGACCTCGTGCTGCTGCGCACGGCCGGCCAGGGTCGCGGCCATGCGCGGATCGAGCGCCGGCTCGGACGGCCCGACGTCGCGCGCGACGTGATCGAGGCCCTGATGCTCGACCGCGGTCTCCCGCGCGGTTTCGAGCCGGCCGTGGAGCGCGCAGCTGCCGAGGCGGGCGCGAGCCCCGACGGCCGTCGGGACCTGCGCTCGCTGCCCACCTTCACGATCGATCCGGCGAGCGCGCGCGACTTCGACGACGCGGTCTCCGCCGAAGCACTGGGGGAGGGGCGATGGCGCATCTGGGTCCACATCGCGGACGTGGCGGCGCACGTCGGACCGGGCTCGCCTGTCGACCGCGAGGCCTACCGTCGTGCCACCAGCGTGTACGTCCCCGGAGCGGTCGAGCCGATGCTGCCCCACGCGCTCTCCAGTGACGCCTGCTCACTCGTGCCCGCCCAGGACCGCGCGGCCGTGACGGTGGAGATGGAGCTGGAGGGGGCGCGGATCACGCGGTCGGCCTTCCATCGCTCGCTGATTCGCTCCGACGAGCGCCTCGACTACGAGCGCGTCGACAGGATCTTCGCGGGCCGCGAGCCCGCGCTGGGCCCGTGGGGCGAGCCGCTCGCCGCCGCGCGCGCGGCGGCCGGCGCCCTCGATGCCGCACGAGCCGCCCGCGGCGCCCTGGCGGTGGAGTCCCATGAGCCCGAGTTCGCCTGGGACGAGCAGGGGAACGTGGTCGCCGCGCGGCCGGTCGTCCAGACCGAGTCCCATCGCGTGATCGAGCACCTGATGATCGCCGCCAACGAGCAGGTGGCCACGTTGCTCGAGACGCGCAGGATCCCCGCGCTGTTCCGCGTTCACGAGCGCCCTGAGCCCGCGAGCGTCGAGCGCCTGGTGGCGCAGCTGGCCTCGCTCGGCGTCGCCACTCCGCCGGTGCCCGAGCACGTCTCGCCCCAGCAGGCCTCGGAGCTCACGGGCGAGCTCTCGCGCCACGTCGACGCGCACGTGCGCCGTACCGGGCGCGGGCGCGCCGCCCTGACGTCGCTGGTGCTGCGCTCCCTCAAGCAGGCGCACTACGCGCCGCGCAACCTCGGGCACGCCGGCCTTCAGTCGCCGCGCTACTGCCACTTCACGTCGCCGATCCGCCGCTATCCCGACCTGGTCTGCCACCGCGCGCTGCTCAGCGCGATCGGCGCCGGCGAGGACGCGCCGGCCCGCAGCGGCCTGGAGGCCGCCGGCGAGTGGGCGTCGGCGCGCGAGCGCGAGGCGATGGCGATCGAGCGCGACGCCGACGACATCGCCCGCTGCTTCCTGCTCGAGCGCGAGCTCTTCGAGCGGGGTTGGGAGCGAGACTGGGAGGGGGAGGTCGTCGGCCTGATCGGGGCCGGCGCGTTCGTCGCCTTCGGCGAGGGCCACGAGGGAATGCTGCCCGTGCGGCGCCTGGGCGGAGACTGGTGGGAGCTCAACGAGCTGGGCACCGTGCTGCAGGGCACCCGGTCGGGCGGCTCGATTCGCCTCGGCGATCCGGTTCGCGTCCAGGTCGGCCGCGTCGATGCGCCGCGCGGCCGCGTGGACCTGCTTCCGGTCGAGCTGTAGGAGGATTGAACGATGGCCAAGCCCCGCAAGCGAAAGACGGCGCCGGACGACGTCGCCACGAACCGCCAGGCGGCGTTTCGCTTCGAGCTGCTCGACCGGCTCGAGTGCGGCGTCGCGCTGACCGGGACGGAGGTCAAGTCGCTGCGGGGCGGCAAGGCGCAGATCAAGGACGGCTACGCCGCCGTGCGCGAGGGCGAGCTGTGGCTGCACAACGTCCACATCCCGCCCTACCAGCCCGCGGCGCGCGCCAACCACGAGCCCGAGCGCGCGCGCAAGCTGCTCGTCCACCGCCGCGAGCTCGAGCGCCTGATCGGCAAGACGGCCGAGCGCGGACTAACGCTGGTCCCGACCCGGATCTACTTCTCGGGTCCCAACGCGAAGGTGGAGATCGCGCTGGCGCGGGGCAAGGACCACCGCGACAAGCGCGAGTCGATCCGTGCGCGCGAGCAGAAGCGCGAGATGGATCGCGCGCTTCGCGAGGCCAACCGCTGAGCGCTCAGCCGCGGGCCGCGAGCTCGGTCGCCGGATCGAGCACGTCGAGCAGGGCGGCGACGCAGCGGCCGCAGAACTGCGTCCCGGCGCCGCGGACAAGCTCTTCGCGGGCGTGCTCGGGCGTCATCGCCTCGCGATACGGGCGGGCCGACGTCATCGCGTCGTAGGCGTCGCAAACGAACGTGATCCGGCTGGCCACGGGGATGGCGTCACCGGCGAGGCGATCCGGATAGCCCGTGCCGTCCCAGCGCTCGTGGCCGGCGCGGATCGCGGGCGCCAGGTGAGCGAGCGTGCGGATCTTCGCGACGATCCGCGCACCTGCAGCGGAGTGATCGCGCATGATCTCGCGCTCGTGGGGGGTGAGCGGACCGCGCTTGCGCAGGACGCGCTCGGGCATCGACAGCTTGCCGATGTCGTGCAGGAGCGCCACCAGGGTCACCTCGGCAAGCTCCTCGTCGGAGAGCTCGAGGTGGATGCCGACGGCCCTCGCCAGCGCGACGACGCTGTGCGAGTGACGCGCGGTGTATGCGTCGTGCTCCTCCAGGGCCGCCAGCAGCGCGCCGGCGGTGCCCTGCTCGACCTGGTCGCGCAGGGGCTCGCGCAGCGTTCCTGTGGTCGCGCTGGCCCCGTGGACGTTGGCTTCGTTGAACATTCACTCTCCTCCTGCATCCCCTAACGCACCTGCCGGGCGAAGATTGGAAGCGTATGGAGGAACTGATACGAAGACGGCTGGAAGGCTCGGGGTCGCGCGCGGGGCCCCGGGAGCGCGTACGGCTCAGACGTCGTCGAACGTGCGTTCCAGATGGGTCTCGGTCATCCCGAATCCGAGCAGCGCGATCAGGCCGATGTAGACGATCGCGACCAGGAGGCGGTGCGCGGGCTTGACGCGGTAGTAGGCCTGCTGCTCGTCGCCTCCGGCACGCCGCTGCTTCCACCGCCGCCACGTCTCGAACCCCCCGAGCAGGAGGATCAGCAGGACGATCGGGTTCGGAAAGACGAACGCCATCGCGACCAGTGCGGCGAAGCCGACGAGCCACATCCACGGCGCCATCGCGGCCATCGCGCGGCCTCCGTCGAGCGGCAGCACGGGCAGCAGGTTGAAGAGGTTGAGCAGGAAGCCGGTGAAGGCGAGAGCCGTGAAGAGGTCGTTCCCCGTGGCGGCCGCGACCGGGATCAGGGCGGCGGCGCCGAGCGAGCCGAGGACGGGTCCGGCGAGACCGACGCGCGCCTCCGCGAGGGCGTTGCCGCCCAGCGACTTCGCGGCGATCACGGCGCCCAGGAACGGGATGAACAGCGGGGCGCTGGCCGGGATGCCCTCGCGGCGCAGCTGGATCACGTGCCCGAGCTCGTGGACGAGTAGCAGCAGCACGAAGCCGACGGCGAACCGCCACCCCCAGATCAGGCTGTAGGCGCCGACCGAGACGAGCATGGACCCTGAGGTCGTCAGCAGCTTCAGCTTGGGCAGCAGGAGCAGGAGCGCCTTCAGCTTCGCGCCGAAGTTGAGTGCCAGCGCGCCCAGCACCACGGCGCCGCCGCCGAGACGCTTGAGCAGCGGCCGGCGCTCGGGCTCGAAGGGCCCGGGAGGCGAGGCGGGCGGAGGGGCCGGCTCGGGGGCCGGCTCGGGACCCGGAGGAAGCCACTGGGGAGGGCGATCCATCGCCTCGAAGTGTCGCAGTCGCCGGCCCCCGGCCGGCTCGGATCGGCTTTTCGCGGAAGTTGCGGGATCGTCGTCGCCGGACCCCTTGCGCCGCCCCGGGCGTCGGTCTAGCTTTTCCTCCGACGCGGAGTTGAGCCGCAAAGAGCGAGGCCACTGAGGTGAAAGGCCCTGCCGCCCAGAGCTCCGGAAGCTTCGGCGACCGGAAGGAGGGCTCCTCGAGCGGCTCGCTTCGCGTCTTTTTCATGCCCGATCGCCGCCTCGCCGGAAGCTGCTCGCGAGGACACGGACCGCGGCGGGCTAGAATGGAGGCGTACATACCCCCTGGGGACGACAGGCTTCGACGTGGTCGGCTCGTGGGGGTGGTTGCGAGTCGAGGTCCCGGCAGGCCTCGTTAAACCGCCGGGAAAAACATACGTGCGGACTCTCACGAGTACGCCCTCGCCGCTTAGTCACTAGCTAAGCCCGAGGTTTCGGCCCCCACTCGCCTGCGGTGGGGATCGCCGGAATCAGAAAGCAGGCTCACCCGGGAAGGCCCGCTCCCGCCGACCCGGGGACATCTCAGGGAGCTGGTCCCCCGCAACCCCGCCGGCGTGGCGAGCGGGGGACGAGATCAGAGCGCCGGCTACGCTCGTAGACGCTACCTCTCACGCGACCGCGGACGCGGGTTCGATTCCCGCCGTCTCCATGGAATTCCGAGAAGCCGCTCAACCGAGCGGCTTCTCGCCTGGCGGGACCGCCTCAGTTTGAGGCAGTGCTGGTCGTCCTCAGTTTCGGCGGTCTCGGCGTGAGTGCCGGAATGCCCGGGACGTGGCAGCGCCCCAGGCATCAAGTCAGACGCCCGGTTGTGGTCCTTTGCGGGCGTGATCAGGAACTACAACACGAGACGTTCGCACGTCGACCCAGGAAGCGCGCCCCTAGGCGATCGCCCTTGTGCGATGGGGCGCTCGGCGAACAGGTTTGTTTCGAGCGCGCCGCATATGTCTGTGGTGCTATTTGGGCAGTCAGCTGGTGGCTGCGGCGAGTGCGCGCATGAGTGCGGCGGCGTCGGCGTCGGTGAGGTGTTGCTCTCGAACGAGCGATTTCCAGGTGGCGAAAGCGATTGCGTGGCCGAGGGCGGCTTTTGTCCGTCGGCGGGCGGCGCCCCGGAGCCTTCGTCCTGCCAGGAGCGCGTCAGTGGCTGCGGCGAGGTAGTTGCGGAAGGCGACGAAGCGTTGCTCGACCTGGGGGACGATCGTTTCATCGCGGAATAGGTTGTCGAGCATCCGCTCGGTCTGCCGGTAGAAGGCGTAGAGGTCATCGAGCGCAACGCGCAGGCGTACGTCCGGGTTCTTGATCGCCGCCCAGACGCTGAGGTCCGGTGGTGGGTTCGCGGCCGCCCAGTGCGAGGTGCACGCGTCGAACAGCGCCGTTTCGTCGGGGAAGTGGCGATAGACCGTGGAGCGACGCACGCCGGCGTGCGCGGCGACGGCGCTGACCGTCGTCCGCGATGGGCCGACGGTCCCGTGTAGCTCGGCGGCGCTTTCGGTGATCCGCAGGCGGGTTTGCTCCTGCGATTCTGCCCGGCGCTTCATCCGATAGGGCCGTGTTGATCTTTCGCTGGTCATTGCTGTCCCTTCATCTTGACACGCGCCTGCGACATCGCATAGGCTGCGCGACACCATTGTCCAACGAAAGAGGGCAGACCGATGGCAGTGACAGCAGCAGCACGGGTGCTCGGGCCAACCGAGGGGCACGCAGGGTTCCTGGGCAGCATCGGGGTGCGCTTCATGGTCGACGGCGAGACAACCGGCGAGCGCTTTTCGCTCGTTGAGCACCCGATGGGGGCTCGCGCGCTCGCGGCGCCGCTGCATCGCCACACCCGCGAGGACGAATACAGCTACGTGATCGAAGGTCGCATGGGAGCCCTCCTCGGCGACGAGGTGCTCGAGGCCGGCCCTGGCGACTTGGTCTACAAGCCGCGAGGCGAGTGGCACACCTTTTGGAACGCCACAGACGAGCCCTGCCGGATTCTCGAAATCATCTCCCCCGCCGGCTTTGAGCGCTTCTTCGCCGAATTGGTCGACCTCGGTGGCGTCGCGCAAGCCGACCCGGCCGCGCTCGGCACCCTCTGCGAGCGCTACGAGCTTGAGATGGACCCCTCGAGCGTCCCCGACCTGGTCGAGCGCTTCGACGTTCGCATGCCCGGCGAGCCACTATTGCGGTAACTCGAAGCTCGCAACCCACCTCGCTGGAGAGGGGCGACCGCGCACAACGATGATCAGGTCGGCCGGCGGCGAACCGAACCCAGCATGGGCCCTTCTGTCGGACGACAGCGACAGCGAGCAAAACCGTCGCGACGACGATCGCTCTTCGTCCGCAGCGAGCGCCAGTACCGACGGCGTCCACTTGCGAGAGCTCCTTCCGCGTGTGAGGGAGCGTCTCCCTTACCATCCCCGAGACGCCTGCTGCGGCCGGACGAGGAGCGGTAGCTCGCTCGGGAGCGATGGCGCGGTCTCCCGGCGCTAAGGTGCCTTGCTTCGCTGCGGCGAAGCGTGCAAGCGAGAGACCGTACGAACGAACGTTGGTTCGATAGCCGTCCAGCCAAGTCCACTAACTCCCTCCGGGAGCGCTGCACCGGGCTCCGGGGCATTCACTCAGCGCCTATCCCCGAGGACAATGCGGTCATGGCCTACGACGAGGATCTAGCCGATCGAATCCGCGAGTTGCTCGCCGACGAGCCGAACGTCACCGAGATGAGGATGTTCGGCGGCCTGGCGTTCCTGGTCGGCGGCAACATGGCGGTGGCTGCCAGCGGTCAGGGCGGCCTGATGGTCCGCGTCGACCCGTCGGAGACCGGCGCGCTCGTGGCAAGGCCACACGTCCGGCCCTTCGAGATGCGCGGCCGGTCCATGGACGGCTGGCTGCGAGTCGGCCCCGAGGGTGTGCGGACCAAGCGCCAGCTGGCGCCCTGGGTCAGACGCGGCACCGCCTACGCCCGCTCGCTGCCTTCAAAGGGCAGCTAGAGCGGGGCGGTTCGACCCGATCAGCCCTCCTTCGTCTGGCGGTAGTCGACGACCTCGTAGTGGGAGAACTCGGGCTGCCCCGTGGCCGCCCCGCTGCCGCGTAGTGCGTCCCGGGCCTGCTCGATCTCGGGATCCTGGGCTGCCCGCTCGGATCCTTCATCGCTCTCCCAGAGGTTGACGACGACGAGGCCGTCCGGCTCGCGAGCTGCCACGTGGAGGATGTGTCCGTACTCCGCGGCCTTGCGTTCCATCACCGGATCGATGTGCTCGCGCTTGGCCGCCAGGAGCTGTTCCGGATCGCCCGGGGTGCGAATGATCGTTAGCCGTTGCATGCGACCTCCCGTTGGTGAACGAGGCCGACCGTATGCAGCAAGGTCGCGCCGGTCAAGCGTCCTTGCGACTCGATCGCCAGCAGCGACTGGGTGGCTTCCGGTCGATATTTGGCGCTCGGGCCGGCGGTGCGAGGATGGGTGCATGGTCGAGTTGCGTACCGCTCACACCGCCGACCTCGATGCCGCGACGCTCGACGCCGCTCGTGGTCTCCTCGACGCGGTCTTCGAAGGCGACATGAGCGACGACGACTGGGAGCACAGCCTGGGCGGAGTCCATGCCCTCGTGTGGGAGGGAAGCGAGGTGGTCGGGCACGCGTCCGTCGTCCAGCGGCGACTCCTGTACGGCGGGCGGGCGCTGCGGGCCGGCTATGTCGAGGGTGTCGGTGTGCGCGCCGATCGGCGGCGACGCGGGCACGGCACGGCGATGATGGAGGCGCTGGAGCGCGTGGTTCGCCGCGCATACGACGTAGGTGCACTGGGCGCCATCGACGAGGCCGCGGAATTCTACGCGGCGCGTGGGTGGAAGCTGTGGCGGGGACCGACCTCGGCGTTCACCCCAGCCGGCATCACGCGCACCGAGGAAGAGGACGGGTCAGTCCACGTCCTCGCGGGGGCGACTGTGCTCGACCTTTCCGCCGAGCTGGCCTGCGACTGGCGCGACGGCGACCTCTGGTGATGCGCTTCTTTGTCGCGACTACCTGCCGCGTCGCGAACCGGGTAGACCATCGCGCGGCGCGGGCTGCGTCAGCGATCCGCCGCGGCTGCGGCGGATCGCGTAGACGATCGCCGTCGAGAACAGCACGGACAGCACGATCCCGCCGCCGTTGCGGTCGAACAGGGCCGCGTACAGCAATCCCGCAGCGAACGATCCCGCCACCCCCACGAGGATCGTCTGCAATATCGACATTGGATCGCGTCCCGGCAGCGCGAGCCGCGCCAGTGCACCCACGATCAAGCCCGTGAATGCGAGTGCGATGAGGTATCCGATGAGGCTCATGTCCCGCCCTCTTCCACGCGAGGCCAGAGACCAAACCCTGCGTGCGACGGCTGTGTCCTGGCTCGGTCGGAATGGGAATGTCCTGCGCGCGCCGGCGCCCACGCCCGGTAGGCTCGTCGGCATGGATTGGCGATCCATGATGCACCGGATGTGGGCGGTACCTCGACGAGGTCGTGTCCTCGCACTCGGCGTCCTGGGCGCCTTCTTCGTAGGCGGTGGCGTCGCGCCCGCCCAGTCGCCGCAGGGCCCCGAACCGCCCCTGGAGGCCACGCCTCCAGCCAACTGCGGCCCCGGCTCCCGACCCGAGACCGGCATCCAGGGCCGGGTTAGCAAAGCGGACCACACCAGCGGGCGGGCCGCCAAGGGGTTCACCTGCAACACCGAGCTGGTGGGCAAGTACGCCGTGTCCAGCGGAGAGGGCACCTACGGCGGCTTCAAGGTCGAGCGCTACGTCGACGCCGCCGGCCACGACTGTGCGTTCTACGACACCACGCTGCTTGCCGGGACCGACCTCTTCGACGCGGGCGCCGGGGTCAACGTGCTCGACATGTCCGACCCGACCAAGCCGGTCCTCACCGACACGCTTCGCACCCCGGCGATGCTCACGCCCCACGAGTCGCTCGTGGTGAGCCAGAAGCGCGGCCTGGTCGTAGCGGTGGCGGGGAGCCCGGCAACGCTCGTGGGCCAGATCGACATCTACGACGCCTCCGAGGACTGCCGGCACCCGGTGCTTCGGGCGTCGTCACCCGTCGGTGTCCTCGGACATGAGAGCGGCATCGCGCCCGACGGCAACACCTTCTACTCGGCGTCACCCGGCAGCGAGACGGTCGTCGCCGTGGACATCTCCAACCCCTCGCTCCCAACTCCGCTGTCGCTCCTCAACTACGACTCGCACGGGCTGTCGATCAGTGACGACGGCAATCGCGCCTACATCGCGGGGACCGGCTCGGGCTTGATCATCGTCGACACCTCCGAGATCCAGGCCCGCAAGTCCAACCCGACCGGGCGCGAGGTCTCACGCCTCACCTGGAAGTCGATGAGCATCCCCCAGAACGCGATCCCCGTCACGATCAAGGGGCACAAGTACGTCGTGGAGATCGACGAGTTCGGCGCCCAGGACGAGGTCGGCGCCGGGCGCATCATCGACATCGCAGACGAGACGAAGCCGCGGGTGGTCTCAAACCTGCGTCTCGCCGTCCACCAGCCGGAGAACTTCGACGCCCAGTCCGACGACCCCGGCAACAGCCCGCTCCAGGGCTACGCCGGCCACTATTGCAACGTGCCGACGCGAATCGACCCGGGGATCGTGGCGTGCAGCATGATCCTGTCCGGCTTGAGGATCTTCGACATTCGCGACCCGCTCCGCCCCCGCGAGATCGCCTACTTCAATGCGCCGGTGACCCCTCGCAACGTGACCGACGCGAGCAACTACGCGATGTCGAGCCCGTCGTTCGTCCCGGAGCGCGGCGAGATCTGGTACTCGGACGGCTACAGCGGCTTCTACGCGGTGCGCACGACCAACGGCGTGTGGCCGTTCTCCGAGCGGGCGACCGGAGCACCGTCGCCGAGCTCGTCCACGACCACCACCACCGAGACGGCGGCTCGGGCGACGACCCCGACCACCCCGGATACCGGCACGCCGCGGGTGCTGCGCTCGAGCGGCGGGGGTGGCTCGAGCGGCGGGGGTGGCTCGAGCGGTCTGCCGTTCACCGGCCTCTCCCTGATCGTGATCGCGGTCACGGGCCTGGTCCTGCTCGGCGGAGGGCTCGTGCTACATCGAACGCTCTACCGGCGCGCAGGAGAGTCCTAGGCGCGCAGACGGTAGCCCCTCGCGAAGAGGCGGTAGTTGATCGCGAAGAGGACCGCCGCGGCAACAAGCAGGAACGCGAGCGACAGCGTCACGCTCGCCTCGGCGTAGCCCAGGAACCCGTAGCGCACCAGCCCGATCATGTAGTACACCGGGTCGAAACGGGTCAGCGTTCGGAACGGCTCGTCCAGCAGTGACGCGGAGTAGAAGACGCCGCCCAGGAAGATCAACGGCGTCAGGATGAAGGTCTGGTAGAAGGAGACGTCGTCGAACTGCTCGGCACGCAGTCCGACTAGCACGCCTAGCTGGGCGAAGAAGAACCCGACGAGGAAGAGCGCCGGGAGCAGGACCAGCGGGTGCTCGACCGGGATGTCGACCAGGACCGAGGCGACGGCGAAGGTCAGGGTCGCCACGATCATCCCGCGCAAAAAACCGCCGAAGGTAAAGGCCAGCAGAAGCTCGATCGGCGAGGCGGGCGACGAGAGCTGGTCATCGATCGAACGCTGGAACTTCTGCTGCAGGAGCGACGAGGAGTTGTTGGAGAACGTGTTGATCGCCCAGGCCATCATGATCAGGCCGGGGATGATGAACACGACGTAGTCGACGCCGTGCAGCTCGTCGATCCGCGAGCCGAGCGCGGCGCCGAAGACCGAGATGTAGAGGAACGTCTCGAGCAGCGGCGCGGCGAGCGTCTGGCGCTTGATCTTCATGAAGCGGTTGATCTCCCGCCGCAGCAGGGATAGGAAGCGGATCTGCCCCGTGCTCACGCCGCGTCTCCCTCGACGTGCGCGCGGGAGAGCTCCCGGCGGCCGACCAGCCCGAGGTAGGCGTCCTCGAGACTCGCCACGCCGTATTCGTCCGCGAGCTCCCGGCTGGTGCCCTGCGCGACGATCCGGCCATCGTTGATGAAGGCGATCCGGCTGCACAGCCGCTCGGCCTCCTCGAGGTAGTGGGTGGTCAGCAGGATCGTCGTGCCCTCGGCGTTGATCCGCTGCACGTACTGCCACAGCTCGAGCCTGAGCTCGACGTCCACCCCCGCGGTCGGCTCGTCGAGGATCAGCAGCCTGGGGCGGTGCATCAGAGCGCGCGCGAGGATCAGCCTTCGCTTCATGCCGCCCGAGAGCGTCCTCGTGCGCTCCTTTCGCTTGCCGGTCAGCGAGAAGGCTTCGAGGAGCTCCGTCGTGCGCTCGCGGCGCTCGCGCTTGGGCATTCCGAAATAGCCGCCGTGGTAGTCGAGCGACTCCTCGAGCGTCAGGAACCAGTCGAGGTTGAGCTCCTGCGGGGCCAGCCCGACCGCCATGCGCGCCTCCTTGTAGTGCTGGATCGCGTCATGGCCGAAGATGCGGATATCGCCCGAGGTCGGCTGGGCTAGCCCGGTGGCGCAGTGGATGAGCGTCGACTTGCCGGCACCGTTGGGGCCGAGCAGCCCGAAGAACTCGTGCGCCTCGATCTCGAGCGACACGGAGCGCAGCGCCTCGGTGCCCGTCGGGTAGCGCTTGACGAGGTCGGTGATGTCCAGGGCGCTCATGGGGGACGGGAAACCTACGCGACGCGTCGCCGCGGGGGGGATCGCGCGGCCGGACGGCGAACTGCGATAGCGGTGAGCGCAGCGCACGTCTATCTCCTGCGGTGCGCGGACGGCAGCCTCTACTGCGGCTGGACGACCGACCTCGATCGCCGGCTGGCGGCGCACCGGGCAGGTCGCGGCGCCCGCTACACGCGCTCGCGGCTCCCGCTCCGGCTGGCCGGCTCGTGGGCGATGGCCGATGCGACGGCGGCGCGGCGCGAGGAGGCGCGGATCAAGGCGCTGCCGCGCAGCGCGAAGCTGGCGCTCCTCGCCGAAGCTCTAGATTGACAGGCGATGGACGAGCGTTTCTGCACCGTCGGCGACGTCGAGCTCTGCTACGAGACGTTCGGCGACGCCTCCGACCCCGCGCTGCTGATGGCGATGGGGCTCGGCACGCAGATGATCAGCTGGCACGAGGAGCTCTGCGCGATGCTCGCCGCTCGCGGGTTCTTCGTGGTCCGCTTCGACAACCGCGACTGCGGGCGCTCGACGCGCTTCGATCACGTCCGGCCCCCGACGGTGGTGGAGCTCGCGATGCGCCGTCCGCGCCGCATCGCCTACACGCTGCACGACATGGCCGATGACGCGGAGGGGCTGCTTGCCTCCCTTGACATCGACGCCGCGCACGTCGTGGGCGCCTCGATGGGCGGCATGATCGCGCAGCTCCTGGCCGCGCGCCATCCCGGTCGCGTGCTCTCGCTCGTCTCGATCATGTCGAGCACCGGCAGCCTGCGGTCGGGCCAGCCCGCGCTAAACGTCTACCCGTTCTTCCTGCGCCGGCCGGCGGCGGGGAAGGAGGCGTTCGTCGAGCGTGCGGTCCAGCTCTTCCGCGTCGTCGGCTCGCCCGGGTTCGACCGCGACGAGGAGCACCTGCGCGAGATGGCCGCGCGGTCCTTCGACCGCGGCGCCGACGCCGCCGGCACGGCGCGCCAGCTCGCCGCCATCCTCGCCACCGACAACCGCGCCGGCGCGCTGCGCAGCATCTCCGCGCCCACGCTGATCATCCACGGCGCCGCCGACCGCCTCGTCTCGCCGTCCGGCGGTCGGGCCACGGCACGCGCCATCCGCGGTGCGCGGCTGCTGATGATCGAGGGGATGGGCCACGACCTCCCGCGCGGCGCGTGGCCGCAGATCGTGGACGCGATCGCCGACAACGCGGCTCGCGCCGGGCGAACGGTGCGCGCGCGGGCTGCCTAGAGGTCATCGAGTGAGCGGCGCGCGGGCGGGGTAGGAGAGCGCCGGTGAACGAGATCCTCCCGGGCATCCACCACTGGACGGCATTCCACGAGCGGATCCGCCAGCCGGTCAGCTCCTACTACGTGGAGCCGGCGGGCGTCCTGCTCGACCCGATGCTCCCCGACGAGGGCGTGGAGTGGTTCGAGGGCCGCGCGCGGCCGCAGCAGGTGTTGCTCACCAACCGCCACCACTACCGCCACAGCGATCGCTTCGTGGAGGCGTTCGGCTGCCCTGTGCGTGCCAGCGCCCCCGGGATGCACGAGTTCGAGGACACCGATCGCCGGGTCGAGCCGTTCGCTTACGGCGACGAGCCGGCGCCGGGGATCCGGGCGATCGAGGTCGGCGCGATCTGCCCCGACGACACCGCCCTGCACATCGACGTCGGGGAGGGCGCGATCGCGCTGGCGGACGGGCTGATCCGGCCGGCGGGAGGCCCGCTCGCCTTCGTTCCCGACTCCCTCCTGGGCGATGACCCGGCGGCGGTCAGGGAGGGGCTGCGCGACTCGCTGCGCGCGCTGCTCGAGCGTGACTTCGACCACCTACTGTTCGCGCACGGGAATCCGCTGATCGGCGGCGCGAAGGCGGCTCTGCGCGACTTCGTCGCGGATGCGGTGGACGAGCCGGACGCCGCCGCCGGCGCCTAGGGCGCCGGCGGCCCGTCGGCAGTCACGACGGCCTCGACCGCTTCCACCTGAAGCCTCCCGCGCGGCCCGACGCGCAGCGCGCGGCGCCCGGCCAGCAGCTCCAGCAGCTCGGCGCCGACCACCTCGCGCCTCCAGCCCTCGAGCAGCGCGAGCCCGGCGGGGTCGGTCCCACGGCGCGCATCGGTCACCAGCCGGGCGATGTCAGCCTGCGTGGCGACGAGCTGGGCGGCGATGCCCGTCTCCAGCGAGCGCTGGCGCACCACCGCCCCCGCCAGCGCGACGAGCGGGGCGTCGGCGGGATCGGGGCGCGGGGGTGGGCGGTCGAGTTCCGGAGCGGCGCGCTCGGCGCCCCTGGCGAGCGCCTGCAGCAGCTCGGCGTGATGGCGCCCGGACGTCGCCCCCGGGACGCCGCGCGTGTCCTCGAGCTCGCGCCGCGAGCCAGGCCGGCGGCGAGCCAGCTCGATCAACACGTGGTCGGGCAGGATCGACCCGGCGTTGCGATCGAGCCGTCGAGCGAGCTCCTCTCGCCACTCGACGAGCTCACGCGCAACCCCGCGGGCGGGCGCCCGCAGCTTGAGCACGCCGGGCAGCCTGGCGAAGAGGGCGTCGGGATCCCGCTCGTCACTGGACATTTCGAGCGCGCGGCACTCCTCGCGCGCCCATTCCAGCCGCCCGGCCGCCTCGAGCTCGTGCTCCAGGCGCTCCCCGAGCTCGAGCAGGTGCTCCGCGTCCTCGCGCGCGTAGCGGACCTGCTGGGGCGTCAGCGGACGGCGGTCCCAGCGCGTGAACCCCTCCCCGGCGCGGATCGAGATCCCGAGGACGCGGGAGACCAGCGACTTGTAGGACTCCTGTGTCCCGTAGCCGAGGAAGCCCGCCGCCACCTGGGTGTCGAAGAGGTTGCGGACCGGCGTCTCCCACGTGCGGCGCACGATCGCGACGTCCTGGCGCCCGGCGTGGACCACGACCTCCACGGCCGCGTCGGCCAGCACGGCCGCGAGCGGCTCCGGCCGCAGCTCATCCTCGAGCGGGTCGAGCACCTCCGTGCGGATCGCGCCGCCCGCGGCTTCGCGCACGGCGACCTGGGCGAGGCACAGCATCGCCTGGTAGCGGCGCTCCGACATGAACTCCGTGTCGATCGCCAGCCGGCCCGCGGCGCGGGCGAGCCGTGCCAGCTCGGAGGGGCTTGCCAGGAGGCTCACGCCGACAGCCTCGCATCCGGGCGCGTGGCGCGCCGCAAGCGGCTCAGACGCCGAGTGCCACGGACGCCATCGGCGGCCGCTGCGGCGAGCGCGCGACCGTCACGTCCAGCCCCGTGGCGCCCGGCAGCAGCGCGATCTCCTCCGGGGCGATCGCGAGCCGGCCGTCGGCGACGAGCCGGCTGGCGACGGCCTGTAGGACCGCGCACGCCATCGGCGCGAGGTCGCGCAGCGGCTGATGGGCGTTCTGGCGGACGTCGAGGTCGACCTGGGCCATTCCCTCCAGGCCGACGGCTCGCCAGGCGTCGATCAGGAGCGCGACGTCGACTCCGTAGCCGGTCACGAACGGCAGCGACTCGAGCAGCGATCGACGTACCGCGATCTCCCCGGCAAGGGGCTGGAGGAAGCCGGCGAGCTCGGGGAAGAAGGCGTTGAGCAGCGGACGCGCGGTGAGCTCGGTCACCCTGCCGCCCCCGTCCGGCACGCACCGCTCGCCGATCCTAAACGGACGGCGGTAGGTGCCCTTGGCGAACTGGACCGACGGCGCGCACGCGACCGACCCGACGAGGCCGCACGCGAAGTGCTCGCCGAAGGCGCTCGAGTCGGCGTCGAGGTAGCAGACGACGTCGCCTCGAAGGACCGTGAGCGCGCGCCACATCGCATCGCCCTTGCCCTGGACCGGACCCATCTCCGGACGCAGCGACGACTGGTCGTAGACCTCGGCGCCGAGGCCCGCGGCGATCGCGGCCGTCCCATCCGAGGAGTCGTCGACCACCACGATCTGGTCGACCACGCCCGCATCCAGCAGCGGCATCAGCGACCGCAGGATCGGACCGATGGTCGCCGCCTCGTCGCGGGCCGGGAGGCAGATCGAGACGGACGCCTCGCGCTCGGCGGCCACCCGCGACGTGGGGAACTGCGAGTGGTGGAACGTGCGCCGTTCGAGCCAGTCCAGGGCGGAGGTCATCGGCATCGGGGCTGGGAGGGGGCCGCGGTTCTCGACCTACCCGCGCGGGGCGCACGCTAAGCGCGCGGGACCGCGCGGCCGTGGGGGCTCTGGGACAATCACACCCGCCCCGCGGGATGCGGGGGCGACCGTCTCGAGGAAGAAAGGCTAACCGCTTGAAGCGACTGCTCGCCGGGCTTCTGTCCGCGACGCTCGCGCTGGCCGCCGGCTGCGGCGGCGGCGACGAGAAGCAGGGCGGTGCCCCACCGCGGACGACCGGGTCCGTTGCGGCGACCGCCGTCCCGCCGCGTCCCGCCGCGCCGATCGCGGCCGCGCTGCCGGGGCTGCGGCGCGCGGTCGCGTCGGGCGACTGCCGCCAGCTGGCGCGCTTCGCGCTTCACAGCAGCACCCGCGGCGCCGACGTCGAGACCGACGCGCCGCCGACGCCGAGGGAATGCCGGACGCTCGGGACGCTGCGCAGGGAGATCCTGCGGGGCTTCACGCCCCGGCGCAATCAGGAGTTCGGGACGGGCGCCGTGGTCGAGGGCACCGGGCCCGCGGCGCGGCGGGGCGAGGTCGTCACGACGGCCTGGGTGACCGACAAGGACGGACGCTGGAAGATCATCTTCGCCGGCGTCTTCGATCCCCAGGTGGGCACGCGGCCCCGGGCGAGAACCGACTTCGCCCTCACCGCTGCGAGGTTCACCACGGCCGCGCACCGCGGCGACTGCGACACGTTCTGGCGCGTTCTCGACCCGGCGTCGCGCCTCGTCGTCGCACGGCGCAACGACAAGGCGAGGTTCTGCCGCGACATCGCCGCCGCCTACCGGCGACCGCAGGGAACGCTCCCCGAGCTCGCGAGCTCTCCGCAAGCCAAGCCGGTGAAGCTGGGGGAGACGCTCGACATCGCGTTCTTCGGGCTTCCCCTCGCGAGCGGGCGCTACGTCACGGTGGTCGAGAGCACGCTGCCGACCACGGGGCTCAGCGCCATCCAGCGCCGCCAGCACACCGACCCGGCGGTGTTCGACTACCTGACGAGCCGCGCGCCGGATTAGTCGCTGACGCTGGTCGCTAGACGCTGAGGACGGCGCCCGACGGCCGGCGCCAGCGCTTGCCTACCTCCTCGTCGCCGCCAGCACCCACGCGACCAGCGCCGCCTGCAGCGGCAGCCGCGCCCACAGGAGCCACCCGGGCACGTCGAGCCCGCGGACCTGCTCGGGGCACAGCGCCATGTGGACGTTGGCGGGGAACACCGCCACCAGCGTGGCCACGAGCCACAGGCCGGCCGCCCGCCGCGTCGCCGGAACGAGCGCGGCGACTCCGCCCGCGATCTCGGCGACGCCGCTGAGCAGGACCATCTCGCGCGGCGCGGGGACGTAGGGCGGCATGATCGCGATGTAGCGGTCGGTGTGGGTGAAGTGCAGCGTCCCGGCGAAGACGAAGAAAGCCCCGAGCGGGCGCGGGGAGAGGCGCCCGAGACGCTCGCGGGCCCGCCCGGCGAGCGCCTTCACTCGGCAAGCGCGCGGCGCATGATGTCGCGCAGCGCGCGCTGGTCGGAGGAGGCCAGCGCGGCGAGCTGGGGCGGAGGCTGGCTCATTCGCTCGGCCAGGCGCTCGCGGACTTCGGCGCCGGCATCCGTCACGACCAGCATCTTCACGCGCCGGTCGTGATCGGCGCTACGGCGCTCCACGAGACCGCGCGCCTCCAGCCGGTCGACGATCCCGGTGACGTTGGAGGCGTCGCAGAACAGCGCCTCGGCGAGCTCGCTCATGGCCAGCGGCGTGCCCGGCTCGAGCTGCTTGAGCGCACCCAGCTGGGCGGGGGCGAGCTCGAACTCGGTCGCGATCGCGACGAAGTGCCGCCGCTGGGAGAGGAAGAGCCGGTACATCGCCTCCCAGGCCTCCGCGGCCGCGGTCCGGCGGGCCCGTGTACCGGCTTCCATGAGTCCCATCATAGTCCATTTGGTCAAAGGTTGAGCAGGTCAAGCTTCTGGTAGAGTGCCGCGCCATGAGCGAGACCCACCCCGCGTCGATCGAGGTAGAGGGACTGGTGCGCGAGTTCCGGAAGGGCCCGCGCGCCGTCGACGGAATCGACCTCCAGGTCGACGCCGGCGAGATCTACGGTTTCCTGGGCCCCAACGGCGCGGGGAAGTCAACGACGGTCCTGGTGCTGACCACGCTGCTGCCGCCCACGGCGGGCCGGGCGCGGGTGGCCGGCTTCGACGTCGCCAAGGAAGGACCGCGAGTGCGCGGCGCGATCGGAGCTGCGCTGCAGGAGGCGGCGCTCGATCCGTTCCTCACCGCGCGCGAGCACATGCGCCTGCAGACGGCGCTGCACGGCGTGCCGAAGGCCGAGCGGCGCCGCCGCGGCGACGATCTGATCGAGCAGCTCGGGCTCAGCGAGGCCGCCGACCGCAAGGTGGGCGGCTACTCGGGCGGGATGAAGCGCCGGCTCGACCTTGCCCTGGCGCTGGTCCATCGTCCGCGCCTGCTGTTCCTCGACGAGCCGACGACGGGGCTCGATCCGCAGAGCCGCAGCGCGCTGTGGGCCGAGGTCTCCCGCCTGGCCGCCGATGGCGTGACGGTGTTCCTTACCACCCAGTACCTGGAGGAGGCCGACGCGCTGGCCAACCACGTGGGGATCATCGACCACGGACGGATCGTCGCCGAGGGGACGCCGGAGGCGCTCAAGGCGGAGATCGGGCGCCCCAGCGTCGAGGCGATCCCCGCCGATGCGCGCGAGCGCGACGCCGTGGCCGCCGTCCTGGCGCGCTTCGGCACCGACTGTCACACCTCCCTGCGCGGCTCCACCGTGCGCCTGGCCGCCGGAAACGCCGGCCTGGTCGACGTCGTGCGCGCGCTGGACGCTGAGAGCCTCAAGCTGGAGCACCTCCAGCTGCACTCGCCGACGCTCGACGACGTCTTCCTCGCCAAGACCGGGCGCTCGCTCGAGGGAGCCGGCGACGAGGAGGAGGAGGAGGAGTCCGCGGCGGAGGCCGAGCCCGAGGCCGTCTCCGCGTGAAGCAGCCGTCCCTGGCGACCCAGGTCGGTCAGCTTGCCCGGCGCTCGATCCTGCGCACCCTGCGCCAGCCGGCGCAGATCGTTCCGGCGCTGGTCTTCCCGCTGTTCCTGCTGGCGCTCAACACGCCGGGGCTCGAGGACGTCGTGCACCTGCCCGGGTTCCCCACCGACTCATACCTCACCTTCGCGCTCGCCGTGACCTTCGTGCAGGGGGCGCTCTTCGCGATCATCAACGCCGGCACCGACCTTGCCAACGACATCGAGACCGGCTTCCTCAACCGTCTCGCGCTGACGCCGCTGCGCGGCGTCGCGCTGATAGGCGGCCTACTGGCCGGGACGCTCGCGCTCGGCATCCTGCAGGCGATCGCCTTCCTGCTGATCGGCCTGGCCGCCGGCGCCGACTTCGCGACCGGGTTCACCGGGGCGCTGGCGATCGCCGCAATGGCGCTCCTCACCGTGGTCGGCTTCGGCGCCCTGGGCATCGTGGCCGCCCTGCGCACCGGCTCCGGCGAGACCGTGCAGGGTCTCTTCCCTGTTGCGTTCGTACTGCTCTTCCTCTCCTCGATGGCGCTTCCGCGCGACCTGATCGAGCAGGACTGGTTTCGCACGGTGGCCACATACAACCCCATCTCCTACGTGATCGAGGGCATCCGGTCATTGCTGATCGAGGGCTGGGACGCGGAGGCGCTCGCGCTCGGCTTCGGGGTGGCGATCGCCGTCGTGGCGATCGGGGTGATCGGCGCGAGCCTGTCACTGCGCACGCGGCTGGTGCGGACCTGATGAATCCCGGCTTTCGCTCCGTGACGCTCGGCGTGGCCTGGCGCACGCTGCACAACTTCCTCACCAATCCCGCGCTGTTCATGCCGGCGCTGCTCTTCCCGCTGTTCTTCTTCACCGCCTTCGCGGGAGGGCTGTCCGCCGTCGACGAGGTGCCCGGGTTCGACTTTCCCTCGGGCTACTCCGCCTTCCAGTTCGTCTTCGTCCTGCTCCAGTCGGCCGCGATGGGCGGGGTCTTCACGGGGTTCTCGGTCGCGCGCGACTTCGAGACCGGCTTCTCGCGGCGTTTGATGCTTGCGGCGCCGGACCGGCGCGCGATCCTCCTCGGCTATGCGATCGCAGCAGCCGTGCGCTGGCTCGTCACGGTCGCGCTGATCACCTCGGTCGCGCTCGCCACGGGCATGCACGTGGACGGGAACGGAATCGACCTGTTCGGCCTGCTCGGGCTGGCGCTCCTGGTCAACGTCGCCGGAATGATGTGGGCGACGGGGATCGCCCTGCGCTTCCGCTCGATCCAGGCGGGCCCGATCATGCAGATGCCGACCTTCCTGATCCTCTTTCTGTCGCCGGTCTACGTCCCGCTCGCCCTGCTCCAGGGATGGATAGAGGGCGTCGCCGCACTCAATCCCGTCACGGCGATCCTCGAGGCCGGCCGCGGGCTGATCTCGGGGGAGCCGACGGGGGTCGCACTCGCCTTCGCCGCCGGAGCCGGCCTCGTCGCGTTCTTCCTCGTCTGGGCGCTGCGCGGCCTGCGCAGCGCCGAGGCCGCCGGCTAGACCTCGCCGCCCGCCCGCCGGCCGGGCGCTAGATCGCCAGCTCCACGGGGACCAGCTCCACCGTCTGCTCGCGGCCCTGACGGATCAGCTGCTCGTGTCGACGCTGCTGGCCGGCCCGCGGCGGTTCAACGACCTACAGGACGAGGTCTCGGGCATCGCGCCGAACATCCTCTCCGCGCGCCTGCGCCACCTCGAGCAGCAGGGCCTCGTGCTCGCTGCGCCCTACTGCGAGCGCCCGCCACGATTCGTCTACGAGCTGACCGACGCCGGCCGCGGCCTGGCAGGCGTGCTGCGAATGCTCGCCGACTGGGGGCGCGCCACTCCGAGCGCGCCGAGCCGCCCCGCCACGTCGCCTGCGGGAACGTCCTCGAGGCGCGCTGGTACTGCCCGAGCTGCGAGCTGCCCGTCGACGAGGACGACGCGGGCGACCTGCACTACGCCTAGCCGCGCCTAACGCCCCTCGAACGTGGCGTTCCCGGGGCCCTGCTCGAGGAACGAGCGGACGCCGTTCTGGAAGTCCTCGGTCTCCACCACGCGCGCGGCGACGTCGGTGGTCGCGGCGTCGGCAGCGGCGATCCCGTGGTCGGTCTGGGCGCGCACGAGGCGCTTGGTCAGCGCGTGGGCCTGGGTGGGGCCGGCGGCCAGGCGGTGCGCAAAGCGCAGCGACTTCTCGGCGAGCTCCTCGTCGGGCAGCACGCGGTTGACCACGTTCCAGCGCTCCAGGGTGGACGCGTCGTAGAGGCCGCCGGTCATCACCAGCTCGCGCGCCCGCGCGGGTCCTGCGCGCTCGGCCACGCGCTGCGTCCCGCCCATCAGCGGGGTCACGCCGACCACGGCCTCGACGAGCCCGAACCGAACCGACTCCGCCGCCCAGATCATGTCGCAGCCGAGCGCGAGCTCGAAGCCGGCGGTGAGGCAGAGCGCGTGCACGCAGGCGAGCGTGGGCAACGGAAGCGCCTCGAGCGGCGCGACGATCCGCTCGATCAGCTGCATCGCCGCGCCGTCGCGCGCGCTGAGCCCCTGGAAGTTGTGGACGTCGACGCCGCCCGAGAACGCGTCGCCCTCCGCGCGCAGGAGCAGCGCGCGCAGGTCCTCCTCCCGGCTCAGGCGCGCGATCGCCTCGACCAGCTCGGAGGTGAGCTCGTCGTCGAACAGGTTCAGCGGCGGCGAGGCCAGCGTGAGGATCCCGACACCGCCGTCGCGCTCGAAGCGAACCTTGGGCATGGCCGGAACCTAGCGGCTGGCGCCGGAGATCGCGCGCCCGCGTCAGTCGTTGCTCGCCTCGTTGGCGCGCGCGCAGAGCAGGCGAAAGCCGGCCTGGAGGAAGTCGTTGGCGGCCGAGACGGCCAGCACCCCGCTCACCGTGCGTCCGGCGGCAGGCGAGGCGGTTCGCAGCGCGACCAGGCCGAGGGCGCTCCAGGCGCCGAGGCAGCGAGGGCACGACATGAGCTCCCCCGCCGCGTAGCGCAGGCCGCGCCCCTTGGGACGCTTCTCGCCATCGGGCAGCTCCTCGACGAACGGCTGGCGCAGCCAGGTCTCGACCTTCTCGTGCGCGATCGTCTTGCTGAGCGCGAACGCCGCCGGGCCCAGGATCGCCAGGTCCGCCGCGCGCACGGGTTCGGGTGTGTCGCGGTCGCGCGTGGAAAGCACGAGCGCCCCGAGCAGCGCGCCGTAGACGACGGAGATCGCCGCGTAGTCGGGAGGCTCGGTCGGGGTCTGGGAGACGGGGTCCACGAGCGGTCCAGCCGCTGTACCCGCCCCGGCGGCGGGCCAACCGGCGGCGACGGCAGGCGACCGCCGTCGCGCAGCGGTATGTTCTGCGTGCGCGCAATGTCCCTGCTCGAGCTGCAGACGGAGAATGCCGACGGATTCGTCCGCCTGGCCCTGGCCGGCGAGCTCGACATCTCGAGCGCGCCGGAGCTCGAGGCTGCGCTGGAGCGCGTGGAGCAGGCGAACCCATCGCTGCTGCTGATCGATCTGCGCACGTTGCGGTTCATGGACTCCACCGGCCTGCGCTGCCTGGTCGGCGCCGACGTACGGGCGCGCGACGACGGCCGCCGGCTGGCGATCGTGCGCGGCCCCGAGGCGGTCGACAGGATCTTCACCGTCACGCGGCTCGACGAGCGCTTCGAGATGCTCGACGACCCCGCCGCCGTCTCGGCGGACTGAGCGCCGTCCCCGGCGCGGTTTGACCTCTCGCCGGGGGCGGGTACGCGGAAGGACACCCCAAGCGAAGGAGGCCGCCGTGCCGACGATCGAGTCGCAGGTCAAGCTCCCCCTCATGGAGATCGTGGATCCGGTGGGCCCCGATCAGCCGATGCCGGGCGCACCCGGAGGACCGGAGGTCCCCGACCCGGCACCCGTCGAGGACCCGCACGTCCCGCAGGGCCCCGACATGCCCGATCCCGAGCCGCCGACCCAGCCCGACCCGGAGGGGCCCGACGTGCCGGCCACCGACCCGAAGGGTCCCGAGATCCCGGACTCCCCCGGGGCGGCCTACGACAGGCCCTAGGGCACGGGTCGTGCCGGAGCCCCACAAGTCGCTCTGGCTGGAGACCAGCCGGGCGCCGGAGTTCGCCCCCGCCTCGCAGGACGTCGAGGTCGACGTGGCCGTGCTCGGCGCCGGCGTCTTCGGCCTCACCACCGCGTTCCTGCTCAAGCGCGCGGGTGCGCGCGTGGCGGTGGTCGAGATGGACCGGGTCGGCGCGGGGGTCAGCGGCTACACGACTGCCAAGGTCACGTCCGCGCACGGCCTGATCTATCACCAGGTGCGCTCGAAGTTCGGTGCCGAGGGCGCGCAGGTCTACGCCGCCGCCAACGAGGGCGGGCTGGCGAAGCTGGCGGCGATCGTCGAGGAGGAGGGGATCGACTGCGACCTGCGCCGGCGAGCGGCGTACACCTACACGGAGGAGCAGCAGGACGTCGCGCAGATAGAGCAGGAGGTCGAGGCGGCCCGCGAGGCCGGCCTCACCGTCGCGTTCGCGGACACTACGCCGCTGCCCTGGGCCGTCGCGGGCGCGATCCGCTTCGAAGACCAGGCCGAGCTGCATCCTCACCGCTACCTGGCCGCGTTGGCCGAGCGGGTGCACGGCGACGGCTGCCTGGTCTTCGAGCAGACCCGCGCGCTGGCGGTCAGCGACGGTGCGTCCTGCCGGGTCGAGACCGACCGTGAAGCCGCGATCGAGGCGCAGCAGGTGGTGGTGGCCACGCACTTCCCCTTCCTCGACCGGGCTGCCTTCTTCGCGCGGATCTCCCCCGAGCGCTCCTATTGCGTGGCCGCCCGGGTCGACGGGGAGCCTCCAGTCGGGATGTTCCTCTCCACGGAGTCGCCCTCGCATTCGATCCGCGCGCACCCGGTGGACGGGCGCGAGATGCTGATCGTGGGCGGCGAGAGCCACAAGACAGGCCAGAGCGACGAGGCCGAGCGCTATCGCAAGCTCGAGCTGTGGACGCGCGAGCGCTTCGGCGTGACGTCGGTCGAGTACTCGTGGTCGACCCAGGACAACATGCCGTCCGACGGGATCCCCTACATCGGGAAGCTCACCCCGGTGTCCAAGGCGATCTGGACGGCGACCGGCTTCAAGAAGTGGGGGTGGACCAACGGCACGGCGGCGGCGATGATCGTCTCCGACGGAATCCTCGGCCGCGACAACGCGTGGGCGCAGACCTTCGACTCCAACCGCGTCAAGCCGGTGGCCGCGGCGGGAAAGATGGTGAAGGAGAACGTGAACGTGGGGGCGCGGTTCGTGGGCGACCACGTCTCCAAGCTGCGCCCGCGCGAGCTGACCGACCTGTCGCCGGGGGAGGGGGACATCGTCAGGGTGGATGGCCGCCGCGCCGCCGCCTACCGAGATCGCAGCGGCAACGTGCACGCCGTCTCGGCGATCTGCACCCATCTCGGCTGCCTCGTGCGATTCAACGCCGCCGAGGTCTCGTGGGACTGCCCCTGCCACGGCTCGCGCTTCGACCTCGAGGGACGCGTGGTGCAGGGTCCGGCGGTCAAGGACCTCGAGCCGGTGGAGGTCGAGCAGCCCTCGGCCCCCGAGTAGGCCCTCGGCGCAGAGCGATCAGGCCGCCGCGAGCTTCTCCAGCGCGGGCGAGCCGCGCTCGTCCTCGAGCAGGTCGAGCACCGCCGCCTCGATCCTGGCGCGCGTGCGGGGATCCGCGAGGTCTGCCTCGCGACCGACGTCATCCATCCTCCCGCCGATCGTCCACCCGGACAGGTAGCGGTCGAACACACGCGGATCGATGTAGGAGCTCCGGGCTACCGCCGGCGTGTTGCCGAGGTACTCGGCGACGCCGCGCACCGCCGCGTTGATCACGCGCCGGCGCGCCGCCTTGGTCGTCGGCGGATCGGGATGCAGCGCGAGCGCCACCGCGGCCAGCACCGTCGCGTTCCAGGTGCGGAAGTCCTTGGCGGTGAAGTCGTGCGCGGTGACCGACTTCACGTACTCGTTGATGTCGTCGGAGCGGATGTCGCGCCAACGGCGCCGGTCGCGGTAGGCCAGCAGCTCCGAGCCGCCGCCGCGCCGACGCTTGAGCTGGCCCACGATCTCCAGCACGCCGTCGTCGCAGATCGCCTGGATCCGTCGCTTGCCGCCCTTCGCCGCGTAGTCGAACACGACCTCGCCGTCTTCGATCGAGACGTGGTCCTTGCGCATCGTGGCCAGGCCGTAGGACTCGTTGCGCTCCGCGTAGTCCTCGGAGCCGATGCGAAAGAACCCCAGGTCGAGCAGCCGCGTGGCGCAGGCGAGGACGCGCGTGCGATCCATCTCCGTCTGGCGCATGTCGCGCGTCACCCGGCGGCGCATCGACGGGAGGGCGCGCGCGAACTCGAGCATCGAGTCGAACTTCTGCTGGTCGCGGCGCTCGCGCCAGCCGTCGTGGTAGCGGTATTGCTTGCGTCCCGCGGCGTCTAGTCCAGTCGCCTGGAGATGGCCGAGCGGATCGGTGCAGATCCACACCTCCTTCCAGGCGGGTGGGACGGCCAGCTCGCTGATGCGTTCGAGCGTCTCGCGATCGCGCACCGGGCGCCCGGAGGAATCGACGTACTCGAACCCCCGTCCCCGCCGCCGGCGCACCATTCCGGGCCCGGAGCAGTCCGATCGTCGTAGCCGTGGCACGGGCGCGGTTATCCCGTTCGCGGCGGCGCGCTAAACCCCTGACCGCTCGTTTCGCCGTTTTGGCGGGCGGGTAGGCATCAGGGGAATCCGAAAAAGGAGCTCGCGAATGGGACTCATCGACAAGGTGACCGGCAAGGCCAAGAAGGCGGCCGGCGACCTCACCGACGACGCCAGCCTGCGCCGCCAGGGCCGCAAGGAGGAGCGCAAGGGAGAGGCCAAGGAGGAGATGGACAAGCTCGACGAGCGCGCGGACGAAAAGGCCGACGAGGTCGCCGACCTCGAACGCAAGACCTGACCTTGCGGTGCCGGCGCGGTCGCGGGAGCGGCCGCGCCGCGCTTGCCGCGGAAACGGGGGGACATGACCGAATCACAACCACAGGAGTCCGACCAGCTGCCCGAGGAGGCTCCGGCCGGCCAGGTCCCTGACAGCGATGGCGAGACGGACCGCGCTTCAGAGCGCCGTGCGGAGGCCGATCGCGACGGTCAGGGCGAGTCCCGCGGCGAGGACAGCGGCGACGAGACCGCCCAGACCGGGAACCCGCAGAACGCCGGCTGACGGCCGCGGCCCTCGCGCGTTTGCGCGGCCGCCCCACGGGTAGCCCGTGGGCATGGGCGAAGAGGACGAGAAGCCTCCCACCGGCTTTCCGGAGACGCCCGGGAAGGATCCCGGCGACCTGTCGCACGACGCCTCGCCCCACCACGCTCTCAACACGCCCGTGGGCGAGCCGGACCCCACGGAATGGCCGGACCCCTACGAGCGCCGGCCCGATCCGCGCGAGCCGGGCGAGGACCCCGGCGAGCCACCACACCCGCCCGCCGGCGCCACCAGCACCAGCGAGCCGCATCCTTCCCAGGACCCCGAGGCGGTCGCCTGGGAGGGGCCAGAGCGCGACCGGCTCGACGACTGACCCGGAGCCATGGGCCGCGCGGGCGGCAGCGGCGAACGGCTCGCGCGCTCCCTCGCCGGGGCGATCTCCGACGAGCGCGTCTTGGACGCCGTCGCCACGGTCCCGCGTGACCGCTTCGTAGCCGAGCGCGACCGGCGACGGGCATGGGCGAACCGGCCACTTGCGCTCCCGTGCGACCAGACGATCTCCCAGCCGCTCGTGGTGGCGCGGATGTGCGAGCTGCTCGAGCTCGATCCTGCGCACCGCGTCCTCGACGTGGGGACCGGGTCGGGCTATCACGCCGCAGTCCTGGCGCAGCTCGCGCGCCACGTCTGGAGCATCGAGCGCCACCCCGAGCTCGCGTCCATGGCGCGGCGGAACCTCGCGGCGGCGGGAGTGGCGAACGTCACGGTTCTCACCGGCGACGGGACCGGGGGCCATCCACCCGCCGCTCCCTTCGATGCCATCAACGTCGGGGCGGCGGCGCCGACCGGGCCGCCGGCGGCGCTCGAGGCTCAGCTCGCGCCCGGCGGTCGGCTCGTCGTTCCCGTCGGCGCCGGCGACCAGCACCTGGTGCTCGTGCGCCGCTCGCCGGAGGGGCTCCATCGCGTGCGGCGCGAGCCGGTGCGGTTCGTCCCGTTGATCGGCGAGGAGTGACGGCTTGCGGGTTTCCCGCCTTCGCGGTCGGGTAGCCACACGTCATGGCGCGCGACCGCACCGAGGACATGTCAGTGCGCGAGCAGTATCACCTGCCCGCGCGCGAGCCGGTGCCCTACCGGATGTACGCGCTCATGGCCGTTCTTCCGCTGGCCGCGCTCGTGCTGTGGCTGGTTTTCCCCGACGAGCCGGTGTTCGTCGCGCTGCTGTTCGTGACGATCATCTTCAGCGTCGGCTTCGGCGTGTTCCGGGCGATGTCGGGCCGGCGGCTCTCCCAGCCCCCGCCTGACACGCGCGATCCCGGCGGCCGCTGACGACGCTCACAGCGCCGGCAGCTCCTGCTTGACGGTCAGCACTCCCGCGAACAGGTCGCCCCGCTCCTCGACGCGCGCCAGGACCTCGGGCGCGGTGAAGGCGAGGCGCTCGGGATCGCCGGCCTCGAGGCCGGCCTGGACCTCGTCCCACTCCAGCGGCGTCGAGACGGTCGGCCGCTCGCGCGCGCGCAGCGAGTACACGCACGCCGTGGTCTTGTGCTCGTCGTTCTGGCTCCAGTCGACGAAGACCTTTCCCGGCCGCAGCTCCTTCGCCATGCGTGACACCACCCGATCGGGCTCGCGCTTCTCGATCAGCTCCGCCACCGCCTTCGCGAACGGCTTGGTCTCGGCGTAGGTCACCGGCGTGTTGAGCGGGACGTAGGCCTGAAGGCCCTTGGACCCGGAGGTCTTGATCCACGTCTGCAGGCCGAGCTGGTCGAAGAGCCCGTGCAGCCACAGCGCGACCCGGCAGCAGTCGACGACGTCCGCGGGGGCGCCGGGATCGAGGTCGAAGACCATCATGGTCGGCGCGTCCGGCTTTGCCGCCGGCGCCAGTGACGTGTGCAGCTCGAGGTCGGCCAGGTTGGCCAGCCACACCAGGGTCGGAAGGTCGTCGGCGAGGCAGAAGTTGATCGTCTTGCTGCGCGCGGCCACGGCCGCCGTCGCCACCCAGTCCGGCCGGTGCGAGGGGCATTGCTTCTCGTAGAAGAACTGGCCCTCCACGCCGTCGGGGTAGCGCTTGAGCGTCAACGGCCGGGCGTGGAGGTGCGGAAGGACCGCGGGCGCCACGCGCGCGTAGTAGTCGATCAGGTCGCCCTTTGTGAAGCCCGTCGCGGGGTAGAGCACCTTGTCGAGATTGGACAGCTTCAGCCGACGGCCTTCGACCTCCACCTCCATCCCGCCGCCCCGCAGGGACCGCCCCGCGCCCAGCACGCCGCCCTCCGGCGCCCCGTCGCCCGCGGCCGTCGCGGCGCCGGGCTCGAGCACGACCTCGCGCGCGTCGCGGTCCTCGCGCAGCCCCTTGTAGGAGGGCGCCCGGAGCATCCCCTCGGCGGTCCACTGCCGGTACTCCACCTCCGCCACCAGCTCGGGCTCGACGAACACCGCGCCGTGCGGGATCGCGCCGGTGCGCCCCCCGCGTCCGGCACGGCGCGCGAACGGGCTCGAGGCGCGCTCCAGCGGCGCCAGGCGCTTGCGAAGGCGGTCGAGCTCGGAGTCGGTGAACCCGGTCCCGACCCGGCCGGCGAGGTGCAGCTGCGCGGGTTCGGCGCGGGCGCTCGCGTCGTCCGGCGCGGCGTCGTGATAGCCGACCAGGAGCGCGCCGATGCTTTCGCGCCGGCGCCCTTCCCCGGGTACCCAGCCGCCGATCACGAGCTCCTGGCTGGCGGTGTGCTTGACCTTGATCCAGCTGGCTGAGCGGCGCCCGGGCTCGTAGACGCTGTCCAGTCGCTTGGCGACGATGCCCTCGAGCTCCTGCGCCGCCGTCGCCTCCAGCAGGACGCCGCCGTCGCCGGTGCGGTAGGGCGGCGTCTGCCACGCCGCTCCGGTGAGCTCCAGCGCCTCGAGCCGCTCCCGGCGCTCCGTGTAGGGAAGCGCACAGGTGGAGTGGCCGTCGAGGTGGAGCAGATCGAAGATCACGTAGGTCACCGGGATGTCGCTCATCCTGCGCCTGACCGCGCTCTCGGAGCCGAGGTGCATCCGCTGCTGCAGGCGCTCGAAGGAGGGGCGTCCCGCCTCGTCGAACGCCACGACCTCGCCGTCGAGCACGACGCGCCGGAAGCCCAGCGCGCGCACCAGCTCACGCAGCTCGGGGTAGCGGGCGGTGATGTCGTTGAGGTTGCGGCTCTCGAGCCGCAGCCGCCCGGGCTCGCAGTAGGCCAGCGCGCGCACGCCGTCCCATTTGACCTCGAAGGCCCACCGTGACTCGTCGCGCGGCAGGTCCCCCAGCCGCGCCAGCATCGGGAGCAGGCGCTCGGGCATCGGCTCGCGCTCCGGATCGGCCGGGGGGTCCATGCGATGGACGATCCAGTCCCTGCTCTCGCTCCCGCCCGTCCTGAACAGCGCGTAGCGGCCGGTCAGGCGCTCGCCGTGGAAGGTGAGGATCACCTCGTCGTCGCGGAACTTCTCGGCCTCGTAGGTGCCGCTGTCCCAGATCCGCATGCTCCCGGCGCCGTACTCGCCGCGCGGGATGTCGCCCTCGAAGTCGATGTAGGAGAGCGGATGGTCCTCGGTGTGGATCGCCTTGCGGTTCTCCGCGGGGTCGTCGGGAATGCCGTTGGGAACCGCCCAGGACGCGAGCACGCCGTCGTGCTCCAGCCTCAGGTCCCAGTGCAGCCGGCGAGCGTGGTGCTCGTGGACCACGAAGCGCGGGCGCGCCGCGCCGCGCCCGCCGCGCTTCGCCCGGGCACCCGGCTCGGGGGTGCGCTCGAAGTCGCGCTTGCCGCGGTAGTCGCTCAGCCGGTCGGCCATGCGCCCATTCTCCCCGGATCGCCGCGAGGGGAGGCTCATCGCGCGGGCGCGCGCGGGCGCGGCGGGGGCGAGGGCCGCGCGGTGCGCCGTGAACGCGGATTCGCTCAGTCGCCGTAGCCGGCGCGATCCACCTTGCGGTGGTAGCGCTGGCCTGCCTTGCCGCCGAGCATCGCTGCCAGCAGCGTCCCGAGCACGATCGCCGCGAGCGCGATCGCGCCGCCCGTCGCCAGGTCGCCCTCGTCGATTGGGATGCGGGGCAGGTTGAGCTGCGCGAGCAGGTTGTACTCGCTTCCCGCCACCGCGCCGAGGACTGCCAGGGCGACTGTGACGACCAGCCCGAGCACCCACACGGCCACCCCCTGGCGACCGCCGTCGAAACGCGACATGCGTCCGGCGACGTAGCCGCCGGCGTAGTAGGCGATCAACAGCACCGCCACCAGCAGGATCCCGCCGACGAGGCTGATCGTGTCCGCCTGGCCGCGCGCCTCGGACTCGGTGAAGGAGGTAAGGCCGATCGCCGCTCCCGCCGCGGTGAGCAGCGCCGTCAGCAGCGCGCCCATCCCGATCGCGACCAGCCAGCCGAAGAACGCGGCGCCCCAGTTGACGCCCCCGAACTCCTCGCGCTGGCGCGCGCGGTCCGTTGTCGCCGCTGCGGCCCCGGCGTCGCGGTCGCGCGGGCGCTCGCGCTCGAGATCGCGCTCGCGGTCGGCATCGTCCGAGCGGGTGGTCGTGCGGGCACCTCTGAGGCGTTCGAGCATGATGAGCTCCTTTCTTCGGCTAGTGGGGGGCGAGGAGTGTGAGCCGCAGGACCTCGCCGTCGCCGCCGGGCGCGGGCTCGACGGCCACCTCGTCGCTGAGGCGCTCCAGCAGCGGGTCGAGCCCGCCGACCGCGGACGCTTCGACCACGGCGCGGCCGCCCTCGGCTACCAGCGGGCCCAGGCGCAGATCGAGGCGTCCATCGTCGGCGTCGACGCCCAGGTGCACGTGGCGCCCCAGAAACCCGGCCATCGCGTGCGCGGAGATCGAGTCGCTGAGGACCTGGACGTCCCCCAGCCGCTCCACCGAGAACCCGCCCCGGACCGCGAGCATGGAGACCACGCTCGAGAGGACGGGCCCGACCAGGAGGCCGCACACCGACACCTGCACGTCGGCCGGAGGCGGGACGGCGGTCTCGCTCGGGACGTCCCCGTTGAGCGTGCCGGCGAAGAGGTCCTCCTCGGCCGAGAAGGTCATCCGCACCTCCGTGCCCTCGCCGGCCCCGCCGCCGAACTCCACCCGGTCGGTGAGGGCCTGGATCAGCGCGAGCCCCACGCCCTGCATCGTTTGCTCAAGCTCGACCGGATGCGGCTGGATGCCGCTCCCCCTGTCGCGCACCACGACCTCGACCTCGTTGCCGTGCGGGGAGGCGTAGAGCTCGAGCGGACCGTCGTCACCGTCGTAGGCGTGCAGGACGACGTTGTTGCAGGCCTCGCTGACTGCCGTCTTCATGTCGTTGACCAGCGGTTCGTCCAGACGCACCGCCGTGGCCAGGCCGTGGAGCGCCTGGCGGACCAGCGACACGTTCTCGGCGCGGTTGACGACCAGCAGGCGAAGGTCGGGCGGGCCCGTGCTCTTGACCTCCAGCGGCCCCGGGTCCATCGCGTCGTCCACGCCGTCAGGCGTCGGGAGCACGTTGCCGCCGAGCATCTCTCGGAGGGGTGGCCGGACGGGTTTGCGATGGACGTGGTCGCATTCGGCACGCGCCCTCCGCCGTTGTGAGCCCCCGCGAGACGGCGCTAGTAGCCATATAGACCGCAAGCCCCGTTCCCAAACCTGACCTGGCCGTCTGAACTACCCGCTGCAGAGTGGCCGCCGCGGCCTCGCGGGCGGCGCCGGCCGAGCGCGCGACTCAGGCCGCGGGATCCTGGGGAAGGTCCGCTATGAAGTCCACGAAGCGGCGTGTGTCGCGCAGGGGCGACCCGTGGCCGAAGCAGACGAGCGCGGGCTCGAGCTCGGCCAGCCGGCGCGCGGAGGCACGGTTTCGCACCGGATCGGGCGTGAACGAGACCGGCGGTTCGTGCAGGCCGGGGATGCCGGTGCGCAGGTTCATGTTGTTGAGGACGTCGCCGGCGATCAGGGTGCGATCGGCCTCCCTCCAGAGCACGACGTGGCCGAGCGAGTGACCGGGCGTCTCGAGCACCCGGAATCCCGCGACGTCGTCGCCTTCGCGCAGCGGACGGTCGACGGGGTGCCCGGGGCCGCTCATCAGGCGGTGATTGATCCTGTTGATCACGCGGTCGGGCTGGAACGCCGCGATGTCGCCGCTCTCCATCGCCGGGATGTCCCCCTCGCCGCACCACAGCGGCACGCGCAGGGTCTCGCACACGCGCTTGGAGGAGCCCTGGTGGTCGGGATGGGCGTGGGTCAGCGCGTGCGCGGCGACCGCGTGCCCGCGCAGCTCCCGCAGGATGCTCCGTCCGGCCCACTTGGTCCTGGCGTCCACCAGCACGTCACCGGCCAGGTAGGCATTGATCGCGTTGGGCGGAAACCCGCGCAGCAGGTACAGACCGTCAGCCAGCCGTCGCATGGATCAGCAGGCTACTCCAGCGGCGGGGATCGGGAAACGATGCGAAGGCGCCGGCGTCATGCCGGAGCGAACGTCGCCTGCTCGATGCGGCGCGCCACCGTCTCGGCCCACTCGTCCTCGAAGCGCTCGCGCAGGGCGCCGGCCGCGCGCTCGTGGTCGTAGGCCACCCGCCGGTGCTCGACCTCGCCGTTGGGGTGGATCAGCGCGTAGGCGGCGCGCGGGTCACCGTCGAAGGACATGCCGACGCTGCCGGGGTTGACCAGCTCGATACCGCCCGCACTGTCGCGCCGGAACGGAAGGTGGGTGTGGCCGAAGACGAGCCGGCGCTCGGCGATCGCGCCGAGCAGCTCGTCCTCGTCGTCGGCCGGCTGCTGGAGGAAGGAGCGCACGTCGGAGATCGGCGACGCGTGGCAGAAGCGAGCATCGCCCTGCACCGTGTTCTGGGGGAGCGCGTCGAGCTCGGCCACGACGCTGTCGCCGAGGGCGCCCTGGCAGGCGGCGATCGCCCCCTGGACGACGGGGTCGTCGGGCGCCTGCGCCGGCGCCGCGGTCCACCGCTCGCCATTGCCGCGGATCCACGTCGCGTCGAGCTCGCGCAGCGCGAGGACGGTCTCGAGCGGCCATGGGCCGAACAGCGCGTAGTCGCCGCCGAGCACGAACCGCCGCGCTGCGGCCTCGTGCGCGTCGGCGAGCACCGCCTCCAGCGCCGCCAGGTTGCCGTGGATGTCGTAGAGGACGGCGATCCGCACGCCGTCCAGATATACCATCGGCGTCCGTGAGCCTCCTCCAGGTCAGCGGGCCCCAGCTCACGCTTCGCTACGCCGCCGCAGACGACGCCCCCGCGCTGTTCGCGCTGGCCTCGGACCCGGAGGTCACGCGCTTCTTCTCGTGGGGCCCATACGAGCGCGTCGAGGAGACGCTCGCCTGGATCGACGGCCTGCCGGCCAAGCGCGCGGCAGGAGAGCTGCTCGAGCTGGCGATCGTCCATCCCCGGCACGGGCCGATCGGCGCCACCGCCCTGTCCGAGCTCTCGATCCGCGATCGGCGCGCCACCGTCGGCACCTGGATCGGGCGCGCCCACTGGGGCAGCGGAGCCAACGCCGAGTCCAAGGCGCTGATCGCCGCGCTGGCCTTCGGGGCGCTCGGCCTCGACCGCCTGACTGCGTACGCGAGCACCGCCAACGCGCGCTCGCAGACGGCGCTGGAGCGCGTCGGCTTCGCGCGCGAGGGAGTGCTGAGGCACTTCCATCGTCACCCGGGCGCCGTCCACGACGTGGTGGTCAGCTCCATGCTGCGCGAGGAGTGGGAGGCGAGCCCGCTGGCGGCGGTGCCCGCACAGGTCACCGGCGAGCCTCCGGCCGCCTTCGTAGCGGCCGGGCGACCCGCCGGCGCCTCCCGGCGAGGCTAGTACACCCGTCCTCAAGTTCTGTCGGTTTCGGCGGCGTCTGGACGCGCCTGTCGGCATCCGTGGAAATCGCCCGCCTCGCTTCGCTCGCGCTCTGTCACCACTCATCCCACGTCCACCGCCAGCCACGCCCAGTCGCTCGCCGATTCCCAACAGACCTTTCGGCCCGATGCACTAGTTGTTCGGCGAGGAGGTGCTGATGTCGGCCAGCGTCTCGCCGGAGTCGCGCTCCTTGGAGACGTCGCCGAGGGAGACGATCCCGGCGGCGCGCCCGTCCTGAACGACCGGCAGGCGGCGGACGTCGTGCTCCTGCATCAGGCGCAGCGCGTCGTCGACGCTCTGGTCCGCGGTCAGCGTCACCACTTCGCTCGTGCAGATCTCGCTCACCGGCGTCGTCGCGGGGTCGCGACCCTCGGCCACTGCGCGGACGGCGATGTCGCGGTCGGTGACGATGCCCTTCACCTCGCCGCCGTCGACGGCGAGCACCGCGCCGATGTCGGCGTCGCGCATCTGCACCGCCGCCTCGGCGAGCGGCGCGCCCATGTCGACCGTGCGGGGGTCGGCGGTCATCACCTCGTTGACGGTCTGAGCCATCGCTTCCTCCTCTGTGGAATGTCTGTGTCTCACCCTTTCCGCTACCCCCGCAGCGGGGAGGAAAACTGCCGCGAGCGCGCCCGGCTAGCGGCGCTGCTCCCAGGAGAAGCCGCGTACGGCGAGGACGATCCCGAGGACGCTCCACAGCCCGATCACCGCCAGCGAGCCGGCGTTGTCGGCGAGCGTGGCGCCGCTGACCATCGCGCCGGAGAGCCCTTCGATCACGTGCGTGAGCGGGAGCGCCTGCGCCAGATCCGCAAGGAGGCGCGGGGTCTCGTCGACGTCGAAGAAGACGCCGGAGATGAAGATCGCCGGCAGGAAGATCGCGTTGACGTAGGCCGCGGCCGATTCGAAGGAGGGGATGACGTGCGAGAGCGCGACGCCCAGCGAGGCGAAGCAGACCACGCCCGCCGCGACGAAGATCGCGAGCTCGGCCCAGTGATCCGGCCAGGCGATCCCGAAGAAAGCCCGCCCGGCCACCGTGATCAGCGCGATCTGGAGCACGGTGTTCGTGACCGCGTTGAGCGCGATCGCAGACAGGTAGGCGCCGGCCGGAAGGGGAGTCCCGCGCATGCGCTTGAGCACGCCCTGCTCGCGCAGGAAGGTCATGTTGAAGGCCAGCGCGGTGAACGTCGTCGACATCACGCTCATCCCGGCGATGCCCGGGACGATCACGTCGAGGTTGTCCTGGTCGCCCGCGAACACGGCTCCGAACAGTGCGAGCAGGATCAGCGGGAAGAGGAAGTTGAAGAAAGCCGCCGTCGGGTTGCGCCAGAACATCCGCCGCTCGAGCCGGTACTGGCGCCACGTCACGCCGAGGGCGTCAGCCATCGCGCGGCTCTCCGTCCCAGCCGTCGGAGTGGCCGGTCAGCTCGAGGTAGACGTCCTCGAGCGAGGGACGCGTCACGCTCAGCCCCGTCAGGCGCTCGCCGCGGGCGAGCGCGCCGGCCGTGAGCTCGTGGAGCATCGTGGTCGGGTCGTCGGTCTCGCAGCGGACGTGCTGGCCGTCGGCCGTCCGGTAGGCGACGCGGTAGCGCTCGGGGCCGCCGGCGCCGAGCTCGCTCGGCCGTCCCTCCGCGACGATCCGCCCGTCCTTGATGATCGCGACGCGGTCGGCGAGGGCCTGCGCCTCGTCGAGGTAGTGGGTGGTCAGCAGGACCGTCTTGCCCAGGTCCTTGAGCGAGCGCACCGTCTCCCACGCGTTGCGCCGCGCGGCGGGGTCGAACCCGGTGGTCGGCTCGTCGAGGAAGATCAACTCGGGATCGCCGACCAGGGCGAGGGCCAGGTCGAGTCGCCGCAGCTGGCCGCCGGACAGGCGGCCGGTGCGCTCCTCGCGCTTGTCGGACAGGCCCGTCAGCGCGATCGTCTCGTCCACGTCGCGCGGGGACGGGTACAGCCCCGCCCAGTGGGAGATCGCCTCGCGCACCGTGACGTGGCGGTAGATGCCGCAGCTCTGGAGCACGATTCCGACGCGTTCGCGCAGCGCGCGCTCGCGCCGCTGGGGGTCGTGGCCGAGCACGGAGACGTCGCCCGCGGAGCGGTCGCGGTGCCCTTCGAGGATCTCCACGGTCGTCGTCTTGCCGGCCCCGTTGGGGCCCAGCAGCCCGAACACCTCGCCGCGGCGGACCTCGAAGTCGATCCCCCTGACCGCCTCGAGGTCGCCGTAGCGCTTGTGCAGGCCACGAACCGCTATCGCCGCGCTCGTCACGCGGGCAATCATGCCAAGCTGCGGCGGCGCCTACATGCTCTGTGCCTGCATCGACATCGGCTCCAACACGACCCGCCTGCTGGTCGCCGAGCCGGCCGAAGGGCAGCTCAAGGAGGTTCTCCAGCAGCGTGCCTTCACGCGCCTGGGAAAGGGGCTGGGGCGCGACAACACGATCGCCCGGGAGAAGCTCGAGGAGATCGCCGGCGTTGTAGCGACGCAGGTGCGCGTCGCCCGCGAGCTGGGGGTGCAGGAGCCGCGCGCCGTCGCCACCGCCGCGATCCGCCTGGCGCGCAACGGGACCGACCTGCTCGCCGCCGTGCGCGAGATCGCGGGGGTCGACGTATCGATCCTGACCGGCGAGGAGGAGGCCCGCTTGGCCTTCGTCGGCGCGACGAAGACGCTCGGGCACCCGGTCGAGGGCGAGGTCGCGGTGGTCGACGTGGGCGGCGGATCCTCCGAGCTGGCGCTGGGGACGGTGGCCGGCGGCGTGCGCTGGTCGGCCTCCTTCCGGGTCGGGTCCGGCTTCCTGGCCGAGCACTATCTGCGCTCGGACCCGCCCTCGATCGTGGAGCTGCACGCGGTGCGCGAGCATGTGGCAGGCGTCTTCGAGGGCCTCGAACCTGAGCGGCCGGAGTGCGCCGTGGCCGTCGGCGGGAGCGCGACGTCGCTGCGGCGGCTGGTGGGGGCCGAGCTCGAGCACGAGACGCTCGAGCGGGGGGTGCGGGTGCTCGCTTCGAACCCCATCGCGGAGGTGGCGCGGCGCTTCGAGCTCGAGCCCGAGCGAGTGCGGCTGCTGCCCGCGGGGATCCTGATCCTCGAGGCGATCTCCGATCGGCTCGGCCGTCCGCTGCAGATCGGCAAGGGCGGCTTGCGCGAGGGCGTGATCCTCGAGATGCTCGCCGCACGCGCGGGGAGCGCGTGATGGCCCGGGCGCGCGAGGTCGAGGGGCTCTCCGGCAGCGAGGCCTTCCGCTCGGCCGCCGCCAGGGTCGTGGCGGTCCGCGCGGACGAGCTCTTCGAGCATGCCGCCGGGGTGCTCGACGTGGAGGACATCGAGCTCGTGCACGACATGCGCGTGGCCACGCGACGCCTGCGGGCGGTGCTGGAGATCTTCGCCGCGTGCTTTCCGCCCAAGGCGCACCGCCGGGTGCTGCGCGACGTCAAGCGCCTGGCCGACGCGCTGGGCGAGCGGCGCGATCCCGACGTCCAGATCGCCGCGCTGGAGGATTTCGCCGCCCACGCGACGGCGGCGGACCGCCCGGGCGTCGAGGCGCTTGTCTCGCGGCTGCGCGACGAGCAGGCGGGCGCCAACGCGTCGCTGGCCGAGGCGCTCGTGGCCGTCGAGCGCTCCGACCTGCGCGGTCGCCTGGCGGCGCTCGTGGAGGCGGTGGGGCGATGAAGGCGCGCAGGGTGAGGGGGCTCGACCCCGGCGGGCCGCTCGCCGACCAGGCCGAGCGGATCGTCCGCGTACGCCTCGACGAGCTGCACTCCTTCGCGCCGTGCGCACTCGATCCCCGTCACGGCGACGCCCTACACGACATGCGCATCGCCGCCAAGCGGCTGCGATACGTGCTCGAGGTCACCGGCTCCTGCTTCGGGCCCTACGCCGCGACGGCGACCAAGCGCGCCCGCGAGCTGCAGGACCTGCTCGGCGAGATCCACGACTGCGACGTGATGCTCCCGCGCGTGCATGAGCGCCTGGCCGAGCTCGGCGCCCAGGACGCCGCCGAGCTGCGGCTCTTGGCCCGCGATGCGACCGACCTCGACCCGGCGCTCGTCGCCGGCTTGCCCAACCGCGGCTCCTATCAGGGCCTGCTCGTCCTCTGCGCCCATCTGCAGGCGCGGCGCGGTCTGCTCTTCGAGCGCTTCCTGGAGCTGTGGTCGTCGCTGGCCCGGAGCGGGTTCCGGGCGCGGCTGGAGGTCGCCGTGGCCGAGCGCCCGGCGGCCGTCGATGGCCGCAGCGCCGCGGGCGAGCGCGCGGCATAGACGGGCATGCACGCAGGTCTGCCGGCGCCTGCGCGGCCGGCGTTACCATGGCCGTCCCCACACCAGGAGGAGCGATCAGCACGCAGGACGTAGCCCGGCTGGAGGAGGCGCAGAGCGCCGGCACCGCGGCTGCACCCGAGACTCGGGACCTCGACGACCGAGCGCTCTACTTCAACCGCGAGCTCTCGTGGGTGGACTTCAACGCTCGCGTCCTGGAGCTGGTTGAGGACGCGCAGGTGCCGCTGCTCGAGCGCGTCAAGTTCGCGGCGATCCACACGTCCAACCTCGACGAGTTCTTCATGGTGCGGGTCGCCGGACTGCACGACCAGGTGGACGCCGGGGTCGACAAGCCGGGCCCAGACGGACGCACGCCCAGCGAGACGATCGACGAGATCCGCGACCGGGTCCTCGAGCAGAGCGGCCGGCTGGCCGGGTGCGTCGAGCACGACCTGCGCCCGGCGCTGGCCGAGCACGGAATCCGCATCGTCCGCTTCGACGGCGTCAGCGAGGAGGAGCAGGCCGCACTCTCCGAGCGCTTCCGGCGCCAGATCTTCCCCGTCCTGACCCCGCTCGCCGTGGGGCTGGGGCGGCCGTTTCCCTACATCTCCAACCTCTCGCTCTCGCTGGCCGTGCGCCTGCGCGATCCCGAGACCGACCACCGCACGTTCGCGCGCGTGAAGGTGCCCAAGGAGATGCTCCCGCGCTTCGTCCCTGCCGCCGACGGCGCAACGACGTTCGTGCCGCTGGAGGACGTGATCGCCCATCACCTCGACGCGCTGTTCCCCGGAATGGAGATCCTCGACTACGACGTCTTCCGGGTCACGCGCGACGCGGACTTCACGGTCGCCGACGAGGCCGACGACCTGCTCCAGGCGGTGGAGGACGAGCTGCGCCGCCGGCGCTTCGGCGAAGTGGTGCGGGTGGAGGTCGGAGCGGGAATGAATCCCGACCTGCGGGGCGAGCTCAAGGACGCGCTCGCGGTCGAGCCGCGCGAGGTCTTCGACGTCGATGGCCTGCTCGACCTCAACGACCTGTGGCAGATCGCCGACCTCCCCGGCATCTCGGACCTGCGCTACGCGCCATGGAGTCCCATCACGCAGCCGCGCCTGCAGGACGACGAGGGCCGGCACGCCGACATCATGGCCGCGATGCGACGCTCCGACATCCTCGTCCACCATCCCTACGACTCCTTCCCGACCTCGGTCGAGCGCTTCGTCGAGCAGGCGGTCTCGGACCCCGACGTGCTGGCGATCAAGCAGACCGTCTACCGCACCAGCGACGACTCGCCGCTGGTCCCGGCGCTCGTGCGCGCGACCGAGCGCGGCAAGCAGGCGGTCTGCCTCGTCGAGCTGAAGGCCCGCTTCGACGAGCGCGCCAACATCCAGTGGGCACGCGCGCTGGAGGAGGCGGGAGTGCACGTGGTCTACGGCCACCCGGCGCTGAAGACCCACGCCAAGTGCGTGCTGGTGGTGCGGCGCGAGGGCGACGGGGTGCGTCACTACCTGCACGTCGGGACCGGCAACTACCACGCGACCACCGCTCGCCTGTACACGGACTTCGGCCTGTTCACCTGCGACGAGGACATCTGTGCGGACGTGGCCGACATGTTCAACTTCCTCACCGGCTACGCGCGCCCGGGCAGCTACCGCAAGGTCCTGATGGCCCCGGACCACATGCGCGAGGGCATCCTGGCCCAGATCGAGCGCGCGATCGAGAGCCATTCCGACGATTCGCCGGCGCGGATCGCGATGAAGCTCAACTCACTCGTGGACCGCGAGTGCATCAAGGCGCTCTACCGGGCGTCGCAGGCGGGAGTGCGGGTCGACCTCAACGTGCGCGGCATCTGCTGCCTGCGCCCGGGCGTACCCGGAGTGTCCGAGAACGTGCGTGTCGTCGCGATCGTGGGACGCTTTCTCGAGCACTCGCGGATCTTCGCGTTCTTCTGCGGCGCCGATGACCCCACCGTCTACATCGGCTCGGCCGACCTGATGCCGCGCAATCTCGACACGCGCGTCGAGCTCCTGACGCCCGTGGAGGATCCCGCGGTCCGCGACGAGGTCATCGACACGCTCGACCGCTGCTTCGCCGACGACGCCTCCGCCTGGGAGCTCGGCCAGGACGGGGGGTGGGCACGGCGCGAAGTGCAGGGGGAGGAGCCCCGCAGCGTCCAGCGCGAGCTGATGGAGCGCCACGCGGCGCGGGCAGCCGAGCCCGGCGCCGCCGCCGGGTCGCCCGCGTGAGCGAGGAGCCGGCCAGCGCGCGCGAGGCGCTGGCCGACGTTCGCATCAACGCCCCGACGCGCGGCAACCGGCGGCTGGAGGGGCTGCTGGCGGCGGTCAACGCGGACGAGCAGGTCAAGGCGTGGTGGCACGTCTCGGCGGTGAACGCGACGCGGCGGCTGGGAATGTCCGACCACTCCTGGGTGCACATCCAGATCGTCGTGAACATGGCGCTGCGGATGGCGCGGCTGCTCTTCCGCCGGGGCGTGACGCCGGGCGTCGTGGCCGACCACGCGATGAGCCAACGCGACGCGGAGGTGGTGATCTGCGCCGCGTGCCTGTTCCACTGCGTGGGCATGCAGGTGCACCGCACCGACCACGAGGCCTACTCGCTCTTCCTCACCGCCGACAAGCTGGGGGCGCTCCTGGACGGGATCTACGAGGAGCCGGAGCGCTCCGTGGTGGTAGCCGAGGCGCTGCACGCGATCATCGGCCACCGGCGCTCCGGTGCGCCCTTCACGGTGGAGGCCGGCATCGTGCGGGTGGCAGACGCTCTGGACATGGCCCGGGGCCGCTCGCGCGTCCCCTTCGAGGCCGGCCACCAGAACATCCACTCGCTGTCGGCCTACGCGATCGAGGAGGTGAAGATCTCCGCGGGGCGCGACCGCGCCGTGCGCGTGGAGATCCTGATGTCCAATTCCGCCGGCATCTTCCAGGTCGACGAGCTGCTGGCCACCAAGCTGCGCGGTTCCGGCCTCGAGGAGCACATCGAGGTGATCGCGCGCATCGAGGCCGAGCACGAGCAGCGCTTGATCCCGGTGTTCCGCATCTAGGTGCGGCGCGGGCGCGTGGCGCTGCGGGGCGAACGGGGGGCCGGTTAGGGGGCGATTTTCGGTTCGTTGGCGACTTCTGTAGGCCATGACCTACACAACTCAGCAATCGAGTGGGCAGCGGCTCTGGCGGCTGGCGAGCAAGCAACATGGAGTGGTGACGCGGGCTCAGTTGCTTGAGCTGGGGTTCAGCGAACAGGCGATCACGCATCGCGTCGCCAGGCGGCGACTGCATCGCGTGTCTCGCGGCGTCTACGCGGTCGGCCGGCCGGACCTGACTCGACACGGCGAGTGGATGGTGGCAGTCCTCAGCTGCGGGCCCGGCGCCACGCTCAGCCACTCCAGCGCGGCCGCCCTCTGGGAGATCCGCCCGCAGCGAAGCGGACCGATCGAGGTCTCGACGCCTTCGCTCGTGGCGCGGGAGCGGCCGGGCATCGTGGCCCACCGGCGGAAGGCCCTCACCGCAGCCAACGTCACATCGAGGCATCGCATCCCGGTGACCACACCCGCGTGCACGCTCGTCGATCTCGCCACCTGCCTTGGTCCACGTCCCCTCGAAGCTGCAGTCAACGAAGCAGACAAGCGCAGCCTGATCGACCCCGAGCAGCTACGGACCGAGCTCGCGCAGACTCCGCCCAGGCCCGGCCTCGCCCGGCTCCGCACGCTCCTCGACCGCGGCACGTTCGTCCTCACCGACTCCGAGTTGGAACGCCGCTTCCTGCCGATCGCCAGCCGGGCCGGCCTCCCACCGCCCGAGACGCAGGCGCACGTCAACGGCTTCAAGGTCGATTTCCACTGGCCGGACCTCGGCCTCGTGGTGGAGACGGACGGCCTGCGCTATCACCGCACGCCCGCGCAGCAGGCCAAGGACCGGATCCGCGACCAGGCGCACACCGCCGCCGGCCTCACACCGCTGCGCTTCACCCATCAGCAGGTCGCCTCCGAGCGGGCCCACGTGCTGGCGACGCTGAAGGCCGTGGCGCGCCGCCTGCAGGCGCGCTAGGCGAGCGAGTGCGCGGACACCCGGTCAGCGGCTCCGGCCGGCCCGCGTCGGCCGCTGGCCCGCGTCGGCCCCTGGCCCGCGTCGGCCCCTGGCCCGCGTCGGCCCTGGCGCGCGTCAGCGCGCCCCCGACAGCACGAACATCCGCCGCACGTCGGGCGGCTCGCGCGTGATTCCGAACCGTGCCTCCCAGGCCGCCCAGGCGCGCAGCCGGCCCTCGTCGAGCTCGCCGAAGCGCCCGCCGGCGAGCGAGAACACCGGCCCGAGCAGCGTGAGCTGGACCTTCGCCAGCGTGCTGTCCTGCCCGGGCGCCGCGCGCTGCAGGTCGTTCAGCGCGGCGCCGGGGTGCTCGATCGCGTCGCGGTAGCCCCGGGCCAGCGCGGTGCGCGCCGCGCGCACGAGCTCCGGGCGCTCGCGCAGGGTCCGCCGGGTGACCGTGAGGACCAGCTCGGGGTACGGGGGGGCGCCGAAGGCGTCCACGCGGAACACGTGGAAGCCGCGACGCGCCCGCCCGCGGTTGACCGCCACGCCCTCCACGTTCCAGAACGCGGTGGCGGCGTCCACGCGCCCGGAGAGCAGGGAGGCGACGGCGTTGAAGCCGATCGTCACAGTGCGCACGCGGCGCGGGTTCCCTCCGGCGCCGGCGACCACCGAGCGCAGCACCGCGTCGTCGGAGGGCAGCCCGCTGACGCCCGCGCGCCGGCCCTCCAGCAGCCGCGGCGAGCGCACCTCGTGGCGGGCGATCACTGCGGCCAGGGGCCGCTGCACCAGCGCCATCACGCCCACCAGGTCGTGTCCGCGCTCGCGCGCCAGCGCGAGGTCGTGGATGTCCAGGATCGCCAGGTCGGCGCGCCCGGCGGCCAGCAGCTTCACCGAGTCCGACGATGCCCCCGGGGCCCGCACGCGCAGCTTCACGCCGGCGCGCGTGTCGTAGCCGCGCGCCGCTGCGCGGAAGATGCCGGCATGAACCGCGTTGGGGGTGAAGTCCAGCAGCAGCGTCGCGCGCTGCGGGTCGTCGCGCTCCTGCGCTCCGCACGCCGCACCCGAGAGAGCGAGCGCGACACCCACCAGGGCGGCGGCGAGGCGCCGCCCGGGGCGCATCGTGCCTACCAGTGCACGCCCTTCATCAGGTTGGCCATCGCGAGCTGCTCCATCGAGGCCTTCTCGTCGGGGTCCTTCTTGCCCTTGGAAGCCGCCGAGTCGGGGAACACCTTGTAGGCCATGTGCAGGATCTGGTCGACGGCCTTGGGCGCCAGCGCGTAGGCCACCTCGCCGAACGTCCCCAGCCGCGTGTTGATGGTCTTGGGCCGGGCGCGGATCGCCTCGCAGATCATGTCCGCCGCTTCCTCGGGCGTGATCGTCGGAAACGCGTCGTACATCTTCGTCGGCGCGATCATCGGCGTGCGCACCAGCGGCATGTGGATGGTGGTGAAGGTCACGCCATCGCCGATCACCTCGGAGCCCACGCAGCGCGTCCACGCGTCGAGCGCGGCCTTGGAGGCGACGTAGGCGGAGAAGCGCGGGGGGTTGGTCTGCGCGCCGATCGAGGAGACGTTGACGACGTGGCCGCCGCCGCGTTCGCGCATGTGGGGCAGCAGCCCCATCGTGAGCTTGATCGCGCCGAAGTAGTTGAGCTGCATCGTGCGCTCGAAGTCGTGGAAGCGGTCGAGCGAGAGCGCGATGCCGCGGCGGATCGAGCGTCCCGCGTTGTTCACCAGCACGTTGACCGCCGGCTGCTCGGAGAGCACCGTCTCGATCAGGGACTCGACGGAGTCCATGTCGGAGAGGTCGGCCGAGTACGTGTACGCCGTCCCGCCGGTGCTCTCGATCTCCTGCTTGGTCTCCTCGAGCTTGTCGGCGGACCGCGCCACCAGCAGCGGAACGCCACCGGCGGCGGCCACCTTCAGCGCCGTCGCCTTGCCGATCCCGCTCGAGGCGCCCGTGATCAGGACCGTCCTCCCATTCACCGCGCCCTCGAAGGAGCGGTCCTTGTACAGGTCGGGATCGAGATGGCGCTCCCAGTAGTCCCACAGCTTCTCCGCGTAGTCCGCGAGCGGCGGGACCTCGATGCCCGACCCGGCCAGCGCGCGCTCGGTGTCGCGCGTGTCGAACTCGGCGGTCAGCCCCGTGTACTCGAGCACGCCGTCGGGTATCCCGAAGTCGGCGAGCACCGCGCGGCGCACGTTCTTGGCCGGCGGCGCCTTCATCAGCATGGAGATCGTGCCCTTGGGCAGGGCGTCGAGCAGGCGCCGGTCGACCCGCATCGCGAGCTGGGGGGCGTGCGCCGCCTTCGCGAACTCGTTGAGCACCTCTCCCGAGCGCTGGCGCCGCGGGTTCGTAAGGTGGAAGGCCTGCCCGTCGAGGTCGGGCTGGTGGGCGATGTGGTCCAGCGCCGCAGCCACGAAGTCGACGGGGACGATGTTGGTGTGGCCCAGCTCCGGCCCGATCAGCGGTACCCACTCCGGGAGGAAGTGGCGCAGCTTCTGGATCGCCTTGAAGAAGTAGTAGGGCCCGTCGATCTTGTCCATCTCGCCGGTCTCGGAGTGCCCGACGACGATCCCCGGGCGGTAGACCCGCCAGCTCCCCGTCACCAGCTCGCGCGCGAGCTTCTCGGACTCGAACTTCGTGCGGTGGTAGGGGTGGTCGAGCTTCTGGCCCTCGTCGAACATGTCCTCGCGGAAGAGGCCCTTGTGCAGCCCGGCGGCCGCGATCGAGGAGACGTGGTGGAAGGTCTTCGCGTCGATCGCGTTGGCGAGGTCGACCGCGTTGCGCGTGCCTCCGACGTTGAGGGTGGCGTTGATGTCCTCGTCGGCGGTCATGTCGTAGATCGCGGCGAGGTGGAAGAAGTGGTCGACCTTGCCGCGCAGCGCTGCGGCCTGTTCGTCGGAGACGCCCAGCCGGGGCTCCGTGAGGTCGCCGACCACGCGCACGACGCGCGTGCCGGCGTCGGGATCGATCTCCGTCCAGCGCTCGATCAGGGAGTCCAGGCGATCGGTCGAGCCCGCGCGCACCAGCACATGGATCTCGCCGTCGCGCTCGAGCAGGCGCTCGACCAGGTGGCGGCCGATGAAGCCCGTGGCGCCGGTGACGAAGTAGGTCATGCGCTCTTCCCTCCAGTAGTTCGGAGGGCAAGCCTATAGCCAGTCGTCAGTCGTCAGGCGTCGGCTGCCGAGTCCCGGCCGAGCCGGCGCTACCGCTGGCTCGCGCGCTACACCCCGGCGCCCGTGCCTCCGCGGCCCTCGCCGCCGGCAAACCGCGCGGCGCCCTCGACGGCCGTTGCGAAGGTCTCGAGGCCGGCCTGCGACTCGATCGCCAGCCCGGCCTGGAGCGGGAGGCCCAGGCCCTCGATCGCCGCGCGGCGGTCGGCGAGCATCGTCACCTGGGGGAACGCTGCCAGCCCCTCGGCCATCTCGAGCGCGCGCGCCAGGTGGCGCCCGGGTTCCACGAGCTCGGTCACCAGCCCGATCCGCAGCGCCTCCTCGGCCTCCACCATCCGGCCGGTGAGGATGATGTCCAGCGCTCGCCCGAGCCCGACGATCCGCGGCAGGCGCTGGGTCCCGCCGTCGATCAGCGCCACGCCCCAGCGCCGTTCGGGGAAGCCGAGCACGGCGTCCGTCGTCGCGACGCGCAGGTCGCACCACAGCGCGAGCTCGAGGCCGCCCGCCAGGCACCATCCCGAGATGGCGGCGATCGTGGGCTTGGGCGAGGTCAGGCGGGTGAACCCGAGCGGGCCCTCGGGCGCCCCCAGGCGCGGTCCGAAGGTCTCGATCGCCTTCAGGTCGGCGCCCGCGCAGAAGGCCTCCGGACCGGCCCCCGTGAGGACCATCACGCGCGCCTCGTCGTCGTCGACGAAGCGGCGATAGCCGTCGTGCAGTGCCTCCGCGGTGGCGCCGTCGACAGCGTTGCGGCGCTGCGGCCTGTCGATCGTCAGGACGGCGGCGGCGCCGGTGCGCTCGTAGCGGACGGGGTCGGCCACGGCGCGGATCCTGCCACACCGGCCGGGCTGCGGAGGGGCGCCGCCGGGGGCCGCAAAGGGACGCGTCCGACTGCGAAAAGCGCACGACCCCGGGCAGGGAGGTCCGGGGTCGTACGACTCAACGAGGAGGGATCTCGTTTGCCGCGACAGCGTCGCGCGACCCCGCGGGGCCGGTGTGAAGATGTCGAGAAGGCGCCGGCTACCAGCCGCCGCGCCACTCGGCGCCCGAGACGCGCGCCTTCTGCGCGGCCTTGCGCGCTTCCTTGCGCTTGTCCAGCCGCCACTGCAGGAACGACATGAACGCGACGAACAGCGGGAAGAACGCGATCAGGATGAAGCCGGCGTTGGTGACCACCTTGTCGTTGGTCTCTCCCCAGAGACCCTCGCCGCCGTCCGTGGCCAGCGCGAGCGGCGCCAGCAGGGCGAGGGTGGTCAGGGCGATGACGAGCGAGGCGGCGAACCGGCGCATCGCGGCTAGCCTAGCGAAGGTGCCAGGCGCCGGCGGGGCACTCCGGCGCCACTGGGAGACCGGCGGTGGCGCAAGCGCTACCCTGGCGGCAGGAGATGGGCAGGCGGCGGCGCCACCGGGTGGAGAGGCTGCGCGCGCGACGGATCCGCCGTACGGCGGCGGTCGCGGCGCTGGTCCTCGGCGCGCTGCTCGCGGGGGCGGCTCCCGCCGGCGCGCTCCCGCTGATCGCCGCCCACCGGGGCGGCACCTACGTCGACGGCGTCCCGACGTACGCGGAGGAGTCGATGGCCGCCTTCCGCAACGCCGCCCGCCACGGCTTCGTGCTCGAGTTCGACGTCAAGCTGACCGCCGACGACCACCCCGTGGTCTTCCACGACGCGACGCTCGACCGCGTGACCGGGTGCACCGGTCTCGTACGCGACAGGACGCTCGCGGAGCTGGCGGAGTGCCGCATCGACGTGCTCGGCAGCCCCGGCAGCGACCTTCCGTCCACCGAGAACCCCAGCCCCTCGCGGATCCTCACCCTCGCCGAGCTCCTCGCATTCGCGAAGAAGCGGCCGGGGCTGCTGATCTCGCCCGAGATCAAGAACCAGCCCACCGACGGCGACTTCGACACCACCAATGGCTTCGCGACCGCGGTGATGGACGCGATCATCGCCAGCGGCTTTCCGCCCTCGCGGATGGTGATCCAGTCCTTCTGGCCGGCCAACCTAGACGTCGCCAAGCAGAAGCTCCCGGCGGCCGAGGTGGCGCTGCTCACGCTCAGGGCGACCAACGACGGGTCGCCGGAGTTCGCCCGTGCCAACGGTTACGAGTGGGTCGCGCCGGAGTTCGCCGGGGGCCTGACGCCGGGCTACGCCGCCCACGCGCACGAGCAGGGCCGCCGCATCTACACCTACACGCCGAACACCGCCGCCGACATCGCCGCGGCGCAGGCCGAGCACGTCGACGGGATCTACACCGACGATCCCTACCGCGCGCGGCGGATCTTCCGTCGCGGCGGGCCACGGCCGCCGGCGATCCCGCCGCCGCCCAGCGCGCAGGAATGCCGCAGCGCTCGCGCGTCGCGCACGCTCGCGCCGATCAAGGCCTTCCACCACGCGCCCGGCGGCCCGCGCGTGTTCGCGATGCAGTTCAAGCAGGAGCTGCGCCACGTCGAGACCTACGCCTCATTTCGCACCAAGATCGAGTGCTCGATCCGCGAGCGCGTGGTCCCCAACCTCGCTCGCAACCGCCCGAACGTCGTCGCCTTCACCGAGGACGTGGGGCTGATGACGATCGCCACCGGGACGCGCGGCGAGCCGGCGCGTGCGATCTTCGGCGACCCGGACACCGCGCCCTCGTGCGAGCAGCAGGGAGCCCCGTGCGCGACGCTCGGAGCGCTCGGCGCCGTGACCGCGGCCTACGGCAGGGAGCTTGCGGTCTACCGCACGCGGTTCCCCGGGATGGCGCCGGTCTCCCAGGCCTTCGTGGGGGCCACCGACACCTTTGCGCGCGGCTGGATGCAGACCTTCTCGGACATGGCCAAGCGCTACGGCGTCTACATCCTGGGTTCCAACAACCAGTCGCCCTTCCGCGAGTCGACCGACCCGAGTGAGATTGCCGCGTTCGCCGATCCCGATCAGGCGGCGCCGGAGTCGGTCTACGTCGCCACGCAGGACAAGGTCTTCAACGAGGTCTTCATGTGGGGGCCCCGCAACGTGCGCCAGGAGGGCGCGGTCCCGCTGCGCAACGTCGTCGCCCAGAACAAGAAGGTCCCGCTCACGGCGCTGGAGGAGCAGATCCAGATCTCGAACGGGCCGGCGACCGGCCCCGACGCGATCGAGAACGTGCGGCCCTACAAGGTCCCCGGTACGCAGGCGCGCATCGGCTTTGCGACCTCGCTGCCGGCGTTCGTATTCGGCAATCCGGCGCCGGGCGAGGAGTGCGCGGACCTGCGCGTCTCCTACATGCGCTGCATGGACAAGCTCGGCGTGAACCTGGTGATCCAGGATGAGGCCAACCCCGGGCGCTGGGGCGGGGACTCGGGGTGCGGCGGTACGTGCTGGCAGCCGCTCGAGTGGATGACCTCCGTGTCGCGCCAGGTGGTCGATCCGACGGTTTCCTTCTCCTACAACGTCGACGCGGCGATGGTCGGCAACCTCGCCGACCTGCCCTTCGACCTCCAGAGCTCGATCACCCAGCGCGGGCTGACCGGCCCTGGCTGCAACTTCGTCGGCAACACCTTCCGGCCTGGCGACCCGCCCGGGCTCGCGCAGTACGCGGGGCCGCATCCCGAGTTCCTGGTACTCGCCCCCTGGGTCGCCGGCGCGCAGTCGCGCGAGCACCTCAAGAGGGTGGGCGCCAAGCTCGCTCCCGGCTCGCGCCACCGGCTGGAGAACGACTACCTAGAGACGGTGCTGGTAGCGGACCTGCCCTACCCGCCCGTCCCCGACCGTCCCAACTGCGTGACCCGCGAGCCGCTGCCGCACTGACGGGCGGCGGCGCCCGCCCACGGCGGGCCGCTGCCTACCATGGCCGCGATGGCCGTGGTGATCGCATCGGACCTCGCCAAGGACGTCGCCGGGGCCGCGCTCCTGCGCGGCGTCTCGTTCAAGCTCGAGCGCCGCGACCGGCTGACGCTCGCGGGGCGCAACGGCGCGGGCAAGACGACGCTGCTGCGGATGCTCGCCGGCGAGGCGTCGCTCGACGGCGGCGAGCTCGTGCTCGCCAAGGGCACGCGGGTGGCGCTGCACGATCAGCGCCCGCCACGCGACGCCGCCGGCGGGGGGAAGCTCTCGTTGCGCGACTACGTCCTCGCGGGGTGCGTCGAGCTGGTGGCGCTCGAGCGCGAGCTCGCGAGCCTCGAGCAGGCGATGGCATCCGGCGCGCACGATCCCGCGACGCTCGACCGCTACGCCGACGCCCAGGCCCGGCTCGAGCACGCCGGCGGCTATCGGTGGCGCGACGAGGCACTCGCGGTGACCAGGGGGCTGGGCTTCGCCGACGGGGATCTGGACCGAACGCTGCGGTCCTTCTCCGGCGGCGAGCTCACGCGCGCTTCGCTGGCCCGCACGCTGGCCGGCGATCCCGACCTGCTCCTGCTCGACGAGCCCACGAACCATCTGGACATCGCCTCGCTGGAATGGCTCGAGCAGCGGCTGGCCGGGCTCGATGCGGCGGTCGTCCTGGTGGCCCACGATCGCTGGTTCCTGGAGGCCGTGGGCACCTCGGTGCTCGAGCTCGAACGCGGGCGCGCGCGCTTCTTCGCCGGACGGTGGCACGCATGGCGCAAGGAGCGTGCGGCGCGCGAGCTGGCGGCCGGCCGCGCAAGCGAGCGCCAACGCGCGGAGGTCGAGCGCCTGGAGCGCTTCGTCACGCGCTTCAGGGCGGGAACGCGCGCACGTCAGGCGCAGGCGCGGGTGAAGCGCCTCGACAAGCTGGAGCGTCCGCGCTCCGAGGGCGCCGGCCGGCCCTCGCTGTCGTTCTCGTTCGCGGCGCCGCAGCGCAGTGGCCGGGTGGTGTTCGAGCTCGAGGACGGGGAGCTGCGCGCCGGCGACCGCGTGCTGCTTCAGGAGGCGAACCTGTGGCTGGAGCGCGGGGAGCACGTCTCGCTGGTGGGACCCAACGGGGCCGGCAAGACGACCCTGATCGAGACGCTGGCCGGAGCCCGCGAGCCGGCCGCCGGGCGGCTGCGGCGCGGCCACAACGTGACGCTCGGGCTGCTCTCCCAGCACGCCGACGAGCTGGGGGAGTCCGGCAGCGTGCTCGACGCCGCGCAGCGCGCGACCGGCCTCACGCCGAACAAGGCGCGCGCCCTGCTGGGACGGTTCCTGTTCTCCGGCGACGATGCTGACAAGCCCCTGGCGGCGCTCTCGGGCGGCGAGCGCCGGCGCCTCTCGCTCGCGATCCTGGTCCAGTCCGGGGCCAACGTCCTGATCCTCGACGAGCCGACCAACCACCTCGACGTGGAGAGCCGGGAGGCGCTCGAGGATGCGCTGCGCGCCTTCGCCGGGTCGCTCCTGCTGATCTCCCACGACCGCGCGCTCCTGGACGCGGTCGGCACGCGCACGGTGGCGATCGAGGACGGTCGGCTGCGCTCCTACGCCGGCGGGTGGGCGGAGTACGTGCGTGCGCGCGAGGAGCGCCGCGCCGGCGCGGCGGCCGAGGCGCGCAGCCCGGACGGCGACGGAGCATCGTCGCGGCGCCGTGTGCACCGCGGCGACGGCGATGGCGGTCCGTCCAAGAACGCGCAGCGCCGGCGGGCCGAGCTGGAGCGCGAGATCGATGCAGCGGAGGCCGCGATGGCCGGGCTGGAGGACGAGCTGGCCGATCCCGGCGCGTGGGCCGAGCCGGCGCGCGCGGCCGAGTCCGCCCAGCGCCACGCGCAGGCGCGCCGGGAGCTCGACGCGCTCTACGCGCGGTGGGAGCGCAGCGCAGGCTGAATCGGCTTCACGGCCTCTTCACCACGCGCTAACCGCCTGGAAACAAGCGACGTCCCGGGGCATCCTACGGTGGTGATCGTGACCAGGCCGGATGCCAGCCGCCCGCCGCTCACACTGGCGGACGCCGGCCCCGAGCGGGGCCGGCAAGAGCTTGCGGCGCGTCTCGGCCTCAACGTCCCCGCCGCATGGTGGCCGACGGCGCCGATGCTCAAGGGCATCGAGGCGGCGGGGTTCGCGTGGGTGCAGGTGCACAGCCCGCCGCGCAGCGTCCTGGTGGACCGGGCGCGCGCGGCCCTCCACGCGCGCGCCCTGCGCGGCGCGCTCGACACCGCGGGGCTGCGCCTGGTGCTCCACGGGGCCGACGATCTCAGCGCCGGGACACCGGAGCACGATCGGGCGCTGGACGGGCTGCTCGACTACGCCGCGGCAACGGGCGCCGAGCTCGTCGTCTACCACGGGGCCAACTTCCCCGTGGCCGACGGCGGCGAGGCGGCGGCACGGATGCGCGACCGCCAGCACGCGGAGGCGGCGTCGCTGCGCGCCCGCGTGCGGCGGCTGGAGCGGCTGGGCGTCACGCTGGCGATCGAGAACCTCGCCCCCGTGTGGCCCGGCCCGCCGCGACTGTGCCATCAGCCGGAGGTCGTCCGCGATCTCGTCCTGCGGCTGGCCAGCGCCCGCGTGCGCATGCTCTTCGACGTCGGGCACGCACACATCGCTGCCGATCTCGCGGGTGGCCGCGCGCCCGACCTGCTCGAGGCGGTGCGCGACCAGGTCGGTCTCTTCCACGTCCACGACAACCTCGGGGCACGGACGCGCGGGACCGGCGGCTCCGGGCTCGATCCGCTGCGTCTGGACCTGCACCTGCCCCCCGGCAGCGGGCGAGTCTCGTGGGACGCGCTGGCACCGGTGCTCCTGGAGGGAGACGTCCCACTGGTCCTCGAGGTGCACCCGCCCAACCGGCCCGAGCCGCTCTCGCTCGCCGACGTCACGTCGGAGCTGCTGCTGCACCGTCGCCACGCGGTCAGCGCCGCGCGCACGACGGTGTCGGCCAACCGCCCGGCCGGCGCGCGCTCGTCGGTCCCGCCCGGATAGCGGTCGCGCCGCGGCTCAGCGCCCGCGGCGGCGCAGCGCGATCCCCTCGAGGATGTGCGCGACCGTCTCGCACGAGTCGATCGCCTGCTCGAGCGACTCGAAGATGTCCTTCCAGCGGATCACGACCATCGGGTCGATTCCCGCGGCGAACAGGGAGGCGACGCCGTCGCGCAGCAGCCGATCGCCGTCGTTCTCGAGCCGGTGGACCTCCACCAGGTGGGGGTTCAGCTCGGCTCCGGCACGCAGGGCGCCCAGAGCACCGGCAACGTGGCCGGCTGCCCCCACGAGGACGTCGGCCAGGGCTACCGCCTGCTCCATCGTCGCCTCCACGCCGTAGAGGCCGAGCGAGTCGCCTGTCTGCTCCGCGTAGTCGACGATGTCGTCGAGGCGCCGGGCCAGCTGGTGGAAGTCCGCGGTCTCGAGCGCGCCGCCTCGCCGCGTCGCGCGGCCGTTGAGCCGGTGGATGATGTCGTGGGTGATGCGGTCTCCCTCGCGCTCGCACAGCAGCAGGTCCCGGGCCAGCGGCGCGCGATCGGGGAACTCGGCCAGCATCTCGCGCAGCAGCCGCGCGGAGTGCTGGGCGTTGCGGCCGGCCTCCTCGCAGAGCTCGAGCAGCCCGTTGTCGATCCTGCGCGGCCAGAGCGCCATCACTGCACCGTAGGACCACAGCCGCGCACCGGCCAACCCCTTTCACAGGGCTTTCACACGAGATTCACCGTCGCGTAACGGCTCGTCGGGCCGCGCGCGCGAGGCTGCATCCCATGGAAGCTGCGCGCGACGTCGAGGTCTTCCGCGCCGGGCCGCTGGAGATCTGGCCGGATGACGCCCTCGCCATGGTTCAGGGCCGCCCGCTTCACCTCTCGGTGCGCGAGTTCGGCGTGCTGGTCGAGCTGGTCCGGCGTGCCGGGCGCGTCGTCGCGCGCGAGGAGCTCTTCTCGCTGGTGTGGGGCGCCGAGCAGCGCCCGGGCGACCGGTCCGTCGACGTGTACGTCCACAAGGTTCGGACCAAGCTCGAGGCCGCGGTGCCGGAGTGGAGCTTCATCCACACCCACGTCGGATTCGGCTACCGCTTCTCCTCCGAGCCTTCACACGCTTTTCACACGCCGGCCACAGGTCGGTAACAGAGTCTCCCAGGACACCTGGGAGCCTCGCCCTCGTTCACACGAAACGAACCAAGGAGCAATAGGTGCGTTCATGCAGAAGCATCATCGCGATCGCCGCCACGGCGACGCTGGCGCTCGGCGCCGCGGCGTGCGGCAGTGACGACGACGAGGGCTCCGGCGGAGCCGAGGGCTCGAAGAAGGTGTCGGGCACGATCGCCATCGACGGCTCGAGCACGGTCTTCCCGCTCGTCCAGGCGGCCGCCGAGCAGTTTCAGGGCGAGAACCCGGACGTAAAGATCACGGTCGGCGAGTCGGGGACCGGCGGAGGCTTCGAGAAGTTCTGCGCCGGCGAGACCGACATCTCCAACGCCTCGCGCCCGATCAAGGACGACGAGGAGGTGCCCGTCTGCAAGAAGAACAAGGTGGCCTACTCGGAGGTCCAGGTGGCCAACGACGGCATCGCCGTGGCGACCAACAAGGACCTCACGATCGACTGCATGACCACCGCCGAGCTGAAGAAGCTGTGGAACAAGGGCTCGAAGGTCAAGACCTACAACGAGGTCAACCCGAAGTTCCCCGGCGAGCAGGCCTCGCTGTTCGGCCCGGGCACCGACTCGGGCACGTTCGACTTCTTCACCGACGAGATCAACGGTGAGGAGGGGGCGACGCGCAAGGACTACCAGCCCTCCGAGGACGACAACGTGCTGGTCCAGGGCGTATCCGGCGACAAGGGTGGCCTGGGCTACTTCGGCTTCTCCTACTACGAGGCCAACCAGGACAAGCTGAACCTCGTCGGCGTCGACTCCGGGTCGGGCTGCATCAAGCCCAGCAAGGCGACGATCCAGGATGGCTCCTACAAGCCGCTCTCGCGCCCGATCTTCATGTATCCGAGCGCGAAGTCCCTCGCCAAGCCGCAGGTGAAGGCCTTCATGGACTACATCCTGGCCAACCAGGCCCAGATCACCGAGGCGGCGCAGATCGTCCCGATGACCGAGGCTCAGGTGACGAAGTCCCAGCAGGCGCTGAAGACCGCCGAGGGCGCTGCCGGGGGCACGGCCACCCAGTAGGGGGCCGTCACGCGAACGCATGGAGGCGGCGACGACATCCGCCACGCGCGCGGCGCCCGGGGCCTCGGCCCTGGGCGTCGCGCGTCCGCGCCACGGCGAGCGGGTCATCAAGGCCGTGCTGGTCGCGGCGACGCTGGTGTCCGTGCTCACGACGGTGGGCATCGTGGCCTCGCTGCTGGGCGAGACCGTCCGTTTCTTCGGCGACGTCGGGGTGGGTGAGTTCCTCACGGGGACGGAGTGGGCGCCGCTCTTCTCGGACCCCAAGTTCGGGGTGCTCCCGCTGATCGGCGGCACGCTGCTGATCACGGCCATCTCGCTGGTCGTCGCGATCCCGCTCGGGCTCGGCTCCGCGATCTACCTGTCCGAGTACGCACGCCCGCGCACCCGCAAGGTGCTCAAGCCGATCCTCGAGCTGCTGGCCGGGATTCCCACGATCGTCTTCGGCTACTTCGCGCTGACCTTCTTCACGCCGGAGATCCTGCGCAGCCTCTTCCACGTCGACGTACAGATCTTCAACGCGCTCTCCGCGGGGATCGTGATGGGCTTCATGGTCCTGCCGACGATCGCATCGGTGTCCGAGGACGCGATGTCGGCGGTCCCGGCGTCGCTGCGCGAAGGGGCCTTCGGCCTCGGCGCCTCGCGGCTGCAGGTCTCGCTGCGCGTCGTCTTCCCCGCGGCGCTCTCGGGGATCGTCGCGGCGGTGATCCTGGGGATCTCGCGCGCGATCGGCGAGACGATGATCGTGCTCGTCGCCGCCGGCCAGGTGCCCAACCTCGGGATCGACCCGCGCGACTCCTACGAGACGATGACGGCGTTCATCGCCGCGACCGGGAAGGGCGACGTCCCCACCGGGTCGATCGGCTACAAGACGATCTTCGCGGTCGGGACGACCCTGTTCGTGCTCACGCTGATCATGAACGCGATCTCGATCCGCTTCGTGCGCCGCTACCGGCAGGTCTACGAATGAGCGCGCACTCGACGGTGATCCCGCCGGCAAGCGGGCGCAACCGCGTCAAGGACGTCGGCTTCCGGGGGCTGCTGATGGCCTGCCTGGCAGCCAGCGTGCTGGTGCTCGGGCTGCTGGTCTGGGACGTCATGCGCGACGGCCTCGGCCGGCTCTCGTGGGACCTGCTGACCAGCTTCCCGTCCTTCAACCCGAAGATCGCCGGCCTCGAGTCGGCCCTGATGGGGACGGTCTGGCTGATGGTCGTGTGCGCCGCGTTCATCGTCCCGGTGGGCGTGGCCACGGCGATCTACCTGGAGGAGTACGCCGACAACCAGCGCTGGTACAACCGGCTGGTCGAGGTCAACATCCAGAACCTCGCCGCGGTTCCCTCGATCGTCTACGGCATCCTCGGGCTTGCGTTCCTCGTGCGCGGCCCCCTCTCGTTGGGTCGCGTCGTCCTGGCCGGTGCGCTGACCCTCGGGCTGCTCGTCCTCCCCGTCGTGATCATCGCCGGGCGCGAGGCGATCCGGGCGGTGCCGCCGTCGATCCGCGAGGGCTCGATGGCCCTGGGCGCGACCCAGTGGCAGACGATCTGGCGTCAGGTGCTGCCGGCCGCCATCCCCGGCATCGCGACCGGGGTGATCCTCGCGCTCTCGCGCGCGATCGGCGAGACCGCGCCGCTGATCCTCGTCGGCGCCGCGACCTTCGTGGCCTTCAACCCCTCCGGACTGGACTCGGGGTTCACCGCCCTGCCGCTGCAGATCTTCAGCTGGATCTCGCAGCCCCAGCCCGAATTCAAGCTTCTCGCGGCCGCCGGCATCATCGTGTTGCTGGCCCTGCTGATGTCCATGAACGCCGCCGCCATCTGGCTGCGGAACCGCTACGAGCGAAAGTGGTGACAGGATGTCGGACCAGATGACCGAGCCCGAGCGCCAGGCCGAAGCCGAAGACCGCCCCGTGCGGCCGGGTCTCGAGCTCGCCGGACCGAAGGCGGGTTCGGCGCCCGGGGCCGCTCGCGAGCGGATCTTCCAGCTCGAGGACGTACGCGTCTCGTACTCGGGCGTCCCCGCCGTGCGCGACGTCTCATTCGAGATCGCCAAGCACGAGATCACCGCGCTGATCGGCCCCTCGGGGTGCGGCAAGAGCACGCTGCTGCGCTCGCTCAACCGCATGAACGACCTGATCCCGACGGCCTGCGTGGAGGGCACGGTCCTCTACCACGGCGAGGACCTCTACGGCCCCGCGGTCGATCCGGTCCAGGTTCGCAAGCGCATCGGGATGGTCTTCCAGAAGCCCAACCCGTTCCCGAAGTCGATCTACGACAACATCGCCTTCGGCCCGCGCGTGCTGGGGATGAAGGGCGAGATGGACGAGATCGTCGAGCGCGCACTGCGCCGCGGCGCGCTGTGGGACGAGGTCAAGGACCGGCTCAAGACCAACGCCTTCGGCATGTCGGGCGGCCAGCAGCAGCGCCTGTGCATCGCGCGCTGCCTGGCGATCGAGCCCGACGTGATCCTGATGGACGAGCCGTGCTCGGCGCTTGACCCGATCTCCACGTCGCGGATCGAGGACCTGATGATGGAGATCAAGGAGACCTACTCGATCGTGATCGTCACCCACAACATGCAGCAGGCGGCGCGCGTCTCGAACCGCACGGCGTTCTTCACGGTCGAGGTCGACCAGGACGGCAAGCACCGCACGGGGCGGGTCGTCGAGTACGACGCGACGGAGAAGATCTTCACCAACCCCGGCGACGAGCGCACCGAGGCCTACGTCACCGGCAAGGTGGGCTGACCGCGCGATGGCGGAGGGGCGCATCCACTTCCAGGAGGAGCTGCGCCGGCTCGAGGACGCCGCGCTCGGCGGGCTCGACATGGTGGTCACGGCGCTGGACCGCGCGGTTGAGGCGCTCGATCACCGCGACATCGAGCTGGCGTCGCTGGTGATCGCCGACGACGACCGCATCGACGGCCGCTACCTCGAGGTGCACCAGGGCATCCTCTCGCTGCTGGCGCTGCAGGCCCCGGTCGCCACGGACCTGCGCACGGTGGCCGCGATCCTGCACGTGATCAAACACATCGAGCGCATGGGCGACCAGTGCGTGAACATCGCCAAGCTGATCCCGCTGTCCGGCCACGAGCCGCCCGTGGACCAGCAGATCATGGAGCGGATCAACCGGATGGCCAAGTGCGCGCGCTCGCAGGTCGGCCAGGCCAAGCAGGCCTTCGCACTGCGTGACGCGGGCCTGGCCGAGGACCTCGTGCGCCAGGACGACGAGATCGACCGCCTCAACCGGGAGTGCTTCGCGATCGCCCTGGACATCGGCGACGACCCCGACACGCGCGAGTGGGCGGCCTACATGATGCTCGTCGCCCGTTGCCTGGAGCGCATCGGCGACAACGCGGTGGACATCGGCGAGCAGGCGGCGTTCGTGGTCACCGGCCTGTTCCGCGAGTTCTCCGACGCCTCGCACGTCGTCCCGCGCTGAGCGCGCCTGGCGCTAAGGTGGCCGCGCTCCGGCGCGACCCATGCAGACCGACGAATTCCAGGTTCTCCTCGCCGCCGACGAGCGGCACTGGTGGTACCGCGGCCGGCGCCGCGTGATCCGGGCGCAGCTCGAGCGGCTCGCGCTGCCCGCGGGCGGCGCGGTGCTCGATGCCGGCTGCGGCTCGGGCCGCACGATGGACGAGCTGCGCCGCTACGGCACCGTGTCGGGGTTCGACCTCAACGAGAAGGGCGTGGAGGCCGCGCGCGCGCGCGGGCACCGCGACGTGCAGGTGGCCCGGCTGGAGGAGATCCCGCACGCCGACGCGTCGTTCGACCTGATCACCTGCCTCGACGTGATCGAGCACACGCCCGACGACGTGCGCTCGCTCCGCGCGCTGCGGCGCGTGGCGCGGCCGGAGGCAAGGCTGCTGGTGACGGTGCCGGCGTACCAGTTCCTGTGGTCCTCGCACGACGTGGCAAATCAGCACCACCGGCGCTACCGCAAGCGCGGCCTGCTCGAGGCCGCGCGCGCCGCGGGGTGGGAGCCGGTCACGTGGTCCTACTTCAACTCGATCCTCCTCGCGCCCGCGGCCGCGGTGCGGCTGGTGCAGCGGCTGCGGCGAGGGCGGCCGGCGCCCACCCGCTCGCAGCTCGAGATGACGCCCTCCGGGCTCGACGGGGTGCTGGAGCTGCCGCTGCGCCTCGAGGCAGCGCTGGTCGGCCGCGGGGTGCGCCTGCCGGCCGGTCTGTCGCTGATGGCGGTCTTCCGCAATCCGGCCCAGTCCGCCACAGCGCCGCACGACGTGCGCGCCGCTGCCCCCGCCACCACCGGCTGACCGCTCAGCCCCGGTACTCCATCGTGTCGGCGACGCGCTCGCGTGCCTCCGCACCCCAGTAGCGCTCCACGAGGTGCAGGCCGAGGTCGAGCGACGAGGTCACGCCTCCGGCCGTCGTGACGTGGCCGTCCTCGACGATGCGCTCGTCCGCGACGACCTCCTTGCAGAGCGGCTCGAGCACGTCGAGCGCCCCCTGATGCGTGGTGGCCCGCCGGCCCTTGAGGTGGCCGGCGGCCCCGAGGAGCAGCGCGCCGGTGCAGACGGAGACAAGCGGACGCCCTCCCTTCCAGCCGCGCAGGTACTCGAGGCAGCGCTCGTCGTGCATCAGTCGTCGCGTGCCCAGGCCGCCCGGCACGAACAGCAGGTCGAAGCCGCCGAGGTCCTCGTAGACGCCGTCGGGGACGATCGTCAGCCCGGTCTCGTCCTCGAGCATCGACTTGGTGCCGATGATCCGGTGCGTGACCGCCGGGTCGATCCGCATCGGGGCGATCCGGCGCAGAGCGTCGTAGGCGCCCACGAGGTCCAGCAGGGTAAGCCCGGGGAAGACAAGGAAGGCGATCCTGCGCACCATGGGCGGCCATATTGGCAGCGACGGGGAAGAAACCCTGCGTTGAGCGAGTGAAAAACCTGTTACCGACGCTTGCGGGCATGGTCGCCCGTCGTCGTACGTCTCTAGACTGGACGGCGAGATGACCGCCTCGGTGCACACCGGAGCCGGCCGGTCCGACCAGGAGGGCCGCCCCCCGGTCCAGTCCCCGTCGGCTCCGCGCCTGGCCGTGGTCGACACGGACTCCGGGTTCCTGCAGGTGCTCTCCCGCCGGCTCGACGGCATGGGGTGGCAGTACCGCGTCGTCGCCAGCGCCGTGCCGCTCGACGACGTGGTCGCGATGCGGCTCAACGCCGTGGTGCTCGACCTCGCCATCCTGGGACCGGAGGCGTGGACCTACCTCGAGCGCCTCTGCTCGTCACTGCCGGGTCTCGGCGTGGTCGTCTGCACTGGGCAGTCGACGGTCGCCCAGCGCGTGCGCGGCCTGCGCCTCGGCGCCGACGACTGGGTGACCAAGCCCTGCCACCCCGAGGAGCTGATCGCGCGCGTGGAGGCCGTTGTGCGCCGGCGCCGCCGGGCCGAGGCGCGTGCGGACGCCCCGCCGCTGGTGGCCGGCGAGGTCGAGGTGCGCCCCGACCAGTTCCAGGCCTTCGTCAGCGGGCGCTCGGTCGACCTCACCCGGCGCGAGTTCGAGCTGATCCGGTTGCTGTCCGACGCGGAGGGACAGGTCCTCGAGCGCGAGGAGATCTACCAGCGCGTGTGGGGCTACGCGATGGCCCACGGCGATCGGTCGGTCGACGTCTTCGTGCGCAAGCTGCGCCAGAAGCTCGAGCACCACTCGCCCGGGTGGCGCTACATCCACACCCACTTCGGCATCGGCTACCGCTTTGCGGCCGAGCCGCGCGATCCACGGGCCGCCGGAGCTCCGGGCGAGCCGGGCCCGGCTTCGGTCGCGCCCGGCCCTGGCCAGATCGCGGACGACCCGCGTGGCGCCGAGCCCGCGCCCGCGCCCGCGGTCAGCGACCGGCGCGGCGAGACCGGCGGCGCCCGTACCCAGGCGGCGGCGCCAGTAGCCACGCGGTGAAGCACGCCCGCAACGTCCTGATCATCCTGGCGCTGGCCGCCGCGGTCGTGGCGGTCCCGGGCTCCAGGCTGGTGGCGGACATGCTCGTGTGGGCGCTGTTCATGGCGTTCCTGGGCACGCTCGCCTGGTTCCTCGCCCGCACCTACAGCGAGTTCCGCGCTTCGCTGTTCGCCCTGGACGATCGAATGCGGGGGATCCTCTACGGCTCGATCGCGGTGGCGGTCCTCGCCGTGACGGCGACACCGAAGCTGTGGGACTCCCCGGCGGGCACGCTGGCGTGGTTCCTGCTCGTCGGCGGCGCCTCCTTCGGCGTCTACTCGGCCTTCCGCGCCCACCGCGAGTACTAGCCCGAGCCGGGCCCGGCCGGCGGTCGGGCAGGCCCGCTCGGATCGCGCCGCGGGCGTTGGCCGGTGATCGAGAGCATCCGGCACGAACCCCGGGGCCCCCTGCGCCTGCTGATAGCCACAGCTATCAGCGCCAGAAAGGAACATCCGCTGCTCCGCAGGCTCTGAGCAGGATCGTCGCAGACGCGTGTGGCCCCGTGAGCGTAGCCGCGGGACCCTGGCTGCATGACGAGGCGAGCCCCCGAATCGGGCCAGGCGACCGTCGAGCTGGTCGCGCTCCTGCCGGTCCTGGCGCTGCTCGTCATGGTCCTGTGGCAGCTCGCGGTTGCGGGCCAGGCAGCGTGGCTGGCTTCGTCGGCCGCGCGTGCGGGGGCGCGCGCACACGCCGTCGGACGGGACGCCGACGCCGGAGCGCGCAGCGTGCTGCCTGCCGGTCTCGAACGCGGGCTGCGCGTGCGCGCGCAATCGAACGGCTCCGTGACGGTGATGGTCGGCGTGCCCGCGGTCGTCGGTGCCCGCCGACTGACGACGATCGGCGCCCGCGCCAGGTTCGAGCCGCAGAAGCGATGAGCACGGTGAACCACCGCGAGCAGGGTCAGGCCGCGGTTGAGGTGGTGGCGATGCTTCCGGTGCTCGCGGTCGCAGGGCTGGCGGTGCTGCAGCTCCTGGCGGCGGGGGCCGCCCAGGAGTACGCGGGGCATGCCGCCGAGGCGGGAGCGGTGGCGATCGCCCAGGGCCGGCCGGCGGCACGAGCCGCTCGGGAGTCGCTGCCCGCCTGGTCGCGCCGGCGGGTGCTCGTGGGGGTGCAGGGACGTCGCGTCACCGTCCGGCTGCGGCCGCCGGTGATCATCCGTGCCCTGGGCCGCCTGCTCGAGGCGCGCGCGCAGGCCGACGCCGGGCCCGCTCCACGATGAGCGAGATCCTGGAGCGCGTCAGCGGGTTCTTCGTGGCGCCCGCGGGGGAACGCCCGGCCCCCCGGGGGCGCGTGCGCGCGGCGCCGCCGTCCGTGGCCATCCTGGGACGCCCATCGGTGCTCACCGGCGCGGCGTCCGCGCTCGCCCTTGGGCTGGCGCGCTCCCACGAAGCGCCGTGCGGCCTCGTCGCGTCGTGGTCGGGGGGCGAGGGTGGCGATGCGACGAGGCCTCTGCGCGCTCCCGCGCGGCTCGCTGCGCGGCGGCTGGCCGCCCGTCTCGGCGCGCGTGACATTCCGGCGCTGGCCTCCGGTCGTCTCGTCCACGTGACGCTTCCGCCCGCGACCGTCGACGCGTGCGCCGCCGCGCAGCGCGTCGCCGGCGCCGCCGCGTGCCCGGCCGTGTTCGCGCTGGGCGGCGCACGCGATCGGGCTGTCGACGGCCTGCTGGCCGCGGTGGACCTCGTCGTCGTGCTCGCCGCGCGAGGCCCGACTGGGGCGCTGGCCGTCGCAGCCCGTGCCGGCTTCGCGGACCTGCGGGTTCCCGCAGTGACGTGCAGCACCGTGGAGCGGCCGCTCATGGCGCTGCTGGCGTCGACGGGTCTGTACGTGCCGGCAGATCTCAGATCGGCGCTGGGCCCAGCGCTCGAGGCGGCCGCGTGAGCGCCAGCAGGCACTCCCGCGGCGGCGAGACCGGCCAGGCGCTGCTGCTCCTGGTGGGCGCGCTGGCGGCAGTGTCCGTGGGAGCGTTCGTGCTTGGTGCCGTCGCGCGCGGAGTGGGCAAGCAGGGGCGCGATCAACGAGCGGCGGACCTTGCAGCTCTGGCCGGCGCGCAGGCCATGCGTGCGGGCTACCCGCGCCTGTTCGAGCCGGCGTACATCGGGCGACGGCGCAACCCCCGTCACCTCGAGAAGGCCTCCTACCTTGCCGCCGCGCGGGCGGCCGCCGAGCGGGTGGCGCGGCTCAACGGCGCCCGGTCGGCAGCGATCTCGTTTCCCGATGGGCGCACGTTCGCCCCGGTGCGAGTGCGCGCGATCGTGTTCGACCCCGTCGAGCTCTCGGTGGGCGGACGCCGCCGGCGCGTCCCGCTACGCGTCCGCGCCGAGGCGGAGCTGGCGCCGCCGGGCGGCGGGTTGTCGGGGTGGGCGACCGGAGGCGGCTACAGCGGCCCGCTGGCTTACAGGCAGGGCAAGCCGATGCGGCCCGACGTCGCGATGGCATTCGACCGGATGGCCGCGGCCGCCGCGGCGGCGGGAGTCTCGCTGACCGTCACAAGCGGCTTTCGCAGCGATGCCGAGCAGGCGATCCTGTTCGCGCGCAACCCGAATCCGCGCTGGGTCGCCCCGCCCGGAAAATCGCTGCACCGGCTGGGGACGGAGCTCGACCTCGGTCCGCCCGGCGCCTACGGGTGGCTGGCCGCCAACGCGGGTCGCTTCGGCTTCGTCAAGCGCTACTCGTGGGAGCCGTGGCACTTCGGCTACACCCGCAACGCGGGCAGCGCCTCGGTGGGGTTCGGAAACCCGGCCGGGGACGGCCGCAGCGCGATCCCGTCGTTCGTGCCCGCCCGCTTCGCCCCGGCGATCATCCGCGCCTCGCAGCGTTGGAGCGTCTCGGCGGCGGTCCTGTCGGCGCAGCTCTACGCCGAGTCCAACTTCAACCCCTACGCGGTGTCTTCCGCGGGCGCGCGCGGGATCGCGCAGTTCATGCCGGGGATGGCGCGCGCCTACGGGCTGTCCAACCCATTCAACGCTGCCGCGGCGATCGACGCGCAGGCGCATCTGATGCACGACTTGCTGCGTCGCTTCGCGTCGGTGCCGCTGGCGCTGGCGGCCTACAACGCGGGGCCCGGAGCGGTGGCGGGCTGCGGCTGCATCCCTCCCTACCCCGAGACCCGCGGCTACGTTGCGCGGATCCTGGGGCTGCTCAAGGGCTTCGGGGACAGCGCCGGCCTGGGATCGGGGTTCACGGTCAGGCTGGTGCGCTGAGCCGTGGACATGCCCGCGACTTGGGCCGCCTCGTATCCTCGCAGGGGTGCCGACGACGCCCGCCGACAAGCTCACCGAGCAGCGCCTGGACCTGCCCGACGCGCCCGGCGTCTACCTCTTCCGCGACGCGCGCGGGCGGGTGATCTATGTCGGGAAGGCCAAGTCGATCCGCAAGCGCGTGGCATCGCACTTCTCCGGACGCACCGCGTTCGGACCGACCGAGCTCGCGGGCCTGATCGACTCGATCGAGTCCACCGTGATGGCGACCGAGGCCGAGGCGCTGCTGCTCGAGCAGAACTTCATCAAGCAGCACAAGCCCCGCTTCAACATCCGGCTGCGGGACGACAAGTCCTACCCCTACATCGCGATCTCGCTGGAGGAGGACTTCCCGCGTGTCTACTTCACGCGCGAGCGCCACCGGCGAAACCGCGCCTACTTCGGTCCCTACTCCAACGCGCGACGGGTGCGCGACACGCTCGACCTGCTCCAGAAGGTGTTCCTCTTCCGCTCGTGCGACGGCGTGGAGCCCGGGCGGCGCAGTGGCTCGCCGTGCCTGGACTACTACATCAAGCGCTGCGGAGCGCCCTGCGTCGGCTACGTCGACCGCGAGGAGTACGGCCGCTCGATCGAGGGTGTGATCGCCTTCCTGTCCGGTCGCTACCGGGAGATCGAGCGCGAGCTCGAACGGCGCATGGCCGAGGCCGCGGCCGCGCAGGAGTTCGAGCAGGCCGCGCTCGAGCGCAACCGGCTGCGCGCCGTGCGCTCGCTGCTCGAGCGCCAGCGTGTCGCCAACGAGGCGGTCGGGACCCTCGACGCGATCGCGGTTGCCGCGGAGGGCACGGAGGCCAACGCGCACGTCTTCCAGGTCCGCGACGGCGTGCTGTCGGACCGCCAGTCCTTCTACCTCGAGAACGAGGGGGCGCGGGAGCTGCCCGAGGTGGTCGAGGAATTCGTCCTGCAGTACTACGGCACGGCGATGGCGATCCCGCCCCAGATCGTCGTCCAGCGCGAGGCCGGGCCGATGCCGGTGCTGGCCGAGGCCCTCTCCCAGCGGCGCGGCGGGCCGGTCGAGGTCCGCCCCGCCGAGCGCGGCGACAAGCGCCGCATCCTCGAGCTGGCCGAGCGCAACGCGCGGCTGGCGCTCGACCAGGAGCGCCTGCGCGACGAGCGCCGCCGCCAGCGCCGGGCCGAGGCGCTCGACGGCCTGCAGAGCGCGCTGCGCCTCGACGCGCCACCGGTGAGGATCGAGTGCTTCGACGTGTCGAACCTGGGGGGGACCCACACCGTCGCCTCGATGGTGGTCTTCGAGGGCGCGGCGCCGAAGAAGTCCGACTACCGGCGCTTCACGATCCGCACGGTCGAGGGCTCGGACGACTTCGCGTCGATCGCGGAGGTGCTCGCGCGCCGCCTCGCGCGCTTCGAGGAGCAGCACGACCTCTCGCCGCACGATCCCGAGCGCGACCGCTCGTTCTCGGCGTTGCCGAACCTGATCGTGATCGACGGCGGGAAGGGCCAGCTGACGAGCGGGCTGCGCGCGCTGCGCGGCTTTCGCGAGCGCGGGGTGGTAGTGGTGGCGCTGGCCAAGCGGATCGAGGAGATCTTCCTCCCGGGCCGCGCAGCGCCGCTGCTCCTCGAGCACGACGCGCCCGAGCTCCAGCTGCTCCAGCGCCTGCGCGACGAGGCCCATCGGTTCGCGATCTCCCATCACCGCATCCGGCGCGACCGGGCGATGACCGCGTCCATCCTCGACGACCTGCCCGGCATCGGCCCGGCGCGCAAGCGCGCGCTGCTGGCGCACTTCGGATCGCCCGACGCGGTCGTGGCCGCCTCCCGCGAGGAGCTCGAGGCGGCGCCGGGGCTGCCGGGTAAGGTGGCCCGCGAGCTCTACACGGCGCTCAACCGGACCGGGCGCTGAGTCGCGCCAGGCTGGGCGATCGGGTGCATCTTTCCGCACGTTGAGGGGTTAAACACCAGGGTCACACGATGTCCGAACCGCCAGGCAAACTCCCCGACATGGGGGTTACCCGCCCCGCTCGACTCGGCGAGCGCCTCCGGCGCGGCCGGCGCTCCGATCGCGCGCGGATCCGTCCAGTCGGCTCCGCGCTCGACGACCTGGTGGTGATCACCGGCTTCTCGGGCGCCGGCAAGTCCACTGCGATGGCGGTCTTCGAGGACGCCGGCTACTTCTGCGTGGACAACCTCCCGCCGGAGATGATCCGCTCGCTGACGGACCTCTTCCGGCACGAGGGGTCCAACGTCGAGCGCGCCGCGATCGTCTCCGACGTGCGCGGCGGCTCCTACTTCGAGGGGCTCTTGGCGGTCCTCGACGACCTGCGAGCGGGCCACCTCGGCCACCGGGCGATCTTCCTCGAGGCCGATGACCAGACGCTGCTCAACCGCTACAAGGAGACGCGCCGTCGCCATCCGCTGGCGCCGTCGGGCAGCGTCGCCGAGGGAATCGCCGCAGAGCGCGCGCTGCTGGCGCCGCTGCGTGAGCGCGCCGAGCTCGTCATCGACACCACCGGTCTCAGCGCGGCCACGCTGCGACTCAAGCTGGCCGAGGAGCTGCTGACCGCGGAGACTCCCGCGAGGCTCGCCGTGACCTTCACCTCCTTCGGCCACAAGCACGGGCCGATGCGTGATGCCGACGTCGCCTTCGACGTGCGCTTCCTCCCCAACCCGCACTACGAGGCATCGCTGCGACCGCTCACCGGCCTCGATCCCGAGGTCGTCGAGCACATCGACCGCGATGGCGCGCTCGAGGAGTTCTACGGGCACGTCATCCCCGTGCTCGACTACCTGCTTCCCCAATACCTCAAGGAGGGCAAGGCCCACCTGCAGGTGGCGATCGGGTGCACCGGCGGCCGCCATCGCTCGGTGGCGATCACCGAGCGCCTCGCCGCGCACTACAGCGACCACGCCGAGTACCTCGTCGACGTCGTCCATCGCGACGCCGACAAGCCGCCGCGCGGATGATCGACCACGTCGGGCTCGAGGTGGCCGACCTCGAGCGCTCGGCCCGCTTCTACGACGCGGTCTTCTTCCCCCTCGGAGTGCGTCGCCTTAGCTCGTCGCCCGAGGCAATCGGCTACGGCGTCGACGAGGAGCGGCTGTGGCTGCTGGCCCGCGATCGGCGCGGCTCGGGAGGCGCGGACGGACATGTCGCGTTCGCGGCGACGGGCAAGGTCGCCGTGGAGGCCGCCCACGCGGCCGGGCTGGCGAACGGAGGGATCGACGACGGTGCGCCGGGGCCGCGACCCCAGTACGGGCGCCGCTACTACGCCGGCTACCTGCGCGACCCGGACGGGCTGCGCGTCGAGGTCGTCTCGGGCGCCCACGGCTAGGCCGCGACGCTGCCCGGCGGCGGCGAAGCCGCTGATAGCCTTCCGGCCTCCCGGGTGCCCCGGTTGGCGTCACCCGGCTCTTTTTTGCCACGGAGCAGGAGGAAACGAGCATGGCCGTACGGGTCGGGATCAACGGCTTCGGCCGCATCGGCCGCAACGTCTTCCGCGCGGCCAAGGAGAAGGGCGCCGACATCGACTGGGTGGCGGTCAACGACCTGACCGACTCCAAGACGCTCGGGCACCTGCTCAAGTACGACTCGACGCTGGGGCCCTACCCCGGCACGGTCGAGGTCGCCGACGGAGGACTGGTGGTGGACGGCGACGAGCTGCGCGTCCTGGCCGAGCGCGACCCCGCCGCGCTGCCCTGGGGCGAGCTCGGGGCCGACATCGTGATCGAGTCGACCGGCCTCTTCACCGACCGCGAGAACGCCGCCAAGCACCTCGCTGGAGGCGCCAAGAAGGTGGTCATCTCGGCTCCGGCCACGGGGCCCGACGTGACGCTCGCGCTGGGCGTCAACTTCGACGCGTACGACAGCGAGCAGCACGAAGTGATCTCCAACGCCTCCTGCACCACCAACTGCCTCGCGCCAGTGGCGAAGGTGCTGCACGACACGATCGGGATCCGGCACGGCCTGATGACCACCATCCACGCCTACACGGCCGACCAGCGCCTCCAGGACATGCCCCACAAGGACCTGCGACGCGCGCGCGCCGCCGCGATCAACCTGATCCCCGCCTCCACCGGGGCGGCCAAGGCGATCGGGCTGGTCATCCCCGAGCTCAACGGCAAGCTGCACGGATTCGCGGTGCGGGCGCCGGTGCCGACGGGCTCGGTCGTCGATCTGACGGTCGAGGCCGAACGCGAGACCAGCGTGGAGGAGGTCAACGAGGCGTTCCGGTCGCGCGCCGACGAGGACGACCTGACCGGCATCCTCGCCTACACCGACGACCCGATCGTCTCCTCGGACATCGAGAAGTCGCCCTATTCGGCGATCTTCGACTCCGACCTGACCGCGGTGATCGACGGGACGCTGGTGAAGGTGGTCGCCTGGTACGACAACGAGTGGGGCTACTCCAACCGGGTCGTGGACCTGGTCGGCCGGCTCCTGTGAGGACTCTCGACGACGTCGACGTGGACGATCGCAGGGTCCTCGTTCGCGTCGACTTCAACGTGCCGCTCGAGGACGGGAAGGTGGCCGACGACAGCCGCATCCGCGCCGCGCTCCCCACGATCGCGGCGCTGCGCGACCGCCGCGCGCGCGTGATCCTCGCCTCGCACCTCGGCCGCCCGAAGGACCGCGAGCCCGAGCTCTCGATGCGCCCGGTCGCGGACCGGCTCGCCGAGCTGACCGGCGCCGACGTGACGCTCGCGCCCGGAGTGGTCGGCGACGACGTGGAGGCGCTCGCCGCCAACCTGCTCCCCGGCGACGTGCTCGTGCTCGAGAACGTGCGCTACGAGCCGGGGGAGACCGCCGACGACGACGATCTCGCGCGGCGCCTGGGCGCGCTCGCGGACGTCTACGTCAACGACGCGTTCGGCGCCGCGCACCGCGCGCACGCCAGCACGCACGGGGTGACCCGCCACGTCAAGGCGGTTGCAGCGGGGCGGCTACTCGCGCGCGAGGTCACGACGCTGCGCGGCCTGCTGGAGGACCCGGCCCGCCCGTTCGTCGCCGTCCTGGGCGGCGCCAAGGTGACCGACAAGATCGGCGTGATCGACCGCCTGCTGGAGGTCGCCGACGTGATCCTGATCGGCGGCGCGATGTCGTTTGCGTTCCTCGCCGCCCAGGAACACTCCGTCGGGGACTCGCTGTGCGAGGCCGAGGGCGTCGACCCTGCACGCCGCGCGCTGGAGGAGGCTCGCGCAGGGGACTGCCGCCTCGAGCTGCCCACCGACCTGGTGCTGGGCGACAGCTTCGCGCAGGACGCCCAGCGGCGCGAGCTCGACGGCGTCGACGTGCCCGACGGTTGGATGGGCCTGGACATCGGAGCTCGCACCGCGGAGCGTTACGCGCAGGCCCTCGCCGAAGCGGGCACCGTGTTCTGGAACGGGCCGATGGGGGCGTTCGAGCTCGACCCCTTCGCCGCAGGGACGCGGGCGGTGGCCGAGGCCGTCGCGGCCGCGCCAGGCGTCACCGTGGTCGGCGGCGGGGACTCCGCCGCGGCGCTCGCGCGGTTCGGCCTCACCGACCGGGTGACCCACGTCTCGACCGGGGGCGGCGCTGCGCTGGAGCTGATCGAGGGCCGGGCACTGCCGGGCGTGGAAGCGCTCGCGTGACCGGCCGCGTGAGGAGGAGATCGCTCGAATGACCGAGGAGGGGCGCACCCCGCTGATCGCGGGCAACTGGAAGATGCACAAGACCGTCGCGGAGGCCGAGGCCTTCCTTGCGGCGCTGCTGCCGCAGGTCGCCACGGCCGATGGCGTGGACGTCGCGATCTGCGCGCCGTTCACCGCGCTGGGTGCGATCGTCGACAGCGCGCGCGGCTCGCGCGTCCAGGTGTTCGCCCAGAACATGCACGAGGCCCGCGAGGGCGCGTTCACCGGCGAGGTCTCGGCACCGATGCTGACCGCGCTCGACGTCGGCGGCGTCGTGCTCGGGCATTCCGAGCGGCGCCAGTACTTCGGCGAGATCGACCGCTCGCTCCAGGCCAAGGTGCCCGCGGCGCTCGACGCGGGCCTGGTGGCGGTCCTGTGCGTCGGCGAGAGCGAGCAGGAGCGCGAGCAGGGCGAGACCCAGCGAAAGCTGCGCCAGCAGGTCCAGGAGGGGCTCGCCAAGGTCGACGAGGCGCGCCTCGGCGACGTGGTGATCGCCTACGAGCCGATCTGGGCGATCGGGACCGGCCGGGTGGCGACGCCGGAGCAGGCGCAGGAGGCGATCGCCTTCATCCGTGCGCTGGTCGGCGACCGCTCGGTCGAGCAGGCGCGGCGCACCCGGGTGCTCTACGGCGGCAGTGTCAAGCCCGACAACGCAGCCGAGCTACTCAGCCTGCCCGACGTGGATGGCGCGCTCGTAGGCGGGGCCTCGCTGGAGCCCGATTCCTTTGCGGCGATCGTCGAGGCCGCCGCGGCTCGATGAGCCTTCCGGCCGGGCCCGCCGCGCTCCCCGTCAGCCGCGCCTGCCTGGTGGTCCTCGACGGCTGGGGACTGGCGCCGCCCGGCCCCGGCAACGCGGTGGAGCTCGCCGACACGCCGCACTTCGACGAGCTGCGGGCGTCCTATCCGTACACGCAGCTGCAGGCGGGCGGGCGTGCCGTCGGCCTGCCCGAGGGTCAGATGGGCAACTCGGAGGTGGGCCACCTCAACCTCGGCGCCGGCGCCGTCATCGAACAGGACCTGACGCGGATCGACGACGCCGTCGCCGCCGGCGAGCTCGCGTCGAACGGCGTCCTGCGCGAGCTCTTCGGCTCCGCGCCACGCGTGCACCTGATCGGCCTGGCCTCCGACGGCGGCGTGCACTCCGGTTGGGGTCACCTGCGCGCGCTGATCGAGCTTGGAAGCGCGCTCGGCGTCGAGGAGGTGATCGTCCATGCGTTCACCGACGGCCGCGACACGCTGCCGACGGCGGGTGCCGAATACGCGGAGGCGCTCGAGGGTTGGTGCGCGGCGGCAGGGAACGCGCGGATCGGCAGCGTCGTCGGGCGCTACTACGCGATGGACCGCGACTCACGCTGGGAGCGCACGCAGCTTGCCTACGACCTGCTCGTCCACGGCCGCGCGCCGCATCACGCCGAGACCGGGCCGGCGGCGGTGCGCGCCGCGTACGCGCGCGAGGAGACCGACGAGTTCGTCGCGCCGACGCTGGTCGGCGCCGGGGCGGCGATCCGGCCGGAGCGCGATGCCGTCCTGGCCTTCAACTTCCGCCCGGACCGGATGCGCCAGATCACCCGCGCGCTCGCCGAGCCGGGCTTCGGCGAGGTCGACCGCAGCGGCGCGGCGCCGCTGGCCCGCTACGCAACGATGACCGAGTACCGGGAGGGCTGGCCTTATCCGGTCGCCTTTCCGCCGGTGCGCCCGGAGGCGACGCTGGCCGAGGTCCTCGCCGGCCGCGGCCTCACCCAGCTGCACGTCGCCGAGACCGAGAAGTACGCGCACGTCACGTACTTCTTCAACGGCGGTGAGGAGACGCCCTGTGCCGGCGAGGAGCGCGCGCTGATCCCGTCGCCCCGCGACGTGCCCACCTACGACCACCGGCCCGAGATGAGTGCGCTTGAGGTGGCCGCCACCTTCGCCGGGCGCTGGCGCGAGCACGAGCCGGCCTTCGGGATCGTCAACTTCGCCAATCCCGACATGGTCGGGCACACGGGCGTGATCCCGGCTGCCGTGCGCGCGATCGAAACCGTGGACGCCGCGCTGGCCGAGGTCGTGGCGGCCGTGCACGAGACGGGCGGAGCCTGCGCGGTCACCGCCGACCACGGCAACGCCGATCACATGCTCGAGCCTGACGGCAGCCCCAACACCGCGCACTCGCTCAACCCCGTTCCGCTGATCCTCACCGTCCCAGGCTTGCGGCTGCGCGACGACGGCGTGCTGGCGGACGTGGCGCCGACGCTCCTGGCGATGCTCGGCGTCCCGGCGCCCGGGGAGATGACCGGCCGCTCGCTGATCGCCTGAGCCTGGCGCGGAACAGCGCGGCGGGGCGGCGGACCCGCTCAGTCCACCGCTGCGGTGCCCACCGTGCGCTGCACCCAATCGGCGAAGGTGGGCAGTTCGCGCGGGTCCAGCGAATGCGCCATCGCCGACTCGCAGTAGAGCACGTCGGCACCCACGTCCTGGAGCCGGTCCCGCGCCTGGCGGCCGCATTCGACGCCGATGACCGGATCGTGAGTCCCGTGGCCGATCGCCACCGGGTAGCCCTCCCGGCCCTCGAGGTCGAGCTCGAAGTCCTCGACCGTCGGCATGAACCCGCTGAGGGCGAGGATGCCCGCGGGAGTGGCACGCCCGCGTCCGAGCCCGAGCGCGTAGGACATCACCGCGCCCTGCGAGAAGCCGCCGAGCACGGTTCGCTGCGGGGGGCGCCGAGCGTCTCGGGGAGCGCATCGAGCCAGGCGCCAACGCGCTCGAAGGTCGAGCGGAATGTCGCGGCGTCCGGAAAGCCGATCTCGCGCACCGCATACCAGTGGCGGCCGCCGGGAGGGAGGACGAGCGGGCCACCGGGCGTGAGCCCCACCAGCCGGCGCCGCGGGTCGAGCACGTCCAGCAGCTCGAAGAGGTCGTCCTCGCTCGTACCGCGCCCGTGCAGGAGCACCAGCGCTCCCTCGGGTGGCTCGACCGTCGCCGGCCGGACGCGGTGGTCGAGCCCCGCGAGGCTCATTGCGCGGGTCCCGGGGTGGCGGATCGGCAGGGGCACGACGAGCGAGCCTACGAAGACCGAAGCCTAGACGCGAGCGTCCTGAAAACCGGCGGGCCCGCGAGTGCGGTCTCGCCGCGTTTGTAGGGTGGCCGCGTGAGCGAGCTCTTCTCGGTCGAGCACCGTGACCCCGGCTCCGGTGCGCGGGCCGGCATCCTGCATCTGGCCCACGGCGAGGTCCGCACTCCCGCCTTCGTCCCGCTGGCCACCAAGGCGACGGTCAAGGGCCTCCTGCCCGCCGAGGTCGCCTCCCTCGGCTACGAGATCGTCCTGGGCAACACGTTCCACCTCTTCCTCGAGCCGGGCGCGGAGGTGATCGCCGCGCATGGCGGACTACATGAGTTCATGCGATGGAACGGCCCGATCATCACCGACTCCGGTGGCTTCCAGGTGTTCTCGATGGGCCACGGGACGGTGGCCGACGAGGTGAAGGGCCGCGCGTCGCAGGTGGGACGCGAGGGCGCGATCCTTGCGATCGAGGAGGAGGGGGTGCGCTTTCGCTCCTACACCGACGGGCGGGAGCGTTTCCTGGGGCCCGAGGCGTCGATGGAGGTACAGGCCGCGCTGGGCTCGGACATCGCGCTGGCCTTCGACGAGTGCACTCCATTCCACGTCAGCCGCGAATACACGGAGCGCTCGACCGAGCGCACGCACCGCTGGCTCGACCGCTGCGTGCGCTGGCACGCCGAGCACGGGCCCGCGGGGCAGGTGGTCTACGGAATCGTGCAGGGCGGGGTCCACGAGGACCTGCGCCGAGCCTCGGCGCGCACCGTCGCCGCCGCGCAATGCGGCGGGATCGCGATCGGCGGCTCGCTCGGGCAGGACAAGGAGCAGATGCACGCCGTCGTCGGGTGGGCGACCGCAGAGCTGCCGGATGCGCGCCCGCGTCACCTGCTCGGCATCGGCGAGGTCGACGACCTGATTCGCGGCGTCGAACTGGGCATCGACACGTTCGACTGCGCGATGCCGACCCGCCTGGCCCGCCACGGCATGGCGCTGGTGCCCGACCCGCAGCGGCGCTGGCGCGTGGACCTCAACAAGGCGCCGGCGCGCGACTCGCGCGCGCCGATCCTCGAGAACTGCCGCTGCGCGGCCTGCGCGGGCGGCCACTCGCGCGCCTACCTGCGCCACCTCCTTCGTCAGCGCGAGCTGACAGGCATGCGTCTCGTCACGCTTCACAACCTCACGTTCATCGCCGACCTGATGGCCGCGCTACGCGAGGCGCTTGTCGCGGGCCGGCTGACGCAGGCGGCGGCGGATCTGCGTGCCGGGGCGGCGCCGCTCGCGGTCTGAGCGCAGAGGTCAGCCGCGCTCCCGGCGCGCCGCATCCAGGGCGCGCTCGAGGCCGGCGCCGCGCGTGGCTCCGTCGACTAGCGGCCGCAGGAGGCCAGGCGCGAGCACCAGCGGCCACACCCGCCGCGGGACGACGATCCGCTGCGAGCGGCGCTCGATGCCGCGGACGATGCCCTTCGCCGCGCGCTCGACCGGCAGCGGTCGCACCAGGAACCGCGCCGCGCCCTCGCGCATCTCGCGCGCGCCCGGCTGGGCGTAGGAGTCGCGCACCATGTCGGTGTCGATGAACCCGAAGTAGGCGACGCCCACATCGACGCCCTGGCGAGCGGTCTCCAGGCGCAGGACGTTCCCAAGCGCCTCCACGCCCGCCTTGGCGGCGGAGTAGGGGCCGGTCAGCGGGCCGTGGGCTGCCGCCGAGAGGGAGGCGATCAGCAGCATGTATCCGTCCCGCGCGGTCAGTGCCGGGAGCGCCGCGCGGACCGTGGAGAAGACGCCGAGCAGGTTGACGTCGATCACGCGGGCGAAGGCGGCCGGATCGATCCTGTCGACCGTCGTGACCGGGGGCGGGATCCCGGCGTTGGCGATCGCCACGTCCAGGCCGCCGAAGCGCTCCACCGTCGCCTCCACTGCCGCGTCGAGCGCCGCCGCGTCCGTGACGTCGGCCTCCACCCAGAGCGTCTCGGGGCCCAGCTCCTGCGCCAGCGACCGCAGCCGCTCGGCCTCGAGCCCTACGAGGGCGAGCCGCGCTCCGCGTGCGGCGAGCCGCCGGGCGGTGGCCGCGCCGATTCCGCGCGCCGGGCCGGTGATCAGGACGACCTGGCCGCGCAGGTCGCGCGTGTCGTTCGCCAACGCCTGCCGCCTCAACGCGTGTTGTCGTCGATCAGCTCGCGCACCTCGTCGATCGCCTGCTGCGCCTCTTCAGCGGCGACGCGGCGCAGGCGCGGGTCGCTGCTGAGCTGCTCGGCGGCGAAGATCGCCGCGATCGAGGCGAGGATGCCCAGGACCACCAGGACCACGAGCACACGGCCCAGCCGCGGGCGCCGCCGCCTGCGGCGCGGCTCGACGTACTCGGGGCGCCGGCGCCGGGGCGCAGCGGGAACCGGGACGATCCCCTGATGGGGGGTGTCCTGCGTCGGGTGGCGCGGCTCCATCATGCGCGTCGCCTCCGTCGGGTCGCGCTCGAGCAGGTGGGTGGCCTCCGTCGCCTCGTCGGGCACGGGCGCCGGCGGTGGCTCGAGGCCGCGGCTGCCCGCCCGCAGCGCCTCGCCCATCGCCAGCGCGTCGGAGTAGCGCTGCTCGGGGTGGATCGCGAGCGCGCGCGCGACGGCGCGGGCCAGCGTGGGGGGGACCTCGGGGTTGACCGCCTCGAGCGGCGCGGGAACCTCGCGTTGCTGCTTGAGCGCGAGCTCGGAGAGCGACGTGGCCTCGTAGGGGAGCCGCCCCGACAGCAGCTGGTAGGTGACGACCCCGAGCGCGTAGAGGTCCGCGGGCGGGCCGGCCTCCTCGCCCCGGGCCTGCTCGGGGGCCAGGTACGCCGCGGTGCCCAGCACGGAGCCGACCTGGGTGATGCTCGACTGCTCCGTCGCCTTGGCGATGCCGAAGTCGGCCAGCTTCACCGGGCCGTCGCGGGCGACCAGCAGGTTGCCGGGTTTGACGTCGCGATGCACCACGCCGTTGCGGTGGGCGTGGTCGAGTCCGCGGCAGGACTGCCCGATCACGTCGAGCGTCTCCTCGACTCCCAGCGCGCCCCGGTCGCGCAGCAGCTCCGCGCAGGACTGCCCGTCGACCAGCTCCATCACGATGAAGTGCTGGCCGCTGACCTCGTCGAGGCCGAAGTCGAAGACCTGCACGATGTTCGGGTGCACCAGGCGCGCCGCCGCGAGCGCCTCACGGCGAAACCGCGAGACGAACGTCGGGTCCTCGGCGAGGTGCTCCGCGAGCAGCTTCACCGCCACCTCGCGCTCGAGGCGCTCGTCGAAGGCGAGCTGCACGGTCGACATGCCGCCGATGCCGAGGCGACGGTCGAGGCGGTAGCGCCCGGCGATCGTCTGCCCGGTCAATCCGGGTCCTCCCCGGCGGGCGGGGTTCCCCCGCTGTTGTCGGGCGGCCCGGGGGCAAGCCCGGGCGGACGCCTGGGCTGCGTCGTGGGCTCGGGCTCGGGGGGCTCGGGCTCCGTGATCGTGGGCGTCGTCTCGGTGGTCGTGTCCTGGGTCTCGGTGGGCTGGGTCACGGTGGGGGTGGTCGGCGTCGTGTCCCGGCGCTTGCCGCAGTCGTCCCTCACCCGGGCGAAGACGTGGTCGAGTCCCTGCTCGAGGTTCTCGCGCAGCCCGGCGTCCACGTCGCCGGGTAGCTCGGCCACCCGGTCCTGAGCCTGGCGGACGGCCCGCTCGGCCCGGCGGCACTCCTCGGCGGCGAAGTCGTCCGAGGCCTCCTGGAGGTCGCTCTTGATCGCTGCGGCGTCGTCCTGCGGGATCAGGTTGTTGCGGTCGCCGCAGGCGACCAGCGCCGCGGAGGACAGGCCAAGGACGGCCGCCACGGCGAGGGAGAGCAGCGAACGCATCGGGCGCCGCATCCTACTGGCCGTATTCGAGGCGCTCGGCCAGCGAATCGGGCAGTCGAGCCGCCCTGATCGCCTGGCCGGCGGCGGCGATGTCGTAGTCCGTGCGCCGGTATTGGGCGACGCCGGCGGCGGCGTCGAGCACCAGCCACGCCGCCCTGGGATCTCCGTCCCGGGGCTGGCCGACGCTGCCGGGGTTGATCAGCCACTCACCGGCGCGCAGATCGACCTCCGTGCCCCCGCGGCGCGTCTCGCCGCTGGCCGGCTCCCCCTCCAGGCGAGAGAAGGAGAGCGCGACGTGCGAATGGCCGACGAGGCAGACGCGGTGGCGCTGGACGTCGAGGCAAAGCTCGGCCAGCAGGGTAGAGAGCACGTACTCCCAGACCGGGTCGCGCGGCGAGGCGTGGTACAGGCCGATCTCCTGCTCGACGTGCTGGGGGTCGAGGCCCAGCAGGTACTCGAGGTTGTCGGGCGCGATCGTCTCCTGCGTCCACTGCGCGGCCACGGCGGCTCCGCGGGAGAACTCGTCGAGCGGGATGTCGCCGCGCACGGCGAGGTCGTGGTTGCCGACCAGGCAAAGGTCGGTGCGCGCCCGTGCGAGCTCGACGCAGGCGTCCGGGTCGGCGCCGTAGCCGACGAGGTCGCCGAGGCACCACAGCGCGTCGACGCCGGCGGCGTCGACCTCGGCCAGGACCGCCTCGAAGGCCTGCCGGTTGCCATGGATGTCGGAGAGAACGGCGATGCGCACGGGCTACAGTCAGATCGGTGAGTCCCGGACGCCTGCGCCTTCCCGTCGCCCTGGTCGCCGCCGTCGTGGTCGCGGAGGCCGCGGTGCTGCTGATGCGTCCGCGCGGCGGCGTGATCGACCCGGCGCCCGTGAGCGTGCGATCGTACTTCAGCCCGGGTGAGCTGGAGCGCGCGCGTGACTTCCGCGGGCCTCAGCTCGCGCTCTACGGCGGGCGCGTCCTGGTCGAGCTGGGCGTCCTGGCCCTGCTGATCGCACGACCACCACGGCGGCTGCAGGCGCCGTTTCGCCGCCCGCTGCTGGCCGCCGGCGCCGCCGGCGCCGCGCTCTCGCTGGCGCTGACGGTCGCGCCGCTCCCCCTGTCGGCGATCTCTCGCCAGCGCTCGCTCGACGTCGGCCTGAGCACCCAGTCGTGGCCGGGCTGGGCGGGAGACGTGGCGAAGTCGGCCGGGATCGGGGCGGTGCTGGCCGGGGCGGGCGGGATGCTCCTCGTCGGCGGGATGCGGCGGTTCCCGCGCCACTGGTGGGCGCCGGGCGCGGCGACCGTCGTGGCGGTCGGCGTGCTCTTCACCTACGCGGGGCCGGTCGTGCTGGACCCGCTGTTCAACCGTTTCTCGCCGCTGCCGCCCGGGCCGGCCCGAAGTGACGTGCTACAGCTGGCCCGCGAGGCTGACGTGAAGGTGGGCGAGGTCTACACGGTCGACGCCTCCCGGCGGACCACCGCCGCGAACGCGTACGTCGGCGGCCTGGGGAAGACGAAGCGGGTGGTGCTCTACGACACGCTGCTGGAGAACTTCTCCCGCGACGAGGTCCGCCTCGTGGTCGCGCACGAGCTCGCGCACGTCCACTACAGCGACGTCCCCTACGGCCTGCTCTACCTCGCCCTCGTCGCGCCCGCCGGCGTTCTCGCCGTGCAGCGCCTGACCGAGCGTCTCGGGCGACGCGGGAGAGGGGGCCCGGGGCCCGCCGTGCTGCCCGCCGCCGCGCTCGCGCTCGGCGTCGTCTCCTTCGCGGTCACCACCGTCTCCAACCAGCTGTCGCGGCGCGTCGAGGCGCGCGCCGACACCTACTCGCTGGAGCTGACGCGGGCGCCCGAGCCGTTCGTCTCCTTCGAACGGCGGATCGCGCTGCGCAACGTGGCCGACCCCGACCCGCCGCGGTGGCGCGTCGCCCTGCTCTCCACCCACCCGCCGACGCTCGAGCGCATCGGCGCGGCGGTCGCCTTCAGCCGCCGCCCTCCGAGCCGAACTCCGGGAGGTTCTTGATCCCCTCGCGAGTCTGCCACTTGGAGTAGTTGTCCTCCATCGCGTCGATCAGCTCGCGCATGAAGCGGGGCGAGAGGTTGACGCGCGAGACGACCACACCGGGGATCTCGTCCTCCTCGACCTCGTGGTCGACGCGCGCGAAGGTCACCGTGAACTCGTAATCGGAGTGCGAGACGTTCGCGAAGTTCGCATAGACCCCCGCCATTATCTCCGGCGAGAAGTGGATGTTGATCTGGCGCTCCTGGCCCTCTTCGCTCATCGCGGGTCAGTATCGCAGCCGCAGGAAGCTCGCGCGCGGGCCGCGTAGTATCGCCGCGTGCGGATCATCGTCCTGGCCGTCGGCCGCCTGCGGCCGCCCTACGCCGACGACGTGCAGCACTACCAGAAGCTGCTGGCCCGTCACGCGCGGCTGGAGCTGATCGAGTTGCGCGAGGACGAGCAGGTGGGGCGCCGCCTGCCCGACCGGGCGTTCGTCTCGCTGCTCGATCGCGAGGGCGACGCGTTCGACAGCGAGGGGTTCGCGGCCTTTCTGGAGGAGCGTCGCCAGAACGGCCGCGACGTCTGCTTCGTGATCGGCGGTCCGAAGGGGCTCGAGATCGAGGGCGTCGACCACCGCTTCTCGCTCGGCCGGCTGACGCTGCCCCACCAGCTCGCGCGCGTCGTGCTGCTCGAGCAGCTCTACCGCGGCCACAAGATCCTGGCCGGCGAGCCCTACCACTACTGATGGCCGGCTCCGTCAACGCCCTCGCCGACCTGCGCGCGACCGTCGAGCGCGCCTCCGCGACGCTGCGTGGCGATGGCCAGCCGGGGGCGTCCCCGACCCTCGAGCGTCCCAGGAAGGCGGAGTTCGGCGACTACTCGACCAACGCGGCGATGCTCCTCGCGCCGGTGCTGGGAGCGGCGCCGCGCGACATCGCGCTGCGCCTGGGCGACGAGCTCTCCGGCGTCCTGGGAGCGCGGCTTGAGCGCGTCGAGGTGGCGGGGCCGGGGTTCCTCAACCTGTTCCTCGCCGACGATTGGCACCGGGAGTCGCTCGCCGCGATGCTCGACAGCGGCGACGCCTACGGGGGTGGCGGAGCGGATCCGGTCGAGCGGGTACTGATCGAGTTCGTGTCGGCAAACCCGACCGGGCCGCTGACCGCCGCGGGGGGGCGTCACGCTGCCTACGGCGACTCGCTGGCGCGCGTGCTCGCCTTCAGCGGCCATGCGGTCGAGCGCGAGTACTACGTCAACGACCACGGCTCGCAGGTGCGCAAGCTGGGGGAGTCGATCTCCGCGCGCGCCCGCGGCGAAGAGGTCCCCGAGGGCGGCTACGAGGGCGATTACGTGCGCGAGCTGGCCACCGCGCTGGCCGGGGCGGCGGACGCCGACCCGGACGAGCTCGCGCGCCGCGGAGTCGAGGTGATGGTGGAACGGATCCTCGGGACGCTCGAGCGCTTTCGCGTCTCCTTCGACACATGGTTCTCCGAGCGCGCGCTGCACGAGTCAGAGCCCAGCGCGGTCGAGCGCCAGTACGCCGGCCTGGAGCGAGCCGGGCACCTCTACCGGTCGGAGGGAGCGGTCTGGCTGCGGACGTCGACCTTCGGCGACGACAAGGACCGGGTGCTCCAGCGCTCCAGCGGCGATCACACCTACTTCGCCGCCGACGTCGCCTACCACGAGGACAAGCGCCGGCGCGGCTTCGATCGGCTGATCGACGTCTGGGGGGCCGACCACCACGGGTACGTCCGGCGCATGCAGGCCGCGTTCGAGGCGCTCGGCGGCGACCCCGCGGCGCTGGAGCTCGTGATCATGCAGTTCGTCAACGTGATCGAGCGCGGGGAGCGGGCGTCGATGTCAAAGCGGCGAGGCGACTTCGTCACGCTCGACGAGCTGCTCGACGAGATCGGCGTCGACGCCGCCCGCTTCTTCATGCTCCAGCGCTCGCACGACACGACCGTCGACCTCGATCTCGACCTCGCGCGCGAGCAGTCCAGCGACAACCCCGTGTACTACGTGCAGTACGCCCACGCGCGGCTCGCCTCCATCCGCGCCAAGGCGGGGGAGGACCGCGTCGCCGCTGCCGTGAGCGCTGCCGGCGATGTCCACGAATCTCCCCTGCATCCCGCCGAGCGGGCGCTGGTGCTCAAGGTCGTCGCCTTCCCCGGGGAGGTGGAGGAGGCCGCCGCGCGGCGCGCGCCTCATCGGATTGCGGCCTACGGGCTCGAGCTGGCCCAGGAGTTCACGGCGTTCTACCGCGACTGCCGCGTCGTCGGAGCCGAGCCGGAGGCCAGCGAGCGCTTCCGGATCGCGCTCTCGGTCGCCGCGCAGCGCACGATCGCGCGGTCGCTGGACCTGCTGGGGGTGCGGGCGCCCGAGTCGATGTAGGACCGCGGCGAGCGCTAGCCGTCGTAGCGGGCGAGGTCCTCGTCCAGCCGCCGCGCCTCGGCCGGTGAGATGCCGGCGCCGGGAGGCGGCGCCGCGGCGGGACGACGTCGCCACCGCGGCAGCGCGACGGCCAGCAGCACGAGGGCCGCCAGGCCGGCGAGCAGCGGCACCGCCCACGCGGCGAGCGAGAATCCGCGGCGCGCGGGCGTGGCGAGCACTGCGGGGCCATACTGGTCGACCAGCCTTCGCTTGACCTCGGCCTTGGAGGCGCCGGCGGCGACCAGGCGGCGGATGAACGCTCGCTGGCGATCGGCCTGCGGAACGCTCTCGGCCAGGTTCAGGGGCACTCCGCAGACCGTGCACATGACCTCGTCCTCGATGTCGTTGAGGCTCGTGCGCGGCGCGGCCGGTGCCACAGCCGCGATGGCCGGGACCAGGAGCGCGGCGAGGACCAGCGCGAGGCGGAGGCGATCGGGCACGTCTCTAGGGTAGAGGGCATGTCGCGCCACACGACCGGGTCGCTGCTGATCGGCGGCTGCGCGCTGAGCTGGGGCGTGATCGGCGTGATCGTGCGCGAGCTCGACATGCCGGCGCTTACGATCGTCGCCTTCCGCGTGCTTCTCTCTGCGGTGACGGTGTGTGCCGTGATGCTGGCGCTGGGGCGGCGCTCCGCGCTGCGCCGGCCGCCGTGGTCCGTCCTCGCGCTCGGCCTCGTCCTGGCCGCGCACTGGGGCCTCTACTTCGCGGCGATCCAGGAGACCTCCGTGGCCAGCGCCGTGCTGATCACCTACGCGGCGCCGATCCTGATGGCGATGCTGGCGCCGCTGCTGATCGGGGAGCACGTGCCCGCGCTCTCGATCGCCGCCCTCGCGGTCTCGGCGGCCGGGATCGCGGTGATCTCGCTCTCGGGAGGGAGCGGCGACGAGGCGGTGACGGCGCTCGGCGTGGGGCTGGCGGTCGGGGCCGCGATCTCGATGGCCGTGCTGATCGTGCTGCTCAAGCGGTGGGCGGGGGACCTGGACCCGATGACGGTCACGGTCTATCTCGACGGGACGGCTGCGCTGGTGCTGTGGCCCGCCCTGGTCGTACCCGACTACGGCCTCTCGGCCGTCGATCTGGGCTACCTGGTGTTGCTGGGTTCGGTCCTCACGGGGCTCGCCGGCGTCGTCTACGTCGGCGCGCTGCGCCACGTGCCCGCCACGACAGCCGGGATCCTCGCCTACATGGAACCCGTCTCGGCGGCCGTGCTGGCCGCCCTTCTCCTGGGGGAGCGCGTCACCCCGGCCGTGGTGATCGGCGGCGCCGCGATCGTGGCGGCCGGAGCGATGGTCGTGCTGCGCAGCCCGACTAGAATGGGCGCTCGCGCGGGATTAGTTCATCGGTAGAACGCCAGCTTCCCAAGCTGGAGAGACGGGTTCGATTCCCGTATCCCGCTCTCGACGGGCCGCCGGTCGCGGCGGCGCCTGGCTACCCGGCGCGCGTGCGGCCGAAGACCAGCTCGACGATCGGCCCGGCGTCCTCGATGCCGAACGTCTCCGTGAGGTACTGCTCGACCTCCTCGCGCGAGCGGCCCTCCAGCTTGAGGTCGATCGCCAGCGTCTGGGCCGTGTTGTCCGGCGCGGCGCTTCGCCCCCCCGCCGCCGCGGACGCCGGCGCGTGCGCGGCGACGCCGCGCCGGCGAGCACCGCGCGATCCCCTTGACGCGGGGTCGGCGACGGCGTCCCCGTCCACCGTCTCGAGCGTTCCCGCGAGGGTCTCGGCATCGCGGCGCACGTGCTCGGCGCGCTCCACGATCATGCCGGCGAGCTTGCGCGTGGGCGCCTCGACCTCGAGGGTTCCGGACTGGCGCTCGAGCCGTCGCGCCTGCGAGGCCATCGCCTCGGCGAGATCGCCGATCAGGCGGATGGTCCTATGCAGGGAGTCCTCTGGATGCGATCCGGCGATGTCGCCCTCCTTGATATCCCCCTGAGCCAGGGCAGGGAGAGCCTTCAAGGCCTTCTCGGCCTGCGGCGTGGCGTTCATGTGGCGCTTCCGACTACTGCCGCTCGGCAACCGCGACCAACCGCGAGAGCCCCATGCCGCCGGCGACGAGCAGAAGCCCGAGCGATGCGACGAGGGCCAGATCGAGGCCGGTGAACGGAAGCGAGTCACCCGTCGACGAGTCGACAGGGGTAACGCGGCTGGCCTGGGCGACGGGATCCTGCCCGTTGCCGGCCTGCTCCTGCGCGACCAGCTGCGTGGGATTCGTCGGCTCGACCTGAGTCTGCGTCTCCCCTCCGATGCCGGAGTAGCCAACCTGCGATGCGGTCGCGGCGAATGCCGACGGTGCGGCGAGCGCGAGCGCGACCACGATTACCAACGTGTATGACGTGATACGAGACACCATGCCTCCTTGAGGGTGTCCGAGAAACGTTCAGCCCCTGCCGGTGCTACCCGCTCCACGACGCCCGGAATTGACCGGTTCAGACAGTTGCAACACTACCGGGCGCAGGAAATCACGCGCGGCACCTGCTCTGCGTTCGTGCCCAGCCGGGGTCCAGCGGGAAACCGGTGTCTCGGATAGTTGGCGCGTAAACGCTCACCGCCACGCTCGCAGGCGCCTCACGCCCTGGGCAACGACGACCCCGCGAACAGGAAGAACCACACCACGGCGGCCATTCCGGCGAGGACCACGGTGCCGACCATGATGATGTCGAGCACGCTGGTCTCGCGGGCGGGCTCGCGCTCGCCGCGCATGGAGCGATGCCACGGCATCTGGAGGCGCACCGTGCCGCCGGTCCCGGTCACCCGCTGGTAGGCGCGGTTGAGCCTCGAGAGCAGCATCGCGTCGACGATCACGCTGGCGAGGATCCCGATCCCCACCACCATGTAGGGCCCCATCGACGGCTGGGAGGAGTCGACGAGCTGGGAGCCGATGAACAGCCATCCCACAGGGATGCCGACCCACAGCATCATCGCGCACACGATCATCAGGAGGACCAGCACCGTCGCCCCGAGCTTGGCCATGGGCACGCAGGATACCCGCGACCGTCCGGGGTGCTGTTGCGCGGCGGACCGCCGGGGCGGGTCTACCAGGCCTGGCGCTGCCCGCACCTCGGGCAGGTCACCGACGCGCTGACCAGGGCCTGGAAAGCCGTCCCGCACCCGCACTCGTAGAGCGCCCGGTCCTCGGGCCCGCCGGCCTCTCGAACCCGGCCCTCGGGATCCGCGGAGGGCTGCGGGGGCGTGGCTCCGGGGCGGTGGCGGGCGGGCGCGCCGTCGCGGCGTCGCCGCGCGGGCGGCGCGCCGGGGTGGGTGCGGGGGCGGGAGCGGCTGAAGGCTCGCATGCGTTTCTGCTTTCTTGAACGTCGGCGACCGGGAAAAGTTTCCCTCGGGGGGTTTCCCCGTGGACCACTGCTTTCCTGTGCGCGCCGGGGGCCTGGACGGTTCACCGCGGACGCTCCGAAGGCATCGACGGCAGACGGATGGTGCGCCACGGCGCTCTGGGATACTGGACATCCGATGGATCCGCACCGCAAGCGCCTGATCCGGCTCCTCGTCGCCCTCGGTGCCGCCGTGCTCCTGGCGGGGGCGCTCGTCTACACCTCGTTCAGCGCTTCGACCGAGGCGCGCGAGCCCTCTCAGCTGGCCGCCGGAGCCCAGTCCGGGCGCGCCTATCAGCTGACGGGCAAGGTCGTGGACGGCTCCGTGCGCCGGCACGGCGCGACCCTGTCGTTCCGGGTCCGCGACCGCAGCGGGAGTGCATCGGTGCCCGTCCGCTACACCGGCGCGGTGCCGGATCCATTCCGCGAGGGTCGCGAGGTGATCGTGGACGTCCGCAAGCAGGGAGCGGTGTTCGTGGGGGAGCGCGACTCGCTGGTGACGAAGTGCCCGTCGAAGTTCACGAAGGCCGAGCAGTCCTGAGCCCGTGGCCACGCTGGGGCGCGCCTGCCTGATCCTCGCGCTGGGCGTCGCCCTCTACGGCGTCGCCGCGTCGCTGTACGGCGCGCGCAGCGGCCGGCGCGAATGGGTCGACTCGGGTCGCCGCGCGGTCTACGCGCTGGCCGGGATCCTGTCCGTCGCCTTCCTCGTGCTCGAGCTGGCCTTCCTGCGCTCGGACTTCTCCTTCGAGGTCGTGGCCGGCCACTCGAGCACCACGACGCCCACCTTCTACAAGGCCACGGCGGTGTGGTCCTCCCAGGAGGGCTCGCTGCTGCTGTGGGTGTGGCTGCTGGCGATGTGGTCGAGCCTGGTCCTGTTCCTCACGCGCGGGCGGGTGCGCGAGATCGCGCCCTATGCGACCGCCGTGCTGCTCGGGCTCGGCGCGTTCTTCGCCGGCCTCACGGTCTTCCTCGCCAACCCATTCGCGCTCGCGTCGCCCGTCCCCGCCGAGGGTGCGGGCCTGAACCCGCTGCTGCGCCACCCGAGCATGATGATCCATCCCCCGATGCTCTACTCGGGGTACACGCTGTTCGCGATCCCGTTCGCCTTCGCGATCGGGGCGCTGGTCACCCGGCGCCTCGACGCGCGCTGGACCAGCGTGACGCGCCGCTTCTCGCTGGCCGCGTGGTTCTGCCTCGGCGTGGGCATCCTGCTCGGCGCTCGCTGGTCCTACGTCGAGCTGGGCTGGGGCGGGTACTGGGGCTGGGACCCGGTGGAGAACGCCTCGCTGATGCCCTGGCTCACCGGCACGGCGTTCCTGCACTCGGTGATGATCCAGGAGAAGCGCGGGATGCTGAAGGTGTGGAACGTCTCGCTGGTCCTGGCCACCGGCATCCTCGCGGTCCTCGGCACGTTCCTCGTGCGTTCGGGGATCCTGGAGTCGATCCACGCCTTCGGCGCCTCGACGCTCGGCGTCCCCTTCCTCGTGCTGATCGGCGTGCTGATCGCCGGCTCGGTCGCGCTGGTGGTCTCACGCCGGGCGGACCTGCGCTCCGAGCACCGCCTCGACTCGCTGCTCTCGCGCGAGTCGGTGTTCCTGCTCAACAACGTGGTGCTGGTCGGCCTCTGCTTCGTGATCTTCTGGGGGACGTTCTTCCCGCTGATCTCCGAGGCGGTCACTGGGACCAAGGCCTCGGTGGGCCCCCCGTGGTTCGACCGCTACCTGGTCCCGCTGAGCCTGGCGCTGGTGCTGCTGTCGGGGATCGGGCCGGTGATCGCGTGGCGCCGGGCCACCGCCGCCAACCTGCGCCGCAACTTCGTGATCCCGCTGGCCGCGGCGCTGCTGACGGGGCTGGCGTGCGCCGTCGCGTTCGACGCGGGGCGCCGGCCGCTGGCGCTGGCGATGTTCTGCTGCGCGGCATTCGCGCTCGCCGCGGTGGGCCAGGAGCTCGCGCGCGGAGTCCAGGCGCGCCGAGCGATGGCCCACGAGCCGGTGGCCCGCGCGCTCGTCTCGCTGGTGCGCCGCAACCGCCGGCGCTACGGCGGCTACGTGATCCATGCCGGAATGGCGGTGCTGTTCGTCGGCGTCGCAGCCTCCTCGGCCTTCCAGGACGCGCGCGACGTACGCCTGTCGCCGGGCCAGACCACGCGGGTCGGCGGCTACGAAGTCACCTACGTGCGACCGACCAGCCGGCTGCGCAGCGAGAAGATCGAGCTGGGCGCGGTGCTCGACGTGCGGCGTGACGGGAGATCGACCGCCCGGCTCGCCCCCTCGCGCGGGTACTACCCGTCGCTCGACCAGGGAGGCCTGGGCGCGATCGGGCGCTTCTTCGACGGCGAGGCCACCAGCGAGGTGGGCCTGCGCGCCGGCCTGCGCCGCGACGTGTGGACCGCCGTGCAGCCGGACCTCGGCCCGCTGCGCCGGTTCATCGACCGGGCCGACGCGCGCTTCGCCGACGCGGGGCCGAACGCGCAGGGGCTGATCGTGGCCGCGCTGGCCGAGCGCTACCGCCGCCAGCCGCCTCCGGCCACCTTCCGGCTGATCGTCTCGCCGCTGGTCACCTGGATCTGGCTGGGCGCGTTGATCGTCGTCGGCGGCGCGCTGATCGCGCTCTGGCCGGCCCCGGCGGCGTTGCGCCGCCGCGCCGCCGCGCGCCTTCCCGCGCGCCTCGGCGGGGCGCCCGGCCGGGCGCGGGCGTAGGGTCGCGCGCACCTTGGACATCGTGCAGTTCCTGCTCGTGCTGGCGGTGCTGGCCGCCGCCGTCGCGGTGATCTCGGCGCCGCTGCGCGCCGGCCGGGGCGGCGAGGACTCGCCGCAGGAGGACTCGGTGGCCGCGCTCGAGGCCGCCAAGGAGGACAAGTACCGCGAGATCCGCGAGCTCGAGCTGGACTTTCGCACCGGAAAGCTCTCGCGCGAGGACTACGATGCGCTCGACGGGACGCTGCGGGCGGAGGCGATCGAGATCCTGCGGCGGCTGGACCGCGCTCAGGGCTCCAGCGGCCAGAGCACCTCGTAGCGCAGCACCGCCGGACGGGTTGCGCCCCAGCCGGCTTCGAGCGCCGGAAGCTGGGTGCGATAGGTGCGGACGGCCTCGGTCTTGGCGGCCAGCGCGGCATCGTCGAGCACGTGCACGCACGCCCGGAGCTGCTCGAGCGCCAACCCCGCGCTGCCCAGTTCGTCGGCCCAGCGGCCCGCGGGGTCGCGGCCCGGCTCGTCGTCCGCGCCCGTGACCCAGGCCGGCCAGCCGTGGACCGTTGCGTGGGGGACATCGGCATACAGGACGATCGGGTGCCCGGCGCCGCGCAGCGTCAGCGCGGCGTCGCGCACCGCGCGATGGGAGCGATGACCGTCGAGCGCGGCCGGCGCCAGCAGCGTCGCCGCGGCCGGCACTGCGCCGGCGATCGCCTCGGCGATTTCGGCCGCGCTGAGCTCCTCCTCGCGATACTGGCCCTCGAGCAGGTCGAGGTGGACCGGTTGGCGGCCGGCGAGGGCGAGCGCGCGCTCGTCCTCGGCGCGCCGGGCGCGCATGCGCGCGCTCGAGTCGGGAGCGCCGGTGAGCCGGTCCCACCAGCGACTGCCGCCCTCCGGCCCCGGTATTCCCGCGAGCACGTTGACCACCTCAACGGGTTCCGCAGCGGCGAGCCGGTGCCACAGCGAGAGCACCGCATCGTCGAGGTGCGGGGAGAGGATCATGGCGCCGGCCACGGCGCTTGAGCCTAGCCGCGCACGCCGTCATCCGGGAGCGCCTTCGCTAACATCGCCCGCCGATGGAGCTGCCGCTCTCGATCCTCCAGGTCATCCTCTCGGTCGTCCTGATATTCCTCGTGCTGATGCACTCCGGCAAGGACTCCGGCCTCTCCGGGGCCTTCGGCGTCGGCACAGGCGCGGGGCCGCTCGGCGGCGGGTCGCTGGTCGAGCGCAACCTCAACCGCTGGACCGTCGGGTTCGCGCTCGCGTTCGTCGCGAACACGATCGTGCTGCTCAAGCTCTAGCGCGCGCTGTCGCCGCGCGGCTCGATTGCGTCGTCGCCGGGCGCCGCGCTCACCAGGCGGCCTCGTAGAGGGCCAGGAGTTCAGTGCGGTCGGCGGCCGGCGGCGTGAGCGCGAGCTCCGCGCGCGAGGCGGCGGCCTCGGCGCACTCGGCCAGCTGCTCGGCGGTGATCCCGCGCTCGCGCAGCCGCGTCGTGCTCGTCCGCGCGGTGATCGCGGCGGCCACGCTCGGCGCGTCCTCGCCGAGGTCGGCCTCGAGGAGCGCGAGCCGGTCGGGGAAGCGGCGCTGCAGCGCGCGCAGGGTATGGGGGAGCAGCGTGGCGTTCGCCGGTCCGTGGCCGATGCCGGTGAGGCGCACCAGTGTCTGGGACATCACGTGGTGCAGGCCGTAGACGGCGGCCCCCGCGGCGTAGCCGGCCAGCAGGGCGCCCAGGGCGAGGGCGTCGCGATCGGGCTCGCGCGCGGCGAAGGCCGAGGCGATCAGCCGCGCCGCCTCGTGGGCCGCCAGCGTCGGCACCGGTGCGGCCAGCGGGGTCAGCGGCGCCTCGACGGCGTGCCCGAACGCGTTCAGCGCGCTCGCGGCCAGCGCGGGCTCGGGCTGGGAGGCGGTGAGGGCAGGGTCATTGATCACCACCGCCGGGCGCACGCGGGCGGTTGCGGCCGGGACGCCCTGCGCGTGGCGGTGCAGGCCTGTCATCTCGGCGCCCGAGAGCGTCGTCGGGATCGCGGCGACGCGGCGGGGCGGATCGGCGGCGGCCAGAGCCTTGGCCGCGTCGATCACGCGTCCGCCCCCGAGCGCGACCAGCGTCTCGCCCTGCACCGGCTCTCGCAGCTGCGCGGAGACGTCGTCGACGCGTCCCTCGGGCACGTGGTGCACGGAGCCGGCCGCCGCCGCGACCGCGGGCGCCGCCTCGAGCGCACGCGCGGTGGTGAGCAACGTGTACCCCTCCCCGATCAGCGCCGGCGCACCCTCGGCCTCGCCGCGGCCGAAGACCACCAGGCGGTCGCCGTCCTGCCAGCGGAAGGGCGCGGGGGGGCGGGGGTCGGCCATCCAGTCGGGAAGCTACCGCGCGGTGGCGGTCTCCACCGCCGGCGGCGCCTCGGCGGCGGGGGGCGCCGGCTCGGCGCTCATCGCCATGCCCTCCCGCCGCATGATGAAGGCGACGGAGGCGACGATGATCGTGGTCCCGGCCAGCGTCGCCGTCGACACGGGCTCGGAGAGGATCGCCCACCCGAGGGCCACGGCGATCACCGGGTTGACGTAGGCGTAGGTGGAGACGGTGGAGATCGGCGCGTTCTGCAGCAGCCACGCGTACGCGGTGAAGGCGGCCAGCGACCCGAAGACGAACAGGTAGGCGAGCGCGAGCGCCGACTCGGTCGAGATGCCGCCCACGTCGAGCGACGACGCCTCGCCCGCCACCAGGCCGCCGGTCACCATCACGGCTCCGCCGAAGACCATCTGCAGCGCGGTCGAGTGCAGGGCGTCGGGCGGAAGCGCGAGCCGGCTGGAGGCGAACGAGCCGGTCGCCCACGAGGCCGCGGCGACGAGACATAGGACGAGTCCGGCGATCCCGACGCCGGCCGGGCGCTGCCCGGGCGCCAGCAGCAGCCCGACCCCGGCAAACCCGGCGACCACGCCGAGGAACGTGCCGCGCGGAAGCCGCTCGCGGGTCAGCCTGCGCAGCAGGATCACCCACAGCGGCTCCGTGGCGATCAGCAGTGCGGCCAGGCCCGAGGGGACCTCGCGCTCGGCCACGGTGACCAGGCCGTTGCCGCCGACCACGAGCAGCACGCCGACGAGCGCCGCGGCGGCGAGCTGGTGCAGGCTCGCGCGGGCTTCGGGCCGCCGCGCGCGGACCCACGCGTACATGACGGCGCCGGCCAGCAGGAAGCGCAGACCGGCTCCGAGGAGCGGCGGGATCGTCTCGACCATCACGCGGATCGCGAGGTACGTCGATCCCCAGACGACGTAGATGGTTGCCAGCGCCCCCGCCAGCCGCCAGGGCGGCGGGGCGGGGGCGCCGGCATGGGCGCTGGCGGGCACGGAGTGGGGGGTACCCCGTTCGCCGGCGCTAGTGCGCGCGCAGCAGCGGACGCACGCCGACCGGCAGGTTGCGCCGGACGGGGGCGTACCGGGCGGGCGGCACGGACTGGCTCGGGCGCTCGCGCGCGACCAGGGCGCGGGAGATCGCGGTCACGGCACGCAAGGCGGCGCGCCGGGCGCCGGTCGGCCCGTGGCTCTCGTCGAGCTGCGCGGCGTGGACCTCGAGCAGGATTACCAGCTGGTCGGACGGGTGGAACGGGTCGGCGATCGCGGCGCCGTCCTGGAGCGACAGCGCGGCGCGGATTGCGCCGTCGACCTCGGCGACCAGGAGCGGGCCGGCCGGGACAGGGCTGCTGTCCAGCTGTGCCAGCCGGCGCAGGGCCAGCGCATCATCTGCAAACGCGGCCCGGATGGCGATGGAGTCGTGACGCGTGAGGGTGGTCATGTCCTCGTTCCTCTCTGGAGGGTGTGTAAGGACAACGCCCACGATCCCACCGGCGGGATATAAGATCAAATGACATTCTCCAGGGGCTGCTATAACATCTGCTTATGCTCGACGTACGCCGCTTGAAGGTGCTCCGGGAGGTCGCTGCGCTCGGCTCGTTCTCCGCCGCCGCGGAGTCGCTGGGCTACTCGCAGCCGGCGATCTCCCAGCAGATCACGGCGCTGGAGCGCGAGGCGGGGGCGACGCTGGTCGAGCGCAACGCGCGCGGCGTGCGGCTGACCGACGCCGGGCGCGCGCTGGTCGAGCACTCCGACGCGATCCTCGCGCGGGTGGCCGCCGCCGAGGAGGAGCTCGAGGCGATCGCGGGGCTGCGCGGGGGGCGCCTGCGGCTGGCCACGTTCGCGACCGCGGGGGCGACGCTCGTGCCGCTGGCGATCGCGGAGTTCTCGCGCCGGCACCCCGGCGTCGAGCTATCGCTCGTCGAGAGCGAGCCCGAGGACGCGCTGCCCCGGCTGAAGTCGGGCGAGCTGGACGTCGCGCTGACCTTCGAGTACTCGTCGCTGCCCAATTCCTTCTACGAGCCGCTCTATCAGGACGTCGACCGCACCCATCTGCTCGACGACCCGATGTTCATCGCGTTCGCGCCCGACCATCCGCTCGCGCGCAAGCGCAAGCTGCGGCTCGCCGACCTGGCGGGGGAGTCGTGGGTGCAGGGCGACTGCCAGGGCACGTGTGGGCGGATGCACATCGCGGCCTGCGAGCAGGCCGGCTTCGAGCCGCGCGTGGGCTTTCAGTCCGAGGACTACAACGTCGTCCAGGGGCTGGTCGCCGCGGGCGTGGCGATCTCGCTGCTGCCCGAGCTGGCGCTCAGCAACGTCCGCGACGACGTCGTGATCCGCTCGCTGGGCCGCGAGGCGCCCGTGCGTCACGTGTTCGCCGCGACTCTGGCCGGCGGCTACCGCTCGCCCGCGGTCGAGGCGATGCTCGAGACGCTCGAGCACGCGGCCGACCAGTACCGCGCGCGGTCGCGGTCTGTCGTCGCGGCGGCGTAGGTCGCTGAGCTGGCCGGCCTCGAGCCGCCGGCTAGGCGACCTCGAAGAACCACTGTCCCTCGGAGGCGGTGAACTGGTTGGGGCCGGTCGGCACAGTTGCGGGGCCAACAGCCCGCCCGCTCGGACGTCGCCTCGTGCTCGGCGAGCCGCAGCAGCTCGCTTGACAGGGTGTAGCGGTGCGCTGATGCTGAGAGGGTGTCCTCCGAACCTCCCCGCGGCCCCGCACTACCCGCAGCTGGTTGGCATCCCGATCCGTCCGACCCACAGCAGTACCGCTATTGGGACGGGCAGCAGTGGACCGAACATCTGGCCCCAAAAATGGAGCCTGGAGTGGTTCCGACACCTCCGTCTCAAGGCGCGGCAGCGGAGCCAGTCTCGGGACAATCGGCGCCCCGACCGCCACCGGAGAAAAAGTCGCGGATCTCGCTGTTCGGTGCGCGGGGGCGAGTCGAAGAGCTTACGGCTGAGGTTGAGCGCCTGCGAGGAGAGCTGAGCCGCCTAGGAGCACTTTCGGTCGCGGAGTTAGAGCGCCGCAAGATGGCTCTCGAGGCCGAGATTTCCGAGCAATCCTCAGCTGCAGCCACCTCTCACGAGCAGGCCACACGAGAACTCGAGGAGCTTCGTGCGCAGGTGGTGACAGCGCGCGAGGAAATGATGCTGCAGGAGGTCGGGATATATGAGTACCGCCATCCCTTGGCTGACGCGGTTGCGTATCAGGCGGAGCTCAAGCGCCTGCGCGACCAGATAAAGACGATGGCGCGGGTTGACGGTGGGGCGGTACGTGGCGTGACGAACTGGACTGTGAACGGTTCGGTGACGGAGGGGCGAAAGATGGTCAGCCAGACATCCAAGTTGATGCTTCGTGCCTACAACGCCGAGGCGGACGTCCTTGTGCGGGCGATGAAGCCCTACAAGCTGACCTCCGCGATCGATCGGCTGGATAAGGTCGCGACCACGATCGCGAGACTCGGGATCACCATGCAGATCCACATTTCGGAGGAGTACCACAGCCTCCGCGTTCGCGAGCTGGAACTCGCTGCGGATCATGCCGAGAAGGTCGCGGAGGAAAAAGAGCGCGAGCGTGAAGAGCGCGCGCGCCTTCGTGAGGAACAGAAGGCGCAGCAGGAAATGGAGCGTGAGCGCGCGCGCCTCGAAAAGGAGCGGAAACACCACGAGAATGCGCTGGCAGCCCTGGCTGCCAAAGGCGATGATGAGGCGGTCGCGCGAATGCGCGCGGAGCTTGAGGAGATTGACCTCAGGATCAAAGACGTTGACTACCGCGCAGCGAACATTCGTGCTGGGTACGTCTACGTCATCTCAAACATCGGCTCGCTCGGGGAGCAGATGGTCAAGATCGGCATGACGCGCCGGCTCGAGCCACAAGATCGTGTGCGTGAGCTCGGCGATGCATCCGTCCCGTTTAAGTTCGATGTCCATGCTCTCTTTTTCTCCAAGGACGCGGTAGGGATCGAGACCGAGCTCCATCAACGATTCGCCGACCGCCGGGTGAACCTGGTGAACCTTCGCCGCGAGTTCTTCTATGCAACTCCGATCGAGGTCAAGGAACAGCTGCTCGAGCTGACCGGCGATCTGCTCGAGTTCCACGAAATGCCCGAGGCCATCGAATACCACCAGAGCGAGAAGACGCAGCGGGAGGCGACGTCAGCGGACGGTCAGGTAGAGCGAACTAGCGGCGAAGCTGGAGCTTCTGACCGAAGGTCAGAAGCTCAGTAGCCCCAGGATCAGGGGGAAATCTTCCGCTTCGCTTCCTCGTAATCCGGGTCGTGATCAAACCAGACACGCGCCGCTTGCTCGCGGTCTGGCTCTCGGAAATCAAACGTTGCGGTTTCCGCGTCCGCGATCAAGATCCCGAGCTGATGCTTGGTGCCGCAAGCTGGGCACCTAGCCGTTGACGCCTCCTCCAGATACTCATCGTCCGCGGCCATCTCTGGGTCAAGGGACGCGTTAATCGAGCCGCGATACCAGTCTTGAAAGAACCGACCGCAGCTACATCGGACGACGATCTCATCGATTGGCGATGTCATGATCTGGCCGCGCAGTCTCGCGTTTTCGGCTACCGCTCGGCGCGAGGACAGTCGGCACGCAGACTACCGCTCGTATGCGTCCGGGCGTAGCGGCATAGGATCACCTGATGCCGCACTCGTTCGGTGGACGACGTGGGGAGAGCGAGTCGCGTACGGAACCGGGATCGAGTGCGGCTTCCATTTGCCCTGCGCGAACATCCCCGTTTCCGTAGCCGCTTACCTTCCGGTCAGAGGATGTGGAGGACGGCGGGTTTATGCTCGGTTGCTCGCGACAAGCCGGTATGGGACCACCAGCGTGCCGCTCCGGCGATGCGCGGGAAGATCGTGACGCCAGAAGCTCTGCCGTGAACGGTGCGTAGCCGGAATCGGCGGAGATCGTGCGGCCGTGAGCGAGCCACCGGTTGGCGTCAAGGGGACCAAACGGCGTAGCCATCGAGAACAAGGTGCGTTTCCTAAGTGCGCCCAGGGAGACTCGAACTCCCACGGCCCAAATGGGCCACAAGGCCCTCAACCTTGCGCGTCTACCAATTCCGCCACAGGCGCTGGGGCCGCCCAGTATAGCCCTGCTTCCGCGGCCGAAAATCGCCTCAGCCGTGCTCCCTTGTGTCCATCCGCGGGGGGCGCTATCTTCCGAACACATGTTCGTTTCATCCCCGCGTCACGGAAGCTAGGAGAACCGCTCGCCATGGTCGATCTCGCACTTACCAAGCGCCAGCAGGAGATCTTCGACTTCATCAAGCGCTACTCGGCGAAGTACGGCTACCCGCCGACGGTGCGCGACATCGGCAAGGCGGTCGGCCTTGCGTCGTCATCCACGGTGCACGCGCACCTGGCCAACCTCGAGAAGCTCGGCCTCCTGCGCCGCGACCCGTCCAAGCCACGCGCGCTCGAGCTGCTCGACAAGGCGGTCGGCGGGGTGCGCGGCGGGGTGCGCGACATGATCCGGCCCACGGGGCTGCCGCTGGTCGGCCACGTGGCGGCGGGCCAGCCGGTGCTGGCGGAGGAGAACATCGAGGAGTACGTGCCGGTGCCCGAGATGGCCGGGGGCGAGGACGGCGAGTACCTGCTGCGCGTGCGCGGAGAGTCGATGAAGGACGCCGGAATCATCGAGGGCGACTTCGTCGTGGTCCGCCCCCAGGACGGGGCGCAGGACGGGGACATCGTGGTCGCGCTGGTCGGCGAGGAGGCCACCGTCAAGCGGTTCTTCCGCGAGGCCGACCACGTGCGCCTGCAGCCCGAGAACGCCGAGATGGAGCCGATCCGCTCCAAGGAGGTGCGGGTGCTCGGGCGTGTCGTGGGGTTGCTGAGAAAGGTCGCATGAGCGCGGCCGTCGCGCACGTCGCCGTGGCGCCCGAGACGGCGCCGCACCCGAGACTTTCGGCCGTTGCGGCCGATCGCGCCGCGGGCGCGGGCGGGAGGCTTACGCTGGATGAGCTCATCTCCGGCGTCTGGGAGGGTCTCTCCGCCCGCGTGCCCGTCGCCTGCCCGGTCTGCGCAGAGCGCATGGCGCCCGCTGCCGAGGCCGGCACGCCCGTCGGTCGTTGCGGCGGCTGCGGCAGCTCGCTGGGCTGACGCCCCGCTCGCGCTTCCCGCCCCGCTCGCGCTTCCCGCCCCGCTCGCCGTTCCGTGCCCGTAGGGTTATCGCGCGATGACCCACTCGCGCCTGCTCCCGTCCGTGATCGCGTTCGCCGCCGCGTTGTCGCTGGGCGCCTGCGGGCGGGAGAAGAAGCTCGACGTGGGCAAGCTGGAGAACACGATCAAGGAGGGCATCCAGCGCCAGGCCGGCGCCAGGGTCCGGTCGGTCGTCTGCCCCAACGACGTGAAGGTGAAGAAGGGAGACGTCTTCAACTGCAAGGCGACGACCACCGCGGGGCAGAGCGCGACGGTCAAGGTCACCCAGCGCGACGACGAGGGGAACGTGCGCTACGAGGTGACGGGGTCCTGAGGGACCCCTTGGCCGCACGGCGATCCCGCGCTACCCTGGAGCGTGCAGGCCAAGCAGTCGCGGAGGTGAAGCCTTCGAGGAAAGTCCGGACATCGCAGGGCAGGGTGGTCGATAACGCCGACCCGGGGAAACCCGCGGGAAAGTGCCACAGAAAACACACCGCCCAAGTCCGCGGCCTCAGCTGAGTCGCGGACCGGCAAGGTTGAAAAGGTGCGGTAAGAGCGCACCGGCGTCGCGGTGACGCGGCGGCCAGGCAAACCCCACCCGATGCAAGGCCAAGCAGGACCGCTTGTAGGTTGCCCGCCGAGGTCCAGGTCGGCCGCTCAGATGGATGGCTGCTCAACGACAGAATCCGGCTTACCGGCCTGCTAAGGAAAAGCCCCGCTACTAGCGGGGCTTTTCTATTGAGACCGGGCGGCTTCGCCGCCCTCTCGCCCTCACAGCTCCGCGCTCAAGACATGAGGCGCTCCGCTGTTCGGGCAAGTTACGGGCCTGTCTCGACGAACTGCTCGTAGGTCCCGCGGTCGAAGAACGGCAGCGGCGGCGGCTGGGCTCCGGCCAGGCCCTGGAAGTCGAAGGGCCGGCGCTTCTCGCGCCACTTCGTCGCGTCCTCGGTGTCGAAGCGCGCGGTGAGCACCTCGAAGGAGCGCGCCGCGGCGATCCGGTAGGCGATCGGGGGCATCTGCCGCAGGGCCTGGGACTCGAGGTGGGTCGCGTCGAAGTAGTGATAGGGCTGCGCTGTGTGGTAGCCGGGGTTGAGGAAGTGCAGGACGTTCTCGTCGGCCAGCCAGTGCGCCCCGCGTCCGAATCGGGGCGTCGCCACGCGCAGGAGCTCGCGCCGGAACACGTCCCAGGTGGCGACCCCCGGGTCGACGGTCTCGTCCTCGTCGGTCTCGTGGTAGGACCCGTTCCAGGCGAGCAGCGCGTTGAGCACTGTGTTGGCGCGGCCGCCAGCGGGCGTCTGGCTCACCGCGACCCCGAGCTTGGCGCGCGAGAGCGGGAACTGCTGGGCCACCGTCCCGGCCTGGCGGATCACGTCCTGGGCGCCCTCGAAGGTCGGGTTCTGGGTCGCCCAGCGACGCGCGAGGAACATCAGCCACCCGACGCGGAAGTACGCGCCGTCCATTCGCTTGCGTGCCGTGCCGTCGCCGGAGGTCCATCCCTCCGCGGGCACGTTGTTCCAGTTCGCCAGCCAGCCCTGGCGCGGATTGATCACGAACGGGATCTCGCGCTGGCGGTCCAGCAGCCGGCGCCACTCGGCCTCGCCCGTGCCGGGATAGGGGAGGCGCTCGTCGAAGTCGACGGTCCGCAGCGGCAGCAGCCCGGGATGCCAGAAGCCGATGTTGCCGGCGCTGTCGACCGCCATCACGTTCTCGTTCCAGGTCACCCGCCGCACAGCGGCATCGACCTCGCGGATGTTGTGCGCGTCGTTGAGCGCCGCGAGGCCCTGGAGCGTCTCGACCTCGCGGTTCCAGATCGCGTAGCGCCGCGCGTAGGCGACGTTACCCGCGCGCGCTTCGACGGGGCCGTGGATCGTGCGGCAGACGCGCACCGTGCGCGTGCCCACGCGCGGCACCGGCGGGATCTCCCCGCTGACGATCGGCAGCAGGGACGACGGCGGATCGCGGTAGTTGATCGGCTCATTGCGGCAGGACATCGAGAGCACTCGCCCGCGGAAGCGGTAGCGCTCCGGCTGGCCGGGGACGAGCTCCTCCGCGTAGAGGTCGTCGGCATCCGAGGCGCCCGTGGTGACGCCGAACGAGACGTAGTCGTTGTGGCCCGAGGCGATCACCGGCGCGCCCGGCGCGGTCATCCCGCGGATGTCGAGCCCCGGCCTGTGCAGCTCGAGCTCGATCAGCCGTTCGGGCGCGGTGAAGCCCACCTGCGGACCGTTGAAAAGCACCGCGTGGTTGTCGGGGCGGCGCACGGCGAACATGTACGAGCCGCCGATGCGCGATCCCAGCGGCGGCAGCCGCTGCGCCGAGGTGGTCGAATCGGTCGAGCCGGCGGTCGGGCCCTGCGGAAACGGCAGGCTGCGCGCCAGCCGGTAGGAGCGCTCGAAGGCTGCCCGCTCCTGGAGCACGGTGCGCCCCGGCTGCGAGGGGAAGCGGCCGTCGGCGGGCGGCACCGTGGGGAGCTGTCCCGGCGTGCGTAGCGGCGCGAGGCGGTCGAGGATCGTGTGGCCGCCCAGCTGGACCGCGCGCATGTTGGCCAGCTCGAGCCCCTCCGGGTCGGCGTTCGTGGCGGTCGTGCGCGCCAGGTAGACGCCGATCGCCACCGAGTCGCGCGTCGCCCAGTCCGCCGGCAGGAGCCCGACTGCCGCAAACTCCCCGGGGAGGTCGCCGGGGTTGGTGCGCGTGTGCGCGATCCACGCGTTGATCCCGTCGCTGTAGGCGTTGAAGCGAGTCTGCAGGGAGGCGGGAAGGCGCGAGAACTGGCTGTCGAGCTCCGGCCCCGTGTAGAAATTCTGGCGCACGATCTTGTCGTCGCCCACGCGTGAGGCGCCGGCGAGCTCGGACAGCGTGCCCTGCGTGGCGCGGCGGAAGAGCTCGAGCTCGAACAGCCGGTCCTGGGCCACCGCGTAGCCCGCGCCCCACCACAGGTCGTAGTCGGTGGCTCCCGTGACGGCGGGCACCCCGTAGCGATCGCGCACGATCCGCACGCCCGGGCGCGGCGTCTCCTCGTCGCCGGGCTGATTGAAGAGCGCGGACTTCCAGCGGAAGTCGATGAACGGCTGGAGCTGGTCGTAGAGGTGCGGCGAGCCGGTGCCGTCGACCAGGCCCGGACCCGACACGAACCCGCTCTGCCCGGGCGGGAGGATGTTCTCGGCGCGCAGGACGCGCGCCGGCGCCGCGGCCGGGACCAGTGCGAGCACCGCCAGCGCGGCAGCGAACGCTCCGGCTCTGCGCGTGCTTCGAGCTCCTCCTGCCATCGCGTTGCAGACTAGCCCGCTCTCGTCGGGGAGGCCGCAGGAGAGCACAACCGGAGCGGTTTGCGGGTGTTCGGAACGGGCGTAGCATCACTCGCCATGCGCTTCGGGATCTTCTACGAGCACCAGCTGCCGCGCCCGTGGGAGGACGGGGCCGAGCACCGCCTGATCGCCGACGCGCTCGACCAGGTCGAGCTCGCGGACCGGCTCGGGTTCGACTACGTGTGGGAGGTCGAGCACCACTTCCTCGAGGAGTACTCGCACTCCTCGGCATCCGAGGTCTTCCTCGCGGCCGCGTCCCAGCGCACGCAGCGGATCCGGCTGGGGTTCGGGATCGTCGCGCTGCCCCCCGGCTACCAGCACCCAGCCCGGGTGGCCGAGAAGGTGGCGATGCTCGACCTCGTCTCGGGCGGGCGGTGCGAGTTCGGCTCGGGCGAGACGTCGTCCGGAGCCGAGCTCGGAGGCTTCGGCGTGCATCGCGACTCCAAGCGCGCCCAGTGGGAGGAGGCCCTCGACGTCGTCACACGGATGTTCGTGGAGGAGCCGTTCGCCGGCTGGGATGGGCGCTACGTGACGATGCCCGCCCGCAACGTGGTCCCCAAGCCGGTGCAGCGACCCCATCCGCCGCTGTGGGTCGCGTGCTCGCGGCGGGAAACGATCCGACTCGCCGCCGAGAAGGGCATCGGCGCGCTCTCCTTCGCCTTCGTGGAGCCTGAGGACGCGAAGGAGTGGGTGGACGAGTACTACGAGATCCTCGCCTCGGAGCGCTGCGTTCCCGCGGGGTTCGCCGCGAACCCGGGTGTCGCCGTGGTGCTTCCGATGATGGTGCACGCCGACGAGGCGACGGCGATCGATCGGGGGATCGACGGCGCCCACTTCTTCGGCTACTCGCTCGCCCATTACTACGTGTTCGGAGACCACCGCCCGGGGCGCACCTCGATCTGGGACGAGTTCCAGGAGCGCCGCTCGGAGGCGGGGTTCGCGCGCGAGATCGTCCGTCCCGACGAGGCGCCGCTCGGGGTGAAGATCATGCAGGAGGGCCTGGGCTCGCTGCGCGGGGCGATCGGGACGCCCGATCAGGTGGCCGACCTGGTGCGCCGCTACGAGGCCGCCGGCGTCGATCAGCTCATCTTCGTCCTCCAGGCCGGGCGCAACCGCCACGAGCACATCTGCGAGTCACTCGAGCTTTTCGCGGGGGAGGTCATGCCCGAGTTCGCCGAGCGGGCCGACGAGGCCGCGCGCGAGCGGCGCGAGCGGCTCGCGCCCGCGATCGAGCGCGCGCAGGCGCGTCGCGAGCCGCCGCGCCAGGCCGATCCCGCCTACGTGATCGGTCCGCTCGAGTCGGGCCCGCCGCCCGCACGGGTCGGCGCGGGCGCCGAGGGAGACGGTTGGTCGCGAGCGGGCGCGCGCGCCGACGGCGACGGGCAGGTCCCCGGTCTCGTCGATCGCCTGCAGGAACGCGGCGAAGCGGCGCTGGGTGCGCTCGTTCGCCGCGCCGGCGACCGCGGCCTCGAGCGCACGCTGGGCTCCGACGCCGGGCTGCGCGTCATCTTCACGGGAATGGCCCGCCGGTTTCGCCCTAAGCGCGCGCAGGGCTTCAGCGGCGTGATCCAGTACGAGCTCCGCGCCCAGGACGGGACGGAGCGGCCGTGGACGGTCATGATCGACGGCGAACGCGCCTCCGTCGCGCCCGGGCGCGCGGCCGAGCCGGCCGTGACGGTGGGCATCGGCGTCGCCGACTTCGCGCGGCTGATCGCGCGCGAGCTGGAGCCGGGCAAGGCCCTGATGTCCGGGCGGCTCACGCTCTCGGGTGACGTCTCGGTGGCGATGCGGCTGAGCGAGATGTTCGGGGAGCCCTCGCCCGTCTAGCGATGCGCCGCTCGCCGACACGCCTGGGGCTCGCCGTCGTCGCTGCGGCCCTCGTCGCCGGTCTGCCGGTTGCCGGGTCGGCCTCGGCGCGCACGCTCGAGCCGATTGACCCGGCGGCTGCGCCGCCCGGCGGGCCCGCCACGATCGCCTACCGCGACCGCGTGATCGATCGTCCGACGGCGCGCGCCGCGGCGTTCACCCTGCGCGCGACCGCCCACCGCTACCGCGTGCCCGACGGGCGGATCGTCGAGGTCGCCCTCTCGAGCTCCTTCGCCGACACGCCCCAGAACCAGGCGGGCGCGCAATCCTTCGTCGACTTCCTCGGCAGCCGCCTCCACGGGCGCGAGCTGTCGCTGCTGCGCGTCTTCATCGGGACCAACGCCGAGATCAACGCGGCCTGCGGCGGCGACACCGGCGTGCTGGCCTGCTACTCGCGCTTCGAGCGGCGCATGTACGTGCCCGACCGCGACCCCCCGGGCGGAGGCCCGTTCACGCGCGACTACGCGGTCACCCACGAGTACGGCCACCACATCGCGGGGGCGCGCAGCAACTACCCCTTCTCCGCGCTCTCCTACGGAACCAAGTACTGGGCCTCCTACGAATACGTCTGCCACAACACCGAACGCCGGCGCCTCTTCCCGGGCGACCAGGGGGCGCACTACCTCCAGGATCCGGGGGAGGGCTTCGCCGACGCCTACGCGCATCTGCACTACCCGGCCGCGCCGTGGCAGTTCACGCCCATCCTCCTTCCCAACCCCGGCTCCTTCGCGGCCATCCGCCGCGACGTGCTGACGCCGTGGGTCCGCCAGGTGCGCGTGCCGCTGCGCGGGTCCCTCGGCCGCGTGAGGCACGCCCGCTCGTTCGTGCAGCCCGTTTCGCTGGACGGGATCCTCCAGCTGCGGTTGTACGGCCCGTACCGCTCCAACTACGACCTCGAGGTCTACTCGCGCGGACGGCTGGTGACCCGCTCGCGCGCCGCGGGCAGCCGCGACCGGCTCTCGGTGGTCATCTGCCGCAGCGGCATCCCGAGGATCCGCCCGGTCGTGCGGGTCGTGCGGCGCTCGGGCGGCGGCGGCTTCCTGGTCGTCAGCGCGCAGCCGGACTGACCCGGGCGAGCACGGCGGACAGCGCCGCGCGGCGCTCCGGCCGGCCTTGCACGGGGAGGCCCGGGGTGCGAACATGTGTTCGCATCGAGCATGAGCATCGTCTGCGCACTTCTGCCCCGTTTCGAGCTGGCCGTCGCGGCCGGGGGGCAGGCGGCGCTGCTGCGCGGACCGGCCGCGCTCGCCCCGGAGCCCGGTCGCGAGCAGGGGGTGGGAGAGGTGTCCGCGGCGGCCGAGGCCTTCGGAGTTCGCGCCGGGATGGGGCTGGGGGAGGCGCTGGCCCGCTGTCCGCAGCTGGCGCTGCTCCCGCCCGATCCCGCCGGCGTGGCCGAGCAGTGGGAGGCGGCCCTGTGCCGCCTGGAGGGGATCGGAGCGGCGGTGGCACCGGAGCGCGCGGGCCTGGTTTGCTTCGACGCGGCGGGGCTGCGCCGGCTGCACGGCGGCCTTGAGGCTGTGATTGCCGCGGCCCGCACCGCCCTGCGCCGGCCGGCGCGCCTGGGGGCGGGGCCGACCCGGCTGTGCGCGGTGGCCGCCGCGATGCAGGCCCGCGGTGGCGCCCGGCGCGGCCGCGCCGAGGTCGTCTCGGGAGGCGAGGCCGGGGCCCGGGCCTACCTGGCCCGGCTGCCGGTGGCGCTGCTGCGCACGCGCGAGCGCACCGCCGCGCTGCCGCCGGTGCTCGAGCAGCTGGGGATCTGCACGCTGGGCGAGCTGGCCGCGCTGCCGCGGGCCGCGGTGGCCGATCGCTTCGGCCCTCCCGGCGAGCTGGCCCGCGAGCTGGCCCGGGGGCGCGACGAGCCGCTTGCGGCGCGGGTGCCGGGGGAACGTCTCGAGGAGTCGCTCGAGCTGCCGGAGGCGGCGCTGGGACACCAGCTCGAGCACGCGCTCGGCCTGCTGGTGGACCGGGTGCTGGCTCGGCGCGAGCGTCGCGGGCGGACCCTGCGGGCGATGGCCGTGGCGGCTGTCCTGGTGGAGGGCGGGACTTGGCGCGAGCGGATCACCTTCCGCGAGGCGCTGGCCGACCCGCAGCGCATGCGCCTGGCGCTCCTGCCCCGGCTTGCCCTGCTGCCCGCCCCGGCGCAGGCGCTGCGGCTGGGGGTGGAGCGCTTCGGCCCTCCGGTTACCGACCAGCGCTCCCTGCTCGACGAAGCCGCCCGCGATCGCGACGCGCGCCTGCGCGAGGCGGTGCGCCAGACGCGCGCCCTGGCCGGCCCCGACGCCGCCCTGCGGGTGGTGATCGTCGAGCCCGAGTCGCGCGTGCCCGAGCGCCGCGCCATGCTGGCCCCCTACGAGCAGTGAGCCGGATGCGGCAGTGACCGGCCCGCGCCGCCTCGCCTCTCCCCGCCGCGCCGCGGTGCGCGCCGCTCCCGGCGGCCGGCCGCTCATGGTGGACGGCCGCTCCGTTGAGTTCGTGCGCGAGTCCTGGCTGGTCGAGGACCGCTGGTGGTCACCGCGCCCCGTGCGCCGCCGCTACTGGGAGGTGGTCACCACCTGCGGGCGCGACCTGGTGCTCTTCCACGAGCTCGAAGGGGGCGGGTGGTACAGCGGGCGCTGAGGACTGGGGACTTGGGGACGAGGACTGGGGACCGGTCCCTGGCGATTGAGGTCTGAGGACTGACCCCTGGCGACTGAGGACTGGCGACTGAGGACTGGCGACTGAGGACTGGCGACGCGGACCGGCCTCGGCCCCCCCCGGGCCCCGGGCCCCCGGGGCCCCTGTCCAGCGCGACACACGTCCCGTGCTCGGTGGGGGTGGGTCGTCCCACGCACGTAGGTCATGCGCAACCCGGCGCACGTGCAGCGAAGACGGCCGTGGGCGCC